>VFQQ010000240.1_pt1 | contig 129431 bp, 92 predicted proteins | sample 3512341 | NCBI WGS metagenome assembly VFQQ01 (sample SAMN10412373, study PRJNA504923) | tailings metagenome | isolation source: Relicate 2 Philex TSF1 revegetated site | place: Philippines: Tuba, Benguet | collected 2017-08-29 | reverse complement strand
GCTGGGCGCGCCGAGAGCGTGTTGCGGCGGGCCCAGCGGTCCCGCCCTACCTCCGACAACGTCACTTCTTCAGGAAATTCTCAATAGATCCTCAGCCGTCTTACGACGGCTGCTACGACGGAGAGATGCGTGCGTCGGGTGACGGGCGCGTGGCGCGCAAGCGCGCAACCTACGGCGGAGCGGATCGTCGCCGGAAAAGAAAAGGCCGCCTGGGAGGGCGGCCTTGAGAGGATGCAGCGCGGGTTGGGGCGCGCTGGACTTATTTCAGCGTGTTGAGCTGATCGACGGTCCAAGGGCCGCGGGCGCCGAGCTCGGCGCGGAGGGCGGCGACCTGCTCCGGCGTGATCGCGGAGGCGTTGTTGCCCCACTCCGAGCGGATGTAGGTCAGCACGTTGGCGATCTGGTCGTCGCGGAGGATGCCGCCGAACGGCGTCATGGCGTTGTTGTAGGTGTTGCCCTTGACCGTGATCGGGCCGTTGAGACCGTGGAGCACGATGGCGATCATGTGCTTCTCGTGCTGCGGCTCGAGGACCCACTCGGAACCGGCGAGCGGCGGGTAGACGCCGGCGACGCCCGCACCGTTGGCTTGGTGGCAGGTCATGCAGTTGGCGACGTAGACGCGCTTGCCGAGCATGGCCGGGGTGATGACCGGGCCGGAGGCGGCCTGCTTCACGGGCTTCTGGTTCTCATTGTAGATGAGCGGGTCGAAGCGCGAGGAGTAGTGCGCGAGGTAGACGGAGCCGAAGAAGATCGCCGCGCACATGATGCCGAGCAGCACGAGCGGGTATTGCGGGTTGCCCTCGGGCTTCTCGGGCTTCTGGTGCTGGAGACGCTCGTGGACCTGCTGGATGCTCTCGTCCGAAGCGGCGCCCTGCTCGAGGTGGGAATGATTGTCGGAGCTCATCTTAGTGGCCTCCCTCTTTCTTCGCCTCGGGGACGTAGGGGCGGGCCTCGGGATATTCGTAGGCGTCGTTCAGGCTGCGGAGATAGGCGACAAGGGCGCGGGCGCGCTCAGTCGGGACGATCTCGTGGCCGGCGGGGGCGGCGTGCTTGCCGGAGAGTTTGAGCGCGTGCGGCGAGGCCTGGCCGGGGCGGATCGGGCGCACGTCGTAGAGGAAGTCGTAACGCGGCATGTTGGTGCCGGGGGCGACGCTCTCGGGCGCGTAGAGCAGGCCGTGGAAATACTCGTCGCTGGCGTAGCCGCGGGCGCCGACGTTGCGCAGGTCGGGGCCGAAGCGGGTGTGGCCGAGGTGGACGGTCTTCTCGCGGATGTAGTCGCGGGCGACGGACTGGCGGACGCCCCACTGGCGGGCGATGTCGCCGCCGAAGCCGTCGCGACGGACCTGCTGCGTGTGGCAGGCGGCGCAGCCGAGTTCCTGATACACCATGCGGCCGCGGTCGGCGATGCCGCTGAGCGGCGCGGGGTGCAGGGTCTCCTCGACCGGATCCTTGTATTGGGTCAGGCCGGCATACTGGTTGTGCGCCGAGAGGAGGACGCCGGCCCAGGAGAAGGCGAGGACGGCGAAGCCGCCGAAGAAGAGGACGAGGCCGTTTTTCATGCGTGGCCCTCCACGGTGGCGCCGGCGAGGGCCGGCGGCTGGCGGAACGTCGCGGGGGTGCCGCTCTGGCTGAGCGCGCCCCACGCGGTCCAGAAGAAGTTGAGCGCGAAGGCGAGGTGGCCGGTGAAGAGGACCATGAGGGCGACGGAACGGAAGAGGAACCAGGGCTTGAGCGCCGCGGTGATGTCACCGAAGGGCACGGTGGCGTCATTGAGCATCACGCCCTGGCGCCAGCCGGCGTAGCCGAGGGCGAAGGCGAGGAGCGCGAGGCCGGCGAAGGTGCAGTAGGTGTGCGCCTTGACGAGGGCGGAGGAGTGCCAGGCGACGCCGGCGAGGCGCGGCACGATGAAGTAGGCGGCGCCGAACATCGCGGTGGAGAAGCAGGCGTAGGTGATGAGCCAGTCGCGCAGCTCGGGGATGAGCGTGAACTGCGTGTTCATCGCGAAGCCGCGCATCGAGAGGGCGAAGTTAAGCAGCGAGGCGAAGGCGAAGCCGAGGATGCTGAGGACGGTGAACTGGAGGGTCACGCTGTCCTTCACCGCGCCGAACCGGCCGCGGAGGGTGCCGAAGAAGCTCTTAAGGAGCATGATCACGGCGACGATGAGCATGAAGTTGGCCACGGCGCCGAGGGTGGCGACCCAGGACGGGACCGGCCCGCCGATGAGGCGCGAACCGCCGGCGAAGGCGGAGGTGAGGACGAGCCACCAGAACGCCAGCGAGGACAGGTAGTAGTCGTGCACGGCCTTGCCGGTGAGCTTCGGGAGGAAGTAGTAGACGGCGGCGAGCGCGAGCGGGACGAACCAGAGGCCGTAGAGGCCGTTCACATACCAGGCGTTGACAATGGCCTGCACGGTGCCGCGGGTCGGCGCGCCGAAGAGCATCGTCTGCGCGAGCACGAAGAGCCACGGGAACCAGAGGACGGCGCAGAACACATACCACTGCGAGGCGTAGACGTTCTCGGTGTTGCGGACGCTGAAGGTGGTGATGGCCCAGACGCCCATCGCGGCGTAGGCGGCGAGCATCATGAGCGCAACCCAGCGGGGCATCTCGAGGAGCTCGAACGAGGTCGTGCCGCCCATGAGGATGCCGACCATGCCGAGGCCGATGGTGATGTTCCAAGCCTTGCAGGCGACGACGAGCAGGCCGCCGTGGCGGAGCGCGGCGGCGGAGAGGCGCGCCATCAGCCAGAGGGCGAAGCCGAGGCCGGCGTTGAAGGCCCAGCCGTAGGTCAGGACGTGCTGGGCGGCGGCGGCGATGCGGCCGTAGGTGAACCATTCGCAGCCGGCGAGGAAGCCGAGGAAGTTCGGCGTGTGCAGCTGGATGGCGGCGACGAGCTGGAGCGCGCCGCCGATCACCAGCCAGGCGAGCGCCTGGCTGAAGAACACGAGCACGGGCCACCGGGCGGAGGCGTCGATCTCCTGCTGCTCAGCGCGAGCATGTGGGTCGGAGGAATTCATCGGCGGGGATTATTTCCGGGAGAGGTCGCGCACGGTGAGTTCCATCGCGCGGTCGAGAGGGAGGCGGACGACGCCCTTGGATTGGTCGACCCAGCCGTAGGTGGTGGCCTGGGCCTGCTCCTTCTGGCGGAGTTCGCTGAGGGCCTTGGCGCGGCCCTCGGCGGTGAACTTCCAGCGCGCGGCCTCGTCGAAGTCGGCCGGGTTGACGGTGCCGCGGTTGTCGAAGGCGGGCGCGGGGCGGTAGTAGCGGTTGATCATCCAGCCGCAGAGAATGGCGGCGAGGATGACGATCACGGCGGTGAAGACCGGCGTGCGCTGGGGGAAGGCGAAGGCTTGCGGGTGGTCGCTCATGTTAGTGCGAGGCCGAGGGCGCGGCGCCGGCGGGGGGCGCGCTCATTTCATGGTGCGTGAGGGACTCGCCGATGCGCGGGTCGCGGATCGGGATGAGCTTCGCGGTCGGGAAGCTGCGGAGATAGGACCAGAAGAAGATGCCGCCGATGCCGACAACCGCGGTCACCGTCCAGAGCAGGCCGCTCTGGAGGAACGGGGACGGGTCGCCGAGGGCGTTCTTTTTCGCCGGCATGACGTTGTAGCAGAGGTCGACGAGGAACACGAAGGCGATGAACACGCCGACGCGCGGGATCCACTTCTTGCTCACCTTGACCGGATACTGGAGCAGCACGAGGAACGGCGCGAAGAAATGGCCGAAGAGGAGGAACATGCCGACCCAGCCCCACTGGTTGAAGGTGCCGTCGCTGTTGTTCATCTCGCGGACGTTATACCAGAAGGTTTCCTCGGGGATGTTGGCGTTCCAGATGAGGAAGTATTGGGAGAACGTCACGTAGGCCCAGAACACCGTGAAGGCCAACATGAGCTGACCGATCGAGTGGAGGTGGTTGTTGTTGAGGATGCCCTTGAAGTCGCCGCGGGCGTAGAGCCAGACCATGAGGACGACGCCGAGCGAGAGCGCGGCGCGCATGCAGCCGGCGAAAAACCACACGCCATACATCGTGGAGAACCAGTGATACTCCATCGATTTCACCCAGAGGATGATGCAGACGGTGAGCGTGACGGCCGTGAGCGGGATGCCGGCGGCGGACCACTTGCGCGAGGAGTGCGTCCACTTCAGGTCGCCGTCCTTGTCCTGGGAGAACGAATTGCGGCGGAAGCGCGAGGCGAGGAACCACCACGCGAGGAACGAGAAGATCGAGGCGCCGGTGAAGAAGTCGCGGTTGAGGAAGGCGGCCTTCTTCACCCAAAGCGGGTCCTCGCCGACCGTGCCGTGGCCGCCGACCTGCGCGAGGTCGAAGGCCGGGTCCATCCACTTCCAGAGGAGCGTGGGGTTGGTCCAGGCGATGACGAGCAGCGGCACGAAGAGCAGCAGCAGCCAGGGGAACACGGCGATGACGTGCTCGAACTGGCGGCGGATGACGGTCGACCAGCCGGCGTCGAAGATGTGGTGGATCATCACGAGGAGCAGCACGCCGAGGGCGATGCCGGTCCAGAACGTGAGGCCGATGAGCCACGAGGAGGCGACGGTGGCGGGCTTGTCGACGAAGAAGCCGACGAGCGTGAGCGCGATGCCGCCGAGGCCGAGGCCGAGCGCCGTGGTGGTCTTGGGCGCGGAAGGCGCGGAGGTGTGGGAATGCGAGGCCATGTTACTTCAGCTCCCCCCGTTTCTCGAGCGGGACGTCGTCGAGGGTGGCGTTGTGGGCGCGCTCGAGGGCGCGGACATAGGCGATGACGGCCCAGCGCTCGTCCGGCGTCAGCTTGTCGCCGTAGGGCATCATGGTGTTCTTGCCGTTCGTGATGGTGTTGAAGATCTCGCCGTGCGGCATGTTGCGGATGCGGTCGTCGTGGAACGTCGGCGTGGCGACCATGCCGTATTGCTTGGTGATGCCGTTGCCGTCGCCGAGGGCGCCGTGGCACGGCGCGCAGTAGATGGCGTAGCGGTCGCGGCCGCGGTTGATCATCGTGGCGGTGACCTCGACGGGGAACGTCGCGACGAAGGAGCCATCGGCGTTCTGGCCGCGGAAGCGGGCGTCATCGGCGCGGAGGTAGGTCTCGTCGGCGGTGCCGGTCTCATCGCGGCCGCGCGGCACGGTGCCGGCGGGCTTGGGACGGTCGGCGCGGCCGTCGGCGAAGAACGCCGACTGGCCCTGGGGCTTGTATTTGCCCTGGCGGTCCATGTCGGGGAAGACCTCGACCGGCGGCTGCGTGGAGCGCATGCCGCGGAAGCCCATGACGGAGACCGTCAGCACGACGGCGAACAGGAGGGTGTAGTAGGCGTAGCGCATCTTATTCCTCCAGCTCCGCGATGTCCTGGCCGCCGATCTGCGCGAGGAACTCGCGGGTCTGGGCGGCGTTGAATTTCGGGTCGTTGGCCTCGATCACGATGAAGAAGCGGTCGTCGAGCGCGCGGACGAACTGCGGCGCCTTCATCACGGGATGATAGTGGCGCGGCAGGCCGTTGATGACGAACATGCCGATGATCGTCGCGAACGCGGTGAAGAGGATCGTCAGCTCGTAGCTGACCGGGAAGGCGAACATCGGCGAGAAGTAGGGCTTGCCGCCGACGATCAGCGGGTAGTCGAACGCGTTGGTGAACCAGATGAGCGACATGCCGGTGATGAAGCCGGTGATGCCGCCGCAGAGCGACACGCGCGGCACCTTGGAGCGGCGGATGCCCATGGCGGCGTCGAGGCCGTGGACGGGGAACGGCGTGAGCGCGTCCCACTGCGAGTAGCCGGCGTCGCGCACCTTTTCGCACGCGTGGTAGACGTCGGGCGTGGTGTCGAAGGCGGCGATGAGTCCGTAAGTCTTTTTCATGGGTCGGTCTCCTCTCAATGGTGGCCGCCGTGCGGGTCGGCCTGCGGGATGACCGCCTTCACTTCCGACATCGGCATGATCGGGAGGAAGCGGATGAAGAGGAGGAACAGCACCGAGAAGACGCCGAAGGTGCCGAAGAAGGTGAAGATCTCGACGATCGACGGCGTGTAGTAGCCCCACGACGACGGGAGGAAGTCGCGGGCGAGCGAGGTCACGATGATGACGAAGCGCTCGAACCACATGCCGACGTTGACAAAGATGGAGAGGATCCAGACGAGCGTCGTGTTCTCGCGCACGCTCTTGAACCAGAAGAACTGCGGCGTGATCACGTTGCACGTGATCATGATCCAGTAGGCCCACCAGTAGTGGCCGAAGGCGCGGTTGATGAACGCGAAGCCTTCATACGGGTTCGCACCATACCACGCGATGAAGAACTCCATGCCGTAGGCGTAGCCGACCATCGTGCCGGTCGCCAACGTGATCTTGCACATGCAGTCGATGTGATACTGCGTGATCAGGTCCTCGAGGCGGAAGATCGCGCGCAGCGGGAGCATGAGCGTGAGCACCATGCCGAAGCCCGAGAAGATCGCGCCCGCGACGAAGTAGGGCGGGAAGATCGTCGTGTGCCAGCCGGGGAGCAGCGAGACGGCGAAGTCGAACGAAACGATCGTGTGCACCGAGAGCACGAGCGGCGTGCTGACGCCGGCGAGGATGAGGTAGGCCATCTCGTAGTTGCTCCAGTGGCGGTTGGAGCCGCGCCAGCCCATGGCGAAGAAGCCGTAGATGCGCGCCTTGAGCAGCTTGCCGGCGGCCGTGAAGCGGTCGCGCAGCGTGCCGAGGTCGGGGATGAGGCCGATATACCAGAAGAGCACGGACACCGTGCCGTAGGTCGAGACCGCGAACACGTCCCACTCGAGCGGCGAGCGGAAGTTCTGCCAGATGTAGTTGGCGTTCGGGATCGGGAAGAGATACCAGGCCATCCACACGCGACCGACGTGGAACACGGGGAAGATCGCGGCGCAGACGACGGCGAAGATCGTCATCGCCTCGGCGGCGCGGTTGATCGACGTGCGCCACTTCTGGCGCAGCAGGCACAGGATCGCGGAGATCAGCGTGCCGGCGTGGCCGATGCCGATCCAGAACACGAAGTTGACGATGTCCCACGCCCAGTTGACCGGATTGGCGTGACCCCAGACACCGACGCCGGTGCCGACGAGGTAGATGAGGCCGGCGACGGTGAACGAGGCGACGAAGGCCGCGACGCCGAAGCACCACCACCACCAGGCGGGGGTCGTGCCTTCGACGAGGCCGCAGATCTTGTCGGTGATCCACTTGAAGTCGCGGTGGTTCTCGACGAGCGGAGCGCGCGGCAGGACCGCGGGCTTGACCTCGGCGAGGATCGGGTGAGCGGGATGCTCGGCGGAGTGCGCGCCCATTAGTGCTTCCCTCCGTTGTGACCCTCGCCGTGCGACGGGTGGTTCTTGTTGTTATACTCGACCCGGCTGAGCGGGAGAGCGTGATAGTCCGGCATGTGCGGGTTGGGATTGCGGAGCTTGCCGAGGTAGGTGAGGCGCGGGCGGACGTTGAGGTAGCCGAGCACCGCGTAATCGCGCTCCTGGGCCTTGAGCTGGGAGACCTTGCTGGCCGGGTCCTTGATGTTGCCGAACTCGATGGCGTCGACCGGGCAGGCCTGCTGGCAGGCGACCTTGAACGAGCCGTCGGGCACTTCGACTTCACCCGAGATGCCGGCCTTCCGCTTCTGCGCGATCTTGGCCTGCTGGATGCGCTGCACGCAGAACGTGCACTTCTCCATCACGCCGCGCATGCGCACGGAGACGTCGGGGTTCTTCACCATCTTCACGAGCTCCGGCACATCCTTCTGGTGGCCGAGCGGACCCATGTAGAGCGCGTCGGTGGCGCGCTTGTTGTAATCGAAATAATTGAACCGGCGGACCTTGTAGGGGCAGTTGTTGGCGCAGTAACGCGTGCCGATGCAGCGGTTGTAGGCCATGACGTTGAGGCCTTCGTCGTCGTGCACGGTGGCGTTGACGGGGCACACGGTCTCGCAGGGCGCGGTCTCGCAGTGCTGGCAGGTCATCGGCTGGACGACGGCCTGCGGATCCTCGGGGAGCTCCTTGTTGCCCTCGCCACCGAAGGCGGCGGCGTCGGCCTTGCCGTCGGAGTAGTAGCGGTCGAGGCGGATCCAATGCATCTCACGGCCGCGCATGACCTGATCGCGGCCGACGATCGGGATGTTGTTCTCCGCCTGGCAGGCGATGACGCAGGCGTTGCAGCCGAGGCAGGTGTTGAGGTCGATCGACATGCCCCACTGGTGCACGCCGTCGAAGTTCGGGTGCTCGTAGAGCGAGTTGCCGCGCGGGGTCTCGACCGACTTCTGCGCGAGCGGCATGTCCTTGTCCTTGCCGTAGACGGGCGGCGTGTGGGACTCCATGCCGATGCCGGCGACGAAGGCGGGATTCTTCTGGAACTCGTCGTGGTTGGCCTCGCGCACGATGTCGCGGCCTTCCATCGACCAGTGCTCCTGGGTGTTGGCGAGCTTCTGGCGCTCGCCGGTGAGGGTGAGCTTCACGCCGGTGGCGCAGCCCATCGCGCCGCTGGTGCGGACGGGATAGGCGTTGAAGCCGGCGCCCGTGCCGACGCGGCCGGAGGCGGTGCGGCCGTAGCCGAGCGGGAGGACGATGGAGTAATTGGCGAGGCCGGGCTGGATGTGCAGCGGGCCGCGGATCTTGCGGCCGCCGATCTCGATCTCGGCGATCGGGGCGTCTTCCTTGCCGCGGTTGAACTCGGCGTTCTCGACGCGCGCGACCTGGAGCTTGGTGCCGGCGGGATAGACGCCGATCTCCTTCGCGAGGCGCGGGGAGATGAGGATGGCGTTGTCCCAGGAGATCTTGGTGATCGGGTCCGGGCACTCCTGCAGCCAGCCGTTGTTGGCGAAGCGGCCGTCGTCGACCTTGTGGTCGGTGGCGAACACGGCCTCGAGGTTGTCGCGCGAGAGCGGCGCGGCGGCGGGCGCATCGCGGAGGACGGCGGCGGCGCTGGCGGCGTTGAAGGACACGCGGGCGACCGGGTAGGCCGAGCCGGCGAGCACGCCGTCGTGGAGGAATTTCTCGAAGGCCTTCTTCTCGCCGCCGGTGAAGCCGCCGATCGTCGTGTAGACCTGCGCGTAGGCATCGGGCGATTCCTCGCCGGCGAGGCGGGCGAGCAGCTCGACTTCCATCAGGCCGCCGAAGAGCGGGAGAATCATCGGCTGGATCGGCACGATGGTGCCGTCGGCCGTGCGGGCGTCGCCCCAGGATTCGAGGAAGTGCGTGGCGGCGAGGACGGTGCCGGAGAGCGCGGAGGTCTCGTCCTGGTGGTAGCCGTAGCGAACGACCTGCGGGACGGACTTCATCAGCGCGCCGAACTCGAGGTCGGCGGGCGCGTTGTAGGCCGGGTTGCCGTTGACGATGACGAGCGTCTTGACCGAGCCGGCCTTGATCGCGGTGGCGAGGGCCTGGATGGTCGAGGCCTCGGGGGCGTCGACGGTGACGTAATCGACGGTCGCGCCGACGGCGCCGAGGCGCTCGTTGATCGCGTAGGTGAGGGCGTGGGCCGCGGCGGGCAGGTGCGCGCCGGCGACGACGACGGAGGCACCGCGGTTCTCGATCAGGTCCTTGGCGCACTCGTCGATCCACTTCGGGTCGACGTCGAGGCCCGCGGCGAGAGCGGCGTAGTCGCTCGTGCCGAGGATGCGGTTGGCGAGCGCGGCGGCGAAGGCCGTCATGTGGCTCGTCGCGAGGCGGAGGCGGTGGTCCGCCATGCTGCCGGTGAGCGTGAAGCTGCTCTCGACCGAGTAGAGGCGGTTCATCGGGTCCGTCGGCTTGGCGACGCGACGGGCGGCGGCGAACTCGCGGCTGTAGGACTGGCTGGCGGCCTCGGCGTGGAAGATGTCGGCGTCGAGCGTGAGGACGCGCTTGGCCTTGGCGAAGCGGTAGAGCGGCTTGACGTTGGCGCCGAACGCGGCCTGCGCGGCGGCGAGCGGGGCTTCGTCCTGCACGGGCTCGTATTCGGCCCAGATGGCGCGCGGGAATTTCTTCTTCAGCGCCGCGACGAGGCGGGCGCGCGTGGGCGAGCCGGAGGTGTCGGCGAGGAAGGCGAGGCCGTCGCCGGTGCCGGCGTAGGTCTTGGAGATGCTGGCGAGGAGGTCGTTGACCGCGGCGGTGTCGAGGACGCGGCTGCCCTGCGTGTGCTGCATCAGGCGGTCGACGTCGTAGAGGTCGAGGACGGCGGCCTGGGCGAGGAGCGTCGTGCCGCCGCCGTGCGGCGTGTAGGACGGGTTGCCCTCGAGCTTGGTCGGGCGGCCCTGGTGCGTCTCGGCGAGGAGCGGCACCGCGGCTTTGCGCAGCGGCATCGCGGTCGCGTAGTAGAGCGGGAGACCCGGGATGGTGTATTCGACGGCCTTGCCGTAGGGGAGGATGTTCGACTCCGGGCGGCGGCAGCCGGCGAGGCCGAGACCGCCGAGGGCGAAGGACGCGGCCATCAGCTTGACGAACTGGCGGCGGTCGACGCCCTCGAGGGACGAGGCGCCCTCGGGGAACTCGCGCGCGAGCTGCGCGCGGAAGCCGGGCGTGTCGGCGAGCTCGTCGAGGCTGCGCCAGTAGCGGGGGCCGTTCGAGGGAGCGGCGGGATGGTCAAATTTGCGTTTCATCAGCGGTGGCAGCCGGAGCAGCTTTGCGGGGGCATGATGCGGGCGTGCTCGATGAGCTTTTTGGCTTCATCGAGGCCGCGGGAGTCCGCGAGGCGCGGGGAGTTCAGGTCAAAGACGTCGGATTGCGGGCGGATGTATTTCTCCGGCTCGCGGTGGCAATCGAGGCAGAAGCCCATCGAGTGGGACTTGTCGTGCCAGACGACGTTCATCTCGTTCACCTTGCCGTGGCACTCGACGCAGGAGATGCCGCGCGCGACGTGGACGGAGTGGTTGAAGAAGACGTAGTCGGGGGCCTGGTGGACCTTGACCCACGGCACGGGCTCGCCGGTCTCGAAGCTCTGGCGCACGGGCTCGAGGAGCGGGCTCGTGGTCTTGATGATCGAGTGGCAGTTCATGCACGTCTGCGCCGGCGGGACGCTGGAGGTGCCCGACTTTTCCACGGAGGTGTGGCAATAGCGGCAGTCGAGGCCGAGCTGGCCGGCGTGAAGCGCGTGGTCGAACGGCACGGGCTGGACCGGCTGGTAGCCGACGCGGAGGTATTTCGGCGTCGAGTAGTAGGTGACGGCCGCGGTGGCGGCGCCGCCGAGGAGGAACAGGAAAATCACGATCTGCAGCGGCAGAGCGTTCGCGGATTTCGGGAAGATCTTCGACATGGGTGGCCGGAAGGCGCGCGGAGGCGCGGTTTAGAGGGTGCCGTCCTTGCGCGCGACGGCGCGGGACTCAGGTCGGAGCGTGAGCGCAGGCGCCGCGGGGGCGGCGGCCTTGCTGTCGGGATTCGCGAGGGCCTTCGGAAGCAGGCCCGCGGCGGCGATGAGGCCGCCCAATTTGGCAAAAAATGACTTACGCGAACAGTGTTGGCTCACGGTGGGTGTGGTTCGGGGAGCGGCCAGAAAAGGTAGCGCCCCTTACGATGTAAAACAAAAATTCCAGAAGCGTTTGCGCGTCCGCGACTATTAGCACCACGGGGGCGGTTTTGCGGGCGCGACTAATCCGTTTTGGGCCGCCTTGGGCGGCCGCTCCCCTGCCCTGCCGCGCCGGGCCGGCCGCGCCTCAGCGCACGAACTCGCCGTCGCGCATCGGCCGGACCTCGTCGCAGCGCTTCGCGATGTCGGGATTGTGCGTGACGAGCACGACGGCCTGGCCGTTTTCCTTGGCAAGGCGCGTCAACAGGCCGAACACGAGCTCGGAGTTCCTCTGGTCGAGGTTTCCAGTCGGCTCGTCGGCGAGGATGATGGCCGGCTGGTTGGCGAGCGCGCGGGCGATGGCGACACGCTGCTGCTCACCGCCGGAGAGTTGCGTGGCGAGGCGGTGCGTCTTGTCACCGAGGCCGACGTCGCCGAGGAGCGAGCGGGCGCGCTGCGCCATCTGGTCCTCGGGAAGTTTCCCGAGCTTGCGCATCGGCATCATGACGTTCTCCAGCGCCGTAAACTCCTGCATCAGGAAGTGGAACTGGAAGACGAACCCGATGTGCTCGCCGCGCGCGGCCGTGCGCTCGAGGTCGCCGCTGTTCGACATCAGCTGGTCGCGGATCCAGATGGAGCCGTCGTCGGGCTGGTCGAGCAGGCCGAGGAGGTAGAGCAGCGTGGACTTGCCGCAGCCGGAGGGGCCGACGATGGCCGTGACGCGGCCCTTGTGCGCCTCGAACGAGACGCCGCGCAGCACGTGGACGCGGCCCTCGCCCTGGCCGAGGTAGCGGTGCAGGTTTTCGCAGCGCAGCGCGAGGTGGGAGGTGTCCGTCGGGGCGCTCATTGGGCGGTGCCGCGGATGATGTCGCCCGGCTCGAGGCGCGCGGCGCGGCGGGCGGGGAAGAACGCGGCGGTCATGACGATGACAGACGCGGTGACGGTGGCGGCGACGTAGTGCCAGATCGACCAGGCGACGACGAAGCTGTCGGTGGTGAAGATGCCGCGGATGCGGATGGGCAGTTTCGAGACGCCGTAGGTGACGCCCGCGCCGAAGAGCCAGCCGAGCACGGTGCCGGCGACGAGGACGATGAAGCCGAGCCAGAGGAAGATGCGGGCGATGTCCTGCCGCGTGTAGCCCATCGAGCGGAGGATCGCGATCTCCTTGGTCTTCTCGAGGACGATCATCACGAGCGTGTTGAACATGCCGAGGCCGGAAATGAGGATGATGGTCGAGACCGTGAGCGCGGAGGAGATGCGCAGCGCGCGGAAGACCTCGAGCCAGGTCTTCTCGCGTTCCTGCCAGCCCTGGGCGCCGTGGCGGAAGACGTTTTCCATCTGCAGCGCGTCCTGCGGGGCGCGGTCGCGGTCGAAGAGCGCGACCTGGATGAAGGAGGCGCCGGTGGCGCGCTTGAGGAGCGAGCGCGCCTCGCCGAGGTGGGTGTAGAGACGGATCTTGTCGATGTCGCTCACCCCGGTCTCGTAGATGGCGGAGATGCGGTAGCGGCGCTGCTGGTCGCCGGCGCGGAGGATGAGCGTGTCGCCGACGGTGACCTGCAGGCGCTGGGCGAGCACGCTGCCGATGAGCACGCCGGTGGGCGAGGCGCGGAAGTCCTCGAGGCTGCCGCGGATGATCTGCCGGGAGAGATCGGAGACGGCGAGGTGATGCTCGAGGCGGATGCCGTAGACCTGCGCGGTGTCGTTCTTGAAGGAGCTGTCGGCTACGACGGAGCCGCGCACGACCATGGAAGCGCCGGCGACATTCTGGAAGTGCTTGAGCGCCTCCATCAGCAGCTCGGGGTCCTCGATACCCTCGATGTATTTGCGTCCCTCGCGGGCGGCGGAGACCTCGAACTTGCTCGCATCCTGGTCGTGGCCGGCGGCGGCCATGGCGAAGATGGTGTCCTGGAACCTGTCCTCGATCCGGATGGCGCCGTTGGTGCCGAGGATGGTGCGGATGAAGAACTGCTCGAAGCCGCTGGTCTGCGCCTGCGTGACGATGAAAAAGCCGACGCCGAAGACGATGCCGGCCAGGCTCATCAGCATGGAGCGCTTCTTGGCCGTCAGGAAACGGATGGCGATGCGGAGATTGGTGGACACTGCAGGAGGCTCGGCCGGCCGGGACGGCGGCGGTCAGTTCTGCGCGGAGCGGACGCGGACGCGGTCGCCTTCGCGGAAGAGGTCCTGCTGCTCGACGATGACCTGCTCGTCGACCTCGAGGCCCTTGAGGATCTCGACCTGGTTGAGGCTCTCGTAGCCCTTCTCGATCGGCCGGCGGGCGACGGAGCTGCCCGCGACGACGTAGACGTAATCGCCGATGAGCGCACGGCGCGGGATGATGACGGCGTTGGCGCGCTCGGAGATGATGATGCTGACCTCGCCGGTGAGGCCGGGCACGAGGGCGCGGCCGGGCGGGAGGACGACGTCGAGGTAGACGGTGTAGCGCTGCGTCTGCGGATCGGCGGAGGGCAGGATCTTGGTGACGGTGGCGTTGTATTGGTCGGCGCCGTAGGTGAGGAAGCGGACGGAGGCGCGCTGGCCGACCTTGACGGCGGCGAAGTTCTCCTCGCTGAGCTTGGCCTCGACGGTGCGGGTGGTGGCGATGAGGGTGGCGATGGGCGAGTTGCCGCCGATGAGGTCGCCGACGCGGGCGAAGACGGTGGTGACGACGCCGTCCGCCGGGGCGGTGATGGTCATCTTGGCCTTCTCGCGCTCGCGGGAGCGGAGGCTGTTCTCGAGGTTCTCGAGGGCGAGGCGGAGGTTGACCTCGTCGAGCTCCATGCGCTGCTCCAGCTGCTGGAGGGAGCGGCGCTGCTTCTCGAGTTCGGCCTGCGGGTAGGCGCCGGCCTGGGCCTGACGCTCGAAGTTGGCGACGGTGTCGCGCATGTTGAGGACGTCGGCACGGAGCGTGGAGCCGAGCTCGACCTTGCGGCGGGCGGCAATGATCTCGTTCTGGATGCGCTCGATCTCGAGGTCGACGTCGCCGGTGTCGAGCTGGACGAGGATGTCGCCGCGGAAGACGCGCTTGCCGATGTCGAGGAGGCTGTCGGCCACGCGGCCGCCGACCTCGCTCTTGAGCTCGTTGGCGAACTCGGCCTTGACCTCGACGGTGCCGGGCACGGCGCGCACGGCGGTGCCGCGGGAGGCGGTGGCGACGAGGGCGACCGGCCGGAGCAGGTAGCTGACCAGCCAGCCGGCGAGGGCGAGAACGGCGACGGCGGCGAGGATACGCCACAGCCAGGAACCGGAGCGGGAGGAACTCATCGTTTGGTGGAGAGATTTTCGACCGCCGGATCCTCGAAAAGGGTGCCAAGGAAGTCGCCGACCTTGATGAGATAGTCGATGCGTCCGTTGAAGGCGGCCATGGTGGTGTCGTAGTGGGCGATTTCCGCCAAGGCGACGTCCGACTCCGAGGCGACACCGCGGGCGAAGTCCTCGCGGCGGGTGCGCAGGGCGCCTTCGCTGGAGATCAGATAGCGGTTGAGGATGGCCATGTTGCGGGCGGAAAAATCAATCTGCTTGGCTTGGTTCTGCGCCTGCTCGAGCAGGCGGTCGGCGACTTGGCGATAATCGTTTTCCAGCAGGCGGCGCCGCGCGAGGGAGGAGCGAACGGCGGCCTGCGAGGCAAAGCCATCGAAGACGGTCCATGATACGCTGAGGCCGGCGTAAATCGAATTCACGCGATATTTCTGGGCGGTGTTGATGCTGAATGCCTGTTCGTCCTGGTTCATGCCCGCGACCACGGAGACCTTAGGCCGCAGGCGGGTCTTTTGGTTCCGGTAATTAAGTTCCTCGATCTCAAGCTGGCTGCGCAGGTTGACGGCCTCGATCGTCGGAAGCTGCGCCTGGCTGAGGAAGCCGGCGAGGAGCTGGTTGATCGCGGCGAGATCGTGATTCGGCACCGGCACTTCGTCCGGGATCTGCTCGTCGCGCAGCTCGGCGAAGCCGGCGAGACGCGCGAGGGAGCGCTTGCCGCTCTCGTATTCGAACTCGGCCTTATCCACGCCGATCTGCCCCTGCTCGGCAGCGACGCGGATGGGCTGGGCTTGGGCCTCGGAGATCACTCGCTTGGCCAGCCGTTCCTCCGCGAGCTTGAGTTCGTAATTGGCCTGGGCGCGGTAGCGGTGTGCGCGGGCAACGGCCATTTTCTGCACGATGAGATAGAGGTATTTATAGCGGATCTCCTGGGCCAGAACCCGGTAGCCTTCGAGGTAGTTGCGATCGGCGATGGCCTTGGAGATCTCGCCGACGCGGGCGTTGTTACGACGTTCGCCCCAGTGGAAAAGCGGCTGAGTGACGGAGACATCGTAATAGGTCTTGGTCACGTCGAGCGTGTCCGGTTGGTCGGCCCGGTCATCACGTGTCTCGGTGATTCGGTAGTGACCGCCCAAATAGGGGAGGAGTCCGGAACGGGCTTGGATGCGCGACTGCTCGGCAATCTCGACCTCCAAAGTGCGACTGATCATGCGCGGTGACTGATCGACGGCGCTCTGCAGGACCGGCTCCAATCCGGGCAGGAGTTTCTCGGGGAGTTGCACGGAGGGAGGCAGCGCCAAGGCGGCGGAACCAGCACCAAGGAGCAGCACGCTCAGGCGGAGGAGGCGGACGATCATATGAAGCGCCAAAGCGCCGCAAAGCGGGAGCGAACGCAATCAGGAAATTTTCACCCCGGACGCCCCCAAACCCCGCTCGGGAAAATCCTTTACTCACAGCCGTGCGCGGCGCTTATGGGAGGGTCCTGCGCTCATGTTAAAACGTCCCGCCACTCTCGCCTTTCCCTTCTGGCCGCACCGGGACTTGCTCTGGCAGTTCACGGTGCGGAACGTGGAGTTGCGGCACAAGGGCAGCTACCTCGGTATCCTGTGGTCCTTCCTCAACCCGCTGCTGATGCTGGCGCTCTACGTGCTGGTGTTCGGCTACATTTTCGACGGCTCTTTCGGCCGGCCGGGCGAATCGCGGGTCGATTACGGCCTGGGGATTTTCCTCGGGCTGGCGCTGTTCCACTTCGCTTCCGAGGTGCTCGTCACTTCGCCCGCGATTATCGTGAGCAACCCGAACTTCGTGAAGAAGGTCGTGTTCCCGCTCGAAGTGCTGCCGGCGGCGAACGTCGGTGCGGCGTGCATCCACCTGGTGATCGGACTGGGGCTGGTGCTGCTCGGCGTGCTGGCGTTCGGGCACGGGCTCTCGTGGTCCGCGCTCTGGCTGCCGGTGATCCTGTTGCCGCTGATCCTAGCCGGCCTCGGGCTGGGCTGGCTGTTTTCCGCGCTCGGCGTGTTCCTCCGCGACATCGGGCAGCTGATGCAATTCCTCTCGCTCGCGCTGCTGTTCGCGAGCGCGGTGTTCTATCCGGTGAGCAAGATCCCCGGCGCCGCGTGGCTCGTGCTCCGCTACAACCCGGTGCTGCTCGCGATCGATCTGGCGCGCGATGCCGTGCTCTGGCGCGAGCCGCTGAACTACGTGCACCTCGCTTACCTCTACGGTTTCGGGCTCGTCGCCGCCTACGCCGGCTACGCCGTCTTCCGCCGCCTCAAGCCCGCGTTCGCCGACGTGCTCTGATCGCCTTCATGTCCGACCAACCCGTCATCGCCGCCCACGCGCTGTCCAAATCCTACCGGATCTGGACCGACCCGGCGGCGCGGCTGCTCGGCCCCATCTGGGCCGAGGCGGCCGGCTGGCTGCCGGGCACGGCCGGCGCGGCGCTGCAACGGCGGGCGCACGCCGCCTACCGCGATTTCTTCGCCCTGCAGGACGTCAGCTTCGAGGTGCGCCGCGGCGAGGCCGTGGGCATCGTCGGTCGCAACGGCGCGGGCAAGAGCACGCTGCTCCAGCTGATCGCCGGCACGCTCCAGCCGACCTCCGGCTCGATCGAGGTGCGCGGCCGCGTCGCGGCCCTGCTCGAGCTCGGCGCGGGCTTCAACCCGGAGTTCACCGGCCGCGAGAACGTCTTCCTCAGCGGCGCCGTGCTCGGCCTCAGCAAGGCCGAGATGGAGGCCCGCTTTGACGCCGTGGCCGCGTTCGCCGACATCGGGGATTTCATCGAACAACCCGTGAAGACCTACTCGAGCGGCATGATGATGCGCCTGGCCTTCGCGGTGAACACCTGCGTCGACCCGGAGATTCTCATCGTCGACGAGGCGCTGAGCGTGGGCGACGCGCCGTTCCAGGCAAAATGCTTCCGCCGGCTGCGCCAGCTGATCGACCAAGGAGTCAGCCTGCTCTTCGTCTCACACGACCTCGGCACCGTGCGCTCGATCTGCTCGCGCGCGCTCTGGTTGAAGCAAGGCCGCGCGGAACAGTGGGGCGCGGCGAAAGAGGTGGCCTTGAGCTACGAAAAATACTGCTGGAAAGAGCAAGGCGTGGTGTTGGATGACGTTCACACGGGAACCGGCCAAGCCCCCCTTCCTGCGGCGACCGCCGCCGCTGACACGCCACCGGCGACCGGCAAGCCCGCCGGCGACTTTCCCCCGGCACTGCTCGAACCGGCGCCGGCGTTTATCGCGGCACGCGACCGCTCCAGCTACGGCACCGGTGATGTCGTCATCAGCAATCTCGTGCTCACGGACGGCGCCGGCAACATCACCCGCGTGTTTGAGTATGGGGAGGAGGCTGTGATTCACCTGCTGATTGAAGCGCGGCAACCGGTCGCCTCCGAATTCATGGCCACCTTTTTGCTCCGTGACTTGAAGGGCAATGCCGTCCTTGCCGCGCAGGATGTCAGCCGACGCCAGCGAATCGACGCCTCGGCGGGTTCGCGGAGCGTGATCACAATCCGGATCCCCTTGCCGCTCCACCACCAGAGTTACCTCCTGCATGCCGCTGTGTTCGGTTTCAAGGACGGCCAGGCTCTGCCGGGAGGCCGGTATGATTTCGCCAATGCAGTCCTTTGGGAGGTGATCGACGAGGCGGCGATCATCGAGGTGCGCCCATGCAAACTGATGCCTCTCTCTGGTCCGGTGCACTTCGACCTGCCGGTGAAAGTGCAGCAACTCTGAGACGATCTCGTGCCTCGAAACCCACGGCTCGACGGCTTGCGCGGAGTGGCGATCGCCATGGTGCTGCTGTGGCACTATGTCGGCTGCCAGATCAACGCCACGACCACACCCGACCTCCTCTGGCTGCGGCAAGGCGTGAGCCTGATGTGGAGCGGCGTCGACCTGTTCTTCGTGCTGTCCGGCTTCCTGATCACCGGCATTCTCTGCGACCACCGCGGCAGCGACCGCTACTGGAGCACCTTCTATGTGCGGCGCGCCTGCCGCATCCTCCCACTCTACTTCGTGCTGCTCGGATCGTATGGCCTCGCCCTGATTTCCGGACTCGCCAGCCGCGCCGGCGCGGAATGGTTGATGGCCCAACCGATGCCGTTGTTGTCCTATGCCACGTTCACCCAAAATATCTTCATGGGCCTGGCCCAAGGCACCGGCGCAAACTGGATGGGGGTGAGCTGGTCATTGGCCGTGGAGGAGCAGTTTTATCTGGTCCTGCCACTGATTGTCGCCGCCCTGACACGCCGCGGACTCGCTTGGTTCTTTCTCGCCGCGGTCGTCGCCGCCCCCCTGCTGCGGGCCGGTTTCCCGGGCTATGCCGCATTGGTCAACATGCCTTTCAAGGCCGATGCCCTTTGTTTGGGCGGCTTGGTCGCGCTGCTGGTGCGCGAGCCGCAGACCATGTCCATGCTGGCAAGCAAGGCCCGCTGGCTGTGGGTCGCCCTCGGTCTTCTCGCTGCTTTGTGGGTGGCCATGACTTTCCGCCTCGGGCCTCTGGCTGGCATCGAGCTGCAGCTCGGCCGCTTTTCCTCCATCAGCATGCTCCTGCTGGCGCTCTTCTATGCGGTGCTGCTCACGCTCATCCTGTGCGCACCAGATGCACGCTTGTTTCGGCCCCTGCAATGGCCGGTGCTGCGATGGCTGGGGCTCATCTCTTACGCCGTCTATCTCTTTCACCAGCTTATCAGCGGGGGCCTGCATCTGGTGCTGCGTGACGCCGTGCCCGTGCTCGATTCACCGGGAGCTTTCGCGGTGACTATGCTCGCCCTCGGCCTCACGCTGGCCCTCGCGGAATTGTCCCGCCGCTGGCTGGAAGGCCCCATTCTCCGCTGGGCGCACAAGTTGACCTACTGAGCTCGATAGCATTGTCAGACGGTGAATTTGCCACCAACACTCCCCTTCCATGTCCGCTCCCACACTCGCCGAATTCCTGCATGTGCTCCGCGAAAAATGGCGCGAGGTGCCCGCCTCGACCCAAGACCGCACCTTCTCGAGCGATCTCGCGCAGATGCCCGACGCGGAGTTTCTCGCCTTGTGGCAGGGCTGGTATGAAAACAACTGCTGCGGATCCAACGGTTACCCGGTCCGCGGCTGGTATCACGAACTCTACGCCGCGCTCGCAGCCCGCGGCGGACGATGGCTCGAAATCGGCAGCGGGCTAGGCTATGATGGCACGTTTTTCGCCGAACAAGGAGCGCACGTCACGTTCGTGGACATCGTCGAGTCGAATCTGGCGACCATCCGCCGGGTCTGTCGCCTCCGCGGCATCCGGAACGTCGAATTCGTCTCGATGCGAGACCTCGCGGATCTGCGCGGACTGGGCCAGTTTGACTGCGTGCTGGCGGTCGGTTCGCTGATCAACGCGCCGTTCGAGATGATGTGCGAAGAGCGGCGGGAGATCGCCTCCCATCTGCGCATCGGTGGCCGCTGGCTGGAACTTTGCTACCCCCGCGAGCGCTGGGTGCGCGAGGGCTCGCTGCCGTTCAGCGAGTGGGGCAAGCGCACGGACGGCGAGCGCACGCCCTGGGTCGAGTGGTATGATTGGCCGAAACTTTCCCAGGCGCTCTCCCCGCATGTCTTCGAGCCGGTGCTCGTGCAGAATTTCCACGACAACGACTTCAACTGGTTCGACCTCGTGAAACGCCAATGAACCGGCTGAACGAGATACCCGCCCTCCCTGTCTCTGCCTTGCCCGCCCGGCTGGGTGCCGCCGAAGCCGCTCCGGCACCCAGCGCACATTCGCTCGATCAATGGCAGATGGAACGCGATGATGCCCCGATCCTGGCTTATCTCTTCCGGCAATTCCGCCCCCGCCGGCACCTGGAGTTCGGCACCTGGCAAGGCTACGGGGCCTGCCTTTGCCTCGTGAACTGCGACGCGACCGTATGGACGCTCAACTTGCCAGACGGAGAGACGAAGGCCGACGGCTCGTGGGCCTACGGTCAACGGGTGATCGACGACTCGAAGGCCCCGCCCGGCGCCGTGGCGGTCAACTTCGGGCAGGATGAGGAAGGTCCGCGCACCTACCACCGCACTGACGCCGCCAGCTACATCGGCCGCCTCTATCGCGAAAAAAACCTCGGCCACCGCGTCTGCCAAATCTACTGCGACAGCCGCGCCTGGGACACCTCCGCCTACCCCGCCGACTTCTTCGACAGCGCCCTGATCGACGGCGGCCACAGTCCCGAAGTCGTCATCAGCGACACGCGCAAAGCCCTCTCCGTCCTCCGCCCGGGCGGCCTCATCCTCTGGCACGACTATTGTCCGTTGCCGGAAATCCGCGCCCAATTCGACTCGGTGCGAGGGGTGGCCGACGGCATCGAGGCGCTGTTGCCGGAATTGCGCCCGCAACTGCGCGATCTGTTCTGGATCGATCCCAGCTGGATTTTGGTCGGCATCAAAAAATGAGCTCCTCCGTCACCCGCTCCTTCCTCCGCGTCGCCTCGGCCGCGCCCGAACTCCGCGTCGCCGATGTCGCCTTCAACACCGCGCGTATTGAAGCCTGCCTGCAGGCCGCCGCCGGGCACGGCGCGAGCCTCGTGCTGTTCCCGGAGCTGAGCGTGACGGGCTACACCTGCGGCGACCTGTTCTCGCAGGCGCTGCTGCACGAGCGCGCCCGCGAAGCCCTCCTCCAACTCGCCGCGGCCACGCAGCGCCACGACATCCACGCCGTCGTCGGCCTGCCGTTCGCGCTGAACGGCCGCCTCTACAACTGCGCCGGCGTCCTCGGCGGGGGCCGCGTGCTCGGCCTGGTGCCGAAAGTTTATCTGCCGACCACGGCCGAGTATTACGAGGAGCGCTGGTTCACCTCCGCCGCCGGCATGGGCCCGGCCGAGGTCGAGCTCGGCGGCGCGCGCGTGCCGCTGGCCAGCGAGCTCCTCTTCGAGGATCACGCCCGCGGCTGCACCTTCGGCATCGAGATCTGCGAGGACCTCTGGGCCGTGAAGCCGCCGAGCGGCGACCTCTGCCTCGCCGGCGCCAACCTCATCCTCAACCCCTCCGCGTCCAACGAGCTCCTCGGCAAATCCGCCTACCGGCGCGACCTCGTGCGCCAGCAATCCGCACGCTGCATGACGGCCTACGCCTACGCCGGCGCCGGCCCGGGCGAGTCGTCGACCGACGTCGTGTTCTCCGGCCATTGCCTGATCGCCGAGAACGGCACGCTGCTCGTCGAGTCCGAGCGCTTCCGCTTCGACTCGCAGATCGTCTACGCCGACATCGACCTCGGCCGCCTCCTGCACGAGCGGCTGTGCAACAGCAGTTTCTCCGCGGCCTCGGCCACCGTGGATTTCCGGCGTGTCCCCGTGCGCCTGGCGGAGCAGGTGCCCGACCAATTCCCCGCCGGCAGCCTGCGTCCCAATTCGCCGCACCCCTTCGTGCCGGCCGACCCGGCCGCGCGCGCCGCCACCTGCCGCGAGATCTTCGCCATCCAGTCCACCGGCCTGGCCAAGCGCCTCAAGCACACCGGGGCGAAGCGCGTCGTCCTCGGCATCTCGGGCGGACTCGACTCCACGCTCGCGCTCCTCGTCACGGCGCGCGCCTTCGACCTGCTCGGACTCGACCGCCGCGGCATCGTCGCCCCCACGCTGCCGGGCTTCGGCACGACGCAGCGCACGCGCACGAATGCGGAGAAACTCGTCGAGCTGCTCGGCGCCACGCTGCGCGTCATCCCGATCGGCCCGGCCGTCAGCCAGCATTTCGCCGACATCGGCCACGACCCGGCCGTGCATGACGTCACCTACGAAAACGCGCAGGCCCGCGAGCGGACGCAAATCCTGATGGACCTCGCCAACCAGGTCGGCGGCTTCGTCGTCGGCACGGGCGACCTCTCCGAGTCGGCGCTCGGCTGGTGCACGTTCAACGGCGACCACATGTCGATGTATCACGTCAACAGCGGCGTGCCGAAGACGCTCGTGCGCTACCTCGTGGAGTGGTGCGCCGACGCGGAGTTCACCGGCGCCACGGCGGAGGTGTTGCGCGATATCGCGGCGACGCCGATCAGCCCGGAGCTCCTGCCCACGACCAAGGACGGCCGGCTCCAGCAGCAGACCGAGGACGTCGTCGGCCCCTACGAGTTGCACGACTACTTCCTCTTCCACGTCGTGCGCCACGGCAGCCGCCCGGCCAAGGTCCTTTACCTCGCCGAACTCGCCTTTGCCGGCAAATACGACCGCCGCACGATCCTGCGCTGGCTCGAGGTCTTTGTCGGGCGCTTCTTCTCGCAGCAGTTCAAACGCTCGGCCATGCCCGACGGCCCGAAGGTCGGCTCGGTCGCGCTCTCGCCCCGCGGCGACTGGCGCATGCCGAGCGACGCCTCCGCCGCCGAATGGCGGGCCGAGCTGGCTCAACTCAGGCAAGCCTGACTCAATGCCGTGAGGTGGCCGGTGGAATGAGGTTGAACAAGCGGGTGTTGACCCGCCACCCGTTTGCACTTCTGAATGGGCGCCCTTTTTCTCGCATGAAAGACTCCCTGATCGTCGTCTGTGGTGCCGGTGGATTCATCGGCGGCCATCTTGTCGCTGACCTGCTCCGGCAGGGCCATACGCGCATCCGCGCCGTGGACCTCAAGCCCCTGCACCGCTGGTATCAAAAGTTCGACGGCGTGGAAAACCTCTCGCTCGACCTGCAGGAACTCGACGCCTGCCGCCGCGCGACCAAGGGCGCCCACTGGGTCTACAACCTCGCGGCCGACATGGGCGGCATGGGCTTCATCGAGAAGAACAAGGCGCTGTGCATGATGACCGTGCTCATCAACACGCACCTCCTCAAGGCCGCGCGCGAGCACGGCGTGCAGCGCTTCTTCTTCGCCTCCTCCGCCTGCGTCTACGCCCACGACAAGCAGACCGACCCCAACGTCACCGGCCTGAAGGAGGCCGACGCCTACCCCGCCATGCCCGAGGACGGCTACGGCTGGGAGAAACTCTTCTCCGAGCGCATGTGCCGTCACTACACCGAGGACTTCGGCCTCGTGACCCGCGTCGCCCGCTACCACAACGTCTACGGCCCGCACGGCACCTACGACGGCGGGCGCGAGAAGGCGCCGGCCGCCATCTGCCGCAAGGTCATCGCCGCCCAGATGAGCGGGCAGCACGAGATCGAGATCTGGGGCAACGGCGAGCAGACGCGCAGCTTCATGTTCATCGACGACTGCCTCCACGGCACCCAGGCGATCATGCGCAGCGAGACGATCGACTTCCCGATCAACCTCGGCTCCGAGGAAAAGGTCTCGATCAACCAGCTTGTCGACGTCGTCGAGGACATCGCCGGCATCAAGTTGCAGCGGCGCTACAACCTCTCCGCCCCCAAGGGCGTCAACGGCCGCAACTCCGAGAACACGATCATCCGCCAGTATCTCGGCTGGGAGCCGTCCATCGCCTTGCGCACCGGCATGGAGAAGACCTACGCCTGGATCCACGACCAGATGAAGTCCGGCTCTTCCAAGGACTCCGTCGTCAACCTTAGTTGAGCATTCGAGCGGCGCCGCAGTAACGGCTGGGGGCGCACAGCGTCTTGGTCACTGCATTACTGATGCAGTGCCCAGAGAAATATCTCCTGACCAACTGGTGGCTTGCGCAGCGCCGATTGTTTCCCAGCGTGGACGGCTCACGGGCCGCATCACTCTGTTCGATCATGAGAACCATGTTCGGAGTCCTTGCGCTCCTGCTCGTCTGCCTGTCCCCCGCCGTCGCGGTGGAAAAATCCGGGGTCTTCTCGCCCGACCTGACCGATGAGGAGGTGCGGGAAAAGCTACTCGTCCTGATACCGCCGCTGCGCGACCCGCAGGCGACACCACGGGAAAAGATCCGCGCGCTGCGCATTTGGCTGCACCACTTCGTGCCAGCCGCCAATATCACCACCGATGTCTCGACCATCGTCGGTCGATCCCACCATCAGCTCACAAACGCCGAGATGCTCAGCCTGGCGGAGCAGCGCCAGGCGGGCATGTTGTGCGGCGGGCACGCGGAACTGATGCGAAGGCTCAGCCTGCTGCTGGGCTTCGAAGCGGTGTCCATCAACTTCGGCGTGCCCGGCACTTCGGCCACCCATGTGCTCGCCGTCATCAGGATCGAACATCGCGAAAAACCAATTTGGATCGTGCAGGATTCCTATTTCAACACCGGCTATGCTGACGAGAGTGGGGAACCCATCGCCTTTGAGGATCTGGTCCAACAGGTGGCAGCCGGCAAAGCCGAGCTGATCCGTGATACCAAGCCATGGCACGTGCGCGCACCCGCTTTGACCATGCGGGAGGGCGCCGCGGGGGACACGCTTAGTGTTTCCGAACTCGCTTGGTCGCTGGAAACTGTGCTCACCGACATGCCCGAGGTGCGCACCCGGTTGCTTGAGCTGACGGGCACCGCGCATCCCGCAGCCTTCTTGCTCTTTCCCATCAGCACCTCCGGCAGCGCGGAGGCGGAGCGCCTCGCGACCTTGGCACGTAACATGGGCTACGAGGCGGCACGCCAAATCGCCAGCCGCAAAGCCCAGGCTGCGGAAACGCTCCCTTGATCCGCGCATTGGTCGGCGCGGTCCACTGCAGTGTTGCCAGACTTTGGCAAACATCGCTACCAACGCCCCCTCATGACAAGCCCATCAGCCTCCCTTGATTCTGTCCGCGACTACTGGAACCGCCGTCCCTGCAATGTCAGACATGGCACCGCCCCGGTCGGCACCAAGGAATACTTCGATCAAGTCGAGGCCCGGAAATACATGGTCGAACCCCATATCCCCGGGTTTTCCGAGTTTGAAAGGTGGAAGGGCAAGAAGGTCCTCGAGATCGGCTGCGGCCTGGGCACGGCGGCTGTTTCGTTCGCCCGCGCCGGCGCTGACTACACGGCCGTCGAGCTGTCCGAAGAGTCCCTGAAACTCGCGCGCCAGCGCTTCGAAGTCTTCGGCCTGCAGGGACGATTCTATTCCGGCAACGCCGAGGAGCTTTCGTCCGTCGTCCCGGTCGAGCGCTACGACCTCGTCTACTCCTTCGGCGTCATCCACCATGCGCCGCATCCGGAGAAGATTGTCGCCGAAGTGAAGAAATACCTCGGCCCCGAGTCCGAATTCCGGCTGATGCTCTACGCCAAGAACTCGTGGAAAAACATTCTGATCGAGGCCGGCTTCGACCAGCCCGAGGCCCAGTCCGGCTGTCCCATTGCCTTCACCTACACCCACGACGAGGTCCGCGCCCTTTTGCGCGATTACGAAATCATCGACCTGCGCCAGGATCACATCTTCCCCTACGTCGTCGAAAAATACGTCCGCTACGAATACGAACTCCAGCCCTGGTTCAAGGCGATGCCCCCCGAGATGTTCCGCGCCCTGGAGCAGGCCCTCGGCTGGCATACGCTCATCACCGCGAAACTGAAGCGCTGATCCCTCCGCCATGATTCAGAAAGTCTCCATCATCGGTCTCGGCAAACTCGGCTGCTCCATGCTCGCCGGCATGGCCTCGCGCGGCCTCGACGTCATCGGCGTGGACGTCAACCCCCGCGCCGTCGAAGCCGTCAACGCCGGCCGCGAACCTGTGCAGGAAACCGGCCTCGGCGAGATGATCGCGGCGAACAAGTCCCGCATCCGCGCCACGCTCGACGTCGACGACGCGGTCCTGAATTCCGAGATCAGCTTCGTCATCGTCCCCACCCCGAGTGACGAGCGCGGCGCCTTCACGCTCCAATACGCGCGCTACGCCTTCAAGGCGCTCGGCCAGGCGCTGAAGAAGAAGAGCGGCTATCACGTCATCGTCCTGACCAGCACCGTGCTCCCCGGCGCCACGCGCCACGGCCTCCTGCCCATCCTCGAGCAGGAATCCGGCAAGAAGTGCGGCCCCGACTTCGGCCTCTGCTACAACCCGGAGTTCATCGCCCTCGGCTCCGTCATCCGCGATTTTCTCAACCCCGACTTCTACCTCCTCGGCCAGTTCGACCAACGCTCCGGCGACCTGCTCGAGGCCGTGCATCACCGCGTCTCCCAGAATCACGCGCCCGTGAAGCGCATGAGCATCGAGAACGCCGAACTCGCGAAGATCGCCGTCAACAGCTACGTGACGATGAAGATCTCCTTCGCGAACATGCTCGCCGAGTTCTGCGAAAAACTCCCCGGCGGCGACGTCGACGTCGTCTCCGACGCGCTCGGCATGGACAAGCGCATCGGCCGCAAATACCTCACCGGCGGCTTCGGCTTCGGCGGCCCCTGCTTCCCGCGCGACAACGTCGCCCTCAACTTCATGGGCGCGCAGCTCGGCGTGGATTCGCGCCTGCTCAAGACCAACGACGACTACAACCGCGGCCTCTCCAAGCGTTACGTCGAGAAACTCCAGCCGCACCTGCCGAAGGGCGCCAACGTCTGCGTGCTCGGCCTCGCCTACAAGCCGCTCTCGCACGTCATCGAGGAATCTCCCGGCATCTACCTCTGCCGCGCGCTCTCCGAGGCCGGCTACCGCGTCGTCGGCCACGACCACCTCGCCGCGCCCTACGCCGAGCAGGCGCTGAAGATGAGCGCGCTCGTCACCGACTCGCTCGTCACCGCGCTCAAGGACGCCGACGTCGTCCTCGTCACCACGACCGACAAGGCCTACACGAGCCTCACGGCGGAAACGCTGCTCCGCGGCCGCGCGCAGATCACGGTGGTCGATTTCTGGCGCGCCCTGCCCCACCTCGCCGCCGACCCGCGCATCCGCTACGTGCCGATCGGACGCTGCCCGGATGACACTGCTGCCGGCGCCCGCCTTGAACCCCTCTGGGCCTGAACCGATCTGCGCCATGAATCAGCCCTACCTCTCCGTCGTCGCCGCCTCGCGCAATGACGACCACGGCGGCGATCCGCTGCGTCGCACGCAGATTTTCATCAACTGCTTCGCCCGCCAGTGCGAGAAGCACCGCCTGCCCGCCGAGCTCATTCTCGTGGACTGGAACCCCGTGCCCGACCGGCCCGGCCTGGCGGCCGTGCTTCAACTCCCGCCGGCTTCCAGCTATTGCACCGCGCGGGTGATCACCGTCCCGGCCTCCCTGCACGCGCGGATCAAATACGGCGACAAACTGGCGTTCTTCCAGATGATCGCCAAGAACGCCGGCATCCGCCGCGCCCGCGGGCGCTTCGTCCTCGCGACGAACATCGACATCGTTTTCTCCGACGAACTCATGGCCTTCCTCGGCCGCCAGCAGCTCGATTCGCGGAAGATGTATCGCGCGGACCGTCACGACATCCAGGCCGGCCTCTCGGAAAATCTGACTCTCGAGGAGACCCTCGCCTACGCCTGGGCCAACCCCATTCGCAGCCACCGACGTATCGGCCCCCCAGTCCTCCTCGATGCGCTCTATCGCACGAAGGATCATGTTCGGGCATGCACGCCGGACCTCGACGCGGTGCGTCGAGTCGGCGGCTTCACGCTCCGTGAGCAAGAGGGAGTCTGGCAACTGGGCGTCGAGCGCAACGCCAGCATCGAGCACCTGCACACGAACGGCTGCGGCGACTTCACGCTGCTGGCTCGCGAGGCTTGGGAAGCCATCCGCGGCTACCCGGAATTCGAGGCCTTCTCCTTCAACATCGACAGCATGGGCATCGTCGCCGCGCACTACGCGGGATTCGAGGAAGTATCGCTTCTCCCGCCCTGCGTCTGCTTCCACATCGAGCACAGCCTCGGCTCGGGCTGGACCCCCGAGGGCGAGAAGAAGCTCTTCCACCGCCTCCGCCAGTCGGCCATCCTCAATCCCGAGTGGCCCGTGCTGCTGCCGCTCGTGGACCGCATGCGCCGCGAACGCCGCGCGCTCGATTTCAATCACGCCGGCTGGGGCCTCGCCGATTTCGACCTGCCCGAGCAACCCCTCGGCGACGCGACCCCGCTGCCGCCGCCGGCCGCGACGGAAGTCGCGCGCGAAGTCGCCGCGATCAACCCCGCCTACGACCTCGACCGCCTCACGCTGGCGCACGAACGCCGCCTCGCCGACACCGGCTCGGCCGGCTCGGCCGGCTCGGCCGGCCCGGGCAACGGCGAGGTCGAGATCGTGCAACTCTTCGTGCCTGACGCCGCCGGCGGCTACGCGGAGGAAACCTCCCGCGTCTACCGCGGCCCGCTCCACCAGCGCACCACCATCGCCTTCCGCCTCGAGCAGCTCGCCCACCAACACCCGTTGCGGCTCGACCCCGTCGCACGCGCCGGCCTGGTCGAGATCGCCTCCGTCACTTACCTCGATGTCGGCAGCGGCCGCACCCTCGCCCGGCTTGACGGCCGCGACGCCGCGCGCTGCCCGATCGGCGGCACCGCCCGCCCGGTCGCGCCCGCGCCGGACTCCGCCGGGACGCCGCAGCCGCTCTACCTCCTCAGCACGGGCGACGATCCGCAGCTGGTGTTGCCGCCCCTCGGCGAGGCGCCGCAGTTCCCGCTGCTGCTGCTCGTGGAGTTGCGCCTGTTCCCGTCCTGACGCCGGGATTAGACTTCACTTGCGCGGCCGGCCCGCGCTGAATGCCACCCGATGTCCTCCGGCGGTAGCGATGCCACCCCTTCCCTCGTCGCTTTGCAGCGCGAGTTGATCCTCGCACAGATCACGCTGCAGGAGTTGGAGGACGCCCGCGAGGAGCTGCTCGGTCGCCTGGCCGAACAGGGACGTCTGCAACGCGAAGCCCAAGATCTGGCCGACCGGGCCCTCGCGGACCATGACCACCTCGCCACCGCGCACCGCGACCTCCTCGCTCACCGCGACCACCTGCAGCACGTGCTGCACGTCACCAACGAAGCGCTCGAGTCGACCCGCTCCCAGCTGCGCACGACCGAGAATGACCTGGCCGCGGCAAAGACCCGGAGCGCGGAGCTGGAGGCGGATCTCAAAGCGATCCAAGCCGAAGCCGCCCGCCTTTCGCGCGAGCTGGCCGCGACCGCCGAGCTCGCCGCCCAGCGGGCCGCGCGCATCGGACAACTCGATGGCGAGCTGCGCGCGATGAAGAGCTCACGCAGCTGGCGCTGGACCGCCTGGCTCCGTTCCCTTGAGCGCACCTGGCGGCGGACCTTTTCGTGATGAATCCGCCCGCCATCAGGCATGAGATCGAGGACCGCCCGATCCGCGCCGAGGCGGAGCAAGTCCGGCTGCGCGGCTGGTGCGCCCAACCGGGCCAAAGCACACCGCCGGCGGTGCGACTCCGCGTCGGCGAGACTCTGCTTCCGGCCACCGGACGTTTTCCGCGTCCCGACGTCGCCGGCACCCTTGGGCTGCCGGCGGACGGCACCTACGGCTTCGACATATCCGGGACGCTCCCGCCCGGCGTCCACCTGGCCGTGCTCGAGGCCGAGCAGGGCGAGGCGTGGCGCGCCGTGCGGCGATTCACCGTCGCAGTCGCGCCCGCGCCACTCGCCGGCCAGATCGAGCAACCTGCCGTCAGCCCCCTGCGCGAGAGTTTGCGGGTGCAGGGTTGGTGCGCTCATCCGCGACATTCGCTGCGCCGGGTCGAACTGAGCTTCGGCAACATTCGTCTGCCGTGCGAATGGGGGCTGCCTCGCCGCGATGTGCCCGCTCTCGTGCCGACCTCGCCCGATGGGGCGCGCGCCGGATTCATCAGCAGCAAGAATCTGCCGGCGTCCCGCGGCCCCCTGCGCGTCCGGGCGGAAGCAGAGGATGGCAGCGTCCACTTTCTGCACCCGGGACTGGCAATCGACATCGAGCATGATGCCGACCGTGCGGCGCCCCTGCGCCTTGGCGATCATCCCGCCGCGTCCCTCGGGCCCGCGCGCCGTCCACCCGCCGCGTCCGACAGGCGTCCCTCCTCTCCGCCGCTCCGCGTGCTTTTCGTCCTCTACGGGGACTTCACGTCGAACAGCGCCATCCACGTGATGAATCTGGCCCGCGAGCTCACCCGGCGCGGACACACCTGCACCGTGGCGGTGCCCCACCACGCCGAGACCGCCGCCTATTTTCCCGAAACCGGCATCCGCACAGGGGATTTCGCCACCCTCGCAGGCGAGACCTCGGGCTACGATCTCGCCCATGCCTGGACGACCCGCGAAAATGTCCGCCGCTTTTGCACGGATCTGCAGGCCCAAGGACGCATCGGCCGGCTCTGCGTGCACCTCGAGGACAACGAGCTCCGCATCCTCGAGTCGAGCACCGGACGCACCCTCGCCGAACTCGCCGCGCTGCCCGACGCGGAGCTCGACCACCTCGTGCCTGCGACCCTGTCCCACCCGCGCCGCAGCCGCGACTTCCTGCGGGCGGCCGACGGCGTCACGGTCATCATCGACACGTTGCGCGCCCACGTGCCGTCCGGCCCGGCCGTCCATCCGCTGTCGCCGGCGGCGGATGACCGTGTGTTTTTTCCGCGCGAGCGCCCCGTGGCGTTCCGCCGCGCCCTCGGCTGGGAGGACGACCGCGTGATCCTGCTTTACCATGGCAACACGCATGCCGCGAATCGCGCCGAGGTGCTCGAACTCTACCGGGCGGTGCACGCCCTCAATGCCGACGGCATTCCCTGCACCCTCCTGCGGCTCGGGCGCGACGATCCGGCCTTCACGGCCGCGCGCCCCGCCGGGCGGGAGGACCATGTGATCGAACTCGGCCAAGTGCGGCACCACCATCACCTCGGCATGCTGCTCGCGCTGGCGGACGTCTTCGTGCAACCAGGCGAGTCCGACGCGTTCAACGACTACCGCCTGCCCTCAAAGCTGCCCGAGTTCTTCGCCCTCGGCCGCCCCGTGGTTCTGCCGCGGACGAATCTCGGCCGCGTGACGAGGCACGGCGAGGAGGCCTACGTGCTCGATCGCGCCGATGCCGGAGGCATCGCGCGGGCGATCCGCGAGCTGCGGGACTCCCCGGGCCTCGCCGCCCGCCTCGCCCGCGGCGCACTGGCGTTCGCCGCGGAGCATTTTGATTGGGGAAAGAGCGCCGGTCGCCTCGAGGATTTTTATCGCGCCATCCTCCTTCCCCGCTAGTGCTCGTCGCTTGTGTCGATGCCTCCGGCCGAACCGCCTCCGCCTCCCCACTCCCGCCTGCCGCGCCACCTCGCCATCACCGGCGCCCGCGGACGGCTGGCGACCAGCCTGATCGCGGAGCTCCGGGCGCGCGGACTGCGGGTGACGGGACTTTCGCGGACGCCGGGCGAGGGCCACCTCGCCTACGCCGATCTGCCCGCCCTCCAAGCGCGCGATCCGATCGACTGCCTGCTGCACCTCGCTTGGAGCAGCCTGCCCGCCACGGCGGAGTTGCCGGGACACGATCCGGCGCAGGACATCGCGCTGATCGACGCTTTGTTTCGCGACCTCCGCGGTGCGCCCGTCGCACCGCATTTCGTTTTCTTTTCCTCGGGCGGCGCCGTCTACGGCAACGCCACGCAGCCCTCGCGCGAGACCGACCCCTGCCACCCCATCGGGCGCTACGGACAGTCCAAGCTCGCCGCCGAGGAGCATGTGCTGGCCCATCAAGCGGAGGGGCCCTGTGCGGTCCTGCGTATCTCCAACCCCTACGGCTTTCCGTGGAGCGGATCGCGCCCACAGGGCATTGTGCCGCGCGCGTTCGCGTGCGCCTGGTCGGGGGAAACGCTGCAGCTTTGGGGCGACGGCTCCGCGGAGAAGGATTTCCTCCATCGGGACGACTTCCTGCCCGTGCTCCTCGAGGTGCTCGCGCGCCGGCTCGCCGGGATCTACAACGTCGCCGCCGGCGAGTCGCACCGCGTCGACGAGGTGCTGGCCTGCATTGAACGCGAAACGGGCCGGCGCATCCAGCGCGAGCACGTCGCGGCCAAACCCTGGGATGTGCACACGTCCCGGCTCGACATCAGCCGCATCCGCGCGGCCACGGACTGGACGCCGGTCGTCGGACTCGCCGAGGGGATTCGCCGCACCAAGCTCCACCTGCTTGAAGGGAGAACGCCATGATCGCCCCCGCCGACCGCCACGCCGACGACTGCCCGCCCCTGGCCTGGCGCACGGGACTCGCGCTGCTCGCGGCCGCGCTGTTGCTCAACCTCTGGTGGGTGACACGCGCCTGGCACGAGTCGCTCCGGGACGGACATGAGTTCCGGCAGGTGCAGACCGCCCTGACGGCGCATTATTTCAGGACCGAGGGAATCAAGCTGGACTACGAGACGCCGGTGCTCGGCCCGCCGTGGGCGATCCCGATGGAGTTTCCCACCTACCAAGCCGTGGTCGCCGCGCTGGCCCGTTTGACAGGTTGGCCGCTGGAGCAATGCGGCCGCGCCGTGGGTATCTTCTTCCTCTATGCCGGGCTGCCGGCGCTCTTTCTGGTGCTGCGCCAATGGGGCTTGTCGCGCCTCGCCGCGCTGTGCGCCGTGGCCGCGACGCTGACCGCGCCGCTCTATGCCTTCTACGCCCGGACTTTTCTCATCGAAACGACGGCGCTGTGCTTCGCCTTGTGGTTTCTGTGGGGCTTCCAGCACGGACTCGCCGGCCGGCGTTGGACCGGCGGCGCCGTGGCGCTGGCGGCGGGCGGCCTGGCGATCCTGACCAAGGTGACGACCTTCGGCGTCTTCGCCCTGCCGGCGCTGGTGGCCGGCCTGCTCCAGGCGCACCGCGAGCGCCGGGCGGGGAAATCCTGGCGTGAGGTCGCGCTCACGCTCGCGTGGTGCGCGGCGATCGCCGCGGCGATTGGTGCGCTCGGGGCGGCGTGGGTGCGCTACTCGGACGCCTTGAAGGCGGCCAATCCCTACGCCGGATTCCTCACCTCCGCCGGATTGCACGAGTGGAATCTCGGCACGCCCGGCCAGCGCTTCGATCCGGAATTTTGGAGCGGCATCTACACGATCACCTCGCGGTTCATCGTGAGCGAACCGGCGTTGTTGGTGCTGATAGCCGGCCTGCCCCTGCTGGCCGGTGGCGCGCGGCGGCGGGCGCTGGCCTGCGTCGCCTTCGGCAGCGCCGGTTTCCTGATCTTCGCGAACCTGTATTTCGTCCACGACTACTATCACTGCGCCAGCGCGATCTTCCTCACCTCCGCCCTCGGGATCAGCGTCGCCGGCGTGTTGCAGGATGGCCGGCTGCCGGCGGCGGCCCGCGTGCTGCTCGCGGTCGCCGCGATCGTCGTCGCGCAGGCGGCCGCCTTCACCCGGAGTTATGGCGGCTTCTACGAGCGGCAGAATCCGCGGCCGCCGGTGCTGGCGGAAATCGTGCGGACGACGACGCAGGCGGAGGACGTTGTGCTCGCCTTCGGCCTCGATTGGAACGGACTGTTGCCCTACTATAGCGAACGTCGCGCGATCATGGTGCCGCACAACCGTATCGACGACGTGGGGGCGCTCCATCGTTCGCTGGCCCAGCTCGGGGAGCGGCGGGTCGGGGCGATGGTTCTCGCCGGCACGCTCAAGAACTCGCCCTATTTCATCCGCCCGCGGCTGCAACTGCTCGACTTGGAGCCGCTGCCGATCGCGGAGACCGAAACGATGGCGCTCTACCTCCGCAAAGACCTGCACGAACGCGCGCTCGGGTTGCTCCGCGGGCACCAGTATCCGGAAGTGCGCCTCACCCTGGAGCGCCGCCCGCCGCCCCCGGATATGAAGGAGGAGCACTCGCTCGAGTCGCCGGAATGGCGCGACCAGCTCGCCCCGCTCTTCCAACCGGCACCCTACCTCTATCGCAGCATCTACCCGCTCGCCGTCAATACGCTGCGCGGCCAGCCCATCCTGGGCACCCACGCCCCGACGGAAATCTATTTCCGCCCACCGCCCGGCGCCCGGCGTATCGTCGCCCGCGGCGGACTGGTGCCCGCGGCCTACAGTGACGGCCATGTGACCGATGGCATTGTGATCCAGGTGCTGGAGGAATTTCCGTCGGGCGCGCGACGCGTCCTGCACGAGCGCACCCTGCGCCCGATCGAGGTGCCGACCGACCGCGACGAGGCGGTGATCGAGGTGGAATCGGATCGCGTCTTCGAGGGCAGCATCGTCCTCCGCATCGACCCGGGATCGCTGGGCAACGTGAATTTCGACTGGGCTTATTGGCGCTCGGTGCGGATCGAATGACCCCCGGCCGATCCATGCCCGCCGATTCCTCCGGTCGCGCGGCCGCGGTGGCCGCGTGGCTGTTGCTCGCCGCCGTGCTGGTCCACCTCGGCTTCGTCTTTCACCCGCGCGGTGCGGACTTGCTCGACGGACACTCGTTCCGGCAACTGCAGACCGCGCTGACGGCCGACTACCTTGTGCGGAACGGTTGGCGGCTGGACTACGAGACCCCGGTGTTGGGCCCGCCCTGGTCCATTCCGATGGAGTTCCCGACCTACGCCGGCACGGTCGCGCTCATGGTGCGGACGACTGGCGTGGAGCTCGCCACCGCCGGACGGATTGTCGCGCTCGCATATTTCTACCTCGCCCTGGCAGCGCTGTGGTTGCTGGCGCGCGATCTCGGCGTGGGCCGCCCGGCTCGCCGGATCGGCTTGGCGCTGACCCTGACGAGTCCGATCTATCTGTTCTACGGGCGGCACTTTCTGATCGAGACGGCCGCGCTGGCCGCCGGCCTCTGGTTCCTGTGGTGTTTTCATCGCGCGCTGCACCGCAGCTGGGCTTGGGCGGCGCCGGCGGCGGCATTGGGTGCACTCGCCGCCGTCTCAAAGGTCACGACGTTTCTGCCTTACGGCCTGCTGGCGCTGGCGCTCGGGATCGCGGCGCTGGGGCGGGAGAAATTCCTGAGCCGGTCCTGGTGGCAGCTTGCCTTGCGCTGCGCGGTGCCCGCCTTGCCCATCGTGGCCGCAACCTGGGCCTGGATAAATTTCACGGATGGGTTGAAGGCGCAGAATCCGATCGGCTCGTTTCTGGTCTCCGGCACCTTGAACGAGTTCAATTTCGGGTCGCTTTCGCAACGCATGAGCGGCGAGTTCTGGGGCCGCATTCTCGACCACCTGCGCAACTCGGTGTCGTCGGAGGCGACGCTGGCCCTGGCGCTGGCCGCGCTGCTGCTCGGGCGGCCGCGCGCGTGGCCGGTGCTGGCGGGAGCGCTCGCCGCGACCGCCGCCGCCGTGCTGGTCTTTGCCAACCTGTATTTCATCCACGACTATTATTTTCTGGCGGTGGGCATGCTCGTGAGCGCCGCGCTGGGACTGGCATTCGCGGCGCTGTTGGAAAACCCGGCTTGGCCGCTGCGCGCGACCGCCACCCTCGTGGCGGTGGCGGTGATCTGGCAGGGAATCACCGCGTGGCGCTCCTACGGGATCCACTTCAGCCGCGAGCGCCCCGCGCCGCCCGCCCTGGCGGCCGTGCTCGCGGCCACGCTCGGGGAGGACGATGTCTTCGTCTCCTTCGGAAACGACTGGCACGCCGCCCTGCCCTTCTACAGTGGGCGCCGGGCCATCATGTTTCCCTTCAACCATGAGGACCGCCACGACACGCTCGCGCGCTCCGTGGCGCTGCTGGGTGAACGGCGCGTGGGTGCGCTGGTGGTGGCGGGCCGGTTCCGGGACGAACCGTTGTTCGTGCTGCCGCGGGCCCGCAGCCTCGGCCTGCAGCTCCAGCCCACGGCCGAGACGGCGGACATGCGCCTCTACCTGCGTCCGGACCTCGCCGCCGCCGCCGCGGAACGCCTCCACGGACGGACCCTCCCCGGCGTGCAGCTGCACTGGGAAACCGAAAGCGGGCCGGCGGAGAATTCCGCCGTTTTCGAAGACGATCTGACGCGCGAGGCCTGGCGTGGGCGCCTGACGATGGCCGTGCCTGCCCCGGTGCGGCTGCGCAGCGCCTTCGCACTCAACACTCCGGAACTCGACGGCCAACCCGTGCTGGCGGTGCATGCCCCCACGGATCTCGTCTTCGAGCCGCCCGCGGGCAGCCGGCGCCTCGATGCGGTCGTCGGACTTTTTCCGGCGGCCTACACCGGCACGGAGGGACGCACGGACGGTATCGTGGTCGAGGTCTGGGAAGAAGGCCTCGACGGCACGAATCGCCGGCACTACGAGCGCGCGCTGCGCCCCGCGGAAACGGCCGCGGATCGCGGCGACCAAGTGGTGTCGCTCGCCCTTGATCGGCCTTGGACAGGACGGGTCGTGCTGCGCATCACTCCCGGACCGGAGAATCAGATCAATTACGACTGGGCCTACTGGAGGGAAGTGCGCTTCCGCTAGGCCGCCGCACGCCGACCCCGGCGTCCGGAAAGAGAGCTTTACTGACCCGGACGAGGCCGCTAAATCGCGGCCCTTTGCATGAGTGACACCGCCCTCCTGGCCTACCACATCGACAAACCCGGCAGCTGGACGGTGCGCGATCCCGTGGTTTTCATCGAGGGGTGGTTTTTCGCCGGACCGGGCCGGGAATGCCGGGACATCCGCGCCGTCGTCGACGGCCTGCCGCACCTCGGGATCTACGGCCTCGAACGGCCCGACGTGCACGCCGCCTTCGATCATGCCCCCGGCGCCCTGCGCACGGGATTTCGGATCAAGACCCAATTCTGGGGCGGCGCCCGAGAACTCGCGCTGCAGTATCTCGACGGACAGAATCAATGGTGCGATTTTCTCCGCACCGGCCTGCACACCGAGAGCCTGGCCTCGACCCCGCGACCGAAGCCGATCCTGCCCGCGCGGCTCGTGCACGAGTCGCTCCATTACCTTTACCACAACTTCCAGCGCGACTCCCTTGCCGCGATCCAACGCGAGGCCGATCGCTTCGTGCGCGAGATCAGCACGCCCAACACCGACAGCGAACCCGAGCCCGGCTACCTCGGCTTCATCGAGAACCCCGGTTACTGGGTTAACGCCCGCTACGACAAGTTTCGCATCACCGGGTGGGTCTTCGCCATCGGCCGCGAGATCAGCAAACTCGGCGCCACCATCGGCCTGAGCGACGAGAACCGGATGATCTACGGCAAGGAGCGTCCCGACGTCGCCGCCCATCATCCCCAGCACCCGCAGGCCGCACGCTGCAATTTCTACGGCCTCGTCGACCTCAAGGCCGACGCCGCCAGTCCGGCCAACCTCAAGGTCTTCGCCTTTTATCCCGACGGCACCAAGCAGCTCGCCATCGCGCGCCGCATGTATCTGAACCGCCGTGACGAGCATTCCGGCCCGGTGCCCATCTATCGCGCGAGCTGGTTCTGGGCCTGCGCGTGGGCCTTGTTCCGACCGGCCCTGCTCGGTCGCGTGCGGGTCGACAGCTGGCGCGAGAGTTGGGAGGCGGTCCGCCGACTGCAGCAGACCGCCCGCGCGGTGCTCGGCCGCGGCACCGCGGCGCCGTTGCCGGCCGTCGTCCAGCGCCGCCGCGACCAAGACCCCTACACCCGCTGGTGTTGGCACAACCGCCTGACGTCGCGTCTCCGCGCCGCCCTGCAGCAGGACGCCGACGCCTTGGTCCGGTCCGGCGGCCCGCTCATCAGCGTGGTCGTGCCCGCCTACAACACGCCGGAAAAATACCTCCGCGAACTGATCGACTGCCTCCAGCGGCAGCTCTACCCGCGCTGGGAGCTCTGCATCGCCGACGACGCCTCGCCGCAGCCGCACGTCCGCCGCATCCTCGAGGAAGCCGCCCAGGCTGACCCGCGCATCAAGCCCGTCTTCCGCCCGGAAAACGGCCACATCTCGCGCGCGACGAACTCCGCGCTCGAGGTCGCCACCGGCGACTTCGTCGCGCTGCTCGACCACGACGATCTCCTGCCCCACGACGCCCTCCTGCACGTCGCCTCCGCCATTGCCCGACACCCGCGCGCCGCCTGCCTCTACACCGACGAGGACAAGATCGACGACAGCGGCCGACGTTTCGACCACCACTTCAAGGGCGGCTGGTCGCCGGAGATGGCGATCACGCACAACTACACGCATCACCTCAGCGTCATCCGGCGCGACATCATCGAGCGCGCCGGCCGGCTCCGGCCGGAGTTCAACGGCGCGCAGGACATCGATCTTTTCCTCCGTTGCTTCGAGCTCGTCGAGTCCGACCAGATCGTTCACGTCCCCTACGTCTGCTACCACTGGCGTGCGCATCCGGAGAGCACGGCCTCCCGCGGTGACCAGAAGGGCTACCTCTTCGACGCGGCCCGCCGCGCCATCGCCGAGGCCCTGCGCCGCCGCGGGCTGCGCGCCGAGCCCTTTCTCCCGGCCTTCGCGCAGCATTATTCGCTCTGCCTCCACCAGCTCCGCTGGGACCCGGCCCTCCTGCGTGAAAACCCGGTGACCATCGTCATCCCGACCAAGGACCGGGCTGACCTCCTGGGCGCCTGCCTCGATTCGCTGGCCCGGACGACACCCCGCGACAGCGTGAAGATTGTCGTCGTCGACGACCAATCCACCGATCCCGCGGCGCTCGCCCTGCTGGCCGCGCTGCCCTCCCGCCCTGATCTGCGCTGCGAGGTCGTGCGCGCACCCGCGGACGGCCGCGGCTTCAACTACTCGCGGCTCGTCAACCTCGGCAGCGCCCGCGCGGACACGCCACTCGTGCTCCACCTCAACAACGACGTCACCGCCCGCGACCCGGGCTGGCTGGAGGACATGGTCGGGTGGATGAGCGTGGCCGGCGTTGGCGCGGTGGGCGCCAAGCTGCTCTATCCCGACGGCACCATCAACCACGCGGGCATCAGCCTCTCGGAGGAGGACGGCCTCGCGCACGTGCTCTTCGAACGCGAGCCGGCGGAGGAATTCGGCTACTTCTTCCTGCCGCACGCGGCGCGCAACGTCGCCGCCGTCACCGGCGCCTGCCTGCTCACGCGCACGGACCTTTACCGCCGGCTCGGCGGCTTCGACGAGCGCGAGTTCGCCGTCGCCTACAACGACGTCGACTACTGCCTCCGACTGCAGGAGGCGGGCACCCGGATCGTGGTCTCGCCGCAGGCCGTGCTCACGCACATCGGCAGCGCCAGCCGGGGCAAGACCTACACGGAGCGCGAGCATGTCGCCTTCGTCCGGCGCCACGGCGCCTATCGCGATCCCTACCGCAGCCGCACCCTGGCCTTCCCCCCGCACAATCTGCCGCTGTCCGTCCACCACCACCTGCACGCCGAGTCACCCCGGCCGTTCCGGGTGCTGGTGGTCACGCACAACCTCAATTTCGAGGGCGCACCGATCTTCATCTTCGAACTCGCGCGCTACCTCGCGGAGCAACCCGGCATCGAGGTCCGCGTCCTCTCCCCGCTCGAGGGCCCGCTGCGCGGGCGCTTCGAGGCCGCCGGCCTGACGCCGGAGATCTGCGACGCCTCCGCGTTCATGCAGGCGCGCAACCCCGAGGAGTTCAACGCCGCGCTGCGCGCGCTCGCCGCCGCGCGCTCGTGGGACGGCATCGACCTGTTCGTCTGCAACACGCTGATGGATTTCTGGGCCGTGCATCTCGCCGCGCACCTGCGCATCCCCTGCGCGCTCTACATCCACGAGAGCATCCCGGTGAAGAAATTCTTCCAGATGCTGCGCCTGCCGCCGCCCGTGCAGGAGATCGCCGAGGAGACGCTCAAGCTTCCCGCCCGCGTCATTTACACCGCCCGGGCCACGCGGGACATCCACGAGGAACACAACCACCACGACAACTTCCGCACCCTCGCGAGCTGGGTGGATCTCGAGCGCATCGAGCGTTTCGCGGCCGCGCACACGAAGGAGGAGCTGCGCCGCAAGCACGGCCTCCCGCTCGACCGAACGCTCATCGTCAACATCGGCTCGGTCTGCGAGCGCAAGGGCCAGCACATCTACGTCCGCGCCATCGACCAGCTCAACCGCGAGCTGCCCCAGCTCTTCGCCGGCCGTCCGCCCGCGGAGTTCCTCATCGTCGGCGGCCGACCCGGGCTTTACCAGGAATCGCTCGAGCAGGACATCGACCTGCTCGGCCTGCGCAACGTCCGCATCATTCCCGAGACGCCCGACATCTACGATTTCTACCGTCTCGCGGACCTTCTCGTCTGCACGAGCTTCGAGGAATCGTTTCCCCGCGTGCTACTTGAGGCGATGGCCTTCCGCCTCCCCATCGTCAGCACCGACGTCAACGGCATCCCGGAGATGCTCGTCGCCAACGACGAGGCCTACCTCGTCCCCGCCGGCGACCCGGCCAAGCTCGCCCACGCGATCAAGCAGGCGCTGGGTGACTTCCACCGCGGCGACACGCAAATGACCTCGCTCGCCTACGCCCACGCCGCGCGCTCGTTCCGCAAGGACAAGGCGCTGCCGCACCACCTGCGCGTCTGCCGCGAGGCCTATCTCTCGGGCTGAACCCGCGGATGCACGAGAACGACACCTGTCACTTCAACCTCGAGACTCCCGCCGCGGGAGCCACGGTGCCCTGCGGCCGGAACCGCCTCCGCGGCTGGCTGGTGCCGAAGCCCGCATTCCACTACTCCGACGTGCGCGCCCGCGTCGGGTCGCGTTGGTTCCGCGGCGTCCACGGGCATCCGCGCGCGGACCTCGCCGCCTTCTTTCGGCTCGGCCGTCCCCACGCGCTGGCCGGCTTCACGATCGACGTGACGCTGGAGCCCGGTCCCGCCGTCATCCAGCTCGAGGCGCTCGACGGAAGCGGGCGCTGGCAACCGTTCCACACCTGTGCGCTGCAGGTGACCACGGAGCGCTCGACCGTCGCCGGTCCGGATCCGCTGCCACTCCGGGCCCACGAGTTCGCCGACGCGCTCGGCCTCTGGCTGCGCGATGCGCAGCCCGCGACGGCCGCGGACCGCCTCGCCGCCGAGGTGCCGTGGCCGCGCATGCTGCAGGATGCGCCGCACCCCTTTCACGGCCACTTCGACGAACCGCCGGCGCTGGCGCGCGCGAACTTCGGTCAGGTGCAGATGCACGGGTGGCTCTTCCACGAGACGCAGCGCATCCGCCGCGTGCTCGCCACCACCGACCTCATCGGGCTGGCGGCGCTCGAGCGAGGCGGGACCTTCGCTCGCGTGCACGAGCGGTTCCCGCAGTTCGCCCACGCCCGCGACTGCCGGCTCACCGGCTTCGTGCCGGCACCCGCCCAGCTGCCGCATCCGCTCAGTGTCCGCGTCTATGCCGAGCTCGAGGATGGGAGCTGGCACCTCGCGCTCGCCTGGCTGTTCCGTCCGATCGGCACGGAGGAATTGAAGGCCGACCTGCCGGCGTTCTCGCTGCCCCGGCTCTGGCGCGGCTGGCGCGAGCTCCGCCGGGCTTGGCGCGACCGCGGGGTGCCGGTGGAGAGCGGAGCCGAACTGCGGCGCCGCCTGCTGGCCCTCGCCCGGGATTACCGCCATTTCGCGCCGCCGGCGAGCCGGCCCGGGCTGCCCGCGCCGGCGCTGGCTTCCGCGGGGCCGTTGCCGCCCCGTCTGGTGCTCGTGACCCACAACCTCAATTACGAGGGCGCGCCGCTGTGGCTGCTGGAACTCGCCCGTCATCTCCGAAAAGCCGGCGATCTCCGGTTGCTCCTGCTCTCGCCGGAAGAGGGCCGGTTGCGCGCCGCATTCGAGTCGATCGGCGTCGAGGTGCGCCTCGTTGACGGCTCGGCGATCCAACAGGCGCCCTCCGCCGGGGCGATCCGCCGCACGGTCCGGCGCTGGGCTCGCGGGATCGATTGGACCGACACCCCGCTCGTCATCGCGAATACCGTGGTGGGTTTCTGGGGCGTGGCGCTCGCCCACGCGGCCGGCCGGAAGGCGCTGCTCTACATCCACGAAAGCACCTCGCCCGCCGCCTTCTTCCGCCGCGGCTGGGGCCGCGGCGTGCTGCCCTCCGTCCGCTCGGCCCTGCGCTCCGCCGAGCTGGTCAGCTTCATCGCGGGACCGGCCGCGGCCTATTATGCGCGCCTTGTGTCGCCGGCCCGCATCCGTGTGACGCCCGGCTGGATCGACCTCGCCGGGATCGACGCCCACATCGCGGCGCATCCGCGGGACGCGGTGCGCGCCCGGCTCGGCCTGGCGCCCGACACGCGGCTCGTCGTGAACGTCGGCACCGTCTGCGACCGCAAGGGTCAGCATGTTTTCGTGGCGGCCGTCGAGCATCTCTGGCGGCGCCACCCGGAGCTCGCGCGCCGGTGCCGCTTCCTGCTCATCGGGGCGCGGGACGACGCCTACAACGCCGCCCTGCGCGCGCTCGTCGCGGAGCTCGGGCGTCCCAACCTCGAACTGGTCGGGGAAACCGGCGCCGCCTACGATTTTTTCCACGCCGCCGACTGCTTTGCGTGCACGAGTTACGAAGAGGCCTTCCCGCGCGTCGTGCTGGAAGCGATGGCCTTCCGCCTGCCGATCATCGCCTCAGCCGTGCACGGCATTCCCGACATGGTGCGCGCGGAGGAGGAGGCGATCCTCGTGCCCCCGGGCGACACCGAGGCGCTCCTCAGCGGTTTGGTGCGCTTCCTCGGCGCTTGCGACGAGGCGCGTCGCTGGGGCGAACGCGCGCGCGCCCGGGTCGAGCGCGACTTCCGCCAGGACATCGTCATGCCTCGCCACCTCGCGCTGGTGTCCGGGCTTGCTGCATCCGGCGCTTCGACCCACCGTGCCGCCGACTGACGCATGAACGAGAATGACGCCTACATCTTCGAGGTCGAGACACCGACCGACTGGACGTTCAACGGGGAGAAAACCTGGGTGGCGGGCTGGTTCCTCTCAAAAAACGGGGCGATCTTCCGCGACATGCGGGCCTGGGTCGACGACCGCGTCTTCACCGGTCTATTCGCCTTACCCCGACCGGAGATCGAGCAGCGGCACCGCGGCTGGACAGGACTGCCGCACGCGGGATTTTCCTTCCTGATCGATCCCCATCCCGGCGCGCGGCTGCTGCGCCTCGAGCTTCTCGATCACGGAAACAACTGGGTCGAGATCTGGCGTCGCAAGATCAAGGTGCGCCGCAGCCGCGCCCCCCGGCGCCCCCGGCTGAAAACTTCGCTCGTCCCCGAAGTGCTGACCGCGCTGTTGAAGGAACAACGCGCCCAGCCCGCGCTCGATGACGAGGGCCTGACCCGCATCGCCCAGCGCCACGTGCAGGAGATCGCCGGCGAATGGCTCGACGTCGAGCCGAGTCCGCCGTTCTGGGGCGCGCTCGAGGATCCGAAGCAGGTCGGCCACACGCAATTCGGCAAACTCCCGGTCGTCGGCTGGCTCATCCATGAGCACCAGCCGATCGTCCGGCTGACGGCGTCGGCCGACCCGGTGATCGAAAACGCCCTCGTCTACGGCCAGGGCCGCGAGGACGCGGCGCGAATGTTCCCCCAGCATCCGGATGCGGCCCGTTCGCAATTTTTCGGCATGGCCGACGTGAACGAGAACCTGCCGAATCCGCTCGCCCTGAAAATCTACGCCGAGCTCAAGGACGGCAGCCGCCATCTGGTTTTCGTCCGCCGATTCCGGCAATTGAGCTGCAACGAAAAGGAGCGGACCTACCCGGAATTCGACCGGGCCCGGTTCTGGCGGGCGTTGCGCGCGCTGCACCGCGCCTGCCAAGCCCAGCATGTCTCGCTCGGACCGTGGCGCGACTTCGCCGGTGCCGCGCTCCGGGCCTACCGGCTGTTCCGCGACCGCGCCCCCGCCAGCCTCGCGCACCTGCAAACGGACGCCGATCCCTACCAAGGCTGGCTCCGGACCAATCGATTTTCCGGCCGACTCCGCCAGCAGATGGAGCGCGCGGCGGCCGCCCTGCCCGCCACCGCCCCGACCTTCGCCCTCGTCGCTGATGCGCGCCATTGCCAGCCGGCTCACTTGGAACGTCTCGCCGCCAGCCTGCAGCGCCAGATCTACCCGCGCTGGGAGCTTCGCATCGCATGCCCCGCGGAAGCGGCCGGGCTCGCCGCCGCGGCCCGTGGACTCGCCGAAGTCGACCCGCGCATCCGCGTTGCCGTCGGCCCAACCAAGGAGTTCTGCGCCACGCTCAACGCGGCGGCGCACGACAACAAGGCCACCCATCTCGCCTGCCTCCCGGCCCATTCGCAGCTGGCGCCGGAGGCCCTGTTGCTCCTGGCGGAACAACTGCACGCCCACCCGGACACGGAGCTGATCTACACGGACGAGGATCGGATCGACGCCACCGGCCGGCGGTCGCACCCGGTGTTCAAGCCGGCGTGGAGTCCGGCGCTGGCGCTGTCCGGGCTCTTCCCGGGGCAACTGAGCGTCGTGCGGCGCGACCGGTTTCTGCAGGTCGGCTCGTTCCGCCCCGGCTTCGACGCCGTGCCCTGGCATGACCTGCTGCTCCGGCTGGGCGACGACCTCCCCGCAACCCGCGTCCGGCACCTGGCCGCCGTGGTGCACCACGCCTGCGCCGAGATTCCCGTGGAAGTCGACCTCGTCGACCCCTCTGTCGAACAGACGCGCCGGGCGCTCGACGAGACTTTCAAGCGCCGCGGTTGGGCAGCGGGCGCGTTCCTACCGTCGGCCGCCCAGACGCGGCGCCAGCGCTTCCACCAGCCCCGCTGGTCCTCCGACCTGCTGGCACGCAATCCGGTCACGATCGTCATCCCGACCCGCGACCGGCTGCACCTGCTGCAGGAGTGCTTCGAACTGCTCAACGAGACGGTCGATTGGCGCCACGTGCACCTCATCATCGTGGATGACCACTCCCGGGACCTCGATGCAAAGCACTTCCTGACGACGATCCAGCGGCGAGCGGGACTGCGCTGCCGCGTGGTGCGGCCTGCGGACCCGCAGGCGCCCTTCAATTATTCGCATCTCGTCAACCTCGCGCTGCCGCACGTCGAGACCCCGCTGATCCTGCACCTGAACAACGACGTGAACGCGCTCGAGCCCGGCTGGCTCGAGGACATGGTGGGCTGGATGACGCAGTCCGACGTCGGCGTGGTCGGGGCCAAGCTGGTCTATCCGGACAAAACCCTGAACCACACCGGTGTCGTGGTCGGGCCGCATGGCGGCCTGGCCGACACGCCGCTCGCACGCTCGGCGGAGGCGGATTCGCCGCCCGAATGGCACGCAGTCGCGCGCGAAGTCTCGGCCGTCACCGGCGCCTGCCTGCTCACCCGCACCGCGCTCTATCGCGAACTGCAGGGCTTCGACGAGCAGCACCTCGGCGTGGCCTACAACGACGTGGACTACTGCCTCCGCGTCGTGGCCGCCGGACACCGCGTGATCTACAGCCCGCAGGCGAAGCTGATGCATTGGGGCAGCGCGACGCGCGGGGTGACCTTCGACGAGGCGGAACACCTCGCCTTCCTCCGGCGGCACGCCGGCGTGCGCGACGCCTACTTTCCGGCCTCGCTCCGCCTCGACGCCACGGGCCGGCCTGCGACCGATCCGGCGCGCAGCGTCCATGCCGGGCGGGCCGGCACCCTCCGCGTGCTGCTCCTGACCCACAACCTCAACCTCGAAGGCGCGCCGCTGTTTCTCCTCGAATACGCCGAGTATCTCGCGCGCGAGGCCGGCTTCGCGCTGGAAGTGATGACGTCGCAGGACGGCCCCCTGCGCGCCAATTACGAGGCGCTCGGCGCCCGCATCACGCTCATCGACCGCCACCCGCTCTACGCGGCCGAATCGCCCGCCCTGTTCCACGAACGGCTCGAGGAGGTTCGCCGGCAGGTCGACTTCGAGCGCATCGATCTCGTGGTCTGCAACACGCTCGTCAGCTACTGGGGCGTCCACCTGGCCCACCTCGCCGGAAAGCCCTCGCTGTTCTACATCCACGAGAGCTCCTCGATTTTCCGCTTCTTCGAGAAGGCGCTGCCGCTGCACATGCACGCGATGGTTGAGGAGGCGTTCCGACTCGCCACGCGCGCCCTGTTCCTCTGCCGCGCGACCGAGGCCTACTACAAGGATCTCGACGTGAACGGCAACTTCCGCCTCGTGCCGAGCTGGATCCGTATCGAGGCGATCGAGGAGTTCAAACGCCGCCACACCCGCGCCGAGCTTCGCCGCCGCCACGGCTACGCCGAGGACGACATCATCATCGCCAACATCGGCACCGTCTGCGAACGCAAGGGTCAGCACACCTTCGTCCGGGCCGTCGAGCACTTCAATCACTTGCACGGCGGCGGCCGCGGCTACCGTTTTCTCCTCGTCGGCGGGCGCGCCGGCATCTACCTCGACCTCCTGACCGAGGAGATCCGCCGCATGGCGATCCCCAACCTCGAAATCGTCACGGAGACGCGCGCCGCCTACGACTACTTCGCGCTCGCGGACATGTTCGTCTGCTCCAGCTTCGAGGAATCCTTCCCCCGCGTGGTGCTGGAGGCGATGGCGTTCCGCACGCCCATTGTGTCCACCGACGTGCACGGCATCCCCGAGATGGTGACGCAGCGCCAGGACGCCTACCTGGTGCCGCCCGGAGATTACCTGGCGCTCTCGCGCATGATGAAGACCTGCCTCGACAAGGAGCAGTGCGGCAAGTCCCTCACGCCGACGGCCTATTCCCGCGTCATCCGCTCCTACGATTATCACCAGGTCCTGCCATATCACGTGGCCCTCGCCCGCGAGGCGTGGCTGGATCGCGAGGAGGCCTGAGACGGGACCGGGCGGCGACCGATAATACCTTGCCACCCCCGGAGGCATCTTGGAATTTGTCCGACCAGTGTTTTCCCGGACTTTGATGACATTGCGAGGCAAGTCCCCGGCGTGGTGGCTCGAGTGCGTGCTGCTGCCGGTGGCGCTTTGGCTCGCCCTGATGAAGTTCCCCCACCAGCCGGGTGTAGGGCTGGACGATTCGTGGCGCATGGTGCTGGCCGAATCCGCCAAGCACGGCTGGCAGCACGGCCGTGACATCGTCTTCACCTACGGCCCGCTGGGACACTTGATGTCCCTGACCTATGCCGGGGATTACTATTGGACCTACTTCGGCTGGCAGGCGGTTTCCAACCTCGTCTTCACGTGGCTGTTTGTCCACTTCGCCCGAAATCTGTCCGGATGGCGGCGTTTCTTCTTCTACACTTACCTGCTGCTGTTCGGCACCATCTACATCGACGCGATGCAGATGGTGCAGATCATGATGCTCGCCCAGCTGCTGTTGCGCCGGGACCATGCCGGCCGGCTCGGGTGGATTGTTTTCACCGGCGCATTTTTCGGACTGTTTTCGCTGATCAAGTTCACGAACCTGATGCTTTGTGCCTTCATCGTGGCGGTGTTCAGCCTGCTGTGGCTGGTCCGCCGCGAGCCACGCAAGGCCGCCTGGCTCTCCGGCACCTATGTCGTCACCCTCCTCGGCGTCTGGCTCGCCCTCGGTCAGGAGATGCGCCACCTCCCGAATTTCCTCCGCTACGGTCTCGAGGTGAGCATGGGCTATGTCGAGGCGATGTCGGTCTACGAGACGCCGGCGATGTTCGCCCTCGGTGTCGCCGCTTGGCTCGGCATCATTGCCTATGCGTTCGTGTATCTCGCGACCCAAGCCGACCGGCTCCTCGCCTTTGCCTCGTGTCTCGTTCTCGGCGCCGTCTCCTACATCAATTGGAAACACGGGTTCGTCCGGGCTGACGGCCATGTGCTCGCCCACTTTGTCATCTGCATGATGATCGTCAGCGCGTATCCCGCCCTGCTCGACGACAATCAGAGCTGGCCACGGACGAAGAACCTGCTCCTCGGCGCTTCGGCCGCCTGCGCCTTGGGCGGAGTGTTCCTGCTGACGCCGCATTCCGTTTATCTCAGCCTCGGTTGGTTCAACCGCCGGCTGCACGACACGGTCGCGATCCTCGTCGATCCGGCTGCGCACAAGCGGTATTTCGACCAGCAGCTCGGCCAGCTGAAGAACCGCACGGCGCACATCGCACTCGGGCGGGTGCTGAACGGCGCCACCGTCGACCACCTCGGGGACGACCAGGCCTACACGATTCTCAACGGCTTCAACTACACGCCGCGCCCGGCGATCCAAGGTTACACCGCCTACACCGAGGCGCTGAACCGCCTCGATCTGGATTTTTATCTTTCGGACCGGGCGCCGCAGTTCGTCGTCTCTCGCTTCACGACCATCGATGGACGCCTGCTCACGCAGGACGATTCACTGACCTTGCGGCACGTGCTCCAGAATTACCGCTACCGCTTCGAGTCGGGCGGCCTCCTCGTGTTCGAGCGGGGGCAAGACGTGGTGGAGCCGGAGGCCGGTCTGCCCCCGGTGCGCCGGACCGTCGCCTTCGGCGAGGAAATCGAGGTGCCGGATTTCGATGGCCGGCCCGTGTGGGTGACAATCGACGTCCAGATGGCCGCCACCGGCCGCCTGCGGAAATTCCTCTACAAGCTTCCGCACCTTTTCCTCGGCCTGACCGACCAAGCCGGGAAGCAGGAGGAATTCCGTCTTGTGCGCCAGATCGCCGGCACCACCGGCTTCCTCCTCAATCCGCTGTTCACCCGCGGCGAGGAGATCATGGCCTACCAGAGCGACGCCCATCCGCGGCGCGCCCGGCGGCTCTCCGTGCGTGCGATGCCGGGCGGTGAGGGCTCCTTCCGACCGGAGATCCACGTCGAGTTCCGCGCCCTCAATCCGTTGCAACAAGGATTGGTCGACGCAAATCGCAAACTCGAGAACGGCTTCCGCATCGCCAGCCGGCGCCCAGTCCAAGTGGAGGCCTATGCCTCCATGCTCAGCCTGCCGCTGGGCGAGCGCGAGGTGTTGATGGTGCATGCGCCCAGCCGCATGGAATTCGATCTTACCCCGGGCGACACCAGCCTTGCCCTCGAGTTCGGTGTTTTGCCTTCCGCCATCCGCGATGGCAACATGACCGACGGCGTCGAGTTCGAGGCCGTCTGGATCGCACCGGATGGTGTGGAATTTCCCCTCTGGCGCCGCTGGGTCGAACCCGCGGCGGTGAAAGCCGATCGCGACACCCTCTCGGCCCGGATCGATTTGAACGGCCGCGAGGGCGGACGCGTGCGGCTGTCGACGCTGCCGGGGCCGGCCGGGAACATCCAATGCGACTGGTCGTATTGGGCGCGGATCGAGTTTAATTCGCCATGACCGCCCTGGCTTCATCCCGCTGGCGTCCCTGCGCCGCGCGTCTCGCCGCACTGGCGGTGTTGACGCTGTTGTTCGGTCTGGCGCTCGCCCGCTTTCCGGACGGAGCCGCGATCGAGGCCCGCGAGTCGCGCGACATGGCCATCGACTACGCGCTGCGGCACGGCGCACAACTCGGCGCCGACCTGCTCATTCTTGAGGGTCCGCTCGCCGGCTTGGACACGGGCACCCACTCGACGCTGCCGTTGTGGCCGCAATTCTGGTGGCAGCTTTTCTTCAACCTCGCGCTCGGCGCCGCGCTGGCGTGGGTCACGCTGCGGATGCCCCGACCGCAGCGCTGGTTCTTCCTCTTGTCGTTTCTGCTCGTCGCCGCCTATCGGCCGGCGGCCGCTCATGCCGCGGTGCTGCTCCTAGGCGGCGTGATGCTGATCGGCGGCTGGCTGCGCCGGCGCGAGGCGGTGCCCGCCGGGCTCCTGCTCGGCACGCTCGGCTTGCTGGAGGTGCCATTCTTCGTGCTTGGCGCCGCGGCCGTGCTCGCGGCCCTGGCGGTGCCGGGCCAGTCGCGTTCGGCGGCCGCGCTCGCAGGCGGCGCTTGGATTGCGGCGGTCCTCGGCGGCTGGAAGCTCGCCGGGCAGGCCTGGTCTCACTTGCCCGCCTGGCTGGCCAACGGAGTGATGACGTGGCCCGGTCGGGAGGCTTTGCACGACGAAGCCATCTGGACCCTGCCCGTCGGTCTCGCCGCGGCAGCGGTCGCTGCCACGGCGCTGGGCGTTGTGGCCGCAGGAAGACAGTGGCGGCGACCTGCGGGGGTCGCACTGGCCGGATTCAGCCTGCTCGCGCTGTGGCTGCTCTGGTTGCGCCAGCTCGGGCACCTCGACGGACGGCCGCAGGATTGGTTCGCGATAGGTTGGACCTGGGTGGCGGGCTGGGTCGCCGTCCGCCCGGTCGCACCTGGACGCACCGTTTGGACGGTCCTTGCCGTCCTCACCTCTGCCGCCGGAATCGCCAGCAGCGAGCCGCGGATCCTGACCCAGCCGCTCATCGTCCTGAACCAGCATTGGGTCGAAGGCGTGGCGCGCTTCGGGGACAAGAGCGCCTGGCAGCGCTCGGTGCGGCAGAAGACGCGGGATACCGCTGCGGTGTTCGAACTGGCGCGCACGCGCGCGGAGGCCGCGGGGGCGCCGACCGACCTGCTCTCGGACACGGTGGGCTACGCGCCGCTAAGCGGTCTGACCTACCGACCGCGTCCGACGATCCAAAGCATCACCGCGGTCGGCCAGCGGCAACTTTGGCGCAACGCGGAATTCTTCCAGTCGGCGCGGGCGCCGGAGCTGGTCGTGCAGCGCTTCTCCGCGCCGGCGGGCTGGCTGCCTGCGTCCGCGGATGCGCCGTCGCTCCTCGCGCTGTATTTCGGCTACGATTTCGCCTTCGAGGACCGCACCTTTCTCGTCTGGCGCCGGCGCGCCGGCGCGGCGGACATCCCGTCGCTTGCCCCACACCGCACGCTGCCGGCGGCATGGGGTCAGCCGGTGGCGCTGAACTTGGACGCACAACACGGCTACTGGCTGCGATTCGACCTGCGGCGGACTCCCTGGGGGGCGTTGCGCCGCTGGTTCTGGCCCGTGGCGGATTTCGCGCTGACGCTGCGGGATCATGAGGGCAACCAGTTCCGCTACCGGATCGGAGCCGACGCGGCGCGCGCGGGCTTTCTGCTGCATCCGTTCTTCCGCGGCGAGATGGACATCATCCGTTACCAAGCCCGCCTGCCCACGCCGCTGGTCGCGCAAATCACGGCCGAGGCCGGGACGGCCTTGCGGCAGGCTTGGAGGTTGGAGTCGGTCGAGCTGCACCAACTGCCGCTGCCTCCGGCCAACGGGCGCACCGAGACGGCGGAGGCCATCGCCACGCGCTACCGCATGTCGAACCGCCTGCCGCAATCGGTCACGACACTTTACCCCCCCGCCCCGGTCGACTACGAGGGCCGCGAGGTGCTGCTGGTGAGCCCGGAAGGCAGCCTGGAGTTTCCCGTGCATCCGGGCGACACGCGTGTGAGCGGCCAGTTCGGCGTGGTCGAAAACGCCTACACCAACGGCAACGCCAGCGACGGCGTCGAGTTCGTCGTTGAATACCATCCCGTGGCTGGCGAACCTCGCGAACTGATGCGCCGGAACCTCGATCCGCTCAATGAGCCGCGTGATCGTGGCCTGCAGAGCTTCGCGTTCGCGCTGCCAGGCCCTGCCTCGGGCCGGCTGATCCTGCGCACGACCAATGCGCCGGGGCGCAACGGCGCGTATGATTGGTCGTTCTGGACCGATTTGCGTTTCGAGTGATGAGCCCCCTTCGCCTGCCCAAGTTTGCCCCTTCCCGGCGCCTGGCCCCCGTCTTCCTCGGTCTGGGCTGGGTGGCGTTGACGGTCATGCTTTATCTGCCGGTCGGGATGGTGATGGACATCTCGCTGGATGCCTCGAACTACGCCTCGTATTCCTATTTCACCGCGCGGGGCTTCCAGTATGGCGCCGAGGTGGTGCCGATGGTCGGCCCCTACGGGTTCATCACCTACGGGCACACCTATGGCGGCGAGCTCTTCTGGGTGCGCACGGCGCTCGAACTGGCGGTGAAAGGCCTGCTCGCCGCGTTGCTGCTCTGGTTCTGGCGACAAGGTGGCAAGGATGCCCGCGGCCTGCGCTGGCTGTGGGTCGGCGCGGTGGTGGTGTTCTCGCTCACGATCGAGGACTTTCCCGTGGAGTGGCTGACGGTGCTGGCCGGCCTTCGCCTGCTCCACCCGACCTCTCCTCCCGGCCACGCGGTCCGCGCCGCCCTCGGCGTGCTGTTCGGACTGCTCGCCCTGATCAAGGGCACGCAGCTCAGCCTCGCCGTGGCGACCGTCGGGCTCGTCTCCGCCTTCGAGATTTTCGGCCGGCGCGATCTCCGGGCCGCGCTGGTGCTCGCCGGCAGCTTCGCCGCCGGCCTGCTCGGCTGGTGGCTCGCCGCCGGCCAGCACCCCGCCCACTTGCCCGGCTTCATCCAAGGGGTGCTTCAGCTGACCTCCGGCTACAACAACGCCATGGGCCTCGATGAACCGGCGGACATTTTCCATCGCGGCCTGCTCACCGCGGCCCTGCTCGCGGCGGCCCTGCTCGCCGCCGCCGGTCGCTGTCGCCGGAATCCGGCCGCTTTGGCGGGCCTGGCCCTGCTGGCCGGATATTCCTTCATCAAGTGGAAGCATGGCTTCGTCCGCGCCGATGGGCATGTGTTCATCTTCTTCCAGTTCGCCTCCATCGCTGCGGTGATGTGGTATTTCTGGGTTCGCGTCGCCGCGCCGGAGTCCTTCGCCGGCGGCCGGGTGCGCGTGGCGGGCGCGGCCGCCGTCGCGGCGATCTTCCTCGCCTCGCTCAATGGCGCCGGCGCCGACCGCTGGGCGCGGCTCGCCTGGCTGCTTGAGCGCGTCCCGATCTCGGCCCGCGAGCGCGCCAGCCAGCTGCTCGACCTGCCCGGCGCCAAGGCGAATCTCGACCGGCAGCTGGAACGCCAGCGTGAAGTCTTCTCGCTGCCGCGTCTGCGCGAGAGGATCGGCGACGCCCGGGTGGACCTCTACGGCTTTGAACACGGCATCATCCCGCTCAACGGCCTGCGCTATGCCCCGCGGCCGATGGGCGGCGGTTCGTTCAACGTCTACACCCGGCACCTGATGGAACTCAACCGGAGCTTCATGCAGGATGCCGCCCGCCGGCCGGAGTTCTTCCTCTTCAAGCTGCACACGATCGACAACCGCCTCGCCACGCAGGACGATTCCCAGACCCTGCTCAGCCTGCTGCAGAACTACCACCTCGAGGACGTCGAACTGGGTTTCGTGCTGCTCCGCCGGAACGACACGCCGCGCCCGCTCAACCCCGTCCCGCTCGAGCGTCGCCGCATCCGCTTTGGGGAGACGGTGAAGGTGCCCGACGCCCCGCCGGGACAGTTGGTGCTCGCTGCGTTCGACGTGTCCCCAAGCTGGCGGGGGCGCCTCCGCAGCTTCCTCTATAAACCCTCACTCGTGTTCATCAACCTCGAGGGCCGCGGACTCGCCGACGCCGAGAGCCGTCGCCTGGTGCCCGCGATGGCCGGGCTGCCCTTCCCGCTCAACCCCGCCCTGGAGGACACCACCGACTTCATCCGCCTGTTCTCCAGCGATCCCGGGAAACCGGTCTACAGCTTCCGCCTCGCGGCCGACTCCCCGGCGGACTTCGTGGACGAACTTCATGTCACCTTCTTCACGCTGCCCCGGCCCGAGCCCACGGCCTCCGTCGATGTGCAGGAGGCGATAAACTTCATCCGTTATCCCCTGACCAACACCCTGCCCGAATCCATCACGCCGCCGGATGCCCGGCGGATGAGCCTCGGCAACCTGCCGGTGCAGCTGCTCCTCCCCCCGGCGCAGATGACCTGGAAGCTCGACGGCACCGAGCGCGAATTCCTCTTCGACTACGGCTTCGATCCCTACTCCTACGAACGCGGCAACGGCAATGGCGCCTCGTTCTTCGTCGAGCTGCACCATCCCGACACCTCACCCATGGTTGTCTTCCACCGCCACCTCGACCCGGTGCGCCAGTCCGTCGACCGCGGCAATTTCTCCGCCCGCCTTGTCCTGCCGCCCTTCCGCAATGGCAGCCGCCTCGTCCTGCGGACCGACCCCGGCGAGCACGGCGACAACGCGTGGGACTGGACCTACGTCACCCGCATCCAGATCAAGCGCGGCGCCTACTCCGAAAAGCAGTTCCCCCACTTCAACCGCCTGCCGGACACCGCCGATGTGACCTACTCCATGATCATCGACGACGACGATGGCCGGAAACTCCTCATCCTCCACGCCCCGGGGTCCGTCACGTTCAGGCTGCGGGGCGAGGAACGCTCGCTCGCCTTCAACTACGGCTTCCGTCCCGGCGCCTACAGCGGTGGCGGCCAGACGGATGGCGCCGGCTACACGGTCGAACTCCTCCGCCCCAACAGCCCGCCGGAAATTCTCTTCCATCGCCTCCTCCGCCCCTCGGACGCCAACCCCCAGGACCAAGGCCGGCATCGCGTCGTCATCCCGCTGCCGCCGCTCGGACCTGCCGACCGGTTGACCCTGCGCATCGACCCCGGACCGGACCGCAACAACGCGTGGGACTGGACCTACGTCACCGATCTCGAACTGCGATGACCGCGCCCGCACCTGTCCGCGCCGCCGGCCCGCGCCGCCTGCTCTGGCTGCTCGGCTGGGTCGCCCTCACCGTCTATTTCGCCGCCCCGCCGCGCGAGGCGATGACACCCGACCTCGATCCCTCGAATCACGGCACCTACGCCTGGATGTTCGCGGAAGGGAAACGCTACGGCGCCGAGGTCGTGCCGATGGCCGGCCCCTTCGGCTTCCTCCTTTATGGCACCACTTACAGCGGAGAACTCTACCTGACCCGCTACGCCGGCGACCTCGCGCTCAAGGGCGTCTTCGCCTGGCTGCTCCTCTGGATCTTCGCCCAAGCCCCGCGTGACGCCCGGCGCTGGCTCTGGCTCGCCGCCCTCGTCGTCTTCCTGCCGAATGTCGACGACACGCTCTACGATTCGACCCTGCTGCTCGGCGGCCTCGCCCTGATGCACGCCGGCACGCCCCGGCCGCGACTGCCGCATCTGGTCGTGATCGCGTTGCTCGGTTTTCTTGCGCTCACGAAAGGCAACCAGCTCACGCTCTCCGCGCTCACGCTCGGCGCCGTGGGCCTGCACGCCGTGTTGCAGGGCCGGCCCGGCTGGCTGCTGCCGTCGGCGCTGGTCTGGAGCGGCACCGTCGCGTTCGCGTGGACGCTGGCGGGACAGCGCGTGACCGACTTCCCGGCCTTCGTTCAGGGCATCTCCGCGCTCACCAGCGGCTATAACGAGACGATGGGGCTCGACGAGTCGCGCGAGATTCTCCTCGTCGGATTGGCGATCATCGGCGGCCTGGCGCTGAACCTCGCGCTGCTCGCCTGGCGCTCGCGGCAGTGGCGGCTCGCCGCCTGTTTCGTGTTCCTGGCCGGCTTCACCTTTGTGAAGTGGAAGCACGGCTACGTGCGCGCCGACGGGCACGTGCATCTCCTCTTCAACTATGCCCTCGTGCTGCTGCCGACCCTGTGGCTGTTCGCGCCGCACTGGACCGGGCCGCGGGCGGGCGGGCCCGCCTGGCGCGTGGGGTTGGCCACGACCGGGCTGGCCACCTTCCTCATCGCCCTCGCCGCCGCGAGCGATTTCTGGGGCCTGCGCTTCTGGGCCATGTTCCGCGACCTGCCGGCCCGGGTTGCGCGCCACGCCGACTACGTGATCCGGCCGGCCCGCTTCCGCGCGCCGCTCGACGAACAGCTCAAACAACAGCGCATCGCCGCCGACCTGCCGCAGATCCGCAATGAAGTCGGCCACGGCACCGTCGACTTCTTCGGCTTCGAGCAGGGCGTCCTGCTCCTCAACGACCTCCGTTACCATCCGCGGCCGATGGGCGGCGGCACCTTCAACGTGTTCAACCGCCACCTGCAGCAGCGCAACGAGGACTTCATCCGGGATCCCACCCGCCGCCCGGACTTCCAGGTGATGAAGTTCCGTTCGCTCGACGAGCGCTGGCCCGCGATGAACGATGGCCCGACCTTCAACGCGCTCGTCCATCTCTACAGCCCGGTGCTGATCCAGCGCGACTTCATGCTGTTTCGCACCCGGCCGGGGATCGAGGCTCCGCGCCCCCGGAGGCTCAGCGAGCACCCCTTGCGACTGGGCGAGAGTTTTGCCGTGCCGGAGCCTCCCGCCGGCCAGATGCTGCTCTTCACCCTGCGCGCCCCGCCCAGCGCCCGCGGCTGGTTGCGCACGGCGCTCTACCGCGCCCCGCTCCTCGAGGCCGAAATCACCACCGAGCGGCATCCGCGCCCGCGGAGATTCCGCCTCGCGCCCGCCATGCTCAAGGAACCGGCCGTGCTCTCGCCCTTCCTCGCCGACAACCTCGATGTCGTGCGTCTCTTCGGCCCCGCCCCCGGCGACCGCGTCCGCACCTTCCGTCTCGTCACGGCGGACCCCGCGCATTTCGACGCCACGCACCTGCGTCTCGTGCTCCACACCCTGCCGCGTCCGCCGGCTCCGCCGGACACCGATGTCGAGGAGATCATCACCTACATGCAGCATCCGCTCCACAACCGCGCGCCGCTGCGGCTGCAAACCGAGGAGACGGGCATCCGGGAGTTGAACAAGGAGCCCATCACGCTCGTGCACGCACCGGGCACGCTCGACTTTCCCCTCGAGACCACCGACCAGCAGGTCATCTTCAGTTACGGGCTCATGCCGCAGACCTGGGACCCGGGCAGCACCGATGGCGTGGAATTCAACGTCGAACTGATCTCGCCCGATGGCTCGGCCCGGACGCTTTTCCGGCAGCTGCTTCGTCCCGTCAGCGAGCCGGCGCACCGGGGCATGCAGCGTGCCCGCGTCTATTTCCCGCCCCGGCTCGAGCCGGGCAGCATTCTGCGGTTGCGCACGGGGGCCGGGCCGGCCGGCGACGGAGCCTGGGACCAGTCCTACATCACGCGCCTGCAGATCAAGGCCGGCGGCGACGACCCGCGCCGCTACTTCGGCTTCCACCCCTCGGCGCTGGCCGCCGAGCTGGCCGCCGCACCGGAATTCACGCTCGACGGCGCCCTGGTGCGCGGGGTCCATCCGCCCTTCCACGTCGAGTTTCCCTGCCCGCCGCAGGCCCGGCGCGTTCTCTTCGCCGGCGGCCTGATGCCCGGCGCCTACACCGGCGACGGCCGCACGGACGGTGTCGAATTCAGTCTCGACGCCCTGCGGCCCGACGGCACGCGCCAACGCCTCTGGCAGCGCCTGATCGACCCGCGGGCACAAGCCGCCGACCGGGGCCTCGTGACCGCGGAGATCCCGCTGCCGCCCCTGCCCCCCGGCACGCGGCTGCTCCTCGCCACCGCCGCGGGACCGCACGGCGATCTGGGCTGGGATTGGGCCGTGCTGCGGACCCTTTACGTCGAGTGACTCGGTATTTGCTTCCCACTTTCCGCTTCGCTTGCTTTGAGAGACGGTTCCCACCGACCCAATGTTTTCCTCGCGCTCCAAACTGACGCTCGCCCGCGCCGCCTTGCTCCAGGACACGCCCGTCTACGTCCAGTTCTACATCACGGCGCGCTGCAACCTCACCTGCAAGCAGTGCAACATCATCTACGCCAATTCGGATGTGCGCGAGGCGACGCTCGACGAGATCAAGCGCATGGCGGACAACTTCGTGAAGCTCCGCGTCGCCATGGTGTTGCTCACCGGCGGCGAGCCCTTCACCCGCCAGGACCTGCCGCAGATCATCCGGGAGTTCGAGTCGCGCGGCATCCACGTCCGCATGCAGACCAACGGCCTCGCCACGGACGAGCGCATCCATGAGGCGGTCGAGGCCGGCGGCCGCGACATCTCCATCTCCCTCGATTCCCTCTGGCCCGGCAACCAGGACGACATCAACGGCGGCTTCGCCAAGTCCTGGCACGACGCCCTGCACGCCATGGCGTCCTTCACCAAGTATCTGCCCAAGGAGGGCAGCTTCGCTTCCCTCGGCTGCGTGCTCCAGCGCGACAACCTTGGCGACGTCGAGGACGTCATCCGCTTCGGCACCGAGATCAGCTGGTTCTCGTCGCTCGTGCCGATCCACGTCACGACGTTCGACCAGCCGATGAATTTCCGCACCTTCGATCAGACCAAACGCTGGAAGAAGGACGAACTCCCCTACGTCGACCGCCTGATCGAGCGCGTGCGCGCCATGCGCTCGGAAGGCTACCTGCTCTACGACTCCGACCAATACCTCGACGACATCAAGCGCTTCGCCGCCGAGCAGCCGACCACGTGGCGCCAGCACAACGCCGGTGTGTGCGACAGCCCGAACCTCTACTTCGCCGTCCTGCCCAACGGCAATTTCGCGCCCTGCTGCGACCACCGCCTCGGCAGCAACATCCCCACCTTCGGGCCCGATTTCCCGGCGATCTACCACAGCAGCCGCTTCCGGGAGGAGGTGCTCGGCGTCACCAAGCCCTGTTCCGGTTGCATGTATGGAAGCTTCCCGGAGATGACCATTTCGATGCGTTACCTGAAGCCCAAGCTTGAGCGCATCAAGACCTTCATCACCTCCCCGCCCCCGAAGAAGTGGCCCGTCACCTACGAGCAGATGCTCGCCATCGCCGAGCGCATCCGCACCGAGCCGCGCGAACGGATCCAGTTGCCAGGCCACCAGCGCCGCCTGGCGCTCGATGCCGCCGCCGAGCAGGAAACCGCCCAGCTCGCCTGAGACCATGCCGAAGAAAATTCTCTACGAGAGCGCCGTGCACCAATTCCTCTGGGCCGCCAAGCGCCTGCGCCTGCACCTCGAGCAGACCGCGCCGGAGGAAGCCACCCGCTTCGCGACGTGGATCAACGGCCTCGCCATCGACAATCCCGGCGGCGGCCAGGTCCGCATCCGCTGGACGGCCCCGGCGCCCGGCGAGCACCTGCTGCCGCTCAAGCCGGCGAGATTCTACACGCGCGGCGACGCGGCCCCCCACTATCAGAAGCAAGCCGAGGCCGGGCTCGTGTTTCGCGACGACCAGATCATGGCGCAGAACCGCGCCTTCTTCGACACCGAGCTCGCCGCGGTCCTCGCCCGGGCCGGTTTCTTCACGCCCGAGCAACTGCGGCTGCACACCGGCTCCGCCGCGGACCGCGACGCCGCGCGCAAGCACGCGGAGGAGGTCTTCCACGACGAGTGGGCGGCGAGCGTCGACGTGACAAAGATCGACGTGCGCCAGATGAACGAAGCCTGCACGGCGCCCGAGATGCGCTACATCCGGCAGGCCCTCGGCGATCTCCGCGGCCGCACGCTGCTCGATGTCGGCTGCGGCTTGGGCGAGGCGGCGGTCTACTTCGCCCTTCTCGGCGCCGACGTCACCGCCACCGACATCTCTCCCGGCATGTGCGACGCCGCCCGGCGGCTCGGCGAGGCCAACGGGGTGAAAATCTCCACCCACGTCTCCGCCGCCGAGGACCTTGGCCTGCCGGCCGACAAGCAGTTCGACGTGATCTACACCGGCAATACGCTGCATCACGTCGACCTCGCGGCGACGATGCCGCGCCTGCTCAAGCACCTGAAACCCGACGGCATGTTCGTCAGCTGGGATCCGGTGGCCTACAACCCCGTCATCAACATCTACCGCCGCCGCGCGATGCAGGTGCGCACCGAGGACGAGCACCCGCTCCGGCTCCGCGACATCCGCGCGATCCAAGCCCACTTCCACGCCTCCCACACCCGCTGGTTCTGGCTCAGCACGCTGCTCATCTTCTGTGTGATGGCCGTCGTGCAGCGCCGCGACCCGAACAAGGAGCGCTACTGGAAGAAAGTCGTCGAGGAGGCTGATCGCTGGGCCTGGCTCTACCGCCCGCTCGAGCTGCTCGACCGGGTGCTGCTTCTCATCCCGTTCTTGCGTCCCCTTTGTTGGAACGTCGTCATCGTCGGCCGCGGTCCCCGCCGCCCCCAGTCATGAGCCACGCCGCCTCCCTCGCCACCTACAAGCTCGCCATCGTCGCGCCCTGCTACAACGAGGCCCCCGGCCTGCCGGAGTTCGTCCGCCGGGTGAAGGCCGTCTGTGCCGAGCTCGGTTGCGCGCACGAGATCGTCCTCGTGAACGACGGCAGCCGCGACCACACGCTCGAGGTCGCGCTCGCCGAGGCCGGCAGGGATCCCGCAATCAAGGTCGTCAACCTCCTTCGCAACTTCGGTCATCAGGCCGCCGTCACCGCCGGCCTTGACGTGGCGGACGGCGACGCCGTCGTGCTGATCGACTCCGACCTGCAGGACCCGCCCGAGGTCATCCTCGAGATGGTCCGCGAATGGAAGGCCGGCGCCGACGTCGCCTACGGCCAGCGCCGCACGCGCGAGGGCGAGACGGCCTTCAAGCTTTTCACGGCCAAGCTGTTTTATCGCCTCCTGCGGCGGATGACGAAAAGCAACATTCCGGCCGATACCGGCGACTTCCGCCTCATGGACCGGCGCGTCGTCGAGGTCCTCCGGCAGATGCGTGAACGTCACCGCTTCATCCGCGGCATGGTCAGTTGGGTCGGCGGCAAGCAGGTGGCGGTCCGCTACGACCGCAAACCCCGCTTCGCCGGCGAGACCAAATACCCGCTCAAGAAGATGATCGCCTTCGCCGTCGACGCGATCACCTCCTTCTCCGTCGTGCCGCTCCGCCTCGTCACTTGGCTCGCGCTCGGGATCATCGGCCTGACTGTTCTCGCGGCCATCGCGGTGGTGGCGGTGAAATTGTTCATCCCCGACTATTTCATCCCCGGCTATCCCTCGATCATCCTCACGATCGTCTTTTTCGGGGGCGTGCAGCTCCTCGCCCTCGGCGTCATCGGCGAATATGTCGGACGCATGTTCGAGGCCGTGAAAGCCCGCCCGATCTATATCATCGAGCAGGTCTACCAGCAGCAATCCGGCACCGTGACGGGCCGGACCTTCGACGGCGGGCCCCGACCGGCCATTTGAGCCTCGCCTCAGCCGAGAATCGACTCGTCAGGCCCCGCCCCTGCTGCTCGACTGCGCGGCTCACTTTCCCGCCATGTCGAAGACCATCCTCGTCACCGGTTCCTCGGGCCTGATCGGCTCCGAGGTGTGTGTTTATTTCGCCGCGCAGGGCTACACCGTCCACGGCGTCGACAACAACCAGCGCGCCGTCTTCTTCGGCCCGCAGGGTGACACCCGCTGGAACCAGCAGCGCCTCGCGCAGCAGCTCCGCGGCTTCCAGCACCACGAGCTCGACATCCGCGACCGCGCCGGCGTCCTCGCGCTGGTCAAGCAGCTCAAGCCCGCCGTCATCGTCCACACCGCCGCCCAACCCTCGCACGACCGCGCCGCGGCGATCCCGTTCGACGACTTCGACACCAATGCCGTCGGCACGCTCAACCTCCTCGAGGCCGCGCGCCAGGCCTGCCCCGAATCGCCCTTCGTGCACATGAGCACGAACAAGGTCTACGGCGACGCGCCCAACCTCATCAAACTCGCCGAGCTCGAGACGCGCTGGGATTACGCCGACCCCGCCTACGCGCACGGCATCGCGGAGACTTTCACCATCGACCAGTCGAAGCATTCGCTCTTCGGCGCCTCGAAGGTCGCCGCCGACATCATGGTGCAGGAATACGGCCGCTACTTCAACCTGCCCACCTGCGCGCTGCGCGGCGGCTGCCTCACCGGCCCGAACCACAGCGGCGTGGAGCTGCACGGCTTCCTCAGCTACCTCGTGAAGTGCAACCTCGAGGGCCGCGAATACCGCGTCTTCGGCTACAAGGGCAAGCAGGTGCGCGACAACATCCACTCGCACGACGTCGCGCGCTTCATGGCCGCGTTCATCGCCGCGCCGCGCGCGGGCGAGGTCTACAACCTCGGCGGCGGCAAGGCCAACTCCTGCTCCATCCTCGAGGCCTTCGCCATCGCGGAGAAATTCTCCGGCCGGAAACAGGTCTACACCTACGTCGACCAGAACCGCATCGGCGACCACATCTGCTACTACTCCGACCTGCGGAAGATGCGCGCCCACTATCCGGCGTGGGACATCACCATCTCGCTCGAGGAAACGATCCGCCAGATCGTCGAGGCGTGGAAATCCCGCCCGCGTGCGTAAAGCCCTCCGCGTCGCAGCGCGACCACCGGGATCCCAGCCCGGCGCGGACTCGACGCCCGTCGGCAAATCGACAAAGCATACCATAGTGTTGCGGAGCATATTCCTCTGGTTGGATAACCATGCCTGGTCCTATTGGGCTGTGGCCCTGGCTGTCACCGCCGCCTACCTGGGATGGCTGGCTTGGAGCCTGCACCGGGCGGAAAGACGGCCCGCCCCCTGGGCTGACGCCCTCGCGCTCGCCGCGATGCTGGTCGCTTGGCGCTGGCCTTGGTTGCTGCTGGCAACAGAACTCAATCCGGACGAAAGCCAGCTGCTCGCCGGCGCGCTGACGCTTGCCCATGACCCCGTGTTCTGGCGATCGGTCGACGGCACCACGTCGGGCCCGCTGAACTTCTACGTCCTCACGCCTCTGGCGTGGTTCGGCTGGCCATTCGACTATTTCACCGGACGGCTGGCGGCGCTGATGATGGTTTGGATCGGACTCGTGAGCCTGCGCCGCGGCTTGGAGGCCATTCTGTCCCCGGCCGCGGCGACATGCGCCGCGATGCCGGCCGTGGCGTTTTTCGCCACCACGACCGAAGGGGATTTTCTGCACCACAGCTCCGAGCACCTGACACTGGCGCTCCTCCCGCTCGCGGCGGCCCTGGTGTTGCGGGCCTCTGCGGATCGCGGAGTCGGCCGCTGGAGCCTGCCGCTCGCCGCCGGGGTCGCGGGACTCCTGCCATGGTCGAAGTTGCAAGCCGCTCCCTTGGGCGCGGTGTTGGTGCTGTGGGCTGCGGCGGTCGCCGCCCGCCATTCCCGCCCAGCGGCGCGCCGGGTCGGAGCCGTCTTGGCCGCGGGTGCGGCGCCTTCGTTGTGTTTCATCCTGCTCGCCGCGGGAACCGGCCAATGGAAGGCCATGTGGCTCGGCTACCTGCTCCAGAATTTCACCTATATCGAGCAAGCGCGTGATTTCATGACCACCATCGCCGGACTCTGGCAACGGTCGGGTGAGACCGGCCAGTTTCCGCTCTTCGTCGCACTGCAGGCGACAATCATCGCCGCGGGTCTTGCCGCCAGCCGCCGACAGGGACGATCCGTCGGTGCCGACGCGGGGTGGCTCGCCGTCCTGACAGTCGTCGCATTCGTGGCAGTGCTCGTGCCCCGGCGCGATTTTCTCCACTATTTGCTGCTGCCTGTCTTCCCGCTGGCGCTTTTGGGCGGCGCCGCATGGCGCGGCGTCGCTTCGGCCGGGTCAGCATCGGCGGCCCGGCCCTGGGTGATGGGAGCGGCGGGGGTCTTGGCCGTCGTGGCGGCCTGGCGCACCACCGAGGGAACACCATCGATCTTCGGGCAATTCCTCGACCACTGGCGCCGACCGTGCTTCGCGGACGGGGCGGCGTTGCGCGAGCTGGCCCGACCCGGGGAGCGCCTGGCGATCTGGGGCTGGTCGCCGCGAACGCACGTGGAGTCCGGGCTGCCGCAAGCCACCCGGGATGCGCACACCGTCTGGATGATCGTGGAGAATCCCCGCCGCGTCGTCTACCGGCAGCGATTTCTCGCGGACATTCAGCGCGCTCGACCCGAGTATTTCCTCGATGCGACCGGCCCGGGGGCCTTTGTGTTCGATCGCCGGGATCGGCATGCCCACGAGACCTTTCCCGAGCTGGCCGAATGGGTTGCACGCGACTACTCCTTGCTGGGCGACTGGGGCTTCGCGCGGCTCTATGCGCGCAATGATCACATTGCGGCCCGCCGCGTTTCAGTGGCGGAAGTCTCGCGGTTCGCCGAGAGCGGCCGGCGGCCGACCATTGCGGATGTCATCGCCCCAGATCGACAATCCGAGGGCGTGTCACCCAAGCGCATCGACGGCAGGGAATCGCTCATGCTTCTGCCCCCGGCGACACTGGAGTGGCGCCTGGATCCGACGGTGCGCGGCGTGGCGATCGAATATGGCGTCGACCCCACGGCGATCGCCGCCGGTCAGACCGACGGCGTGGAGCTGCTGGCGGAGTTGGTCGAGGGCGATCTGGTCCGCCTGCTGCACCGGCGCTGGCTGCGTCCTGTGCAGCTGCCCGGCGACGCCGTCCCACAGCGGGCGGAGATTCCGCTGCCTCCGTTCGGAACGGCCGCGGTGTTGCGTGTGCGCAGCATGCCCGGGCCTGATGGAGATGCAGCCTGGGACTGGCTCTACGTGCGCCGCGTCCTGCTGCATCGCAGTCGCACTTTCCGGTCAGAGCAATTCCCCGGCTTTTCTCGACCGCCAGAGTCAGCCGAGGCCCCCTACGCTTCGATCGTGGACGAATCGGGGGGCCGGCTGCTGGTGTTGCACAGTCCCTCGCGTCTGGATTTCCGCCTGACCGGCACCGAACGCAGCCTGCGCTTCGCATTCGGCCTCCTGCCGGGTGCCTGGTCCGAAGGAGGCCAGAGCGACGGCGTGGACTGCATCGTCGAACTGCAGGCGGGCGACGCCCCGCCGCGGGTTTTGCTGCAGCGCCGGCTGGATCCAGCCCGCACCGCCACGGATCGTGGCGATCAGACGGTGCATCTCGAGCTCCCGGCGGTGCGGCGCGGCGACGTGCTGCGGCTCGTGATCGCCCCCGGGGAGGGAGGCCCCGCTTGGGACTGGGCCTATGTGCGCCGCTGGGAGCTTTTCTAAATTGCACTGCTCCGTTTCGGCCTTCCCACGTCGCCCCCTCGGCCTCTAGCTTTTCCGCCATGCGCATCTTGATCACCGGGGTCTGCGGTTTCGTCGGCAGCACGCTGGCGCGCGCGCTGCTCGACGCGGGCCGCGGGCACACGATCGTCGGTTTCGATAATTTCATCCGGCCCGGCAGCGAATCGAACCGCGCGGAGCTGAAGGCGCGCGGCGTGAAGCTGTTCCATGCCGACCTGCGGGCAGCGAGCGACATCGACGCGCTGCCGGATGCGGATTTCGTGATCGACGCGGCCGCCAACCCGAGCGTGCTCGCCGGCATCGACGGCCAGACAAGCAGCCGCCAGCTCGTGGAGCACAACCTCGGCGGCACGGTCAATCTGCTTGAATACTGCAAGGCCCGGAAAGCGGGCTTCCTGCTGCTCAGCACGAGCCGCGTTTACGCGATTGCGCCCCTCGCCGCGCTGCCGGTGCGGGAGGAGGGCGGCGCCTTCGTGCCTGACGCCGCGCAGCCGCTGCCGACCGGGCTGACGGCGGCGGGCCTGGACGAGACCTTCCCGACCGGCGCGCCGATTTCACTCTATGGCGCCACCAAGCTCGCGTCGGAGGCGCTCGCGCTCGAATACGGCGAGACCTTCGGCTTTCCGGTGTTCGTCAACCGCTGCGGCGTGCTGGCCGGCGCGGGACAATTCGGCCGCGCGGACCAGGGCATCTTCGCCTACTGGATCAACAGCTGGATGCGGAAGCGGCCGCTGAAATACCTCGGCTTCGGCGGCCATGGGCACCAAGTCCGCGACTGCCTCCATCCGGCCGACCTCGTGCCCTTGCTCGAACAACAAATGGCAGCGGGGCGGATGGCCGCCACCGACCGTCGCGTGAACGTCTCGGGCGGCGCCGCGTCGGCGATGTCGCTGCGGCAACTCAGCGAGTGGTGCGCGGCGCGCTTCGGCCCGCATGGGGTCGTGCCGGACGGCACGCCGCGGCCCTTCGACATCCCGTGGATCGTGCTCGACCACGCCAAGGCCACGCGCGTCTGGGGCTGGCGCCCGCAGCGGACGACAGCACAGGTGCTGGAGGAGATTGCACGCCACGCCGAGGCGCACCCCGACTGGCTGGACCGGTCGGCCCCGCTGTAATCCGCCCCGATGCGCGCCTGGCTCGATTCCCATGCTGCCCTGCACACCGGCCTGAGCTGGCTCCTGCTCGGGCTCGTCCTGATGGCGGCGCTGGCACCGGCCATCGCCAGCCTGCGGTCCGATGAAGCCGGCCGGCGCGCGCAGCTCGTGGTGCCGTCCTGGGCTTTTCTCGCCCTGCTTGGCCTGACGCTGCTGTTCGTGCGGTGGCCGATCTTCCTGCTCGCGGACGAACTCAATCCCGACGAAAGTCAGCTGATCGCGGGTGCGCTGACCCTTCAGCGGGACTGGTTTTACTGGAGTGTGGTGGATGGCACGACCCACGGCCCGATGGCGGTGTATCCGCTGGCACTGGCGCATCTCTGCGGGCTGCCGCTGGACTATTTGGGAGCGCGGATCGTCGGGACACTGGCATTCTTCAGCGGACTCGTGGCGGTGTTCTTTGCCCTGCGCCGGGCCGCCGGTGACGCGCTGGCGCGGGTCGGATTGCTGCCCGCGGGAATTTTCCTGGTGCTGGCGACGTTCTGGGACCTCGTGCACTTTTCCTCGGAGCACATTCCGGCGGCCCTCCTGATGATCGGCGCCGCACTGCTGATGCTTGACCGGGAATCTTCCATCCCGCGGGCGCTTTCGGCGCGGTGGATCGGCGGCGGGGTCCTGCTGGGGCTCGTGCCCTTGGCGAAGCTCCAAGGCGGTCCGGTGACGGCGGCCTTGCTCGTAATGTTCGCCACGCTGGAACTGCTTCGCTCCACCGGGGGCTGGCGCGTGCGCCTGGCCCGCGTGGGTTCGCTGGCCGGGGCCGCTTTGCTGGGTCCGCTTTGTTTCCTGCTGGTGACCTTGCTGCGGGGCGCCGGACCCGACGTCTGGGCCTCGTATGGCCTGCAGAACCTCATCTATGCCGCGACGCGGCATCACGAGCCGGCGGAGATGTTGCGGCGGTTCTGGGATTTCACCCGCATCGCGCCGGAGTTCCACCCCTATGCGCTGGCGGGCGCGTTGTTCCTCGTCGCGACACTGCTGCGCCTTCCGGCCCTGCCCGGCCCCCTGCGTCGGCAGGCCGCCGTCGCGCTCGTGATGCTGGCGGCGAGCCTGTTGGTCGTCATCACCCCCGGCCGCCAATACACCCACTATCTCCTTTGGTTGGTGTTGCCGCTCGGTTGGGCGGTCGCAGTCCTGCTGGCCGGCTGGTGGGAACTGGAGTCACGGCTGCGGCGTTTGTGGCTCCTGGCGGTATTTGTCGGGGGATTGATCGCGCCGCAGATCGTCACGCGCAACTCGATGGATCACCCCTATCTGGGACGCCTCGCGGCCAGTGTCGAACGGGGCAGGGTCGTGGACGAGATCAGCCGCTACGCGCAGCCCGGCGAGGCGTTGGGCATCTGGGGCTGGCACTCGCGACTTTACGTCAAAGCCCGGCTGGTCCAAGCGACCCGCGAAGCCCACAGCTACCTGCAGACCGCGCACAATCCGCAGGTCGACTACTACCGGGCCCGCTACCTGCGGGAATTCGTGGCCTGCCGTCCGCCGGTGTTTGTCGATGCGGTCGGGCCCGGTAATTTCACCTTCGAAGATCGCACTTATGCCCACGAGTCCTTCGCCGCCCTGGCGGAGGTGATCGCGCGGGAATATCGCCTCGTGGGCGACGTTGACGGCTCGCGGATTTATGTCCGTGTTGACCGGTTGCCAAACGGCCAACTCTAGTCGCATGCCGGCTCCCGCTTCCCTCCGCCTCTACTCGATCGTCATTCCCGCCCGTGACGAGAGGGATTCCCTCCCCCCGACGGTGAAGGCGATCTACGACGCGTTCGTGCGCGAGAGTGTGCCGCACGAGATCGTCGTGGTCGATGACGGCAGCCGCGACGACACCTGGGCGGTGCTGGGGGAGTTGAAAAAAATCGTGCCGACGCTGGTGCCGGTGCAGAACCCCGGTCCGCACGGCTTCGGCCGGGCCGTCGTCTATGGCTTCAATCACATGCAGGGCGACGCCTGCGCGGTGATGATGGCGGACGCTTCAGATTCGCCGGCGGACGCGATCCGCTACTGGCAGCTGCTGAACCAGGGTTGGGAATGCGTGTTCGGCAGCCGCTTCGTGAAAGGCGGCGAGGTGATCGACTACCCGCGCGTGAAGCTGCTCGTGAACCGCCTCGCCAATTTTTTCGTCCGCGTCGGGTTCAACATTCCGCTCAACGACACAACCAACGCCTTCAAGGCCTACCGCCGCACCGTGATCGACGGCTGCCGGCCCTTCCTCTCGCCGCACTTCAATCTCACCGTCGAAATCCCCCTCAAGGCGATCGTGCGCGGCTACTCCTGGACCGTGATTCCCATTTCGTGGCGCAACCGCAAATACGGCGAGCCGAAGCTGAAGATCAAGGAAATGGGCAGCCGCTACTTCTTCATCTGTGCCTACGTCTGGCTGGAGAAATACTTCAGTCGGGGGGATTATCTCCGGAAATAGGCCATCATGGACCGGCTTCATCAGATCCTTGTCTGGCTGGACACGGAAGCGGCGCGGTTCCACGCCCTGACTTGGCTGATGTTTCTCACGACGGTCGCGTTGGCGTTGGCACCGGCGCGAAATTCATCCGGGACCAAGCTTCGGAGCTGGGCCCATCCCGCGTGGTTTGTCGGCGCAGTGATTCTGACGCTGTGCGCCTGCCGTTGGCCAACTTGGTTTTCGCCCAATGAACTCAACCCCGACGAATCGCAGATGCTCGCCGGCGCGATCACGCTGCGCGACTATCCGGTCTACTGGAAGCATGTGGACGGCACCACGCACGGCCCGCTGACCGACTACTTTCTGCTGGTGTTCGCCTGGCTCGGCCTGCCGCTGAACTACGTCACCGCGCGCGCCGCCGCCACAGTCCTGCAGGCGGTCTCGCTGCTGGGGGTGTGGGGCGCGGTGCGCCGCACGGGGCCCGAGATGGCGGCGCGAGTGGGAATCCTGCCCGGCGTGGCGTTCTGGAGCTTCACGCACTGGGCGGACCATGTGCACTATTCGTCCGGACTGGTGCCGATCGCCCTCATCGCGACGGCACTTTGGCTTCTGGTCGGCGCGCTCGCACGGAAAGACTGGACCGATGCCGGAACGATCTGGCGAGCGGGACTGGGCGGCTTGGCGCTGGGCGCGGTCCCTTTCGCCAAACTCCATCTGGCGCTCGTCGGCCTGGCACTCGGGTTGGGGGCGCTGGGCTGCTGGGTGTGGCAGCGTTCGCGTCCCGGAGCCCTGCGCGCGGCATGGGCGTGCGCCGCTGGAGCGCTGACGATCCCATTGGGGGTCGCCGTGTTCCTCGCCATCTACGGACTATTCCCGCAATTCTGGGTCGCCTACATCCAGAGCAATCTCGGTTACGTTGGCCACAAGCCCACTGGCTTTACCGATATGATTTCCGACTTCTTCGGACTATTGAGCCATGGATATTTTTTCGTGTGGTTCTGCGTTCCGGCGATCGGCTATGCGCTCTGGCAGGGCCAGAAAATATTGGAACACGAGCGGGGTTTCTTGCGGACCATGATTTGGCTCGGCTGGGTGCTGACGGTCGTAGCGCTGATCAGCATCATCTTGCCCGGACGAATGTTCTCACACTATCTGCAGATTGCCGTCGTGCCAGTGCTGTTTGTGACCTCACTTCACCTGGCCTCGATTACCGCGCGCAGAAGTCAGACCGGCCTGGGGACGGCTAGCACGCTGGCGGTCTTCCTGTTCCTCACGGTGGCGCCGCTGCTCTGGCGTCACTATACTGGTTTCAATATCTTTTTGGGTCATTACGCAGCCAATCGTATCCAGCCCCCGCTCCCCGAGAGCCGCTACCTGCTGGAACGGGCCACTCCCGGCGACCGGCTGGCCATGTGGGGCTGGCACGCGCAGGTGCATGTCGAGACCGGACTGCCCCAAGGCACGCGCGATGCGCATACCGCCTTTCACCTATACGCGGGGCCGCTGCGGGAATTCTACCGCGCCCGCTACCTGCGGGACATCACCCGCAATCGCCCGCGATGGTTCGTGGATGCCGTTCGCCCCCAAGGCTTCGGCTTCACGCAGCGCCAAGTGGATGGCCATGAGACTTTCGCATTACTGGCCGATTTCGTCGCCTCCCACTACGAATTGATGGACGAGATTGAGGGTTGCCGCATCTATCGCCTTCGGAGTGAGCTCTAGGACGAGCTTTCAAGCTTGGCGGGGTTGTCGGAGGCGCCATATCACAGCGGTTTCCCATGATCTTCCTCCTCGGTGGTTCCGGTTACGTCGGTGCGGCCTATCAGGCCCTGCTCGCGCGCAAGGGCATCCCGTTCCGCAACCTGCGGCGCGCGGACTTCGATTACACCGACCGCGCCCAGCTCACCGAGCTGCTTCGCCGCGAGCAGCCGGAGTTCCTGATCAACGCCGCGGGCTACACCGGCAAACCCAACGTCGACGCCTGCGAACTCCACAAGGCCGACTGCCTCTTCGGCAACGCCGTCCTCCCCGGCACCGTCGCCGCCGCCTGCACCGCCGCCGGCATTCCCTGGGGCCACGTCTCCTCCGGCTGCATCTTCACCGGCGCGCGCCCCGACGGCTCGGGCTTCACCGAGGAGGACACCCCCAACTTCACCTTCCGCACCGACAACTGCTCCTTCTACTCCGGCACCAAGGCGCTCGGCGAGGAGGTCCTCGCCGGCACGCCGAACCTCTATGTGTGGCGCCTGCGCATTCCCTTCAACGAGGTCGACAACCCGCGCAACTACCTCACGAAGCTGATGCGCTACGACACGCTGCTCGAGGCGACCAACTCCATCTCGCAGCTCGACGAGTTCGTCGCCGCGACCTTCGCCTGCTGGGAAAAGCGCGTCCCCTTCGGCACCTACAACGTCACCAACCCCGGCCAGGTCACCACGCGCGAGGTCGTCGACCTCATCCGGCGCACCGGCGTCTCGGCGAAGGACTTCAAGTTCTTCGCCAGCGAATCCGACTTCATGGCCAAGGCCGCCAAGACCCCGCGCTCCAACTGCGTGATGGATTCCACCAAGCTCGCCCGCACCGGCATCGGCATGACCGAGGTGCACGACGCAATCGAGCGCGACCTGCGGCGCTGGCGCCGCGCCAGCGCCGGTTGAGGTTCTAGGTTTAGGTTTAAGCCACTGATCGCCGAACTCACCGTATCGCTCCACTCACCGTCTCCTAAACCTCAACCTTCGGCCTAAACCGATTTTCAGAATGAAAATCCTCGTCACCGGCGGCGCCGGCTTCATCGGCTCCAACCTCGTCCGCCTCCTCGTCACCACGACGGAGCACACCGTGCTCAACGTCGACAAGCTGACCTACGCCGGCAACCGCCACTCCCTCGACGACCTCGCCGCCCACCCGCGCTACCAATTCGCGCAGGCCGACATCTGCGACGCCGCCGCGATGGCGAAGCTCTTCGCGGAATTCGCGCCCGACTGGGTCATGCACCTCGCCGCCGAGAGCCACGTCGACCGCTCGATCGACGGCCCCGGCGCGTTCATCCAGACCAACGTCGTCGGCACCTTCACGCTCCTCCAGGCCGCGCGCGGCCACTTCGAGAAACTCACCGGCGCCGCCAAGGACCGCTTCCGCTTCCTCCACGTCTCCACCGACGAGGTCTACGGCTCGCTCGGCGACACCGGCCTCTTCACCGAGACGACGCCCTACGACCCGCACTCGCCCTACTCCGCCTCGAAGGCCGCCTCCGACCACCTCGCCCGCGCGTGGGCCGACACGTTCAAGCTCCCGGTCCTCGTCACCAACTGCTCGAACAACTACGGCCCGTATCAGTTCCCGGAGAAACTCATCCCCGTCGTCATCCTCAAGGCCCTCCGCGGCGACCCGATCCCCGTCTACGGCAAGGGCGAGAACATCCGCGACTGGCTCTACGTCGTCGACCACGCCGAGGCGCTCCACACCGTCATCGCGAAGGGCAGGCTCGGCGAGACCTACAACATCGGCGGCAACAACGAGCGCCGGAACATCGACCTCGTCCGCCTGCTCTGCGGCCTGCTCGACGAGCTCCGCCCGCGCGCGGACGGCAATAAATACGAATCCCAGATCACCTTCGTCACCGACCGCCCCGGCCACGACCTCCGCTACGCCATCGACGCCACGAAGATCAAACGCGAGCTCGGCTGGACCCCGCAGCAGGACCACACCTCCGGCTTCCGGAAGACCGTGCAGTGGTATTTGGATAATCAGCCCTGGTGGCAGTCGATCCTCGACGGTTCCTACAAACTCGAACGGCTCGGCACCGCCTAATTGCGGATTGCGGAGTGCGGATTGCGGAATGAAAAACGCACCGCCCCGCCCCGCGTCTCGCAACCCATTCGCCAACGTGACCACCACTCCGCAATCCGCAGTCCGCAGTCCGCAATCGCGCAAAGGCATCGTGCTCGCCGGCGGCTCCGGCACCCGCCTCTACCCGCTGACCATCGCCGTGAGCAAGCAGCTCATGCCGATCTACGACAAGCCGATGGTCTACTACCCGATCTCGGTGCTCATGCTCGCCGGCATCCGCGAGATCCTCGTCATTTCCACGCCGCAGGACCTCCCGCTCTTCCAGCGCCTGCTCGGCGACGACGCCCAGTTCGGCGTGACGTTCACCTACGCGGAGCAACCGCGACCCGAGGGCCTCGCGCAGGCCTTCCACATCGCCGGCGACATCGGCTTCCTCACCGGCCGCGAGTCGTCCGCCCTCGTCCTCGGCGACAACCTCTTCTACGGGTCCGAATTCGTTGACTCGCTCGAGCGCGCCACCGCGCAGACCCAGGGCTCGACCATCTTCGGCTACCACGTTGCCAACCCCACCGCCTACGGCGTCGTCGAGTTCGCCCCGGACGGCCGCGTCGTCTCCCTCGAGGAAAAGCCGAAGCAGCCGAAATCCAACTACGCCGTCCCCGGACTCTATTTCTACGACGAGCAGGTCGTCCCGCTCGCCCGCAGCCTGAAGCCTTCCGCGCGCGGCGAACTCGAGATCACCGACCTCAACCGCCTCTACCTCGAGCGCGGCCAGCTCCGCGTCGAACTCTTCGGCCGCGGCACGGCCTGGCTCGACACCGGCACGCACGACTCGCTCGTCGAAGCCGCGACCTTCGTCCACGTGCTCGAGAACCGCACCGGCCTGAAGATCGCCTGCCTCGAGGAGATCGCGTTCAAGAAGGGCTGGCTCGACCGCGCCGGACTCGAGGAAAGCATCCGCCGGCTCGGCAAGTCGTCCTACGGCGACTACCTCCGCCGCCTGCTCGCCTGAGTTTTCGGCGTGCGCGTCGTCGCGCGGCGGGCTACCACCTTCGCCGGCCGCATGCAGGTCTCGTTCGTCATCCCGCTCTTCAACGGTCTCGCCCTCACTCGCGAGTGCCTGTGCACGCTGCAGGCCACCTTGCCGGCCGGACTCGCGCACGAAATCGTCTTCGTGGACGACGGCTCCACCGACGGCACGCGCGACTGGCTGGCGACCCTCGGGACTCCCTGCCGCGCGATCCAGAACGACCGCAACCTCGGCTTCGCCGGCGCCTGCAACCGCGGCGCCGCGGCGGCGACCGGAGAGCTCCTCTTCTTGCTCAACAACGACCTCGTGCTCGCGCCGGGCTGGTTCGAGCCGATGGCCGGCCTGCTCCGCGCCCGCGCCGACATCGGCCTCGTCGGCAACGTGCAGCTCCGCGCCGCCACCGGCGAGCTCGACCACGCCGGCGTGAGCTTCGATGCGAAGGGCAAGCCCGGCCACGATCTCGCGCGCCCGCTCCTCGCGCGCCTGCGCGGCTGGCGCGAGGTGCCCGCGGTCACCGGCGCGTGCCTCGGCCTCCGCCGCGCCGTGTGGGAGCGGCTCGGCGGCTTCGACGACGGCTTTCGCAACGGCGGCGAGGACATCGACCTCTGCCTGCGCGCCCGCGCCGCCGGACTGCGGACGTTCGTCTCGTTGCGCAGCGTCGTGCGCCATCACGTCAGCGCCTCGGCCGGACGGAAACTGCGCGACGAGCAGAACTCGCGCCGCCTCGCCCGGCGCTGGCGCGGCGAGATTGCGCGGCTCTCCGCCCGCGCGTGGAGCCGGCACTATCTCGCCACTGTCTGGCACGGCGCGGGCGACCGGCCGGAGATTCGCCTCGGCCTGGAGGCGCTCGGCGTGGCGACCGGATTGCTCGCGCCCACGGCGCGCACGATCGCCGGGGTCGACGCCGCGCTGGCGGTGGAGTTCGCGCGGTGGGACGAATTGCTCGACGGCGCCGCGCCCGCGCCGGCACCGGCCCACGGCCGCACCGATCAGCTCTGACCGCCGCGTTCGACCGTGCGCACGACGGCCTGCGGCCGGCGGTTCACCGCGAGGAACATCCGGCCGATGTATTCGCCGACCAACCCGAGCACGACCAGCTGCGTGCCGGAAAAAACGAGCAACGCCGCCATCAGCGAGCCCCAGCCGTAATCCGGGCCGCGCCCGGTCAGCCAGAGATAGAACACCGCACCGAGCGCGAGCAGGCCGGCCACCGCCATCACGAGGCCGAGCAGCGTCGCCAGCCGCAGCGGCATGACGGAGAAATTGACGAACGTGCTCGTCCACAGCCGCAGCAGCCGGCGCAGCGTGTAGCCGCTCTGTCCGGCTTGGCGCGCCTCGTGCCGCACCTCGAGCGCCCCGAGGTTTTGCGTCACCTGCAGGATGAGCCCGTCGATGTAGGGGAACGGCCCCTCGTGCCGCGCGACCTCGCGGGCGACGAAGGCCGAGACGCAGCGGAAACTCGACAGGTAGAAGCCGCGCGGTTTCTCCAGCACGACGTCGGTCAGGCGGTTGGTGAACCAGCTGCCGAAATTCCGGAACAGCGAGTGCTCCTTCTGCGCGTAATGGCCGTAGACCACGTCAAGACCCTCGGCCATCGCCTGCCGCCACAGGCGCACGGCCTCCTCGGGCGGATTCTGGCCGTCATCGTCGAGGTTGACGACATGCGCCCCGCGCGCGTGGCGGTAGCCCGTGAGCACGGCGTTGTGCTCGCCGAAATTGCGCGCGTGCTCCACGTAGGTCACCGGCACGCCGGCCGTGCGCAGGAGCTCCCGGCAGACGGCGGCCGTGCGGTCGCGGCTGCCGTCGTTGACCAGCACCACTTCGTGTCCGCCCTCGATCGGCAGCGCGGCGATCCGCCGCACCAGCGGCCCGATGGTCTCGGCGCTATAGTAGAGCGGAATGACGAACGAGAGCGCGGGCGACGCAGTGGACATGGGTGACGCCCCGGAGGTCAGCAGCCGCGCGCCGGAGTGTCAACGCGGGCGAGGACCCGGACCCCGCGCCGGGTTCAGGCCGCCGCACGCTTGTGGCGGGTGACGAAGGCCGAAACCCAGATCGCCAGCTCGTAGAGGATGATCAGCGGCACGGCGAAGATCGTCTGCGTGAACGGGTCGGGCGTGGGCGTGACGATGGCCGCGACGATGAAGAAGACGACGATCGCGTGCCGCCGGTATTTCCTCAGCGTCGCGACCTGCACGAGGCCGATGTAGCTCGCGAGCACGATGAGCAGCGGGAACTCGAACGACGCGCCGACACCGAGGACGAGCCACATGAGCATGCTGTAGTATTTGTCCGCGGTCCACAGCACCTGGTAGCCGAGCAGCTCGTTCAGTTCGAAGGCGACCCGGATCGTGCTCGGCACGAGGAGGAAATAGCTGAACGCCGCGCCGCCCAGGAAGAGCAGGAACGCCGCGAAGGCCGTCGGCAGCAGGACGCGGAGCTCGCGGCGGGTCAGGGCCGGCGCGATGAATTGCCCGAGGAAGAAAAGGAAGAACGGGAGCGAGAGGATGAAGCCGCCGGTGATGCAGATGCTGAGGACGACGCTGAAGATCCCCATCGGGCTGTTCGTCACCAGCTCGGTCTTGAGCTGCGGATACTCGGCGCGGATCTGCTCGAGCGGGTAATTCAGGATGAACGCAAAATCCCGCATGAAATACGCGATCACGCCGACGATGACGGCGAAGACGACGGCGCACTTGATGAGCGTGCCGCGCAGTTCCTCGAGGTGGTCGAGGAAGCCCATCGGTTTCTCCCGCGGGTGCGCGCCGGCCGAGGCGAGCGTCTCCTGCTCGTAGAAATCGGGATCGGGGGTCGGCGTGCTCACGGGGCGCAATGGGATGCAGGTTTGCCGGCACGGCGCAATCCCGCGCTCACGGCGGGCAAACCGTGCGCAAGGTCCGGAAAAAAGCGCGGCGGATTCGCACTTCGCGCGGCGGGCGCGCCGGTCTAGGCTCCACGGCATGATCCTCGAGACGCTGTGGCACTGGCTGGAGGCCTCCGCCCTGCTCCGGCTGTTTCTCATCATCGCGCTCGGCTACCTGCTCGGCGACCTGCGCCTGCCCGGCGGCTTCCGGCTCGGCGTCGCGGCGGTGCTGTTCGTCGGGCTCGGCTTCGGGGCCTGGCATCCGACGCTGCGCCTGCCGGAGGAGCTGCAGGCGCTCGGGCTCGTGCTCTTCGTCTATTGCATCGGCCTGCAGGCGGCCGCGGGTTTCTTCGGCGCGCTGCGGCGCGACGGCCTGCCGCTCAACGCCGCGATGCTCCTCGCGTTGCTGGCGGTGTTCGCCCTCTGCTGGGCCTTCGCCCGGACCGGCTTGCTGCCGGCGGAGATCGTGACCGGCATCTTCTGCGGCGCGCTGACCAACACGGTCGCACTCGGCGCGGCGACCGAGGCGGCGGCGCACGCGGGGCTCGCGCCGGCGGCGATCGACCATGTCGTCCTCGGCTACGGCGTCGCCTACCCGCTGGCGATCCTCGTGGTGCTGCTGCTCATCCAGGTGCGCGCGGCGCTGGCGCGGCCGGGCGAAGCGGTCGCGACGCCCGAGGGGCCGGTGTCGACGACGATCGACGTGCGGCACGCCGCGCGCGCGGGCGACATCATGGCCGTGCACGGCGTCGTGCTGACGCGCGTGCGGTTGCCGGACAACACCGTGCACTTGATCACGCCGGCGACGGAGCTGCCGGCCGGCGCGCTCGTCGTGGCGGTCGGTGCGCGCGAACGGTTGCGCGCGGCGACGGCGGCACTCGGAAGTGAGAGCTCGACGCTGCTGCACGAGGACCGCACCGGCTATGAGATCAAGCGCTTCCTCGTCTCGAACGAGGCCATCGTCGGCCGGCCGCTGGGCGAGCTCGGCGTCGAGGCGGCGGGCGGCGTCGTGAGCCGGTTGCGGCGCGGCGACGTGGAACTGCCCGTGACCGGCGACACCGTGCTGCAACTCGGCGACCGCGTCCGCGTGGTGTCGACCCGCGCGCGGCAGAAGGAGCTGGAGAAATTCTTCGGCGATTCGCTCACGGTCGCGAGCGAGATGGGTTACCTGAGCTTCGCCGTCGGCATCGTCGGCGGCTTGGCGATCGGACAGATCCCGATTCCGCTGCCGGGGTTGGAAAGTCCGTTGCGGCTCGGCGCGGCGGGCGGCGCGTTGATCGCGGCCCTCGTGCTCGGGCGGCTCGGACGCACGGGGCCGTTCATCTGGCAGCTGACCTACGGCGCGAACCTCACGCTGCGTCAGCTCGGGCTGCTGCTCTTCCTCGCCTGCGTCGGCGTGAAGGCGGGCGGCGGGCTCGTGGCGCTGCTCGAGGCGGACGGATTGAAACTGCTCGCGACGTCGGTCGCCGCGGTGGCGGGCGGGCATCTCTTGCTGCTCGCTTTGCTGTGGTTGTTCCAACGCCGCGCGACGCCGGTGATGCTCGGCGTGATGTGCGGTTTCCAGACGCAGCCCGCGGCGCTCAGCCTCGCGGCGACGCGCACCGAGGTCGGCGCGTTGCACACGGCCTACGCGACCGTCTATCCGCTCGCGCTGGTGGTGAAGATCATCCTCGCGCAGTTGCTGCTGCTCGTGTGACGCGCCAGAGGAGGTGTCTGGCCCGTTGTATAAGCCCGCTCGGGTCCGAACCGGACCTGCGTATCGCACGACGGATACGGGCGTTGCGCGAGCGCGGCAAGAAATGCAGCGGAATTGGCAAGGCTGCGCCGTTGACACTCCGGCGCGCCGGGATTGCCATCACCGTCCCTGTCAGCGGTTCGTTCACTCCGAAAATTTCCCACACCATGGCCAAGAAATCCTCCGCCAAAAAGCCCGCCAAGAAGGCGGCTCCTGCGAAGAAACCCGCCGCGAAAAAAGCGGCCTCGAAACCCGCCAAGTCGGGCAAGTCCGCCGCCCGCGGCCCGAAATACGTCTACACCTGGGGCGCCGGCAAAGCCGACGGCGACGGCTCCATGAAAGCCCTCCTCGGTGGCAAGGGCGCCAATCTCGCCGAGATGACGCGCATCGGCCTGCCCGTGCCTCCGGGCTTCACGGTCACGACCGAGGTCTGCACCTATTACTACGCCAACAAGCGCACCTACCCGGCCTCGCTCCGCGCGCAGATGGAAGCCGGCGTCGCCAACATGGAGCGCATCATGGGCACGAAGTTCGGCGCGACCGACGCCATGCCGCTCCTTGTCGCCGTCCGCTCCGGCGCGCGCGACTCGATGCCGGGCATGATGGACACCATCCTCAACCTCGGCCTCAACGACCAGACCGTCCTCGCCCTCGAAAAGGCGACCAACAACCCGCGCTTCGCCTGGGACTGCTACCGCCGCTTCATCCAGATGTATGGCGACGTCGTCATGGGCGTGCAAAAGCGCCCCGACGAGGACCACGAGCCGTTCGAGACCGTCATCGGCCACCTCAAGGACGAGCGTTACGGCAACCACGAGATCGAGGACACGAAGCTCACCGTCGACGACCTCAAGGAGCTCGTCGTGCGCTTCAAGCAGCTCGTGCACGACCGCACCGGCAAGAACTTCCCCAACGACCCGTGGCAGCAGCTCACCGGCGCCGCGGGCGCCGTGTTCGGCTCGTGGATGAACGACCGCGCGATCGTCTACCGCCGCAAATACAACATCCCGACCGAGTGGGGCACCGCCGTGAACGTGCAGGCGATGGTCTTCGGCAACACCGGCGAGAAGTCCGGCTCCGGCGTCGCGTTCACCCGCAACCCGGCCAACGGCGCCAACGAATTCTACGGCGAGTTCCTCATCAACGCGCAGGGTGAGGATGTCGTCGCCGGCGTCCGCACGCCCGAGCCCGTGCTCGAGCTCAAGAAGCAGATGCCCGGCTCCTATGCCGAGCTCCTCAAGGTCCGCGCGACGCTCGAGAAGCACTTCAAGGACGTCCAGGACATCGAGTTCACGATCCAGGACGGCAAGCTGTTCATGCTCCAGACGCGCAACGGCAAGCGCACCGCGATGGCCGCGCTGAAATTCTCCATGGATATGTTCAAGGAGAAGCTCATCGACTGGCAGACCGCCGTCATGCGCAACCCGGCCGACCAGCTCGACCAGCTCCTCGCGCCCGTCTTCGACGCCGCCGAGGTGAAGAAGGCCGACGAGATCGCCACCGGCCTCCCCGCCGGCCCCGGCGCCGCCTCCGGCCAGATCTACTTCAACGCCGACCGCGCCGTCGTCGCCGCCGACAAGGGCCAGAAGGTCCTCCTCGTCCGCGTCGAGACCTCGCCCGAAGACCTCCGCGGCATGATCGCCGCCGAGGGCATCCTCACCGCGCGCGGCGGCGTCTCCTCGCACGCCGCCCTCGTCGCCCGCCAGATGGGCAAGGTCTGCGTGTGCGGCGCCGCGGCGCTCGAGGTCGATTACGCCGCCAAGACCGTCACCGTCGCCGGCCGCACCTTCAAGGAGGGCGACTGGATGTCGATCGACGGCACCGCGGGCAAGGTCTACGCGGGCCAGATCAACACCGCCCCGTCCGAGATCATCGCCGGCCTCATCCACGGCGACGAAGCCGCGAAGGCGACGGAGAAGTTCAAGAGCTTCCAGCAGCTCATGAAGTGGTGCGCCCAGGCCACCCGCATGTCCGTCCGCACCAACGCCGACTCGCCCGAGCAGACGCGCAACGCCGTCGCCTTCGGCGCCGTCGGCATCGGCCTGTGCCGCACCGAGCACATGTTCTTCGAGGGCGACCGCATCGACGCCATGCGCGAGATGATCCTCGCCGAGACGAAGGAGGCCCGCGAGGCCGCCCTCGCCAAGCTCCTCCCGTATCAGCGCGAGGACTTCGCCGGCATCTTCCGCGCGCTGAAGGGCCATCCCGCCACGATCCGCTTCCTCGACCCGCCGCTGCACGAGTTCCTCCCGCACGCGGCCGACCAGCAGGCCGAGCTCGCGAAGAAGATGGGCCTGCCCGCCGAGAAGATCGCGGCGCGCGTGCACCAGCTCCACGAGTTCAACCCCATGCTCGGCTTCCGCGGCTGCCGCCTCGGCATCGGCTATCCCGAGATCTCCGCCATGCAGGCGCGCGCCGTCTTCGAGGCCGCCGCGCTCGTGCAGAAGGAAGGCATCAAGGTCCGCCCCGAGATCATGATCCCGCTCGTCGGCTTCAAGAAGGAGCTCGATCTGCAGCTCGACGTCGTCCACGCCGTCGCGAAACAGGTCATGGCCGAGCAGAAGGTGAAGCTGAACTACATGGTCGGCACGATGATCGAGGTCCCGCGCGGCGCGCTCACCGCCGACGAGATCGCGGCGTCGGCCGAGTTCTTCAGCTTCGGCACGAACGACCTCACGCAGACGGCCCTCGGCATGTCGCGCGACGACTCCGGCTCGTTCCTCCCGCACTACGCCGAGCTCGAGATCGTGAAGAAGAATCCCTTCGCCACGATCGACCAGACCGGCGTCGGCCAGCTCATGCAGATCGCCGTGACGAAGGGCCGCGCCACGCGCCCCGACATCAAGCTCGGCATCTGCGGCGAGCACGGCGGCGATCCGGACTCGGTGAAGTTCTGCCACCAGCTCGGCCTCACCTACGTCTCGTGCTCGCCCTTCCGCGTGCCGGTCGCCCGCCTCGCCGCCGCCCAGGCCGCGATCGCGGAGGCCCGCGCCGCGAAGAAGAAGTAAGCGCCCATCGCATCACGGAGAGGCGCCGTCTTCCGGCGCCCTCCCCCTTCAAGCCCCGGTCATCCGCCGGGGCTTTTTTCTGCCCGGCTCAGGCGCGTGAGCCGGAAGAACCATGCCGGGCGGCGAGAATATTTTTGCCCCGCCTCGCATCCCGCCCATCCTGTGGGCCAACTACCCTCCTGCATGAAACTTCGCTCCCTCCTCGCCGCGCTCGCCTTCGTCGGTGCGCTTTTCTCCGGCGCCTTCGCCCAAAACGCCGCCCCCAGCCCCGCCGCCGCCGAACTCCAGGCGCTGGTCCAGAAAATCACCGGCAAGCTCCGCGCCGGCGAGCGCACGGCCGCCGCCCTCGCGCCCGAGATCGCCGAGTTTGACACGCTCCTCGCCAAATACCCGGCGAAGGACGACGACTCCGCCCAGATCGCGCTCATGAAGGGCATGCTCTTCCTGCAAGTCCTCAACGATGAGGAGACGGCCAAGACGCACCTCGCCGACCTCGTGGCCAATTTCCCCGGCACGAAGCCCGTCGCCCAAGCCCAGCGCATCCTCCAGAGCCTGACCCCCGAGGCGAAGGCCGCCGCCAAGGCGAAGGCCGATGCCGAAAAGGCCCAGCTCGCCGCCCTCATCGGTGCACCCGCGCCCGAGATGGACTTCACCTGGTCCTCCCTGCCCGGCGTCAAGAAACTCGCCGACCTCAAGGGCAAGGTTGTCGTCATCGACTTCTGGGCCACGTGGTGCGGACCGTGCATCGCGGCGTTCCCGAAGATCCGCGAGGAAGTCGAGCACTTCAAGGGCTCGCCCGTCGTCGTCCTCGGCGTCACCAGCCTCCAGGGCCGCGTCCACGGCATCGAGCCGCGCCCGATCGACGTGAAGGACAATCCCGAGAAGGAATACGCCCTCACCGCCGAGTTCATGAAGAAAAAGGACATGACCTGGCCGGTCGTCTTCAGCACGCAGAACGTCTTCAATCCCGACTACGTCGTGAAAGGCATCCCGCACCTCGCCATCATCGCCCCCGACGGCACCGTCCGGCACAACGGCATGAATCCCCACGATCCGGAAGCGGATGTCGTGGGCAAGGTCACGGCCATCCTCAAGGAGTTCAACCTCCCCACGCCCTGAGCGTCTCGGCGCTCTCCCGCCGCGGGCCGACGCCCGCTGTCCCTTCGCCCCGGCCCCGCGCCGGGGCTTTTTTTGCGCCGCGATTTCGCCTCAAGTCCGCGGACGCAGGGCCGATGTGAAAGGTGGCGATTCATTTCGCGACGCCGACGCATGCCCGCCACGCAGCCATTCACCGACGCCCTCATCCAGGATTCGATCGCCAAAGCCGTCCAGAACGTCTCGCGCACCCTGCTCCGCCAAGACGCCCCGCTGGTCGACCGCCTCGATGTCGCCGACTACGAGGCCTCGCCCCTCTGTTTCCAAGTCATCGGCAACGTCGGCTTCGCCGGCGAGACCAACGGCATCGTTTACCTCTGCATGAGCGACGACTTCGCCCGCTTCGCCGTCGGCACCGTGCTCGGCCTCTCCGCCGCCGAAGTCGACTTCCACGGCCCGGAGGTGATGAAGGACGCCATCGGCGAGATCACCAACATGACCGTCGGCGGCTTCAAGAACGCGCTCTGCGACCTCGGCTTCCCCTGCAAGCTCACGCTGCCGACCATCGTGCAGGGCCGGAACCTCACCGTCGCCGCGCTCAAGGGCACGACGCGCCACCTCTTCCGCTTCACCTGCGCCACGCACGTCCTCGTGGCCGACATCCAGCTCAAGAGCGAGTGACCGCCGGCTGTGCGCCTGCGCTACTTTTTCGGCCACGCTTGGTTGGCTGGGGGGCGTGTGACGGGAGAGGTCGGGCGGGCAACCTTTTCGCGGCGGGCCCGGCGGTCCCGCCCTGCCTTTGCGGCGCGGGGAAACTACTTTCGCGCTTCGAGCTCCTCCCAGCGGGCGAAGGCGGCGGCGTGCTCGCGCTCGACGGCGTCGAGGCGGGCCTTCACCTCGGCGAATTTCGCGCCGGCGGTCTTGTAGAAGAGCGGATCGGCGAGCTTGGCGCCGAGCTCGGCCTGCTCGCGCTCGAGCGCCTCGATGCGCGCGGGGAGCGTGTCGAGTTCGGCGCGTTCCTTGTTCGTGAGTTTCTTCAGATTCGCCGGCTTCGAGGGAGGGACGGACGGCCCGGTCTTCCGCTCGATGTCATTCTTCGGCGGAGCGGGCCGCTCCGCCCTACCCGCCAGCTTCTTCAGCTCCGCCTGCCAGTCGCTGTAGCCGCCGACGTAGTCGCCGATCCGGCCGTCGCCTTCGAAGACGAGCGTGCTGGTGACGACCTCGTCGAGGAACTCGCGGTCGTGCGAGACGAGGAGCAGCGTGCCTTGGAACTCGACGAGCAAGTCCTCGAGCAGGTCAAGCGTCTCGGCGTCGAGGTCGTTGGTCGGCTCGTCGAGGACGAGGACGTTGGCGGGCTGCGTGAAGAGCTTCGCGAGGAGCAGGCGGTTGCGCTCGCCACCGGAGAGCACGCGCGCGGGCGTGCGGGCGCGCGTCGGCTCGAAAAGGAAATCCTGCAGGTAACTGATGACGTTCCGCGTGCGGCCCTCGATGGTGACGGTCGGGTTGCCGTTGGCGATGTTGTCGGCGACGGTCTTGGCGTCGTCGATCTGGCCGCGGAGCTGGTCGAAGTAGACGACCTCGAGGTTCGTGCCGTGCTTGATGACGCCGGAGGTCGGCTGGAGCTGGCCGAGGAGGAGTTTGATCAGCGTGGTCTTGCCCGCGCCGTTGGGGCCGAGGATGCCGATCTTTTCGCCGCGGTTGATGGTGATGGAGAAATCGCGGATCACCGTGCGCAGCTCCGTGGCGGGCCGAGCTCCCGCGAGGCCGTTGGCGTTCACAGCCGTCGTGACGTTCGCGGCCTCGCGGGAGCTCGGCCCTCCAGAGACGGACACGATGGGATACGCAAAGGTGACGTTCTCGGCCTCGACGACCTTCTGGCCGGTGCGTTCGGCCTCGACGAGCTTGAGGTTGGCGGAGCCGACGCGCTCGCGGCGGGCGCGGGCCTCGGCGCGCATGGCCTGGAGGGCGTGGATGCGCGCGGTGGCGCGGGAGCGCTGGGCCTTCACGCCGCGGCGGATCCATTCCTCCTCCTGCGCGAGCTTCTTGTCGAAGGCGGCGCGCTGCTTCTCCTCGGCCTCGAGGACCTCCTGTTTGCGGACGAGGTAGGTGTCGTAGTCGCAGGCCCAGCCGGCGAGGCGGCCGCGGTCGAGTTCGACGATGCGCGTGGCGATGCGGCGCAGGAAGGCGCGGTCGTGCGTGACGAAGAAGAGCGTGGGCTTGGTGTCGAGGATGAGTTCCTCGAGCCAGAGGATGGACTCGAGGTCGAGGTGGTTGGTCGGCTCGTCGAGCAGGAGCAGGTCGGGCTGGCCGGCGAGGGCGCGGGCGAGGAGCACGCGGCGCTTGAGACCGCCGGAGAGCGTGGCGAATTCCTGCGCCGGCGGCACGCCGACGCGGGCGATCAGGTCCTCGACGCGGATGTCGCGCTGCCAGTCCTCCTCATGGTGGTCGTCGTTCGGGCGGAGGCCGGAGGCGACGATGTCGTGCACGCTGCCGGTCACATCGGTCGGCACGTCCTGCGCGAGGCGGGCGTAGAGCGAGCCGGCGGGGCGGAAGACGTCGCCCGAGTCGGGTTTCATCTCGCCCATGATGACCTTCATGAGCGTGGACTTGCCGGCGCCGTTGCGGCCGACGAGGCAGACGCGTTCGCCGGATTCGATCTGGAAATTGACGTGTTCGAGGATCGCCGGGCCGCCGAAGGCGAGGTTGACGTCGAGGAGATTGAGGAGCGCGGCCATGGGTGGAGCCGGACAAATTGGGTCAGGGCCCGGCGCAGTTCAAGGCGGGGTTTTTCCTTCTGGCCTCGGCGCGCCCTCCCCTGTCAATTGGACGGCATCCCGCCGCCGATGCTCCGCTTCGCGTTCCGCCGCCTGCTCCAGACGATCCCGGTGATGTTCATCATCATCACGGCGACGTTCTTCATGGTGCGCTTCGTGCCGGGCGGGCCGTTCACGGGCGAGCGGGCGATCGCCCCGGAGATCCTGCGCAACCTCGAGGCGCACTACGGCCTCGATCAGCCGTTGTGGAAGCAATACGCGAACTACCTCGCCAAGCTCGCCCAGGGCGACCTCGGGCCGTCGTTCAAATACACCAACCGCACGGTCAATGAGATCATCGCCGACAAGCTGCCCGTGTCGCTCGAGCTCGGCGCGCTCGCCCTCGGGGTGGCGCTCGTCCTCGGGCTCGGGCTCGGCGTGCTGGCGGCGGTGAAGCGCAACTCGTTCCTCGACTACCTGTGCAGCTCGGTCGGCATGGTCGGCGTCTGCGTGCCGACCTTCGTCCTCGGCCCGCTGCTCGTGCTGTTCTTCGCCATCCACCTCGGCTGGTTCAACGCCTCGGGCTGGTATCACTGGAGCGACCGCGTGCTGCCGGCGCTGACGCTCGGCTTCGTCTACGCCGCCTACATCATGCGCCTGACGCGCGGCGGCATGCTCGAGGTGCTGCACCAGGATTACATCCGCACCGCGCGCGCCAAGGGCGCCTCGGAGGCGCGGATCGTCTTCCGCCACGCGCTGCGCGGCGGCCTGCTGCCGGTGGTGGCGTTCCTCGGGCCGGCGATCGCGGGCGTGCTCACCGGGTCGTTCGTGATCGAGACGATCTTCCAGATCCCCGGCCTCGGCCGCGAGTTCGTCAACAGCGCGTTCAACCGCGACTACACCCTCGTGCTCGGCACCGTCATCCTCTACGCCGTGCTCATCGTCGTGCTCAACCTCGTGGCCGACATCGTGCAGGTGTGGCTCAACCCGAAGCTGAAATTCGAATGAGCCCCGCCGCGCCAACTTCCGCCGCACCGGCGGCCGAGCCGGTCGAGACCGGCCACTCGCTCGGCGCGGATGCGTGGCACCGGTTGAAGAAGAACCGGCTCGCGGTCTTCGGCGGCGTGACACTGCTCGTGTTGTCGGCGCTGTGTCTCGTCGGGCCGTTCTTCCTCGAGGTGTCATATCAGGACCAGAACCTCGCCCTCGGCGCCGTGCCGCCGTCGGCGGAGCACTGGCTCGGCACGGACACGCTGGGGCGCGATCTCTTCGTGCGCATGCTGCACGGCGGGCGCATCTCGCTCGGCGTCGGGCTCAGCGCGACGCTCGTGGCGCTGACCATCGGCGTGCTCTACGGCGCGGTGGCGGGCTACGTGGGCGGCAAGACCGACGCGGTGATGATGCGCTTCGTCGACATCCTCTACGCGCTGCCGTTCACGATCTTCGTGATCCTGCTGATGGTGATCTTCGGGCGGAACATCATCCTGCTCTTCGTCGCCATCGGCGCCGTCGAGTGGCTGACGATGGCGCGCATCGTGCGGGGGCAGATCATGACGCTGAAGAAGATGGAGTTCATCGAGGCCGCGCGCGCCCTCGGCTACGGGAACCGGCGCATCATCTTCCGCCACCTCATCCCCAACGTGCTCGGCCCCGTCATCGTCTACACGACGCTGACCATCCCGGCGGTGATGCTGCTCGAGGCGTTCCTCAGTTTCCTCGGCCTCGGCGTGCAGCCGCCGATGAGCTCGTGGGGCACGTTGATCAAGGACGGCGCGGAGAAGATGGAGGAATACTGGTGGCTGCTCGTGTTCCCCGGCTCGGTGTTCTCGCTGACGCTCTTCTCGCTGAATTTCCTCGGCGACGGCCTGCGCGATGCGCTCGACGTGCGCGCGGCGAAGGATTGAGCGGGCGCGGGGGAATTGGAGGGCCGAGCTCCGCGAGGCCGGGTGCGGACGCGCCGTGATCCTCGCGGCCTCGCGGAGCTCGGCCCTCCAGTCCATTTGCCGGACCCACCTGAAATTCCCTCTGGCCTCCGCCCTCCGTCCTCTGTCATCAGTTCTGCGCCTCCCGCCCAACCGCACCGCCATGACGCTCGCCCGCTTCCGTCCTTTTCTCCGCTACTTCACCGGGGTGCGCGGCACGCTCGGGGCGGCGATCTTCTACGGCCTGCTCTTCGGTGCGACCAGCGGCCTCGGCCTGCCGACGCTGATCAAATACGTCTTCCCGCCCATCTTCGACCGCGAGGGCCCGCCGATGTCGATGGGTGACGTCGTGCTCATCGCCTCGGCTGTTCCCGTGCTCTTCCTGCTCCGCGCGGTCAGCGGCTATCTCAACAGTTATTACGTGCAGCTGACGGGCGTGAGAATCCTCGAGGCCGTGCGGCTGGATTTCTTCCGGAAGCTCCAACTGCTCCCGCTCTCCTACCTGCAACGGCGTTCTGGCGGCGACCTCATCTCGCGCGGCCTGGCCGACACGGCGCAACTCCAGTTCACGCTCTCGCTCCTCGCCAATGACGGCATCAAGCAACCGATGGCGCTCCTCGGTGCGTTGAGCTTCCTTGTCTGGCAGGCCTTCAGCGCCGACGGCGTCCTGATCGTGCTCGTGTGCCTCGCCGTCGTGCCGCTCACGGTCCTGCCCGTGCATTACGTCGGCAAGAAGGTCGTGAAGCGCGCGCAACAGGTGCAGGCGAAGCTCGGCGACGTGTCCGCCCATCTGAGCGAAAACCTCGCCGCCGCGCGCGAGGTGCGCGCCTTCGGCCTCGAGCGGCGCGAGACGGACCGCTTCGCCGCCGCCACCGCCGGCCTCGTCACCGGCCAGATGAAGATCGTCAAATACGCGCAGGCCCTCACGCCGGCGATCGAGCTGCTCTCGGCCTTCGGCATCGCGGCGACCCTCGTGTTCGCCTACGGCTCGGGCGTGCGCTGGGAGACCTTCCTCGCCGTCATCACCGCGCTCTACCTTTGCTACGAGCCGATCAAGAAACTCGGCTACCTCAACAGCGAGATCAACCGCGGCGCCGCCTCGCTCGAGCGCCTCGAGGCCGTGCTCGACGAGCCCGTGCGCATCGCCGATCCCGAAAAGCCCGTCGCCGTCGACCGCCTGCGCGGCGACCTCGCGTTCGAGGGCGTGTCGTTCGCCTACGAGGACAACGCCGCGCTGACGGACGTCACCGTGCGCATCCCCGCCGGCACCGTCTGCGCGCTCGTCGGCCCGAGCGGCGCGGGCAAGACCACCTTCGCCAACCTCGTGCCGCGCTTCTACGACCCGGTGGCCGGCCGCGTGACGATCGACGGACACGACCTGCGCGACCTGCGCCTCGCCGACCTGCGCCGCAACATCGCCCTCGTCTCGCAGGACCCGGTGCTCTTCAACGACACCATCCTGCACAACCTCGCGCTCGGCCGCGAAGGCGCCACGCGCGACGAGATCGTCGCCGCCGCCCAGGCCGCGCACGCGCACGAGTTCATCGAGAAGATGCCCGCGGGCTACGACACCATCGTCGGCGAACGCGGCGCCCTCCTCTCCGGCGGCCAGAAACAGCGCCTCGCCATCGCGCGCGCCTTCCTGCGCGCCGCGCCAATCCTCATCCTCGACGAAGCCACCAGCGCGCTCGACTCCGAGAGCGAAGCCGCGGTGCAGGACGCGCTGCGCCATCTCGTCGTCGGCAAGACCGTGCTGATCATCGCGCACCGCTTCAGCACGATCCGCGACGCGTCGACCATCCTCGTCTTCGACCAAGGCCGCATCGTCGCCCAGGGCGACCACGCCGCGCTCTACGCCGGCAACGCGCTCTACAAATCGCTCTACGATCGGCAGAGCGGCGCGGCTTAGGGATCAGTGACCACGAATGAACACGAAGGGACACGAATGCTTGCTGAAATTAGTGTTCATTAGTGTCCATTAGTGGTTCCCCCAAAAACCATGTCTGAACTGCCGAAGGAATTCTCCCGCGAAGTCGAAAACCTCATCGCGGGTTTGCGCGAGGTGCCGGAGGACGGGGGCCGCTCGCGCAAGCGCCCGACGCAGGACCTCGGCCGGCTGATCGACGAGCTGTTGGTCAAATACCGCATCAGCCACGACTCGCTCGAGCACTCGATCCGCGAGAAATGGCCCGAGCTCGTCGGCGTCGCCAACGCCACCTACTCGCACCCCGTCGTGGTTGAGCGCGGCCAGTTGCTGGTCCTCTGCTCGCACGCCGTGGTCCGCAACGAGCTCTTCCACCATCGCCTCCCGATCCTCGATAAGCTGAGAAAACTCCCCGGCTGCGAAGGCATCCGGGGCATCACCTTGCGGGCGGGGTGAGAGACCGGCCTTGACCGCACCCGGCGTGTAGCTATGTGTAGCTACACATGGCAACCGTCACCAAAGCCAAGCTCTTCCGCCACGGCGGCTCCCTCGCCGTCCGCCTGCCCAAGGCCTTCCGGCTGCCCGGTTCGGAGGTGAAGGTGACGCGCACGGCGCGCGGCGTGTTGCTGGAGCCCTTGCAACCCGATGCCGACGAGCGCTTGAAGCGTTTCTTCGCCCTCGCCGGTTCCTGCCCGGACCTCGCCGACGTGCCGCGCCACGCCGCGCCCGACATCCCCCGCGACTGACGGCGCGATGCTCTACCTCCCCGACACCAACGCCGTGTCCGCCTACATGCGCGGATCGAACGCCGCCCTGGTGCGACGGATGCAAGATGCCTTCACGCGCGACGAGCTCCGGCTGTCGGTGATCGTGCTCGCGGAGCGTGAATTCGGCGTGCTCAAGGGCGGCGGCGCCGCCCTGCGCCGCAAATTGCAGGCGCTCGAGGACCTGATTCCCGTCGAGGCGTTCACGCGCGCGGACGGCCATCACTACGCCACGATCCGTCACCACCTGGAAGCGCGCGCCCAAGGCATCGGCCCGTTCGACACCCTCATCGCCGCCCAAGCCCTGCGCCTCAAGGCCACCATCGTCACCCGCAACACCCGCGAATTCGCCCGGGTGCCTGGCTTGGCGGTGGAAAATTGGGAGGCCTGACCGGAACCGTCCAAGGCGTCAGTTGGGCGTCCTTTGGGCCGGAGATCACAGATCGTTATCAGGCAACGGATTTGGCATCCGTGGCAGTCCCGCTCTTCCGGGTCCCGACGACCCCAACCAACTCCATTGTCGCCGACCTCCGCCCCCCCTGACCGCTCCCCGAAAATTAGCGCTTGCACGGCTCCGGGACGGTTTAGTTAATGCCCACTTGCGTTAGTGAGAGTCCGCTGGTCGCGGGCTCCCACCACGGTCAGTCCGGGCAACCGGACGGATAACGGTGTCGCCGGCCCTCCAAAAGCGGGCGACACGGGGCGAAAGCCTCCAAAATGACCGCGCCATCAACAACATAAACCATGTCACAACCCGTTAAGTCAGAAGTCATCGCCCAGTTCAAAACCCACGAGAAGGACACCGGCTCCTCCGACGTCCAGATCGCGCTGCTCACCGCCCGGATCAACCACTTGACCGAGCACCTGCGCACGCATCGCAAGGACTTCCACAGCCGCCGCGGCCTCCTCCAGATGGCCTCCCGTCGTCGCAAGCTGCTTGATTACCTCAAGCGCGAGGACCTGGCCAAATACAACGAGCTTCTCCAGAAGCTCAACCTCCGCAAGTAACCCGCTTTCACGAAGGCCGGCCCACCGACGGGCCGGCCTTTGTTTCACCTCGCGACCAGCCGACCGGGACATTTCCGCTTACTCCTTCCAATCCGGTGGAACGCGTTGACCCCAACGCGTTCAGGCCCATCGAAGCCCAGCGCGTTGAGGTCAACGCGCTCCACCCCGGGAGCAGTAAGCCGAAATATCTCGGGAGCTGATTCAAGAGGGGAAACAGAAACGGACCAACCTCCGAACCCTCGCTCCGCCCGCCGCCCTCTGCGGCCGAGGCGGCGCACCCCCATCCGAAGTCAGATCAAATGAATCAGAAACACGTCATCACCGTGCCCGGCCTGGGCATGCAGTTCTCCACCGGCACCTACGGCACCCTCGCCGGCGGCGCCGTCATCGTCACCACGGGCGAGACCAACGTCATGGTCACCGCCTGCGCCGCGCAAACCATGCGCCCCGGCCAGGACTTCTTCCCCCTGACCGTCGACTACCGCGACAAATACGCCGCGGCCGGCCGCTTCCCCGGCGGCTACTTCAAGCGCGAGGGCCGTCCCTCCGAGCGCGAGATCCTCATCTCGCGCCTCTGCGACCGCCCCTGCCGCCCCCTCTTCCCCGAGGGCTTCCTCAATGAAGTCCAGATCATCGGCCAGCTCCTCTCCGCCGACCAGATCCACGACTCCGACATCGCGATGGTCAACGGCGCCAGCGCCGCCCTCGCCATCTCCGACATCCCGTGGGCCGGCCCGATCGGCTGCGTCCGCGTCGGCCTGATCGACGGCGCGTTCGTCGCCAACCCGACCATCGAGCAGATGTTCTCCTCCACGCTCGACCTCATCTACGTCGGCACGAAGAAGGACATGCTCATGATCGAGGGCTCCGCCGACCAGCTGCCCGAGGAGGAGTTCATCAAGGCCCTCGAGTTCGGCCACCAGGCCATCCAGCCCGTGATCGCCGCCATCGAGGAACTGGTGAAGATCGCCGGCAAGCCGAAGGCCACCTTCGCCCTCGTCGGCGCCACGCCCGAGGCCCGCGCCATCATCGAGCGCGTCGTCCCCGCCGAGCGCCTCGCCGCCGCCATCTTCGGCAAGGACAAGGCCGCCCGCGGCGCCGCCGTGAAGGCCCTCAAGGAAGAAGCCAAGACCGCCCTCACCGCCGAACTCGGCGCCGACAAGTTCACCGACGTCGACCTCAACGTCGTGTTCGAGGACCTCCAATACAAGGCCTACCGCAAGACCGTCCTCGAAAAGGGCGTCCGCGCCGACGGCCGCGGCCAGCGCGACGTCCGTCCGCTCGCCGCCCAGGTCGGCGTCCTCCCGCGCGTCCACGGCTCCGCCATGTTCCAGCGCGGCGACACCCAGAACATCGCCATCACCACCCTCGGGCCCACCAAGGAAGCCCAGGACATGGACGGCCTCACCGGCGGCGCCACCTCGAAGTCCTTCATCCTCCACTACAACTTCCCGCCCTTCTCCGTCGGCGAAACCGGCCGCTTCACCGGCCCCGGCCGCCGCGAAGTCGGTCACGGCGCCCTCGCCGAGCGCTCGCTCGTCCCCGTGCTCCCACCCGAGGACGTCTTCCCCTACTCCATCCGCGTCGTCTCCGAGATCATGGCCTCCAACGGCTCGACCTCGATGGCCTCGATCTGCGGCGGCTGCCTCTCCCTCATGGACGCGGGCGTGCCCATCATCGCCCCTGTCGCCGGCATCTCCTGCGGCCTCATGACCCAGAACGGCGCCGACGGCTCGATCGAGAAGTGGGTCACAATCACCGACATCCTCGGTGAGGAAGACCACTTCGGCGACATGGACTTCAAGCTCGCCGGCACGACCAAGGGCATCACGGGCTTCCAGCTCGACCTCAAGATCAACGGCCTGCCCTTCGAGATCGCCAAGACCGCGATCTTCCAGGCCCGCGACGCCCGCATCGAGATCCTCAAGACGATGCTCGCCGCCCTCCCCGCCCCGCGCAAGGACCTCAGCACCTACGCCCCGCGCATCCAGACGATCCAGATCGATCCCGAGAAGATCGGCCTGCTCATCGGGCCCGGCGGCAAGACGATCCGCCGCATCACCGAGACCACCGGCGCGCAGATCGACATCGCCGAGGACGACTCCGGCAAGGTGTTCATCTACTCCAACAATGCCGACGCGATGAACCGCGCCGTGCAGGAGATCGACGCCCTCTGCGGCGGCGGCGCCCAGATCGAGATCGGCAAGATCTACACCGGCCGCGTCACCGGCACGAAGGAGTTCGGCGCCTTCGTCGAGTGCCTCCCGGGCAAGGAAGGCCTCGTGCACATCTCCGAGCTCGCGGACTTCCGTGTCCGCCGCACGGAGGACGTCGTCAAGGTCGGCGACTCCATCACCGTCAAGTGCGTCGGCATCGACGAGCGTTCCGGCAAGGTCCGCCTCAGCCGCCGCGCCGCGATGAAGGACCTCGAGCAGCAGAAGCAGGGCAGCGAAGCCGCCCCCGCCGAAGCAGCTCCGGCCGCCCCCGCCGCCGACGCCCCCGCGCAAAACTGAGGCGGAGCGCGTTGACCCCAACGCGCTTCCCTTCCCTCAATCTTCCAAGCCGCGACGCGAGTCGCGGCTTTTTCTTTGCCCGCCCCCGCCCCAGCGGCCACCCGCAACATGACACCTATTAAGTGTCATTGCCGCGGGAGCCGGCGGTGGCGCGCTTGCCGGCACTCCCACGCCTCACCGCCCCGGACCGAAAGGCCCACGGGGCCAACTCTGAGGCTGACAGTCTCGCTGGATTTCCGAACGCTCGTCCCACACACACACCATGAAACTCCTCGTCACGAACGACGACGGCATCAACTCGATCTTCTTCCACGAGCTCGTGCACGCCCTGAAGGCGGCCGGCCACGAACTTTACCTCGCCGTCCCCGCCACGGAACAAAGCTGGACCGGCGCCTCCAAGACCCGCGCCCGCCCGGTCAAATCCGCCGCCGTCGATCGCGGCTTCGGCTGCCCGACGTGGATGCTCGACGGCACGCCGTCCGATTGCGTCAACATCGCCCTCGCCCATCTCCTCGGCCCGGACGTGCGGATCGACGGCGTCGTCAGCGGCATCAACATCGGCTTCAACTGCTCGCTCGGCTTCGTCCTCGCCAGCGGCACCGTCGCCGGCGCCTGGGAAGGCGCGCTCCACGGCCTGCCCGCCGCCGCGTTTTCGCAGGACGTTTCCGAGGAAACCTACGCGCACCTCAAGGACAAGGGCGGCCAGCCCGAAGGCGCGCTGCTCGCCACGCTTCGCGCCTCCGCCGCGCGCGCCGCCGCGCTTGTCGGGGAGATTTTTCCCGCGATGCCGCGCAACAGTTTCACGGTGCACAATTTCAACTTCCCCCTGCCCTGCACCGCCGCGACGCCCGTCTGCCGCACCGTGCCCGCGCAGGTCCACGTGCCCGGCCTCTTCAGCCCCGCGGCCGACGACGGTTCGCACCGCCTCGTCTGGGGCAACATCGTCGACGTGTCGCCGCCCGCGCCGCTCACCGACGTGAAATGCCTCGAACAAGGCTGCATCAGCCACTGCGTCCTCGACTACCGCAAGCTCGGCCACTGAGCGCCATGTCGCGCGTCCGCCTCCCCGGCACCGACCTCGTCGTCACGCCGCTCTGCCTCGGCGCGCTGAACTTCGGCGCCCCGCTCGACGACCGCGCGACCTTCGACCTGCTCGATCGCTTCGCCGCCCTCGGCGGCGATTTCATCGACACGGCGCGCATCTATTCGGACTGGCTGCCCGGTGAACGCCACCGCAGCGAGCGCCTCATCGGCGACTGGCTCCGCGCCCGCCGTGCGCGCGACCGCATCGTCGTCGCGACGAAGGGCGCGCATCCCGACCTCACAAACGAGAGCGTGCCACGCTCCTCCGCGGCGGAGATCCGCGCCGACCTCGAGGGCAGCCTGCGCACACTGCGTGTCGACGCCATCGATCTCTATTGGCTGCACCGCGACGATCCCGCACGACCGGTCGAACACTTCATCGACCTGCTCAACGTGTTCGTGCGCGAGGGCAAGATCCGCGCCTTCGGGGCGTCGAACTGGTTTCCGGCCCGCCTCCGCGCCGCGCACGCCTACGCCCACGGCAGCGGCCAACTCGGCTTCTGCGCCAACCAGCCGTTCTGGTGCCTCGGTTGCCTGCAGGCCAAGCCGCCCGGCTACACCGGCTGGGTGAAGATGCACGCCGAGATGCAGGCCTTCCACGCCGCCACGGGCACGGCGGTCATCCCCTACACGGCGCAGGCGAAGGGCTTCTTCGCCAAGGCTGCGCTGCCGCCGGCGCAGCGTCCGGCGGATTTCGCGGCGCACGAGTTCCACACCGCCGCCAACCTCGCGCTCGCCGCCCGCGTGCAGCGCCTCGCCGCCGCGCACGGCGTCACGCCCAGCGCCGTCGTCCTCGCCTACCTCTGGTCGCGCCCGTTTCCGGTCGTGCCGATCCTCGGCGCGAGCCGGCCGGAACAGCTCGACGAGAATTTCGCCGCGCTCGGCTTCCGCCTCAGCGCCGCCGAGCTGCGCGAATTGGAAGAGGCCTCCGCCTCCGGGCTGTAGGTGGCGCGCTTGCGCGCCACGCTTTATTGAGAACTACCCCAAGAAGTGACGCTGCGATGCCTTGGGGTAGGGCGCGACCGCCGAGGCTTCGCACTCGTCGCCGCTGGGCGCGCCGAGAGCATGTTGCGGCGGGCCCAGCGGTCCCGCCCTACCTCCGCCAACGCCACTTCTTCAGGAAATTCTCAATAGTCGCGCGCAAGCGCGCAACCTACATCACGCGAGCGACAGCTTCCCAACCGACCGGCTGAAGCCGGTCCTACCGCCTGCAGCGCGGCGCCTCGCGCCGGTCGATGACGGATTGCGTAATCGGCGATTCTTGCTTCCTGCTGTCCGCCCATCCGTCCTGCCGCCTTCGATTCCGATTTACCGCTGATGAAGTCTCTCGCCCTGCTGCCACTTCTCCTCCTGGCCATTCTCCCGCTGCACGCGCAATCCGCCCAGGCGCACTTCCAGGCCGCCGCCGCCGCGTTGGCGCGCCAGGACTACGCCACCGCCTTCGATGCCTACCAAGCCGGATTGCACGAACAGCCGGACAACACCGTCGCGCTCTACCATGCCGCCCGCTGCGCCGCCCAGCTGGGGCAGACCGAGACGGCGTTCGACCTGCTCGACCGCGCCTTCCCTGCCGGCGAAGAGTGGCTCGTGGCCTCGCGCCACCTCGAATCCGCGCCTGAGCTGGCCCCGCTGCGCGAACTCGCGCGCTGGTCCGCTTTCATGGCTCTGGTCGAACAGCGCCAGACCGAAGTGCGGACCGGACCCTATGCGGCGGTCAAGGCGGAGCTGCTGGTCTTGCTCGAGGCCGACCAATCCACCCGGAAGCGTCTGGACCAAGCCGAGGAAACGCACGGCCGCGACTCGCCGGAAGTGCAGGCCCTGTGGCAGGAGATGGACGCCAACGATGCCCGCAACCAAGCAAAACTGGAGGCCATTCTGGAACGACACGGCTGGCTCGGCCCCAAGCAGGTCGGGCCCGAGGCCAGCAGCGCGATCTTCCTCGTGATCCAGCACGCGGACCTCGCCCGGCAAAAGAAATACCTCCCGCAGTTGCGCGCGGCGGTGCAGGCCGGCCGCGCCCAGCCGTTCATGCTCGCGATGCTCGAGGATCGCGTGGAACTGCGGGAGAATCGCCCGCAGATCTATGGCAGCCAGATCGGCTACGACGAGGCGACCGCGGGCCATTACGTGCTGCCGCTGTCGGATCCCGATCGCGTCGACGAGCGCCGCCGCGCTGTCGGCCTGCCGCTGCTGGCCGATTACGTGAAGCAATGGAAGATCGAATGGGACGTCGAAGCCTACAAGCGGCAGCTCCCCACATTGAAGAACACGTTCGTCCCCTGATGGGCCCGCCGCGCGGGCGAACTCGATCCGGCTCCACCCCCGGCGCGGCGCCTCGCGCCGGACGATGACGGATTGCGTTATCCGCGATTCTGGATTCTCACTCTCGCTTCCGCCGCATGATCGAAGTCGAGCACCTGACCCGCGTCTTCCGCACCTACAAGAAGCAGCCCGGCTTCTGGGGCGGCGTGAAGGGCCTCTTCCGGCGCGAGTTTGAGGAGACGCGCGCGGCGGACGACATCAGCTTCTCCATCCGCGAGGGCGAATTCGTCGGCTTCCTCGGCCCCAACGGCGCGGGCAAGACCACGACGCTGAAGATGCTCTCCGGCCTCATCTACCCGACGAGCGGCTCGGCGCGCGTGGCGGGCTTCGATCCGTCGAAACGCGACAACGCCTACCGGCGCCTCTTCGCGCTCGTGCTCGGCCAGAAGAACCAGCTCTGGTGGGATCTGCCGGCGATGGAGTCGTTCCACCTGCTGCGCGCCATCTACGGCCTCGAGCCGAAGGCGTGGCAGGCCGCGCTCGACGAGCTCGTCGCGCTGCTGCACGTCAGCCACAAGCTCAACGTCCAGGTGCGCGAGCTCTCGCTCGGTGAACGCATGAAAATGGAGCTCATCGCCGCGCTCCTGCACCGCCCGCGCGTCCTTTTCCTCGACGAGCCGACCATCGGCCTCGACGTCGTGTCGCAGAAGAACGTCCGCGACTTCCTCCGCGACTACAACCGCCGCCACAAGACGACGATCCTCCTCACGAGCCACTACATGGCGGACATCTCGCAACTCTGCGAACGCGTCATCGTCATCGACCACGGCAAGAAGATCTACGACGGCGACCTCGACCGCATCGCCGGCGCCGGTGCGCGCCAGCGCATCATCAAGTTCAAGCCGCGCCCCGGCCTGAGCGGCGAGCCCGCCGCGTTCCCGCCGGACTGGAAGCCGCGGCACGGCGAGTGCAAGGTCTGCGACGACGGCGAGATGCTCCTCCACGTCCCGAGCGAACACGTCACCGCCGTCTGCTCGCAGATCCTCGCGCAGGGCCCGGTGGACGACATCACGATCCAGGACGTCCCGCTCGAGGACATCATCAGCGAGATCTTCTCCCGCGGCATGAAGCGGTGAGCCGGACGCGGGCCGCGGAGGCGGCCGGCGGCTACGCTCCGAGTTCGCGGCGCACGAGTTCGCGCAGGCGCGCCACCTCGAAGGGCTTTTCGATCACCACACCCTCCGCCGGCAGGCCGCCGAGGGCGGGAAGCTGCACGCTGGTGAAGAAGGTCCGGATGCCCGGCTGTGCCGCCCGCGCGTGGCGCACGATCGACTCCGCGTCCGCGCCGGCCCGGCTGTCGTCGAGCTCGGTGACCAGACCCTCGAAGGGTTCGCGCGCCAGCAGGGCGCGCGTGCGCGCGGCATCGGCACTGACGACGACGCGGTAGTCGCGTCCGAGCACGAGGGTGAGCGCGTCCGCCACCGCCGGGTTTTCGTCGTGGATGAGGAGCGCGGGCCGGAGGAGTTCGGCGAGCGGCGCATGGCGCTGGAGGGCGGCTTGGAGCAGTTCGTCGGGGGTCCGGCCGTCGCGGCCGAGTTCGGCGTAGCCGAGGCGGAGGCCGGGCACGCCCGCCAGCGCGCCCTGCAAACGCCGCAGGCGCGCGCGCAGGGCGAGTCCGCCCGTGGCGAGGACGAGGCCGACGCGTTGCGCGTCGTAGGGTCCGCCGACCTCGCCCGCGGCGAGTTGCGCCCGGAGCGCAGCCAGCCGCCGCAGGGCGCCGTGGCGCAGGTCGGAAGTCTCGAGCAGCACGACGCTGCACGACGCCTGCTCGGCCTGCGCCCGGTAGAGCTCGCGTTGCAGGCCCTCGAGCAGCCGGCCCTGTTCCGGCGTGAGGTCGTGCAGGACGAACATCCACGCGCCCTCGTCGTCGCCGCTGACGCGGCGCGCCTCGCCGTAGATGAGCTTGCCCTCGGCGCGGAGATAGAAGCTGTCGCCGCCGGCCTCGATTTCCTCGAACGGCAGCGCCGCGGTGCCGAGCCAGCGCAGCGCGAGTTCGTTGGCCACGATCGGCCGGCGGTCGAGCCCGTAGGCGGCGATGCCGACGGGCGCCTGGTTGAGCAGGAGGCGGAGCAGCTCGCGGCCGCGGCCGGCGTCCTGCAGGCGCCGGGCCTGTGTCAGCACGGCGCCGAGGAAGTCCGCCAGCCCGGTGAGCAGGTGAAGGTCCTCGGCGGTGAACTGGCGGCGCTCGCCCGGCGCGCCGATCTCGAGCGTGCCGTGCGCCGCCTCGTCGCCGGTGAGCGGCAGGGCGAGCACGCCGGGGGCGAAGCGCTCCGCCGTCTCGACGACGGCGCGGTCGAGCACGAGGCGGGCCGAATCGAAGCCGCTGGCGCGCGGCAGCGCGGCGCCGAGCGCGGCGACGAACCGGTCGAAGTGCTCGAACTGGCCGAACGCGCGCGCGAGGGCGCGGAGGGCTTGCGGACCGGTGAGGACGACGGGGGCGGAGGCGGCGGACATGTCAGGTTCCGAGCGGCAGGTGGACGAGGAAGGTGGTGCCCTTGCCGGGCTGGCTGGTCACGTGGATTTCACCGTGGTGATGTTGCACGATGCGCTTCACGATCGCGAGCCCGAGGCCCATGCCGTGCTTGCCGCGGCGCTCGCCGGTGGACTTCGTGGTCGTGAAGGGCTCGAAGATGCGCGGCAGGAGCGTGGGGTCCACGCCCGGGCCGTTGTCGGCCACGCTGATGCAGACCTGCGGGCGGGGGACGTCCCAGGTGCGCGTCGTGATCTCGAAGGCGAGCCGGCTGCCGGGGCGGCCCTCCATCGCCTGCACGGCGTTCTGCGCGAGGTTGAGGAAGACCTGGAGCAGCTGGCTGTGATTGCCGCGGACGAGGGGCACGGCCTGGGGCCGGAAATCGACCGCCACCTGCGCGCGCTCGAGCTCGGGGCGGATGATCTCCAGGACGGTGCGGACCACGTCGGGCAGGCTGACGGCCGTCATCTCGACCTTGTTGCTCTCGGCGAAGGCGGCGACGTTCTCGACGATGCTGGCGATGCGCGCGACGTCGCGCTGCACGACGGCGGAAAATTCCTGCAGGGCGTCCGGGTCGGGCCGGCTCTCCTTGAGCAGCGCGGAGAAGGTCTGGACGGAGGTGAGCGGGTTGCGCAGCTCATGGGCGAGGCCGGCGGCGAGCGTGCCGAGGGCGATGAGCTTCTCGGTCTGGCTGGCGCGGCGCTCGAGCTGGCGGGCGCGGAGCGTGACGGCGATCTGCAGGCAGAGCGACTCGACGAGCGCGATTTCGGCCTGGTTGTAGCGTTCGTTGCCCGCGCGTTCGCCGAGGAGGATGAAGCCGGCGAGGAAGTCGTCGCTCGCGATGGGGAACACGGCCTCGAAGGGCAGGCGCGCCGCCAGTTCCTCGAGTTGCTGCACGAGTTCCGGGCCGAAGCGCACCTCGGAGCCGTCGAGGAAGATGGGCGCCATCTGCTGCTGGAAGACGCGCGTCAGCACCGAATCGACCGGCTGATTGGGCGGGCAGCGCGGCCAGCCGTGCACGGCGCGCAGCTGGTAGTCGCGGTCGAACTCCGTGCGCGCGTAGACGGCGACGGCCTCGGCGTTGAAGGCGCGGACGATTTCGGGCGCGAGGTGCTCGAAGATCTCCTGCTCGCTGCCGATGGAGCCGATGCGGGCGCCGAACTCCTTCAGTTGCTGCTGCTGCGAGTGGCGGCGGCGGAGGTAGGTCTGCGCGAGGATGCGGTCGGCCATGCGGTGGAGCTTCGGCACCGACCAGAAAAAGAACCAGCACACCATCAGGCTGGACAGGAAGTGCGTGAAGAGCGACGCCGGGGTGACGTCGTAGCCGAGCCACGGCGCGAGCACGGTGAAGATGAGCAGGTAAATGACCGAGATCGTGACGCTGAGCCCGAGGTAGACGGCGGCGTGGAGGAAGTCGTAGGCGACGAGCGGCAGCTGGTAGCGCGACACCGCGTGCGCCATGATCATCAGGTAGAGGAAGATCAGCACGTTGCCGAGCGGCGGCACGGGCAGGTCATACCAGAGCGGAAAGTTCGTCGCGCCGCCGCCGAAGCCCACGATGGAGGCGAGGAGGATGTTGCGCAGCTGCGTGGCGCGCATGCCGGTGGCTTGGCGCAGGTGCTTGAGCAGGAGCCAGCCGGCCTGGAGCGTGAGCAGGCCGAAGAGGGCGAGGTAGAGCCAGTAAAGCGGGCCGGCCTGCGGCCAGAACGGGAACGACATCGCCGGCCCGACGCCGGCCACCATCAGCGGCGTGAAGTTCAGCAGCGCGAGCGCCACCGCCGCCGCATAGCCGCCGCGCACCACCCACCGGGGCTTCTCGCCGCAGAGCTCGGCGATGAAGTGGAAGAACGTCACCGGCACGAAATACGCGAAGAGCATCAGCACGCGCGTGAAGAACAGCGCGGCGGTCGCGTCCTCGCTCAGCTGCCAGAAAAAATACGCCGCCGACCAGCAGCCGGTGGTGAACGCGAAGACGCCGAAGCGGAGATTCAGGCTGTCCTTCCGCCCGCGCACGACGACCGCGAACCCGAGCATCCCCGCGGCGAGGAAGTTGAGGAGCGAGGAGATGACCAGGTAGGTCGTCACTTCTGCGCCTTGACGACGACGGCCTGGTTGCCGAGCGAGTGGAAGCTCTCGCGCACGGCGAACCCGGCCTCGAGCGCGAGCCCGGCCAGCTCCGTGTCGGAGAAGAACGCGTAGTGGCCGACCTCCTCCTTCAGGCGGATCTTGCCGGCGGCGCGGAGGAGGTTGCGCGCGCGGTCGATCTCCTCGGCCGTGACCTGCTGCTCCATGAAGTCGCGGTAGATGGCGGACATGTCGCAGTGCGGCTTCATGCTGGAGAGGACGACGACGGCGCCGGGGCGCGCGACGCGGTGCAGCTCGCGCAGCAGGGCCTGCGGGCGGCGGAGGTAGGAGAGCACGAGGCTGCAGCAGACGACATCGAAGGTGGCGTCGGCGAAGGGCAGGTGCAGGCCGCCGGGCGCCTCGGCGAGGTCGTTGAAATCGAAGCGCAGGTAGCCGAGGCCGGGCGGGCCGCCGCGGCGCAGCTCCTCGCCGTGCTGGCCGAGGGCGTGCAGGTGGTGGCCGAGCGCGTCCTGCAGGCCGCGGTCGGTGAGGTCGAGGCCGACGTAGAGCGAGGGCAGGTCGCCGGCGGCGAATTTCACGCGGCGCTGGCGCATGGCCTCGTGCAGGACCCAGCGGCCGAACATGCCGTTGCCGCAGCCGGCATCGAGCACGGTGGCGCCGGGACGGAACGAGCAGAGGCGGCCGAGGAGCTCCATGTATTGGCGGTAGTCCTCGGACTTCTCGAGCACGCTGTATTTCTCGAGGTAGCCCGACCAGAACGTCGTCTCGGTCTCGGCGGGCATCTCGGAGCGGCGGAGGCGTTCGCGCTCCTGCTTGTTCTGCTGGAGAATGAGCCGCTTGTCGGGGATCTGGAGCTTCGCCTGCTCGTCGCCGGGGTAGTCGGCCTCGGACAGGCAGGCCCAGACGACGCGGCGGAAGACCTCCTCGGCGGCCTTCGGGTTCTCGCGCACCTCGTGCATCGCTCCCTCGATGGCGACGAGGCGCGCGAGCGGCTGGTTCTCGGTGGCGCGGACGACATCGCGGTAGTCGACCCACGTGTCGTTCATCGCGAAGAAATACGTCAGCGGCACGCGCAGGGCCGCGAGATCGGCGAGCGTGCCGTCGAGGTCGTGCATGCGGGCGTCGACCGCGGTGCCGAGGAAGATCTCGCCGTTGATGTCGAAGCCGAGGATGTCCGTCAGGCCCCAGTGGCGGCCTTGGAGGTAGGTGCCGAAGATGTCCTCCTGGTAGACCTCGCGCAGCGTGTGCTGCATGTTGACGACGCCGACGACGCTGATGAGGCGCGCGATGCGGTGCTCGCTGACGGCGGCGCGAAAGGCGCAGCGCGCGGAGAGGCTGTTGGAGACGAGCACGGCGGTGCGGGCGTAGCCTTTCTCCTCAAGGTAGTCGTAGCAGCCAATGATGTCGTCGACGGCACCCGGGAGGGAGAAATCCTGCATGCGGCCCTCGCTTTCGCCGACGTGGTTGGTCTGGTCGAAGCGCAGGACGTTGAGGCCGTTGGCGGCGAGGTAGTAGGCGAGCTGGAGATTGTTCTTCTTCGTCTCGCCGTATTTCGGGGCGACGACGACCCAGGGGCGGCCGCGCAGGTCGCCGCAGTGATCGAGGCACGCGGCAATCTTCAGCCCGGTGCGGCTGGCGAAGAAGACGAATTCGGTCCGGATTTGCCCGGTGTGGACATGCGAAGGATCCGCAATCATGGAGGTCGGCCCGCGTTGCCGAGTGAGGGGATTTTCGCCGGCGAACGCAACGAGCAAGTCCCGGGCTTAGGGTGATTTCCGGGGTTGTTCACAGGAGTTCACGCTTGCGTAAATGGCTGGCGGACGGTGTTGTCGGCGGAGCAACACGGAAGTGACCCGGCTCCTCTTAATCACCGACGACCCCACCCGCGCGCAGACCCTGCCGGCCGCGCTCGCGTCGACCGCCGACTTCCAAATCCATCACCGCGCCAAGCTGGCGGACGCGCGCGGCCCGCTGGCCGCCGGGGCCTTCGAGGCGGTGCTGTTCCTGCCGTCGCGCCTCGACGCGGAGCTGGGCCAGGAAATCGCCACCGCCCGCGCGCTCGCGGCCTCGTTGGCGCTCGTCGTCGTCGCCCCCGCCGACGCCGGCCCCGAGGCCCAGGGCCGCCTGCTGACGGCCGGGGCCGACAGCGTGCTTTTCCAACCGGTCGACGTCGCCGCGCTCGCCGCCCACCTCGCGCGCCTCACCGGTCGGGCGCCCGCCGCGCCCGCGGGCGGCGTGGAGCCGTTGCCCGCCGCGCCGCGCCTCAACACCAAGGCCGCCGCGCTGTCCTCCGCCCTCGAGGTGCTGCGCGACTTCTCGCAGGTGCTCGGCTACTCGCTCGATTACCGCCAGCTCACGCAGCACTTCATCCTCAAGCTGCGCGAGGTGGTCGGCCTCTCGCGCATCGCCATTTTTCTCGAGCCCGGCGCCCTCGACCCGATGCCGGCCGCCGCGCAGGCGGACAACTCCCGGCTGCCCTGCGCCGCCGCCGTCGGCCTCTCCGCCGACCTCGTCGAGTGCTTCGCGCTGACGCGCAAGAGCGGCCTCGGCCGGCAGCTCACGCTCCACCCGCAGATCCTGCGCGCGCCCGTCCAGTCCGCCTCGCCGCTGCTCGACCCGAAGATCGCCCGCGAGTTCGACGTGCTCGGCGGTCAGGTCGCCATCCCGGTCAACGACCGCGAGCGCACGCTCGGCGTCGCCATCCTCGGCGGCCGCATCACGGGCGGCGAGTTCAGCGACGAGGAACTCCTCCTCGTCTACCACCTGCTCGAGGAACTCGGCCTCGCGGTGAAGAACAGCTGGCTGCACCACCAGCTCGTCGGCAGCCACCGCCTCTTCGGCTCCGTCCTCAACGGCCTGACCGTCGGCGCCTGCGTCGTCGGCCCGACACAGCAGGTCGTCTACGCCAACCGCGCCATCCTCGACTTCCTCGCCCCCGGCGCCGCGCAGCTCGACGTCCACGGCCTGCCATCGCCCGTGGCGGCGAAACTCCACGAGGTGATCGAGCGCGGCGCCGAGGTGGAACCGTTCTTCCACGAGACGACCGGAGCCGAGCCGCGGATCTTCCGCGCCTCCATCATCCCGCTCCGGCAGCCGGGCGCCAAGCTCCCGCAGACCGCCCTGCTCCTCCTCGAGGATTTCACCTCGCTGCGCGCCGCGCAACGCGCCGAGATCGAGTCGTCCAACCTCAAGCTCATCTCGCTCATCGCGCGCCGCTTCGCCCACGAGATCCGCAACGCACTCGTGCCGCTGACGACGCACGCGCAGCTTTTCGACAGCGAGATCGGGCAGGAGGATTTCCGCGCCTCGCTCAAGGACGCCCTCACCCGCGAGACGCAGCGCATCCAGCGGTTCACCGACCAGATGCTCCTGCTCGCGCGCTCCGACCAGTCGGCCGCGGAGCTGGCGCCGCTCGAGGACATCCTCCGCACGAGCTTCGAGAAATCCCGCGCCTACCTCGGCGGCGAGGCCGAGCTCGAGATCCGCAGCGAACTGCCGCCCGTGCTCCTGCGCTGCAACCGCGCTAGCCTCGCCCACGCCTTCCAGGAAATCTTCCTCAACGGCCTGCAGGCCGGCGCCGACGCCGGCGCCGGGCCGCGCCGCCTCACCGTCTCGCTCAACGCCGAGCCCGTGGCCGACGGCCGCGCCGAGCTCGTCGTGCAGGTGCGCGACAGCGGTGCCGGCTTCGCCGCCGAGGCGGCGCCGCGCGCCACCGAGCCGTTCTACACCACGCGCAACACCGGTGTCGGCCTCGGCCTCACCATCGCCCGCCGCGTCATCGAGGCCCACGCCGGCCGCCTCGACGTCCACCCGCGCGCCCTGCCGACGGATCCCGACCTCACGATCCGCCTTCCGCTCCCACGTTGATGAATCCGCTCCCCACCTCCTCCGCCGCCCGCGCGCGCCTTGCGTTGCTGGCCGGCACGTTTTCCCTGCTGGCCCTCGCCCCGGCCGCCCTCGCCTCCGGCACCCGTGTCGGCTTCAAGGACGCCTTCGCCACCGCGCGCGGCAACGCCTTCGTCGCCACCGCCGACAACCCGAGCGCGCTCTACTACAACCCCGCCGGCATCACCCAGCTCGACGGCCTCCAGCTCGCCGGCAACCTCTACTCCGTCGCCGTCTCCTCCGACTATTCCGGTCCCGGCGGCACGGCGTCGATGGACGACGACGCGCAGGCCATCCCCGCGTTCTACGCCACCTACAAGCCCGCCGACGCGCCCTGGGCCTACGGTATCGCGGTCTACGCGCCCTTCGGCCTCGCCACCGAGTGGGCCCCGAACTCGCCGCTCCGCACCTTCGCACTCAAGAACGAGCAGACCTACCTCACCTACTCGTTCACCGGCGCCTGGCAGGTGAACGCCGCGCTCTCGGTCGGCGCCAGCGTCACCTACAACGAGGTCGACACCGACCTCAACCGCGCCCTCGGCGTCTTCGCCCCGAACGACCTCTTCCGCTTTGAAGGCGACGGCCGCGCCCTCGGCTTCAACCTCGGCCTCCTCTGGAAGGTCAACGAGCGCCACCAGCTCGGCCTCAGCTACTCGCACCACACCCGCTTCACCCTCAAGGGCACCTCCTCCACCATCCCGCTCGTCCCGAGCGAGCCGGCCGAGGCGCGCTTCGTCTTCCCCGAGGTGCTGATCGTCGGCTGGTCCTTCCGCCCCACCCCGCAGTGGAACCTCGAGATCAACCTCGATTGGACCAACTGGAACCGCTTCGACACCGTCACCGTGCAGAAGGCCTCCGGCCCCACGCCGCTGCCCTTCCACTGGGAATCCGGCCTCTTCTACGAATTCGGCGTCACGCGCTACTTCGCCAACGGCTTCAACGTCAGCGCCGGATACTGCTTCACCGAAAACTCGACGCCCGACTTCACCTACACGCCCGCCGTGCCCGACAGCGACCGCCACTTCTACTCGCTCGGCGCCGGCTACCGCGGCGAGCGCTTCACCGCCGACCTCGCCTGGCAATACGCCGACGGCGGCACGCGCCGCGTCACCGGCAGCCCGCCCTCCCTCCTCCCGGGCGCCACCGCCGACGGCTCCTACGCCAACAAGATCAACGCCGTCTCGCTTTCCCTCGGCTACAAGTTCTAGTCTCCCCGCCGGCTCCCGCCCGCCCCCGCCCTCGCGCCCCTCATGACCGCCCTCCTCGCGCCGTCCGTGTCCGCTCCGACCGCCACGCTGCCCACCCTGCTCATCGTCGATGACGAGGAGGGCCCGCGCCATTCGCTGCGCATGGTCTTCCGCCAGGACTTCAACGTCCACACGGTCGACAACGGCGACAAGGCCCTCGAGTTCGCCCGCGCGCACCCCGTGCAGCTGGCCATCCTCGACATCCGCATGGCCGGCAAATCCGGCATCGACGTCCTCCGCGGCCTCAAGGCCATCGATCCCCACATCGAGGTCATCATGCTCACGGCCTACGAGACGATCGAGACGGCCCGCCAAGCCCTCCGCCTCGGCGCCTGCGACTACCTCAGCAAGCCCTTCGACCTCTCCACCATCCGCGAGGCCGTCACGCGCGCGCTCCACCTCCGCCGCATCTCCGAGACCGTCTCCTCCACCTCCGAGCGCCTCCAGGCCCTCACCGAGCAGCTCAACGACGCCTCCGTGAAGGAGGAGATGTCCCGCACCACCACCGAGATCTACGCCGGCGCCCTGCACGACATCAACAACCCGCTCACCGTCATCACCGGCTACGTCGAGCTCCTCCGCCACAAGCTCGAGAGTGTCGGCTCGCTCTACGGCGCCGACCTCCAGGCCGTGCGCGAGGACGTCAACCTCCTCGCCAAGCAGGTCAACACCTGCGCCGCGATCACGCGCCGCTACCTCCGCTTCGTCAATAAGCGCAGCGCCCAGGCCCCCGAGGTCTCCGTCAACCAAGTCATCGACGACGTCCACACGTTGATGAAGAACCACCCGAGCCTGCGCGGCGGCAAGTTGTCCGCCAAGCACCTCGACCGCGACGCCGCGGCGCAGATCGGCGGCACCGAGCTCATCCAGATCCTCCTCAACCTCGCGGTGAACGCCTTCCAGTCCTGCGAGCGCCCGCAGACCGTGTGGATCGCGGCCGAACGCTACGACGCGCCGCTGGCGATCGAGAATTTCCGCGACACCCCCGAGGAGCGCTTCATCAACCTCGAGTCCTTCGCCAACCACCCGCCGCTCGTCGCGCTCAGCGTGCTCGACCAAGGCCCGGGCATCCCGCAGGACGTGCTCTCGCGCATCTTCGAGCCCTATTTCACCACCAAGGCGCAGACCGGCACCGGCCTCGGCCTCGCCATCGTCACGCGCCTCGTGAAACACCACCAGGGCCTGATCCACGTGAAGACCAAGCTCGGCGAAGGCACGCGCTTCACCATCTACCTCCCCGCGAAGGAGCCGAGCCACTCGGCCAATCCCTTCCAGGAATAGTGCGATTTTTCCGCTCTCGGTTGCGCGCTGTGGGAAGGTAGGGCGGGACCGCTGGGCCCGCCGCGCAGGTGGCATCACGTTCTCGGCGGGCCCAGCGGTCCCGCCCTACCCTCGTCGCACAGCCGTCTGAACGCGCCCGTCCAATCCCGCGCGCGGCCGGTTGCACGCTTGCCCGCCCCGACGCGGCGGGCTTCACTGCGCGCGTGATTGAGATCGTCATCGCGCTAATCTCCGCCGCCCTCGCCGGCGGCCTCGGCTGGTTCGTCGCCCACGCGCGCTCCGCCGCCGTCGCCGAACGCGCCCGCCTCGCCACCGAACAGCTCGCCGCGGCCCAGACCGAGCTCGCCGCGCTCCGTCAGCAACTCACGGCGCTCGAGACCGACAAGTCCCGCCTCGACACCCTGCTCACCGCCGAGCGCGACGCGCTGCAGCGCGCGCAGACCCAGCTCACCGACACCTTCAAGGCCCTCGCCGCCGACGCCCTCCGCGACAACCGCACCGAGTTCATCAAGCACGCCGGCGACTCCCTCGTGAAACCGATCCGGGAGTCGCTCGACAAGGTCGGCACCAAGATCGGCGAGATCGAGAAGGACCGCGCCACCGCCTACGGCGAACTCACCACCCAGCTCAAATCCCTCGCCGCCACGAGCACGTCGCTCCAGTCCGAGACGACCAAGCTCTCGCGCTCGCTCCGCAGCACCTCCACCGCCGGCCGCTGGGGCGAAGTGCAGCTCCAGCGCGTCGTCGAGCTCGCCGGCATGGTCGAGAACGTCGACTTCATCCAGCAGACCGCCGCCGGCGACTTCCGCCCCGACATGATCGTGCGCCTGCCCGGCGGCAAATCCATCGCCGTCGACGCCAAGGCCCCGATGCAGGCCTACCTCGAGGCGCTCGAGGCCACCGACGAAACCATCCGCAAGGCCAAGTTCACCGAGCACGCCCGCGCCGTCCGCGGCCACATCGACACGCTCGGCAACAAGGCCTACTGGAAAGCCATCCAGCCCGCGCCCGAGTTCGTCGTGCTCTTCATCCCGGGCGAAGCCTTCTACAGCGCCGCCTTGCGCTACGAGCCCGATCTCTTCGAGCGCGGCACCAGCGTCGGCGTCATCCTCGCCTCGCCCGCCACGCTCATCGCCTTGCTCAAGGCCGCCGCCTACGGCTGGAAGCAGGAAGCCCTCTCGAAGAACGCCGACGCCATCCGCCAGCTCGGACTCGAGTTGCACGAACGCGTCGCCGCCGTCGCCGACAACCTCGATGCGCTCGGTCAGCGTCTCACGCAGGCCGTCGGCGCCTACAACAGCACCGTCTCCTCCATCGAAGGCCGCGTCCTCGTCACCGGCCGCAAACTGGAAAAGCTCGGCGCCGGCTCCGAGAAGAAGATCGGCGAGCCGCGCCTCGTCGACGAAAGCCCGAAGCCCCTCACCGCGCCGGAGCTGAAGCCATGAGCGCCCTCGAAGGCCGCTGGCAGCCGCTCTACGCCGAGCTCGACGGCGAGCAGGCGCCGAGCGAAGTCCTGCAACAGACCGAATTCGAGCTCACCGCCGACACCTACACCGTGCGTTTCGGCGGCGTCGCGGCCGACACCGGCGCCTACGCCGTCGAGGCGGACGTCGCGCATCACCTCACGCTCCGCGGCACCGCCGGCCCGAACACCGGCCGCACGATCCCCTGCCTGTTCAAGTTCATCGACGACACGCTCATGATCTGCTTCGGCCTCGGCGGCACGCGCCCGGCGAACTTCCGCACCGCCCCCGGCGCCCAACTCTACCTCGTCACCTATCAACGCAAGGCGGAAGGACTGAAGAGCTGAAAGACTGCAACCCACGCCAACCGCGCCACCACCACCCGCATCTCTCCGCTTCAGCTCTTCAGCCTTTCAGTCCTTCAGCCCTTCCTTCCCCATGCCCCGCGTTTCCGGACTCTTCGTCTATCCCGTCAAATCCTGCCGCGGGCACTCGGTCGCAAGCGCGGCGGTCGATGCGTGGGGTTTCCAAGGCGACCGCCGCTACGTCGTCGTGTCGGCTGCCGACGGCAAGTTTCTCACGCAACGCACCCACCCGCGCCTGGCGCTGGTCGAGACGGAACTCACGGCCACGGCGCTCACGCTCGCGGCGCCGAACGGCGGCAGCGTCACGGTCGCCCACGCCGAGGTCGCCGCCGCGCGCGTGTTGCGGCCCGTCACCGTCTGGAACGACACGGTGCAGGCGGAGGATTGTGGCGACGCCGCGGCCGAGTGGCTGACGCGCCTGCTCGGCCTGCCGCTGCGGCTGGCGCGGATGGGCGCGGACTTTCACCGCCCCGTCAAACCGAAGCGCGCGCGGCCGGGCGACCAGGTGTCGTTCGCCGACGGCGCGCCGTTCCTACTCACGACCGAGGCGTCGCTGCACGACCTCAACGACCGCATCGTCGCCCGCGGCGGCGAGCCGGTGCCGATGGACCGATTCCGCCCGAACGTCGTGATGACCGACTGCGCGCCGTGGGCCGAGGACGCGCTCGGGCGGTTTCGCCTCGGCGACGTGGAGTTTCGCAACGGCTGGCCCTGCGGGCGCTGCATCGTGACAACGACCGACCAGCAAACCGCCGCCCGCGGCAAGGAGCCGCTCGCGACGCTCGCCACCTTCCGCCGCGACGACGAGGACCCGACCGACGTGAACTTCGGCCTCAACCTCGTGCACGAGACGAAGACCGGAACGGTGCGCGTGGGCGATGAGTTGGTTCCGCTCTGAACGGAAAACGTAGCGCAGGCGCCCCGCCTCCATCCGACCGAAGCAGGCGGGACGCCTGCGCTACCCCGACTCGCTGCGCTACACCGGCACGCCGCGTTTCGCCGCGATGGCGCGCAGTTCCTTGGCCACGAGGAGATCCTTGTCGCGTCCGAGCGCTTCCTTGGCGCGGATGAGATCGGGCAACGACATCAGACGGTATTTTCGGTCATCGACCTCCAAGACTTCCGCGTGTTGGCAGAGTCTCGAAAAATCCCCCACGCCCAGCACAGTCGAGAGGACGTCTACCGCGCCCAAATCCGTGCGCAGGTAGAGATTGTTCACGTTTTTGCCCGGCGGTGGTTCGGTGAGGAAAGAGAGTTCGTTGGGCAGCATCCGATGCCGGGGATTGTAGTCGCGCAAGGCACTCCTCAGGCGTTCCACGTTCTCCCCCGAGAAGACGATGCAGATATCGACATCCTTGGTGACATAGGACGAACCATGCGTGACGGCAGCGTAACCGCCCACGATGACGAAATCCAAACCGCTGTCAGCGAGCCTGGCGAGAAGTCGACTGAAGCTGTGCATCGGCTCTTTCACGGGCTTGTTGCAGTTTGAAGATCAATTCCAACGCCGCATCGTGCTGTTCCCAACGTTCCTTCACCGACAAACCCAGATTCACCTCGATCAAACTCAGGTCGATCCCGGCGCGTTCGGCGGCGGCGAGGGCTTCGGCGGCGGCGGGAGTGAGCGGCGGGTTCACGGGGGCAGTGTCGGCGGATTTATCGGGTGCGCAACGTCTCATTCGTCCCAACCGCGCCGGCGCGTGCCCTTGATCTTCGCGCGGTGTTTCTTCGCCTGGATCATGCGGACTTTCTGGCCGCGGGATTTCTGGCGGGTCTGGCGGCGGGCGAGCTCGCGTTCGGCCTGCGCGGCGTTGCGGGCCTCGGCGCGGCGCCACTCGAGTTTTTCGGCCAGCTCCTGCCACGCGAGGAGGCGGTTGACGGTCTGGGACCGCTCGCGCTGGCAGCGGACCTCGACCCCGGTCGGCCGGTGGCGGAGCCAGACGGTGGAGGAGGTCTTGTTGATCTTCTGCCCGCCGGCGCCGGCTCCGCGCACGAAACGCTCATCGACCTCCTCCGGCCGCACGCCGAGGGAGACAAATCGCGCGCGCAGCGGCGCTTCGAGGAGCTCCGGAAATTCCGCCATGACCTTTTCGCCCCGAGTGAAACCCCCGCCCGCCGCCCGAGTCAAACCCATCGCCCTTTCCGCACCGCCTGTCGTGCCATTTGCCCGCTTGACCTTGCCGGGGTTGGCGGGGGCGGTTCGGCGCTTGTCACTCTCAAATCCGCTCCATTCACTGCCCCATTCCCTATGAGCAACGGCCCCGCTTGGTCCCAGAAACTCCGTGCTGAAATTGGCAAGGCCGTCATCGGCCAGGACGACGTCGTCGAACGCCTGCTCGTCGCCCTCCTCGCCAACGGCCACGTCCTCCTCGAGGGCATGCCCGGTCTCGCCAAAACCCTCCTGATCAAATCGCTCGGCACCGCCCTCGGCGTCCAGTTCGAGCGCATCCAGTTCACGCCCGACCTCCTGCCCTCGGACGTCGTCGGCACGATGATCTTCTCGCCGAAGGACGGCGCCTTCGCGACGCACAAGGGCCCGATCTTCGCCAACCTCGTCCTCGCCGACGAAATCAACCGCGCCCCCGCCAAGGTCCAGTCCGCCCTCCTCGAAGCCATGCAGGAGCGCCAGGTGACCATCGGCGGCGGCTCGCACCAGCTCCCGCGGCCGTTCTTCGTCATGGCGACGCAGAACCCGGTCGAACAGGAAGGCACCTACCCGCTGCCCGAGGCGCAGACCGACCGTTTCCTCTTCAAGCTCATCGTCGACTACCCGTCCGCCGCCGAGGAGGCGCGCATGATGGAGATGTGGGGCCAGGTCACCAAGGCCCCGGCGCTCCAGGCCGTCTCCAGCGGCGAGGAACTGCTCGCGCTCCGCCAGCACGTCGACGCCATCCATGTCTCCGCCGGCGTGCAGGCCTACATCCTCGCGCTCGTGCGCGGCACGCGTGACCTCGCCGCCGTGGCCGAGGGCGCGACGGGCGGCACCAAGCGCCTGCTCAACTTCGGCGCCTCGCCCCGCGCCTCGCTGGCCCTTTTCCAAGCCGGCCGCGCCCTCGCGTGGCTGCGCGGCTCGGATTACCTCTCGCCCGCCCTCGTGCAGGAAGTCTTCCACGACGCCCTCCGCCACCGCGTCGGCCTCACCTACGAGGCCGAGGCCGAGGAACTCACGTCCGACAAGATCCTCGCGCAGGTCCTCGAACGCACGCCCGTCCCCGGCCACGCCTGAGGCCGCCGTGGCCGGGCGAGGCGTCCCGACGAGCCGCGGCTCACCGAGGACGGTTCGCCCCACCCGCGTCCATCGCGCCATGCCCAACCCGCTCACCCAGCACACCTCCGTCGTCACCTCGCAGCTCGCGCTCCTGCGCCAGCTCGAGTGGAAGGTGCGCCATGCGGTCGAGAACGTCCTCAGCGGCGAATACCGCTCCGCCTTCCGCGGGCGCGGCATGGAATTCGACCAGGTCGTCAAATACACCTACGGCGACGACATCCGCGACATCGACTGGAACGTCACCGCGCGCCTCGGCGAGCCCTACCGCAAGAAGTTCATCGAGGAGCGCGAGGTCACCGTGCTGCTCGTGTTCGAGGACACCCCGAGCCTCCAGTTCGGCTCCGGCGAACAGACCAAGCGCGAGGCCCTGCTCGAGCTCGCCGGCCTCGTCATGCTCCTCGGCGCCGTCAACCGCGACCGCGTCGGCTTCCTCCACGCCTCGCCCGAGGGCTACATGCTCAAGGAACCGGTCCGCGGCCGCGGCCAGATCCTCCACCTCGCCGCGCAACTCCTCGGCCGCCCGGTGCCATCACTCGACAGCGGGGCGTCAGCCGGTGCGGAAATCGAAAATCCAAAATCAAAAATCGAAAATAGCCCGATCCCCTGGCGCCTCCTCGCCCACGCCGCGCCGCGGCACTCGATCCTGATCTGGCTCGGCGACTTCCCCCCGCGCGTCGCACCCGAGGGCTGGACCGTGCTCTCGCGGCGTTACCAGACGATGGGCTTCCGCGTCGACGACCCCTGGGACCGCGAGCTGCCCGACGACGGCATCCTCACCGCCTACGACCCCGTCTCCGGCCGCCTCGTGAACATGAACGTCGGCTCCGCCGCCGAGCGCGCCGCCCACGCCGCGTGGGCGCAGGAGCGCGACACCGCCTTCCGCGACCTCTTCCCGAATCCGCTCACGCGCCTCATCGTCCGCACCGACGAGGACCGCCTCGAAACCCTCGTGCGCTTCTTCCACGCCCGCATGGCCGCGGGGCAGCGGCGCTGATCCGCCGCGGCAAGGAACAAGTAACAAGGACCAAGTAACAAGCACTGCACATGAACGAACCCAGTTCCTCTTGTTACCTGTCACTTGATCCTTGGCACTTCTGCCGATGACCCTCACCAGCTACACCTTCGCCGACCCCTGGTGGCTGCTGGCGCTGCTGGTGCTGCCGCTGGCGCTGTGGGCCCGCGGACGGCGCGGGGCGCCGGTGCTGGTCGTGCCCTACGCCGCCGCGTGGCACCGGCCGTCGTTCCTGCCGACGTCGCGCTGGCCGGCGGCCTGCGCCCTCGCCGGGCTCGTGCTGCTCATCGTCGCCCTCGCGCGCCCGCAGATCGTCGAGGACCGCCGCGAGGTGAAGCAGCAGGGTTACGACCTCATGCTCTCGATCGACCTCTCCGGCTCGATGCTGGCCGAGGATTACGAGCGCAACGGCGAGCGCATCAACCGCCTCCAGGCCATCAAGCCCGTCATCCAGGCCTTCATCACCCAGCGCAAGAGCGACCGCATCGGCATGGTCGTGTTCTCCGGCCGCGCCTACACGCTCGCGCCGCTGACCTTCGACCACGACTGGCTCGGGCGCCAGGTCGAGCGCCTCAAGCTCGGCATGATCGAGGACGGCACCGCCATCGGCGACGGCCTCGGCGTGGCGCTCACACGCCTCGAGCAGGCCGGTCGCGAGGAGGGCAACCAGCGCAAGGGCGCGTTCGTCGTGCTCCTGACCGACGGCGCGAACAACCGCGGCCTGCTCACGCCCGAGCAGGCGACCGAGATCGCGCGCACGCGCGGCATCCCGGTCTACACCATCGGCGCCGGCCGCGACGGCCTCGTGCCGATGCCGGTGTTCGACGACCAGGGCCGCCGCATCGGCACGCGCCGCACCATTTCCGACCTCGACGAGGGCCAACTCCGCGCCATGGCCGAGGCGACCGGTGGGAAGTTCTTCCGCGCCTTCGACTCCGACACCATCGAGCGCGCCTTCGCAGCCATCGACCAGGCGCAGAAGATCGAATTCACGGCCAAGTCCTATCTTCTCACCACGGAGCTGTTCGCGTGGTTCGCCGCGCCCGGCGCCGCGCTGCTCTTCCTCGGGGCGCTGATCGCGTTGCCCCCGCGCTGGCCCTTCGGCCAAGGCGGGGCGCGGACTTCAGCCGTCGCCAAGGCGATGGCCGACAGGCCGCTCCGCGCCGAGTCCGTGACCAAGCGCCTCGCCGCCAAGCCATGAACTTCCACTCCCCGCACCTCCTCTGGCTGCTCGCGCCGCTCGTGCTCCTGTTTTCCTGGGATCTCGCCCGCCGCGCCGGCGGCGGCGTGTCGCGGTGGCCGAAGATCGCGCGCGCGTGGGCCGGCGCCTTTGACGTCTCGCTCGGCTCGCGCCACAGCACGGCTGAGACGCGGCCGCGCCTCTGGCTGTGGTTCGGGCTCGCCCTCTGCGTCATCGCCCTCGCGCGCCCGCAATGGGGCGTCGTCGAGGAAAAGGTGTTCGACCAGTCGCGCGAGGTCCTGATCGCCGTCGACCTGTCGCGCTCGATGCTCGCGCAGGACGTGAAGCCGTCGCGCCTCGAGCGTTCGAAGCTCCTCATCACGTCCTTGCTCGACGGCCTCAAGGGCGAGCGCGTCGGCCTCGTGCTCTTCGCCGGCACGGCGTTTCTGCAGAGCCCGTTGAGCGCCGACTACGAGATCCTGCGCGAGTTCCTGCCCGCGCTGAACCCGGGCTACCTCCCCGAGGGCGGCTCGAACTACAAGGCGATGCTCGAGACCTCCATCCAGGCCTTCGGCACCTCGACCGCCGACCGCTATCTCATCATTCTCAGTGACGGCGAGAGCACCGAGGAGGGCTGGAAGGAACTGGGCGAGGCGCTCAAGAACAAGGGCATCCGCGTCATCGGCCTCGGGCTCGGCACGCCGCAGGGCGAATTCATCCCCGACGGCGCGGGCGGTTTCGTGAAGGACGAGCGCGGCGCCGTCGTCCTCTCGCGCTTGGAGAGCAGCACCCTGCAGCACCTCGCGCAGACCACCGGCGGCGCCTACACCGACGCCAGCAGCTGGGTCGATCTGCCGGGCCTGCTCCGCACGACGGTCGAGGCCGGACGCAAGGGCGAGTTCTCCGAACGCAGCACCGCGCGCCTGATCGAGCGCTACCAGTGGTTCCTCGCGCCGGGCCTGCTGCTGCTGCTCCTCAGTTTCTGGGCCGAGTTCCCCGTGCGCCCGCGGGAGCGAGCCTTGCCGCTGGGCATGGGCAAGGCGCGGAAGGCAGAAAGCGGAAGGCGGAAGGCCAACCCTCGCACCTCGACTACGGTCGCCGCGTTCGCCGCCCTTTTCTGGCTTTCCGCGTTCAGCCTTCAGCATTCAGCCTCCGCTGCCGAAGGCAGCGACGACACCCTCGCGAAGCCGCTGACGACGACCGTCGCGCGCCTGGCGGCGAAGGACGCCGTGACCGCGAAGGACTACGCCGAGCTCGCGCAGACGACCGTCACCTTCGGCCAGCGCCTCAAGACCGGCCAGCAACCCGCGCCCGAAGGCGTGATTCGCGACGGCCTGGCCGCCGTCGACCGCGGCGAAAAGCTCGATGCCAAGGCCGCCGACTGGCCGCGCCTGCGCCAGGAACTCGAGGCCCTCCTCGATAAACCCGAGCCGCCGAAACCGGACGAACAGCAACAGCAGCAGGACCAGCAGCAAAAAGATCAGCAGCAAAAGCAGGATCAGCAGAACCAGCAGAATCAGGATCAACAAAAGCAGCAACAGCAGAACCAACCGCAGTCCGAGCAGCAGCAGCAGCAACAGCAGAACGAGCAGCAGGAAGCCTTCGGCGACATGAAGGAACAGAAGGACCAGCAGCAAAGCGAAGAGCAGCAGCAGGAACCTCCGCCCCAGCCGCAGACCCAGAAAGTCGGCGGGCAGAAGGAGAAAAAGGAGGAGCTGGTCGACCCGACGCTCGCCGTGCCGCTCCAGAAGCTCGAACAGGTCCGCAACCTGGATTCCCCCGCCAAGCTCCAGCAGCTCATGCAAGGCCAGCCCCAGAAGCAGTCCAAGAAAGGCAAGGATTGGTGATTTTCATGCGTCAGCCGAAAAACATTTTTCTCCTCTGCTTCGCCGTCCTCGTGCTCGCGCTCACCGCGGCCACGACCCTGCGCGCGCAGACTGTCCGCTGGGAGCCCGGCGCCGGCCAGCTCGGCTTCAACCAAGTCAGCGAACTCGCCCTCGTGTTCGAAAACTGCGAGCCCACCGGTCCCGTGCCGCTGCCCGACGTGCCCGGCCTCGTCTTCGGCCGCCCCTCGCAGAGCACGCAGACGTCGATGGTGAACTTCAACGTCACCCGCCGTTTCTCCTTCGTCTACCCCGTCCGCCCCACGCAGCGCGCCGACGTCACCATCCCCGCCTTCGACGTCGAGACCGACAAGGGCCGCCAGCGCGTTCCGGCGGCGGCCTTCTCCGTCGGCGACGCCACCGTCGGCAGCAGCGGCATCGCGCTCAAGGACATCGCCGAGGCGCGCATCACCGTGCCGAAAACCACCTTCTGGGCCGGCGAAGTCATCCCGCTCAACTACAGCGTCAGCGTCATCCGCCGCTACTTCCACTCCCTCGCCGCACCCGTCATCGAGTGGAATCCGTCCCCGCTCGTCATCGAGGAATGGTCTCGCCCCGAGCCTTCCGAGACGATGGTGCGCGGCGAACGCCGCCTCGTCGCCTCGCAGACCACGCGCGGCTCCATCAAGCAGCCCGGCCGCTACACCCTCGCGCCCGCCAGCCACGTGCTGAACCTCACCGTCGGCACGACAGGCTTCGGCCTCTTCGCCACCCCGGCGGTCGAACAGCGCGTCGTGCAGACGGAACCGCTCGAGCTCACCGTCCGCCCGTTGCCGGCCGCGCCGCCGGACTTCTCCGGCGCCGTCGGTCAGTTCGCCCTCGTCTCGCGCATCGTCCCGACCGCCCCGGCCGTCGGCGAGCCCGTCACCTGGACCCTCGAGCTCACCGGCACCGGCAACTGGCCCGACCTCGCCGGGTTGCCCGAACGCGAGGTGTCGCGCGACTTCTCCGTCGTGCAGCCGAAGTCCAAGCGCGCGATGAAGGACAACTCCCTCTTCGAGGGCACGCTGACCGAGGACGTCGTCCTCGTCCCGACGAAGCCCGGCCGCTACACGCTCGGGCCCGTGAAGTTCACCTACTTCGACACCGCCGCCGGCGCCTACCGCACGATCACGACCGAGCCGGTCACGATTGCCGTCGCCGCCGGAGCCGCCGCACCCGCCGCGGCCGCGACCCCGGGCGGCCCCGTGCAATTCTCGCTCCCCTCCGCCGCGCCCGCCGGCCCGACGCCGGCCGCCGCACTCCCCGCCGCCGTGCCGCCCGTGCCGCCGGAGAATCTTCCGCGCGACCCCATCACCGCGTCCGCGCGCGGCTTCGTGCCGCTGTCCGAGCGCGCGCTGCTCTGGCTCGGCGTCATGGCCACGACGCTGCCGCCGCTGCTCGTCTGGCTGTTCCTCGCCGCGCAACGTTCCCGCCAGCGCGACCCGCAGCGCCGCCGCCGTGAAGCGCACGCCGCGCTCGTCACGTTGCTGGCCGAGATCCGCGCCGCCGGTGCCCACCCCGAGACGCTCCGCCCCCGGCTCGCCCGCTGGCAGCACCACACCGCCGCCCTCTGGGAAATCCCGCACGCCGCCCCCGGCACTCCCCTCGTCGGCCTCCGCGTCGGCGCGCTCCAGCCCGCTGCCGTCGCCGCGTGGACGCGTCTCTGGGACGAAGCCGACCGTGCGCAACACGCTCGCGACGGCACCCTGCCCGACGACTGGACGCTGCGCGCCGAAGGTGCCCTGCGCGCCGTGGCGGTGCCCGGCTGGCCCGTCGGCTCGCTCTTCGCACGCGGCAATCTCCTCCCCTTCCTCGCCGCGCTCGTCTTCGCTTTCGCGCCGCTGAGCACGCGCGGCGCTCCGGCCGATGACTACCGCGCCGGAAAATACGCCGCCGCCGAGTCGGCCTGGCGCCAGCAGGTCGCGGCCGCGCCGTCCGACTGGACCGCGCGCCACAACCTCGGCCTCGCCCTCGCCCAACAGGACCGCTGGGCCGAGGCGACGGCGCACTGGACGGCCGCCTTCCTGCTCCATCCGCGCGGCGACGTCACGCGCTGGGATCTCGCCCTCGGCCTGCAACGCAGCGGCCTGGCGACGCCGGAGCTGGTGGAATTTTCCCATGGCGAAGGCCGCCACGCCCTTGCCCGCGCCGCCTCGCCCGGCGAGTGGCAGCTGCTCCTGCTGGCCGCCGCGCTCCTCATCGCCCTCGCGCTCGTCGTGCTGCTCCTGCGCGGCTACGGCCGCATCGGCCCGTGGGCGCGCCCGGCGGCGCTGACGACCCTCCTCGTCGCCATCCTGCTGGCCGCCGCCGCGACCTTCAGCCTCCGCACCTACGGGGTGCTCGCGCAGCGCGACGCCGTGTTCGTCTGGCGCAGCTCGACCCTGCGCAGCGTGCCGACGGACGCCGACACGCAGAAGGCCACCGCCCTCTCCGCCGGCTCGCTCGCCACCGTCGACCGCGAGTTCCTCGGCTGGAGCCGCCTCAACTTCGCGGGCGGCCAGACCGGCTGGGCCCGCACCACGGACTTGGTGAGATTGTATCGGTAGCGCGCGGAGCCGGTCCGTGCCAAGGGCGTCACCCCGGGCACGCGAGCCGGCGCCGGAATCACTTCCGCGGGCGGAGCAGCTTCTCGCGGGCGACGAGGTAGAGGAAGACGCAGATGGCCGCGAACGGGATGAGCGCGAGCGCGTCGGCGTAGGCGCCACCGTAGAACGGATTGTTCGCCGCCGACCACGCGGTCACGGCTGCATCGAAGTCGCTCAGCACGCCGGCAAAGAACGCGATCGCGATGCCCGCGATGGCGCCACCGGCGATATAGCCGGAAGCCAGCAGCACGCCGGGGCTCTTGTCGCTCTCGGCCGCGAACTGCTCCTCGGTCATCTGCGCGTAGGCGGCCTTCCGCCGCGTGCGGCGGTCGACCAGCCAGCGGATGAGACCGCCGACGAAGATCGGGGTCGACGCGGCGAGCGGGATGTAGACGCCGACCGCGAAGGCCAGCGCCGGCACGAAGCTCATCTGCAACACGACCGCGATCATCACCCCGAGCAGCACGAGCGCCCACGGGAGCTGCTGGTCGAGGATGCCCTTGATGATGTAGGAAACGAGCCGGGCCTGCGGGGCGGCGAACTTCGACACCTTCGTGCCGTCGGGCCGCTCCTCGTAGGCGCCGTTGATGCCGGGATCGACGAACCACACGGCCTCGCCCTTTTCGTTGACGAGATACTTGCCCGCCGGGCCGCCGGCATCGTCGGCCTTGAACCAGGCGCGGTATTCGGCCGCGTCATCGCGCGCCTGCGGGCCTTGGAGCTTCTCGGGCTCGAGGGCGTCGAGGTTCGACACGAGCGCGTGCAGGCCGGCCGGGGCGACCTGCGCCGCGGGCACGTAGACCGTCGCGGCGTCGTTGAGGCGCAGCAGAATCGGCCCGAGCAGCACGGCTGACGCGAAGGCGCCGACGAGGATGGCGTATTGCTGGAGCTTCGGCGTGCCGCCGACGAGGAAACCGGTCTTGAGGTCCTGCGAGGTCGTGCCGCCGTTCGAGGCCGCGATGCAGACGATGGCGCCGACGGAGAGCGCCGTGACGTAATACGCGGGCGAGTTCCAGCCGATGAGGAGGAAGATGAGGCAGACGAAGAGCAGCGTCGCCACCGTCATGCCCGAGATGGGGTTCGACGAGGAGCCGATCTCGCCCGTGATGCGCGACGACACCGTGACGAAGAGGAAGCCGAACACGACGATCAGCGCCGCGCCGAGCAGGTTCATCTGGAGCGGCTTCGCGAGGACGATGAGCGTCATGAGCACGACGATGCCGATGCCGATGAACTTCATCGACAGGTCGCGCTCGGTGCGGGGCCGGGCGTCGCCGGCCGGGGCGTCGCCCCGCGCGGCCTGCACGTCGCGCACGCCGGCGACGAAGCTGTGCCAGATCGTCGGCAGCGCCTGGAGCAGACTGATGATGCCGCCCGCCGTCACCGCGCCCGCGCCGATGTAGAGGATGTAGGCGCGGCGGATCGCGTAGGGATCCATGTCCGCGATCGGCACCGTGCCCGGCGCGATCGGGGTCGGCACGCCCTCGCCGAAGAACTTGATCAGGGGAATCAGCAGCAGGAACGACAGGGCGCCGCCGGCACACATGATCGACGCGATGCGCGGGCCGATGACGTAGCCGACGCCGACGAGCTCGGGGGAAATTTCCGCGCCGACGGAACCGCCCTTGAGCGGGGCGCCGAAGACCTTTTCGGGGATGTCCTTCCAGCCCTTCAACGCCGCCATGGCGGTCTTGTAGGCGAGGCCGATGAAAAAGCCGGCGAACACGACCTTCGCGCCCGGTGACTTGCCGAGGCCCGCGGCCTCGGCGGCGGCCATCTCGGCCTTCGCGCTCGGCGACGCGGCGGCGCGCGAAGCGTCGTCGACGCCGGCCTTCAGCACCGCGGCGCAGGCCGTGCCCTCGGGGTATTTCAACACGCCGTGCTCCTTCACGATCAGCGCGCGGCGCAGCGGGATCATCATGAGGATGCCGAGCAGGCCGCCGAGGAGGGCGACGAGCATCACGCGCGTCACCTCGAGGTCGAAGCCGAGGATCATGATCGCCGGCATGGTCGCGCCGACGCCAAAGGCGATGGATTCACCGGCCGAGCCCGCGGTCTGCGCGATGTTGTGCTCGAGGATGGTGGCATCGCGCGCGCCGAATTTGGAGAACAGCCGCCACATCGTCAGCGAGATGACGGCGACGGGAATCGACGCGCTCACGGTCAGGCCGACCTTGAGCACGAGGTAGAGCGACGAGGCGCCGAAGACGATGCCGAGGATCGTGCCGGTCAGGATGGCGCGCAGGGTGAATTCGGGGAGCGTGGTCGAGGCCGGGATGAACGGCTCGAATTTCGGGGTGTTGGCCGAAGACATGGGGGGCGAAAGGGCGCGCAGCGTGCCCCGCCCGGCGCCGCGGGGCAATGGCGGACTTGCGCGCAGGGTGGCAGGCGGGCCGGATGCAGCTCAGGGGCGCGTGACCACCAGCCGCAGAAAGCGGCGGCTGCCGATCGCCGCGTTGTCGCGCGCGGTGAAGGTCGTGCTGTCGTTCGTGAGCACGGTGACGTCGCCGCTGCTCCACGTGACGAGGTCGCCGGAGACCTGCGCGGCATACTGCAGGTCGGTGGCCGCGGGATTCTTCGTCACGCTGAGCACGAGGCGGCCGTCGCCGTCGACGCTCAAACCGTAGGGCGAGGGCGTGGCGGCCTGCGGGTTCGTGCCGAGCGCGTATTCGAGGAGATTGACGAGGCCGTCGCCGTCGGGGTCGGCCGCGTCGGCGGCGGGGCCGGAGTTGGCGGCGCCGCCGAAGTGCGTGACGCGCCATTGGTCGCTCGGGGTGTGCACCGTGACGGTGGCGGCGGCGCTGGTCACGGTGCCGGCGGCGTTGGTGACGTCGACGCGGTAGTCTCCGGCGTGCCCAGGCTGGGCGTTGAAGATGTAGACCGGGGAAGAGCTGCCGCCGCGGACGAAGGTCGCACCGCGATACCACGTGAACGTGTAGGGGCCGCTGCCGAAGAACTCGACGTCGAGACGGAAGTTGCCGCCTTGGTTGATCGTGACCGAGGCGGGCGGGGCGATGATCTGCGTCGGAATCGTCGGACTGACGCCGCGGCGGATGACGTGGTTGCCCGTGTCGGCGACGTAGAGGACGGCGTCGGGGCCGATGGCGATGCCGGAGGGGGAATTGAAGCGCGCAGCCGGGCCGCTGCCGTTGGCCGAGCCGGGCTGGCCGGGTGAGCCGGCAATCGTCGTCGTCGTGCCGTCCAGCTGGATCATCCGGATGACGTGATTGCCCGCATCGGCCACGTAGATGCGGCCCAGCGCGTCGACGGCGAGTCCGGCCGGACTGGAAAAACGCGTCGTGGCGGCGTCGCCGTTGACGTGCCCGGCCGAGCCGGCGGCGCCGACGGCGAGCAGGAGCGTGCCGGCAGGCGAGTATTTCAGGACGCGGTGGTTGGTTTGGTCGGAGACGTAAACATTGCCGTCGCGATCGGCGGCGAGATAGCGCGGCGCCAGGCCGCCGCTCACGAAGGTCGAGAGGGTTCCGGCCGGCGTGCGCTTCAACACGAGCGAAAGGTCCGGATAGGCGACGAAGACGTTGCCCGCGGGATCGACCGCCAAGCCGCTGAGGTTCGGGCTGCCGCCGAAATTGTAGGCGGCGACAAACTGGTTGGAGAGATTGAAGCGCTGAACGGAGCGGTTCGAACCGAGCGAGTAATAATAATCACCCGCGTTGTCGGCGGCGATGGCGAGGAGTTGGCTGTTTTGGTTGTAGGTCGTGACGCTGCCTTGGCTCGGCCGCACCAAGCGCACGCGGCCGGTGCCGGAGAACTGCTCGAGCGCATAAAGGTAGGCGTCGGGGTAGTCGCGCCGGTGATAGGCGAGCATCATCGGGCTGATGTAGGTCGAGCCGGCGAGATCGCTGTTGGTGGAACCGGCCGTGCCGGCCGTGCCCGACAGCGTCGTGAACGTGTAGACGTAGTCGACGTCGAGCTGCGCGGCCGCGGAGGTGCCGGCCGGGAAAAAATCGTTGGCCACGCGGCAGCGGAACTCGTCGCCATCGTGCGCGGTGGCGACGGCGACCGCGAGCGTCGCCGTGGTGACGCCGGAATAGGGCGCGCCGTTGGCGAGGTCGCTCCACTCGGCGGAGCCGGCGGGCTTGCGCTGCCACTGGTAGGTCAGCGTGCCCGGCACGCCGGCGACGCGCACCGTGAAGGTCGCGTTCTGTCCGGCGGCCGTCACGACCGCGGCCGGTGGCGCGAGGAAGGCCGGGGCGAAATAACGGCCGCCCACGCCGCGCCGGATCGTGTGGTTGCCGGTGTCGGCGACGGCCAGGTTGCCCGTGGCGTCGATCGCCAGGCCCATCGGGCCGGAGAACCGCGCGGCCGTGAACGTGCCGTCGGCGGAGCCGCCGACGCCGTTGGTGCCGGCGAGATGGCGGACCTCGCCGGCGGGCGTGACGTAGCGGAGCGAGGAGTTGCCGGTGTCGGCGACGTAGATGTAGCCCGCGCCGTCCACCGCGAGCCCGTGCGGCGAGCGGAACGTCGCGGCGCTGCCCGTGCCGTAGGCGTTGCCCTGCACACCGGGCTGGCCGGCGAAGGTCGTGACAACGCCGGCGGGCGTGATCTTGCGGAGGGTGTGGTTGTTCGTGTCGGCGACGAAGAGATTGCCGGACGGATCGACGCCGAGGCTGCGCGGGAGATTGAAGCGGGCCGCGGCGCCGGTGCCGTCCGTCGTGCCGGACGATCCCGCCGTGCCGGCAAACGTCGTCACCCCGCCCGCCGTCGTGACGCGGCGGATGGTGTGGTTGCTCGTGTCGGCCACGAAGAGATCGCCGGACACGGCGTCGGAGGCGATCGCGTGGGGAAAATTGAAGCGCGCCGCGGACCCGGTGCCGTTCGTGCTGCCGGTCGCGCCGGCGGAACCGGCCAGCGTCGTGACCAAGCCGGCGGGCGTGATGCGGCGGATGGTGTGGTTCGAGGTGTCGGCGACGTAGACGTTGCCCGCAAGGTCGACGGCGAGTCCGCGCGGAAAGTTGAACCGCGCGGCCGTGCCGGTGCCGTCGTTGCTGCCGGGAACGTGCGCCGTGCCGGCGAGCGTCGTGACGACGCCGGCGGGCGTGACCTTGCGGATGAGGTGGTTGTTGGTGTCGGCGACGTAGGCGTTGCCGGCGGCATCGAAGGCCACGCGCTCGGGGAAGTTGAAGCGCGCATCGGCGCCCGTGGCGTTGGTGGAGCCGCCCAGACCCGCGCTGCCCGCCTGCGTCGCGATGGCGTAAGGCGCGAAAATCTCGAGCGCCGCGGCGGCGCTGGTGGCGGAGCCGGCGGCGTTGGTGACGACGACGTCGTAGGCGGCGATGTCCTCGGCGACGGCGGCGACGACGTCGAGGGTGGCCGCCGTGGCGCCGGGCAGCGGCTGGCCGTTGCGCCGCCACTGGAAATTCAACGGCGGCATCCCGCTGGCGGCGGCGGTGAAGGTGGCGGTGGCGCCGGGCGCGACCGACTGGAAGAGCGGTGACGTGGTGATGGCCGGCGCGGCGGCGAGCACGGTGAGCGTGGCCGCGGCGGAGGCGGTCGAGTTCACGCCGTTGGTGACGATCACCCGGTAGTCGCCGGCGTTGGCGACCGTGAGGTTCTCCACGGTCAGCGAAGCCGACGTCGCGCCGTCGAGCGCGGCGTTGTTCCGCTGCCACTGGTAGGTGAACGGCTCGGTGCCGCGCGCGACGACCGTGAAGGTCACGCTCTGCGTCTCGTAGGCCGACTGGCCGGCGGGCGGCGTCGTGACGGTCGGCGCGCTCGGCGTGACGGTGAGCGAGGCGAAATTGCTCGGCACGCTGCCGGCGACATTCGAGACGAATACGCGATAGACACCGGCCTGGGCGGACTGCGGGTTCGCGAGCGTGAGCGTGGCCGCGGTGGCCCCGGCGAGCGGCTGGCCGTCCGGGCCGTGCCATTGATACGTGAGCGGCAAGGTGCCGCTGGCGGTGACGCTGAATTGCGCCGGCGTGCCGGCGGCGGTCACGGCGTTGGCCGGGTGCTGGGTGATCGTCGGCGCGACCGGGGTGACCGTCAGCGTCGCGGCGGCGGAGACGGCGTCGGGCGCCTCGCCGTTTGCGGCGACGAAACGGAACTGGTCGCCGTTCATCGCGTAGGTCACGCCGGTCAGGACGAGCGTCGGTGTGGCGACGCCGGAAAACACGCCGCCCTGCGAGAGCGTCTGCCAGGTGTCGGAGCCGGCCGGCTTGCGCTGCCAGAGCAGCACCGGCGTCGGATCGCCGCTCGCGGCGCCGGTGAACGAGGCGTTCTGCCCGTCGACCGTGGAGGCGGACTGCGGCTCGGCGGTGATCGCCGGCGGCGCGGCGCAAACCGGAACGGACACGGCGAGCACGACGAGCAGAAGGACGGCGCGGCGCGAATCGCCGCGGCTCCGCCCGCGAGCAGCAGGCAACGACGCAGGGGAAGCGACGTGGTTCATGGCGGCGTGGGGTGGACCGGCGCCCCCCTTCTCTAGCGACCGCGAAAACGCGCGCAGCTCAATTTCGAGGAACCCGGCCGCGGAGTTTGTAGTCGGCGCCCAACCGCCACCGCGGCAACGCGTCCGAGCCGGGCGTGAAGCCCGACCCACCGGGCCGAAGTAATCTTGGAGGGCCGAGCTCCGCGAGGCCGCCCCGCTCCGCCGCTCCGCTCAGCGCCGGCGCTTCGAAGCGGGGCGCGACGTGATCTGATGGTGCAGGAGCCAGTAGAGCATCTCGAGGCGCGGGACCGCGGCGCCGACCTTCTTCGCGCGGCGCACGGGCTCGCCCCAGATCTCCTCGAGCTCGACCGGACGGCCTTCCTGGAAATCCACGAGGCTCGACGGGCGGTATTGGCCGGTCTTCGCCGTGCGCTCGAACTGCAGGTCCATGAACGAGCGCGGAATCTGGTGACCGAACTTCGCGGCCGTCTCGACGATCTCCTCCATCAGGCGGCGCGCGAGCGTGCGCAGGCCCTCGTCGGCCATGATGACGTCGGTCGTGATGCCGCCGGCGGCGATGGCGATGCCGTTGAAGGGCACGTTCCAGACCAGCTTGCGCCAGCGCTGCTCCTCGAGGTTGTCGTGCGCGTCGCATTTCACACCGGCCTTGGTGAACACGGCCGCGATGGCGCGCGTGCGGTCGGCGGCGGGGCGGCCGAACTCGCCGATCATCATCAAGCCGGGGAACGTGCAGAGCACCTCGCCCGGGCCGTTGCGCATGACGCCGACGTAGCAGATGGCGCCGGCCGTGCGCTCCGGGCCGACGATGTCCGCCACGGGTTCCTCGACGCCGAGGCCGTTCTGCAACGTGAGCACGACGGTGTTCGCGTGCACGAGCGGCGGGAGGAGCTTCGCCAGCGCGTCGTTGGCGGTGGCCTTGACGGCGACGATGACGAGGTCGCAGGGACCGATCTCCTCGGTGGAGCCGTAGGCCTGGACTTTCTTGAGCGCGATCCGCTCGGTCGGCGTCTTGAGGCGGAGGCCGCGGGCGAGCACGGCGGCGCGGCCGGTGCGGACGAGGAAATGGACATCGAAGCCGGCCTTGGCGAGGCGCGCACCATAGTAGGTGCCGAGCGCGCCGGAGCCGACGATCGCGATGCGGGGCTTGGCGGGGAAAGGGGTGTTCACGCGCGCAAGGACACACGCGCGGAGAGGAAAACTCAACTTCTTAGCCGCCGCGGCGCGGTGCGGTGCGGCTCACCCGGAGGGTTCGCCCTACCTCGCGGGCGAAGGTGTGGCTCGTTTCTGCGAGTCGCTCGGCGCGCACGGAGTGCGCGCCCCACCTGGTCAGAGCGCGATATTGTCCGTCAGGCGGACTTCGTCGACCCAGTAGGCGACGGCCATGAGGCAGGCGCCGGGCGTGATCTCGCGCAACGCTTCCATCGTCTCGCGGTGCACGACGTTGATGTAGATGATGCGAAGCCGGCGCTTCTGGCCGATGATGTGCGTGGCCTCGGCGACGATGCGGTCGGCGCTGCGCACCCCGCCGTCGACCATCTCCTTCGCACGGAGGAGGGCGCGGTGCACGGCGAGCGCCTCCTCGCGCTGGCCGGGCGTCAGGTAGGTGTTGCGGGCGCTGACGGCGAGGCCGTCGGCATCGCGCACCGTCGGGCCGACAAGCAGCTCGACCGGCAGCGAGAGATCGGCGAGGGCCTTGCGCACAACGGCGACCTGCTGCGGGTCCTTCTCGCCCATCACCAGCACCTGCGGCTGGACAATGTGCAGGAGCTTGAGCCAGCAGGTGAGCACGCCGCGGAAGAGCGCGGGCCGCGACACGCCGCAGAGCGGCTTGCTGACGCGATCCTCGGTCACGAGGGTGGAGAAATGCTTCGGGAACATCTCGTCGGCGCCGGGCTGGAAGAGCACGTCGACCCCCTCGCGCTCGGCGACACCGGCGTCGGCGGCCGGGTTGCGCGGGTATTTGGCGAAATCCTCGTTGGCGCCGAACTGCAGCGGGTTGACGAAGGCCGACACGACCACGGTATAACCGCGCGCCCGCGCCAGGCGGATGAGGCTGAGGTGGCCGGCATGCAGCGCGCCGAGCGTCGGAAGGAGCGCGACGGGCTTGCCGCCCGCCCGCAGTTGCGCCGCCTCCGCCTGCATCGCTGCGATCGAGTCGATTTTTTTCATGACCGGGACGAGGCTTGATAAACCCGAGACCCGCCACTTTATCAAGAACTCCCCCTCGCCCCGGCGTCTGGGGGATTCACTTCATGTCCACCTCCGCCGATTTTTCCACGCTTCGCTCCCGGGTCGAACAACTCTTCGCTGCCGGCGCCGCCGCTGACAAGGCCGCCGCCCGCGCCACCTGGGACGAGGTCCGCGCCGCGCTCACCGCCGGCACCCTCCGCTCCGCCGAGCCCGACGCCGCCTCGCCCACCGGCTGGCGCGTCAACCCCTGGGTCAAGCAGGCCATCCTCCTCAGCTTCCGCCACGGCGACCTCGCCGACGTGAGCGGGGCGTTTCCGTTCTACGACAAGGATACGCTGCCCGTCCGCCGCCCCGGCCTCGCCGCCGGCGTGCGCATCGTGCCGGGCGGCTCCGCCATCCGCGAAGGCGCCTACCTGGCCCGCGGCGTCGTCTGCATGCCGCCGATGTATGTCAACGTCGGCGCCTACGTCGACGAGGGCACCATGATCGACTCGCACGCGCTCGTCGGCTCCTGCGCGCAGATCGGCAAACGCGTCCACCTCTCCGCCGCCGCGCAGATCGGCGGCGTCATCGAACCCGTCGGCGCGCTGCCGGTCATCATCGAGCACGACGTCCTCGTCGGCGGCAACACGGGCATCTACGAAGGCGCGATCGTGAAGACGCGCGCCGTGATCGGCGCCGGCGTCGTGCTCACCGGCTCCACCCCGCTCTACGACCTCGTCCACCAGACCATCATCGCGCCCGCGCCCGGCCAGCCGGTCGTCGTCCCCGCCGGCGCCGTCGTCGTGCCCGGCGCGCGCACGGTGAAAAAATCCCCCGGCCCCGAGTGGGGCCTCTCCGTCGCCACGCCCGTCATCGTCAAATACCGCGACGACAAGACCGACGCGCGCACCGAGCTGGAGGCGTGGATCCGATGAGCGCTTCTCTCCGCGGCGGCCACGACTTCGACGCGCTCGCCTTCGCGCGCGGGCTGATGGACATCGAGTCCACCACCGGCCTGGAAGCGGCCTGCGGGCAGAAGCTCGCCGCCGATCTCCGCGCGCTCGGCTGGAACGTGCGCGAGCAGCCCGTGAAGGACGGCCGTTGCAACCTCCTCGCCACCGTCGGCGAACCGCGCGTGACCTTCTCGACGCACTTCGACTGCGTGCCGCCGTTCTTCCCCAGCCGGGTCGAAGGCGGCCGCCTGATCGGCCGCGGCGCCTGCGATGCCAAGGGCATCCTCGCGGCGCAGGTCGCCGCCGCCGAGCGCCTCCGCGCGCGCGGCGAGACGCGCGTGGGCCTGCTCTTCGTCGTCGGCGAGGAGCGCGGCAGCGACGGGGCCAAGCTCGCCAACACCCTCCCGAATAACTCGAAGTTCCTCATCAACGGCGAACCCACCGACCTCCGCCTCGGCACCGCCACGCGCGGCGGCATCCGTTTCCGCCTGCACGCCGACGGCCGCGCCGCGCACTCCGGTTATCCCGAGCTCGGCGAATCCGCGACCGAGAAGCTGCTCGACGGCCTCGAGGTGTTGCGCCGCGCCGAGTGGCCGGACGATGCGATTCTCGGCCGCACCCACTTCAACATCGGCCTGCTCAGCGGCGGCGTGGCGCCGAACGTCATCCCGCCGCACGCCTCGGCGGAGCTGTTCTTCCGCACGGTCGGCGACGCCGACATCATCCGCCGCCGCGTGCAGGAACTGGTCGGCGCGCGCCTGCGCATCGAGGAGACGGCCTTCGTGCCGCTCGTGCGCCTGCACACGGTGCCGGGCTTCAAGCAGGCGGTGTTCTCGTATGCGACGGACGTGCCGTTCCTCGACCAGTGGGGCACGCCGCTGCTCTACGGCCCGGGCTCGATCCACGTCGCGCACACGGACCACGAGTATCTCGACCTCGCCGAGATGCGCGCCGCCATCGACGGCAATGAGCGCCTCGCGACGGAGCTGCTGGCGCAGGATTGAGGGGCGCGGGCGCAGGGTTAAGGAGCGCGGGCGGCGGACGAAGCCGATCGGTGTAGGTTGCGCGCTTGCGCGCAACGACGTGCGCGCGGGTTT
>VFQQ010000239.1_pt1 | contig 130425 bp, 125 predicted proteins | sample 3512341 | NCBI WGS metagenome assembly VFQQ01 (sample SAMN10412373, study PRJNA504923) | tailings metagenome | isolation source: Relicate 2 Philex TSF1 revegetated site | place: Philippines: Tuba, Benguet | collected 2017-08-29 | reverse complement strand
GCGGCACCGATCGGGCCCATGAAGGGAATGCCCGAGATGGTGAGCGCGGCGGAGGCGCCGACCATGGCGACGACGTCGGAATCGTTCTCGAGATCGTGGCTGAGAACGGTGGCGATCACCTGCGTCTCATTGCGGAAACCATCGGCGAACAGGGGGCGGATCGGCCGGTCGATGAGACGCGAAATCAGCGTCTCGCGCTCGGAGGGGCGCCCTTCGCGCTTGAAGAAGCCGCCGGGGATCTTGCCGGCGGCGAAGGTCTTTTCCTGGTAATTCACGGTGAGCGGGAAAAAATCAACGCCCGGTCGCGGAGCCTTGGCCGCAACGGCGGTGCAGAGGACCGTGGTCTCTCCGTAGGTGACGAGGACCGCCCCATCGGCCTGACGCGCCATCCGGCCCGTTTCCATGACGAGCTTGCGCCCGCCCCACATCAGTTCCTTGCGATGGATCTGGAACATGTCATTCATCCTTCCGTCTTGCGACCGATCATCCTTGCCGGCCGCGTTAGCCTCGAGATCATGGGAAAAATAGCACAAGGCACCGCACGGCCGAGGGGGTCCGTGCGGTGCCCGGAATTGCCGGTACGGCGGCGCGAAACGCGCGCCGGCCGCTTACTTGCGAAGGCCGAGACGCTTGATCAACGCGTCGTAACGAGCCGCGTCCTTCTTCTTCAGATAATCGAGAAGACGGCGCCGCTGGCTGACCAGCATGAGCAGACCCCGCCGCGAGTGGATGTCCTTCGCGTGGGTCTTGAAATGGCTGGTCAGGTTCTGGATGCGCTCCGACAGGATCGCCACCTGTACCTCGGGCGACCCCGTATCGGTCTTGCCCTGCGCGAATTCGCTGATGAGCGCCTGCTTGCGCTCGGCCGTAATCGACATCGGATCGCTCCGTTAACGTTGGTTGAAGACACGCACCGGCCGAACGTCGCCACCCTGGACTTCCGCCAGAGCGACCAATCGTCCGGCGCACATGGCACGGACAATGCCGTCGTCGGTGTCGAGTACCCTGATCGCCTGCCCACCGCTCAAACGGTCGGCCTGCGGTCCGGTCAAGGCCAGTGCCGGGATGTCGTCCAGCACGGTCACAACCGGCAACAGAGGCTCGCGAGGGGCGGGACCATGCCACACGTCCCGCAGCCGTTCCAGCGAAATCGCCATGTCTTCGCCGAAGCGCCCGACCCTGGTACGCCGAAGTTCCGAGACGTAGCCGAAGCAGCCGAGCTTCTCGCCGAGATCCCGGGCCAATGCGCGCACGTAGGTGCCCTTGACACAATCGACCTCGAAAACCGCCGTACTCTCGGTGGTCTCGAGCAACTGGAAGCGATGCACGGTGACCGGGCGGGGTGGCAGGTCCGGCGCCTTTCCCGCCCGCGCCAGCGCATAGGCCCGCTCGCCATTCACCTTCAGGGCTGAAAAGGCGGGCGGGCGCTGCTGGATCGCGCCCGTGAAGGCCGGCAGCGCGGCTTCGATTTCGGCTCGGCTCGGCCGGCGATCACTGGTGGCGAGAACCTCGCCCTCGCTGTCGTCCGTGGTCCGGCTTTCGCCCCAAGTCACGGTGAAGCGATAGCTCTTGTCGGCATCGAGTGCGTAGCCGACCGTCTTGGTCGCCTCCCCCATCGCGATCGGCAGGATCCCGGTAGCGATGGGATCGAGCGTGCCGCCATGCCCGGCCTTGGCCGCCCTGGTGATGGAGCGGACGGCGGACACGACCTTGGCGGAGCTGAATCCCGGCGCCTTGTCGATGATGAGCCAGCCGTCGATACGCTCGCCCTTGCCTCCTCTACGCGCCATCGTCGTCCGGATCCGAGTAACGCGCGCCCTGCCGGGCGCGATCCTGTGCCAGCAGTTCCGTGATACGGTCCGCCCGTTCGAACCGCTCATCCAGACGAAAGTGCAGTTCGGGAGCGAACTTGAGCCGGACGAGGCGCGCAACCTGCGCCCGCAGATAGGGCGCGGATCGATTCAGCCCCTTCAGCACGTCATCGGCGTCGCGGCCGGCGAGCGGCAGCACGAAGGCGATCGCATTGCGCAGGTCGGGGGTCGCGCGCACCTCGGTCACCGTGATCGACACGCCGGACAGCGCGGGCTCGCGCAGTTCGCCGCGGGTCAGCACCTCCGCCAGGGCGTGGCGGAGCGCTTCTCCGACCCGCAAGACACGCTGCGAGGGTTCTCCCGGATTCTGCCGGGCACGCGATCGCGACATCAGTCACCTCGTCATCGCAACGGCGGAGATCAGAGCTGCCGGGCGACCTCGACGACATCGAAACACTCGATCATGTCACCGACCTGGATGTCGTCGTAATTCTCGAACGACATGCCGCATTCGGTGCCCTGTTTCACCTCGCGGACCTCGTCCTTGAAGCGTTTCAGTGTCGAGAGCGTGCCTTCGTGTATCACGACGTTGTCGCGCAGCAGGCGAACCTTGGCGCCGCGCTTGACCAGGCCTTCGGTGACCATGCACCCGCCGACCTTGCCGACCTTGGTGATGTTGAAAACCTCGCGGATCTCGGCATAGCCCAGGAACTGCTCGCGCAGCGTCGGCGCGAGCATGCCGGAAAGCATCGCCTTCAGGTCGTCCAGGACGTTGTAGATGACCGAGTAGTAGCGGATGTCGATGTGGTCACGCTGGGCCAGGTCGCGCGCCTGCTTGTTGGCTCGGACATTGAAGCCGATGATGATGCCGCCCGAGGCGCGAGCCAGCGTCACATCGGATTCGTTGATTCCCCCGACCGCGCCGTGCAGTACGCGAACCGCCACCTCGTCGGTGCCGAACTTGGCCGCCGAAGCGAGGATCGCTTCGAGCGAACCTTGGACATCGGCCTTCACCACGATGGGCAGTTCCTTCAGTTCGCCGGCCTTGATCTTGGCGAACATCTGTTCGACCGTACCGCGGCCCCCGCCCACGACGGCGCGGGAATCCCGAACCTTGCGCTGGCGGTAATCGGAAATCTCGCGTGCACGGGCCTCGTTCTCGACCACGATGAAATGGTCGCCGGCCTCCGGCAGACCCTGCAGGCCGAGCACCTCAACCGGCGCGGAAGGGCCTGCCTCGTCCACCTGCTTGCCGCGATCGTCGACGAGCGCTCGCACGCGGCCCCATTCGGAACCGGCGACGAATATCTCGCCGACCCTCAGCGTGCCGCGCTGAACCAGAACCGTGGCCACGGGACCACGACCCTTGTCGAGCTTCGCCTCGATGATGGCGCCTTCCGCCAGGCGGTCCGGGTTGGCCTTCAGGTCGAGGATTTCCGCCTGCAGGAGGATCGCCTCCTCGAGCTTGTCGAGGCCGAGCCGGGTCTTGGCCGATACGTCGACGGCGAGAACGTCGCCGCCCATCTCCTCGACCACGATCTCGTGTTGCAGCAGCTGCTCGCGAACCTTCTGCGGATTGGCGTCCGGCTTGTCGACCTTGTTGATCGCGACGATCATCGGCACCTTTGCCGCCTTGGCATGGCGGATGGCTTCGATCGTCTGCGGCATGACCGAATCGTCGGCCGCGACCACGAGAACGACGATGTCGGTCACGCTGGCGCCACGGGCGCGCATGGCCGTGAAGGCCTCATGGCCCGGGGTGTCCAGGAAGGTGATTCGCTGGCCCGACTTCAGGGTCACCTGATAGGCGCCGATATGCTGGGTGATGCCCCCCGCCTCGCCCGCCGCCACATCCGTCTGGCGCAGCGCGTCGAGCAGCGAGGTCTTGCCGTGGTCGACATGGCCCATGATGGTGACCACCGGCGGTCGCGGATCCAGGGAGTCGGCCTCGTCGGCCTCGCCCACCAGGCCGAGTTCGATGTCGGACTCGGCCACGCGCCGGATGCGGTGGCCGAATTCCTGGACGAGCAGTTCCGCAGTGTCTGCGTCGATGGTCTGCGTGATGGTGGCCATCACGCCCATCTTCATCAGCGACTTGATCACGTCGACGCCGCGTTCCGCCATGCGGCTCGCCAGTTCCTGCACGGTGATCGTCTCGGGAACGATGACCTCGCGGACCACTTTGGCCGGCGCATCGTACGAGCCCATCTGCTGGCGCTTCTCGCGCTCGCGCGCGCGCCGGAAGGCGGCGAGCGACCGGACGCGGTCCCCCTCGTCAAGCGCCTGGGTCACGGTGATCCGCCCGCTTTGCCGGCGTTCGGAACCGCGCTGACGCGAAATGGCGGTCTTGGCCGGCGTATTGATGCCCGCCTTGCCCGCGGCCGCACCCGCACCGGGCGTCGCGGCGCGACGGCGGCGGTCGCCCTCGTCATCCTCCGCGGTCCGGGCTCGCGCGGCGCCGGCCACTGCCGCCGCATCCGGCTTTGCCGCTTCGCTCTCGCGCAGCCTGCGGGTAGCCTCGTCCTCTGCGCGGCGGCGGCTTTCCTCCTCCGCCTTCTTGCGAATCTCCTCCTCGGCGAGCCGCCGTTGCGCCGCTTCCCGCTCGGTCGTCAGTCGGGCCTGCTCGTCCGCGCGTCGGCGCGCATCCTCCTCGGCACGCCGGCGCGTATCGGCATCGGCGCGCAGTGATCCTTCGAGCGCGCGGGCGCGGGCCGCCTTCTCCTCATCCGTCAGCTGGCGGAGTACCACGCGACCGCGCAGCGATCGGTCGGCGGACGGCGCTCCCGCACCACTTCGCTGCGAAGGTGCTCCGGAACCGCCGCGCTGTGTCCCGGTCGCAGCCGGAGCGGCCGGGCGCTGTCCGGGACGGGCGGGAGAGCCCGATGCGGCGCCGGATCGCGCGGGCGCCGGCGTTCCAGCGGCGGGCGGCGGTGCGGTACGCGCAGGCGGCGGCGCCGTGCGTGCAGGCGGCGGGGGAGGAGACGCCTTGGCCACGGGCGGCGGCGGCGGCGCGGTCACTGCAGCAGGCGGGGGTGGCGCGACCGGTGCCGCGGCAGCAGGCGGCGGAGCCGGAGGAGCAGCCTGAACCGGGGGTTCGACCGTCGCAGCGGCCGCCGGAGCCGGAGCCGGAGCCGGCGTGGGCGTCGGCGTCGGCTTGGGGGCATCGGCCACCGCAGGCTTGGTGGCCGGGCGCGGCGGCGGCGGTGCGGGGACGGGTTTCGCGGCAGCGGCTTCCACCGCCTTTATCGGGGGGCGCGGCGGAGCAATGGAACGCGTCTTGCGAACCTCGACGGCAACGGCCTTGGACCGCCCGTGGCTGAAGCTCTGGCGCACCTGACCCGTCTCCACCGTCTTCTTGATGGTGGCGGAGGCAGGACGCGCCGGCGGCGCAGCGACGCGCGCAGCCTGCTTCTTGTCCTCGGGTTCGTTCACTTCGCTCATGCCAACTCCGCTACGGACGCGCCTAATGACGATATCGGCGACCGGAAACCGGACAACCGCTGTGCCTCGACAAGGAAGGATGAGGTCAAGCCGCCTGGCGACAGGGCAGCATGTACCACATTTTCACGCCCGAGGGCCAAGCCCAATTCCTCGCGCGTCAGAACCGTGACCACGGGCAAATCCGCAGCCTTGGCCGCGAGCCTGCTTCGCCCCTGGGGACTGCCATCGGAAGCCTGCAGCAGGACCGAGGCCCTGCCATAGCCAAGCCATTCCGATACCTTATCATGCCCGGCCACGGCTAGGCCAGCACGACGGCACAGGCCCAGAACCTCGCAACATCGCGCCATCAGCAGCCGTTCGACCTGGTCGGGCAGATCCGGGCCGGCGGCTACCGGCTCCTTAGCCGAGCGGGAAAAGGCCTTCCGGCGAACGGCCTGTTCCACAAGGTCGCGCCGCGCCCCCACCCACATGCCGCGTCCCGGCAGGCGCTCCGCCACATCAGGCACGGCCTCTCCGTCCGGTCCCACGACGAACCGGATCAGGGTCTCCTTGCCGCCCGGCTCGCCGCTGACGATGCAGCGGCGCTCGGGCTCGCCGCGCTCAGGTCGTAGCGGGCTCGTCAGAAGTCTCACCGGCTTCGGTGCCGGCCTCCTCATCTTCAAACCAGTGCGCACGAGCCGCCATGATCAGCGTATTGGCGTCCTCGGCGCTCATTTGGTTCTCGCCCAAGATCTCCAGCAGCTCGTCGGAGGCCAGATCGGCGAAGTCGTCCAGCGTCTTGATGCCGGCATTCCCGAGCTTCACCAGCATCTCCGGACTGAGGCCTCCGAGATCGACCAACGCGTCCTCCACGCCGAGAGCTTTCCGCTCCTCCTCGAACTTCGCATCGCGCGCGGTGACGAAATCGATCGCCCGCTGTCGGAGATCGATGCCCAACCCCTCGTCCAGCCCGGCAATCGACGCGATTTCGGACTCCTCTACATAGGCGACGTCCTCGACCGTCGTGAATCCTTCCGACACGAGGAGTTGAGCGGTGGTCTCGTCGATGCCGAGCGTGTCCATGAAGAGCTTCGAGCGCTCGCGGAACTCGGTCTGGCGGCGCTCGCTGTCTTCACGCTCCGTCAGGATGTCGATCGACCAGCCGGTAAGCTGCGAGGCAAGGCGAACGTTCTGGCCCCGGCGACCGATGGCGAGCGAGAGCTGGTCGTCGGGAACGACCACCTCGACCCGGTTGGCGTCCTCGTCCAGGACCACCTTGGTCACTTCCGCGGGCGCCAAGGCATTGACGATGAAGGTCGCGGGGTCATTCGACCAGGGAATGATGTCGACCTTCTCGCCCTGCAGTTCGTTCACCACCGCCTGCACGCGCGAACCGCGCATGCCCACGCAGGCTCCGACCGGATCGATCGACCCGTCGTTCGAGAAGACGGCGATCTTGGCCCGCGACCCCGGATCGCGCGCCACCGACTTGATCTCGATGATGCCGTCATAGACCTCCGGCACCTCCTGGGCGAACAGCTTGGCCATGAACTGCGGATGGGTGCGCGACAGGAATATCTGCGGGCCCCGCTGCTCGCGGCGGACGTCGTAGATATAGGCACGGACGCGGTCGCCCTGGCGGAAATTCTCGCGCGGCAACACCTCGTCGCGACGCAGGATCGCTTCGGCCCGGCCGAGATCCAGCGTGATGTTGCCGTATTCGACCCGCTTGACCAGACCGTTGATGATCTCTCCGATGCGGTCCTTGTACTCGTTGTGCTGGCGATCGCGCTCAGCTTCGCGCACCTTCTGCACGATCACCTGCTTCGCGCTCTGGGCGGCGATCCGTCCGAAATCGATCGGCGGCAGCGGTTCAGAGATGAAGTCCCCGACCTGGGCATCGGGGTTGCGGGCCACGGCGTCCTCGACGGCGATCTGGGTCGCGTCGTTTTCCACGGCGTCCACCACCTCGAGAAGGCGGGAGATGCGTGTCTCCCCGGTCCGGCGGTCGATCTCGGCGCGGATGTCGTTCTCCATACCGTAGCGGGAACGCGCCGCCTTCTGGATCGCATCTTCCATCGCGGTCAGCACGATGTCGCGGTCGATGGTCTTCTCGCGCGCCACGGCGTCGGCGACCTGCAGAAGTTCGAGCCGATTTAGGCTGTAGGCTGCTTCCATCTTGCGTTACCCGTCCTTGCGCTTGGACTTAGCCATCGATGCCCGGATCAGCTCGTCGGTCAGGACGAGCCGAGCCTCGGCAATGTCGTCGAGCGGGATCTCCGCCTCGCCGTGGTCGGTTCTGATCGTAACCTTGCCATCGGCGAAGAGGCCGAGCTGTCCCTTGAATCGCTTTCGCCCTTCGATCGGCGCGCGCGTTTCCAGCTTGGCCGTGAATCCCGCGTACTTCTCGAAATCCGCGGGCCGCACCAGCGGCCGGTCGATACCGGGAGAGGACACTTCGAGCATATAGGCGCCGGCGATCGGATCCTCAACATCGAGCAGGGCGGAAACCGCGCGGCTCACTTCGGTGCAGTCGTCCACGTTCATGCTTCCGTCGTGCCGCTCGGCCATCAGTTGAAGCACGGGCCGCCCACCGCCGGTGACACGCACGCGCACCAGCCGGAAGCCCATGGCTTCCAACGTCGGTTCGACCAGCGTCGCGATCCGCGCCTCGGCGACCATCTTTCGGAACGTCACTCCCGGAAACAAAAAAGTGGGCCGCTGGCCCACTTCCGACATCCACCCGATCAGGAGATCGAGCCAGCGATTTGTCCGCGTCTTAGGCCACGGCGGGCACGAAGACAAGTGGCAAATTCCGTCGCTATGCCCGCGGCCGGCGCCGAAAGCGGAAGTAGAGCGGCTTCGATCCGGCGGCGATCGCCTTCTGCTCGTAGCGCGTCGGCGTCTCGCCGGGAGCGGGTTTCAGCCAATCGTCGGGTCGCTCGGCCAGCCAGTCGAAATCCGCATGCGCCAGACAGTGGCGAAGCATCCAGCGGGCATAGTCCATGTGATCCGTAGCGAGGCGTAGCTCGGCGCCGTCGACCAGTACTCGTGCAAGCATGTCGAGCACGGAGGCGGACACGATGCGCCGGCGGTTGTGCCGCAGCTTCGGCCAGGGGTCCGGGAAGAGGATATGGGCGCGATCGACACTCGCGGGCGGGAGGGCCTTCAGCACCTGCCGGGCATCGTCACCATGCAGCCGAACGTTCCGCAGGCCGCGTTCGACGACGTGAGAGACGCAGGCGGCAAGCCCGTTCAGGAAAGGCTCGCAGCCGATGAACCCGATATCGGGATTGAGGGCAGCCTGATCGACGAGATGTTCGCCGGCACCAAAGCCGATCTCGAGCCATAGGGCCGATTTGGGTGCCGCGAAGAGGGATGCCGGCTCGAGGGGGCCCGATGCCGGCAGATCGACCTTCAGCCGGGGCAACGCATCGTCGAACAGCGACTGACGCCCCGGCCGAAGCTTCTTTCCCTTCCTGCGGCCGTAAACGAGGCGCTCGCGCGCCCCGTCGGATGTTTCGCTCAAGCCACCGCCTTCTTGACCGCCTCGGCGAGGTCGGTCTTCTCCCAGGAGAAGCCGCCGTCGGAATCAGGCGTGCGACCGAAATGGCCATAGGCCGCCGTGCGCGCATAGATGGGGCGGTTGAGCTGGAGATGCTCGCGAATGCCGCGCGGCTTGAGCGACATCAGCTGCGGCAGGATCTTCTCGAGTTTCGCTTCGTCCACGCCCTTGCCGGTCCCGTGCAGATCGACATAGAAGGAGAGCGGATCGGAAACGCCGATCGCGTAGGAAATCTGGATGGTGCAGCGATCGGCGACGCCGGACGCCACCACGTTCTTCGCCAGGTAGCGGCAGGCATAGGCGGCCGAACGATCGACCTTGGTCGGATCCTTGCCCGAGAAAGCCCCGCCGCCATGCGGCGCGGCGCCACCATAGGTATCGACGATGATCTTGCGCCCCGTGAGGCCGGCATCGCCGTCGGGCCCGCCGATCTCGAAGCGGCCGGTCGGGTTGACGAACAGTTCCGCTCCCTCGGCCCAACCTTCGGGAAGCGCCTTCTTGAAGTAGGGGACGACGATCGCCTCGACTTCCTTCATGTCCTTGATCGACTTGTCGTGCTGGGTGGAGAGCACGATCTTGGTCGCGCGGACCGGCTTGCCGCCCCGATATTCGAGGGTTACCTGGCTCTTCGCGTCGGGGCCGAGCTTCGGCAGCTTCCCGGCATGGCGGTCCTCGGAGATCAGCCGAAGGATCTTGTGGGCGTAGTAGATCGGTGCCGGCATGAGGTCTTCGGTCTCGCGGCAGGCATAGCCGAACATGATGCCCTGGTCGCCCGCCCCCTCGTCCTTGTTGCCGGCGGCATCGACGCCCTGCGCGATATCGGCCGACTGAGCGTGCAAATAAACGGCCACGTCGGCGTTCTTCCAGTGGAAGCCATCCTGCTCGTAGCCAATGTCCCGGATGCAGTCGCGCACCACCTGGGTCAGCAGGTCCGGGGTAATGCTTGCCGGGCCTCGTGTTTCACCGGCCAGAACGACGCGATTGGTCGTCGTCAGCGTCTCGCAGGCCACGCGGGCATAGGGATCGGCCTTGAGATACGTGTCTACCACCGCGTCCGAAATGCGATCGCAAATCTTGTCGGGATGGCCTTCGGAGACGGATTCGCTGGTGAAAATGTAATCGCTACGCGACACAGCATTCCTCCTGGTCGGGGAAACGGCGGGGCACAATGCGCCGCTGGGGCGCGCGGACATGCGTTAATGCCGGGTGAACCCCGGGGGGTCAAGCCGAGGTTCGGATACCCCGGAATGCCGCCGTGCTATTCGGATTCGCCGCGCCGGCCGCGGGTGCGTACCGTGCCTCCGGTCGCCTTCACCAGTTCGAACACGCGCCGGCGCACCAGCGCATCGTCGATCTTGTAGTAAGCCCTTACCAGTTCGAGCGTTTCACGCTTCATCATCGGATCTGGATCGGCCTCGTAAGGTTCCGCTTCCGGCTCGGCGAGCGCACTGATCGGGCCGCCCGACACCTCCTCGGGCATGTCGTCGAAGAAAAAGGACGGCGGGACGTCCAGCACCTTGGCGAAATGATAGAGGCGGCTGGCGCCGACGCGATTGGCTCCCTTCTCGTATTTCTGGATCTGCTGGAAGGTGAGACCGACCAACTCGCCGAGCTTCTCCTGGCTGAGGCCCATCAGAGTGCGGCGCAGCCGGATGCGGGTTCCGACGTGAGCGTCGATCGGGTTGCGGTTGCCGGCCATATTCCAACCTTTCTTTCCAGCGCGCGATGCGCGCTACTGACAAGTCATTTTCTTTATTCTCTCGGCCGGGCGGCTATAGCCACCACTGTGGGTAGTGTCAACACGGGGATGCCAGAGTAAGCCGAAAGAGGGAGCAATCAAAAGAACATTCATATTCATGAATTTCGACCGATGAGAACTGCGGGAGCAACGAAAACGGCGAACAACACGCAGAATATCCAGTCGCCGTATCTGGCATAGGGTGTCCGCGACTCGAGCGGTTTCGGCAGGTCCGCATCGAGAAATCCGCGCTGGTGCAGGGGAAGGGAGCCGCGCAGGCGGCCATGGGGGTCGATCACGGCGCTGATCCCCGTGCCGGCGACGCGGACCAGGGGCAGGCCGAGTTCGACCGCGCGGGCGCGGGCCAGGGCGAAATGCTGGTGGGGCCCGGCCGAGGCGCCGAACCAGGCATCGTTGGTGACATTGACGAGCCAGCCGGCTCCCTCCGACGAATCCCTTGTTTCGGCAGGGAAAATGGCCTCATAGCAGATCAGCGCGCGCGCCGCCGGAGCGCCGGGGACCGCGAGCAGGCCGGGGCCCTGGCCGGTGGAGAAATCGGTATCGGCGAGGGCGACGCGGTCGAGCCCGATCGCCGACAGCCAGGGGCGATAGGGCAGGAACTCGCCGAAAGGCACAAGATGTCGTTTGTCATAGGTCGCCGCCACCCCACCGGCTGTGATGGCATGCAGGCTGTTCCAGTAGCGCAGGGGCTGGCCGGCCGGCGTGCGACGCAGCGCGCCGGCCAGCAGGACGGTCTCGGTCCCCAGCCGATCTTCCAGGATTCTCAAGAGGATAGGATCGGAATCGAGGAGATAGGGCACGGCCGTCTCCGGCCAGATCACATGCGTCGGCCGCCGGGCAGCCGGGGCCGTGGAAAGGGCGAGGTGCAGCTCCAGATTTTGTAGGCGTTCGCCGTCGCGCCACTTCATCTGCTGGGAGATATTGGCCTGGACCAGGCGGAGCCGCACCCCCGGCACCGTCTCCTCCCCCGCCGCGGCGAGCCGCAGGGAGCCGCCCAGCCACCACGCACTCACCAGCACTAGGCCAGCGCTCACCATGACCAGGGGTGCACGCCCGGGTTGCGCGAGAACGGCCGGCAGCGCCGCGAGGGCGAGTGTCAGGAGACTGACGCCGAAAATGCCGAACCAGGCGAGAGCCTGGAGCATGGGCTCGGAGACATTCCACACCATCCCGGCGGGGTTCCAGGGGAAACCGAGGAGACCATAGGCACGCAGCCAGTCGATGCCGATCCACACCGCCGCGAGGAGAAAGGGACGGGCGAGCGGGCGGACGCGGCGCCAGGGCAGGAGGGCGAAGCCGGTGGCCGGGATGAGGGCGATGATCGCCGGCAGCACCACCACGGGAAAGGGGGAGAGCAGTGCGTAGCGATCGGCATCGACGAAGAAGGCCTCGCCGATCCAGTACAGGCCGGTCATGTAATGGGCGAAGCCGAACCACCAGACGACGGCGAAGCGGTTTCGCCAGGTCCAGGTGCCGTCGAGCAGCCAGACGAGACCGGTCGCGGCGATGAGGACGAGCGGCGTCAGGTGCAGCGGCGGCATCGCCGCGGTGAAGGCGGCGCCGAGCAGGAAGGCGAGGCCGCGGCGGGGCCAGCCGCGCAGCCCCTCGCACCAGCCGGCCGGCCGCGCCAGCGGCGCCTGAAGCGGGGCCGGGACGGTCAGGCGGCTTCCTTCGGCTGGCGCACCCGCACGCGCTCGACCCGGCGCGCCTTGGCGTCGAGCACCTCGAAGTCGATGCCGGCGGGATGGCGGATCACCTCGCCCCGGCGCGGCACGCGGCCGGCCAGCGCCACCACGAGGCCGCCGACCGTGTCGACGTCGTCCTCGACATCGTCGTTGCGGAGCGTGAGGCCGAGCTTCGCCTCGAGCGATTCGACGGTGGCGCGTCCCGTCGTGTCGATGGCGCCGTCGGGCCGGTCGACCATGCTGGGCGGTTCCGCCTCGTCGTATTCGTCGTCGATCTCGCCCACGATCTGCTCGACCAGGTCCTCGATGGTGACGAGCCCGTCGATGCCGCCGAACTCGTCGACCACCAGCGCCATGTGCAGGCGGGCCGACTGCATCTCGTGCAGCAGTTCGAGCACCGGCATGGAGGGCGGCACGAACAGGACCGGGCGGGTGACGCGGGAGAGGTCGAAGCCGTCGCCCGGTCCGTTCCACCAAGCGAGCATGTCCTTGACGTGGACCATGCCGGCGATGTCGTCGAGCGTGCCGCGATGGACCGGGAGGCGGGAATGCCCGGCCTCGCGGAAGGCGGTCATGGTCCGGGCGAGGCTGGCGCCCGCCTCGATGCCGATGATGTCGGCGCGCGGCACCATGACGTCCCCGACCCTGAGATCGCCGATCCGCATCAGGTTGCGGATCATGGCCCGCGCCTGGGGCGCGGCGGGGGCTTCCCCGCCCTCGTCCCCGTTGCGCTCGGCCGCCTGGGCGCCGAGCCCGATGGACCTCAGAAACTCCTGCAGCCAGCCGGTGCGTTGTGGCGGCTGCTCGCGGCTACTGTCGCTGTCTTCGCTCATATCCCCTTTTAGGCCTCGTCCCGCCGGGCGAGGGTTCGTCGCCCCCGGCCGGCGCGACTGCGCCGCTCCAGTTCCTCCAAACGCTCACCGCGAGGCCGCCCGCGACGGGCGCGCGACGTCCGCGGAAAGCAGACCAAACCGCGCCGGCCGGCGGAGCCGGCAGGCACGGGTGCTCCTCAGATGAGGTCGAGGACCGCCGCCGGCAAGCCCCCGCCCCGATCGGAGCCGACGCATCATAGCACGTCCCGGCGCATCTTCCCGCCCCTCGGCAACGGTTGTGGGTAGCCGCACATATTCGCGGCCGGAAAGCGACGCCGGCACAGCGCCCCCTGCGTCCGGCGCGTGTATTGACCAGGATCGGCTAGCGGAGAAAGCGCATCCGCCTGTAGCATCCCCGGGGTAAGGGGCGCGCGGATTGGGGGGGCGATCGGCATGACCATCCGGCACGCGATCTGGAAAGTGGGCGCACAGCCCACCGCACTGCCTGCGACCGGATTGCCAAGCGAACAGCTGCTGGAGGAGATGATCGTCGCGGCGCCGGGCCTGGGCGGCGATGAGGACGTCGTAGGAGACGATGCGGTGGCCGGCGCGTTCGAGCGCGGCGCGGATGTCGCCGGCCTCGTCCGCGTCTTCCGGCTCGAAAGGCAGGACGATGAGCGGCAGGCCAGCAGGGCCGCCAGCCGCTCCTCGTTCTCGGCCCGGCGGCCGCCGCGGGCGACGCCGTAGCGCAACGTTGAACAGGCTGACCACCGATAGACGGAGATTGCCCCTCATCACCTCGCGCTCGAATCTCGCGGCGAGATTCTGCGGCTTCCCGCGGAGCGTCGCGGCGCGACGATCAAGCTTTGCCGCCGACCGAGCCCCGGTCCGGGAGCCAGCACCCCCTGAGCGGACCGCGGGCCGGGGAGACCGCCTTCCCCGGGGGCCTCAGGCCGGCGTGCCGTGCAGGAGGGCGGCGAGTTTCGCGGCCAGGTCCTCTGCCCGGTAGGGCTTGAACAGGATGCGGCCGGCATCGGCGATCTCGCGCGTGGTGGCGGCGTCGGTACCGGTGAAGCCGGAGGTCAGCAGCACCGGAAGGGCGGGCCGCGAAACGGCCAGGTCCTGCGCCAGATCGAGGCCGGAGCGCCCGCCCGGCAGGAGCACGTCGGTGAAGACGAGCGCGACCGCGGGTTCGGCATCGAGGATCGCCAGCGCGGCGGCGACGTCCCCCGCCTCGACCGTGCGGAAGCCCATCCGGGCGAGCGCCGAGACGACGAAGGCACGCACCTCCTCGTTGTCCTCCACCACCAGGATCAGGCGTCCGCCGCCCAGTTCGCCCCGCGGCGAGGCCGGCGGCTCGCCGCCCGCGCCCGCTTCCGCCCGGCCGGCCTGATCGCGCCGCGGCAGGATGAAGGAGACGGTGGTACCGGCGCCGGGCCGGCTGCGCACCGCGATGCGCCCGCCCGCCTCCTGCACGAAGGCCAGCACCATGCTGAGACCGAGGCCGGTCCCCTTCCCCGCGCCCTTGGTGGTGAAGAAGGGCTCGAATACGCGCGCGGCCACCTCGGGCGGCATGCCGGAGCCCGTATCGGTCACGGAGATTTCGACATAGTCGCCCGGCGCGGCGTCGGGATAGGGGCCGGTCTCGTCCGCCGCCAGGGCGAGATTGGCCGCGCCGATCGCGATCGTGCCGCCGCGCGGCATGGCATCGCGGGCATTGACGCAGAGGTTCATCACCGCGCTCTCGAACTGCAGCCGGTCGAGGCGGCAGGACCACAGGGACGGCGCGCAATCCAGTTCGACCGCCACCGGCTCGCCCACCGACTGGCGGATGAGGTCGCGCATGTCGCCCAGGATCGCCCCGGGATCGACGATCCGCGGCTCCAGGGCCTGGCGGCGCGAGAAGGAGAGCAGCCGCCGCGTCAGGGTGGCCGAGCGCTCGACCGCGGCGATGGCCCGGCCGACGAACTCGGCCGGCTTCGGGCGGTCCTCGATCAGCGGCAGGGCCAGATCGAGATTGCCCAGGATCACGCCGAGGAAATTGTTGAAGTCGTGTGCGATGCCGCCGGTGAGCTGGCCCACCACCTCCATCTTCTGCGCCTGGCGGAGCTGCTCCTCGGTGCGCTCCTGGGCGGTGACGTCGGCCACGACCGAGAGATAGCCGGCGATGGTGCCGTCGGCGAGGCGGTGGGGAATCCGCTGGATGTCGAGCCGGCGCCCGCCGGGCGCGAGGCTGCCCTCGCGGTGGCGCAGCGTCTCGCCTGCCAATACGCGGGTCACGCCGGGCAGGACGGCCGCATAGGCCTGCGGCGAGAGGACGTCGGCGAGGCACCGGCCGACGAGCTCGTCCGCCGGCCGGCCGAGCCATTCGGCCGCGAGGCGGTTGACGAAACGGTAGCGCTGGCCGGCATCGACATAGGCGACCATCATCGGCAGGTTGTCGGTGACGAGGCGAAGCTGGTCGGCGCGGCGGCGCAGTTCCTCCTCAAGCGCGATCTGTTCGGTCACGTCGCGGATGGTGCCGAGAAAGCGCGCACGTCCGCCGTCGCCGTCGCGTTCCACCTCGGCGATCTGGCGTACGTGCCGGACGCTGCCGTCGGCGCGCCGGATGCGGTGCTGGACGTCATAGCGGCCGCCCTCGCCGCGGACGGCGGCGAGGCCGGCGAGCCGTACCGCCTGGTAGTCGTCGGGATGGATCATCGCCTTGAAGCCGTCGAAGTCGATCCGCCGGTCGATCGGATCGAGCCCGAAGATGCGATAGGTGCCGGCCGACCACTCCAGGTCGTAGGTCTCGAGGTCCACCTCCCAGCTGCCGGTGCCGGCGATCTCCTGCGCGCGGGCGAGCTTGCTCTCGCTGCGACGCAACGCCTCGCGCTCCAGCATCAGCGCGGTGATGTCGGTCGCGACCATCGCGATGCCGCCCTCGCGCGTCGGCTTTTCCGTCACCTGCAGCCAGCGCCCGTCGCCCATCCGATAGTGATGCGGCGCGGCCGACCCGGCGCGCCGCAGCGCCAGCCGCTCGGCGATGAAGGATTCCGGCGGCCGGTCACCCGCCCGGATGCCGCCGCCCCGCACCGCGTCGGCGAGGATGTCGGCGAAAACGGCGCCGGTGCGCACGCCGTCGCCGGGGCCGGCGAAGAGGCTGCGGAAGGAGTCGTTGAACAGCGTCAGCCGATCGCCGGCGTCGAACAGGGCGATCGCCTCGTTGGCGCTGGCGACGACGTCGGCCAGGCGCGCACGCGCCGTCTCGATCTCGGCCTCGGCGTCGCGGCGGGCCCGGATGTCGCGCATCACGCCGACGAAGACCGGGCCGCTGCCGGTCTTCATTTCGCCGATGGTGAGTTCGATCGGCAGCCGCGACCCGTCCTTCATCTGCGCCGTCAATTCGCGCGCCCGCACGCCAAGGATGCGGCTCTGTCCCGTCTGACGGTAGCGGGCGAGATACTCGTGATGACGGCTGCGGTCGGGTTCGGCGGCCAGGAAGGAAACGTCACGCCCGATCAGTTCGGCGGCGGTCCATCCCAGGATCTGGCAGGTCGCCGCGTTGACCGAGGTGATCAGCCCCTCGCCGTCGATCGTCACCACCATGTCGGCGATGTTGTCGAGCACGCCGGCGAGATGGGCCTGGGCCGCCTCCAGCGCGGCGGTGCGCTGGACCACGCGGCGCTCGAGCTCGGCCTGGCGTTCGACCTCCGCCGTGACGTCGTTCAGCGTGCCCAGGAAGTAGCGGACCGAGCCTTTCAGGTCGCGGATGGGCGCGATGCGCAACTCGTTCCAGAACGGAGTGCCGTCTTTTCGGTAGTTCAGCACCCGATGGGTCGATCGGATTCCCGCCGCCACGTCGCGGCGGACCCGGTCCATCACGCCGGCGTCGGTCAGCGGGCCGTGCAGGAAGCGTGGATTGCGGCCCAGGGCTTCGGCACGGGAATAGCCCGTCATCTCGCCGAAGGCGTCGTTGACATAGACGATCGGGGTATCGGGCAGATGCGCCTCGACCACGACGATGCCGGTGGGCGCGCCGTCCAGACCCTGGCGCACCATGGCCTGCAGTTCCGCCGCAGCGCCCGCCGCCCGGGCGGCATCGCGGCCCAGGCTCCATGCCAGCAGGGCGCCGGCGCCGATACCCAGGAGGATCGCGGCCATGGCAGCGAGTGCCTGGACAGTCCCCCCCGCCGAACAGGACGCCCCCCCGCCGGGGGTCGGCACGCAGAATTGGAACGCCAACCAGACCACACCGGCGCAGGCCACCGCGAAAGCGGCGCCCTGCATGACGAGAAGGCGCCGGCCGAGGCGAACCACCGGCCCGCCGTCGAGGCGAATGCCCGAAAGCGTGTCCAGGTCCGGCCTAGCCATCAACCTGGAACAGCCGCAACGACCCACGCGCATACTCAAGGATGGAGCCCATGCACAACGCCTCCCGAGAGGCAGCTATAAAATTAGGAGTGCTAATAATACTTGAAGAGGAGGGCGCCTGTCCGCTCGCAATCCGGCTTCAGACCCGCCCGCCGCCGCCGGATTTGACGACGCGCGTCACCGCGTCGCGCAGATCGGCGACACGGAAAGGCTTGTAGAGAATCTCGTTGGCGCCGAAGGCCCGCGCCGCGGTGAGTGCGATGACGGCGGCGAAGGTCTCTCCGCCACCCGATATGGCGATCACCGGCACGTCCGGATCGAGCTGGCGGATCGCCTTGATGACCTCCAGCCCGTCGGCTTCCGGCATCAGGACATCGGTGACGACGAGGTCGAAGCGGCCGGGCTCGAAAGCCTTGATGCCGGCCTTTCCACCGTTCGCGGCAACGACCTCATAGCCGTCCTCGCTCAGCACCGTCGCGACGAGGTCCCGGCTTTCCTGCATGTCCTCGATGACGATCGCCCGCACGCCTGCCCCGAAAAATCCACATTTATTCTATGGTTTCTCGGCATCCTGCATCAGAAAGAGCCTTTTCGCAACCCGACTGGCGACATCCGCGGCTGCGGTCAACGCTTCCTCCTCGAGTTCGGCGAAGGCGGAGGCCAGCCGGAGCATGGGATCATGGCGAAGGATCTCATGCCCTGTCTCGGTCAGGGCGATCACGACGCCTCTGCGGTCGTCAGGGTCCCGTTCCTTCGTCACCAGCGACTTGCGGACGAGAGCCGCGATGGTCTGCGAGGCCGTGCTGTCGGCGACCAACTGATGGCGGGCGAAGCTCTTGAGCGAACGCGCGTTGGCCGGCGCACTCCGGAAATAGCGGAGCGCGTTCCACTGGGCCGGATTGAGTTGATGCGTAAAGGAGGCAGCATAGAGCGAGCGCACGATGTGCTCGAAGAGCTCGGCCGTCGCCGTCGCGGACGCAACGGTGCGCAATTGGCTGCTGCTGGACGTTCGAAATTGGGAAGAAGCCACGGCACCCCCGGCGGTTGCAGGGAAGACCTATCAAGAATTGGTGCCATCCGCTTCGCGAAAATGTGCCGTGCGGTCATACTCGACGCCGAGAATTTCTCAGCAGTCCTTACTATCCTCGCCCAATATCGAGAATCAACCGGTCTCGAATCGTCCGAGCATCACGTCATTTCACGGCCGAACGTTCCGTTCGGCTCGCGCCCGCCAGGCATAGGGATCCGCGATACCGAGCCCGGCGAGAACCCGCCGCTCCAGGTTTTCCATCCGCTCGGCTTCCGCGCCGGTCTCGTGATCGTGGCCGAGCAGATGCAGCATGCCGTGCACGACCAGATGCAGGAGGTGATGACGGATCGCCTTGCCCTGCTCCGCCGCCTCGCGACGGACGGTCTCGTAGGCCAGGGCGATGTCGCCCAGGTGACGCGGCCCGCCGGGGCCGCCCCCTTCACCGGCGGGGAAGGACAGCACGTTCGTGGGCTTGTTCCTGCCCCGGTAGTCGCGGTTGAGGAGGCGCAGCGCCTCGTCATCGGTCAGCAGGAAAGCGACTTCCAACGGAGGACGGCCGGGCATGCCGGTCGCGGCCAGCGCCGCCGCCGCCCCCTCCCGGCACAGCGCGGAGAGGCCACGCACCGAGCGCCGCCAGGGCGCATGGTCGATGACGACGGCGATGTCGAGCGAAGGGGCGCGCGCGGGCATGCTGGCGCGATGGGTAGCAGTTCCGCGCCGCCGGTCAAGCCGGGGGCCCCGCCGGCAGGGTCGCAGGAGAGGGCGACGACGCCTGCGGCAAGATTTCCGGACCCGGGCGCGACCGTGGCGCGTAGTCTGCAAGCCGGGCATGAAAACAATCCTTCTCATCGGCATCGGGGCGGGCGATCCCGACTACGTCACGCTGCAGGCGGTCAAGGCGATGAACCGCGCCGACGCCTTCTTCCTGCTCGACAAGGGCGAGGAGAAGGCGGATCTGATTGCCCTGCGCAAGGAGATCGTCCATCGCCATGTCGCCGGTTCTAGGCATCGCTTCGTCGAGGCCGGGAGCCCGGACTGGGACAAGCGGGCGTCCGACTATCTCGGCACCGTCGACGCGCTGAACCGGGACAAGCGCGCCGTCTTCGAGCGGCTGATCGGCGAGGAACTGCGGGACGGAGAATGCGGCGCCTTCCTGATCTGGGGCGATCCGTCGCTCTATGACAGCACCATCAGGATCCTGGACGCCATCCGCTCGGAGGGCGGCATCGATTTCACCTACGAGGTCATCCCCGGCATCACCGCGGTGCAGGCGCTGACCGCGCGCCACGGGGTAGTGCTGAACGGGATCGCCCAGGCCGTCGCCGTGACCACCGGGCGCCGCCTGGCGGCCGAGGGATTTCCGGCGGGCATCGACAGTGTCGTCGTCCTGCTCGACGGCGGGAACACCTACAAACGCTTCCTCGGCCAGGGAATCGACATCTGGTGGGGCGCCTATCTCGGAACGGCGGAGGAGATCCTGATTCGCGGCGCGCTGGACGAGGTCGCGGACGAGATCGAGCGGCGTCGCGCCGAGGCGCGGACACGCCACGGCTGGATCATGGACACCTATCTGATGCGGCGGCGCGTGCCGGAGAAGGGGTAGATCGCATGCACAGCAGGACCGCCGCGGAATGGGCGCACGATCATTCCTTCGGCCAGACCGAGCGGCACAGCCACGAGACGCGCGTACTGGTCATCGTCCTGGTCACCTTCGCCGCCATGCTGGTCGAGATCGCCGCCGGCTGGATCACCGGTTCGATGGCCCTGCTCGCCGACGGCGTGCATATGGGAACGCATGCGATCGCCCTGGGTCTCACCTATGCCGCCTTCGCGCTCTCGCGCCGGCATGCGCGCAACCGGGCCTTCAGCCTGGGAACGGGCAAGATCGGTGAACTGGCCGGCTTTGCCAGCGCCCTGCTGCTCGCCGTCTCGGCACTGCTGATGGCGGGCGAGGCGATCTGGCGCCTGATCGAGCCCCGACCGATCGTCTATGGCGAGGCCATCGCGGTCGCGGTCTTCGGCCTCGCCGTGAACGTCGCCTCGGCGCTGTTGCTGGCCGGCCGGCACGGGCCGCCCCACGGTCATGCCCATGGGCATGGGCACGAGCACCGCGAACGCGCCCCTGCCGACGGGCCGGACCCACACCCCGGCGACGACCGGCACGATCACCACCACGACAACAATACCCGCGCCGCCTTCCTGCATGTTCTGGCCGACGCGCTGACCTCCATAGCCGCCATCGTGGCGCTGGTCGCCGCCCGCGCGTTCGACTGGGTGTGGCTCGATGCCGTCACCGCGCTGGCGGCGACCGGCGTGATCCTGGCATGGGCCTTCGGCCTCGCCCGCGATACGGCGCGCGTCCTGGTGGATGCCGAAGCCCCGGCCGAGGTGCGCGAAGCGGTGCGGACCGCCCTGGAAGCCGATGGCGATTCCACCGTGGTCGACCTGCACCTGTGGTCGGTCGGCTCGGGCGCCTGGACGCTGGTCGCCTCGGTGGTGACGCATGGCGGGCGCGATCCGGACGACTATCGGCGTACCCTGCCGCGGGATCTGCGACTGCACCACCCGATCATCGAGGTGCGCCGCTGCCGGGGCGAGGCTTCGGAGCACGGCTGACCCGCCGAGACGGTCGGCACAGGCCCCCCCGCCTCATCCACGCGTCAGGGAACCCGCCCCCAGGCGGTGGCGCCGGCGGACCCGCCGAGACGCAGGACCTCGAGCTGCATCAGCCGCCCGAACAGCGTGTCGAAGGCGAGCCCGGCGGCGAAGCCGACACCGACGGCATAGGGAAGCGACCGTTGGGCGTAGCGCAGGAGGTTCGCTTCCTCGGCGACGGCGGGGCTGGCGGTCAGCTGCGCGGTCACGAAGAGCAGGCCGGCCATGCCGCCCGCGACCATCCCGAGCGTGACCATCGCGATCACCGCCGGCATCGCCCCACGCGCGCCCCGCAGACGATCCATCATCACCCGGATCGCCGCCCCCGCGCCCCCGGCCAGAAGCGGGGCCAGAAAGAGCGCCCAGACGGCCGGGCTGTTGCCGCCCCAGACCGACGGCACGATCGCCAGGGCGGCGAGAAACAGGCCGGCCGCCAGCACCGGATACAGCCAGGCGGGCGGCCCGCCGGCGAGCAGACGGCGATCGATCTGGTCGACGAGCGCGTCCACGCAGGCGACCGCGGAGCCGCCGGTCCAGGGACGCGCCATCAGGTTGATCTCGTCACGGGTCGCGAGGCTCTCCCCCGGCGAGAGCATGGTCCGCACCTTGGCGGCACCACCGCCGAACTCCTCCAGGGCGAGGATCGGCTTGCGGGCGCCGATGGCGACCAGCCCCGAGATCTTCGTGGTGTCGCCGCCCCCGATCAGCACGATCCCGTCGGCTTCGAGGATCGAACGGTAGAAGGCGAGCTTCCAATCGGCACCGGGGTCGGAACGGCGCTCGAACAGGTGCGGATGCGTCGCCTCCTCCGCGAACGGTTCGGGAGGGTGACCGCTCGAGTACCACATCTGGATGCTGCGCTCGCGGCCGGGCCGAGCCAGCACGAAGCCGCGCACCGCGTCCGCCTCCAGGTACGGGCCGCCGTAGACGAGCAGGCGCATGCCGCGCTTCGCCAGTTCGGCGCCCAGCGCCTCGGCCGCCGCCTTCGCCTTGACGGCGTCCTTCATCGGCGGGTCGTATGTCCGTCCCGGCGCCGCATCCCCCACGATCGCGATCAACGGCGCATCCATGCGCACCCCCCTGTACCGGCGATCATGCAACCTTAGGGAGAGTCGGCGCGGGGCGCCACGCTCTTGCGCCCGGCGGGGCGGCGGCGCCCCGGCGCTCAGCGGCGCGCCCGCCGCCGCTGAAGCAGGGCGACGAGGGCGAGCAGCGCCAGGGCCGGCAGGGCGAAGAGGAAGGGTTCCGGACGCGGATTGGGCAGGATGACCGCTTCGATCCGGTCGCCTGGACGCAGCTTGAGCCGCGCGGCTTCGGAGCCCGGGCGGACGCCGGTCACGACCGGTTCGCCGGTCAGCCCCGAGAGGCCGAGACCGGAGGCGGCAAGGCGGCGGCGCGCATCGCCCTCGGCGGCGAAGCCCAGCCGGACCACCTTGCTCACGTCGTCGCCGGAGATGTCGGTGGTGAGCACGCGGATCTGCAGCGTGCCCGCGCCCGCCGTGCCCTCGATCAGCCGGGCGATCCCGCCCGGCGGCGCGTCCACCCGCGGCGGGATGAACTGGTCCATCCAGAACTGCGGGCGGAACAGGGTGAAGCAGACGAGCAGCAGGACGACCGTTTCCCACATGCGGTTGCGGGCGAGGAAGAAGCCCTGCATGGCCGCGCAGAAGGCCATCATCGCGAGCACGGCGCAGCCGACCACCAGGACGAAGTGCCAGATCCCGGCGATGTCGATCATCAGGATCTGGGGATTGAAGATGAAGATGAAGGGCAGCAGCGCGGTGCGGAACTCGTACCAGGTGCCCTGCCAGCCGACCTCCATCGGATCGGCGCCGGCGATGGCGCCGGCGGCATAGGCGGCGAGGCCCACCGGCGGCGACACATCGGCCATCAGGCCGAAGTAGAAGACGAACATGTGGACGGCGATCAGCGGCACCGCGAGGTCGTTGGTGGCGGCGAGTTCGACCACCACGGGCGCCATCAGCGTCGCCACCACGACGTAGGAGGCGGTGGTGGGCAGCCCGGTACCGAGGATGATGCAGATCACGGCCACGAGCAGCAGCATGAGCACGATCGAGCCGCCGGACAGAAACTCGACGATCTCGGTCATCACCAGGCCGACGCCGGTCAGCGTGACGGCGCCGACCAGGATGCCGGCCGTGGCGGTGGCGATGCCGACGCCGGTCATGTTGCGCGCCCCCGTCTCCAGCCCCTTCAGGAGGTCCCGCAGGCCGAGCCGCCAGTGGGGGCCGAGGGCGGGATCGCCGCGAAAGAAGGCGGTGAGCGGGCGCTGGGTCAGCACCAGCCCGGCCATGGCGGCGACGCCCCAGAAGGCGGCGAGACCGGGCGACATCTCCTCCACCATCAGGCACCAGATCAGGACCGTGACGGGAACCAGGTAGTGCAGGCCGGTCTTGGCCGCGTCGTAGAAGTCGGGCACGGTCTGGAAGCCCGAGCGGCCGTCGTCGACGGCGAGATCGGGCGCCCGGGCCCGGATGCGCACCAGGGCGACATAGCCGGCGAGGGCCACCGCGAGCGAGATCGGGCCGGCATGTTCGCCGAAGGCGGCCTTGGTCCAGCTCAGTCCGTAGTAGACGGCATTGCCGAGGATCACGAGCGAGGCGAGGGTAAAGGCCGCCTTCGCGGCGGCGGCCTTCAGGCTGCGGCGACGGGTGACCGGGATGCCCGTCATCCCCGCCTTCACCGCCTCCAGGTCGACCACGTAGAAGAGGGCGCCATAGGTGAGGAGCGCCGGGATCAGCGCGTGCCGGCACACTTCCGCATAGGAGATGCCGACGTACTCGGCCATGAGAAAGGCGGCGGCGCCCATGACCGGAGGCATGATCTGCCCGTTCACCCCGGCCGCGCATTCGATGGCGGCCGCCTGGACCGGGGTATAGCCGACGCGCTTCATCAGCGGGATGGTGAAGGTGCCGGTGGTGACGACATTGGCCACCGAGGAACCCGAGATCATCCCGGTCGCGCCGGAGGAGACGACCGCCGCCTTCGCCGGTCCGCCGCGGAACCGTCCGAGCAGCGAGAAGGCGACCTGGATGAACCAGTTGCCGGCCCCGGCCCGTTCCAGCAGCGCGCCGAACAGCACGAAGAGGAAGATGAAGTTCGTGGCCACGCCGAGCGCCACGCCGAAGACACCCTCGGAGGTGAGCCAGAAGTGTGACGCGGCGCGCGAGATCGAGGCGCCCTTGTGCGCCATCAGTCCGGGCAGATAGGGCCCGGCGAAGACGTAGACCAGCGCCAGGATCGAGATCACCGGCATCCACGGGCCCTCGGCCCGGCGGGACGCCTCGAGCAGCAGCAGGACGCCGGCCGCCGAGGCCAGTATGTCGAGCGTGGTGGGCAGGCCGGGACGCGCGGACAGCGCCAGATAGTTGACGACGAGGTAGAGCACCGCCGCGAGGGCGACCGCCGCCAGCGCCCAGTCGTAGAGGGGAACGCGGTCGCGCGGCGAGGCCGCCGTGGCCGGATAGGCGAGAAAGGCGAGGACGAAGGCGAAGGAGAGATGGAAGGCGCGCGCCTCGGTATCGTTGAAGATGCCGAAGCCGAGGGCGAAGGGCAGCGGCGAGGCATACCACAGCTGGAAGGCCGACCATGCGATCGCGGTCAGGGTCAGCAGCAGCGCGACCGCGCCCGCCGGCCTGCGCCCGCCCATATCCGCTTCGGCCACCAGCAGTTCGAGATCGACGGCTTCGCCCCCGACCGCCGCTTTCCCCGCCATGCCACCACCCCTTCGGAGACTACTACGCCAGAACGCCTTCCCCGATTAGCACGGCGGCAGCCCGTCCAACCCCCTTTTTCCGCCCGGATCAGCCACGCCCGGCGAGCGCGTCGGCGGTGGCGTTCTCGTTCGCCAGATAGGCGGCGATGGCCTCTTCGCCGGTCATGGCGGTGTTCGGCACGCGGCCGTCGCCATGCGCGATCAGCGCGAGCGCGAACCAGCCGAGCCCCGCCTTGGCCGGGCGGATCGTCTTCTCATAGGCACCGACGCGGTCGGCCGCGCCCGACAGAAGGCGGTTCGGCGCGTCGGTCTCCACGCACATGGGCCGGCCCAGCCCGATCATGTCGAGCGCACCGGAAGCGAGCGCCTCCTGCATCGCCGCCTTGCTGCGGAAACCGCCGGTGACCATGAGCGGCAGTCTCGTCACCTTCCGCATGCGCTCGGCATAGTCCATGAAATACGCCTCGCGCTTCACGGTGCTCTCGGCGACGGCGGTGCCTTCGGAAGTCTTGGAGCCCATCATGCTGGGCTCCTCGTAGTTCCCGCCCGAGATTTCCAGGTGATCGAGGCCAGCCCGCTCGAGCCAGGCCGCCACCTTGAGACTGTCCTCGCTGTCGAAGCCGCCCTGCTGGAAATCGGACGAGTTCATCTTCGCCCCGATCAGGAACTGCGGCCCGCAGGCGGAGCGGATCGAGGCGACGATATCGAGCAGGAGCCGGGCGCGATTCTCCAGCGAGCCGCCCCACTTGTCGGTGCGCTGGTTCACCAGCGGGGTGAGGAACTGGCTCAACAGATAGCCATGGGCCGAATGCACCTGAACCCCGTGGAAACCCGTCTCCTGCGCCACCTTCGCCGCGTGGGTGAAACGGGCGACGACATCCTCCACCTCCGCGCCGGTCAGGGCGCGCGGCCTGGCGAAGGCGCTTTCGGGAAGCTTGAGCGGCACCGCCGAGGGCGCCACCGGCTGTTCGCACACCCGGCGCGGCGTCTGCCGGCCCGGGTGGTTGATCTGCATGATGAGGACGGTGTCGTTGCGCGTGCCGGCGCGGGCATAGGCGCGCAGCCCCGCCATGCCCGCCGCGTCGTTGCTGCCGCCCGCCCCGGCCGCCGGATCGATCACCACATTGCCCGGCCGTTCGAGATAGCGGCGATCCACCTGCACGTTGCCGGTGACGACGAGGCCGGCACCGCCGTCGGCCCAGGCGCCGTAGAGACGTTCATGGCGCACGGTGGCCCGGTTCCACGGATCGGCCAGGCCTTCGGTCAACGGCGCCTTGCCGAAGCGGTTCTTGATGGTGATGCCGCAGGGCAGGGTCAGCGGCGAGGCCAGTGTCGGCTTCTCGTTGTCGATCATGATCGTTTCCTCTCCACGCGCCCGACCTCTAGCACCCCGCGCCGGGGCAGGCCAGCCATGCGCCGGGCGACTTGCTTCGTGACCTTTTCGTGACGATCATTCGCCGACTAATCGTTCGCACGCTATCGATCTTGCGGGGAGGGGCGGCCCTGGACCAGGTCAGCGATCCATCCTACCGGCTGGGCTTGAGGCTCGCCGAAGTGTCGCGGCTCTGGCGGCGCGAGCTCGATGCGCGGCTGAAGCCGCTCGGCCTGTCCACCGCGCGCTGGGTGGCACTGGTCAACCTGAACGCCCATCCCGAGGGGATGACCCAGAACGCGCTCGCCCTGCGGGTCGGAATCAAGGGACCGACCCTCGTCCGCCAGCTCGACCAGCTCGAGGCCGACGGCTGGGTCGAGCGGCGGGACAACCCCGCCGACCGCCGGGTCAAGCTCGTCTGCCTCACGCCGAAGGCGAAGCCGGCACTGAAGGCCATCGCCACCATCGGACGGAAGCTGCGGGCCGAACTCATGGAAGGAGTGGACGAGCGGCGGGTGACGGCCGCGGTCGCGCTCCTCGAGCATCTGAAGGAGCGGCTGAGCCCGCTCGAGGCGGCAGCGGAATCGGCACCGGTCGTTCTGGACGAGGCGGTGTGACGGCATGGCCCAGGTGATCCAGGCGAAGATGCCCCCGGCGGAGGGTCGGGCCGAAGCCAAGGCGGAGTCGCTCAGCCCGGCGCCGGCGCGCCGTCGCCGCAACATCCGCCCCCTACGGTTCCTCGTCATCGCCCTGGTGCTGGTCGGCGGGGCCGCGATCGGCGCCTACGAGATCCACCGGCGGATGACGCATGTGTCGGAATACGACGCCCGCGTGACCGCGGACATGGTGACGATGTCGAGCCGGGCCGATGGCTGGGTGGTGGAGATGCCCGCGCTCGAAGGCATGACGGTCGAGGCGGGCCAGGTGGTGGTCCGGATCGACGACCGCATCGCCAGGCTGAGGGCGGAAGCGCTGCGGGCGCAGATAGCCGCAGTGCAGGCCGACCGGGTCCGCCTTTCGGCCGAGCGGCGGGCGGTGGAGAACCAGGCCGCCGCCAAAGCGCGGACCCGCACTTCCGGCGTGCAGATGACCGAAGCCGCCCGCGCCGCCCTCGATTCCGACATACTTCTGGCGAAGCTGGAACTGGAACGGGCCCGCGCCCTGTCGCAGAAGGGCGTCATCACCGACAAGCAGCTGGAGACCGCCCAGGCCAACATGCAGCGGCTGGAGAGCATGCGACGGCGCCTGGACGCCGAGCGCCAGCAGGCCCAGGGGACACTGGGCGAAGCGATGGCCGAGCGTGACCGCCTGGAGGTGATCGACGGCCAGATCGCCGGCCTCGATCCCGTCGAGGCGAACCTGAGGGCCCAGCTCGCCCAGCTCGAAGTGGAAGTCGGGGACCGCACGCTGAAGAGCCCGGTTCCCGCCATCATCGACCGTACCTTCGTCGAACCCGGCGAATACGTGCTGGCCGGGCAGCGCATCCTGATGCTGCACAACCCGAAGGAGGTCTGGGTCGAGGCCAACATCAAGGAGACGCAGCTGCGCAAGCTGAAGGTGGGTCAGCCGGTGCACATAGCCGTCGACGCCTTTCCCGACGACCGGTTCAGGGGAACGGTGGCCCGCATCGGGTCGGCCGCCACCTCGCGCTTTGCACTGCTGCCTACGCCCAACCCGTCGGGCAACTTCACCAAGATCACCCAGCGCGTGCCGGTCAAGATCGTCTTCACCGAGATGCCGAGGCCGCTGTCGCCCGGCATGATGGTGGAGGTCGACATTGACATACGATAGCGCCGAGGATCTCGCCGCCCGCTATGGCCCCGCCTATCGCTGGCTGGTCACGATCACCGGCATGGTCGGGGTGCTGGCCATGGTCCTGGCCATGACCACGGTGAACGTCGCGGTGCCGGACGTCATGGGCGCCTTCGGCATCGGCCAGGACAAGGCGCAGTGGATGTCGTCGGCCTATATGGCGACGATGACCGCCGGCATGCTGCTGAATGCCTGGGCCGCCAACATCGCGGGCGAGCGGCGGGTCTTCATCAGCGCGCAGATCGTCTTCTCCTGCGGCGCGGTGATGGGTGGCACGGCACCGACGGAGAACGTGCTGATCCTCGCCCGCGTGCTTCAGGGGTTCAGCGCCGGCATCGCCCAGCCGCTCGTCATGGCGATCATCTTCAGCGCCTTTCCGCCCGAGCGCCGGGGCACCGCCATGGGCATTTTCGGCCTCGGCGTCGTCTTCGCCCCGGCTATCGGGCCGACGCTCGGCGGACTGATGATCGAATTCTTCTCCTGGCGCTACGTCTTCTTCATCTCTCTGCCCTTCTGCGGCATCGCGGCCGTGCTGGCGGCCTTCTTCATGCCGACGCGGCCGTGGCCGATGCGCATACCCGCCTTCGACTGGCTCGGCTTCGGGCTGCTCTGCCTCGGCCTCTACGGACTGATGGTCGGGGTCGCCGACGGCCAGCGCGAAAGCTGGGCTTCCAATCATACCGTCATGCACCTGACCGCCGGCGCGCTGGGAGCGGCCGGCTTCATCCTGTGGGAGCTCAAGACGGACCGACCGCTGCTCGACATCCGCATGTTCGCCGGTCCGGCCTTCGCCGCGGCGGCCGTGGTCGCCTTCATCTTCGGCGCCGGCATGATGGCCTCCACCTACCTGATCCCGGTCTTCGTGCAGACGGTGCTGGGCTTCACGCCGCTGCTCGCCGGCCTGATGCTGATGCCGGCCGGGCTGATGCTGGCGGTGATCTTCCCGACGGCGGGGCGGCTCTCCGATACGCTGTCGCCGGGGCTGATGATCATGGGCGGACTCGTTCTCTTCGCCGCCGGATTCCTGATCACCGCGGGGGCCGACGCCGATACGACCTTCTGGACCCTGGCCGGCCTCACCATGCTCTCCCGGCTCGGCCTCGGCTTCATCAATCCGAGCCTCAACGCCTCCTCGCTCAAGGCCCTGCCCCCCGAACAGGTCCGCCAGGGTGCCGGCGCGACCAACTTCATGCGCCAGCTGGGTGGGGCCTTCGGCATCAACCTCGCCGTCGTCTTCCTCGAGATGCGCACGCGATTTCATGCCGAGGCGCTGACGGCGACCCAGGACTTCGGCAACGAGACGACCGAGCGGCTGATCCAGCAGGTGAAGGCGCTGATGGCGAAGGCCGGACTGCCGGAACAGGCGCAACGTTCGGGCGCGCTCGACTATCTCGGCCAGATCGTGCACGGGCAAAGCCAGATGCTGGCCTTCCAGGACACCTTCATCATCGTCGCCTGCGTGGCCCTGGCCGCGCTGCTGCCCGCCTATATCCTGTCGCGCGCCCAGCGTCCGGCGCCCCTCCTCGCCCCCGCCGAATAGGCTAGAGTCGCCCCGGTCCGGCCGCCGCGGGCGGCCAGAGTATGGGGAAGCCGAGATGATCGATCTCTACGGAATGGGCAGTCCGAACGTCGTCAAGGTCTACCTGGCGCTGGAGGAGATGGGACTTCCCTACAAGGCGATTCCGGTCGACGTGTTCGGCGGGGCGCAGTTCGACGAGGCCTTCCTGAAGCTCAACCCGAACGCCAAGGTTCCCCTGATCGTCGACCACGAAGGCCCGGGCGGACGCGACTACACGGTGTTCGAATCGGGCGCCATCCTGCTCTATCTGGCCGAGAAGACGGGGCGGTTCCTGCCGAAGGACACGACCGCGCGCTACGACGTCATCCAGTGGATGATGGTGCAGATGACCGGCATGGGTCCGATGTTCGGCCAGCACGTCCATTTCCTGCGCTTCGCCCCGCCCGGCAACGAGTATGCCCAGAGCCGCTATCGCACCCAGGCGCTCCGGGTCCTCGACGTGCTGGAAGGACGTCTGGCCGACAGGCCCTTCCTCGGCGGGCCGGACTATTCAATCGCCGACATGGCGACCTTCCCCTGGGCGCGGAATGTCGGACCGCTGTTCGGCAAGGAGACGGAGGCGAAGTATCCTAGGATCATGGCCTGGGTGGCCGGCATCGCCGCCCGCCCGGCCGTGGTGAAGGCGCTCGCCGCCGTGGACGACGTGCGGGCCAGGACCACGGCCTTCGACAAGGCGAAGCCGGAACTGCTGGACAAGGTGTTCGGCCGGGGTGCCTTCGCCGTCTGAGCTCAGATCGGCCCGCTCGATCGTTTCCGGGGGTCGAGGCGGATCCAAGCCGGAGCGTGGTCGGAGGCTCCCTGCCGGCCGCGCATTGCGCGATCGACGCCGCCATCCTTCAGCCGCCGTGCCAGGTCGGGACTGAGCAGCAGGTGATCGAGCCGCAGACCGGCGTCGCGCGGCCAGCGGTTTCGCTTGTAGTCCCAGAAGGTGTAGAGGTCCCGCCTCTCCGGGAAGAGGCTGCGCAGCGCATCCGTCCAGCCCTGCGACAGGAGCCGTGCATAGGCGGCACGCGACTGCGGTTGCAGCAGAGCATCGTCATCCCAGGATTTCGTGGGATAAATGTCACGATTGGACGGCACCACGTTGAAGTCCCCGGCGAGGACAGCCGGAACCTTCGCGGCCGCCAACTGCGCGGCATGCGCGATCAGCCGCTCGAACCACGCGAGCTTGTAGTCGAACTTGGGCCCCGGTTGCGGATTGCCGTTCGGCAGATAGACGCAACCGACCAGAAGGCCGCCCACGGCCGCCTCGATGTAGCGGCTCTGCCCGTCCGCCGGATCGCCGGGCAGGCTCCGCCGCGTTTCCACCGGTTCGGCGCCGCGGGCCAGGATGGCGACACCGTTCCAGGTCCTTTCGCCCCGCCAGACGCAGCCGTATCCCGCTTCGCGCAGGACCGCCTCGGGGAACCGCGCGTCGGTGGCCTTCAGTTCCTGCAGGCAGACGATGTCCGGCCGCGCCTCCTCCAGCCAGTCGAGGAGAAGGCGCAGCCGGCGGATGACGTTGTTGATGTTGTAGGTCGCGATCTTCATCGGGCCGGGAACGGCGAGGGCCGATCCCGGCCGACAGGGGGAAGGCAGGCCCTCAGCGGCACTGGAAGGTGACGGTGCGGCTGCCGTTGGTGTTCGTGGTGATGTTCGACATCACCTGGTTCGAGCCCCGCCCGGCGCAATAGTTCTGCGCGTTGCGCGAAGCCTCGATCAGTTCGGCGTCGGCCATGTAGGTGTAGGTGAGCGGCGCGGTCGCCGGCACCGTGGCGACGGCCGGCGGCGGCGAGGTCACCACCGTGGCCGGGGCCACGGCCACCGGCTTCACACAGTCGAAGACGACGCGCTTCGTGCCATCCGGATCGGTTCCGAAGGTCACGGTGCGATGAACCGACTGATAGGTGCTGCAATAGGCAGCCGCCCGTTCGTTCGCCTGCACCAGCTCCGGATCGGTGCGGTACTTGTAGGTCACCGACGGGTTCGAGACGTTCACCTGCTGCGGCTCGTTCGAGGACGGGGCGCAGGCGGCCAGGGCCAGAAGCGAAACCGCGCCGGCCAGGCGCAGGGATTGGCGGGAGATCGGGGCGGCATCGGCAAACATCGCGGTCCTCCTTGCGGCAGCCGCGGTCGACCAGCCGGCAGCGGCCCTTCGGGCCGCCCCGCCCGCGACCGGCGCGGCTTCTCGGGTTGCTATCGATTCCCCCGAACGCCCGGGGACGCGGCGGGGTTCCGCAAGAGGAACTGGTATCGTGCCGCGCCCGCGCCGATACTGCAGCGCAGTACGACAAGAAGCTGGAGGAGTAGCCCGATGCCGCACGCCATCCGTGTCCATGCCTTTGGCGGCCCCGAGGTTCTCCGCTGGGAAGAGGTGGAGGTTCGCGCCCCGAGGCCGGGCGAAGTTCGGCTGAGGCATGCCGCCATCGGCCTCAACTACGTCGAGGTGGTCCAGCGCACCGGCGCCTTCCCCTTTCGCCTGCCGTTCATTCCCGGCAACGAGGCCGCCGGCACGGTCGAGGCGGTGGGCGAGGGGGTCAGCGAGTTCAAGCCGGGCGACCGCGTCGCCTATGCTCCCGTCCCCGGAGCATATAGCGAGGTGCGGGTGATCCCGGCCGAGCGGCTGGTGGCGCTGCCGGATTCGATCGGCTTCGAGACCGCGGCGGGCATGATGCTGCAGGGCATGACGGCGCAATACCTGATCCGCCAGATCTACAAGGTGGACAAGGGCGACGTCGTGCTGGTGCATGCCGCCGCCGGCGGGATGGGCCTGTTCCTGTGCCAATGGGCCAATGCGCTGGGCGCCACCGTACTCGGCACGGTTTCGACGCATGAGAAGGCGGCGCTGGCGAAGGAGAACGGCTGCCACCATCCGATCCTCTACACCCGCGACGACGTGGTGACGGAGGTGAAGCGGATCACCGAGGGCGCGATGGCGACACTCGTCCTCGACGCGGTGGGCAAGGATACCATCCAGGCCTCCATCGGACTCGCTCCGCCCGCGCGGGCACGTGATCTCCTACGGCAATGCCTCGGGCCCGATCCCGCCCATCGACATCAACCAGCTCGGCAACAAGGGCTCCCTGACGCTGACGCGCGGCACACTCGCCACCTTTACCGCGACCCGCGCCGGGCTGCTCGAATGCGCCAGGGACCTGTTCGACGTGGTGCAGTCCGGCAAGGTGAAGGTTCATATCAACCAGCGCTGGCCGTTGAAGGACGCCGCGGCCGCGCATCGGGCGCTGGAAGGTCGCGCCACCACGGGATCGTCGCTGCTGATGCCGTAAGGCTGGCACGACCAGGGGGAGGAACAAGGATGGCCGATGCCACGACACCCAAAGGCGCCGAGCCGGCGACCGTGGAGTCCAATGCCCGCGTGCGGGAGGCGCTGCCCTTCGACGACGTCCAGGACTTCGAGGATGCGAAGCGCGGCTTCGTCGCCACGCTTCCCGACGGCGTGATCCGCGCGGCAGGCGGAACCGTGGTCTGGAATCTGAAGGCCTATGAGTTCCTCTCGGCGGATGCGCCACCGACGGTGAATCCGAGCCTGTGGCGGATCGCCCGGCTCAACATGAACAACGGCCTGTTCAAGGTGACGGAGCGTGTCTGGCAGATCCGTGGTCTCGACCTCGCCAACATGACGATCATCGAGGGCGAGAGCGGCCTGATCCTGGTCGATCCCCTGACCACGGCGGAGGTCGCGAAGGCGGGGCTCGAGCTCTACTTCACGCAGCGCCCGCGCGTGCCGGTGCGCTGCGTGATCTATACGCACAGCCATGTCGATCACTATGGCGGGGTGAAGGGCGTCACCACCGAAGAGGACGTGCGCGCAGGCAGGACCGCCGTGATCGCTCCCAACGGGTTCATGGAAGCCGTGGGTGGCGAGAACGTCCTGGCCGGGGTCGCCATGACGCGCCGCGCGCAGTTCCAGTTCGGCGGCCTACTGCCTCCCGGCGAACGGGGCCAGGTCGATGCCGGCCTCGGCAAGGTGACGGCGCGCGGCACCGTCACCCTGATCCCGCCGACCGACCTCATCGTCGAGACGACCGAGCGGCGGGTGGTCGACGGTGTGGAGATCGAGTTCCAGCTCGCGCCCGAGAGCGAGGCGCCGGCCGAGATGCACATGTTCTATCCACAGTTCGGCGTTCTCAACATGGCCGAGAACACGACGCGCCATCTGCACAATTTCATCCCGCTGCGAGGTTCGGTGGCGCGCGATCCGCGCCTGTGGTCACGCTACATCGCCGAGGCGATGCGCATGTACGGCGACCGCACCGAGGTACTGATCGCCCAGCACCACTGGCCGACCTGGGGGCGGGAGAAGGTCATGGCCTTCCTGGCGAAGCAGCGCGACCTCTACAAGCACATCCACGATCAGGCGCTCCGCCTCGCCAATCTCGGGAAGCGGCCGGCGGATATCGCGGAGGAACTGACCCTGCCCGCCGACCTGTCGCGGGAATGGTCGGTACGCGGCTACTACGGCACGGTCAGTCACAACGCCAAGGCCGTCTTCCAGCGCTATCTCTCCTGGTACGACGGCAACCCCGCCAACCTGAACCCTCTTCCTCCCGTCGAGACCGCCAGGAAGACGGTCGACTACATGGGCGGCGGCGCCGCGGTGATCGCCCGCGCCCGCGCCGATTTCGCCAAGGGCGAGTACCGCTGGGTGGCGCAGGCGATGTACCAGGTGGTCTTCGCCGAGCCCGGCAACCGGGAGGCGCGCGAACTCGGCGCCGATGCGCTGGAGCAGCTCGGCTATCAGGCGGAATCGGCGACCTGGCGCAATGCCTATCTCTACGGCGCGCGCGAGCTGCGCGGTGGCGTCACGCAGATCCCGCCGCGCCCGATCCTCAGCCCGGATCTGATCCGCGCCGTCAGCACCGACATCTTCTTCGACTTCATGGGCGTGCGGTTGAACGCGGGCCGGGCGACGGGCAGACGCTTCGTCATCGACTGGTGTTTCACCGATACCGGCGAGATCGTCGCGCTGACGCTGGAGAATGCCACCCTGACCCAGCTCTACGGAAGGGCCTCGCCGGCGCCGGCCGCCACGGTCACGACGACGCGGCCGGTGCTGGACGCGCTCATGGTCAGGCAGTCGACCGTCGAGGAGGCGCTGGCGAAGGGAGGGCTGCGGGTGGAAGGCGATGCCGGCGTCCTGCACGCTCTCTTCGCCATGCTGGACGACTTCCCCCCGATGTTCGACATCCTCACGCCGGGGGGAATCTGACCGCCCTACTTCTTCTGCGCGGCGGGAAGGAAATCGTCGAGCGGCACGCCGAAACTGTTCAGCGCCCAGGAGACGAGGTTGTACTGACCGATGGTGAAGACCACGTCCATCATCTGCTGGGTCGAGTAGGTCTTCGACAGCGTCGCCCAGGTGGCGTCGGACACGACGGAGTCGTTGTAGAGATCGTCGGCCGCCTGCATCAGCGCCTTCTCATGCTCGGACCAGTCGGCGGCGGGACCCTTCTTGATCCTCTCGATATCGGCCTCGGGCACGCCTCCGCGCTTGGCGATCAGCTCGTGCTGGGCGAACTCGTACTCGGCCTGGTTCAGCCAGCCGATGCGCAGGATCAGCAGCTCGCGGTCACGGAAGGGCAGGGTCTGCTTGGACAGGATATGCCCGGCGAAGGGCGTCCAGCGCTTCACCAGGTTGGGGTGGTTGGCGAGCACCTTGAAGATGTTGAACAGCTCGCCGTTCATCTTGTTCTTTTCGACGCCCTCGCGCTCCTCCGGCGCCATGCTCGACAGGTCGCGCATCGGAATGCGCTGCTTGCGTTTGATCATCTGGGGTGTCCTCCGGTTGTTTTCTGCGATTCGATCCCGGCCACTCTGGCGATACGCGCGCCGCCGGTCGAGTCGATGACGCGCCGTCACGGCGGGTGTATTCAGGACGGGGATCACAAGGGATCGGAAGATCGTGTTGAAGGAAGCCCAAGACCTGCGCGAGGAGGGGCGCGAGCTCCATCGCCTGCTCGATGCATTAAAGGACGAGGACTGGGGCCGCGAGACGGCCTTCAAGCGCTGGAGCATCAACGACGTGATCCAGCACCTGCATTCCTCCGACCTGCTGGCCGCCGCCTCGGCCGAGAGCCCGGAAGCCTTCGAGCGCCATTGGGGCGAAACCCGAGCGCGGCGCGCGGAGGGGCTGTCGCGGGTGGAGGTGACGCGCGCGCGCTTCGGCGACCTCCTCGGACGCCGGCTGCTCGCGCGCTGGCGCGAGACGCTGGAAAGCCTGTGCGACCGGCTGGAGGTCCGCGCCCCGGACGAACGGCTGAAGTGGGTCGGGCCCGATATGGGCGTGCGCATGTTCACCACCGCCCGCCAGATGGAGACCTGGGCCCACGGACAGGCGATCTACGATCTTCTCGGCGTCGAGCGGCGGGACGGCGACCGGCTGCAGAACATCGCCGTCATCGGGGTTAAGACCTTCGGCTGGACCTTCGCCAACCGCGGCCTCGAGCCGCCCGGCCCGGCGCCGCAGGTGCGCCTGACCGCCCCCTCGGGCGCGGTCTGGAACTGGAATGCGCCGGACGATGCGAACCTGGTCGAGGGGCCCGCGACCCAGTTCTGCCAGGTGGTGACGCAGACGCGCAACGTCGCGGATACGGACCTGACGGTCAGGGGCGAGCCGGCCAAGGCGTGGATGGCGATCGCCCAGTGCTTCGCCGGCCCGCCGGAGGACCCGCCGGCCCCGGGAACGCGCCGCATGAGGGGGAAGGCATGAACGATCTGGTACTGAAGGGCGGACGGGTGATCGAACCGTCGCTGGGCCTGGACAAGGTGACCGACATCGCCTTCGCCGGCGGCAGGGTGGCGGCGATCGGCGACGGCCTCTCGGGCCGCGACACGCGCGACGTGACGGGGAAGATCGTGGCACCGGGCCTGATCGACCTGCACACGCATGTCTATTGGGGCGGCACCTCTCTCGGGGTTTCCGCCGAACTCCTCGCGCGGACGGGCGGCGTCACCACCTCGATCGATGCCGGAAGCGCCGGCGCCGGCAACTTCCATGGATTCCGCGCGCATGTGATCGAACCCTGCCCCGTCCGCATCCTGCCCTATATCAACGTCTCCTTCCCCGGCATCTTCGCCTTCTCCAAGGCGGTGATGGTGGGGGAGGCGGCGGACGTCCGGCTGCTCGACCTGCGCGAATGCCTGCGGGTGATCAAGGAGAACGCCGACCTGATCATCGGCGTCAAGGTGCGCGTCGGAAAGTCCGCCAGCGGGACGGCCGGAATACAGCCGCTCGACATGGCGCTCGAAGTGGCGGAGGCCAGCGGCCTGCCGGTTATGGCGCATCTGGACAATCCGCCGCCGTCCCGTCGGGAAGTGGTCGAGCGCCTGCGGCCCGGCGACATCCTGACCCACTGCTTCCGCCCCTTCCCCAACGCGCCGGTGCGGGCCGACGGCCGGGTGCGCGAGGAAGTCATGGAAGCCCGCGCGCGGGGTGTCTTCTTCGATATCGGCCATGGCGGCGGGTCCTTCGGCTTCGCCACCACCCGGGCGATGCTGGCGGCGGGCTTCCTGCCCGATGCGATCTCTTCCGACGTGCATGCGGTGTCGATCGAGGGGCCGGCCTTCGACCTGTTGACCACGATGTCGAAGTTCCTGTGCCTGGGCGTGGATCTGCCCACGGTGATCCGCCTCGCCACCGCGTCTCCCGCCCATGCGATCCGCCGGCCCGACCTCGGCACCCTGCGCCCCGGCTCGGTGGGCGAGGCCAGCATCATCGAGGTGAGGAAGGGCCGTTTCGACTATGCCGACTGCATCGGCGAGACGCTGACCGGCGAACAGAAACTGGTCTGCGCCGGCGTCGTCCTCGCCGGCCAATGGTGGCACCCGGTCTGACTCGGAACGCCCCCGGCCCGCTCGCGTTCTCCCTGCACCCGTCTTCCGGATCGGCCGGTCGCGGGCGGGCGGGGAGAACGGGAAGCAAGTGGGCGGATCGGAACGGCAACCAGGAGAACGGGAAGACGGCGGCGGCCGGGCGATTCCGACCTTGATCCTGAAGACGCTCCTCGGGGCGGGCGTCCTGGCCCTCGCCGCGTTTCTCCTCCACCGAACCCTGTCGCGCTACGATGCCGGGGAGATCCAGGCCGCCATCGGCGCCATACCCGCAGCGCGGGTCGCGGCCGCCATCGGCTTCGCCTCCGCCAGCTACCTGACCCTGACCCTGTTCGATTGGACCGCCCTGCGCTACGCCGGCCGCCCCCTGCCCTGGCACAAGGCCGCGCTCGCGTCCTTCTGCGGCCTTTCGATCGGTCACAACCTGGGCTTCGCCGCCGTCAGCAGCGGCGCGATCCGCTATCGCTTCTACGCCCGCTGGGGCCTCGACATGACGGAAGTCGCGCAAGTGATCCTGTTCTGCGGCATGACCGTGGGACTCGGACTGGTCACGCTGGGCGGCAGCGCGCTTCTCCTGCGTCCCGCCCTCGCGGCGGAGGTTCTAGGCGTGTCCCGCGCTGCCGTCCTTGCGCTCGGTCTCGTCTGCCTCACCCTTTCCGCCGGCTGGATCGGGCTCGCCGCGACGCTCCGCAGACCCCTCCGCATCCGTCGCTTCAGTCTGCGGATGCCGGGCGTGAGGCTCGCCCTCGCCCAGGTCGGACTCGGTACCTTGAACTTCGCCCTGGTCGCGGCCTGCCTGCATCAGGTCCTCGCCGCGGCCGGCGACATCCCCTATGCCAGCGCGGCCGCCGTCTATGTGCTGGCGAATGCCGCGGCGCTGATCAGCCATGTGCCGGGCGGCCTCGGCGTCATCGAGAGCGTGGTCCTTCTCCTCCTGCCGGCGGCCAATGCGATCGGCGCGGTCATTGCCTTTCGGGCCGCCTACTTCCTCCTGCCGCTGGCGTTGGGGCTCCCGGTATTCGGCCTGGCGGAACTGCTCCTCAACGGCCGATCGGGCGCGCGGGATCGAGCGCCCAGGTCAGCGGAATCGGCCGCACCGGCCCGTGCGGATGGGGATCCGACATCGGGCGCAGGCCGCGCGGGCGATGGTTCAACCGATCGATCGCAGCGAAGAGTGAGCCGGTTTCAGCGAGAATCCGCCTGACCATCGGCGGCGCGGCGTCGAGATGTTCGCCCAGGAGACGGGCGAGCACGCCGGTCACCGCATCCCTGTGGCGCGGGTTCAGCGCCTGCATCGCCAGGTCGCACTCGGTGTCGACGCCCATGGAACGGTTGTTCAGATTGGCCGAGCCGATCCGCAGGAGGCGGTCGTCGGCGATCATCACCTTGGAATGCACTTTGACCTGTCGGTCTCCGGCCCGGCCCGGCACCACCGGATAATAGAGGCGGAAGCGGTTGGCGTGGTCGGCCCGCCGCAGCCGCCGCGCGAGGCGGTCGCGATTCCGCCCCATGACCAGATGTTCCATGACGCCCGCCGAGACCTGCGTCGTGACGATGGCGATTTCCGGACCCTCGGGCGCCTCGAGGCTGTCCAGCAGCGCCGCGAGGACCGACCGGGCGGTGAGGTACTGCGTCTCGACATAGAGCCAGCGCTCGGCCGCGCCGATGGCTTCGACGATACCCCGCTCGACCTCCCTCACCCCCTCGGCCGGTTCGGTCCTGGCGATGGCGACCGGGATATCGGTGAAGTCACCCCCTTCCAGGCCCGCCCCCGCCGGCAGCGGCGCCAGCACCTCCTTGGTGGCCCGGCGCCAGCGCGCGCGGGCGACCTCGGCCACCGCGACGGCCGCCTGTCCCGTCACCACCGCCTGCACGTCGTGCACGGGCGGGTAGCGCTCGCCATCGGGATCGCGCCGGCCGCCGCCGCGGGCGGCATGCCGGCTGGTGTCCCAGCGCGCGACCGTGAGGTCCATGCCGCCGACCGCGGCGAGGCGGTCGTCGATGCAGACGATCTTCTGGTGATGCGCGGCATAGACCGGTTGCCGGCGGTCGAGCACGAGACGCAGGCGCGGATGCCGCTGCCAGTCCGCACTGAACAGCAGTTCGCTCGCCGATCCCGGTCCCCAGAACGGCGCCAGGCTCCAGACCAGGATTCGAACCTCGAGCGCCGGCCGCGCCTCGACGAGTGTGCGCAGCAGGGGGCCGAGGGCCGGCTGCCCCTCGCCGGGCTGGAGCCGGATACGGCCGTCGAAATCCCAGCCGACGATCAGAACCGACCGTTCGGCCGAACGCAGGCTGTGATCGAGGAAGTTGAAATAGGCGTCCGCATCGACCAGCACTCGAGCGGTCGCGGCCGTCTCCACCCGCCAGCAGTTCGTGCCGGGACGGAACGTGCCGTCGGATCCGACCGTGCCCCGGGGGAGCGCTTCCGCCCCCCGACCGAGGGCGTAGGCGCCGGGACTGGAGCGATCGTGCCGCTGCTTTGCCTGCATCTCGTCTGGATCCCCATCGGACGAAGGGGAACGCGGACGAGGGGCAGAAGGTTCACCACCGCTGCAGGGTCAGCGATGCTTCTGGTCGCGGGCGTCGTAGGCCTTGACGATGCGGGCGACCAGCGGATGACGGACCACATCGCCCTCGTTGAAGCGGACGATGCCCACTTCCGGCACGTTTTCGAGCACGTCGAGCGCGTCGCCCAGACCGGACACGGCGCCGGGCGGCAGGTCCATCTGGCTCGGATCTCCGGTGACCGCCATGCGTGAATGGTCGCCGAGGCGGGTCAGGAACATCTTCATCTGCATCGGCGTGGTGTTCTGCGCCTCGTCCAGGATACAGAAGGAATGGGCCAGCGTGCGGCCGCGCATGAAGGCGAGCGGCGCGATCTCGATCTTGCCGGTCTCCATCCATTGCGCCATCTGCTCGGCCGGCAGCATGTCGGCCAGTGCGTCGTAGAGCGGGCGGAGATAGGGGTCGACCTTCTCCTTCATGTCGCCTGGGAGGAAGCCCAGCCGCTCCCCCGCCTCGACGGCCGGACGCGACAGGATCAGTCGATCGACCTTGCCGGCGAGCAGCATGGCCACCCCCACCGCCACGGCGAGATAGGTCTTGCCCGTTCCGGCCGGGCCGAGGCCGAAGACGAGCTCCTGGCGCGCCAGCGCGTCGAGATAGCGGGCCTGGGTGGGCGTGCGCGGCGTGATCAGCTTGCGCCGGGTCTTGATCTGCAGCGCCTCGCCGGCCGGATCGACGCCCTCGCGGGTCAGGCGGATCGCGCCGTCGACATCGCCGATGCTGACCCCCTCGCCGCGCTCCAGCCGCTGGTAGAGCGAGCGCAGGACCTCGCCGGCGGCGACGCGGTCGCCCGCACCGGAAATGGCGACCCGGTTGCCGCGCGAGGTGAGCGAAACACCCAGCTTCTGCTCGATCCGGGCCAGATGCCGGTCATGGTCGCCGTAGAGTTCGGGCAGGCGGGCATTGTTGTCGAAGTTCACGATCAGGGCCGGGCTCTGCGCCTCGGACCGCTGCTTCGAACGGGGTGTGGTTGTCATGCCGGACTATCTGGCGCCGGGAGGGGCATCGCCGTCAAGCGGCCGTCCTTTCGCCGTCGGCGAGCCGGCCGGCAAGCGCGATCGGACCGGCGCCTTCGATGATCACGTCGACGATGCGGCCGTCGAGGCTCTCCGGCGCGTCGAGATGGACCGGCTGCATATAGGGGGAGCGGCCAAGGCGCTGCCCGGGGCGCTTACCCGGGCGATCGAGCAGGACGGGCATGCGCCGGCCCACCATCGAGGCGTTGAACTCGGCCATCTGCCGGCCCAGCAGCGCCTGCAGGCGGGCCAGGCGGTCGGCCTTGACCACCTCCGGCACCACGCCCTCCTTCACCTCCGCCGCGGGCGTGCCCGGGCGCGGGCTGTACTTGAAGGAGAAGGCCTGGGGAAAGCCCACCTCGCGAACGAGCGCCAGCGTGGCCTCGAAATCCTCCTCGCTCTCGCCCGGGAACCCCACGATGAAATCGGAGGACAGCGCCAGGTCGGGCCGCGCTTCGCGCAGCCGCCCGACGACGCGGCGGTAGTGCTCGGCCGTGTGCCGGCGGTTCATCGCGGCGAGGATGCGGTCCGAGCCGGACTGCACCGGCAGGTGCAGGAACGGCATCAGCACGCCGACATCGCGATGCGCGGCGATCAGCTCGTCATCCACCTCCAGCGGATGTGAGGTGGTGTAGCGCAGCCGGTCGAGGCCAGGGATCTCGGCAACCGCGCGCAGCAGGCGGCCGAAGCTCCAGGCCCGACCGTCGGGGCCGTCGCCATGCCAGGCGTTGACGTTCTGGCCGAGCAGCGTGAGCTCGATGCTGCCGCCGGCCACGAGGCGTCGCGCCTCGGCCAGCACGTCGGCCGCGGGGCGCGAAAACTCGGCGCCGCGAGTGTAGGGCACGACGCAGAAGGTGCAGAACTTGTCGCAGCCTTCCTGGATGGCGAGGAAGGCGGAAGCCCCGCGGGCGCTGGCCTCTTCAGGCAGCGCGTCGAACTTGCTCTCGACCGGAAAGTCGGTATCGACCAGCCGCGCGGCCTTGCGGCCCGGCATCGCCTCGACCCGGGCGAGCAGGTCGGGCAGCCGGTGATAGGCCTGAGGTCCGACGACGATATCGACATTGCCGGCCCGCCGGGCGAGCTCTGCTCCCTCGGCCTGGGCGACGCAGCCGGCCACCGCGATCATCATGCGCCCGCCCTGGGCTGCGCGATTGGCCTGGTGCTCGCGCAGCCGCCCCAGTTCGGTGAAGACCTTCTCGGCCGCCTTCTCGCGGATATGGCAGGTGTTCAGGATGACGAGATCGGCGCCTTCCGGCGTCTCGACGCTCTCCCAGCCCTTCGGCGCCAGCGTGTCGACCATGCGCCCGGAGTCATAGACGTTCATCTGGCAGCCGTAGGTCTTCACGAAGACCTTCTTCGGCGGCTGGAGAGGCGTGGAGGGGGGCAGGTCGCTCATCGCGGGCGGATCGGTAGCAGGATGGGCGGGGGCGTCAAGTCCCCAGCCGGTACACCCGCCGTGCCGTGCCGGCGAAGATCGCCGCCTTTTCGGCCTCCGAAGTCCCCGCCGCGATCCGCTTCAGCGCGTTCCAGATGCCGACCCAGCCGATGCCCATCTTGTCGACCGGGAAGTTGCTTTCGGCCATGCAGCGATCGGGGCCGAAGAGTTCGATGCAGGGTTCGATCCAAGGGCGCCACCAGTCGGCGAGCTGCCGGGAGGTCGGCGGAGCGGCCAAGGCACCGTAGTCGTAGGCGGCGAGGCGCATCATCATGCCGCCGAGCTTGACCGAGACGTTCGGGCATTTCGCGATCTCTTTCACCCGCGACAGCCAATAGGCCCGTACCTCCTCCTTCCGCCCGGCATAGGGGCCGTAGCCGAGCGGGCCGCCGCAATGGCCGAGGATGATATTGGCGTCCGGATGCGCACGCGCCAGCGCCAGTACCTCGTCGAGCTGGGTATGGAAGACCCAGGCGTCGAGCGACAGGCCATGCGCGGTGAGCCGGTCGAGGCCGCGGCCCACTTCCGGGCGGCCGTAGAGGCCGGGGGTGGGACAGCCGTTGCCGATGATGGGATCGGCATCCCAGGCGGCCGAGTGGCGGATGCCCTTGAACCGCCCGCCGCCGGCCCGGACATGCGCCTCCAGCACCGGATCGATCCGGTCGCCGAGGGCAAGGTCGGCGAAGCCGACGATACCGGCCGCGATCCGCACCGGGCCGTAGCGGCCGCTGTCGCTCATCGCGGCGATGCCGGCGACGAACTCCGTCTCGCCCACCGGTTTCATCTCTTCCGGCCCGTCGGCTCGGTACATCGCATGGCACTGCACGAAGACCGAGGCGACGACGTTGTGACCCGTCGCCATGTCTTCCAGATACTCGTCGAGCAGATAGCGCTGGTCGGTGCGGTGCCAGAGGTGATGGTGGGTATCGACGATCGGCAGCTCGGGATCGATCACCGCCTCTGCTTCCGCCCGTGCCAGCCAGTCCGGTCGCGGCGGATAGATGTGGCCGAAGCGCGTTGGCGTCATGATCCGATCCTGGGCGTTTCGTTTCCTCGCCGCCAAGACTGCCCGGCCGGTCACGACATCGCCAGCATCCAGATCGCCGCTGGTCATCACTGCGACCGCGACCTACCTTCATCGCGGAAACCACGAGGAGAGTGCTGCCCATGCCTGTCAGCCGCTCCAAGAAGGACCGCATCGGCAATCACATGCTGAAGCCGGAAACGCTGATGATCAGCTACGGCTACGACCCGATGCTGTCGGAAGGCGCGATCAAGCCGCCGGTCTTCCTGACCTCCACCTTCCTGTTCAGCTCGGCGGAAGCGGGGCGCGACTTCTTCGATTACACCGCCGGCCGGCGCGAACCGCCAGAGGGGGTCGATCCCGGCCTCGTCTATTCCCGCTTCAACCACCCGAACAGCGAGATCCTCGAGGACCGCCTCGCCATCCTCGAAGGCGCGGAGGTCGGCGCCATCTTCTCCTCCGGCATGTCGGCCATCGCCACCACCCTTCTCGCCCATGTCCGGCCCGGCGACGTGGTTCTGCACAGCCAGCCGCTCTATGGCGGCACGGAAGTCCTGATCGCGAAGACCCTGCAGCCCTTCGGCATCGGCGCCGTAGGCTTTCACGACGGGGTGGAAGACGCCGCCGTGCATGCCGCGGCCGAGGAGGCGATGAGGCAGGGGCCGGTGGCCGTGATCTTCGTGGAGACGCCGTGCAATCCCCTGAACAGCCTGGTCGATCTGGCGCTGATGCGGCGCCTGGCGGACCGGATCGAGATCCGGCAGGGCCGGCGGCCGGTGATCGTCTGCGACAACACGCTGCTCGGGCCGATCTTCCAGCAGCCGCTGAGATTCGGCACCGATATCGTCATCTATTCGCTGACCAAATATGTCGGCGGACACAGCGACCTTGTCGCCGGCGCGGCGCTCGGCGGGAAGACGGCGATGCGATCGGTGAAACTGCTGCGCGGCGCGATCGGCACCCAGCTCGACCCGCATTCGGCCTGGATGATCACCCGCTCGCTGGAAACCCTGTCGCTGCGCATGACGCAGGCCGCAAACAACGCCACCGCGGTGGCGCAATACCTGAGCGAGCATCCGAAGATCGAGAAGGTCTACTACCCGCCGCTGCTTCCCGTCGGCAGCGCCGAGCGGCGCGTGTTCGAAGCGCAGTGCCGGAGCGGCGGGTCCACCTTCGCCTTCGACGTCAAGGGCGGCCAGCCCGCAGCGTTCCAGATGCTGAACGCGCTGCAGATCCTGAAGCTGGCGGTCAGTCTCGGCGGTACCGAGTCACTGATCTGCCATCCGGCCACCACGGTGCATTCGGGCGTACCCAAGGAGACGCGCGAGCGGCTCGGCATTTCCGAGAGCACCGTGCGCGTCTCCATTGGGATCGAGAATGCCGGCGACCTGATCGCCGACCTGACCCAGGCCCTGGCGGCGATCAGTCCCTAGGCACGGAAGCGGCCCCGGCCGAAGAAAGCCGCGAGGATCAGCACCAGCAGGATCAGGCCGACGATGCCGAGCCCGCCGCCGCCGTAATACCCGCCCGCATACCCGTAATAGCCGCCGCCGCCGAAAAGCAGGAGCAGCAGGAGAACGACAACGAGGAGATTCATGTCCGGCTCCCGAAGTCCGGGCACGCGGAATGCGTGCCTTTCATGCGCTGCAACGGCACACCGACACCAATCGTTCCCGCGGTTTGTCTTCTCGGCCCGCGCGGGCCTATCCTGCCCCCCAAGGCCGCAAAGGCTGGCCGGGCGACCGGCGATGTTCAGGAGGAAGCCGATGAACGAAGCCGTGAGGATTCCCAAGAGCGACTACGGTGCGGAAGAAGCCGCGATGCAGGCCTATCTGCGCGAGGGCGGGGAGGCGGCCTATGCGCTCGGCAATCGCGGTCCGATCCGCTTTACCGCCGAGGGCAGGATCCATCCCGACATACTGGATGCCTACTGGCGCTGCGGCTTCTACGTCTTCGAGAACGTGCTGAAAGCCGATGAACTCGCCGATATCGAGGCCGATCTGAAGGACATCCTGGATCGGCTGCCAGTCGAGAAGGGCGCGCCGGTGGACGCCAAGGGCAGGCCCGCGCTCGGGGCCGACTGCAAGGCGCCGACCCTGAATTGGTCGAAGCCGCTCGGTGATCCCTTCGGTGGGACGTCGGCCGCAGGCGGGCGGCATCCGGTGAAGATGTTCGAGCCCGAGGCCGCGGCGGATGCCCCGAAGGAGATCGTCTATCTGATCCTGGGCTCGCTGCAGTTCTCGGAAGCCGCGCTTCGCGTCTATGGCCATCCCGGCCTGCTGGCGGTGGCGGCGGCCGTCAACGGCGACGACTTCGTGCCGTTCAACGAGGCGCTGTTCATCAAGGAACCGGGACTCGGCGCCTCGGTCGCCTGGCATCAGGACGGTCTCACCCATTGGAACAGCCCCGATTGGGACCAGGGCAGCCACGGCTTCAACTTCATGGCCCAGCTCTATGGCTGCACCCCGGCGAACGGCGTGTGGGTTCTTCCCGGTTCGCACAAGCTGGGCAAGATCGACATCAGGAAGATGGTGGCCGAGGCCGGGACCGAGCGCCTGCCTGGCGCCGTGCCGATCGTCTGCCGGCCGGGCGACGTCGCCATCACCAACCGCCAGAGCCTGCATGGATCCTTCGCCAATACGAGCCCCGACTGGCGCGTCACCGTCAACTTCGGCTTCCATCGCCGGAAATCGGTCCTCGGCGTGGAAGCCGGCGGCATCCACAACGCGCGCGCGGTCTATGATGCGGAGCGCATCGCCGAACGGTCGAAGATGATCGGCTACGGCATCGACGCGCGCCGCCGGCGCTTCCCGCACGAAACGCCCTTCATCTACAAGCCGCACGCAGAGGCGGGCGCGACCTTTACCTGGGACGCCGAGGCCAAGGCTTCGATAAAGGACTACAACCTTCTCGATCTCAGTATCTGACGCTACGCGTCCGCACGCTGGGCCGCGGTGACGTGGTACTGGGACAGGTCCGGATCGTGGGTCATCTTCCAGTATTCGATCAGGCTGAACGGCGTGACGGAAACGACGCGGCCGTGCCGGTTGCGGTAGTAGGTCGACATGCCCGGATGCGTCCAGATCATCTGCTCGTGACGGGCATCCACCTCGGCGACGAAGGCGTCATGGACCTCCCGGCGCACGTCCAGGGCCGCGATCCCTCGCTCGATCATCCGCGCGACCATGCCGGAGATGTAGCGCGCCTGTGACTCGGCCTGACAAATGGCGCTGCCGCCGTGGCCGAGGCCGGTCGATGGACCCTGCGTGATGAAGAGGTTGGGGAAGCCCGGCACGGTTATGCCCAGGTGGGCGGTCGCATTGTCGTCACCCCAGACCTCGGCAAGGGTGACACCACCCTTTCCCGTGACGTTGAGGCGGGCGGTCATCTGCGTCATCCGGAAACCGGTCGAGAGCACGATGACATCGGCCGGACGGAGCTTTCCGTCGACGGCCACGATCCCGTCGGGCGCGATGCGGTCGATCGCATCGGTGACGAGGTCGACGTTCGGGCGGCGGATCGTGCGATACCAGTTGTTGTCGAGCAGGATGCGCTTGCCATAGGGGGGGTAGGTCGGCACGCATTTCCCGATCAGGTCCGTCCGGTCGCCGAGCTCGCTCAGGATATGCTCCAGCATCTCCTGGCGATGCTTGTCGTTCACCCGGTTCAGCGACCGTTCCGGATGTGGCCAGGAGGGGTCCTTCTTCAGGAAGGGCAGCAGTCCGTCGCCGTACCGCCACAGCATCGAGAAGCGGAACCAGGCGGCATAGAAGGGCATGTGCTGCAGCAGCCATTGCGCCTTGTCGGTCAGCGCATCGTGGTATCGCGGGATGGGCCGCGCCCATTGCGGGCTGCGCTGATAGATGTCGAGCTGCGCCACCTCCGCCGCGATGGTCGGCACGATCTGCATCGACGATGCCCCGGTGCCGATGACGGCGATGCGCTTGCCCCGCAGATCGAGATCCTCGGGCCATTCCGTGGTGTGGAACATGCGGCCCCGGAAACCCTCCATTCCCTTCAGCTTCGGCACGAAGGGCAGACCGAACTGGCCGATGGCGCTGACCAGGACAGCGGATTCGACGCGGTCCGGACCCTCCGGCGCTTCGACATCGACGATCCACAGACTGCGCCCCTCGTCCCAGCGGGCGGCGGTCACGCGTGTGCGGAAGCGGATGTTCGACCGGACGCCGAACTCGTCGGCCGCATCGCGCATGTAGGCGAAAAGGTCGCTCCGCGGCGAGAAGTACGAGGACCAGCGATAGCGGCTGCCGAGGGAGAAGGAATAGGCGTGGTTCGGGGTGTCGACCCCGCAGCCGGGATAGCGGTTGTCGCGCCAAGTGCCGCCCACCTCGGCGGCCTGCTCGACGATGCTGAAGTCGATGCCGAGACGCTTCAGCCGGGCGCCGAGGATAAGGCCCGAGGCGCCGGCACCGACGATCAGCACTTTCATGGCCGCGACGCGCCCGGGGTTCGGCTTCTCGCTCCAGGTCACGTCGCGCGGGGTGAGACCCATCTCCTCGCGCATCATCGGCGCGTAGTCTTCGGCGATGTTCTCGTTCATGCAGGTGCGCATCATCTCGAGCATGAGCGCGTCGCCCGGATCGGTGACGGCGGGCGGCCTGCCCGCCGCGGCGATCGCCAGATCCACGGCCGCCTGCCGGATCTCCGCCTGCACGGCTTCGGGCAGGCCGGCGGATTCTTCGGCGATCAGACGGACATCGCGCTGCGGGCGATAGCGCTCGCCGAGCCATTTCCGGTCACCCGAGAGATGAAACACCACCATGAGCAGGACGCGGATGTCGGCATCCTTCACCGCTTCGGCCAGCATCTGCCGGTCGAGCGTCGGGACCAGCGGATCGGCCGCATAGGGAATGGCGGAAGCTACGGGCATTTCCTTCACTCTCACGAATCTGGCGCGCCGCGAGCCGCAGGCACAATTTCTATCTAATGTTAGTTAGAAAATGGGCGGCGTCAATTTCCCTCGTCTCGACCGAAGGTCTGCCCCGGCCACGAGCGGCCGGTCAGCGCCGGGTCCCCGTTTCTGCACGCGAGGCGAAGGCCGCGCCGGCCACGATCACCACCGCGCCCAGGATCGTCCACGCTTCCGGCATGCGGCCGAAGGCGAACCAGTCGAGCCCGGTCGCCCAGACGATCGACAGGAAGACGATGGGCTGGGTCGCGGAGATGTCCGCGGCCCGATAGGCGGCGGTGATCAGCCAATAGCCCGACGTCCCCAGAACGGCGGCGAGCAGCGCGAAGGCGGCCTGTGTCGGCGTCGGGGTGACCCAGCTGGCGACCGCCATGGGCAGGAAGAGCATCGATGCGAGCACGTTCTGCCAGAAGATGATGGTGAGCGTGCCGTCGGTCCGCGTGAGATACTTCGCCGTCAGGTTGGAGATTGCGACCAGCGGGACCGAGGCGAGCAGGAGGAGGAGGCCGAGGCTCGCCGACACGCCGAGGCTGAGCCTCGGCCCCAGGACGACCATGACCCCCGCGAAGCCGACCAGGACCGCGACCCAGCGGTGCGCCGTGACCCGTTCGCCCAGGAGGAGGGCCGCCCCGAGAAGGGTGAAGATCGGCGTGCTGAATCCGATCGCCGCCGCATCCGCGAGACTGACCAGCGGAATGGCGAGGTACCAGAGCGTATAGGCCGAGGCGTGAAAGCCCGAGCGGAGCAGGTGTCGCGGGAACTGCGCGGTGCGGGCCACCGACAGGCCCGCCGGGATGAACAGCGGCAGGACCAGGGCGAGGCCCCAGGTCCAGCGCATCCAGGAGACCACCAGCGGCGGCAGTTCGAGGGTGAGCTGGCGGATCACCATGTTCATGAGCTGGAACACGACACCGGAGGCGGCGGCGTAGATCAGCCCGCGCAGGACCGGCTGGGGGACCAGCGCCTCGAGCAGGCGCTCGGGCGGAGAGGGCCGGGAGATTCCCGTCATGCCACCTTCGCGGCGCGGGAGAGACCGGCCTCGTATCGAGCCAGCATGATGGTGCTGGCGAAGATGACCGCCGCCCCGACCACGGTCCAGACGCCCGGAATGGAGGAGAAGACGATGAAGCCGCCGATCGAGGCCCAGACGAGGTTCAGGAAGCTGACCGCCTGGATGCTGGAGATATCGGCGGTGCGGAAGGCGCGGGTCATGCAGTAGTGGCCGGCCGACCCCAGGAAGCCGCAGATCAGGAGCGACAGCCATTGCAGCAGGCTGGGCGGCGTCCACCAAACCACGGCGAAAGGCGTCAGCATCAGCCCCACGGTGAGATGCTGCCAAAGGACCACGACCTCGGGCCGGTCGTAGCGGGTCAGCACCTTGGCCACCAGGAAGGAGCCGGAGAAGAGCGGCGCCGCCGCCAGCAGGAGGAGATTGCCGACGGTGACGGCGGTGAAGCCCGCCTGCGACCAGGGCTGCACCACGATCAGCACGCCGGCGAACCCGGCAGCGACCGCCGCCACCCGGGGCGCCGTCATCTTCTCGCCCAGGATCAGAACCGCGCCCAGGCAGATGAAGATCGGGCCGGTGAAGCCGATCGCCGTCAGCTCCGCCATGCTGACCGCCGGCAGGGCGGCGAACCAGAGCAGCATGCCGAGCGTATGGAACCCGCCGCGCCAGAACTGCATCAGCGGCGCCTTGGTCATGCAGGCACGGGGGCCCGCCTGCCACAGGAGCGGCGTCAGCACCAGGAAGCCGAAACAGTAGCGCAGGCACCCCACAACCCAGGGATCGAGATCCTCGGACATCGCCTTCATCCAGACGTTCATGCCCGAGAAGATGACGCCGCTCAGCGCCAGCCACGCCATGCCACGCAGGGTGGGGCTGGCCCCACCCATCTTCGCCACCACACCGCGCACGTTTCCTCCAGGTCCCGGCGGGCGACTATAGTCGCCCGGACGCGGCCGGCCAGCGGCGCGCCGGCAGGGGAGGTATGTCGTGGATTCGCAGTCCGATTCGGGGAGCGCGCCGATCCTGACGGTCGACGGCTCCCGGGCGACCATCACCCTGAACCGTCCGTCCCAGCACAACCGGCTGGAATCGGGCGACCTGGCCCATCTTCGCGACCTGCTCGCCGCCCTGGAGGAGCGTCGCGACATCCGCGTCCTGATCCTGACGGCGACGGGAAGGAGTTTCTGCTCGGGCTACAACCTGGGTGAACTCGGCGACGGCGCGCGTCGCGAGGCCCAGGCCGCGAGCGGAACCGGCAGCGGTTTCGAGCGCGTGGTCGACATGCTCGAGACGCTGCGCATGCCGACCATCGCCGCCCTGAACGGTCCGGTCTATGGCGGTGGAACGGATCTGGCGCTCGCCTGCGATTTCCGGCTCGGCACCGCCGGCTGCCGGATGTTCATGCCGGCGGCGCGCATCGGCCTGCAGTTCTACGGCAACGGCATCCGCCGCTACGCTTCGCGCCTCGGCCTCGCGGCCGCCAAGAAACTGTTCCTGACGGCGGAGACGATCGAAGCGGATGAGATGCTGCGCATCGGCTTCCTGGACGAGATCCCGCCCGATGGCGACGTGATGGCACGGGCGACAGCGATGGCGGAAGGGATCGCCGGCCTCGCCCCCGAGGCGGTGGCCGGGATGAAGCGTGTGCTGAACGACTTCGCCCGCGGCGAATACGATGCCGCACGGGCCGCGGAAGGCCATCGCCGCAGCCGCACATCCCCGGAGATCGCCGAAGGCATGGCCGCGCTGAAGGAGAAGCGCCCGCCGCGCTTTCCCTGACCGCGATGACGCAGCCTCTCCCCCTGGGTCCCGACCGCCTCGCGGATTTCGGCCTCGACCCTTCCATCCGGCACCTGAACCACGGATCGTTCGGCGCCACGCCGGCGAGCGTCCTGCGGGCGCAGGGCGAATGGCGGGCGCGGATGGAGCGCAATCCGAGCGCCTTCTTCTTCGAGATTCTGCCTGCCGCACTGCGGGCCGCCGCCGCCCGTCTCGCCGCCGCCTTCGGCGGCCGGCCGGACGACTGGGCCTTCATCGAGAACACCACGGCCGGCGTGAACGCGGTGCTCGCCTCGCTGCCCTGGCGCGACGGCGACGAGGTGATCGTCACCTCTCAGGTCTACAATGCGGTCGCCCTCGCCATCCGCCACCACGCGGTGAGCCGCGGCGCCCGGGTCGTGCCGCTCGCCCTGCCCTTGCCCTTCGCCGACGAGGCGGCCCTGCTCGCCGCCGCGGCGCGCCTCGTCACGCCGCGGACGCGGCTTGCCGTGCTGGACCATGTCAGCTCGACCGGCGCCACCGTCCTGCCCGTGGAACAACTGACCGCCCTGTTCCGGACGGCGGGCGTCGCGGTGCTGATCGATGGCGCGCATGCGCTCGGTATGCTGCCGCTCGATGTGCCCGGGATCGGTGCCGACTGGTATGCCGGAAATCTGCACAAATGGTGCTATGCGCCGAAGGGCTGCGCGGCACTCTGGACCGCCGAGGGGCGGCAGAAGGAGCTGCATCCCCCGGTGATATCACACGACTATGGTCGCGGCTTCCCGGTGGAGTTCGACTACGTCGGGACCCGCGACGCCACCGCCTGGCTCGCGGCCGGGGCCGCCCTCGACTATCTCGAAACGCTGGGGCCGCAGCGCGTGCGCGAGCATTGCCGCCGGGTCGCCTTCGAGGCGGCCGCAATGCTCGCCGCTGCCTGGAACACGGAGGTTTCCGCCGCCGGCGCCTGGCGAGGCAGCATGGCCAGCATCCGCCTGCCGCGAAATGATGCGGCCGACCGGCAACGATCCCGCGCGCTGACGCTTACGCTCCTGCATCGCCACGGGATCATGGCACCGATCATGCCGCTCTACGGTCGCTACTGGCTCAGGATCTCCGCCGCGCTCTACAACGGCGCGGAGGACTACGGCGAGCTCGCGGCCATCGGACCCGCGCTCTGACGGGGGCGGCCGACGGCATGCGCCGCCTCGTGATCCTGCTGGGAAGCGGCGCCTTCGCGCTGCTCCTGCTCTGCGGCATCGGCATCGCCGTCCTCGCAACGGCCGACCTGCGTGGCTGGATCGAGTCCCGGGCGAGCGACGAGACCGGCCGTACCGTCGGGATCGGCAGCCTGGAGATCGCCTGGGCCCGCCGGACCACCGTGACCGTGAGGAACCTCACCATTGGCAACGCGCCCTGGAGCGGCACGCCCCATATGGTGAAAATCGACATGCTGGTCGCGGAGTTCGATCTGTGGATGCTGCTGCGGGGTTGGGCACGCTATGAGAGGCTGACGGCGGAGGGCGTCACCGTCATCCTGGAACGGGGACCCGGACATGTCGGCAACTGGAAACTGAACGATGCGGAGGGCGGGAACGGCGGGCTGATCCCGAAGAACCGCACGCAGGTTCCCACACTCATGGACTTCGTGCTCGATCGGGGCCGGGTCGTCTATCGCGACGCCGAGGCCGATCTGGAACTCGAGGTGCGGGCGGAGCGCTTCAGGGTGACCGCGGCGGGCGAGGAGGCACCCATACGCCTGACCTGGCGGGGCGCCTATAACGGAATCGACGGCACGCTGCGGGCGGAAGGCGGCTCGTTCACCGACCTGCGGCGAGCGGAACTGCCGTTCGCCGTCGTTGCGACGCTCACCGTCGACGAGAACCAGCTCGCTCTCCAGGGCACGATGATGGAGCCGCTCGACTTCGAAGGCGTGTCGGGAGCGGTACAGGGCGAGATCCTCAACCTCATGACCCTGCTCGAGGCCGTGGACGCCGGCATCTCGCTGCCGGCGAGGGGGCGCATCGCAGGACATTTCCGGCGGAACGGCAGCCGTTGGAGCCTGACCGACGCGAAGGGCGAACTGGCCGGGACTGCATTCGAGGGTCATCTCGATTTCCGGGAAGCACCGCGGGGCGGGCGCGACCACCTCAACGTCGATCTTCGCCTCGATCGTCTGGATGTCGGGGCGGTCGTGCCGGAGCGGGCGGGGACCACCGACTTCGCGGGGACAACGCTGGAACTGGGCGAAGCGGGCAGCATGGACATCGCCGCGAGGCTCGCCGCGCGGCAGGTGATCTGGTCCCGCTGGAGCGCCGCCGATCTGGACGTCGAGGCCAGCCGGACGAACGGCGAGATCACGGTCGGAACCCTGCGCTTCGCCACTCTCGGTGGCGGCGTGGAGGCACGGGGACACGCGACGCGCGGTGAGAAAGGGGTGACGCTGGGGGCAACCGCCGATATCGACCGCATCCGGCTGGACGAGTTCGCGGGGGGGCTGGGGACGCAGACGGGCGGCATCACCGGCCGCCTCATCGGGCGCATGGCGCTCGATTCCGCCGGACGAACGGCCGCCGAGGCGGTGGCCGGCCTGAACGGGCATGCGATCCTGACCCTGGCGGAGGGCAAGGTGCCGCGCGCCCTGATCGAGAGACTGTCGGTCGACCTGCGATCACTGTTCCGGAACGATGAGGGATCGAGCGAGGTGTCCTGTCTCCTTGCCCTGCTCGATATCAGAGCCGGGATCGGCAGGTTCGCGCCCCTTCGCCTGCGAACCCCGGAGGCGACCGTCACCGCGAATGGGCGGGTCGATTTTCTCGCCGAACGGATCGATGCGATTGTCTTCACCGAGCGGCGGCGTCCCCGCCTCTTCGCCCTCAACATCCCGCTGCGGGTGACGAGCGGGCCCGGGACGCTTTCGGTCGAACCCCTCGCCGGCGCGGCGCCGCGCCCCGATCGGACGGACCTCGCCGGCCTGCCGCCGGCCAGCCGCGCTCTGGCGGAACGCAACCCCTGCCTGCGGTGAAGCGGAGCGCATCGGGAGCGAGAGAGCCTCGGCTGTCGGCCGCATGCAACAGGGCCGCCCCTCGCAGGGCGGCCCTGGCATGTCGGTGGACGCGATCGCCCGTTACTGCATCGGGCGGGTGCCGGCAGGCGGGGTCATCCCGTCGCGGGCCGCCGGAGCGGTACGCGGCGCGGTGGTGTCGAGCGTGACCTCCGGCATCGCCTTCAGTTCGTCCTTGGTGAGGCTGGTCACGATCTTCTGGTCGTCGCCGGTTCCGGTGATGGACACCTGCGAGCGGGACAGCGCCACGTTGCGGGCGCCGATGCCGAGGAAGCCGCCGACCGAGACGACGAGATTGTCGCCCTGGATTCCCTTGACCTCGCCGATGGAGTCACCTTCGAGGTTCACCACGTCCTTGCCGCGCAGGCTTTCGCTGAGGGTAGCCGACGGCGTCGTCACCGACGTGTCCGTATTGCCCATGGTCGAGGGCGTGGAGGGCGTCGTCGGAGCGGTTGTCTGGGCCGAAGCGATCCCGGCGGTTCCCAGCATGAGGACAGTCGCGAGGGCGGTCAGGGTATGCGTGCGCATGATTTCGCACTCCATTGCTTGTTTCAGAGGACGTGAATCCAACCGCGGCCCCTGCGTATGGTTCCCGGTCGCACGCGACCAGCCATGACATCGCCGGCCTTCAGGGGGAGAAAACGGCTTTCGACGCCGGGCGAAGCGCGGCGGGCCCCGCGGACCGGCTTCGATCCGCCGCAGGTGACGGCCCCGCCTCAGACCCTAGTGGGCTCCGGGGAGGCTTCCGGGGAGGGCGGCAGCGCCGGGCGCACGAGCGGCCGCCCGGTGAGGACACTGTCCACGCCGCGCTGGGTCTCCAACCGACAATGCGCGCAGAGTTCCTTGCGGGACCGGAACTGATCGATCGTGACCGGAGGATGGAATTCGACCACGACCGTGCAATGTCCGGTTTTCAGGAACCGCCACAGATGCGGCACCAGGTCCTGGTCTCCGATCCACGCGTAGACCGACATCGAACGCCGCCCGACGGGCAGGTTGTCGAGCCGCGAAAGGGTGATCGAGACCGGCTGCACGGTCAGCGCGCGCCCCTCGATCCGCTTTTCCGCGAGCGAGAAGAAGGCCGACTTGTACGGGAGGACGTGGATGCCATCGCCGGACGTGCCTTCCGGAAACAGGACGAGGCTGTCCCCTTCCTCCAGGCGCACCACCATCGCATCGCGATGATCGGCCGTGCGCCGCGCCTTTCGCTCGATGAAGACGGAGCGCTGCAGCGACGCCAGCCAGCCGAAGAAGGGCCAATGCGCGATCTCGTGCTTGGCGACGAAGGAAATCGGCATGAGAGCGGACAGGATGGGGATATCCGCCCAGGAGACATGGTTCGACACGAACAGCGTCGGATGGATACGGCTGGGCTCGCCGCGGACATCGATACCGATGCCGACGATCCGGCACACGACGCGATGATAGAAGACCGGCAGCCATGCCGCCGCCCGCAGGCGCAAAGCCACAAGAACCAGTTGGACCGGCATCAGCGGCAGCGTCCACAGGACGAACGCCGTCAGCGCTATCCAGGCGCGCGCGGCTTCCATGCTCGCGCGCTCAGCTCTCTCCGCGCTTGGAGCGGCCGGCCGGTTTCGATTCCAGCGGGGTGGCGTAAAGCTCCAGACGGTGATCGACCAGCTTGTATCCGAGTTGGGCGGCGATCCGGCGCTGCAGCTCCTCGATCTCCTCGTTGCGGAACTCCACCACCTTGCCCGTCGACAGGTCGATCAAGTGATCATGATGCGCCTGCGGCGCCTCCTCGTAGCGCGCCCTTCCGTCACCGAAATCGTGCCGGGTCAGAATTCCCGCCTCCTCGAACATCCGTACGGTCCGGTAGACGGTGGCGAGGCTGATCCCCGAATCCACCGCCGCGGCGCGGCGGTGCAGCGCTTCGACATCGGGATGGTCGCCCGACTTGGCCAGCACGTCGGCGATGATCCGCCGCTGCGCCGTCATCCTCAGGCCGCGATCGGCACAGATCCCTTCGATGCGCTGGATCAGCGAGACATGACGATTGTCCGCGGACTCTTCATGGCGCGCCGTCCGCGCCGGAAGCCGCTTCGCGCTACCGTTTTCCACGGCTTCGTGCTGTGCCCAAGCCAATCTTTTTCGCAAGTTCGCGCCGTTGGTTCGCATAATTGGGGGCGACCATGGGATAGTCCGCCGGCAGGCCCCAACGCTCCCTGTACTGTTCCGGCGTCATATTGTACGCGGTCTTCAGGTGCCGCTTCAACATCTTCAGCTTCTTGCCGTCCTCCAGGCAGACGATGTGGTCCGGATGGATCGACTTCTTCAACGGCACCGCCGGCTGCAGCTTCTCGGGTTCGGGAACCTGTTCGCCCAACCCCGCCAGTGCGGCAAAGACCTGCCTGATCAGATGCGGAAGATCGTTGGAGTCGATCCGGTTGCCACTGACGTGCTTGGCGACAATCTCCGCCGTCATCGCAAGCAAGTCCCCTTTTCCCGACTTCTCGTCCATCGTCGTCCCGCCTTTCCAGCGTGGTTAAAGCAACAATTGTATGCAAGTGGTATGGCAGGTTCGAATTATCTGCCGACTTTATTGCACCGCTCCCCCGGAAACTACTATCTACCGGGCGGCGGTCAAATAGCCTGAAAATTTTTTCAGGAGAAAACAAGACTCGATCACACGGAAATGTGATCGACGCGCCTCAGCGATTGGCGCCGGGCACCCACAGGACATCGGCCCCGCCGTCGTCGTTGGCATGGCGGGCGAGCACGAAGAGATGATCCGAAAGCCGATTGGCGTAGCGGATCGCGGCCGGATTGACCGGCTCGGCCGCAGCCAATTCGGTGATCAACCGCTCCGCCCGGCGGACCACGGTGCGACCGAGGTGAAGATGCGCCGCCAGCGCACTTCCTCCCGGCAGGATGAAGGAATTCAACGCCGCGAGCCGGGCGTTCATCGCGTCGATTTCCCGTTCCAGCCGGTCGACCTGCGCCTGCGCGATCCGCAGCGGCGGATACTTGGGCGACTCCTCGATCGGAGTGCAGAGATCGGCACCCAGGTCGAACAGATCGTTCTGGATCCGCGCCAGCATGGCGTCCGCCTCGCCTTTGGCGTGCAGCCGAGCCATGCCGATCACTGCATTGGCTTCATCCACCGTGCCATAGGCGCCGACCCGCAGGTCGTGCTTCGGCACCCGTGAACCGTCGCCGAGCGACGTGGCGCCCGCATCGCCGCCCCGGGTATAGATCCGCGTCAGCTTGACCACCCGCTACCTCCCCCCTGCCAGAAAGGCGAGAGCGAGCAGCAACACGGCGAGCAGCTGCAGTATAACGCGCCAGCGCATGAGCGTGTTGCCGTAGCGGCGGTTGAACTCGCCCCCCCGCGCCATCCCGATGACGCCGGTGAGAAGCACGGCAAGCACTGCGATAACGGTGATGCCGGCCAGGATGCCGAGGAAACTGGTCATGCGGCCATGATAGGCCGCCCGGGCGGCCAGGGAAGCGCGATGAGCAGGCCGCCCGGAAACAGTGAAGCCCCGCCGGTCGGGACCGCGTCGGGGCTTCTGTGATCGCGCGGTATCCGGGGATCCGCGCCGCCCGGAACCGATTCGTCCGGGATCGTGTCTACGGTCCGGGTCGCCCCGGGAACCGTCGCTATCGTCGTGATGTGATTGTCTGCGGCCAGTACGCCGATCGCCTCAAGCGGGCTGGCCGGTCACCCGTAAGCCGGTGGAGTCATGCGTCGTTGCACCCTCCTTCCAGACATTGCCGATCCGGGCGACGACGCGCCGGGCATCCGATGGAGGGAGGCCCCGGCCGCCATCCGTGCCGTGCCCGATGCGGGCTGCGGCAGGACACGTGCGGACCGTCACGTGGTGTATCGATGTTGACCCTCGCGGCGCGAGAGCGCAAGGGCTCGGCGGTAGCAATGCCGTGAGCCGCTGTGAGAAGGGCGGAGGGACGGGGCATGGGCCGTCGCTGGCGCGCGCATCCCTCGCGGTAGCAATCACGCCTTGCGCCTCCTACAGTCCGCGCCAAGAACCGAGCCGGAGGAGGCCCCAAGACATGGATCTTTCGCTGACGCCCGAGGACATCGCCTTCCGTGACGAGGTGCGTGCCTTTCTCGAGGCGGAACTGTCTGCAGAGTTCCGCGCCTGGGGAAAGCTGACCCGCAGCTTCACCTCCGACTACGACATCACCCGCCGCTGGCTGGGCAAGCTCCATGCCCGCGGCTGGGGCGCTCCCACCTGGCCCAAGGAGTACGGCGGACCCGGCTGGTCGGCGATGCAGCGCTATATCTTCGATCGCGAATGCGCGGCCGCGAAGGCACCGAAGTTCTTCTCCATGGGCGTGCGCATGGTGGGGCCGGTGATCATGAAGTTCGGCACTCCGGAGCAGAAGGAGTTCTTCCTGCCCCGCTCGGCCTCGGCCGAGATCATGTGGTGCCAGGGCTATTCAGAGCCGGGCTCGGGCTCGGACCTCGCCTCCCTGCAGACCGCGGCCGTGCGCGAGGGCGACGACTACCTGATCAACGGAACCAAGATCTGGACCACCTTCGGGCACATGGCCGATTGGATGTTCTGTCTCGTGCGCACCTCGAAGGAGGCCAAGAAACAGGACGGCATCAGCTTCATCCTCATCGACATGAAGACGCCAGGCATCTCCGTGCGCCCGATCATCACCATCTCGGGCGATCACGAGGTGAACCAGGTCTTCTTCGACAACGTGCGCGTACCGGCGAAGAACCTGGTGGGCAAGGAGGGCGAGGGCTGGACGGTCGCCAAGTACCTGCTCGAGTTCGAACGCGGCGGCGTCTACAGCCCGGTTCCGGGGGAGATCCTGGAGGATGTCGAGGCGATCGCCGAGGATTCCGCGATCCGCGCCCGCGCCGCACAGGCCGCGGTCGCCAACATGGCGCTGGAATACACCGAGAAGCGCGTCTTCTCCGGGCTGCAATCGGGCGGAAATGTCGGGGCGATCTCCTCGCTGCTGAAAATCCGGGGCAGCGAACTGACCCAGGCCGCGTCGGAACTCGCGGTCGACACCTCCGGCCTCTACGCCCTGGTGGAGCAGCCGGACGCGCTGACACCGGTATCCAATGCCGAACCCCTCGGGCATCCGGAACTGGTCACCGCCATGCCGCGGCATCTCAACAACCGTGCCACGACGATCTACGGCGGCGCCAACGAGATCCAGCGCAACATCATCGCCAAGGCCGTGCTGGGCCTGTGACCGCTTGACGGTACGGATGGACTGGCCGCGGCTCCTCTCCACCCGGCGCTTCGGGCATGGCGACGCGCCGGTGCCGCGGCCGGCCCGCAGCGCCTTCCAGAAGGACTGGGACCGGGTCGTCTTCTCCTCGGCCTTCCGCCGCCTGCAGGACAAGACGCAGGTCCATTCCCTGCCCGAGACCGACTACGTCCGCACCCGGCTGACCCATTCGCTGGAAGTCTCCTCCGTCGGCCGTTCGCTCGGCGCTTCCGTGGGCCAGGCGATCCACGAGGCCGGCGGCGATCTGGGCGAGGCCGCGCCGGCCGATATCGGGGCGGTGGTCGCTGCCGCGGCACTGGCGCATGACATCGGCAACCCGCCTTTCGGTCATTTCGGCGAGGATACCATCCGCCACTGGTTCCGCGGGGCGGGGGCGCGATACACGGCCGTGCTTACGCCGGCCGAACGGGCGGGCTTCGATTTCTTCGACGGCAATGCCGAAGGCTTCCGCGTGGTGACGCGGCTCTCCAACTGGCGCGACGACGGCGGCCTTCGCCTCACCGCCGCCACGCTCGCCGCCATGACCAAGTATCCCTGCGGCGCCGCTCCCGGCCGGTCGAAGTTCGGCTTCATGGCGGCCGAGGCCGAGCTTTTCGCGGCCGTCGCGGCCGAGGTCGGGCTCATCCCGCTGGATGACGGCTGGTGCCGGCACCCGCTCGCCCACCTGGTCGAGGCGGCGGACGACATCTGCTATCGCGTCGTCGACCTGGAAGACGGCTTCAAGCTCGGGCGCCTGCAGTTCGAGGAGACGGAAGCCGCGCTGCTGCGCCTCCTGCCAAAGGTTCCGGCGCGCTATCGCGACGTGGCCGAGGGAGGGCAGAAGATCGCCTATCTGCGGGCCAAGGCGATCGGGCGTCTGATCGACGCGGCCGTGCAGGCCTTCCTCGACAACCGCGAAGCGATCATGGGCGGCCGCTTCAAGGGCGATCTGATGGGCCGGACCGGCTATGCCGACGCCCTGAAGGCGATCGAGAGACTCGAGACCGAACGGCTGTTCAGGAGCCGGGAGCGGCTCGAACTGGAGATCGGCGCGGCGGAAATCCTCACCACCCTGCTCGACGCCTTCGTCGGGGCGGTGGAGGACTGGGCCGCCGCCGGCTTCGACGAGCAAAGCCTGTCGCCGCGCGCGAAGGCGCTGATCGGGCTGCTGCCTGCGGCACCCCGCGACACCTCGGCATGCCGCCGTCTCCTGGCGGTGGTCGACTTCATCGCGGGGATGACCGACAGCTATGCCCTCGCCACCTTCCGCCGCCTCAAAGGACTGGTGAAGGCCTGAGCCACCCGCCTATCATCGCGCGACCGACTCACCGGGGGACGCATGCCCAAGCACGTCGACTACTACATGACCCTGAACTCGCCCTGGACCTATCTGGGCGGGCGACGGTTCGAACGGATGCTGGCGACGCATGCCGCCACCGCCACCATCCATCCGGTCGATTTCGGGCAGATCTTCCAAGTCTCGGGCGGCCTTCCGCTGCCCAAGCGCGCACCGCAGCGCCAGGCCTATCGGCAGATGGAACTCAAGCGCTGGCGCGACTTCCTGGGCGTTCCGATCAACTTCAAGCCCAGGCACTGGCCGGGCAACGACCGCCTCGCCCGCAATCTCGTCATCGTCGCCCGGGACCGGGGCCTAGATGCGATCTCGCTCGCGCACGCGATCCAATACGGCCTCTGGGTCGAGGAGCGCGACATCGCCGATGCGGTGACGCTCGAGGCGATCGCGGCCGCCGCCGGCATCGAAGGGGCCGCAGCCCTGCTCCAGGCGGCCGACGAACCGGCTGTCGCGGCGATCTACGAGGCCGAAACCAAGCAGGCGATCGAGCGCGGTGTCTTCGGTGCGCCCTCCTATGTCATCGACGGCGAGATCTTCTGGGGCCAGGACCGGCTCGATTTCGTCGAACGGGCGCTCGCCCGCTGAACCAATCCAGGGAGAGAAAGCCATGGCGCTGGACAAGGAAGCCCAGTGGGTCTTCAACCTGATCAAGGAATCGGGTCGGCCCCAGCTCAATACGCTGCCGCACGCGGAAGCCCGCGCGCTCTTCGAGCAGACGGCGAAGGTGCTGGCGCCGCCGCCGGCCGAGCTGCCCCGGGTGGAGGACCTCCGCATCCCCGGTCCCGGCGGGGACATCCCGGCCCGCCTCTATGCCGCCGTGAACGACGGCTCGCCGCAGCCCGCGCTCGTCTTCTACCACGGGGGCGGCTGGGTGATCGGCAGCGTCGAGAGCTATGACCCGCTCTGCCGGGCGCTGGCGAAGAAGGCCGCCTGCACCGTCGTCTCGGTAGACTACCGCCTCGCCCCCGAACACAAGTTCCCGGCCGCCTGGGAGGACAGCGTGGCGGCGTTTCGCTGGATCGCGGCGAACGCGGGAACGCTCGGTCTGGACCGGCAGCGCCTCGCCGTCGGCGGCGACAGCGCCGGCGGCAATCTCTCCGCCGCCGTCGCCCAGGCCACCGCCAAGGACGAGATCCGCCCCTGCTACCAGATGCTGATCTATCCGGCGACCGACATGCGGATGGGCCACCGGAGCCACGTCGAGAATGCCGAGGGCTATATCCTGACCAAGGACCTGATCGGCTGGTTCGTGGCCCATTACATGCGCTCAGAGGGCGACAAGTCCGATCCCCGCGCCTCGCCGCTCCTGGTCGACGACCTGTCGGGCCAGCCGCCGGCCTTCGTGCTCGTCGCCGGATACGACCCGCTGCGGGACGAAGGAATCGACTATGCCGAGCGGCTGAACGCGGCCGGCGTGCCGGTGCGCATCTCGCGCTATCCCGGGATGTATCACGGTTTCTTCAACGCCTCCGGCGCCCTCACCAACGCAAAGCACGCGGTGGAAGAGGCGGCGGCCGCGGTGAAGGTCGCCTTCGGAGGCTTCTGACAGCCCGGGCGGATGCGCGCCTATCCCGCCAGCGTCAGCCTTATCCGCCGCTCCGGCCGTGGCCGGTCGGCGGCACCCGTCGCCGCTACGCTGGCCGAAGTGGAGTCCTGGCTCCTGGGCGATGCCGCCGGTGAAGCCGACATCCTCGCCCTCGTCGAGAGCTTCCTGTGGAGGCTCGTCGCGGCGGGTTTTCCGCTGGCGCGGGGAAGCCTGCATGTGGGCACGCTGCACCCCCAGCTGATCGGCTTCGTCTGGATCTGGCTGGCCGCCGACGGCTTCTGCGACGAGGCCAAGGTGGCCGAGGGCGCGCTGCGCACCGACAGCTACCTGAGGAACCCGATGAAGCGGGTGATCGAGGACGGCGAGACCATCCGCCGCAAGCCTCACGATCCCGCCGCCCAGGCCGAATTTCCCCTGATGGCCGAGCTGGCTGCGGGCGGCATCACCGACTACCTCGCCCTTCCCCTCGGCGGCACCGCCACGCTGCACAACGCCATGACCATGGGGACCACCGCGGCCGGCGGCTTCACCGACGACCAGGTCGCGGGCCTGCTCCACCTCTACAGGCTCTTCGCGCTGCATGTGGAGGGTCACGTCATGCGCCGGATCGCCGAGAACATCTCGGCCGCCTATCTCGGGGCCGAGGCGGGGCGCAAGGTGCTGGCGGGCACCATCCGGCGCGGCGCGGGGGAGTCCCTGCGGGCGATCATCTGGGTTTCCGACCTGCGCGGCTTCACCGCCCTTTCCGATCGCCTCGCCGGCCCCGACATGCTGGCGGTGCTGAACGCCTATTTCGAGCGCATGGCGGGCGCGGTCCTGGCCGGCGGGGGCGATGTCTTGAAGTTCATGGGTGACGGTATGCTGGCCGTCTTCCCCTTCTCCGACGACAGCGGCGGCGAGAGCGCCGCGCGCCGCGCCCTCACCGCCGCGGAAGCCGCCCTCGCCGCCCTCGCGGCGATGAACCGCGATCCGCCGCTCGAGATCGCCGGGCTCGAGGGCTGGAAGCCCGTCGCCACCGGCATCGCCCTGCACGAGGGCGAGGTCTTCTTCGGCAATATCGGCGCCCCCGAACGGCTCGACTTCACCGTCATCGGCCCGGCGGTGAACGAGGCGGCCCGCGTCGAGGCACTGACCAAGGCCCTCGGCCAGCCGATCCTTCTGACCGCCCCCGTGGTCCGCCGCCTGGGCCGTCCGCTCCGCTCGCTGGGATCCCATGCGCTCCGCGGCGTCGGCGAGGCGATGGAGCTCTTCGCCCTCGCCTAGCGCACCATCCATCTCTGCGGGGTAGGGCAGCTCTTGTCCGCCGAGAGGGGAGCGCCACGGGCGATTCCACCTCGGCGGACGCCGCTCTAGGCCAGCATCCTGCGGAAAACCTCTTCGGTCAGCACCAGACGATCCGCCGCGCCGGAGGGCGGAACGAGGCATGCGGCCCGCCGTCCGAATATGCGGTAGCGCGACCGCGCCACCATGTCATAGAGCGCATCGCGGATCGGACGCGGAACCACACGCAGGACGGCGAGCCAGGACCACGGCCGTCCGAGATAGGGCGCCAGATGCAATGCGGCGTCGGAACGAAAATGCAGACGATCCCCGTCCAGCACCACGAAGGTCTTGTAGTCGGCCTCCGGCAGGGCGTGCCGGCGCAGGAGGACGCTGCCGAGATCCGACTGCATCGGACAGAAGCGCAGGGCCCCGGTCCGGTCGTGCCGGGCGAGAAAGCCCGAACTGGCGGCGCAGAGGTTGCAGGCGCCGTCGAAGAGCACCAACACCGGCCCGCTCATGCGGCGCGGCGCGCCCGCCGCCGCCGGTCCCAGGCATAGAGCGGGGGTGCCAGCAGGTGGTCATAGACCCAGGCGGCGAGTCTCCCGACGCCGGGCAGCCTGACCAACCGGGCCAGCCAGCGATAGCCCGGCACACGCTCCCACAGCACGGCGAAGGCCGCGGCGCCCCTGTGCATCCGCCCGGATCCGTCCAGCACATGCAGGCGCCGGCGGACCGCCTCGCCGTCGAGGCCCGGGGGAACCCCGGCATCGATATCGCACCAGGCGATCGCCTCCGCCTCGCCGGCCCGGCGCCGATAGTGGGCGATCTCCCGGCTGCAGACGGGGCAACCGCCGTTGTAGTAGACGGTCACCTTCCCGGTCATGACGGCCTCCGCTCCCCCAGTCCCGCTTGATGTGGGGCCGGGCGGCGGATTGTAAAGCCGGCCGGCCGCCTCAACGATGATAGGGATGCTTCGACAGGATGGCCGCGGCGCGCCAGAGCTGTTCGGCCAGCATGACCCGCGCGAGCAGGTGCGGCCAGGTCATCGCCCCAAAGGACAATCGCTTATCCGCCCTCAGGGCGAGAGCGGGCAGCAACCCGTCCGGGCCGCCGATCAGGAAGGCGAGATCGCGCACGCCCTCGTCGCGCCAGCGGCCGAGCAGGCCGGCGAAGCCCGGGCTGTCCAGGACCTCGCCGGTCCTGTCCAGCGCGACGACGCGCATGCCGGGCGCAAGAGCGGCGGCGAGCACCTGCGCCTCTTCCGCCATACGCGCGTCGATCGACCGCTGCTTCGATTCGGTGAATTCGCGCAGATCCGCCCCCCAGGGCAGGCGCGCGACATAGTCCTCATAGAGAGCGCGGGTCGGCCCCTTGTCGCGGCCGACCGCCAGGATGCGAAGCTTCAGCTTTCTTCCTCCGGCAATTCGCCGGCCCACATCTTCTCGAGGCGGTAGAAGTCGCGCACTTCCGGACGGAACACGTGCACCACGATGTCGCCGGTATCGACCAGCACCCAGTCGTTCTGCGGCGACCCCGATCGGCGAATGTTGCGCACGCCCTGCTTGTGCAGCCGCTCGATCAGATGATCGGCGATGGCGCCGACCTGGCGCTGGGAACGGCCGGAGGCGACCACCATGAAATCGGCGATCGAGCTCTTGCCCTCCAGGTCGATCACCACGATCTCCTCGGCCTTGTCGTCCTCGAGGCTGGCGCGGGCGACGGCGAGCATCGCCTCCACCTCGGCACGCGGCGAGCCGCGCTTCGGTTCCTTGGCGGCCTTGGGCCGTTTCGGCGCCTTGGCGACGGCGGTGCCCGCGGTCTTCGGCGCGGCCTTGGCTCCGGCCGAGGACTTGGGCCCGGCCGATGCCTTGGGCCTGGCCGGCGCTTTCGGCTTGGCCGCGGCTTTCGGCGCCACCTTGGCGGAGGCCGTCTTCGTGGCCGGCTTCGCGCTCGTTTTCGCGCTGGCGCGCTTCGGCTTCGCGGGTTTCGTTTCGTCGCTCAGCGGTCGGTCTCCTTGCCCTTCACCGGGCTTTCGCTGCTCCGGCTTTCGCTTTCCTTATCGCCGTCGCCGATGCCGGATGCAGGGGTGAGGCGATGAATACCCAGGCCGGCGGCGGCGTATCGGCGAGCCGTGGCGCGGCGGCGGCCGGCAGTCGGGCATGGCGATAGCGCCCGGCGGTCTTGCTGGCAAGTGCCGGATGGGCATAGGGCTGCCGGTCGAAGACGGCGAGCGGGATCGTTTCCATCAACCGGGTCCAGCGTCGCCAGCGCGGCAGCTGGGCCAGGATATCGGCTCCGGCCACCCAGACGAAGGCCACCCCGCGGAACCGATTCTGCAGCGCCGCCACGGTATCGACGGTAAAGCGCGTGCCCAGCCGGACCTCGATATCCGTCACCTTGATGCGCCGGTCCGCCACCACCGCCCTGGCGCCGGCCAGGCGCTCGGCCAGCGGTGCCATGCCGGCTTCCGTCTTCAGCGGGTTCTGCGGCGACACCAGCCACCACAGTTCGTCCAGCTTCAGGCAGCGCAGCGCCAGCCGGCTGACATGCAGATGCCCGGCATGCGCCGGGTTGAATGACCCGCCGAGCAGGCCGATGCGCCGCTTGCGCAAAGTCGGTTCCGGTTCAGGGGCGGATCTGCCCCGACCCGTGGACGACGTATTTGAAGCTGGTGAGCTGCTCGATCCCCACCGGTCCGCGGGCATGCAGCCGGCCCGTGGAGATGCCGATCTCGGCCCCGAAACCGAATTCCGCGCCGTCGGCGAACTGGGTCGAGGCGTTGTGCAGGACGATGGCGCTGTCGACCCGCTTCAGGAAGGCTTCGGCGGCGGCGGCATCCTCGGTCACGATCGCGTCGGTATGCGCCGAACCGTGCCGGGTGATATGGGTCACCGCCTCGTCCAGGCCCGCTACCACCCGCACGGCGATGACCGCGTCGAGGTATTCGGTATCCCAATCGGCCTCGCTCGCCGGCTTGACGCGAGCATCCAGCGCCTGGACGGTCCTGTCGCCGCGGACCTCACAGCCCGCGGCCAGCAGATCGGCCAGGATCGGCTTCAGGTGGCTCTGCACCACATCCGCGTCGACCAGCAGCGTCTCCGCCGCGCCGCACACCGATACGCGGCGCATCTTCGCGTTCATCACGATGGCCCGCGCCCGCTCGAGATCGGCCCCGGCATGGACATAGACATGATTGTTGCCGTCGCGATGTGCCAGCACCGCCATGCGGGCCTCGCGCTGCACCCGCTCGATCAGCGATTTGCCGCCGCGGGGGACGATCACGTCGATCCAGGCCGACATGGCGAGCATGTGGCCCACGGCCGCGCGATCGGTGGTCGCCACCAGTTGGATCGCCGCTTCCGGCAGGCCGGCGGACCTGAGGCCCTCGACCAGGCAGGCATGGATGGCGGCCGAGGAATGGCTGCTTTCCGACCCGCCGCGCAGGATGCAGGCATTGCCCGCCTTCAGGCACAGGCTGCCGGCATCGGCGGTCACGTTCGGCCGGCTTTCATAGATGATCCCGATGACTCCGAGCGGCGTGCGCACCCGCTGGATGCGCATGCCGTTCGGCCGCGTCCAGTCGGCCGTGACCGCCCCCACCGGGTCGGGGAAGCCGGCCACGGCCTCCAGACCGGCGGCGATGCCGTCGATGCTCTTCGCGCTCAGCACCAGCCGGTCGATCATCGCCGGGGTGAGGCCGCGCGCCCTGGCGGCGGCGATATCCTCGGCATTCGCGGCCAGGATTTCCGCAGTCCGGGCCCTGAGTGCGGCGGCGGCGGCCCGCAACGCGGCATCCTTGGCCGCCGGCGGCGCATCGGCCAGCGCGATCGCGGCGGCGCGGGCGGACCGGCCCATCGCCTCCATCGTTTCGGCCAACTCGTCGCGCTTCAGCGCCGCGGTCGCGTTCATCGCCAACAATCCGTCATCTGGGTGGGGCGCAGACTATGTCCGGGTCACAGGAGGAGCAAGCGAGGGCTTTTCTCAGCCCCCCGTCCGGCCCACGACCGGGGTTACCAGCGGGCCACCGACCACACGCCCTTTCGGCGGACCCAGTAGCGGCCGCTTTCCGCCGGCACATCGCCGCCGGCCTCGGTACGGATCTCGATCGGCGCCCGGTTGTCCTCGCCCGTCACCACGATCAGCCGGTTGCCCAGGAAGCGTTCCACCTTCATCCGTGCCGGTAGCGGGGCCAGCCTGCCCTCGCGCAAGGTCTCTTCCATATCGACCCGCGCCTCGGGCGGCATCGGGCCGGCGACGGCGGTGAAATCGTCGACGGCGGCCGCCGACAGCTTCAGCACTTCTTCCACGTTTCCGGCGGCATGGGCCGTGTGCAGGGCCGCCACGGCGGCCAGAACCTCGGCATCCGGTCCGGTGAAGACATCGGCGCTCTTCCAGGCCCAATCGGGCAGGCCGTCCAGCTTGACCCTGTGGGTGGCCTTGCCCCGACCCGCGATCGTCTGCTCGAAGATCGGCGGATCGCCCGGTTCGCCGACCAGCGCCACCTCGGTCTCCGCCCCGGACTGGCCGGGCAGCGGGGCCGTCTCCACCTCGACCAGGTTCTCGCCGTTGTCCGACCACAGACCGATGTTGAAGGCGTTCGTCGCGGGCGTGTCGAAAGGCGGAAGCGACCTGAAATGGTGCACCGGCACACCGTTGATGCGCACCACACCCTCGGCCTTGAAGTGGATCACGTTGATGGTGACACCCTGCGCCGGCGCCGTCAGGGGGTACAGCAGCATGAAGAGGATCAGCCCGGCCGCGCGCCCGAAATCGATACGCATGCAGCACCTCCTTCGCCAGCCAGCTTCCTTTCTATACCGGCCGGCGGCGGGCGGCGAATCAGGTCGGAAACCGGGCGGCGAAGGATTCCGGGGCGAGGCGCAGGCCGTTCGCGACGAAGGAAACCATGTGGTACAGCCCGGTCAGGACCAGGAGTTCCAGGATCTGCTCGTCCGAAAACATACCGGTCAACCGGGCCCACAGGGCGTCCGGAACCTCAGCCCGGTCATGCAGCGCATCGACGAGCGCGATGATGGCGCTCTCGTCCGCCGACCAGCAGGCCGCCTCGGCGGTGTCCCATACGATCGCCCGCTTCTGCTCGGCATCGAGACCGATACGAGCGCCGAAGAAGGCGACATGCACGCCCCATTCGTATTCGCAAGCACAGCGCGCGCAGGCCCGGTCGATCGCGATCTCGCGCTGGCGCAGGCTGAGCGAGCCCTTGTCGAGCAGCCCCCCTGCCATGAAGCGGCCGAAGACGCGAGGATTGCGGGCGAGCGTGGTGAACAGGCTGAGCGGCGCCACGCCGTCCGGCATGATGCGGGCGAGCGCGGCTGCGATCTCGGGCGCGAAGGGCGGTTCGGCCGGGGCGATGCGGGTGTTCGGCATGGCATCTTCCTGTGCTATCAAGTTGCTATGAAAAGCGTAGCGCCACACCATCCGCATTGCTACGAAAACAATAGCGCCAGGAGAGCCATGGCCCACCCACGTCCCGGCGGTCCCGTCCGCGGTTCCCGCAGCGGCCGGCCCATCATGGCCGCGCTCGATCTTCTCGGGCGGCGCTGGACGCTCCGGATTCTGTGGGAACTGCGCGACGGGCCGCTCCCCTTCCGCCCGCTGCAGGACGCCTGCGGCATCAGCCCCAGCGTCCTCAACACCCGTATCGGCGAGTTGCGCGAAGCGGGGATCGTCCTGCTCGCCGGCGGCGGCTATGGGCTCACTGCCGAGGGGCTCTCGCTGATCGAAAGCCTGCAACCGCTTTCCGCCTGGGCCGACGCATGGGCGAGGAGATCGAGGGGAACCCGATGACCAGGACGCTCGTGATCTGTTCCGGTGGCCTCGATTCCGTGACGCTGGCCTGGAAGGCGGCGCGGGAGCGCCGGCTCACCCGGCTCGTGACCTTCGATTACGGCCAGACCCACCGTAAGGAAATCGGCCATGCCGCCCGCGCCGCGGCCGCGCTGGGCGTCCGGCACGACGTGGTCGACATCGCCGCGCTCGCCCGCTTTCTCACCGGTTCCGCCCTGACCGACCCCGCGGCGGCACCGGTGCCCGACGGCCACTACGCCGAGGAGACCATGCGGATCACGGTGGTTCCCAACCGAAACGCCGTCTTCCTCGCGATCGCCTTCGGGATCGCCGCCGCCGAAGGGGCGGAAGCCGTGGGCATAGCCGTCCACGGCGGCGACCACTTCATCTATCCGGATTGCCGCCCGCCTTTCATCGATGCCTTCCGCACCATGCAGCATCATGCGCTCGACGGCATGTGGAAGGTCGACCTCTGGGCGCCGTTCCTCGGGATCGACAAGGGCGGCATTGCCGGCGAGGGGGCCAGGCTCGGCGTCCCCTTCGCCGATACCTGGAGCTGCTACAAGGGCGGCGAGCGGCATTGCGGCCGCTGCGGCACCTGTGTCGAGCGCCGCGAAGCCTTCCACACGGCCGGCCTCGACGACCCGACCGACTACGCCGATCCCGACTACTGGAAGGAAGCGGTGGCCCGCGCGGCGGAGAAGGACTGAACCCCTTGCCGTCTCCCTGGGGGGAGGGAGACGGTCTAGGCCGCCGCGATGCCGAGCCGCTGGTCGCGGTCGCGCAGCCAGCGGATGACGGGAAGCGAGAGCAGCACCATCCAGGCCTTTCCCACCACCTGGCCGGCAAGGAAATCGAGACTGCCGAAAGCGAGATACAGGAAGGCGATGCTGTCGATGCAGAGGCCCACCAGGCTCGACAGCAGCACCGCCGTCACCAGCCTGCGGCGGGCGAGCGGCGTATAGACGGCGAAATCGGCCAGTTCCGACAGAAGGAAGGCGACCACCGAGGCGGTAACCAGCGCCGCCGGCGCCACCAGGCCCGACAGCGCCACCCCGGCGGCAATGGCGGCCAGCGTCCAGGTCCGGCCAAGGCGGCGCTGCACCAGGTCGCGCAGCACCAGCGCCAGGCCGACGACCAGCACGCCCGATGGCGCCGCCAGGCCCGGCGCGACCGGAAGCAGGCAGGGTCCGTGCGGCACGCAGACGATGCCGACATTGCCGATCATCCAGTTGGCGAGCGGGATGCAGGCGATGAAGGCGGTGAGGAAGCCCAGGCCTTCCAGGCGGAGGCGATGGTCGGACATCGGCGTATCGGATCTTCGGTCGGGGCCGGGGTGATAGCGCAGAAGCCGCCGCCGTGCCAGCGGATGCATCCCAGGCTTGCCGAATGCCGACGCAACCGAAGATACTCTCGCCCGCGTGGGCGCGAGGGTGGTCTCGATGAGGGTATGGCTGGTGGCGTCGCTGGGGGCGCTGCTCGTGGGAGCGCTGTCGCCGGCGGCGGCGCAGGGCAATCGCGGGCTGGAAGCGGATGCGCAGTACTGCGCCGATGCGCGCAGCCCCGACATGCAGATCGAGCGCTGCACCCGGGTGATCGAATCCGGCCGGCTGACCAAGCCGCAGCTCGCCATCGTCTACAGCAATCGCGCGAGCGGCTTCCTGCGCCGCGGCGACGCGCGCTCCGCCCTCAAGGACGCGAACACGGCCGTGGACTACGACGGCGGTTACGGTCCGGCCTTCCGCCAGCGCGCCATGGCCCTCGCCGCCAGCGACAAGGGCGACGCCGCGATGGACGACTTCGCGGTGGCCTTGCGGATCAATCCGCGCGACCTGATCGCCCTGATCGCCCGGGGCCGGCTGCATCTGGAGCGGCGTGGCTTCCAGCAGGCGCGCGAAGATTTCACCCGCGTCGTCACCATCAATTCCGGCGCCTGGCCGGCTTTCCTGATGCGCGGCCGTGCCTTCGCCGCCGAGGGGCGTTATGAGGAGGCGCTGGCCGACTTCCACGACGCCGCGAAGCTGCGGCCGGACGAGGCCGACATCTTCATCGCCCGCGCCATCGCCCATCGCAACACCGGTGACCGCGACCGGGCGAACGGCGACTTCGACACCGCCATCCGGCTGAAGCCCTCGCTCGCCCCCAACCTCGCCGACCGCGACGGCGTGGACGATCCGCTGGGCTGGCCGCGGCGCTGAACATGCACATCCTCCGGCCGCAGTTCCGCATGGACGAGACCGAGGCACTCGCCTTCGCCGCGCGGCGCGGCTTCGGCCTGCTCGTGGCCGCCGACGCGGACGGCCCTTGCGGCTCTCATGTCCCCTTCGTCCTGCGCGAACGGAACGGCCTCCCGCTGCTCCAGGTCCACCTGACCGCCCGCAACCCGCTGGTCGCGCTCGCCGACGGGCATCGCCGATTCATGCTCGCCGTGGCCGGGGCGGATGCCTACGTCTCGAACGACTGGTATGCGTCGAGCGACCAGGTCTCCACCTGGCTCTACGAGGCGGTTCACCTGACCGGGGTCGCCACCGCCCGTCCGCTCGACGCCAACCGCGGGCACGGAGACGATCTGCTCGCCGATGCCGAGGCCCGGGTCCCCAAGGCCGCCTGGTCGCTGTCGCGGATGGAGCCCGGCAAGCGGGAGGCGATGCTGGCCATGATCCGCGTGATCGACATCGCCGTCGATCGCGTCGAGGGGCAGTCGAAGCTGAACCAGCACAAGCCCGACGCGGACCACATCGCCATCGCCGACCGGCTCGCCCGCTCCTCCCACAGCGACGCGCAGGAGCTGGCCCGCCGCATGGCGGCCCTCCGCCCCCGGCTCGCCTACGCCTTCCCGCCTTCCGGCGGGGAGCCGGCGGCTGAGGCTGCGGTCAGTGGATCGTCTTGGAAAAGCGGCCCTGCAGCCCCTTCAGCGCGGCCTTCACGCCCGCCAGATGGGGGTTGAGCTTCAAGGCTGCGTCGAAGGCGAGGAGCGCGCCCGCCGCCTCCCCGTGCCGCAGGCAGATCTGGCCGAGACCGGCGAGCGCGCCGAAATGCCGGGGCTCGAGGTCGAGGGTGCGGCCGATATCGGCGACGCTCTCCAGGTCGCGGTCGAGGATGAAGTAGAGCGTGGCCCGCTTGTTCCAGGCCTCGGCGAAGTTCGGATGATCGGCCGTGAGCTGGTCGAGCAGGTGCTCCGCTTCCGACAGGCGCCGCGCCGCCAGCGCCTGCACCGCGCGCTCCAGCCGCCGTTCCACGCCGGGCTCGGCATGGCTCGCCCACAGCGCCCAGATCATGTCCTCGATCTCGCCCGCGCGCCGGGCGTCGCCGGCCGCCTGCAGGCGATGGAACAGCCCGTTCAGCCGGCCCGGCAGGCTGGCCGCCGGCCGGGCCGTCTCGAGGATCATGACCTGCTTCAGGATCTGGGCGAACATGCCCGACACTCTATAGGATCGCCGGCCGGAGTTTGAGGGGAGGAAAAACCATGGCCAGCGAGATCGACCGGATCGTCGCCTATCTGCGCACGCTGCCCGCCTACAGCACGATGAGCCTGGAGGAGTGCCGCGCCGCCTACGACAAGGCGGAACTCGCCTATCCCATCGGGGCCGACGTGACGGTGGAGCCGATCGGCGGCATCCCCGGCGAAAGGCTGACGGCGAAGGACGCGCGCGCCGGCACCGCGATCCTCTATCTGCACGGCGGCGGCTATGCGATCGGCAGCCCGCGCTCGCACCGCCACCTGGCGGCCGACCTCGCCCGCGCCGCCCGGACCATGGTGCTGCTGCCCGACTACCGCCTCGCGCCGGAACATCCCTATCCGGCCGCGGTCGACGATGCCCTGGCCGCCTATCGCCATCTCCTCGACAGCGGCATCGCCGCGAACCGCATCGTCATCGGCGGCGACAGCGCCGGGGGCGGTCTCACCGTCGCGACGATGCTGGCCGCCCGGGTCGCCGGCCTGCCCCTGCCCGCCGGCGCCATCCTGATCTCGCCCTGGCTCGATCTGGCCGGCACGGGTGCCTCGCTCGACACGCTCAAGGATCGCGATCCCCTGGTCAGCCGGACCGATCTCGAACGCTGGGGGTCGGCCTATGCCGGCACCAATTCCAAGCGCGACCCGATCGTCTCGCCGCTCTATGCCGACCTGAAGGGACTGCCGCCGCTCGTCATCCATGTCGGCGGCGACGAGGCGCTGCTCGACGATTCGCTGCGCTTCGCCCGCGCCGCCATCGCCGCCGGGGTCGAGGCGCATCTGGAGGTCTGGCCGCGCATGGTGCATGTCTGGCACTGGTTCGCCCGCCGTCTGGCCGCCGGGCGCGAGGCGATCGACCGCCTGGGCGCCTTCAGCATCGCCAGGACGGGCTGACCTACAGCACCGCCAGATCGTCGCGATGGATCATCTCGTCGCGGCCGCGATGGCCCAGGATTTCCTCGATCCGGCCCGACTTCTGGCCCAGGATCCGGCGCGCGTCCTCGGCGCCGTAGGCGACCAGCCCGCGGGCGAGTTCGCGCCCGTCCGGCCCGCGCACGGTGACCGCGTCGCCACGCTCGAAGCGGCCTTCCACCGCCACCACCCCGGCCGGCAGCAGGCTGCGTCCCTGCGCCAGCGCCCGCGCGGCGCCCTCGTCCACCACCAGCGTGCCGGCGGGGGCGAGGCTGCCGCCGATCCACTGCTTGCGCGCCGCCCGGGGTGTCGCCTTCGGAACGAACCAGGTGCAGCGGCTTCCCGTCCGCACCGCCTCGATCGGGCGCAGCCTGTCGCCCCGCGCGATGGCCATGGCACAACCGGCGCGGAGCGCGATCGAGGCGGCGGCGATCTTGGTCACCATGCCGCCGCGTCCCAGGCCGGAGCGCGAACCGCCGGCCATCGCCTCGATCTCGGGCGTGATCTCGGACAGTTCGGGGATGAAGCGGGCATTCGGATCGGTGCCCGGATCGGCCGTATAGAGCCCGTCGATGTCCGACAGCAGCATCAGGCAGTCGGCCGAGACCATCTCGGCCACGCGCGCCGCCAGCCGATCGTTGTCGCCGAAGCGGATCTCGGTCGTCGCCGTGGTGTCGTTCTCGTTGATCACCGGCACCGCGCCGAGGGAGAGCAGCGTCGCGATGGTGGACCGCGCGTTCAGATAGTTCCGCCGCTGCTCGGTATCGCCGAGGGTCAGCAGCACCTGCGCCACCGTCAGCCCGTGCGCGGCCAGCGCCTCCTGCCAGGCATGGGCGAGGCGGATCTGGCCGACCGCGGCCGAGGCCTGGCTCTCCTCGAGCTTGAGCACACCCGAAAGCCGCAGCGAACGCCGCCCGAGCGCGATAGCGCCGGAGGACACCACCACCACCTGCTGGCCCCTCCCGCGCGCCTCGGCGATGTCCCGGCAGACCCCTTCCAGCCATTCGCGCTTGAGCGCGCCGCTGGCCGCCTCCACCAGGAGCGCCGAGCCGATCTTGATGACGATCGTGCGGGCGCGGTCGATCCGCTCGCTCATGGATGCCAGCCGCTCTCCTCGGCGGGCAGGGCGACCGGCGCGGGCGCGGGCGCGGGCGGACGGGCCGCCTTCACCGCCTTCAGCAGCGCCCGCGCCACCGGCTCGACCCCGCTCCGCGTCGCCGCCGAGAGCAGGAAGACGGGCTTGCGGATCGCCTTCGACAGCGCCGCGCGGCGCGCTTCCGCTTCCGCGGGATCGAGCGCGTCCGCCTTGTTCAGCGCCACGATCTCCTTCTTGCGCGCGAGCCCGGCGCCGTAGCCTTTCAGTTCCGCCCGGATCGTCCTGTAGGCGGCCTTGGGATCGTCCTGGGTGATGTCGATCAGGTGCAGCAGGATGGTGCATCGCTCGACATGGGCGAGGAAGCGATCGCCGAGCCCCGCCCCCTCATGCGCCCCCTCGATCAGGCCGGGCAGGTCGGCCAGGACGAATTCCTGCTCGTCCACGCCGACGACGCCGAGCTGCGGCTTCAGCGTCGTGAAGGGATAGTCGGCGATCTTCGGCCGCGCCGCGCTCGCCGCCGAAAGGAAGGTCGACTTGCCCGCGTTGGGCAGCCCGACCAGGCCGGCATCGGCGATCAGCTTCAGCTTCAGCCACACCCATTTCTCCGCCCCCGGCCAGCCCGGATCGGCCCGGCGCGGGGCGCGGTTGGTGGAGGACTTGAAATGGTCGTTGCCCCGCCCGCCGTCGCCGCCCTTGAGCAGCAGTACGCGCTGGCCCACCTCGGTCAGGTCGGCGATCAGGGTCTGCTCCTCGTCGTCCTCCAGCACCTGGGTGCCGACCGGCACCTTCAGCACGACGTCCTCGGAAGCGGCGCCCGACCGGTTGCGGCCCATGCCGTGATGGCCGGTCTTCGCCTTGAAATGCTGCTGGTAGCGATAGTCGATCAGGGTATTCAGGCCGCCCACGCACTCGACCCAGACGCTGCCGCCGCGGCCGCCGTCGCCGCCGTCGGGCCCGCCGAATTCGATGAACTTCTCGCGCCGGAAGCTGACCGCCCCGGCCCCGCCGTCACCGGACTTGATGAAGATCTTGGCGCTGTCGAGGAATTTCATGGAAGGGTCCGAAAGGCCGGGTTTGCAATGTGCTGCTTCAGAAAAGCAAAAAGGGGAATGGCTTGACCCATTCCCCTTCGGCCGAACCTGCCTGCTGCAGGAAGGGTCTTACTCGGCCGCCTCCGCGACCGGGGCCGGCTGCACCGAAACATAGGTGCGGCCCTTCAGGCCCTTGTGGAATTCCACCGAACCATGCGCCGTGGCGAACAGCGTGTGGTCGCGGCCGACGCCGACGTTGCGCCCGGCATGGAACTTGGTGCCGCGCTGGCGGACCAGGATGTTGCCGGCCAGGACCGCCTCGCCGCCGAACTTCTTCACGCCGAGGCGCTTGCCGTCCGAATCGCGGCCGTTACGGGAACTGCCGCCTGCCTTCTTGTGTGCCATTGCGAACTCTCCGTCAGGCCCGGGCGATCCCGGTGACCTTGATCACCGTCAGATCCTGCCGATGGCCGTTCTTGCGCCGGGAATTCTGCCGCCGGCGCTTCTTGAAGACGATGAGGTGCGGACCGCGGGCCTGCTTGACGATCTCCGCCTCGACGCTGGCTCCGGCGATCACCGGCGCGCCCACTTCCAGGCCGCCGTCGCCGCTGATGGCGAGCACGTCCGACAGCGCCACCTTGGCGCCCGGTTCGCCCTCGAGCCGTTCGACGGTCAGCACGTCATCCTTGGCGACCCGGTACTGCTTGCCGCCGGTCTTTACCACTGCGAACATCTAGATCCTGCCTTGGCCGCGCGGATGCGACCCCGGAATTTCGGAGGCGCGGACTATAGCCGCCGAAGTCCGGGTGTCAACCGGACTTCTGGCCCGCTCCGCCCTCCCCGGCCGGCCCGGGCTTCATCGCCGCCGCCGGCGGCTCCGGCGGGCCCCATGCGGCGCACTGTGATAAAGAACAGACCTTCTCGGGTGGCCGTTCATCAGCGGAACTCCACCGCACTTCGTCGTGTTTTCGCCCCGCTTGGCGGAAAGCAGTCTCCGCGTCACAAAGGGTCGGATACGTGATGACAGAGGGTTTGGCAGGCATGCGTCCGGAAGACCGTCCACTGATCGGCCGGCGCATTCTCGTGCTGGAAGACCAGATGCTGATCGCCATGGACGCGGTCGAGGTCCTGCTCGAGGCCGGGGCGGCCTTCGCCGACGCCTCCGCCACCGCGGGCGAGGGCCTGACCTATCTCGGCGCCACGCCCCCCGACGCCGCCGTGCTCGATGTCGACCTCGGCAACGGCGATACCTCGCTTGCCGTCGCCGAGGCCCTGCAGGACCGCGAGATCCCCTTCATCTTCGCTACCGGTTACGGCGAGGCCACCGCCGTTCCGGAACGGTTTCGGCGCGTGCCGGTTATACGTAAGCCCTACACGCCGGAAGCGCTCACCGAGGCGGTGGCGCGGCTGTTCCCTTCACCATGAAGAGAACTATATGAGAACGTGAAGGGTGCTATCCTGTCCCCGCCCTGGGGGAGGGGCGAACCGACCGGGGGGTGACCCAGGATGCAGAGCAACCTCGCCGTCGAGCCCGCGGATCGAAGCCGCGCCATGCTGCGGGAACGCTATGCCGCGGTACGGGCGCTCACCGCCACCCTGGCCGCGCCGCTCTCTCCCGAGGACCAGAACCTGCAGTCGATGCCGGATGCGAGTCCGGCGAAGTGGCACCAGGCACATACGACATGGTTCTTCGAGACCGTGGTGCTCAGGGCGCACGATCCGGCCTACCGGGTGTTCGATCCGGCCTTCGCCTTCCTCTTCAATTCCTACTACGAGGCGCTCGGCCCACGCCACGCCCGCCCGCGGCGCGGCATGCTGTCCCGCCCGGACCTGCGGACGGTGCTGGCCTATCGCGCCCATGTAGACGTGGCGATGCAGGCCTTCATTCCTGCCGCCGAGGCCGGCGCACTGGCCCTGATCGAACTCGGGCTGCATCATGAACAGCAGCATCAGGAACTGCTGCTGACCGACATCAAGCACGCCCTGTCGATCAATCCGACCCACCCCGCCTATCTGCCGCCACCCCCGACCCTCGCGACCACCGCCCCGGCCCTCGACTGGATCGATCATCCGGGCGGGCTGGTGGAGATCGGCAGCGGCGGCGGAGGATTCGCCTTCGACAACGAGACGCCGCGCCACCGGGTGTGGCTCGAACCCTTCCGTCTCGCCACCCGCCCGGTCTCCTGCGGCGAATATGCCGAGTTCATTGCCGACGGCGGCTACGAGCGGGCCGAGTTCTGGCTCTCCGCCGGCTGGGCCGCGGTCCAGCAGGAGGGCTGGAAGGCCCCCCTCTACTGGCAGGACGGCGAGCCCGGCGCCTCCGGCGACTGGCAGGCCTTCACCCTGAACGGGCTGCGGCCTGTCGACCCCGCCGAACCGGTGACCCACCTGAGCTTCTACGAGGCGGCGGCCTATGCCGCCTGGACCGGCGCGCGGCTGCCGACCGAAGCGGAATGGGAGGCGGTCGCCACCGCGCTCGGCACCGGGGATGTCGTTTCCTTCGATCCGGCCCGCCCGCATCCCAGGGCGGCCTCGGGCCCCGGTCTCCGGCAGATGTTCGGAGCGGTCTGGCAGTGGACGCGCTCGTCCTACGAACCCTATCCGGGCTTCCGGCCGCTGCCGGGCGCGGTCGGCGAGTACAACGGCAAGTTCATGGTCGGCCAGCTCGTGCTCAGGGGAAGTTCCTGCGCCACCCCGCCCGGCCATGCGCGGGTGAGCTACCGCAACTTCTTTCCACCCGACGCCCGCTGGCAGTTCAGCGGTATCCGGCTTGCCCGGGACGTCTGACCGATCGAGCCGAGGAGGCGACATGCACAAGGTTGCGCTGTTCGGGGCCGATGCCCCCGCCCCGCGGGACGACTTCGCCGCGGCGCTCGCCGCCGGCCTCGCCGTCCGGCCGAAATCGCTGCCGAGCAAGTTCTTCTACGACGACGCGGGCGCGCGGCTGTTCGAGGAGATCTGCGAACTCCCGGAATACTACCCGACGCGGACGGAGACGGCCCTGCTCGCGGCCAAGGCGGAAGAGATCGCCGCCGCGATCGGCCCCGATGCCGCGCTGATCGAGTTCGGGGCAGGCGCCAGCCGCAAGGTACGGCTGCTGCTCGATGCCCTGCGGCGCCCGGCGGCCTTCATCCCCATCGACATCTCGGGAGATCATCTGAAGCAGGCGGCGGCGGTGCTCGCCCGCGACTATCCGGCCCTGCCCGTGCTGCCGCTGGCGGCCGATTTCACGCAACCCTTCCTTCTGCCGCACCTGCCGGCCGGGGCCCGGCGGATCGGCTTCTTTCCGGGCTCGACGATCGGCAATTTCACGCCGGCCGAGGCGCGGCAGTTCCTGCGCAGCGCCGCGCGGCTGCTCAAGGGTGGCGGGCTCCTGATCGGCGTCGACCTGGTCAAGGACCCTGCCGTGCTGCATGCCGCCTACAACGACGCCGCCGGTGTCACGGCCCGATTCAACCTGAATATCCTGACGCGGGCGAACCGCGAACTGGGGACCGATTTCGATCTCGGCCGCTTCCGCCACTACGCCTTCTTCAATCCCTATGAGAGCCGGATCGAGATGCATCTGGTCAGTACCGCGGCCCAGCAGGTGCATCTCGGTGTCCAGCGCTTCGACTTCGCCGAGGGCGAGAGCATCCACACCGAGAATTCCTGCAAATACACGATATCGGGCTTCCGGGCCTTGGCGGCGGATGCGGGTTTCCGTCCCGCCGCGGTCTGGCGCGATCCGGACGCCCTGTTCAGCCTGCACTGGCTGGAAGCTGCCTGATCCTGTCCAGCACTTCGGCGATGTCGGGCAGGCCGGGCGCCGCGCGGGCGGCCTCCTCCGCCCGGCACCAGGGATAGGGCAGTGCCGAGACCCAGCGCATCACCGGCTCCAACAGGCCGGGATCCAGGGACTTCATCACAGCGATCGTGATGATCAGCGACCGCACCCGCCCGTCGGGCGCGAAGTGCCAGTCGTAATGCCCGGTGCCGACGCGCACGCGCCGGCCGTCCTTTTCCGACATGCCGACCAGCCAGGGGCAGCGGAAAGCCCGCACGCCCTCGGCCGGCGGCTCACCCAGGCAGAACGTGTGGATGTTCTCGTAGGTGACGTTGAAGCGACGGATCATCGCTTCGGTGAGAACCTCCAGCCCAGCCGACCGGGCGGGGAAGGAAATCTCCTCGGTCAGCAAGGCCACTTCGATGCTGGACTCGGGCGTGAACGCCGAGGGCATCAGATGCGCGCGGTTGTCGTCCTTCGCCCGGATATAGAGGCGGATCGCCTCCGCGGGGGTCGGCATCGCCCGCTCAGGCGAGGCTGGCGAGGGCGGCCGGCGCGAAGGGCGCCAGTTCGCCGAAGCGCCGCTCGCGCACCTTGGCCGCCCAGTTCGGATCGCTGATCAGGGCACGGCCGACTGCGACGAGGTCGAACTCCTCGCGCTCCAGCATCGCCTCGAGCTCGTCGAGTTCGCCGACCTCGGACCCCTCCCCCTTGAAGGAACTGACGAAATCCGCGCCTTTCAACCCGACCGAACCGACGGTGATCGTGGGCTTGCCGGTCAGCTTCTTCGTCCAGCCGGCGAGATTGAGGGTGGAGCCTTCGAATTCCGGTTCCCAGAAGCGGCGGGTCGAACAGTGGTAGACGTCGACGCCGGCATCGCTGAGCGGCCGCAGGAAGGCCGACAGCTGATCCGGCGTGAGCGCGAGACGCGAGGCGAAATCCTGCTGCTTCCATTGCGAGAAGCGCAGGATGATCGGCATGTCCGCTCCCACCCGCGCACGGATGGCACGCACGATGTCGGCGGCGAAGCGTGTCCGCGCCACGAGGTCGCCGCCATACCGGTCCTGCCGCAGGTTCGCCTTGTCCCAGAAGAACTGGTCGATCAGATAGCCATGCGCACCGTGGATCTCGACCGCATCGAAGCCGATCTCCTGCGCCGCGGCGGCGGCCTTCGCGAAGGCTTCTATGGTGTCGGCGATGTCGGCCTCGCTCATCGGCTCGGTCACCGGCTTGCCCGATGTGGAAAGGCCTGACGGCCCGTCCGACCGCGCTTGCGGGTTGGGCCCCGTACCGGGGCGGCGCATCATGCCGACATGCCAGAGCTGGGGGGCGATCCGACCTCCCGCCGCGTGCACCGCCTCCACCACCTTCCGCCACCCGGCGAGGCTCTCCGGGGCATGGAAATTCGGCACCTTGGCGTCGGAAGACGCACCGGGACGGTCCACCGTCGTCCCCTCGGTGATGATCAGCCCGACCCCGCCCTCGGCCCGACGGCGATAATAGGCCGCCACCTCCGGCCCCGGCACGCCGCCGGGCGACTGCGAGCGCGTCATCGGCGCCATGACGATCCTGTTGGCGAGCGACAGGGACTTGCAGGCGAAGGGGCGGAACAGCGGGCTGGTCATGGACGAGAGAACTCCATCGGTGCGGCGTGGTCGGCCCCCTTTCCGGCAGGCCCCGACGCCCGGCATCGACCTTGCTTGGATCGGGCGCCGAGCGCAACGGCGCATCGATCCACAGCGACCCGGTGTGCTTCTCGGGGAAGTGAGGATGCTGTCCGGCGCGCGATCTCGACCTCAGCCAAGACCAGCCCGCTTGAAATTCCCGTTCTAGGTTATATATGCCGGGCAGAGCCCCACAGCTCTCTTTTCATGCTCATGGACAAGTGAATCACGTAAGCGACCCAATGGGTTGGCCGCAGCCGGCCGAAGCTGGCAGGGCCCTGGCGAGAGCGGGTATCGCACCGGCTTTTTCTGGCTCGAATTGGCTCGAACTGGCTGATTTAGGCGCGGCCTGCGAGGCGCGGGATACTGTTTTCCTTTATAAATCAATATCTTGAGAAACAGCGGGAGGTGACCCGTCAATCCCCGCCGCGCCGCCCGCGGCCGGCCTGCGCCGGCTGGTCCGCCGCGGCCTCGGGAACGCGCGCATCGAACGCCCACCGGACGACCGCGCGAGCGGCGAGCGGCCAGAATTGTCCGGACAAGACTGTATGGACCAGGCGGCCAAAATCGGCCGGCCGCCCGTCCCTACGAAGCGGTCATTTCCGGCCGCGGCCAGAATTGTCCGCCTACCCCCAAGCCTAGCCCTGGACCGAATAGCCCCCGTCGACCGGGATCGCCGTGCCGGTGACGAAGTCGGACGCGGCCGAGGCCAGGAAGACCGCGATCCCGGCATGGTCCTCCGGCGTCCCCCAGCGCCCCGCCGGGGTGCGGGCCAGCACACGGTCGTGCAGGCCGGCCACGTCCTTGCGGGCGCGCCGCGTCAGGTCGGTGTCGATCCAGCCGGGAAGCACCGCGTTGACCTGGATGTTGTCCTTGGCCCAGGCGGTGGCGAGCGCCCTGGTCATCTGCACGATGCCGCCCTTGCTCGCCGCATAGGGCGTGGTGAAGGAGGCTCCGAAGATCGACATCATGCTGCCGATATTGACGATCTTGCCGCCGCCGGCCTTCAGCATCGCGGGATAGGCCGCCTGACAGCCCATGAAGGCGCTGGTCAGGTTGGTGGTCAGCACCTCGTTCCACTCGGCGAGGCTGTAGTCCTGCGGCTGCTTGCGGATGTTGATGCCGGCATTGTTCACCAGGATGTCGAGCCGGCCCAGCATCTGCGTCGTGGCGCTGACCAGCGCCTTGCAGGAGGCCTCCTCCGTCGCCTGGTGCTCAACCGCCACGGCCCGGATGTCGAGCTTGCCCAGTTCCGCCACGGCGGCCGCGTTCTTCTCGGCGTTGCGGCCGGCGATCACCACCGCCGCCCCCGCCTGGCCCAGACCCCGGGCCATGCCCAGGCCGATGCCGCCGTTGCCGCCCGTCACCACCGCGACCTTGCCGGTCAGATCGAACAGTTTCATCGCCACTCTCCCCTCGCTCCGGCCCCGCCTGTCGGGCCCCTCTCTCAGGCGACCGCCTCGATCCAGCGCTCCAGCGCCCGCACCGGCTCCGGGTCGTCGAACAGCCGCCCGGCATTCTCCGCGATCCGGGCCTCGATCTCCACCCGCCAGGGGCGATCGGTGGCCAGCCGGACGGCCAGGCGGACAAAATTGTCCGCGCTGTCGGCGATCAGTTCGGGCAGGCCCGCCCGCGCCAGGATCGCCGCCGAATGCCGGCTGCGCATCGTCGCTTGTGGCCATGTCACCAGGGCCCGGCCGCGGCCGAGCGTTTCCATGCCGGTGTTGTTGCCCGACCAGGGCAGGCCGTCGAGCATCAGGTCGGCGGCGTCGATCAGCCCGGCGAAGCGGGCCGGCGTCTGCGGCGGCAGGATGCGGACGAAATTGTCCGCCTCCAACCCTTCGCCGGCGAAGGCTCGGGAGAGGCGGGCGCGGAAGGCCGCCGCCGCGACCGGCGCCGGCCCGCGCAGGAACCAGAACCGGCAGGGCCCCACCGCGCGGGCGATGCGCGGATAGAGTGCGTCGAAGGCCGGGGTCAGTTTGAACAGGCTCTGCGCGTTCAGGAACACCGGCCCCTCGCCGCGCGCATCGGCCGGCAGGTCGGGCGGCTCGGCGGCGAGCGCCGGGCGGTCGTAGCGGGTGCCGAGGCCGGGCAGGCGGGCCAGCCGCTCGGTGTACTGCGCCTCGCCGCCTTCGGGCTCCATCGCGTCCGGGGTGAGAAACCAGTCGATCATGGAGAGACCGGAGGTCACCGGATGGCCGCCCATGTTGACCTGGACCGGGGCGAGGCGGAGCGCGGCCAGGAACTGGATTCCCGGATCCATGCCGATCTCGGGATAGAGCAGGATGTCGAGGTCGGCGGCGGCGATCGCCCGCGCGGCGGCACGGCGGTCGCCGGTGGCCTCCACGAAGCGGACCGGCGCGCGCCGGAGCCCGGCCGTCACCTCGTCCCGGCGGCTACCGAGGTGGAACAGCGTGACCTCGAACCGCGCCGGGTCGAGGCCGGTGAGGAAGCCGCCATGCGTGCGGGTGATCGCATGCCCGTGCAGATGGGCCGAGGCGAAGCCGACGCGGATCCGCTCCCCCGGTCCGCGCTCGCGCCTGCGCCGCGGGGCGGCGAGTTCGGGCATGGCGGCGGCGGCGATGCGTTCGACCAGGCCCGCATAGGCACGCTGGTCTTCCCGCTCGTCCAGCCCCTGTGCCGGCAGGTAGAAATCGGTCGAGGCCGTGACGGCCGCATAGGCGGCGGCGATCCCCGCCGGAGAAGCGAGGTCCAGCGCGGCGCCGATCGTCGCCAGGCCGTCGCGCCAGCGTCGGCGCCAGGCGGCCATCTCGCGCTCGCCGTCATGGACGGCCGGCAAGGTCAGCGCGGCCGCCCAGCGCATCGCGAAGTTCTGCGGATCGATGGACAGCGCTCGTTCGAAGGTCGCGATCGCGGCCTCGGCGTCACCCGCCGCTCGGAGCGCGATGCCGAGACCGGCGAGCGCCTGCGGCCGGCCGGGCATCAGCGTGGCGGCGCGTCGGTAGACCTCGACCGCCTCCTCGGGTCTGCCCGTGTGCAGCAGGACGATCCCGAGGTTGAAATAGGGCGCGGCGAAATCGGGCGCCGCGGCGATGGCGGCCCGCAGCGGCGCCTCCGCCTCCACCGAACGGCCGGCCTCGATCAGCACGGCGCCGAGATTGTGCTGCAGGCGCAACGCCTGGGGGAAGCGCCGCACGCCCTCGCCGAAAGCCTCGACCGAACGGGCGAGGTTGCCGGCCCGGCGCGCCGTGCTGCCGAGGATGGCCCAGGCATCCGCGCTGTCGGGCTGCAGGGCCACCGCCTGCTCGGCGGCGATGAAGCCCTCGCGCACCCGCCCGAGTTCGGCGAGCAGCGTGGCGAGGCCGAGCAGCGGCACCGCGTCCTGCGGCGCGATCGCATGGGCCCGCTGCAGCAGTGCCAGCGCATCCTCGCGCTTGCCCATGGCATGCTCGACCTTGGCCAGGTCGACCAGGATCGCCGGGCTGCCGGGAGCCCGGCCGGCGGCCTCGGCGAGGTGCCGTTCCGCTTCCTGCAGCCTGCCGTCCTCCGCGGCCGTCAGGCCGAGGCCATGCCAGGCGGCGGCCCGGTCCGGCTCCGCCTCGGTCACGGCGCGATAGGCAGCCTCGGCGCCGGCGCGGTCGCCCGCCCGGTGCCGGCGCATCGCCTCCTCCAGGCTCACCGCGCCCTCCGCCGGGCGAGGTCGGTCAGCACGAACTCGACCAGCGGCTTCGGGTCGGCGGCGAGGGCCGCGACGCAGGGCACCGGCTCTTCGTTCAGGCGCTCCACCACGGCCGCGTCGCGGCGGCCGGGCAGGCCCGGCAGCGCCTCCAGCGGCAGGCCGAGCGAACCCATGCAACCGATTCGCCCGTCCGCGGCCTTCCTGAGCTTGGCGAGGCCGCAAGGGGCTGCGCAATGCGGCCCGATGAAGGGGATCTGCCAGAGGCTGAGGTTGCGGTGCCGGCCCTGCAGCACCTCGCCCGGCGCGGAGGAGTGCACGACCGTGCCCGGCGCCGCGAAGAGCTTGGTCATATGCGCCGGTCCGGAATCGGCATAGACGGCGTAGTCGAAGCGCTCCACCGCGCGCAGCAGGTCGCCGATGGTGGGAAAGCCGTCGACCACCTTCACGCCTTTCGGCAGCCGGCCGGCGATGGCGGCGGCATGCAACTGGCCCTGGCGCTGGGCTTTGTTCAGCGACACCGTCACGTCACCAAAGGGCGCCAGCGCCTCGGCGAGCGCGACCGTCGCGGCGGGCGGCAGGCTGCGCAGCGGCGAACTCGCCAGCGGGGCGATGCCGATCGACAGGCGGCTCTTGGGCGGGAGGGGACGCGCCTCGCTCGGGTAGCGCTCCGTCGCCGGCGACAGGCCGAAAGCCTCCAACAGTTCGCCCTCCATCTCGACCGGCCAGATGTCGATGTCCCGCCGGCTCTCCAGCTGGCCGAGGTCGATGATCAGGTCGAAGCCGGCCCGCTCGCGGGCCGAAAGCCAGAGCGGGAAGACCTCTATCCTGCGGTCCCGGAGATAGATGTCGGAAGCCGAACGGGCACAGAAGACCCCGACCTTCGAAGGCTTCCGCCGAGCGATGAAGGCATCGAGGAAGAGCAGCGTGGCGACGTTCGAGCCCAGCATCTGGCTCGGCAGCAGGAACAGGACGGACCGGCCGCTGCAATCCGCGGCGACCCAGTCCTCGCGCGGCAGGCAGGGCAGGCTCTCGCGCTCGGCCAGGATACGGAAGCGCGCCGGGTCGCGCGCCAGCACCTGGGCGACGAAGGCTTCCGAACTCGTCCACAGGCGTTCGCCTGGTCTGCCCTTCTGCTCGGCCTTGGGTCCGCAATCGGGCTGACGGAAGCGGAACGGCGCCATCGCCTCGAAGGCGAGCAGCGGGGTACGCGTGAGGCTTCCCGTCATGCGCCCGGCTTCACCGCGCGCAAGCGGATGGTGATCTCGCTGATCACGTTGTTGAACTGCCGCGCCGCCTCCGCCATCTGCGCCGGCTTCAGTTCGCCGGATGCCATCCGCTTCGCCCAGGCGTCGTCGGGGCGCATGTCGACGCGTTCGATGGCGAAGTCGATGCCCAGGGCGAGCCCCAGGGCGCTGTTGGCCACGCCCTTGGCCTGCCATTCCCGGTTTTTCGCCTGGGAGAAGAGCTCCAGTCCCGCCGGGGTGATGGCCCGGACATGGGTCGGATCGTTCAGGAATGCATCGTGCCTCGGATGGGGCACCACGATCGTCACCAGGGCCTGCGGCCGGCAAACCCGCCACAGCTCGCCGATCAGGCCCAGATAGACCGCCGGCGCCTGGCCCAGATGCTCCAGCACGTGACGCAGCATGACCTCCTCGACCGACGAGGTCTGCCATGGCCAGGGCAGGGTCTCCAGATCGACCACCAGGTCGGGCTCGAAGGCCGGGTAGCGGTCGACGTTGATCCAGCCGGGCCGCTTGTCGGCGCCGCAACCGAGATTGAGCTTCATTCGGGCACTCCGCGGCCGCTCTATACGCGACCGGCGGGGTTAGCGCCAAATGTCGGCCAATGTAAACCCCGGCTTAACTCTATCCCGGCACGCTCGGGCGGTTGGATACCGGACCGGGGGCGTTGGATGTCGGGTGCGCGGCCTGCCGCGGAGGAACAGGCTGCGTCCGGTTGGGGACGCCGCCCCGCCGGCGTCTGGTCGGATGTCGGCACCCTGCTGCCACGGCTGTTCGAGAACCTGAAACTGGCCGTCATTCACGGGGGTGATCGGCGCGATCCGGGATCGGTCCTGTTCTCCACCGTCAACCCGCGCGGCGAGAAGGACTACCGCGAGGTTGCGGAGGACATCGCCGGCGCGCTCCGGGACATCGGCTTTCGTCATGTCTTCGTCTTCCCCGAGGACATGCGCCTCGCCACCCGGCTGCAGAGCCACCGCGTCGACATGGCCTGGCTGAACTCCGGCGGTGTGCAGGGCTACGACCCGGTCTGTCATCTGCCGGCGGCGATGGAGATGCTCGGCCTTCCCTATGTCGGCCACAATCCCTTGAACGCCTCGATCCTCGACAACAAGCATGCGTTCAAGCGCGAACTCGCCGTCGCCGGAATCCGCACATCGCCCTACATCACCTGGGACATGACGCGCGGTCCCCTGGTGCCGCACCTGAACTCGCGCTTCAACGCCGCCTTCGGTGCCCATGCCGGCCCCTTCGTGGTCAAGCCGGTCTCAGGCCGCGCCTCGGTCCATGTCCATGTCGTGGAGACGCTCCTCGAACTGCCACGCGTCGTGGCGGAGGTGTTCCAGGCGACACGCAATCTGGTCCTCATCGAGCGCTACCTGCCGGGACGCGAGTACGTCGTCGCCGTGGCCGGCCCGCTGATCAGCCGCAAAGGCGCGGTGGAGCGCCGCGGCCAACCTTTCGTCTTCTCCGCCGCCGAACGCCGGCTGCAGGCCGAGGAGAAGATATTCACCTCGATGGACGTCCGTCCGATCACGGGCCAGCGGCTGCGGGTGCTGGATCCGGATGCCGATGCCGAAGTCCTCGTGAAGCTGGAGGACATCGCCCGCGCCATCTGGCGCGACTTCAATCTCGAGACCCTGGTCCGGGTCGACGTCCGCGCCGACGAATCCGGCCGCCTCACCGTACTCGAGGCCAATCCGAAACCCGACCTGGCACGGCCGAACGAGAAGCGGACCAGCCTGGTCTGTGCCGGGCTGCCGGCCCATGCCATGTCCTACGAGGATCTGATCCTGTCGCTGCTGATCAACCGTATCGACCATCTGATGACCTGGCGCCCCGAGACCATGGGCCACATCCGGGCGCTGGCGGAGTAGGGCCGTGACGTCTTTCTTCCGTCGCCTGATCACGCTCCTGCCCCTCGTCGTCGTCGTCGGCATGTCGCTCGGGCTGGTCACCTGGATCGGCTATGGCGAAGCCCATCGGACCTACCCCGGCTTTCAGCACCAGAAGATGGCGGCACAGGGCGAGGTGCTGCAGAACCCGATCGAGGGCGCGCTGCGCGCCGGGGTGCCGATGCGCCAGTTCATCGGCTTCGACGCGCTGGCCGGCTATCTGCTCAACTCCGATCCCACCCTGGTCGGCATTCTCGTTGCCGACGCGGATGGAGGCGTCGTCTTCAGCAATCTTCGCCAGGTCGAGGCGGCGCCGCTGCGCGCCGCCCTCGACCGCGCGAGCCCCCAAGCCGGCGGCCGCTTCTCGGTCGCCACCGACGACCGCCTGCATGTCGTCGTCGTACCGCTCCGCGACCGGCTCGGTGTCATCGGCAGCCTGGTCCTGGCCATGCCGGCCGAGGTCATCCGCCAGAGCGCCGATGCGAAGTTCCGGCCCTTCCTGCTGGCCGTCCCGGTGGTGGCCGTCTGCTTCCTGGCGATCAGTCTCTTCGCCAGCCGCACCAGCGTGGAACAATCGGCGCGCAACCTGAGACACGCCTATGCCGCTACCTATGGCGTGCTCGCCGTGGCCGTCCTCGGATCGATCGTCAGCCTCTATGCGGACGGCATCCAGGCGAAGTCCAAGGCGTTGGCGAGCTCGCTCGCCAGCCGCATCGAGACGGTGTTCGAACTCGGCCTCGGGCTCGACGACATCGAAGGCGTGGAGCGGACCTTCGCCGCCTATCGCAGTCTCAATCCGGAGATCAGCGCCATCTCGCTGGAGATGGGAGGAAGGGTGCGCGTCCACTCGGATCCCGCCGCAGTCGGGGGCGAGACGGAGCGGAGCACGTCCTGGCGCGAGTTCCGCTATGACGAGACGATCGGCGACCAGGGCGCCCATCTGGTGGTCAGCATCCCGCTGTCCGTCGTCGCCTCGGCGGTGGCCGGCAGCGTGAAGGATTTCGTGGTCCTGTTCATCGCGAGCGGACTGCTCGCTGCGCTGTTCCTGCAGATCGCCTCCGCCGGGCTGGTGAAACGCGCGGCCAGCGAAGCGGAGGACGCGACCTCGTCTCCGCTCGATATGGTCCGGCCGCTCCTGTTCATCGCCGTTTTCGCCGAATCGCTGTCCGCCTCCTTCCTGCCGCAACTGCTGCGCTCGCTCGCCGGCCGGCCCGAACTCGCATCATGGCTGTTCATGGCCTACTTCCTCGCCTTCGCGGGGGTTCTGGTCCCGGCCGGACAGATGGCCGATCGGCGCGGGCCGCGGCCCGTTCTTCTCCTGGGCGTCGCGGGCGCCGTGGCCGGACTCGTCGCTCTCGCCTATGCGCGTGACATGACGCTCGCAGCCGCGGCACGCGCGCTTTGTGGCGCCGGCCAGGGCGCCATCCTCATTGGCGTGCAGAGCTACATTCTGGCCGTCGCCCGCCCCGACGAGCGAACCCGCGCCGCCGGAATCATCGTCTATGGGTTCAACGGAGGCATGATCTCGGGTGCGGCGATCGGTGCCCTGATGGTGACCTATGTCGGCACCACCGGAATATTCCTCGCCGGTGCGGGCTTCGCGGTCTGCGCCATGGCCTATCTGCTCCCGCTTCTCGGCCGGCCGGCCGCCCAGGCACAGCCGAAGAAAGCCCAGGGCGGCTTCGCGCGCCTCGCCCTGGACATCCGCGCAGCCCTCGCCGATCTCGGCTTCCTGCGTACCATGCTCCTGGTCGGCGTGCCTTCGAAGGCCGTCCTGACGGGTGTGGTCGGATTCGCCCTCCCTCTCCTTCTCTCCACCCTCGGCTTTGCGCAGGGCGATATCGGCCAGGTGATCATGCTCTACGCCGGCGCGGTGCTGATCTCCAGCCGCTACGCCTCCGCCTTCGTCGACCAGGCCGGCGATTCCGGGAAGGCGCTGGTCCTCGGATCGCTCGTCGGCGGCCTCGCGCTTTGCGGGGTGGCACTCGGCGCATGGCCTCCGGCCGTGGCGGCCCTGCCCGGCTTCGCGGCACCGGCCCTGATGCTCGGCGGCGTGATCCTGCTCGGAATCGCGCATGGCCTGATCAACGCTCCGATCGTCACGCATGTCGCCGATACCGCGGTCGCCGCCCGTATCGGTCAGGGGCCGACCACCGCGGCCTATCGTTTCCTGGAACGGATCGGACATGTCGCCGGGCCGCCGTTGTTCGGCCAAATGGCGCTGCTCTTCGGGGGCGAACCGCTTGCGCTCGCCGGGGTCGGGGTCGCCGTCGTCGCCTGCGGCCTGTTCTTCCTGCTTTCCGGTCCCGGGCGGACGGTCGGGGAGGCAGCAGCCGGGAGCCCCACGCGATGAAGCCACCAACGTTCACGCGCCGCGAAGCGATGGCTCTCGCCGCCGGCGCGGCATTGCACCCCGGAATCGCCCGCGGCCAGGAACTGCCGGACTGGCTCGGACTGCCCCCCGAACTCGCCGCGCTGTATCGCATTGACCGGATGAAGACGGATCACGGCGAGCAGGTCACGCTGGTCCGCCGCGACTCGCCCCCGCCCAGGGCGCATGTCTATGTGCTCTATTCCCGCGATTCCTCCGCCTACGATACCGCCATCGCGACGGTGCTCGACGTGTTTCACGAGCGGCGCTTTCCGATCAAGGTCACCTGCTTCTTCTATGACGATGACGAGAGCTACGGGATCATCGCCATGCGGGACGCCCAGCAGGTGCGCGCGGATCTGATCTATACGATGGGGTCGGATACCACGGCCTTCGCCTGGCCGCGGTTTCGCGACAACGACATCCCGATCGTGTCGATCTGCTCGAAGGACCCGGTGGTGCTCGGCCAGCAGCCCGACTACCGCAAGGGCAGCGGCACCTCCTATGCCTTCACCTCGCTTGACATGCCGGTACCGGTTCAGTTCGCCTACCTGAAGGAGCTGAAACCCGGCCTGAAGAACCTCGCCATCCTCGCGGACGTGAAGAACGTCAGCGCGATGACGGTGCAGCTGCGCCCCATGGCCGCCTATGCCCGCGACAAGGGTGTTCGCGTGCATGAGGTTGTGGTCGCGCGCCGCTCGCGCGCCGCGGAGGAGTTGGGCGAACTGATGCCGCAGGCGATCGCTGCCATGCGCCAGACCGACCCGGAGCTCCGGGACAGCGTCTTCTGGGTCACCGGCTCGACCGCGGTATTCAGGGAGATCGCGGCCATCAACGCGCAGGCCGGGACCGTTCCCGTCCTGAGCGTCGTGCCCGACGTCGTGCAGGAGGGCGGCGACAGCGCCGTCGTGTCCATCGGCGTAGGCTTCGAAAGCAATGCCTACATCGCCGCCTCCTACGGGCTCTCCATCCTGACCGGAGCGGCCAAGGCGGGCGGCCTTCCGGTCGGGATCGTCTCGCCGCCCGACATTGCGATCAACTTCCAGCGCGCGCGGGCGATCGGCCTCAAGATTCCGTTCAGTTTCGTGGAAACCGCCAGCACCATCTACGGTCCGGACGGCAGGCTGGTGCGCGACAAGGGCCGCCATCGCAGCCCATCCGCCTGAGGGAAGGCGGCCGGCGTCAGTCGCCGGCGACGACGGCGGTCGGGGCCAGCTGGCGCTCCACTTCGGCGACCAGATCGCGCAGGTGGAAGGGCTTCGACAGCACCGTGGCCCCGGGCGCCGAAGACTTCGCCACCCCGGCGAAACCGGTGATGAACATGACCCGTATGGCGCGATCCTGCTGAACGGCGCGCCGGGCGAGTTCGATCCCGTCCATCGCCGGCATCACGATATCGGCAATGAGCAGGTCGAATTCGCCGGGCTTGAGATGCGGCAGAGCCTCGGCGCCGTCGCCGACGGAAACCACGGAGTGTCCGGCGCGTTCGAGCGCGCGGGCGAGGAACCGCCGGATCGTGGCGTCGTCCTCGGCGAGAAGTATGCGAGCCATGAGGGGGAAGCCTGGGTGCGAAACGTCGAAAACAGGTTAACGCAGGTCTGCCGTCCTGTCCGCGTGTTATAAGAGCGCATGATACAGGCTGCCGAAGTGAACCGGAGGGTGGAGGCAGGCGCGGCGGCGGCAGAGGCCGTCGCGGTGCACGAACCGCCGGCTCAGAGCATTCCGTTCGTCTATTCGTCCCCGCACAGCGGGACGCTGTACCCGCCGGACTTCCTGGCCGCTTCCCGGCTCGACCCGCTCGCCATCCGCCGATCCGAAGACAGTTTCGTCGACGAACTCTTCGCGGCCGTTCCGGCCCTCGGCGCCCCGCTGGTCGCGGCGCGCTTCGCCCGCGCCTATTGCGACGTGAATCGCGAGCCCTACGAGCTGGATCCGACCATGTTCGAGGACGAGCTGCCCGCCTTCGCCAATACCACCAGCCTGAGGGTTGCGGGCGGGCACGGCACCATCGCGCGCGTGGTCGGCATGGGCGCGGAGATTTACCGCCGCAAGCTGACCTTCGCCGAAGCCGACGCGCGCATCAGGAACTGCTACCGGCCCTATCACGACATCCTGACGCGTCTGCTGGGGCAGACCCGGGAGCGATTTGGCCGGGCCGTGCTGGTCGATTGTCATTCGATGCCCTCCGTGGGCGGACCGCTTGAGCGCGATTCCGGCCGGACCCGGCCCGATATCGTGCTGGGGGACCGTTATGGCAGCGCCTGCAGCCCGGCCCTGGTGGAACGAGCGATGTCCGTACTGCAGCGGCTGGGCTATCGGGTTGCCCGCAACGCGCCCTATGCCGGCGGCTTCAACACCCAGCATTACGGCCGGCCGGCGGGCGGCGTGCATGCGCTGCAGATCGAGATCAACCGGGCGCTCTACATGGACGAGGCGCGGATCGCCAAAGCGGCAGGGTTCGCCGGCGTGGCGGCGGATATCAACCGGCTGGTGGCGGCATTGGCCGAAGTGGCCTCGGGCGACGGCCTCTCGTGAGCCCGGCCCCCGCTCAAAGAGAAGGCCACCTCTTTCGAAGTGGCCCAAGTCTAGGGAGGAAACGCCCAAGAAGGGCGCGTGGTCAAAAACCGACCACGCACTACAAACTTAGGCGCAGCAGCCCGGTTCCACAAGAGTTTGTGGGAAATTGCCGCCCGTTCCGCAACCTGTCGTGTCTTTCCCGCAACAGTGAGGTGACCGGCCGATGAGCAGCGACGATCCGACCGCCCTGTCCGCCGCCGCTCTGGCCGAGGCCGTGCGCGGCCGGCGGCTGAAGGCGCGCGACGTGGCGGAGGCCTATATCGCCCGCCTGGACCAGCGCGAACCCCACGTTTCGGCCTACGTTCACCTTGACCACGATTCCTTCCGGGCCCAGGCCGACCGGATCGACCGCGAGGGGGCGAGGGGCCTCCTCGCCGGGGTGCCGCTGGCGGTCAAGGACATCATCGACACCGCCGACATGCCGACCGCCTACGGTTCGCCCATCTATGCCGGCAACCGGCCGGCCTGGGACGCGCCGGCGGTCGCGGTGGCGAAGGCGGCCGGCGTGCTGATCCCCGGCAAGGCGGTGACGACGGAGTTCGCCTCCTCCTTCGCCGGGCCGACCCGCAATCCGCACGACCCGGCACGCACCCCGGGCGGATCGTCCAGCGGCTCTGCCGCGGCGGTGGCCGACCGCACGGCGGCGCTCGGCTTCGGCACCCAGACGGCGGGGTCGGTGCTGCGCCCGGCCTCCTTCTGCGGCGTGGTCGGCTTCAAGGGATCCCTGAACTGGTTTCCGGTGATCGGCTTCAAGGCGCTGGCGCCGTCCTTCGACACGCTGGGGCTGATGACCCGGTCGGTCGCCGACCTGGTCCTGTTCCGTGACGCCATGCTGCGACGCAAGGCCAGCAAGGCGCCGGACGCGCTGTCCGGCCCCCGCCTGGGCTTCACCTTCTATCCCGATCCGGGACGGGCCACGCCCGCCATGCATGCCGCGCTGGAACGGGCGAAGAAGGCCTTCGCCGCCCGGGGCGCGCGGGTCGCCGACGTGACGCTGCCGCCCGTCTTCGCCCAGGACCTGGTCGGCCTGCACCAGCAGGTGATGACCTACGAGCAGCGGCTGGTCTTCACCTGGGAGCGCGCGGCCCATCCCGAGAAGCTCTCCGCCCCCTTCGCCAAGCAGGTGGCGGATGCCGAGGCGGTGAGCGAGGCGATGTACCGCAAGGGCCTCGCCACCGCCGCCGCCGCCCGCGCGGCGCTGACCGACCTCGCCGCCAACTACGACGCCATCGTCATGCCCGCCGCCCCGGGCGAGGCCAATCCGATCGGCGAGGGCACCGGCGATCCCGTCTTCAACCGGACGGCGAGTTTCCTCACGCTTCCCGCCGTCAGCCTGCCGAACGGGACCGGCCCGGGCGGCCTGCCGCTCGGCCTGCAGCTGATGGGCGCGGCCGGGGAGGACGAACGGCTGATCGCGGTGGCCGCCTGGGCCGAGGCAGCCCTGTCGGCGTAATAACAAGTTCGTTCTGTAGTCGGACAATATTGCCCCACGGAGCCGGCCTTAGCTTTCCTAAGCCGCCGGTCAGAAAAACTCGTTTGAACAACGCCCCGCCCCTGACCAGCTTTACATCTGTAGAGCGCGATGTTCCACATCATTCATGGGGTAAATCATGTCCCTCATCCAACGCTTCCTGCGCCGGCTGCCCCGTCCGGACGAGAAGGCCCTGCGCGCGATGAGCGAGATGCGGCTGTGTACCGGCTGCTGCGCCGCATGAAGCGCGCGACCCGCCGAACCCGCCACGCCCGTCCGAGGACCACGACCATGTATCACCCGCTCCGCGCCCGACCCGCCGCCCACCGGCTGCAGGTCGGCGACTTCGCCCCCGATTTCGAGGCCGTGACCACGCATGGCCGCATCCGGCTGCACAACTGGATCGGCAACCGCTGGTCCGTGCTGATCCCGCAACTGGCCGACGACCTGGAAGCCGCGGCCGATCTTCGCCGCGCCGCCGACCTGCTGCCCGAGTATCGCGCCCGGCTGGCACAGCCGCTCGGCCTCGCCGTCGGCGCGGAGGTCGAGTTCGGCGACAAGACCGCCCCCTTCCCGATCGCCGCCGATCCGGAAGGCCGGACCGCCGCGCTCTACGGCCTGGACGGGCCCGATGCCCGCACCGTCTTCGTGATCGATCCGGCCCGGCGCATCCGCCTGGTCCTGTCCTATCCGCCCGGACGCCCGCGCGACTTCGCCGAGGTGCTGCAGTTCGTCGAATCGCTGCAGGGCGCGGATGCGCGCGAACGGTCGGCCAGGGAGGACTGGCGACACCTGCAATACGCGACCTTCGGCTGCTGGTGAGGACCTACGGCCGGCCGGCGGGCCGGCGGGCCGCCGTCTCGCGCTGCAGGATGTAGAGGCCCGACGCCACGATCAGGCCGATGCCGGCGAGCGTCCAGCGGTCCGGGTATTCGTCGAAGAGGACGATCGACAGGATGGCCGCGCCGATCAGCTGGCCATAGCCGAAGGGCGCGAGCACCGGCGCGGGCGCATAGGTGATGGCCCGCACCACGAGGTAATGGGCGAGGCCGCCAATCACGCCCACCAGGACCAGCATGCCGAGGTCGAATCCGCCCCGGGGCAGTTCCGGCACCAGCGGCCAGGACAGCAGCGCCGCGGCGAAGCCCACCATCGCCGTCCACATGATCGATGTCTCCGGCGTGTCCTGCGCCCCGACCCGCCGGGTCAGGATCTGGTAGAGCGCATAGGAGGCGGAGGAGACGAAGGCGGGCCAGGCCTGCAGACCGATGGTCGGATCGTCCGGGTGCAGCACGATCAGCGCGCCCGCGAAGCCCAGCACGACCGCCGCCCAGCGGTGCAGGCCGACCCTTTCGCCCAGCAGCGGGACCGACAGCGCAGTGACCATCAGGGGCGAGGTCATCGAGATGGCGGCCACGGTGGTGAGCGGCACCTTGCCCAGCGGAATGAAGTAGCAGACCGTCGAGGTCAGCATCAGGAAGGAGCGCACGAGCTGGAGCTTCAGCTCCTTCGTCCGCACCAGGCCGAGGCCGCGGGTGGCGCCGAAGCCGATGGCGAAGAGCGCCAGATGCGCACCATAGCGCCCGAGCATGATGAGCGGCAGGGCATAGAGCGCGGCGAGGTACTTCACGCTCGCGTTCATCACCGGGAACAGGGCCATCGCCAGCACCATCAGGCCGATGCCGAGCGGAACGTTGTTGGGGCGCAACGCCTATCGCCCCTTTCCCGTGGCCAGCGCCACGCCGAAGAGGATGACGGCGATGCCGATCCCGTGGGCGAGAAGCGGCCTTTCATCCAGGAAGAGCACCGCGAGAAGCGTCCCGAAGGCCGGCATCAGGTGAACGAAGAGGCCGGCCGTGGACGGGCCGACGATGGCGACGCCGCGGTTCCAGAAGACGAAGGAGAGGATGGAGGGGAAGAGGGCCAGATAGCCGGCGGCGGCGGCGAGGCCCCAGCTGGGCTCCGGCCAGGAGAACCAGGCGTGTTCCAGGATCGCCATAGGCAGCATGGGCAGGCAGCCGGCGAGGGCGGTCAGGAAGACGAGTTCGAGCCCGCCCAGTTCGGCGGGCCGGCGCTGCAGCAGCACCGAATAGATCGCCCAGAAGGGAAGCGCGAGGAGGATCCAAGCGTCGCCCGCGTGGAATTCGAGCGCCAGCAGCCGCGCCAGCTCTCCCTGCGACATGATCACCGCGACGCCGATGGCGGAGACGGCGATGCCGAGGAGCTGGCGCCAGCCGGTGCGCTCCCCCGCGAGTGCCCAGGCCGCGAGGATCATGTAGAGCGGGAAGGAGGTGTTGAGCAGCACCGCGTTGATCGCCGGCGTGCCGCGCAGGCCTAGATAGACGAGGCTCTGGAACAGGACGATGCCGGTGAGGCCGAGGAGGCCGAGATAGCGCCAGTGCCGGCGCACCAGATGCCAGCGCCCGGACAGCCCCGGGAGCACGAAAGGCGCCATGAGGACGAGGGCGGGCAGCCAGCGCAGCAGGTTGAGCGCCAGCGGCGGCACGCTGTCGTGCACCGCCCGGCCGACCACCCAGTTGCCGGCCCAGAAGAACACCGCGAGCGCGAGCAGCAGGAAGGCGAAGGGGCGGCCTGCGGTGACGCGCGGCGCGGTTGCGCCGTCCGATGCGGCGCTCATGGCCCCCTCCCCGCCCTCTCCCATCCGCAACGGGGGAAGGAGAGTTCGTCGAGAGCGCGCCCCTTGGCTCCCAGCCCTGTGCGAAGCATGGGGGAGGGCGGGGGTGGGGGCGGTTGCCGCACAGGAACCGTCGCACCCCTATTCACCGCCCCCACCCAACCCTCCCCCCGCTCGCGCCGAGGGAGGGCTCTGTGAAAACTCACGCGGCGAGGCCCCAGGCGGCGGGCACCTCGACGGGCATCTGCAGCAGCATCTGGGCATGCGCCTTGGCCAGCGGATCGTTGCGCAAGGACGCCATGCCGCCGCCGCCGAGCGATTGCATCATCAGGAAGTTGACCGCGTTGATGCCGGGCACCTCGAAGCGTGTGACCTTGCCCTTGACCATGTAGTCGAAGTATTTCGCCACCGCAGCTTCCGTCACCTGGGCGCGGATCAGCGGCATGTATTCGGGCTTCCGCGCGATGATGCCGATGTTGGAGGAATCGCCCTTGTCGCCGGAGCGGCCCCAGGCGAGGCGGATCAGCGGCACGCTCACCGTCGGGCCTGTCGGCGCCGCCGTCTCGCCCACCGGGTGGCCGGCCCCCTTCACGAAGCCGCCGGCGGTGGGCACCTCGATCGCGATCTGGCGGTCGTCGAATTCAACCACGGGCGTGAGCTTGGTCTTCGGCACCAGGGCGGAGAACATCTTCACGATGGGCGAGGCCTTGGGGCGGTTGCCGCCCGACCCCGTGGTGCCCGGCGACATCGAGGTGCCAGGCGCGGCCACCTCGCGCAGGAAGATCTCGATCGGGCGACGGTCGTCATGGGCCACGGCGAGGCGCATCTGTGCCTCGCGCGCATCGAGCGCGCGCGAATGCGGGCCGAACATCGCCTCAGCCCCGACCACCTCGATCAGGGTCTCGCGATAGTCGGGGATGTTCATCTGGGCGAAGATGCGGCGCGTGCGCTTCAGCAGCGCCTCGGCGGTGCGCTGGGCCTTCTGCACCGCCTCGGCCCCGCCGATGGTGATCTGCGCCACCGCGCGCCAGCCGTCGGGATAGGTGATCGAGGTCTTGTAGGTCGAGGTCGGCGGCAACCCCTTCGCGTTCCACACCCGCACGCGATTGCCGCCCTGGTCCAGCATCTTCACCTCGGTGAAGTCGCAAGTCACGTCGGGCAGCATGTAGCAGCCGGGATCGCCCACCTCGTAGAGCATCTGTTCGGCGACGGTGGCGAAGGTGACGATGCCGCCCGTCCCCGGCGGCTTGGTGACGAAGAAATGGCCTTCCTCGTAGCATTCGGCGATCGGGTAGCCGATGTCGTCCCAGTCGGGCACGTCGCGCCAGTCGGTATGCAGGCCCCCCGTCGCCTGGGCGCCGCATTCCAGGATATGGCCGACCAGGGAGCCGCAGGCGAGGCGGTCGTAATCGTCCGGCTTCCAGCCGAACTCGTACATCAGCGGCCCGAGGGCGAGGGCACTGTCGACGCAGCGGCCGGTGACGACGATGTCCGCACCTTCCTCGAGCGCGCGGGCGATCGGGATGGCGCCGAGATAGGCATTGGCGGAGAGCACCTTCGCCGGCAGGGGCGCGCCGGAATACATCTCCTTCAGCCCCTCGGCGCGGAGCGCCTCCAGGGGCTCGCCCAGCAGGTCGTCGCCGGTCACGCAGGCGACCTTCAGGTCGAGCCCGGCATCCTTGACGATCTGGCGGATGGCGGCGGCGCAGCTTCGCGGATTCACGCCGCCGGCATTCGACACCACCTTGATCTTCTTGGCGGCGATGTCCTTGATCAGCCGCTTCATGGTGACGGTGACGAAGTCGGTGGCATAGCCCATGGCCGGATCGGCCTCGCGGGCGCGGGCCATGATCGACATGGTGAGTTCGGCCAGGTAGTCGCCGATCAGGTAGTCGATGGTGCCGCGATGCACGAGCTGGGGCGCGGCCACCGAGGTGTCGCCCCAGAAGCCGCTGGAACAGCCGATCCGCACGCTCTTGGGGGCGTGTGCGCCGCTTATGGACATGGTTTCCTCCGACGGAACTTTCTTGGCGAGGGTTTTAGCAGGTTTTGCGGCGAAGAAATCCACGGGGCCGCCGACACCTCGCGGCACTCGCGAGGCCAGTGCAAGACCCCTTGGCATCCGCGATCACTCCCCCGCCAGCACCTGCCTGATCTTCGCCGACAGGTCCTCGATGCTGAAGGGCTTGGCCAGGAAGTTCACGCCGGCGTCCAGCACGCCGTTGTGGACGACGGCGTTGCGGGTGAAGCCGGTGGTGAACAGCACCTTCAGCCCCGGCCGCTGCTCGCGGGCCTGGTCGGCGAGGCGGCGGCCGTCGATATCGGGCATGACGATGTCGGTGAAGAGCAGATCGATGCGCGGATGGGCGGCGAGCAGGGCCAGCGCGTCCTTCGCGCCGGAGGCTTCGAGCACCGTGTAGCCGAGGTCCTTCAGCGTGGTGACGGTGAGCCGGCGAAGGCCTTCCTCGTCCTCCACCACCAGGACGACTTCCGAGGGCGTGCCCGGATGGAGGGGCCCCGAGGCGGGCGGCGGCGGGGCGGTCTCCTCCTCGCCATAGTGGCGGGGCAGGTAGATCTTGACCGTGCTGCCGTGCCCCGGCTCGGAATAGATCTTGATGTGCCCTGAGGACTGGCGGACGAAGCCGTACACCTGGGAGAGACCGAGACCGGTACCCATGCCGACCTTCTTGGTGGTGAAGAAGGGATCGAAGGCGCGCGCCATCACCGACTCGCTCATGCCGGTGCCGGTATCGGTGACCGAGAGCTGCACGTACTGGCCGGGGGCGAGGTCCGGATGGGCCGCCGCATAGGCCTCGTCGAGGAAGCTGTTCGCCGTCTCGATGGTGAGCCGGCCACCCTCGGGCATGGCGTCGCGGGCATTGACGCAGAGGTTGAGGATGGCGCTCTCGAGCTGCGGCGCGTCGGCGAAGGTCTTCCACAGGCCGCCGGCGAGCACGCTTTCGATGCGGATGCCCTGCCCGAGCGTGCGCTGCAGGAGGTCGGACATGCCCGAGACCAGGCGGTTCAGATCGGTGACCGCAGGGGCGAGGGGCTGCTGGCGCGAGAAGGCGAGAAGGCGGGCGGTGAGCGTGGCGGCGCGGTTCGCCCCGTCGAGGGCGGAATCGGCGAAGCGGGCCGCCTCCTCCGGCTGGCCGCGGTCGAGCCGGCGGCGGAGCAGGTTCAGGCTGCCGATGACGATCGCCAGCATGTTGTTGAAGTCATGCGCGATGCCGCCGGTGAGCTGGCCCACCGCCTCCATCTTCTGCGCCTGGCGGAGCTGCGCCTCCACCCTCTCGCGCGCGGCCATCTGGGCGGTGAGCGCGGCATTGGCGGCGGCCAGCGCCTCGGTCCGTTCGGCGACCTTGGCCTCCAGTTCCTCGGCCTGCCGGCGCACGCGCGCATCCGCATCGAACAGCGCGTCGCGCACGGCGGCGAATTCCCGCAGCGGGGTTTCGATCACCGGCAGGTCCTGCCGGCCGGCGAGGCGGGAACCGGCGAGCGTCAGCCCGGCGAGCGGCCGGGCGACGAAGCGCCACAGCCAGAGCGCCACCAGCGAGGCCGCCACCAGCACGCCGACGCCGAAGACGATGAGCTGGCGCAGCGCCTCCTCGAGCGGGGCCTCGACCAGGCTCTCGCGGATGTTGGCGGCGACCAGCCAGTCGGAGAGCCGGGCTCGCGTGTAGCCGACGAGGACCTTTTCGCCGAAGGCGCTCTCGCCGAAGAAGGTGCCTTCCGGGCCCCGGGCGGCGGCCAGGAAGGCGGCGGTGCCGGGCCGGCCGGTGAATTCCTCGTGCCGCTCCGACCGGGTGACGAAAACCCCGTTGCGGTCGCCCACGCCGACCAGCCAGCCGGGCGGCACGGTGGGCAGCACCACGTCGCGGAAGCGTTCGGTGTCGGTGCTGACGTTCAGCAGGTAGCGGACCGATCCCTCGATCACGACCGGCATGACGATGGCGATCGTCGGCCGGCCGGCGAGGGCGCCCTGGAAGACGTCGGAGACGACCGGGGCGCCGGTCGCGAGCACCCGCGCGTCGACCGGGATCGGGGTGAAGGGGAGCGGCGTGCCGTGCGGAACGCGGGTGTTGACGAGCTGCTGGCCCTGCGGGGTCCGCAGCACGATGTCGGCCCCGACGAAGGACTTCACCCGCGCCGCCTGGCGGGCGAAGGCGTCGAGATCGCCCTCGGCCAGGGCGATCGAGGTGGCGAGCGTCTGCAGCGTGGTCTCCAGCCCCGCGACATGCCGGTCGAGCGCGGTGGCGGCGGCGCGGGCCACGGTGATCCCCTGCTGGGCGATCTGGGCACGCTCGGACTGGGCATAGCGCCACAGGAGCAGGCCGGCGAAACCGATCCCCGGCACCACGAGAACGGCCACCAGCGCCAGGACGATCACCTGGGTGGGCAGACCCCGCCTCGCTCCGGCCGGGCGCGCGGACGCAACCGTCTCCGCTGTCCCCCCTGACAAAGACACACCCCTCTGGCCCCTGCGACGCAGTCGCAACGCGGAAGATAGGCGACTGGTTCCCCGCGTAAAACCGGAACCGGCCGAAACTTCCGGCCCCGGACCCGGATTTTCTATTCAGGATTTTATTCTGTGGGATTACATTACCCATGATTGTGTCGGAAAGGGGGAAGTGGGCAATGACGGCATTCAGGCTCGGAACGCGCTCGCTGCGGGAACTGGAGGGGGTCCATGCCGATCTCGCCGGCGTGGTTCATCGCGCCATTGAGCTGACGGTCCAGGATTTCGCGGTCCATGACGGGCTCCGCACCATCGAGGAGCAGAAGAAGCTGGTCGCCAGCGGGGCCAGCATGACCATGGAATCGCGCCATCTGAAGGGGATGGCCGTGGACCTCGTGCCGGTCGTCAACAACCGGCTACGCTGGGAGTGGGAGCCGATCCATCGGATCGCCGATGCGGTGCGCATGGCGGCCCGCGAGCGCGGCGTGCCGCTGCGCTGGGGCGGTGCCTGGGACGTCGACTTCACCGCATCGACGGCGCCGCCGGAGGAACTCAGCAACGAGTACGCCGCCCGGCGGCGGGCGGCCGGCCAGCGGGTGTTCCTGGACGGCCCGCATTTCGAACTGCCGGTCAGCAAGTATCCCTGAAGGCCCCCGCGGAACCCGGGGTTTCCGCCGCCGTTCCCGATCGAACGCCGGAGGACATCGCATGCGCCCCACCCCGTTCCTGATCGCCGGCCTGTTGCTCGCGGGCCCTGCCCTGGCCGACCCCGCGCCCGCCCAGGGCCGGCTGGAGACGAAGACCATCGAAAAGCCGGTCATCGAGCGCCCGGCGGCCGGAAGCGAAGCCGGGGCCGGCGGGGCAAGCCATCTCGGCAGCTTCGATTCCACCATGGTGGGGCGGCCCGTTCACGACCGGCAGGGCCGCGTCGTCGGCGAGGTCAAGGCGGTGGATCAGGGACGCCTGATCGTATCGCTCGGTGCCGATCTGGGCATCGGGGCGCGCGACGTCGGCATGACCCGCGCCGAGGTCGGACAGACCGGCAGCGGCCGCGATATCCGCCTGGTCACCCATCTTTCACGCGACGAGCTGGCGGCCCTGCCCATGGCCGGGCGGGACCTGCGGCGCGAAGGCCCCCCGCCGGAGGGGCCGGCGCCGGCCCGAAGGTAGAGGGCCCGAGGGCAGGCGCCCGCGCCGGCCGCGAGGCACGCGTCCCTCCCCGAGGGGGCGAATGAAAGCGCAAGAAGCGGGCAGCGGCGGGCTTGCCCAGGGCCCATCTTCGGGCGCATGGAATGAGCCCGGAGACGACGTGATGCTGATCGATACCGCCATGCAGGACGATGCCCGCTACCAGGCGCTTCTGGCCCGCGACGCGAGCCAGGACGGGCGCTGGTTCTATTCGGTGCGGACCACGGGCGTCTATTGCCGCCCCTCCTGTGCCTCCCGCCCGCCCCGGCGGGAGAACGTCGCCTTCCATGCCAGCACGGCCGAGGCGGAAGCCGCCGGTTTCCGGCCCTGCAAGCGCTGCCGGCCGACCGAGATCAGCGCCGAAGCCCACCGGGTGGCCGCCATCCGCCGCGCCTGCGACCTGATCGCCGCCGCCGAGGAAGTCCCGAAGCTGGAGGCGCTGGCCGACGCCGCGCATATGAGCCCCTATCACTTCCATCGGACGTTCCGGCGGGTCGTCGGCACGACCCCGGCGGCCTTCGCCCGCGCCGCCCGGCTGGAGCGCCTGACCCGCGGGCTGGAGGGTGCCGCTTCCGTGACCGAGGCGATCTATGCCGCCGGCTACGGCTCGGGCGCGCGGGCCTATGCCGATGCCAAGGCGAAACTCGGCGCGGCACCGGCGGCGCTGATGGCCGGCGGCCAGGGGCTGGCGCTGCGCTATGCCGCGGCGCGGACGAAACTGGGCTGGCTCCTCGTGGCCGCCACCGACCGAGGCGTGGCGAGCGTCAGCTTCGGCGACGCGCTGCCGGCCCTGCTCGCCGGGATTGAGGGGCGCTTTCCCAAGGCGCGGATCACCCGCGACGAGGGCGTGCTGGGGTCCTGGCTCGGCGCCATCGTCGCCGCCGTCGAGGCCGGCAGCGCCTTCCCCGACCTGCCGCTCGACATCGCCGGCACCGCCTTCCAGGCCGAGGTCTGGGCGGCGCTGAGGCGGATCCCCGCGGGCCAGACGCGCTCCTATGCCGAGGTCGCCGCGGCCACCGGCAAGCCGACGGCGGTGCGGGCCGTCGCCGGCGCCTGCGCCGCGAACGAGATCGCGCTCCTCATCCCCTGCCACCGCGTGGTGCGCGCGGACGGCGCCAGCGGCGGCTATCGCTGGGGCGAGGAGCGCAAGCGCAAGCTGCTCGCGGCCGAGCGGGCGGCGGCGTCGTGAAGCTGGACGGGGAGGCGCTCGAGCGGAGCGGCTGGGCCCCGCTCGGCCCGCTTCTCACCCGCGCCGAGTGCGACGGCCTGCTGGCCCTCTGGGACGAGGAGGAGCGCTTCCGCTCGAGCGTGATCATGGCCCGGCACGGCTTCGGCCGCGGCGAGTATCGCTACTTCGCCGATCCCCTGCCGACGGTTGTGGGCAGGCTGCGCGGCGAGCTCTATGCGGGGCTCGCCGCAGTCGCGAACGGGTGGCTCGGCGAGGCCGGCTTCCCGCCGACCCATGCCGAGTTCCGCCGGATATGCGCGGCGGCCGGCCAGACCCGGCCGACGCCGCTCCTGCTGCGCTACGGTCCCGGCGACTACAACTGCCTGCACCAGGATCTCTACGGCGGCATCGTCTTCCCCCTGCAGGTGGTGATCCTGCTGGAGGACGGGTTCGAGGGCGGCGAATTCGTGCTGGTGGAGAACCGCCCGCGCATGCAGTCGCGGGCCGAGGTGGTGCCGCTGAAGCTCGGCGAGGGCGTCGTCTTCGCCGTCTCCGGACGGCCCGTGCCGGGCAGGCGCGGCCCCTACCGCGTCAGCCTGCGCCACGGCGTGTCGCCGATCCGCTCCGGCCGGCGCAGCACGCTCGGCCTCATCTTCCACGACGCGGCGTGACTCAGGCCTTGTAGGCGAGGCGCAGCCCGCCCCAGTGGCGCCCGCCGATCACGATCGGCGCCGATGCGTCCTTCATCAGCGCGAACTGGCCGCCGCCCATGTCGCGCCGGTAGGTCTGGACCAGGAAGGGCCGGACACTGCGCCCGGCGGCGAGGCCGACACGGTCGTTGAAGAGGCGCCGGTTGCGGCAGTTGGCGGCGTTCCAGACCGGGTCGCCGGGGCGTTGGGGGGCGGAGAACTTGAGGTTGTGCGCCGGCAGGTAGCCGTTGCGGTCCACCGCGGCGCAGAACACGATGCGCGGATCGGCGGCCAGGGCCGGCTCCTGGATCGCCGGCAGAAGCCTTTCGGCGAGCGCGGTGAAGCGGGTTGTCACCTGCTCGGGATCGCTGCCCGGAACGGGACGGTAATCCTCGTCGAACATGTCCTCGATGGCGATCTCCCCTGCCGCGATCGCGGCCTCGAAGGCGGCGGCGACGGCGAGGGCGCGGGCCTGCACCTCGCGCACGAAGGGCGTGTCGACCGTCTCGACGCCGGACTCGACCACCTTGCCGATCAGCGATTCGCTGAGATTCACCAGACTGCCGATGCGGGCCTTGGCGGCATCGAGGCTGCGGCCCGATTCGGCGACACCTTCGGCCATCTCGCCCAGCGTGTCGCGCACGGCGGAAAAGCGTCCGTCGCTCTCGCGCGTGGAACCGGCGATGCGTTCGACCTGGCCCGCGATCTCGCCGATGGCGCTGCCCATGCCGTCGAGCAGGGTGCCGATGGCCGTCGTCCCGGCCTCGACCGCGCCGGCACGCCGGGTCGCCTCGGCGCTCAGGGCCATCAGTTCGCCGGTCGACCGGTCCAGCGCGTTCAGCGTCCGCCCGACCTCGGCGGTGGCGTCGGATGTCTGCTTGGCGAGCGCCTTGACCTCGTTGGCGACCACGGCGAAGCCGCGACCCGCCTCGCCCGCGCGGGCCGCCTCGATGGTCGCGTTGAGGGCCAGCATGTTGGTCTGGCGGGCGATCTGGTCGATCGCGCCCGCCACCTTGTGGACATTGGCGAAGGCCTGCTTCAGCCCGCCCAGCTGGCGTTCGATGATGGCGGCGTCGCGCGCCAGCGCCCGGATCTCGCCGATCGAACCCGCGACCTGGGCCCGCGATGCCGTCATCTCGCCGTCGGTTCCGGCGACATAGCGGCCGGTGGCCGCCGCCGCGGCGGCGATCTCGGCATTCGTCGCCGCCAGCGCATCCGCCGTCGCCTTCAGGCTGGCGGCGAGACCGGCCTGGGCCTTCACCCGGGCGGTGAGCGCCTCCACCTCGCCGGAGACATCGGCGATCTCGATGCCGAGCCGGCCGGTCTCGACCGCAACTTCAGCAATGAAATCAAGGCCCTTCTCCATTCTTCGTCTTTCCCGGAAAGGACGCCGCCGGCGCAATCGCCGCCGAAGAATGCGCAGTCTGGCCGATTGTGGTTAACACCAGACAAACAGCGAATACTACATGCCGAAGAAGTGCGGGATCCAGAGCGATACGCCGGGAACATAGGTGACCAGGCCCAGCACGACGATCATGGCCAGATAGAACGGCCATATCGTCCTGGCGACTTGTTCCATCGACACCTTTCCTATGGCGCAGCCGACGAACAGCGTCGCCCCGACCGGCGGCGTCACCAGCCCGATACCGAGATTGACCAGCATGATCATGCCGAAATGCACCGGATCGACGCCGAACTTGACCACGACCGGCAGAAGGATCGGGGTGCAGATCAGGATGAGCGGGGCCATGTCCATCAGACAGCCCAGCACCAGCAGCATGACGTTGATCAGGAGGAGGATGACGTACTTGTTGTCGGAGATGGTGAGGAAGAACTCCGTCACCTGGGCCGGCAGCCGCATCAGCGCCATCACGTAGCCGAAGCCGGAGGCGAAGGCGATCAGGATCATGACCATGGCCACCGTCTTCACCGTCCGGTGCACCAGGTGGTGCAGGTCGCGCCAGCGGTAGTCGCGATAGACGAACATGGTGACGAGGAAGGCCCAGACGCAGGCGACGGCCGCCGATTCGGTCGCGGTGAAGACGCCCGACAGGATGCCGCCCAGGATGATGACCATGGTGCCGAGGCCCCAGAGCGCCTCGCCCGCCATCTTCAGCGCGATGCTGAAGGGAACGGGTTCGCCCTTGGGGTAGCCGTTCCTGTGCGCGATGCCGAGACAGAGGACGATCAGGGAGCCGGCGAGCAGCAGGCCCGGCAGGACTCCGGCCACGAACAGGGCGCCGATCGAGATCGTCCCGCCGGCCGCCAGCGAATAGATCACCGCGTTGTGGCTGGGCGGAATCAGGATCGCCTGCACCGATCCGGTGATGGTGACGTTGACGGCGAAGATGCGGGGATAGCCGGCCTTCTCCATCTGCGGGATCATGACCGTGCCGATCGAGGACGTGTCGGCGACGGACGAGCCGGAGATGCAGCCGAACATGCTGGAGGCGAGGATGTTCACCAGCGACAGGCCGCCGCGGATGAAGCCGACCAGCACGTTGGCGAAGGCGACCAGCCGGCGGGCCATGCCCCCTTCGGCCATGATGGCGCCCGCGAGGACGAAGAAGGGGATCGCCAGCAGCGAGAACTTGGACACGCCGTCCGAGATCTTCAGCATCACCGCCTCGAGCGGGATGTCGATCCACATCGCGCCGGCGAGGGCGGCGATGCCCATGGCATAGGCGACCGGGACCCCGATGGCGATGAACAGGAAGAAGGTGCCGAGGAGGATCAGCGCGTCCATGGGGTGTTTCCGCCTCTAGTCCAGCGCCGCCGGTTCGCGGAAGACGAAGGAGGTGGGCGGCGGCGGGCCGATCCACAGGCGCTCGAGGATGAAGAGCAGGGTGAAGAGGCCGCCGAGCGGTATCGGCGTGTAGGTGAGGCCGACGGAAAGGAAAGGGAATTCGGCGATGACCTGGTGCCAGGTCGTCCGGACCAGGCCGAACCCCCATACGATGGAGAAGACCGCCAGGATGATCATGAACAGTTCGGCGGTGAAGTTCGCGATGCGCCGGCGTCCCGCCGGGAGCATGTCGGTGAAGAGGACGACGCTGATATGCACCCCGGCGCGATAGCAGGCGGCCGCGGCGAAGAAGGTGAAGACGATCACCAGCAGTACCGACATCGGCTCCGGCCAGGACAGCGCCGCGTTCATCACATAGCGCTGCCACACGCCCCAGGGGATGACGACGGTCATGAAGACGAGGGCGATTCCCGAGATGCCGACGCAGAACAGATACAGGGCGTCCATCGCCCGCAGATACGCCCGCTTCATGCCGAGCCTTCTCCGCCCAGAGAGGCGGGGGCCGGTCCGAGTTCCCCCGAATTCGGACCGGCCCCGCGCCGGGTCAGGTGATCGCGTGCCGCGGCTGGCCCAGCCGCTTACTGAACCGCCTGGATACGCTTCACCAGATCGGTGTACTTCGTGCCGTACTTGTCCCAGACCGGCTTGACCGCATCCTGGAACTGCTTCTTCTGCGCCGGCGTGAAGGACACGACCTCGATCCCGGCCTGCTTGATGAGTTCCATCGACTTCTTCTCGCGCTCGTTCCAGAGCGCCCGCTGTTCCTGCTGCGCCTCACGGGCGAGCTTCTGGATCAGCGCCTGGTCGTCCTTGGACAGCTTCTCCCAGGTGGCCTTGGAGAAGACCAGGATCTCCGGGATGATGAGATGCTCGGTCAGCGAGTAGTACTTGGCGACCTGGAAGTGCTTGCCGGACTCATAGCTCGGAGGGTTGTTCTCCGCCCCGTCGACGACGCCGGTCTGCAGCGCGCTGTAGAGCTGGTCGAAGCCCATGGCGATTCCGTTGCCGCCGAGCGCGTTCATGGTATCGACGAAGATCGGGTTTCCCATCATGCGGATCTTGAGACCCTTCAGGTCCTCGATCCCCTTGATCTGCTTCTTGCTGTTGTAGACGGAACGCGCGCCGGCATCCATCCAGCACAGGCCGATCAGCTTGGATTGCGGGCTGTTGCTGAGCTTCGCCAGCAGTTCGGCACCGATCTCTCCGTCGATCACCTTGTTCATATGCGCGATGTCGCGGAACACGAAGGGCATGTTGAAGACGTTGAGTTCGTCGACGATCGTGCCCATCGGCCCGACGCTGACCCGAGCGAACTGCAGGGCGCCGATCTGCGCCTGCTCGATCATCTCCTTCTCGCCGCCGAGCTGCATCGACGGAAACATCTGCACCGAGAGCCGGCCGCCGGTGGCGGCTTCGAGCTTCTTGCCGAGCTGAACGACCGCTTCCACCGTCGGATAGCCGAGCGGGTGCACGTCGGTCGCCTTCATGACCATCTTCTGCTGGGCGACGGCGGCCGGACCGAAGCCCAGTCCCATCGCCGTCATGGCCGCGGCGGCAATGCCGGCGCGAATGAGGTTTCGCCTGATCATTCTCGCGTTCTCCCGGTCCCGTTTCCCTACCCCGGAGTCGGAAGCGGCGCATTGACCGCCTTTCCACCCCGGTGTTAGTTGTCATGTTGTACGATGAGCATACATCCCATGGACGAACGCGAGTCAAGCCCCCTTTCGACGCTCGAGGCGCTGCGCCCCGTCACCCCGCCCCGCAACCTGACGCGCGAGGTGGTGGACCGTCTGCAGGCGGAGATCACCGGGGGCAAGCTCCAGCCCGGCGCCCGCCTGCCCACTGAGCAGGCGATGATGGCGGCGATGGGGGTCAGCCGGACCGTCATCAGGGAGGCGGTCGCCGCGCTGCGGGCCGAAGGACTGGTCGTCACCCGCCAAGGTGTAGGCGCCTTCGTCGCGGCCGACGTCCTGCAGCGTCCGTTTCGGATCGATGCGGAGACCATGGGATCGCTGGGCGAGATCGTCCATGTCATGGAACTGAGGACCGGCGTCGAGGTCGAGGCGGCCGGCCTCGCCGCGGAACGCGGAACCACCGGCGAAAAGCGCAAGATCGAACTGGCGCTGAAGGCCATCGGACGGTCCATCAAGCGCGGCGAACAGGCCGTCGACCAGGATTTCGCCTTCCACTTCGCCATCGCCCAGGCGACGCACAATCCCCAGTTCGTACGCTTCCTGGAATTCCTGGGCAGCTTCATCATTCCCCGCCAGAGCGTCCGGGCCGCCACGACCGACCCGGCCGGCCAGCGCGCCTATCTGGAGAACATCCAGGGCGAGCACGACCGGATATTCACGGCCATCCGCGACGGCGACCCTGCGGCCGCCAGGATCGCCATGCACACCCACCTGATGCGCAGCCGCGAGCGCTACAGCCGCCTCGCCGCGGAACTGTCGGGAACCGGCAAGGCCTGAACCAGCAAGAAGGGAGTAGACCATGCGATCGGTCCTGATCACCGGTGCGGCCGGCGGCGTCGGGGGGAGGCTGCGCAAGCTGATGAGGGGGATGTATCCCGACCTGCGGCTCAGCGACATGAAGACCCCGCCCGACCTGCATGCGGACGAGACGTTCGTCGCCGCCGACCTGACAGACCAGGCCGCCGTCGCCCGCATGGTGGAAGGCGTGGAGGGCATCGTGCATCTGGGCGGCGTGTCGGTGGAGGCGCCGTGGGAGGCGATCCTGAGCGCCAACATCATCGGCCTGCACAACCTGTTCGAAGCGGCGCGGAAGGCGAAGGTGAAGCGCATCGTCTTCGCTTCCTCCAACCACGCCGTCGGGTTCTATCCGCGCCGGCGCAAGATCGGCACCGACGAGCCGGTCCGCCCGGATTCACGCTACGGCGTGAGCAAGGCCTTCGGCGAGGCGCTCGGCGCCTACTACGCCTACAAGCACGGCATCGGCGTCACGGCGTTGCGCATCGGCAATGTCGACGACGCGCCGGTGGACAGGCGCAGGCTCGCCATCTGGCTCAAGCCCGAGGACCTGGTGCAGCTGATCCGCATCGGCCTGGAGCGTCCCGGCATCCGCTACGAGCTGATGTACGGCGCGTCCGACAACGAGACCGTGTGGTGGGACAACGAGCGTGCCTTCCAGCTCGGCTATCGCCCGATCGGCCGCGCCGAGGACGGTCGCGAGACGGCGATGGCGGCGCAGGCGAAGCTACCTCCCGATCCGGTCGGCGACTGGTATCAGGGCGGCACCTTCTGTTCGGCGGAATACGACAGTCCCCTGCCGCTCGCCGAGGACTGACCCGCCGCCTCTGCTATAAGCGCCTGCGTGCAACCGGAGGCGCCCATGGCCCAGAGCAGACGCATCGCCCTCGTGACCGGCGCCTCGGCCGGGATCGGCGCAGCGCTGGCGCGCGAATTCGCCGGCCACGGCTATGACCTGATCCTGACCGCGCGCCGTGCCGACCGGCTGGATGCGCTGGCCGCCGAACTCTCCCGGATGGGCACCGGCGCGCATGTCATCCCGGCCGATCTCGCCGATCCGACGGCACCCGGGGCGCTGATGGCCGAGATCCAGCGCCGGGGCCTTCGCGTCGATGCCCTGGTCAACAACGCCGGCTACGGCGTGCCGGGGCACTATCGAAATACGACGTGGAAGGCACAAGCTGATTTCCTGCAGGTTCTGGTCACGGCGGTGGCGCATCTGTCGCACCTGGCCCTGCCCGGCATGATCGAGCGCCGCTTCGGCCGCATCCTGAACGTGGCCTCGCTCGCCGGCCTCGTTCCCGGCTCGGCCGGCAATACGCTCTATGGCGCCTCCAAGGCGTTCGTCATCCGCTTTTCGCAGTCCCTGGCGCTGGAATCGCAAGGCTTCGGCGTCAACGTGACGGCGCTCTGTCCGGGCTTCACCTTCTCGGAGTTCCACGACGTCACCGGCACGCGCGAGCGCATGCGCTCGATGCCCTCCTTCATGTGGATGACGGCGGAAGCGGTTGCGGCGCAGGGCTATGCCGCGGTCGAGCGCGGCGACGTCGTCTGCGTGAACGGGCCGGTCAACCGCGGCATCGCGGTGCTGGCGAAGCTGATGCCCGAGAACGTCGCGCTCGGCCTGATGCGGCGCGGCTCGCGCCGCTTCCGCCATCCCGAATGACCCCGGCCCGCATCGTCTCGATCGCCGCCGCGGCCGGCACCGGGGCCCTGATCCTGCGCCACCCGGAATGGACGCTCGACGGGGCCGGATGGCTCACGCGCTTCGGGCTCGCGGCCGCGCTGGCAGGACTTCTCGGCGCCTTCGTGCACGGCATCGGCTTCGCGGCCGAAAGCCGTCCGCTACAGGTGGTCGCATCGCCTCGCGTCGCCTGGCCCTGCATGCTCGCCGGCCTCGCGGTCATGGTCGCGGCGCAAAGGTGGTAGAGAGGCCGGCATGAACAAGGGCATCGAGAGAGCACTGATCTTCGTCATGGCGGCGGCGCTGGCCGCCCTCGGGTTCGTCGGCTATCGGCTGTACCAGGATCTCGTGAACCGGGCCGAGACCGCCCAGATCGCCATCGGCGGGCCCTTCAGCCTGGTGGACCAGGACGGGGCGACGCGTACGGAGAAGGACTTCCTCGGGCGCCCGATGATCGTCTATTTCGGCTACACGTTCTGCCCCGACGTCTGTCCGACCGAACTGATGAACATTTCCGCCGCTCTCGACCGGCTCGGGCCCCGGGCGAAGGAGGTATCGGTCCTGTTCATCAGCGTCGATCCCGACCGCGACACGCCCGCGGTGCTGAAGGATTTCGTCGACAATCTCGGTGGTGGGATCACCGGCCTGACAGGCAGCCCGGAGCAGGTCGCCGCGGCCGCGCGGGCCTATCGCGTGTACTATCAGAAGGCCAAAGGCAAGGACGAGGAGAACTACCCCGTCGACCATACCGGCTTCATCTACATCATGGATTCCCGGGGCCGCTACGCCGCCCATCTGGGACCGAACGCGGATCCGGAGCGGATCGTCCAGAAGGTCCTGGCCCAGCTCTGACCGCCACCCGCAGGTGACAGGCGCCCCCCCATACCCTAGGGTGCGGGGTCCGATGCTCTACCAGATCCATGAATTGCAGACTGCGGCGCTGACCCCGGCGCGCCTGGCCGCCGAAGCCGGCCAGCACGTTTTCCGCAATCCCTACAATCCCTTCTCCTATTCGACGGCGGCCCGGGCGCTCGCCGCCGCCTTCGATGTTTTCGAGCATTCGACGCGGCCCTACGGCAAGCCCGAATTCGGCATCGCGGAGACGCCCGTCGCCGGAGGCGCCGCCATCGTCGAGGAGGAGGTGGTCGCGCGCCACCCCTTCTGCGAGCTGCGGCACTTCAAGCGATCGGCGCCGGCCGCGGAAGACGATCCGCGGGTGCTGATCGTGGCCCCGATGTCGGGCCATTTCGCCACCCTTCTGCGCGACACGGTACGTGCGCTGCTGCCCGATCACGACGTCTACATCACCGACTGGATCGACGCGCGCACGGTCCCGGTGGCGGCGGGCCGCTTCGATCTCGACGACTACGTCGATCTGGTGATCGACTTCCTGCGGCGGCTGGGCAGCGCGCATGTCATGGCCGTGTGCCAGCCCTCGGTGCCTGTGCTGGCCGCCGTCTCGCTGATGGCGGCGGCGAAGGACACCGCCGCACCACGGTCGATGATCCTGATGGGCGGACCGATCGACACCCGCCGAAACCCGACGGCCCCCAACAGGCTGGCGCAGAGCCGCTCGCTCGCCTGGTTCGAACATTCGGTGGTGCAGCGGGTACCGCTGCCGCATGCGGGGTTCATGCGATCGGTCTATCCGGGCTTCCTGCAGCTCACCGGCTTCATGTCGATGAATCTCGACAAGCATGTCGCCGCGCATCTGCGCCAGTTCCACGACCTGGTGAAGGGCGATGGCGACAGCGCCGCGGCGCATCGCGCCTTCTATGCGGAATACCGCGCCGTGATGGATCTGCCGGCCGAGTACTACCTGCAGACAGTCGACATCGCCTTCCAGCGCCATCTGCTGCCCGACGGCCGCTGGATCAGCCGCGGCCGGCCTGTCGAACCGGCCGCGATCACCCGTACCGCGCTGATGACCGTGGAGGGCGAGCACGACGACATCTCCGGCGTCGGCCAGACGCAGGCCGCGCAGGACATCTGCCGCAACATCCCCGCGCGGCGGCGGGCGCACTACCTTCAGGCGGGGGTCGGACATTATGGCGTGTTCAACGGCTCGCGCTGGCGGCGGGAAATAGCCCCGCGGGTGGCGAGCTTCATCCGGGCGCACGACCGCTGACGCAGAAGCGACGCCGCACCGAAGACCTGCCGTTCTGGCGCCGCAAGTCGCTGGCCGAGATGACGCGCGCGGAATGGGAGAGCTTGTGCGACGGCTGCGGCAAGTGCTGCCTGCACAAGCTCGAGGACGTGGACACCGGGGCCATCGCCTTCACCAAGGTCGCCTGCCGGATGCTGGATTGCGAGAGCGGGCGCTGCCGCGACTATGCGAACCGCAAGCAGCACGTCCCCGACTGCGTGCGGCTGACCCCGGCGCGGGTCAGGAAGATCGACTGGCTGCCGAAGAGCTGTGCCTACCGCCTGATCGACGAGGGCAAGGACCTGTACTGGTGGCATCCGCTGGTCTCGGGAGATCCGGAGACGGTGCACGAGGCCGGCATCTCGGTTCGCGGCCGCGCAGTGAACGAGACCAGGAGAACGCGGCTCGAAAATCACATCGTGCGCTGGGAGGAGCCGGTGGGGAAGCCGGTTCAGAGGAAGGAATAGGGATCGACATCGATATCGATCCGGGTGTTGCCGCGCGTCCTGATGCCGCCGACCCAGGCCCGCAGCACCTCGCCGAGTCTCACGCCGCGATCGGCCTTCACCAGAAGCCTCTGGCGGTGCCGGCCGCGCAGCAGCGACAGCGGCGCCGCGGCCGGTCCCCATACCTCGATCTCCGCCCCCTGCGGCGCCGAGCGGGCCAGCGCCTTGCCCGTCTCCACCACCCGTTCCAGGTCGCTGCCCGAAACGATCAGCGCGGCGAGCCGGCCATAGGGCGGCATGCCGGCCTGGGCGCGTGCCTCCAATTCGCTTTCGATGAAGCTCTCCACGTCGCCCGACACCAGCGCCCGCAGCACCGGCGCCTCCGGCGCATAGGTCTGCAGCAGCACCCTGCCCTCGTGCTCGGCGCGGCCCGCGCGCCCAGCCACCTGGCTGAGCAGCTGATAGGTCCGTTCGGCGGCACGCAGGTCGCCGCCGCCGAGGCCGAGATCGGCATCGACCACACCGACCAGCGTCAGCATGGGAAAATGGTGTCCCTTGGCCAGGATCTGGGTGCCGATCAGGAGGTCGACCTCGCCCGCCAGCACCTTCTCCACCATCGCCTGGGCCTGCCTCGGCCCGGTGAGCAGGTCCGAGGCGAAGGCGGCGATGCGGGCATCCGGAAACAGGCCGGTCGCCTCCTCCACCAGCCGCTCGATGCCCGGGCCGCAGGGCTTGAGCCGTCCCTCCGCCCCGCAGGCCGGGCACTCGGTCGGCAACCGCGCCTCGTAGCCGCAATGATGACAGCGCAGGCGGCCAGCCAGCCGGTGCTCGACGAGCCAGGTGGAGCAGTTCGGGCATTGCAGCCGGTGCCCGCAGGCGCCGCAGAGGGTGAGCGGCGCATAGCCGCGCCGGTTCAGGAACAGAAGCGCCTGCTCCTTCCGCTCCAGCGTTTCCTGCACCGCGGCGGTCAGCACCGGCGACAGCCAGCGCCCGCGCGGCGGCGGGTCGCGGCGCAGGTCGACGGCGCGCATCTGCGGCAATACGGCGCTGCCGTGCCGGTTGGCCAGGACCACGCGGCTGTAGCGGCCGCGTTGCACGTTGGCCCGCGTCTCGAGCGAGGGCGTCGCCGAGGAGAGGATGACGGGAAAGCCGCCGAGCGCCCCGCGCAGGACCGCCATGTCGCGGGCCTGATAGCGGATGCCGTCATCCTGCTTGTAGGACCCGTCGTGCTCCTCATCCACCACGATCAGCCCGAGGCCGGTGAAGGGCAGGAACAGCGCCGAGCGCGCCCCGACCACCACGAAGGCTTCGCCGCTCACGATCTGCCGCCAGTTGCGCCGCCGTTCGAAGGGCTTCAGGTCGGAATGCCATTCCATCGGCCGGGCCCCGAAGCGGGCCTCGAAGCGCGACAGCCACTGCGCCGACAGCGCGATCTCCGGCAACAGCACCAGGGCCTGCTTGCCCGCCGCGAGGCAAGCGGCGATGGCTTCGAAATAGACTTCCGTCTTACCCGCGCCCGTCACGCCTTCCAGCACCCGGGTGGAATAGGTGCCGGCCTCCACCGCCGCGCGGAGCGCCGCCGCCGCTGTCACCTGATCCTGGTTCAGCACCGGCCCGGCGCGCTGCCAGTCGGGTCGCGCCGGCGGGTCATAGGGCGGCAGCAGAACGGCTTCCAATCCACCGGCGTCGATCAGGCCGCGGATCACCCCGGTGCCGACGCCGGCGCTCTCGGCGAGGTCGGCCATGGTCCGGACCGGCCCCTCCCCCGCGATCTCCAGCACCCGCCGCCGCGACGGCGTCAGCCGCTCCGGCGTCTTCGGCCCCCGGCGATAGGCGATGCGCGGCGACGGCGGCTGCAGCGCGGCGGAGACGCTGAAGCACATCCGCGCCACCGCCCCGGGCGGCGAGACCGTGTAATCGGCCACCTTGTCGACGAAGCGTCGCGTCTCCTCCGGCAGCGGCGGGCATTCCACCTTGCCCGCGACGGGCCGCAGCTTCTCCGCCGCCACCGCGCCGGTTCCCGGCCCCCAGGCGACGCCGAGGCTGGTGGTCTTGCCGAAAGGCACGACGACGACATCGCCCGCCGCGACCTGGAGGCCGGGCGGGACGAGATAGTCGTAGGCACCGGCCAGCGGCAACGGCAACAGCACCGCCACTTGCCCAGGCGCTTCGGCCGAATCGGAGTCCGTCATCGCCGGAGGTTAGCCCATCACGGCCCGCTGTCGCGTCTCGGGAGGAGCCCGCGTAGCGGGGAGGCATCCGCCCGTTCCACGCCCGTGGAACGAGGCGGCGGCGGCGCCGTCAGCGCGACTCCCGCCGCCAGGCGAAGAGGAAGCCGCCGATCAGGAGCGCCAGCAAGAGCAGCGCCGGCAGCAGCGGATACTGCGCCACGCCGGTGACGAGGTAGTTGTTGCGTCCGATCAGGCCGAGCCAGCCGCGGCCCGCGGGGTCGCGCTCCGCCGGCACCAGGCGCAGGTCGGGCGTACCGTCGACGAGCCATCGGATGGCGCCGCGCGTCGCCGCGACCGGATCGGCCAGCACCTTGTCGGTCGTGCGCACATCCCCGAACTCGAGCGGGTTGATGGCACCGATGATGGCGGTGGTGACCCTGTCGCCATGGGTGATGCGGTGCAGGCCGGGCTCGGTCGCCCGGAAGGTGCCGACCCTCCGGCCGCCCGACGCCTCGGCGAGTTCCACGCTGCCGGTCGACCCGTTCGGGCTGGTGATCCCGGCCGGCCCCGTGGTCGGCTCCAGAGACCGGCGGGTGATCCGCACCTGGTCGCCGTCCACCTCGGCCTTCAGCACGTTTTCTTCCAGCTCGGGCTCCTTCATCAGCCAGTGCGCGACACGGCGCAGGACTTCCTGATGCGGACCGCCGCCTTCGAAGCCCCTTGCCCAGAGCCAGAGGTGGTCGGACAGGAACTGCGCGACCCGGCCCTGGCCGACGCGCTCGAGCAGCAGCAGGGGCTGGTCGCCATAGCCGTTCATCAGGACGTTGCCGGAACTGGTCTCGACCTCGAGCTGGCGGAACCATCGGCCCCAGCTGGGCGATCCGCCGGGTTCGCCCGCCCCGGTCAGGTCCGCGGTCACCGGATGGCGGCGTCCCACTTCGGACAAGGTCGGCTTGAAGCCGGTCAAGGCCATGCTGCCGGTGGGACGGGCCGGAAAGATCTCGGCCAGGGGGGTGCGGTAGATGCTCATCGGCCCGCTGAAGGAGGGCCCTGCCGCTTCGAACACCGCGCCGCCCTTGCGGACGTAGTTGGCGATGTTCTCGTAATAGGTGGTCGGCAGCACGCCGCGGCGGCGATACTGGTCGAAGATGACGAGGTTGAAATCGGCGAGCTTGATCTCGAACAGCTCGCGGATCGGGAACGCGATCAGCGAGAGTTCCCGGATGGGGGTGCCGTCCTGCTTCTCGGGCGGACGCAGGATGGTGAAATGGACGAGGTCGACCGCCGGATCGGCCTTGAGGAAGTTCCGCCAGATGCGCTCGCCCGTATGCGGCTCGCCGGTGATCAGCAGCACGCGCAGCCGGTCGCGCACGCCGTTGACCGAGATCGCGATACGGTTGTTGCGCAGAGTGAGTTCGTTCTCGCCGGCCACCGCTTCCACCTCGACCACGGTATTGCCGGCCCGCTCCAGCCTGAAGGGAATGGAGACGACCGTCCCCGTGAGCGCCTGGACGATGCGCGGCTGGCCCAGGTCGACACGCACCGTCAGCGCCACCGGCCGGCCCGTTCCCGCACCGTCCTCGACCCGCAGATCGAGCTTCAGTTCCTCGCCCACGATTCCATAGGCGGGCGCCTTCTCCACGATGAGGCGGCGGTCGACCTCGTTCTTGTCGCCGGTGAGAAGAACGTGCACGGGAAAGCCGAGCCGAGCCGCCGCTTCCACGGCCGGCGCGTCGTGAACCTGCCCGTCGGACACGAGGATGGCGCCGGCGACGCGGTCGCGCGGCACGTCGCCCAGCGCGCGCTCGAGCGCGCCGAACAGGCGCGTTCCGTCCTCGGTCACATCGGTGCGGGTGCTGCCGCCCGCCTGCACGACCCTCACCTCGAGGTTCTGGAGATCGCCGAGCTTGCGCCGCAGCACCGCTTCCGCATCGGCCGCGCGCTTCGCCCGCTCGCCGATCGACTGGCTGGGCGATTCGTCCATCACCACGACGGCCACGTCGGTGAGCGCCTCGCGCTGCTCTTCCACCAGCGAGGGATTGGCGAGGGCGAGGAGGGCGAGAGCGATGGTGACGAAGCGGATGGCGGTGCCCCGCGCGCCGCGCCAGGCACCGAGCGCGCAGACGAGGAGGAGGAGGAGTCCGAGCCCCGCGATGATCCCCCAGTGCAGGAGCGGCGAGAAGACGATCCCGGAATAGGCGGTCATCGGATCATTGCCCCAGCCGTTCAAGCAGCGCCGGCACGTGCACCTGGTCTGCCTTGTAGTTGCCGGTCAGCGCGTACATCACCAGATTGACGCCGAAGCGATAGGCCATCTCGCGCTGGCGCTGGCCGCCGGGAACCACGGCGTGCTGCGTGCGCCCGTCGTCGTCGGTCGCCCAGGCCGCGGCCCAGTCGTTGCTGCCGATGACCACCGGCGAGACGCCGTCGTTGCTGCCGCGGCCGTGGCGTTCGACCCAGACCCGGCCGCCGGTCCAGCGGCCGGGAAAATCCTGCATGAGATAGAAGGCCTTGGTCAGGACGTGGTCGGCCGGCACCGGTACCAGCGGCGGGATGTCGAGCCGGTTCAGGATGGTGCGCAGCTGTTCCGTGCCCGGGCCCAGCGCTCCGCCGCCGAATCCGCCGCCCATGTCCTGGTCGCGGGTGTCGAACAGGACCGTCCCGCCGGTCCGCATGAAATGCGCCAGCTTCGCCACCGCCGCATCGGAAAGCCGCGGCTGGCCCGGCGCCATGGGCCAGTAGAGGAAGGGGTAGAAGAGTATCTCGTCGCGCTCGATGTCGAGAGAGGCGGGCTCGCCCGCCTCGATCGAGGTACGCCGCGACAGGACGGTGGTCAGCCCGACCATGCCGAAGCGGGCGGTACGGTCGACCATGGCATCGCCGGTCAGGATATGGGCGAGGCGCAGTTCCAGGGAGCCCTTCAGCGCCTGATCGTCCAGGCTCTGCGCCGCCCCGGGATCGCTCCAGAAGGCTCCCGCGGCGAGCGTCACCGCCGCCGCCGCGGCCGCCCGGCGGAACCCGATCAGTCCGCGAAGGAAAAGGCCGATCAGCGTATCGATCAGGCCGAGCAGAATGGCGGCCGCCAGAATCCACGGCATCAGGTCGGTCTCGCGTTCGGCCGAAAGGGTCTCCACGCCGATCCCGGCGGGCATCGGCGGCAGGGGCGAAAGCCCGGCGAGACCCGTGGTGACGTTGAGTGCGCGCAGGCCCGTCTCCGGACCATAGAAGCCCGGAGGATGCTGGGGCGAGGGGCGCGCCTTCAGGATGTCCTTGCCGGCGATCGGCAGTGCCGCATGCCCGGGCTGCTGCAGGCGGGCGAACCCGTCCAGAAGCAGATGCGGCTTCAGCGGCGGCCCGCCTTCGTCGGTCGCCACGCCGCGGCCGAGTTCGACCAGCCGGCGGAGCATCTCCACGAACAGGCCCGACAGCGGCAGGTTCGACCATTCCGTGTTGGCGGTGACGTGGAACAGGACGACCCAACCCTCGCCCTTCTTTTCCGCCGTCACCAGGGGCGTGCCATCGACCAGACGAGCCCAGGTCCGGTCGGCGAGATCGGGCGAGGGCTCGGCCAGCACCTGCCGGTTCACGGTGACATCGCCCGGCACGGCGAGGCCGCTGAACGGTGTGCGTTCGCCGAAAGGTGCGATCCTGGCCGGCTGCTCCCAGGTGAGTGCCCCGCCGAGTGCCCGCCCGCCGATGCGCAGCCGGGTGGGGACCAGCGTATCGACGCCCTCGGCCATGCGCGGGCCGGCGAAGCGGACGACGATCCCGCCGCCGTCGATCCAGCGGTCCAGCGAGATCCGTTCGGCATCGGCGATGCGGCCGATATCGGCGAGCACGATCATGGCGAGCTGGCGCTTGAGCAGATCCTCGATGCCGCCGCGTGAGATCTCGGCGAAGGGCTGCAGGGCGCGGTCGAGATAGTAGAGGCTGGACAGGAGCGGCTGGTCGGTCTCGGAGGCGGCACCGGTGGCGAGACCGACGGGGCGGCGGCGCCACCGGCTGTCGAGGAGGACAGTGGCCCCGGCACTGTTCTCGCCCTCGATGTCGAGGCGCTGCAGCGCGTTCCTGATCTCCGTCGGCAGGTCGAGCGCCGCCTCGGCCACGGTCGCCCCCTCGGAGAAGGAGAGCGGCTGGCGCGCCAGCACCCGACCGCCCTCCGCGCTGGCCCGGACCCAGACGGCATCGGGCGGTCCGCCCTGAGACCGGGCCACCTTGAGCCCGAAGGCGGGGCCGTCGATTTCCGGAATCAGCAGGGCGTGCGGCCGCCGCTCCGGCGGGCCGAACAGGATGCGCACCGGGCCATAGCCCTGCAGCCGCTCCACCAACGCGACCGCGCCGCCTTCCTCGACATCATCGGCGAGCCAGAGGACCTCGCCCTCCTCGCCGAGCCTGGTCTCGACCATCGCCCGTGCCAGCCGGCCGCGATCGGAATCCCAGGGCTTCGGTTCCAGGCCGGCGAGGCGCGCCCGCGCATCGGCGACGGCGCCGAGGCGGCCGAGCGGCAGGTCGCCAGCGGGCGTCGGGGCCGTGGTCTGCAGCAGCACGGGACGGTTCTGGCGCTCGGCCTGGTCCAGGATGGATCCCGCCGCCGCCTTTCGCTCGGTCCAGCCGCGGGCGGCGGCCCAGCCGTCATCCACGACCAGGATCAGGGGGCCTTGTCCCTGCAGGCGCGCGCCGGGGGCGATCACCGGACCCGACAGTGCCAGGATGACGAGCGCCGCGAGCATCGTCCGAAGGATCAGCAGCCAGAGCGGCGTGCGGGCCGGCGTCGTCTCCTCGACCTTGAGGCCGAAAAGCAGGCGTATGGCAGGAAAGACGACCCGGTTCGGGGCCGGCGGTGTCACCCGGATCAGCCACCAGATCACCGGCAACCCGGCCAGGGCGACCAGGAACAGGGGATTGGCGAAACCGAGGGCACCGAGGGAAAACATCTTGGGGGCCTATCCTACCTCACTTGGCGAAAGTACCTGCCACGGATGTGTAAAGACCGAGCAACGCCCCCTCTGCCGGCCGGTCTGTTCTGTGTTGGCCGCAGGTCCAACCGAGCTTGCGGCAGATTGCGCGCAGGCCTTCGCGCTGCGCTTCCAGGCGTTCGTGGTAGGGGCCCCGGAGCCTTTCCGCCCGGCTGGCGACGTAGTCGCCCTCTCCCTCCACGCCTTCGAAACGGGTCCGCCCGTCATAGGGCAGGTTCTCCTCGGCGGGATCCAGGATCTGCAGCACGTGTCCGCGCACGGCGCCCGCGGCGAAACGGCGGAAGCAGGCCTCGATCTCGTTCAGCGGCGACAGGAAGTCGCTGATCAGGACAACGCCCGAGTAGCGTGGAAGTGCCGCCTGCGGAGGCAGGCTCGCGTTCACCTGGTCGCCCGTGACCTCGGCGGCGATCCGCAGCAGCGTGGCCCGGCCGACCTGGGGCGGGGCCTCCCCGCCCAGCCTCGCGATACGCTCGCCGCCGCGCACGAGCAGCGAGGCGACCGCGAGCAGGAGAACCTCGGCCCGCTCCACCTTGGTCACCTCGGCCAGCCGGGAGCGCCAGCGCATGGAGGGCGAGCCATCGCGCCACAGCCACATGCTTTCCGCCGCTTCCCATTCGTTCTGGCGCACGAACAGCCGGTCGCGCTTGGCCGATTGGCGCCAGTCGACGCTTTGCAGGGGGTCGCCCGTCTCATAGGCCCTGAACTGCCAGAACGCGTCGCCGATCCCGACGCGCCGTCTGCCATGCACGCCCTGGGCCACGGTCGCCGCCACCCGTTCCGCCGCCACCAGAAGCGGCGGAAACCGCTGCGCCAGCGCTTCGGCGCGGTGACGCTGCTGCAGGGCGGCGGTCTGCAGCATTCAGTGCAACGGGGCGAGGAGGTGGCCGATCACCTTGTCGAGGGTGATGCCATCGGCACGTGCCGCGAAATTGAGCGCCATGCGGTGGCGCAGCACCGGCGGCGCCAACGCCAGCACGTCGTCGATCGAGGGTGCGAGGCGGCCCTGCAGCAGAGCGCGGGCGCGCACCGCCAGCATCAGGGCCTGGCTGGCGCGCGGCCCGGGTCCCCAGGCGACATGGTTCGTGACCATCTCGTCGCGGCTTTCGGCCGGGCGGCCGGCGCGCACCAGATTGAGGATCGCCTCGACCACGCTTTCCCCCACCGGGACGCGGCGCACCAGGCGTTGTACCGCCTGCAGCTCGCTCGCCGTCAGGATTGCGGCGGCCCGGTCCTCGGCGGCCCCGGTGGTGGAGAGCAGCATGCGCCGCTCGGCCTCCAGATCGGGGTATCCGACATCGATCTGCAGCAGGAACCGGTCGAGCTGCGCTTCGGGCAGCGGATAGGTGCCTTCCTGCTCCAGCGGGTTCTGCGTCGCGAGGACGTGAAAGGGGGCGGGCAACTGGTGGCGCTGGCCGGCGACCGAAATCTGCTTTTCCTGCATGGCCTGCAGCAGGGCGGACTGGGTGCGGGGGCTGGCGCGGTTGATCTCGTCGGCCATCAGGAGTTGGCAGAACACCGGACCGGGGATGAACCGGAAGCCGCGGCGGCCCCCCTCCCCCTCTTCCAGGACTTCGGAACCGGTGATGTCGGCCGGCATGAGATCGGGGGTGAACTGCACCCGGCGGTCGTCGAGGCCCAGGACGGTGCCCAGCGTCTCCACCAGCTTGGACTTGGCAAGACCGGGCACGCCCACCAGCAGCCCGTGGCCGCCGGCGAGGAGGGTGATCAGGGTCTCCTCGACCACCGCCTCCTGGCCGAAGATGACCTTGCCGATTTCGGTCTTGGCAGCCGCCAGCTTGCGGCCGGCCGCCTCGACATCCGCGAGCAGGGTATCGCTCGCTTCGCTCACGCTCCGCATCGCCCTACATTATGGAGAGATGAGCGTGAGCGGAAGCGCCATGCTGCGGCTGCGAAATCACCATTGCGTAACAAGGCCATGACCACACGCCAGATCGACCCGACCAGCCTGTTCGCCGAGCTCCGCAAGCGCAAGGGGCCGGCCCCGGTGCATCTGTGGAACCCGGACTTCTGCGGCGATATCGACATGCGGATCGCCCGCGACGGCACCTGGTACTACATGGGCACGCCGATCGGGCGGAAGCCGATGGTGCAGCTCTTCTCCTCGGTCATCCGTCGCGACGACGACAAGTATTTCCTGGTCACGCCGGTCGAAAAGCTCGGCATCCGGGTCGACGACGCCCCCTTTGTCGCGGTCGAGATGGCGGTCAGCGGGTCGGGCCGCGAGCAGGTCCTGACCTTCCGGACGCAGGTGGACGACGTGGTGAGCGCGGATGCCGACCATCCGATCCGCGTGGTCACGGCGAAGGACGGGCAACCGTCGCCTTACGTGCTGGTCCGCAATCGGCTGGAGGCGCTGATTTCGCGCCCGGTCTTCTACGAGATGGTGGACCTCGGCGTCGAGGAACCGCAAGGCTTCGGCGTCTGGAGTTCCGGGGTTTTCTTCACGATCGGGCAGTTGGATGCAGAATGACGGGACATTGAGGGAGCTGATTCGCACGAGGTTGAACCCGCCCGGCTCCTGGGCGGAGGTGAGCCTGGAGGCCTGGCGGCGGATCAACGGCGACCATGCGCTGAATCCCGACGCCTTGCCGCCGGCCCAGAGCTTCCGGCGCGCCGCCGTGCTGGTGCCGATCATCGACCGGCCGGAGGGGTTGAGCATGCTGCTGACGCGGCGCACGGCGCATCTGAAGAGCCATGCCGGCCAGGTCGCCTTTCCCGGCGGCCGCGAGGAGCCGGGCGATCCCGACGCGATCGCCTGCGCGCTGCGCGAGACCGAAGAGGAGGTCGGCCTGCAGCGCCGGTTCGTCGAGGTGGTCGGCATGCTGGATGCCTATGTCACCGTCACCGCCTATGCGGTGACGCCGGTGGTGGGCCTGGTCCAGCCGGGATTCCAGCTGACCCCTGATGCAGGCGAGGTGGACGAGGTGTTCGAGGTGCCGCTCTCCTTCCTGCTCGACCCGGCCAATCACCAGCGGGGTTCGCGCACCTGGAACGGAACGGTGCGACACTTCTTCGCCATGCCCTACCAGGGGCATTACATCTGGGGCGCGACCGCCGGCATGGTGCTCGACCTCTATCGCAAGGTGAAGACCGCGTGATCCGCGTCCTGGCCGAATTCGCGCCCGCGCTGCTTCCCATCGCCCTCTACGCTGCGCTGGTGCTGGCGGCGCGCTACGGCCTCGCGCCGGGCATCGTCCGGCTCACCAGGGCCGATCGGGGCTTCTCGGCCGATGCGCCCTGGGGCTGGCTGGTCGGATTCACCATCGCGACGCTCTTCGTCGTGGTGCTGCTTTTGGCCACTTCGAGCGGGGAACGGCCTGGCGGCGTCTACGAACCGGCTCGCATCGAGGGCGGGCGGCTGGTGCCGGGGGAGATCAGGCGACCGTGACGCCGGCCGGACGCATCGACCCGCCCGCCTGGATGACCGAGGCCGCGCCGCTCCTCGCGGCCATCGCCGGGGCCGGCGGATGTGCGCGCTTCGTCGGCGGCTGCGTGCGCGACAGCGTGATCGGACATGCGGTGGCCGATGTGGATCTCGCCACCGATCTCACCCCCGAAGCGGTGCAGGACGCGCTTTACGCCGCCGGCATCAAGGCGCTGCCGACGGGCATCGCCCATGGCACCATCACGGCGATCCTGGATCGCCGTCCCTTCGAGGTGACCACGCTTCGCCGGGACATGGAGACCGACGGCCGCCGCGCCACCGTCGCCTTCACCGACGACTGGGCCGAAGACGCATGCCGGCGCGACTTCACCATGAACGCGCTCTATGCCGATGCGGACGGAACGCTGTACGACCCGACCGGGGGGCTTCCAGATCTCGCCGCCCGTCGCGTACGCTTCGTCGGCGATGCCGCCCTGCGCATCGTCGAGGATGCGCTCCGCATCCTGCGCTTTTTCCGGTTCCATGCCCGTTTCGGCAGGGGCGAGCCGGATGGCGCGGGGCTGGCCGCCTGTACCGCCGCCGCCGCCGCGATCGAGACCCTGTCGGCCGAGAGGGTGGCGCAAGAGATGCGCAAGCTCGTCGTCGCCGAAGGCGCGGCGGCGACGCTGCACCTGATGGCCCGGCGCGGCATCCTCGCCCATGTCAGCCGCGAGCTGACCGACCTTCCGCGGCTCGAACGCCTCGTCGCGATCGAGAGCGAGCTCCGCGAGGCCGATGCGGTGCGCCGCCTTGCCGCCCTGCTGCCGCGCAACACCAGGGCCGCCGTCGCGCTCGCCGATCGGCTGAAGCTGTCGAACCGGGAGCGCGACCGGCTGATCGCGCTCGCCCGCCCCATCACCCGTCCGATCGCCGCCAGGGTGGAACGCTATCGCCGCGGGCCGGAGGGTTTTCGCGACGCGGTGCTGATGGCAGGCGCAGACGGGGCAGAGTGGCGTTCCGCCCTGTCCGCCGTGCAGGGATGGAAGGTGCCCGACCTGCCGGTACGCGGCGCCGATCTGCTCGCCGCCGGCCTGATGCCTGGACCCGCCCTGGGCCGGCGGCTGGCCGAGATCGAGCAGCGCTGGATCGAATCGGATTTCAGCCTCGATCGCGAGGCGCTGTTGGCTCAGCCGTAGAACACCCGACCTTCGACCATCTCGTCACCGATCGCGGGAGGAATGCCGCCCGCCACCGTACGTGCCGCTGTCGCTGCCGCGATGGCGGCGTCCAGGGCGTCGCCGCCCGGATCGGCGATCATGCTGTTCCGCATCGACGGTGACGCGACGATCCGTTTCGCCTCCACCAAGGCATCGAGGATGCGGGCGCGGGCCCGCCGCTTCGCTTCGCCCGGCCCCTTGTAGGGCTCCCGCAGGCCCAAGTGCAGGAGCGTCGAGGCCGGACAGGTCTCGAGGAGCCAGGGCCGGTCGGCATGGGCTTCGGTGAGCGGCGGCACTGCGATGCACCCGGCCAGCGGGGCCAGCAGGTGGAACAGGGAGGCCCAGGTCTGCCGGTAGAGCCGCAGGTTATGCGCGGCGAAAGGGGTTCGCGCCTCGATGTCGCAGGCGCGGCGCGCCGACCGTTCGTCGGGAAGCATCGATGCGCACCAGGCGCGGAACACCTCCGCGTCGGGGTAGTCGGAGCGAAATCGGCGGATGAAGTGCGCCCATCCCTCGCCGCCGATCAGGGCCTTGCCGAGCGTCACCGGCGCATCGATGCCGATGGCCGTTCCTGCGGCATCGGCGATGAACCGGCGGAGGGCGGGCGCGACGGCGTCAGCCGTCACGGCGCAGCCGAAGCGATCGGCGGCACAGGCCAAGTGGTCGAGCCGCACGCCCTGCCCGACACGCGTCCCCTCGGCAATCCAGATGCGCCGGCCGCAGTCCCTGGCGCCGCTGAAATCGAGGCCGACGATCCGCCGCCTCAGTTGTTCGCCACCTTCACCAGCCGGCCGCGGGCGGTCCGGACCTTCGCGCCGTCCACGATACGGTCGAACTCCAGTTCCATGCCGCCGCCGGTCAGCTTGCGCTCGAAGCTCTGCAGTTCATAGGAGCCGCCCGTGCCGAGCGTCAGCACGTTGACGGTCAGCGTCTGGCCGCGGATGCCGGCCCAGCCGAAGGGCGCAGCGAGCGGGTCTGCGGCCCCTTCCACGCGCCACACCTTGGCCCCGGCGGGAACGAAGGTGAGCGCCTGCTCGACCTTCTCCAGCGTCGGGTTGTTCGGATCCCCCTTCTGGCGGCGGATGGTGGTCGTGGTCAGGCGAAAGCCGGCGCCGGCCGGCTGGATGGAGACGTCGAGGTCGCGGGCGGTGACGGCGAAGGTGATGGAACGGTCCGTTTCCGAGATCGCCGTCCCCTGCCAGCGGCCGTGGAAGGCGGTGATTTCAAGATCGGCCGCCGCCGCCGCCGAAACCAGGCCGACAAGACCGAACAGCACCAGACCTAGGACACGCATCGCATCACCCCCGAGAACCCTCGCCGAGCCTAGCAGGCGGCGCCCGCCTTGCAATTTGGGTGCGACCGGCTAGGGTGCCGCCCCACCACGCACTCGTAGCTCAGCTGGATAGAGCGCTGCCCTCCGAAGGCAGAGGTCACAGGTTCGAATCCTGTCGAGTGCGCCACGCCTTCCCACGGGGCGCTCGTCCGCCCCCGTGCCCCAGTGGCGGAATTGGTAGACGCGGCAGACTCAAAATCTGTTTTTCGCAAGAAAGTGCTGGTTCGAGTCCGGCCTGGGGCACCATCCCTCTTTCATCACCCTCCAACTGCGATAAAAGCCTGAAGGGCGGAGAGGTTACGGCGGTTCTTGAACCCTCTCCACGCACATCGGACAGACGCTCGGTGAAGCTCAGTTTCAGCAGTGCCCGCTTATCTTCCAGCCGCTCGGAATCCCAGAGATTGAAGGGTTTCCGAGATAGGCCATCGCGGTTCTATAACTTTGATCGAAGGTGTCGAGCGGACGGCCGTAATTGACGACCTTCGCCCGCAGTTCGGCCTTCTCTTCCTCAAGCGCGCGAATGCGCTTCTCGCAGGTTTTGATGAGCGTCTGACTGTCCGTTTCAACGATACGCTCTAGAGTCTGATCCAGTTAAGTTGCAGCGTACCCAGGCGGGGGCCGACGGCAGGCTGTTCGAAACCTCCCGCCGGTTGGCGTCATAGGCCGACCGGGTGACGTTGCCGTTCGGGTCCGTCACCGAGGTCACGTTGCCGGCGGCGTCATAGCCGAGCGACGTGGTCAGGCAGAGGTGGCCCGTGCTCGCGCAGCCTGGACCATATCCGGAGATCGTGCGGAGCAGGGCGCGGTTGCCCCCGGTCTCGTAGACGTTGAGCGTCACCGCGCCAGCCGGGTCGGTGGCGGTCAGCACCCGGCCGAGGTCATCATGGGTGAAGCGGCTGGTCAGCTTGAGCCCGCCGGTGTCAGCCGTCGCGCCGGTCAGATTGCCCCGGCGATCGTAGTACGATGCGCTGGTGGTGCCCCTCGGATCGGTGGCGCTCGCCACCCGCTGGAAATTCGGCCGGCCGGCCACGGGAGCAACGTAGGTGAATGTGGTGGTCAAGGGCGCCGGGGGATCGTCGCCCGGCTTCGGGTGCAGGCTGACCGTCAGCGGATTGGACCAGGTGTTGTAGGTGGTGATGGTGGAATCGCCCTCCGGCCGGGTCACCTTCGTCACCCTGTCCTGGCCGTCATAGTCATACGCCGTGCGGTTTCCGGCGCCGCCCTGGATCGTGGGACTGCCCCACCCGGCGATGGAGGCCACCGTTCGGCCGCGAGGGCTGAAATAGCTGACCCAGGAAGTGCCGACGGGATCCACCATCTCCGTCCGGGTGCCGGCGAGATATCGGCAGATGACGGAGTGTCAGAAAAAAGCGCACTGGCACCGTAATCTCCGGGGCGGTTCACCGAGCCATTTATCTCACTCTCACAGGCCGACTTGTGACGAGCCCCTCCTGCGCTTGAGCAAGCCCCCGGTCGATGCAGTCGAGAACGGGCTGCGTATCAAAGGCGCCAGGGATTCTCAAAGGTTGCCACTTTCTATGTGCCCGGCACTCGGTCAACGCCGACAGGGCAAGTGCATAGTCTTCCAGCCACAGCGCCGCAAATCCGAGATAAAACAATCTAGTATGAGACGCCTTGGCTCCGATATCGACGGGCCCCTCCTGATCCCTCCCGATGACATCCTCCTCCTCCTGCAGCATCTGCAGCAGATTCAATGGATCATTGTATTGAGACCAGAAAGGCACCAATTTCCGGTCAATAACAGCCATGATGTCATCGGCGAGGTGGTAAGCAATACCTTCTTCGTCGGCGAGGCCATACACAGTCTTTTGGGGACAATTAGGCTGCTGAATGCCTTTGAAGACTTGCCACCTAAGCTGCGCTCGATTCACTGGAACTGGGGATCGCAGTGGGGTTGAAGCATCGCACTTTTCCCATGCATCCGACAGCGACGGCAACGCTGGAAAGAAGCACTCAGGGAATAGACAGAAGGAGCCGAGCGGCACGCGCCACTTGCGACAGATCAATGGACTTAGCAGATCGAAGTGAAAAATATCAACCTTGACATCGGTCATTCGCCACGACGTTGTCGCGTCGTGGATCGAGAACCCAATCTCGCTCAGATGTAATTGAGCGCGCTCGATAACGCTCATTCTTATCTTCTTAGGCGTCAAACGTGACTTCTCCATTGTTAAACGCACTCTTCAGTTCGCAATCACGAGGTTTGCCCGGAAATCGACCCATGTTTATTTCGCCATCCTGGCCCCGCGGGCTGCGCCGTGCTGCCGGCGGTCTCCGGATCGAGCCGTACTCCAGAGCGTCACGAATCCTGATACGCAGCGTCCTTCAGAATGCAGTTCCAGTCGGCTAACGTGGAGAAAATTTGTTTCAATGCCTCTCCGTTGAGGGGCACCATTCTCACTTCGTTCGAACCGCGTCCCAGGTCGTGCAGAGGGTTCGGACTTCGTCCGATTGGGGGCACCATTCTCGCTTCCTGCGCCCGGGGGCGTGCAAGGGCGCTCGGACCGTCGTCCGATCGGGGGCAGCAGCTTTCCGCGCCGGCTTCAGCCTGCCTTGTCCAGGGGTTTCGCCGCCAGTTCGCGCACCGCCCGGTCGCGCAGCATCACCCGTTGCACCTTGCCGGAGGCGGTCATCGGCAGGCTGTCGACGAGCAGCACGTGGCGCGGGATCTTGAAGGAGGCGATCTTGCCCTTGCAGCGGGCCTGAACCTCGGCGAGCGAACAGGTCTGCCCCGGCTTGGGCACGACATAGGCGACCGCCACCTCTGCCAGGCGTTCGTCGGGAATGCCGACCACCGCCACCTGCTCGATCGAGGGCACCAGGGCGGAGAGTTCCAGTTCCAGCGCCGCGGGGGAGACGTTTTCGCCCCCCACCTTCAGCATCTCCTTGTAGCGGCCGAGGAACTGCAGGAAGCCGTCGGGGCGGAGATAGCCGCGGTCGCCGCTGTGCAGCCATCCCTCGGCATCGATGGCCTGGGCCGTCGCCTCCGGGTTGCGAAAATAGCCCTTCATCACCGTATAGCCGCGAAACAGGATCTCGCCCTCGACGCCGGCCGGCTGCTCGGCGCCGGTGAGCGG
>VFQQ010000237.1_pt1 | contig 130899 bp, 96 predicted proteins | sample 3512341 | NCBI WGS metagenome assembly VFQQ01 (sample SAMN10412373, study PRJNA504923) | tailings metagenome | isolation source: Relicate 2 Philex TSF1 revegetated site | place: Philippines: Tuba, Benguet | collected 2017-08-29 | reverse complement strand
ATCCCACATCACACGACATGGCGCAAGTCCCGATCATGCGCCGAACGCGCACGAGCTCCGGCGGGGATCCGTATAAACGATCGGTCGCTCGTTGCGGTGATCACGCCGGCACGCTCACGCCGCCTTGGGCTCGCGCGAGCCGGCGTCGCCCCGCGAGTCTTCCTCGCCGCAGCCCGGGCAGACGCGCTCGTCCTCGGCGAGCACCGCGCCACAGTGGACGCACGCGTACGGGCGCCGGCGCGGCAGGAGCAGCACGATCGCCAACGCCGCCACCCCGCTGAGCAGCCCCGTCACGACGGCCTTGGCCGTCACCGATTCCATCCATCGCATCGGCGCCGCCGCCAGCACCGCCGCCACCAGCCCGGCGCCGAGCCCCAGCACCCACAGCGTCCAAGGCCTGCGGACCCGGTGATCGAACAGCCGGCGGGGGCTCACCCGGTGCAGCACGAACAGCACCACGCCCGCCACCGCCAGGGGCAGCCCCACCGTCACCGGGATGCGCTGCCACGCCGTCATGGACGGCTCGCGCAGCCACCCGCCCTCCAGGAACAGCCCGGAGAAAAATCGCAGCAAAAACGCGATGCCGAAGGCGATGAGGAACTGCCCTCCGCCCTGCATGGTCACTCCTCCGCGTCCTGCGCGTTCACACACACATTCACCACACACAGTAGTTCGTGCCGGAACGTCGCGTGTCTGTGCAGACGGCGCGAATCTCGGGCAAACTCGTACTTTTGCGTGGATTGCGCCGCGTGGCATAGGCCGGCGACCGCCCATACCGGGGGTCTCGACGGTGCGGCACGATCGTCGACTGTGGCGGACCGCCGGTCAACTGCTCCCGCGGCGCATCTGCTCGAGCCCCGCCGGGAAGGGGTACGTCGGAAACACCCCCACCGTGCCGAAGCGCCACATGGTGGGCGACGCGTAGACGTCGCCCCGGAACCCGGCGTTGAACATCGTCCGCAGAACGCGCTCGAACGAGGGCTCGCTGCCGTCGGGCCCGACCAGCCGGTTGGCCTTTGCGTTGAGGAAGGAGACGCACGCCGCGGGCGAGCGGTCGGGACGGTCGGCGAGCATCTTCGCGACGGTGCGGAAGCCGCGCGAGAGATCGTCGAGCGTGAAGTGATCGCGCCCCTTGGGGCGCAGGATGCCCAGGATGAGCAGCGAGTCGAGGTCGTACTTGAGGACGTAGGGCTCGCGGTCGGCCGCGGCGTGCACGGCGACCGACTCCTGGAACATCTTGGCGTAACTCGTGACGCTCCTGGCGGACCACTGGCTGGTGGTGATGAGTTCGACGAGGTGGGCGATGATGCCGTGGCTGTTGTCCTGGTCGTTCACGCCGCAGACGACGACGCGGTAGCGCCCGTCGATGAGGTCGCGGAGGAGGTCCTGGCCCCAGAGGATGCGGATGCGTTCACGCGCGGAGACGGCCCCGCCCTCGCCGGGCAGGAGGGTGACGCGGTCGGGGTAGAGGTCCGAGGTCAGCAGCGATTCGGCGTCGTCGTCGTAGAGTCTGGTGCGCGGGGTCGGTGCGGTCGCCATGGCGCGGCTCCTGGGTGCAGAGGCATGGTACTCGCCCGGGATGACACAGGGACGGCGCGCGAGACGCGCCACGGCGTGGACGAGCGCGACGGGACAAAAATGAAAAGACCCCCTCCAGGTTTACCTGAAGGGGGTCAAGAGTCGGCGATGACCTACTTTCCCGCAGTGCAGTATCATCGGCGGCGAAGGCTTAACTGCTGTGTTCGGGATGGGAACAGGTGTTTCCCTTCGCCTATGTTCACCGACAATCCGATCGGCACGCCGTTGGGCGCGACGACCGGCTGAGCCGGTCGCGGATGAGGCGACCGGAGCCGGACGGATGAATCTCACCGCGAACGACGCGTCGCGCCGAACACGGGATGTGTCATAAGAAAGCAGAAGCGCCATCGGGAGGGACCCCGATTGGTGCGAGACAACCAGCGTTGCGGCTGCGAAGCCGCGGCGACTGGTTGGTGTGACCGTTCGACCGTTAGTACCGCTCGGCTCAGGACATTTCTGCCCGTACACCCGCGGCCTATCAACCTGGTGGTCTACCAGGGGTCTCACGTCTTGCGACGACCAAGCCTCATCTCGAGGGGGGCTTCCCGCTTAGATGCTTTCAGCGGTTATCCCTGCCGTACGTAGCTACCCAGCGGTGCACCGAGCGGTGCAACTGGATCACCAGGGGTACGTCCAACCCAATCCTCTCGTACTAAGGTTGACTCCTCTCAAGCTTGGAACGCCCACAGCAGATAGGGACCGACCTGGCTCACGCCGGTCTGAACCCAGCTCGCGTACCACTTTAATCGGCGAACAGCCGAACCCTTGGGACCGCCTTCAGCCCCAGGATGTGATGGGCCGACATCGAGGTGCCAAACCGCGCCGCCGCTATGGACGCTCGGGCGCGATCAGCCTGTTATCCCCGGGGTACCTTTTATCCGTTGAGCTACGACCCTTCCACACGGGATCGCAGGATCACTAGGACCCGCTTTCGCGACTGCGCGACCCGTCGGTCTTGCAGTAAAGCCGGTTTGTGCCCTTGCACTCTCGGCACGGTTTCCATCCGTGCTGAACCGACCGTTGTACTCCTCCGTTACTCTTTTGGAGGAGACCGCCCCAGTCAAACTGCCCAGCTCCCACTGTTCGTCGCCCGGATTCACGGGAATCAACGTTAGGTCACAAACGTAAACAGGGTGGTATTTCACCGGTGCCTACTCATGGCCGAAACCATGAGGTCAAAGGCTCCCACCTATCCTACGCAGTTCATGCTCGTGACCAATGAGAACCTACAGTAAAGGTCCACGGGGTCTTTCCGTCTTGCTGCGGGGAGGCGGTATCTTCACCGCCACTACTATTTCACCGAGTCGGTCGTGGAGACAGTGCTCCAGTGATTACGCTATTCATGCGCGTCGGAACTTACCCGACAAGGAACTTCGCTACCTTAGGACCGTCATAGTTACGGCCGCCATTCACCGGTGCTTCGGTTGCGAGCTTCGGTTTCCCTGACCCGCTCCCTTGACATTCCGGCATCGGGCAAGCGTCACTCTGTATACCTCGACTTGCGTCTTTGCACAGAGCTGTGTTTTTGATAAACAGTTCCCAGACCCTTTTCTCTGCGGCCTGCCTTGCGGCGAGGCCCCCCTTATCGCGAACTTACGGGGTTAAATTGCCTAGTTCCTTCACGACCGTTCTCTCGCGCGCCTGAGGCTATTCGCCCCACCCACCTGTGTCAGTTTTGGTACGGGCTTGTCGTCGGCTTTTCTAGGAACCCTCGCCCCCCGCATCGGCCACAAGGGCCTGGACATCTAGCAGTCCCGCGGAGCTTGAAGATCCGTTCCCGACGACGGCGCAGGAATTTTGACCTGCTGTCCATCGACTACGCCTTTCGGCCTCGCCTTAGGTCCCGGCTTACCCTGGGCGGAATGACCTTCCCCAGGAAACCTTGGGTATACGGCGACAGGGATTCTCACCCTGTTAATCGTTACTCAAGCCGGCATATTCACTTCCGGGCGCTCCACCTACCCTTGCGGGACGGCTTCGCCGCGCCTGGAACGCTCTCCTACCGCTCTTACGAGCCCGCAGCTTCGGCTCTCTGCTTATTCCCGATCATTATCGGCGCTGAGTTCCTCGTCCAGTGAGCTGTTACGCACTCTTTAAATGATGGCTGCTTCTAAGCCAACATCCTGGATGTCACAGCAACCCAACTTCCTTTCGAACTGAGCAGAGATTAGGGGCCTTAGCTGGCGATCAGGATTGTTCTCCTCTTGACGATGGATATTGTCACTCACCGTCTATCTCCCAGGTCTCGGGCGTTGGTATTCGGAGTTTGGTTGAAGCGGGTAGTCGGGTAGACCCCCGACTTCATCCAGTAGCTCTACCCCCAACGCTTGCGGCCTGAGGCTAACCCTAGAGTTATTTCGGAGAGAACGAGCTATCTCCCAGTTTGATTGTACTTTGAACCCTCCCGTCAGTTCATCGGAGACCTTTTCAACGGTCACCCGTTCGGCCCTCCAGGCGGTGTTACCCGCCCTTCAGCCTGACCAACGGTAGATCACAAGGTTTCGCGTCTGGCCCGTACGACTGCACGCCCTTCTCAGACTCGCTTTCGCTCCGCCTCCGGTCCGGTAGACCTTAGGCTCGCCGTACAGACCAACTCGCCGGCTCATTATGCAAAAAGCACGCCGTCATCCTTGCGGACTCCGACCGCTTGTAAGCGCATGGTTTCAGGTGCTCTTTCACTCCGCTCATCGCGGTGCTTTTCATCGTTCAGTCGCCTTACTGATTCGCTATCGGTCGTCGAGGAGTATTTAGCCTTGGAGGGTGGACCCCCCATCTTCAATCCGGGTTTCCCGAGCCCGAATCTACTCTATGAGCTGGCCAGTCTTCGACTACAGGGCTTTCACCTTCTGCGGCGCGTCATTCAAACGCTTCGTTCGTCGACTGGTTGATCCGCTTTCGCTCGCCGCTACTCACGGAATCGCGGTTGCTTTCTTTTCCTGTGCTTACTGAGATGTTTCACTTCAGCACGTTCGCTCTTCACCCCTATGCATTCAGAGTGAAGTACCCTTGCGGGTGGGTTGCCCCATTCAGAGATCCACGGATCGCAGCCTGGTTACCGGCTCCCCGTGGCTTATCGCAGGTTCCCACGTCTTTCTTCGCCTCTCGACGCCAAGACATCCACCATGCGCCCTTATTCGGTCACACCAACCGGACGTCGCGACCTTCCGTCGCCCCGCATCCGTCGTGTGATCCCTCTAATGCGCGCTTACTACTTTTCCTCCGGCACGCCCTTCACGGCACACCGGGCACATCCTCCGCACAAATCCGCGACGGCCTAGGCAGCCTCCGCGTCCCTGTGGGGAGTGAGATTCATCCGTATCCGGTTCTCAAAGATCCGCCGGGCTTCCGCCCGGTTCCGCCTCACCCGGTTCCGACTTTCGCCGGTCCCGAATCAAGCGGGAGGGACTCTAGGCCGCCATTCCGACCAGTCAAGTTTCCTCCCCGCCTGTCCTGCATCGATTCTGTAAATATCCATCCCACAATCGATTAGTCGCGAACCCGCCCCCGCCACTTTTGGCACCCGAACAGGTGGTTCAGCCCCCGCCGCCCGACCGACCGGGGCGTGGCGACGGGCCTTCGGTTTCCCGGCGTCCCGGCAGCGGGATCGCCGGCGTATCCGCCCGCACGGGCTCACGACCCTGCGTCTGCCCGGCCTTCTCGGAGGCCTCCAGGCGACGCAGCAGCGGGCTCGTCCGCTCCACGTCCGGCAGACGGGTCGCCAGCGTGCCGTCAGACCGGCGCAGGACCACCTGTGTCCGCTGGCGTCCCTCCGCGCTGACGGCCAGCACATCCAGCAACTGGGCGTCGACCTCGAAATCCAGCGTCCGGGGCAACTCCACCGACATCCACTCGGGCCAGGTCTGGGGCGTGTCCGTCGGCGTCCCGGGCGTGCCCGTCGGCGAGCGTCCGCCGGGCGTGGGGGTTGCGGGGGTCATGGGGCCGGTCGGGGAGCGTGGGCTCCGGGGCGTCTCGGGCGCCCGGGTGATGGGCCCGGGCGAAGCCGCCCCGGGCGCGGCGGTGAGTGTTTCCTGGAGGCGTCCCATGTCGGCGACGCGCAGTTCGGGCAGGCGTGCCGAGCCCAGGACCATGTCGCCTGGCTCGAGCCCGACCGAGGCCTTGCGGTAGTACCCGTAGAAGAACTCGTAGACCTCGGCGGTCGCGCGGGGGCGCGGGCTGATGGCCGAGCGGTCCTCGGCCGAGACGACGAACACGACCTGGCGGGGGTCGGTGGTGACCGGCGCGGACCACTCGGACCAGGCCCCGCGGAGCACGGACTCGGCGCCGAGCGCCCGCTGCGATTCCTGGAGGTTGCGGTCGAAGAGCGGGTTGTTCAGGACGACCCGCGCGCGGTAGCGATACGTCGCGCCGGGCTCGGGGAGCACGTCGTGGGCCCACAGGCGCAGGTCGGGGTTCTCGAGGAACGGCGCGGGCTCGCGCATGTCATCGCCCTCGGCGCCCTGGGCGACGGCGTCGTAGCCCTCGACGGTCTCGCCCAGCGCGATCAGGCGCTGCGCGATGCCGTCGACCTCGCGCCGGACGCGGGTGACGGCCAACTCCAACTGGCGCCGGTCGCCCGCGGGCTGCTCGGTGCGGGGCTGGGTGGTCGGGGCGGGCCCGCCGCCCCCGCCGCCGCCCGGACGACCGCGCCCGGGGGAGGGCGCCTCGGTGCGCCGGTCGTCGCGTCGGGGCTCGGCCGCGCCCGAGCGCTGGAGCCGGTCTTCGAGATCGTTCAACTGCGCCTGGCGCCGGGTCAACTGGTCGCGCAACTGGCGGACCTGGCGCTGCTTCTCCAGCGGATCGCCCTCGGCCAGGACGACCGACGGCGCCCGCCACTCGGGGCCGGCGATCGTCGCGTAGAAGCGCGGACGCTCGATGTCGGGCGTGCGGAAGCGCACGGCGTCGAGGGCCGAGGGCACGTCGCCCACCGACCGGACGCTCTCAGTCCACGACGCGAGGGCGTTGCTGCGCCCGGGCATGGCGGGCACGATCTGGGGCCTGGTGCCCGTCGGGGGCGTGCGTCCCTCGGCGTCGCGGACGAGTTCACGCTCGACCTCGACCGCGAGGATGAGGACCTGGTCGCCCCCGCCGCCGGTATCGCGCCACCACGTGAGGGGGATGGGCTCGAGCGGGCCGTTGTCGTCGGGGTCGCGTTCGAGGGCGGCGCGGAGGGACGCCCCGTCGAAGGTGAACTCGAGGCTGACCGCGGAGAGGTCGAAGGGCTGCTGCGGCGGCAGGATGGCGGCGAGTTCCGGGTTGCGGATCTTCTCGGCGGGGTGCACCGTCGCGCTGTACGCCGCGACGACGGGCGCCGAGGGCGCGGGGACCGTGGGCAGGGCGTACATGCCCGAGGCGAGGACCGTGCTGATGGTGCCCGACCCGATCTTGGGGGCGGTGCCCAGCGCGACGACCGGCGCCGCCGGACCGGGCGCACCCAGGGCCAGTTTCTCGGTGAGGGTGAAGGCCGGCACCTCGGGCGTGCGCGGCTCGGCCGAGTCCATGCGGGAGAGCAGGGCCTGGGCCTCGCGCGCGACGGGCGTGAAGGCCTGGCCCGCGGGCACGCGTTCGTTGCCCACCTTGACGAGGTTCCCCCCGGGCAGGAACTGGAGCACCAGCGCACCGAGCCCCGCGAGGGCGACGAGCGCGAGCACCGCCTTCTCGGCGTGCTGTTCGATCGGGTTGATTCCCTTGAGTTTCATGACGGGCCTCTCGTGGAGCGGCGTGCTCGCCGCCGGGTCTGGGTGTTACTGCGGGCTGCGCTCGATCTGGAGGAGGAGTTTCAGGTCTTCGGTGAAGTACGGGGCGAGCCATTCGCGGAGGTGCACGATCTCGAGCCCGATCGTCGCCCGGACCACATGGTCATCGCCGTAGAAGAACCCCTGGCGGAGATCGTCCCACACGTCGACGCTTGCCACGTCGAGGTCGATGATCGTCATGAAGTTCGCGCGTTCGTACGCCTGGAGCACCTCGCCCAGGCGGGCGGAGGCGACGACGAGTTCGACCGTCCCGCGCCGCACGTCGTAGAACTGGTTCCAGGTGCCCGAACCCCGCCCGGTGATGGAGAGTTGCGGGTTCAGCGGGACCATGCCGGGGATGGAGGACGTCGGCGCGTTGACCGCGGCCATCGTCTCGTTCATCTCGTCGTCCCCGCCGTACACGCCCTCGGGGGGCTGCAACTTGAGGGACACGATGCGCTTCACGGGCGCATCGGGGATGCGCCTGGCCCGCCCGTCCGGCCCGGCGTTCGCCAGGCGCACGCCGCTCAGCATGTCGGCGAACGTCCACAGGTCCCACTGGTAGAGGAACAGGCGCGAGGGCTCGATCTCCCGCGCGTCGAGCGGGTCCGTCGCGATCGCCACGCCCTGGCGCGTGTCGGTCGGGAAGACGCCCTTGGCGGCGTAGACCGAGATCTCTCGCGCGCGGCTCTGGTACTCGCCCAGGCGACGGTCCATCAGCGCCTTGCGGAGCGTCGCCGTCTCCTCGCTGGTCAGGTCGCGCTTGCCCAGCGTGATCTTCTCACGCTCGCGCGCCTCGATGTCGCTGATGACCTGCGCGAGACGGACCGGGTCCGCCGGCTCGCCCGCGGTCAGCGCGTCGAGCAGGCGACGGTAGGGGTCGGGGTTCCCGCGCTTGCCGAGGAGCTTGTCCTCCATCTCGTACAACTTGGGCTTCACGAGGTCGGCCAGCGCCGCCCGCACCGCGGCGGCGCGGGCCTCGGGGTCCAGCATCTCGAAGGCTTCCGCCCCGCGCGTCCGGATCGCCATCTCGCGGGCCGCCCGCGAGGCTTCGTCCCCGAACAGGCCCTCGACCAGCGGGCGGTGCTCCGTGCGATAGACGCGCCGCGCGTCCTCGCCCACGCCCTTGTTGAAGTTCACCGCGCGGGCGACGATCTCCGCCGCCTGGCTCGTCAGCCGGTCGCGATGCTCCTTGAACCACTCCGTCAGGCGCGCGTTGGGCTCGGCCTTGAAGGTGACCGCCTGCACGCCCGGCTCGAACGACGGGAGCGCGTAGTCGATCATCGCGCCCTTCACCGCCGTCAGGTCCTTGTTGGCCTTCGCCTCCTGCTCGCGCCGGATCTTGGCGCCCCACGACGAACTCACCACGTACGACGCGGGCAGGATCGTCGCGATCAGCACGAGGCACACCACGATCAGCGGGTTCGACTTGACCCACCCCAGGATGTTCTTCACTGCGCACCTCCCGACGCATCGGCGGCCGGGAAGACCACCCACCACGTCACCGTCACGTTCCCCGTCACGGGGTCAACCGAGACCGTCGGCTCGATCGGCGCCGACTTGTTCAACTCCTCCAGCGCCGCGCCAGACTCCTGCATCGCCCGCAGGTCCTGCGGGCTCGCTCCGGTGTCGCCCACGAGTTGGAAGTCCCGGCCCGGCCTGAACCGGCGCGACATCTCCTGGGCCTCACGCTCGTCGATGACCGGCATCTGCGGCATGACGCCCCGCCCGGGACGCCCCGGCTCGCCCGCCGCCGGGCCCGCCGGCCCGCCGGGACGCGCGGGGGTCGCCCCGCTCGCGGTCGTCTCGGGCCCGCGCGTCTCGGTCACAACCGCCGGGAACTGCCCGACGCGGACCTCGTAGGGCCGATTCGGGCGCGTCGCGCTCGACCGCAGGAAGCGGGTGATCGTCTCCTCGACAAACCGGCGCGCCTCGGGCTGCCCGGTCGTCAACTGGAGCGTGCACTTGATCCGCTGCACGCGCGTCAGGCCCATCGTGTCGTCCGAAGGGCCCGAACGCCCCATGAGCAGGTCCATGTCCTCGTTGCGCGGGGGCTCGTACTCCGTCTCGAACCGGCGCACCGTGAACGCCGGGCCCGCCGGCGCCTTGGGCGCCTCGCCCCCGCCGGTCGGCGCCAGCGACGCGGCCCACGTCTGCGCCCGCGTGTTCGCGCCCTCCAGCATCTGCGCCACGTCCGCGTGGATCATGGCGTAGATCCCGCGCCGATCCTGCAGCGCCACCATGTTCGCCGCACGCATGTCCGGCTCGCCCGAGCTGGTCACCCCCGCCTCGCCCGCCTGCGACCGGAGCATCTGCGCCCGCGAGACCGCGCTGGAGATCTGCGGCGAGGGGGCGTTCGACGGGGAGTTCACGTCCATGTAGTCCCGCAGCGGGCCGATGAACATCACCCCGCCCGCCACCGCCGCGATGCCCGCGGCCATCCCGAACCACGGCACCTTCTCGCGCCACATCGCCTGGCGCAGGATCGACACGGGCATCAGGTTCCCGCCCACCGCGTTCAGGCCCAGGCCGTGGAGCGCCAGCCCGTACGCCGTGCACAGCGAGAGCGACGCCGTGTTGAGCGCCGCCGTCCGCGGGTCCGAGGCCCCGCCGTCCATCGACGCCCGACGGAACTCCTCGATCCGGTAGACGTCCATCGACAACTGCTGCTTCAGGTACTTCCGCAGCCCCGGCAGCGCGAACGTGCTCCCCACCCCGATCAGACGCGTCAGCGACGCGTCCCGGTTGATCGACTGGTAGTACCCGATCGACCGCTGGATGTCCTGCGCCAGGTCCGTGAACACCGGACGCATCGCCTGGAAGACCTGGCGCGCGTGCTTGCTGTCCTCGGCCTCACGCTTCAGCTTCTCCGCCTTCGGGTACGACAGCTGGAACTGGTTCACCAGCGCTTCCGTGAACTGGTGCCCGCCCAGCGGGAACGTCCGCACCCACATCCGCCCGGGCGTCGCGATCACCAGGTCCGTCGAGGTCGTCCCGACGTCCACGATGATCGTCCCGGGCGTCGTCGGCCCGAACTGCAGGTCGTACGCCAGCGCGTTGTACACCGCGATCGGGCTCAGCACCACCGAACTCGGCGCGATCCCGAAGTCCGCCAGCATCGCCAGCCGCTCCGCCACGCGCTCCTTCGTGATCGCGAAGATCCCCACCTCGATCTCGGGCGAGTCGGGCGTCACGAACGTCTGGTAGTCCCACTCCACCTGCTCCAGCGGGAACGGGATCTGCTGCATCGCCTCGAACTTCACGATGTCCGGGACCTTCTTGGGCTCCACCGGGGGCAACTTCGCGAACCGCGCGAACCCCGCGTGCCCGGGCACCGACACCGCGATCTTCCCCTTCGAGAAGTCGTGCTGGCTCGTCAGCGCCCCCAAGGACACCCGCAGCACGTCGTTCGCGTCGACCCCCGGGGTCGACAGCGGCTTGGGGTGCTGCACCACCGCGTACTCCAGCACCCGAACCCCGTCCTCACCCCGGGGCTCCAACTTCATCGCCGTGATCGACGACGCCCCGATCTCGATCCCCCAGCACGCGGATGATCCCGCCATCACGCACCTCGTCTCGAGTGACCGCACCACCGCCGGCGCCACGCGCCGGCCTCAAAAAAGGACGCGGAGTCTACCCGGGCGCGCCCTCGCCCGCCCGGGCCACGCTCAGCATACGAAATCCCGCCCCGCACAGTTCCTGAACGCCTGTCACGCCTCTGTAACGTCCCGCCCCGCCACGCACCCGGGACACTACCGGGGCCGCAACCCTTCCAGCAGGCGCCTCGGGTCCAACTTGTCCCGCACCTGATCGCGGAAGAGGTCCGCGTCCGGGCCGGTGCTCGGGTTGTCCAGCGGGCCGCGCGTCCGGAACGGGATCAGCGTGATCGGCTCCAGCAGCCCGGCCGTCAGGCGATTCACCGCCGCGCCCGCCCCGACGTTGAACAGCCCCAGCGCCTGGTCCGTCAGGGCCCCCGCCGGGATCCACGTCACCACGTCCAGGCTCCGCGGCGGGAGGTCCACCTCGCGCCCGTCCGGGCGGCGCGCCCGCACCGGCGCGTCCGTCAGGTTCACCACGCCCGTCGTCTCGACGCTGAAATCCCCCAGCGGGAGCGTCCACTTCGGGTAACTCGCGATCCCGTTCCGCACGTTGATCGACAGCGGCGGGATCCGCACCCCCGCCGCCCCCGTCGCCCGCGGGTCCAGCGCCTTCAGCAGCGACGTGAACCCGCGGCTCGTCTCGAACCGGCACTCGCCCGGGTTGATCTCGATCGACGCGTTCAGCCTCGCCAGATTCCCGTCCAGCGGCACGCGCATGTCCGACGCCGTGAACAGCGCCGGCGCGTCCTGCGGGGTCTTCTCCAGACTCCCCACCAGCGGGAGCAGGCGGATCTGCGAGCGCAGGAACCCGCGCGTGATCTCCGTGATCGAGATCACCAGCGGGCGCTCGGACACGTACACCCCGTCGCGGACCGTCCCGCGCATCGTCGCCCGCGCCCGGGCCGACGTCGCCTCCAGGTCGATGATCGCCGCCCGCCCGCCCGCCACCCCCGCCGACCCCGCCAGCAGGGGCAGGTTGCTCACGTCCACGCGCAGGGCGATCACCGGGCCCAGGACCTCCGTCATCGTCCCCTTCTGGTCCAGCAGCATGTCCACGATCGCCGTCGGCGCCGCGGGCAACTCGCCCCGCACCGTCAGCAGCGCCGCGCCCAGATCCAGCACGCCATCGGGCGGGAAGAGCCCGTCGATGCGTCCGGCCAGGGCCGCCCCCTTCGCCGCCGGCGCCTCCCCCACCGCCGCCTCGCCGATCTCCAGGCGGAACACCACGCCCTGCGCCCGCGGCGCCTCGCCCGCGCGGGGCGTCGCCACTTCCTCCGACGTCAGGTTGAACGTCGTCGCGTTCAGGCGCGTCAACTGCCCGTCGGGCGACCGCAGAATGATCCGCGGCGCCACCAGCGACGCCGCCACCTCCGCCGGGGGCGAACGCCCCGCTGCGCCCACCGCCGCGCCGCCCGCCGCCGCGGTCGTCCGCACCTGGCGCGGCACCGAGAGCCGGCGCACGTCCAGCGTGATGGTCTGCGCCTCGACGATCGTCGCCGCCGCCTGCTCGGGCGGCTTGCCCGCCCGGATCAACTCGTTCAGCGCCGCCACGTCCGCCGTCAGCCGGATCCCCGCCGGCTCCAGCAGGTCCACCCGCTCGCGCCCCAGGCGGAACTTGATCGGACGCTCGCTCACGAGCCGCTCCGACTTGAACCCCGCCTCACCCTCGATCAACGCCGCGCCGAACGGGTTCTCCGCCGGGTACCCGCCCGGGGGCGGCGTGATCGACACCGACGCCGTGAAATCCGCGAACGGGCCCAGCAGCCCCGTGAGCAATCCCGGCTGGCCCATCAGCCGCTCCACGTCCCATGTGTTCATCCCGCCCAGCGACGCCCGGGCCGCGATCGTCCCGTCGGGCTTGCCCTCCGAGATCTCCGCCGTCAGCGACGCCTCCAGACGGATCATCGGCTTGGCCGACGCGCTGAGCACCACGCCCGAGGCGCCCGCGCGCAGCGTCCGCTGGCCCGAGAGAGGCGGGGCCACCAGCGCCGCGACGGGAATCTCCCCGGTCAGCACGAAGTCCTCGACCCCCAGCCGCCCCAGCGCCCGCGACGGCGTCTGCTCGTCCCCCGCGATCGCCAGCCCGTCCACCAGCGTCTGCCCCGCCAGCGACACCCGCACCTTTGCCACGGGCGTCCGCTGCAAATCAGGCCCGCCCTCGGACGTCAGCGGCACGTCGATCGGTTCCACCCGCACGCTCACCCGCGCCGGGCCCACCAGCGTCGGCTCGCCGCCCACGTCGGGCGCGAACGTCCGCAGGAGCGTCGTCACCACGCCGGGAGACACCGTCGCGCCGATCGTCGCCGGGCGCAGACTCGCGCGGTCCGCGTCGATCACGCCGCCGACCTCCGCCGACAGACGCGGCGATTTCGCCGTCAGCGTCGCGTCGACCGCGCGCGCCCGCCCCTGCACCCCGGCGAACGCCAGCGTCACGTCGGTCGCGCCGCCCAGCGTCTCGCGGACCAGCCCCGCCACGTCCAACTCGCCCTCGCTGGGTGCGAACCGCGCCAGCGTCTGCGGCGCCCCCAGCACCTCCACGCGCCCCGTCGGGCGCAGCGTCAGCACGGGCGTCAGTTCGAACCCGCCCTCGCCCGTCATGCGGTACACGTTCGTCGCGTCCAGCGTCGCCGTCACGCGGAAGGGCGCGCCCATGTCCGCGCACTCCATCCCCAGCGTGATCCCCGCGGCCCCGCCCGGACGCAGCGTGATCCCCGCGCGCGCCCGATCCACCCGCACGCTTTGCGCCGGCGCGTCACTCGCCCGGCGCAGCGCCACGCCCCCCACCTCGACCACGCACTCCGCCGACGCCTGGTCCCACTCCATCGCGCCGGTGCTCGCCGTGCGCGGCACGCGCAGCGACGTCACGTGCACGATCGCGCCCGACGCCTCGCCCGCGTCCATCACCCACGCGCCCTCGGAGCCCATCATCCGGGCCGCGATCCGCCCGGCGCGGGTCCCCTCGATCCGCAGCCCGTCGCGGGTGGTGCGCAACGCCGCGCTCGTCACCTCGACCCCGCCGATCACCCCCAGGTACTCGCCCGTCACGCGCACCGTCGCGGTCGCGGGGGGCGCGTCGCCCCCGCCAGACGGGGCCGCCGGCGCGTTCGCCACGATCTCGGCGTCCAGCGTCGGGCCCACGTCCTCCGTCAGCACGATCCCCGTGCCCTGCACGAAGGGCTGCGCGATGGGCGTCGCCACGCCCGCCAGGCGCACGCGCCCGCTCAGCGCCCCGGGCATCCCGCCCTTGAACGCGCCCTTGCCGTCCAGCAGCCCCTCGCCACGCACGTCCAGGTCGACCTCGCCCGCCGGCTGCCCGTCCAGCGTCGCGTTCGTCCGCGCGGTCACCCGCACGCCCGTGCCCAGCCCGTCGGACTCCACGCGCACCGTCGTCGGCGCCACGCGGAAGGGCTTGGGCGTGCCCCCCGCCTCGATCGCCACGCTCCCGCGCGCCTCGGTCAAACTCAGCGTCGCCGCCACCGCCGCCCGTGTCAGGTTCAGCGGGTCGCTCCCCGTGGGCAGCAGCAGGCTCAGCCGCTCGACCACGAGCGCCGCGTCGGGCAGGTCCGCCATCCGCACGTCCGCGTCGCGCAACGCCGCGTCGATCTGCGGCACGATCGCCCGGATCGCCCCGCCCGTCGCCGTCACGCGCAGCGGCGAATCCGTCCGCACCACGCCGTTCTCGTACCCCAACTCCCCCGCGAGCGTCGCGCCCTGCGTCGTCACCTTCACCAGCGCCTTGCCCACGGGCGTCTTGTCCCCGCTCAGTTCCCCGGTGATCTCCACCGTCGCGCGCGGGCCCAGCGCGCTCGCGAGCGCCACGGGCGCGCCCGCCTCGTCCTTCAGCAGCGCCGGCGCCAGCGCGTCCACGATCGCCAGCGGGAACTCCGCGAGCGACACGCTCCCCCGCCCGCTCGCCCGGTCCAGCGTCACCCGCCCGTCGGCGTTGCTCCAGTTCGCCACCCGCGCCTGCACCGCCAGCGCCGCCCCGTCGACCGACCGCGACCGGGGCAACTCGCCCTCGAACGCCTGCGCGCTCAGGTCCAGCGTCAGCGCCTCGCCCGGCGCGAACGTCGTCCTCAGGTTCACGTCGCGCAGCGACGCCGTCCGCGCCGTCCCCGACGCGTGATCCGTGAACGTCGCGTCCAAGCCGTCCACCACCACCCGCGCCCGCAGGTTCGACGGCAGCGTCACCGGCTCGCTCTTGGGCGCCGGCTTGCCCCCGCGCCCCGCGCGAGGCGTCGGCGCGGGCGTGGTCGACCCGCCCCCGGGCGGCGTCGTCGCACGCTCGATGTTCGTCGATCCGTCGGCCCCGCGCTCGATCGCCAGGCGACCGCCCGACAGCGTCACCGTGCCCAGGTCCAGCGACCCCGTCGCCAGCCCGAAGAACCCCGCCGTCGATTCCACCGTGCCCCGGAAGACCTCGCGCCCGTCCGTGCCGACCAGGCGCAGACCCTCCACCCGCTGGGGCCCGCCCCACGAGAGCGAGACGTCGCCGACCTCCAGCGTCCCCGCGATCGCCTTCGCCGCTTCCTTCCGGATGATCCCCGGCGCCAGCCACGACGCGATCTGCGGCAGCAGCGCCACGCCCAGCAGCACCAGCAGCAGCACCGACCCGCCCGTCACCAGCAGCACCCGCCGGATCAGCCGCCTGCGCCGACGCCGGTGCATGTCCGGGTCCTGCAGCAGCGCCTCACGCTCGGCCTGCTCGCGCACACGCGCCTTCTCGGCCTTGCCCCAGAACTCCGACCCCGCCGGGGGCGGCGCCGGCTCACCGCTCGACGCCGTCTCCTTCGCGTAGAACCCGCCCGCGGGCTGCTCGGGCCCCGTGGGGCGCAGCCCGGACCCGTCGGCGTTCTTCGGGCCCTTGCCCGCATCGCCCCAGAAGTCGTTCTGGTCTGCCATGACGCGCTGCTCCCTCCGTGACGGCGTGCCGGGCACGCCCACGGTTCAGGGTAGGAACGCGACCAGCCCGATCAGGTTCCGTCGGCCTTGCCGATCTGCCACTCTTCGAGGTCGACCGGCGCCTGACGCCCGAAGATCGTCACCAGCACCCGCACCACGCCCTTGTCGGGGAACAACTCGTCCACCGTGCCCTCGTACCCCTGGAACGGGCCCTCGCGGATCACGACGTGCTCGCCCTTCGAGAACACGAGTTTCACGCTCGGCTCGTCCTCGGGCTTGCGCGAGTCGCGGAGCATCTTCTCGATCTCGTGCTCCTTCATGGGCGTGGGGCGTCCGGCCGTGCCCACGAAATCCCCGACCCCCGTGGTCTCCTTGATCAGGAAGAACACGTCCTGGGGGATGCGCCCGTCGTCCTCGAGTTTCATCTCGACGAAGACATACCCGGGGTACAACTTCGTCTCGGTGATCTTCTGCTTGCCCGCCTTGATGGTCTTGGTCTTCTCGGTGGGCACCAGGATGCGCCCGACCAGGTGGCGCATGTTCTCGATCTGCACCTTGCGGAGCAGCGTCGCCTGCACGCTGCTCTCCTTGTTCGAGGCGACGCGCAGGACGAACCAGTTCATCCCTTCCTGGCGGATCGGCTCGTCCGCGCCGAGAATGTCCGTGCGTTCGTTCGGACGCCCGTCCAGCGTTGTCCCGCCCTTGCTGTCCGCCATGACCGACCTCCTGCCACGACCAGGTCGTGACGTGCTGCACGCCGCGGGACGGGGCTCGCCCGTCCACGCCGCGCCGGGTCGCCCGCGCGACCCTCCCCGACCACCCTGCAACGCCCGCCCGCCACGATCAAACCCGTCCGCTCACCCACGCTCACCCGGCCGCGCGCGGGCCGCACGCCGGGCATCCGATCCGATCACACGTTCAGCAGCCCCACGGCCTTCGCCAGCCCGTGCAGCGCCAGGTCAAAGATGAACAGCAGCCCCGCGATCAGGAACGTCGCCGAAACCACCACCATCGTCGAATCCCAGATCACCTTGCGCGTCGACCAGTTGACCTTCTTCATCTCCCCGTCGGTGGCGATGAGGAAGTCCACGCTCGACCGCTTCAGCCCCACGTACCAGTACGCCAGCACGACGCCCACGAGGATCACCGCCCCCGCCACGCCCGCCTGCAGGTAGATCTTGTCGAAGATCGGGTTGCCCTCGATCCGCGTCGATTGCCCGGCGAACCCCGCCTCGGTCACGATCCGGCGCGCGTCGGGCACGCCCAGCCCCGCGTCGCCGATCTTCACGTCGTTCACCACCAGCCGCGCCGACGCACGCCCCGAGGTCGTGTACGACTCCACCACCGCCGTCCCCAGCAGCCCCTGGTCCGAATCGGTGAACCGGTGCAGCGTCACGCGTTCGCCCGGCGCCAGCGTCCCGCTCACACCCTCGATCTGCAGCGTCCAGCGGTGCGTCGGGAGCGACACCGCCCCGACCTCGCTCGCCGCCCACAGCCCGCCCGCCAGGAACAGCACCCCCAGCATCGCCGCCGTCATCGCCCGCACCCAGTACCCCTGCCCGAACTTGTACAGCCCGAACGTGACGCGCGCCCGCTCTTCGGGCGCATCGCCGGGCGTGCGCAGGGCCAAGGTATCGGGATCGGTGCTGTGCGTGCTCATGCGTGGGTTCCGCGATCCAAAGCACGGCGGGAGGGACTTGAACCCGCAACCTGCGGATTTGGAATCCGCTGCTCTACCAGTTGAGCTACCGCCGTATCACTCACGACCTCCTCTGCCCGGCTCGCTACTTCCGCTTCACCTTGTGACGGGTGTGCCGGCGCAGCCGGGGGGAGTACTTCATCATCCCCTCTTTCAGCCCCTCGGGCATCCCGCCCTTGGTGTTCACACTCGTGCGGTAGTTCAGGTCGCCGCACTCCGTGCACTGCAGCCACAGATACTCCCGGGCCGCCGCTTTCTTCTTCGCCATGACCGAACCACCCTTTCGGGCCCCGCGGCCCGTCGCCCCGGGGCCACCGCCCCGGCACGTTCCAACGTTCGACACCCGGGCCGGGTTCGCGCGGGCCCACCCCGCGCGCCGAACCCCCGACCCGAACAATCCAACCCGGAGACACCAGCGTCCGGGCACGGGGCCCGGACGCATCCACCAGTATAGCCCCGCCCACCTCGCCCCGGCTCCAAACCCGCCACCCCATCCGCCGCCCAGCCACCATCCACCTTTATGGTGCCTCGTCCTCGATCGCTTCGTCCCGGTCCGGCCCTCCCCCGTCCCGGTGCCCTTCCGCCGGGCCCGTCTTGGGACGCGACCCGAAACCGCCCGCAAACGGCGGCGGCTCCTTCACTTCCGAATGCGTCCAAGGCCTCGCCGACCCCCCACCACTCCCCCCCGCCGCGTGCGAGGGCGTCTGGTACATGCTCATCCCCCCACCACCCCCACCACCCCCACCACCCCCGCCACCCCCGCCCCGCACAGGCCCCCCCATCGGGCCCCCGGGCGGGCCACCCAAGGGGCCCAGGTCCGCCGGCGGGCGGGCCGACGCGTCGTACGAGCGGAACCGGGTCGTCCGCGTGTCCCACGCCAACTTCACCACCCCCGTCGGCCCGTTGCGCTGCTTGGCGACGATGATCTCCGCCACGCCCACCTTGTCCGGGTTCTCCGAGGCCCAGTCCTGGTTGTGCACGTGGTAGTACTCCTCGCGGTGCAGGAGCATGATCACGTCCGCGTCCTGCTCGATCGACCCCGACTCGCGCAGGTCGCTCATCCGCGGGCGGTTGCCCTCGCGGCTCTCGCTCGCGCGGTTCAACTGGCTCAGGCACACCACCGGCACGTTCAACTCGCGCGCCAGCGCCTTCACCCCCCGCGAGATCGCCGACACCTCCACCTGGCGGCTCTCGCGCGCCGAGTTCGGCGCGCTCATCAACTGCAGGTAGTCGATCATCAGCACCTTCACCCCGTGCTGCGCCACCATCCGCCTCGCCCGCGCCCGCAGGTTCAGCACCGTCAGGTTCGGCGTGTCGTCCACGTACACCGGCGCCGCCTTCAGGTCTTCCGCCGCCATCATCAGCCGGCGGAAGTCCTCGTCGGGGATCTTGTGCCCGCCGCGCAGCGACTGGCTGCTCACGCCCGACCTCGCGCTCAGCAACCGCTGCACGATCGCGTTCTTGCTCATCTCCAGCGAGAACAGCCCCACCGCCGACCGGCGCCCCGCCGGCGCCCCGGGCACCGGCACGCCCCCGATCGCCATCTGCTCCGCCAGGTTCAGCGCGAGCGCCGTCTTGCCCATGCTGGGGCGGGCCGCCAGGATGATCAACTCGCCCGGCTGGAACCCGCGGAGCAACTCGTCGAGGTCGTCGTACCCGCTGGGCACGCCCGACAGGCTCCCCCCCTCGAAGTCCGCCGCCTCGATCCGCTTCAGTTCCAGGTCGAGCAGTTCCGCCAGCGCCTGCGGGTCCGCCGCGTGCGTCTCCTGCGCGATCTCGAAGACCCGCATCTCCGCCGCGTCCAGCACCTCGCGCGCGCCCTCCACGCCCAGCTCCCCGGTGTGGTACGCGTCGTAGATGATCTGCCCCGCCGCGTCGATCAGCCGACGCAACTTCGCCTTCTCCGCCACGATCCGCGCAAAGTGCGGCGCGTTCACCGCGCTCGGCACCGCCGACGCCAGCTCCACCAGGTACCCGCTCCCGCCCACCTGCTCCAGCACCCCGCGGTCCCGAAGCATGTCCACGATCTGCACCAGGTCCCCGCTGTGGTACCGGTCGTACACGTCCACCACCGCCTGGTAGATGTGCCCGTGCGAGGCCTTGAAAAAGTCCTCCGCCCGACGCACCACCCCCAGAATGTCCGGGATCACGTTCGGATCGAGAATCATCGACCCCAGCAGCGACATCTCCGCCTCCACGCTCGCCGGGGGCGAGCGATCAAAGAGGTCCTTCGCGGAGATCGGCGGCGTCTGGCGGCGTTCGGGGCGTCCGTGCATGCGTCCATCGTTGCCCCGACCCGACCGCCCTTCCCACCCCATCAACCCCGCCCAACCGCGCGCCGTGAACGGGTTATCCAGACACCATCCACATTCACTCGTCCCCACCATGCCCAGCGTCAATGCCCTCGACGAGCGACATCAATGCCCACGATGAGCGGCCCGGCCGCGAATCGTGGCGCTCCCCACGAACGCCCGATGCCGATTCCCGATTGCCTTCCCCTCCTCTGGGGCGGGGCCTTTCCAGGCCCCGTCGACCTCGGCGCTTGGGGAGCCCGGCGCTCCGCGCCGGGCATTCCCGTCCGCGCGGACGCGCCCGCGCGCGCAAACACGGCCCTCCCAACCACCCTCTCCCACGATTCCAAAATATTTCTCAGCCTCGAACTCCAGCCCCGAACGCACCGACACCCCGCCGCGCGGACGCGCCCGCGCGCGCACCCGTGACCGCGCGACGGGTATTGGGGGGGCGCCTCGCGCGGGCGGGCCGCCCTCCCCAAAGCACGCCCGAGAACCCTTTTTCCGTATATCCGCATGAACGAATGGAACAGTCACGCCGTCTCGCCTAGCGTTTCCTGCCCCCGTTCGGGCCGGGCGGGTCGGGGCGTGGTCGGCACGGGCCGATGGACTGGAACTCGGCGGCGAGGCGAACGGATGGCGAGCCTGTTTCTCCAGCATCTGCGGCGTCGGGTCCTCGTCTGCGACGGGGCCATGGGCACGTCGATCTTCCAGCGGAACCTGAGTGTCGAGCACGACTACTGCGGCTGCGAGAACTGCACCGACATCCTCGTCCGCACGCGCCCCGACGTCATCCGCGAGATCCACGAGTCCTTTCTCGCCGCCGGCGCCGACTGCGTCGAGACCGACAGTTTCGGCGCCAACACGCTCGTCCTTTCCGAGTTCGGGCTCGAGGGCGAGGCGCGCAGCCTGAGCCGCACCGCCGCCGAGGTCGCCCGCAGCGCGTGCGATCGCTTCGCGACGAAGGACCGCCCGCGCTTTGTCCTGGGCTCGATGGGCCCGGGCACGAAACTCATCACGCTGGGCAACACCACCTGGGACGCGATGCTCGCGAGTTATCGCGAGCAGGCGCGCGGGCTGCTCGAAGGCGGCGTGGACGCGTTCCTCATCGAGACCTGCCAGGACCTGCTGCAGGTGAAGTGCGCCATCAACGCCGTGCTCGCGGCTCTCGACGACGCCGGCAAGGCCCCCACCGACGTGCCGATCCTCGTGAGCGTCACGATCGAGACCACGGGCACGATGCTCCTGGGGACGGAGATCGGGGCGGCGGCGACGGCGCTGGCGGGGTATCCGATCGCGTCGCTCGGGCTGAACTGCGCGACGGGCCCCGCGGAGATGCGCGAGCACATCGGCTACCTCGGGCGCCACTGGGGCGCGATGGCCGCCGTCCCGGGCGAGGGCGGCCCGCGCCACGTGAGCATCATGCCCAACGCGGGGCTGCCCGTGCTCGTCGACGGACGCACCGAGTTCCCGCTCACGCCCGCGGCGTTCGTCGAGGCGATGCTCGAGTTCGTCGAGCGCGACGGCGTGGGGCTTGTCGGCGGGTGCTGCGGCACGACGCCCGCGCACATCGGCGAACTCGCGCGCGGGCTGGAGTCGCACGGGCTGCTGGACCGCACGCGCCGCGAGTCCTCGCGCGTGCTCGTGGCGCCCAAGGCGGGCGTGACGAGCCTGTATTCGGCGCAGGACTATCGCCAGGACAACTCGGTGCTGATCGTGGGCGAGCGGATGAACGCGAGCGGAAGCCGCGCGTTCAAGCGGCTGCTGGAGGCGGAGGACTGGGACGGGATCGTGAGCCTGGCGCGCGAGCAGGTGCGCCACGACGGCGCGCACGTGCTCGACCTGAACGTGGACTACGCCGGGCGCGACAACGCCCGCGACATGGGCGAGATCGTCTCGCGCGTGGTGCGCCAGGTGAACGTGCCGCTGATGCTGGACAGCACGCAGGCGGGCACGCTGGAGGCGGGGCTGCGCCGGGCCGGGGGCAAGTGCATCATCAACAGCGCGAACTTCGAGGACGGGGAGCACAAGTTCGACGCGATCTGCCGGCTGGCCAAGACCTACGGCGCGGGGCTGGTGATCGGATCGATCGACGAGGACAAAGAGGCGTCGATGGCGCGCACGGCGGCGCGGAAGCTGGCGATCGCGGAGCGCGGGCTGCGGCGGGCGGTGGACGTGCACGGGCTGCGTCCCGAGGACATCCTGTTTGATCCGCTGGTGCTGCCGATCTCGACGGGGATGGAGAGCGACCGGCGCAGCGGGCTCGAAACGATCGAGGGCGTGCGCCGGATCATGGGGGCTTTCCCCGAGTGCCAGACGACGGTGGGGTTGTCGAACTGCTCGTTCGGGCTGAAGCCCGCGGCCCGGGTGGTGCTGAACAGCGTGTTTCTGCACGAGTTGGAGTCGGCGGGGCTGACGAGCGCGATCGTGCACTTCAGCAAGATCCTCCCGCGGAACCGGATTGCGGACGAGCAGTGGAACGCGGCGCTCGACCTGATCTACGACAAGCGGCGCGAGGGGCACGACCCGCTGCAGGCGTTCATCGGGCTGTTCGCGGAGGTGGAGGCGGCGGGGACGACCCGCAAGGCGGCGGTGGAGCGCACGCTCGAGGAGCGTCTGCGGGCGCACATCATCGACGGGGAGAAGGAGGGGCTGGCGCGGACGATCGAGGAGGCGCTGCAGAAGTACGCGCCACTGGCGATCATCAACGACCACCTGCTGGACGGGATGAAGACGGTGGGCGAACTGTTCGGGAGCGGGCAGATGCAGTTGCCCTTCGTGCTGCAGAGCGCGGAGGTGATGAAGATGGCGGTGGCGCACCTGGAGCCGCTGATGGAGCGGGTGGAGGGGCAGACGAAGGGCACGCTGGTGCTCGCGACGGTGAAGGGGGACGTGCACGACATCGGGAAGAACCTGGTGGACATCATCCTGTCGAACAACGGGTACACGGTGATCAACCTGGGGATCAAGCAGCCGGTGGCGGAGATCGTGAAGGCGTGGCGCGAGCACAAGGCCGACGCGATCGGGATGTCGGGGCTGCTGGTCAAGAGCGTGAACGTGATGGAGGAGAACCTGCGCGAGATGACGGCGCAGGGCGTGACGGCGCCGGTGCTGCTGGGCGGGGCGGCGCTGACGCGCCACTACTGCGAGGGGCACCTGCGCTCGGCGTACGCGGGGGACGTGTTCTACGGGAAGGACGCGTTCGAGGGGCTGCGGACGATGGACTGCATCGTGACCGGGCGGGGCGAGGAGCTGCGCCGGGAGATCGCGGCACGCCAGGAGAAGCGGAGCACGGCGGAAGAGGCGATCGTGCGCACGCGGATCGAGAAACTCGCGGCGGCGAACCGGGATGGCGCGGGCGCGGGCGCGGCGACGGCGGTCGGCGTGGCGGTGCGGTCGGACGTGCGCACGGACGTGGCGGTGCCGACGCCGCCGTTCTGGGGGTCGCGGGTGGTGACAGGGATCGACGTGCGGGACGTGTACCCGTTCATCAATCCGGTGGCGCTGTTCCGCGGGCAGTGGCAGGTGAAGAAGGGCGCGCTGTCGGACGAGGCGTACGAGGCGCTGCTGGAGGACGAGATCACGCCGGTGTTCGAGGCGCTCAAGGCGAAGTGCGCGGCGGAGGGGATTCTGCGGCCGGCGGTGGTGTACGGGTACTTCCCGTGCGTGCGCGAGGGGGACGACCTGGTGATCTTTGATCCCGCGGACTTCGAGGCGGGCTCGCGCACGGCGCGGGGCGGCGGCGCGGGGCGGGAGATCGAGCGGTTCACGTTCCCGCGGCAGGCGGAGAAGCGGCGGCTGTGCATCAGCGACTACTTCCGGGGGGCGGACGCGGGCGAGGTGGACGTGATCGGGATGCACTGCGTGACGGTGGGGACGCGGGCGAGCGAGGCGGCGCAGGCGCTGTTCAGGGCGAACGACTACACGAACTATCTGTACCTGCACGGGCTGGGGGTGGAGACGGCCGAGGCGCTCGCGGAGTTCTGGCACAAGCGGATGCGTCAGGAACTGGGGATCGCGAACGAGGACAGCCCGCGGATGAAGGACCTGTTCACGCAGCACTACCGCGGGTCGCGGTACTCGTTCGGGTATCCGGCGTGCCCGGAGATGCGGGACCAGGAGCGGCTGTTCCGCCTGCTCGATCCGGGGCGGATCGGGTGCGTGCTGACGGAGAACTGGCAGATCGACCCGGAGCAGAGCACGAGCGCGATCATCGTGCACCATCCCGAGGCGAAGTACTTCAACGTGTGAGTGGCGTGGCGGCGGGCGGCGGCTAGGCGGCGGCGGGGAGGCTGTCGGCGGCGCGGTCGCGGACGGCGATGAACTGCTGCTCGGCGCGGAGGAAGGCGTCGACGACGCCGGGGTCGAAGTGGGTGGCGGATTCCTGCTCGATCATGGCGCGGGTGACGTCGTGGGTGAAGGCGACCTTGTAGACGCGTTTGGAGGTGAGGGCGTCGTAGACGTCGGCGAGGGCCATGATGCGCCCGCAGAGGGGGATCTGCTCGGCGCGGAGGCCGCGGGGGTAGCCGGTGCCGTCCCAGCGTTCGTGGTGGGTGGCGGCGATATCGCGGGCCATTTCGAGGAACTTGACGCCCGGGTACATGCGGAGTGCGGCGTCGAGGGTTTCGGCGCCGATGGCTGCGTGCTGCTTCATGATGTCGAACTCGCGGTCGCTGAGTCGTCCGGCCTTGAGGAGGACGCTATCGGGGATGCCGACCTTGCCGATGTCGTGGAGGGGGCTGGTGAGGTACATGAGGCGGACGAACTCGTCGTCGGCCTCGGCGGCGTAGCGGGGGTCGTTGGCGAGTTCGCGGGCGAGGATGCGGCAGTAACTGCGGACGCGTTCGAGGTGGGCGCCGGTCTCGGGGTCGCGGGACTCGGCGAGTTTGGCCATGGCGAAGATGGCCATGTCGCGGGTTTCGAGGGAGAGGATGCGTTGGCCCGCGCGGACGCGGGCGATGAGTTCGGTGGGGTCGCAGGGCTTGGTGATGAAGTCGTCGACGCCGGCGGCGAAGCCTTCGGCGAGGGCTTCGCGCGAGCCGCGGGCGGTGATGAGGATGAAGTAGACGTAGCCGGCGTCGCTGCGGGCGCGGAGGGCGCGGCAGAGGTCGACGCCGCTCATGCGGGGCATTTCCCAGTCGGAGACGACGAGGCGGATGGTGTCGCGGGTGATGATGTCGAGGGCCTCGGCGCCGTCGCGGGCGCAGCGGACGGTGTAGCCGGCGCGGGTGAGGGTGGCTTCGAGGAGGGTGAGGGAGACCTCGTTGTCGTCGACGAGGAGGACGTGCATCAGGCTCGCTCCGGGGCGGTGGAATATGGCTGCGCGCCGGCGAGCGTGCGCCGGAAGTCGGGCAGGGCGTCGAGCAGTCGGCGGAGTTCGGCGCGGAGTGCGGCGAGGGCGTCGGGGACGGCGGCGGCGTTGGCGCGGGCGGCGTCGTCGGCGGCCCTGGCGGCGTGCATGACGGGGTGGGCGCCCACGGCGCCGGCGGCGCCCTTGAGGGCGTGGGCGAGGGCGGCGAGGCGCGGGGCGTCGGCGGCGGGGTCGAGTTGGGCGAGGGCGGCGAGGTCGCGCTCGGCCTGGCGGGCGAGGGTGTCGAGCAGTCGGAGCGCGAGCACGTCGTCGTCCATGCTCTGCGCGCGGAGCGTGCCGAGGCAGACGGGCGAACCCGGATCGGGCGTGCGCGGCGTGTGTGTTGTTTCTCCCAAGACGAAGGCCTCCGTGCCCTGCTCGATCCAGTATCGGCCTTTCCCCTGCGCCGGTGGATGCGTGCGCGTACTCAACTTGGCGGGGTTCACGGGGTTCGCGGGTGTTACGCGGCGTCGCGGCGGGTCGGGCGCGCGAGCCGCTCGTCGAGGATCGCGAGCAACTTCTGACGATTGATGGGCTTGCTGGCGTAGGTATCCATGCCGGCGTCGAGGCAGCGGGCGCCGTCGCCCTCGAGGGTGTTGGCGGTGAGGGCGATGATGGGCGTGTGTGCGGGGCGGGCGGGGTTGCCCTCGTGCTCGAGGCGTCGGATCTCGCGTGTCGCGTCGTAGCCGTCGAGTTCGGGCATCTGGCAGTCCATGAGGATGGCGTCGTAGGGCTCGGCGCGGTCGCAGGCGGCGGCGTAGGCCTCGACGGCGGCGCGGCCGTCGCCGACGACATCGCAGGCGTAGCCCGCGCGGGTGAGGAGTTCGCGGGCGACGATCTGATTGATCTCGTTGTCCTCGGCGATGAGGATGCGGGGGGCGCCGGCGGTCGGGGCGCCCTCGGCGGGCGGCGAGGCGGGCGGTTCGGGCGCGGGCACGGGCGCGGGCACGGGCGCGGGCACGGGCGGGGGCTGGGGCGGGGAGGGTGGCTGGGACGACGCGTGGATGGTTCGTCCTGCGGCGGCGGGCCCGACGGCGGACATGAGTGCGTCGTGGAGTTGGGAGAGTCGTGCGGGCATGGCGAGTTCGCCGTCGAAGCCGGCGGCGCGGACCTGGGCGTGATCGGGCGGGTGGGCCATGGGGTGGAGGTAGAGGAGGGCGGTGGGCGCGTCGATCGACTGGGCGCGGACGGCGCGGGCGAGGTCGAGGGCGGGGAGGTCGCGGAGCGCGGCGTCGACGATGGCGGCGAGGTAGGGGTGCTGATGTTCGGCGGCGTGGAGTATCTGGTCGAGGCCTGCGCGGGCGTCTTCGGCCTCGTCGATGCGGAGGCCCCATTCGCCGAGTTGGGCGGCGAGGACGTCGCGGCTGCTGGCGGAGCCTCCGACGAGGAGGACGCGTTGGCCCGCGAGGGCGTGGCGAGGGGGTGCGAGGTCGTCGGGGTGCGAGTCGGAGGCGGCGGGCGGGAGGATGGCGGTGAACCAGAAGGTTGAGCCCCGGCCCTCGTCGGAGTGGACGCCGATAGTGCCGCCCATGAGTTCGACGAGGCGGCTGGAGATGGCGAGGCCGAGCCCGGTGCCGCCGTATTTGCGGGTGGTGGAGGAATCGGCCTGGGAGAAGGCCTTGAAGAGGCGGTGGAGGCGGTCTTCGGGGATGCCGATGCCGGTGTCGCTGACGGTGAATCGGACGAGGGCGGCGTCGTGCAGGTCGGCGCGGGCGTCGTCGAGGACGACGCGGACGACGACGGAGCCGGACTCGGTGAACTTGACGGCGTTGCCGACGAGGTTGACGAGGACCTGGCGGATGCGGTCCTGGTCGGCGTGGACGCGGCGAGGGACGGCGGCGTCGATGGCGCAGGTGAGTTCGAGCCCCTTCTGCTGGGCGCGGTAGGCGAGCATCTGGACGACGTCTTCGATGAGGGTGAGGAGGTCGAAGTCGGAGGGGGCGAGTTCGAGTTTGCCGGCTTCGACCTTGGAGAAGTCGAGGACGTCGTTGATGATGGAGGAGAGGGTTCGGACGGAGGTTCGTGCGATCTCGGTGAAGCGGCGCTGGGTGTCGTCGAGGGGTGTGGAGGCGAGGAGGTCGAGCATGCCGGAGACGCCGTTGATGGGGGTGCGGATCTCGTGGCTCATGTGGGCGAGGAACTCGCCCTTGGCGGCGCTGGCGCGTTCGGCGGCTTCGAGGGCGATGGCGAGCTGGGAGGTTCGTTCGGCGACGTGCTGTTCGAGGTTGTCGTGGGAGTAGCGGAGGAGTGCCTCGGCCTGCTTGCGGTCGGAGATGTCGAAGCGGATGGAGATGAAGCCGAAGGTACGCCCGTGTTCGTCGCGGAGCGGGCCGATGGTGGTGTCGACCCAGTAGAGCGAGCCGTCCTTGGCGCGGTTGCAGACCTCGGCGCGCCAGACGCGGGAATCTGGGGCGGCGTCGGGGCGGGCGGGGTCGGGCTTGCCGAGGATGGTGCGCCACATGTCGACCCAGAAGGCCTTGGGGTGGTGCCCGGAGTTGACGAGGCTGTGCTTGGCGCCGATGAGTTCTTCGCGGGCGTAGCCGCTGAGGCGGCAGAAGTTGTCGTTGACCTCGACGATGGTGCCGGAGAGGTCGGTGATGGCGACGATGGCGTGGTGGTCGAGGGCGGTGCGGTAGTTGTTGACGCGGGCGAAGGCGGCGCGGGCGCGGGCCTCGCTCTCGCGGAGGTGGGCGCGGGCGTCGTCGGCGAGGCGTCGCATGCGGACGCGGGCGCGCCAGGCGAGGGCGCCCACGGCGAGCAGGCCGAGGGAGGCGAGCAGGCCGAGGGAGGCGAGCAGGAGTGAGGACGACCCCCACGAGCCCGCGGCGAGGATGGCGGCGTCGAGGGTGAATGTTGCGCCGGCGATGATCGAGGCGTCGAGGGAGAGTTGCGCGATGTGCCCGCGGGTGCGCATGGTCTAGGCGGCCTTGGCCTTGAGGAGACCCTGGGCGTAGGCGAGGATGTGGCGGGCGATCTCGTCGAGGGGGCAGACGACCTGGACGGCGCCGAGGCGGACGGCTTCCTTGGGCATGCCGTAGACGACGCAGGAGGCTTCGTCCTGGGCGACGGTGACGGCGCCGGCCTGTCGCATGGCGAGGAGGCCTGCGGCGCCGTCGCCGCCCATGCCGGTCATGATGGCGCCGAGGGCGTTCTTTCCGGCGATGCGGGAGACGGACTCGAAGAGGACGTCGACGCTGGGGCGGTGGCGGCTGACGCGGGGGCCGTCGACGACGCGGGCGACGTAGCGGGCGCCGTCGCGGTCGAGTTTGAGGTGGCGGTTTCCCGGGGCGAGGAGGGCGCGGCCCGGGACGACCCAGTCGCCGTCGGCGGCTTCCTTGACTTCGATGTCGCAGAGGTCGTTGAGTCGCTGGGCGAAGGAGGCGGTGAATCCTTCGGGCATGTGCTGGGTGATGACGATGCCTGGGGAGTTGCGTGGGAGGGATTCGAGGACGAGGCGGAGGGCCTCGGTGCCGCCGGTGGAGGCGCCCAGGGCGATGACCTTGTGGGTGGTTTCGGCGAGAGCGGCGGAGAGTGCGGGCGTGGGTCGTGGCGCGGGAGGGTGTGCGGAGGCGACGCGGAGGCGGGCGCGTTTGGCGCCGCGGATGAGGTCGGCGAGTCGGCCGGCGACGTCGCCGATGGAGTAACTCTCGTTGGGCTTGGCGACGACGTCGATGGCGCCGGCCTCGAGGCAGGCGATGGCCATGTCGCGTCCCTTGGCGGCGAGGGAGCTGACGACGATGATGGGCATGGGGTGGTACTTCATCACCTTGCGGAGGAAGGTGAGCCCGTCCATGCGTGGCATCTCGATGTCGAGGGTGATGACGTCGGGCTTGAGTTGGACGATCATGTCGCGGGCGACGAAGGGGTCGGGCGCGGCGCCGACGACGCGGATGCCGGGCTGTCGCGCGAGTTCGCGGGTGAGGACGCGCCGCACCATGGACGAATCATCGACGATGAGGACGCTGACGGGGGCCTCCATCGGGGTGACTCCTCGGGCTAGGCGGCCTGTCGCCAGTGGACGCGGAGGGCGCCGCTCTCGGTGACGATGGTGCAGTCGGCGCCCGGGCCGGGCGGGATGGTGTCTGGGGCGGGGACGACTTCGGGCAGGCCGAGGGTGAAGGCGCACTGCCCGCCGGCGAGGGCGAGGATCATGGACCCGCCGACGATGTTGGCCATTTCCTTGAGGGCGTCGAGCCCCTCGCGGTCGAGGTTGATGTCGTCGGACTCGACGCCCAGGAGGCTGGCGGCGAGTTCTCGGCAGAAGCCGTCGGTGCCGGCGAGGAGGATGGTTCCCCGGCTGGGCCCGTGGTAGTGGATGCGGGCGAAGCGTGTGGGGGCGGGGGTGTCGTCGTGGCCTGGCGCGGGTTCGGCGAGGACCATGGCGGTGCGTTCGAGCATGCGGATGGTCATGTCGGCGAGGGTTGTGCTGTTGATGGTGTTCATGACTTCACCCCCAGGACGCGGCCGATGAGCCGGTGCAGGTCTTCGGGTTCGAAGGGTTTTCGGAGCGTCTCCATGACGCCCAGGTCGCGCATGCGTTTGAGGCGGTCGACGTTGCCCTCGGTGGAGACGACGACGACGGCGACGTCGGCGAGGTCGGGGTTTTTGCGGAGTTCGGTGGCGAACTGCTCGCCGTCCATGACGGGCATGTTGAGGTCGAGGAGGACGAGGTCGACCCAGACGGTCTCGAGGAGTTCGAGGGCCTCGCGGCCGTTGGCGGCTTCGTGGATGCGGTCGTCCTCGACGCCGGCGAGGCGGACGACCTTTCGGATGGCGGTGCGGAGGATGGTGGAATCGTCGACGATGAGGACGTTGCAGTTCATGCCGCCACTCCTTGCGGGCGTTGTTCGGCGAGGAGCGATTCGGCCTCGCCGACGCGTTCCCAGACGAGCGTGATCTCACGTTCAACGGACATGCGGTCGAGGCCGAGCCCTGTGCGGACGTGCTCGGCGAGGGTGTATTCGAGGCCGTCGACGCCGACGCCGAGCCCTGCCCAGAGGCAGACGACGTCGCCGGCGTGGACGAGGTCGAAGAGGGTGTCGTGGGCTGGTCCTGGCGGGGGCGGGGCGTGGTGGTGCTGGATGGCGTCGGCGACGCGGTCGGGGAGTCGCCAGCGGCGGGCGAGTTCGGCGCCGACGGCGGCGTGGTCGAAGCCGAGCGCGCGTCGTTCGGCGTCGGCGAAGGTTCGGCCCTCGGCGGCGTGTGCGGCGACCAAGGGGAGGTACTCGGCGCCGAAGGTGAGGTCGAGGGCGAGTTTGCCGATATCGCGGAGGAGCGCGGCGAAGTAGGCGGTGCCGGCGTCGGAGTCGTGGGCGTGTCGGAGGGCGAGGTGTTCGGCGGCGATGGCGCCGCCCAGGGCGCTGCGCCAGAGGGCGCCGCGGCGGAGGCCGAAGGCGGCGTTCTCGCGCGGGGCCATGGCGGCGATCTGTCGGGCGAGGACGTGTCGGCGGAGGGCGTCGCGGCCGATGCGGACCATGGCGGCGCGGAGGTCGAAGCGTGCGGAGCCGGCGCCGTAGCGGCCGGAGTGGGCGAGGCGGAGGACGTCGGCGGAGAGTCCTTCGTCCTGGCGGATGACGCGTTCCATGGCGGCCCAGTCGGAGGCTGGGTCGAGGAGGAGCGGGACAAGGCGGGCCATGGAGGCGGCCATGGCGGGGAGGGCCTTGACATTCAGGACGTCGTTCAGAGTGGCCATAGGCGACGCTCCTCGGTGCGGTTTTTCACGGTGACGAGGCCATCGGTCAGGCAGAGCGTCATGGTGCGGCTGTGGGTGCCGCCGGTGTCATCGGCGGCGATGAGGACGTTGTTCTTCCAGAAGAGTTTGCGGAGCATGGTGCGGTTTCGGGAGCCGATTTTGAAGTGGCCTTCGTCGGCGAGGATCTCGGCGCCGCCGGCGGCGCAGACGACGAGGCGTTCTTTTTTGGCGCCGAGTTCGTAGGCTTTCTGGAAGAGGAGTGGGACGCCGGTGTCGGCGAACATGCAGGGGCTTTTGGCGGCCTTGGCGGGGCTGAGGCTGGACTGGGGGAGCATGAGGTGGAGCATGCCGCCGACCTTGGCGACGGGGTCGTAGACGGTGACGCCGATGCAGGAGCCGAGGGCGTAGGTGACGAGGGTGACGGCGGGGTCGGCGGAGACGTTCATATCCGCGATGCCGACGGTGAGGCGGTCGGGGCGGGCGAGCGCGGGGTGGGTGGTGCCGAGTGCTGTCACGGTGGGTGCTCCCTCTTATTTCACGTAGAGCGACGGCATGGCGGCACGCAGGCCGACGTTCATTCCGGCGAGCGTCTCGGCGCTGCCGACGGCGAGGATTCCGCCCGGGCGGAGCAGGTCGACGAATCGACGGACGAGTCGCTCGCGGGTCTGGGCGTCGAAGTAGATCATGACGTTGCGGCAGAAGATGACGTCGAAGGGGCCGCGCATGGGCCATTGCTCCATGAGGTTGAGTTGCCCGATCTGGACCATGGCGCGGAGGTGCTGGCGGACGGACCAGGCGTCGCGGACGCGTTCGAAGTGGCGGTCGAGCGTGTCCCTGGAGAGGCCTTCGAGGGCCTGGGCGTCGTAGAGCCCGTCGCGGGCGGCGCCGACGGCGTAGTTGGAGAGGTCGGTGGCGAGGATCTTGACGTCCCAGCCGCGGGCGTCGCGGAGGGTGTCGTAGACGACCATGGCCATGGTGTAGGGCTCGCAGCCGATGGAGCAGCCGGCGCTCCAGAGGCGGAGGCGCTTGTTGGGGAGGGTGATGGTTCCTCGGGCGAGCCCGGTGAGGAGTTCGCGTTCGAGGTAGTCGAAGTGCGCGCGGTCGCGGAAGAAACTGGTGACGTTGGTGGAGAGGAGGTCGAAGAACTCGAGGAGGTCGCGTTCGCTCGCGTGGTGTTCGATGTGGTCGAGGTAGGCGGCGACGTCGGGGTAGGGGGCGCGGCGGAGGTAGGAGGTTAGGCGGCTGGTGACGAGTTGCGCCTTGTTCGCGGTGAGGTGGAGTCCCCAGCGATCCTGCGCCAGTGCGGCGATGCGTTCGAACTGTCTGGACGTGAGTCCCTGCACGGCCTGCATGAGGTTCGATTCCGGGTGTGCGCGGCGGGGGCGGCTGGTGGGGCGGTTGCGGGAGGTCTGAAATGGAGCGGCCCGGGCTGTTCACCCGAGCCGTCCGAGACATGCGCGATCTCAGAACGAGGCGAGGACCTCGTTGTTGTTCATGGGGATGACCTGCTCGGGGTTGGGAGAACCCGCGGGCTTGTGCCCCGGGGTCTTCGGCGAGCTCTTGGCGGCGCCGGCCTTGGAGGCGCCGGCCTTGGCCATGGGTCGCTGGGGCGTCTGGGTGTGGGGCTTGGAAGGCTGGGCGTGGCGTGCGAATGCGTTGCCCTGGTTGGCAACCTTGAACTGGGCGACGAGTTCGTTGAGGGCGGCGACCTGCGACGAGAGTTCCTCGGCGGAGGAGGCCATTTCCTCGCTGTTGCCGGCGTTCTGCTGGGTGACCTGGTCGAGCTGGCTGACGCCCTGGTTGACCTGGGTGATGCCGGTGGCCTGTTCGCCGGCGGCGGAGGCGATCTCGGCGAGGAGGGTGTTGACCTTGTTGGCGGAGCCGGTGATTTCTTCGAGGACCTGGCCGACGCGGGAGGCGATCTGCACGCCGTTCTCGGAGCGCTTGACGGACTCCTCGATCATGGCGGAGGTGTTCTTGGCGGCTTCGGCGGAGCGTTGGGCGAGGTTGCGGACTTCCTCGGCGACGACGGCGAAGCCCTTGCCCGCCTCGCCGGCGCGGGCGGCCTCGACGGCGGCGTTGAGGGCGAGGAGGTTGGTCTGGAAGGCGATCTCGTCGATGACCTTGATGATCTTGGAGATTTCGGCGGAGGACTGCTTGATCTCGTTGACGGCCTTGGACATCTGGGACATTTCCTGCTGTCCGCGGTCGGCGGCCTTCTTGCTCTCTTCGGCGAGGGTGTTGGCCTGACGGGCGTTCTCGGCGCTCTGCTGGATCTGCCCGGCCATCTGCTCGATGGAGGCGCTGATCTGCTGGAGGCTGCTGGCCTGTTCGCTGGCGCCCTGGGCCATGGACTGGCTGGCGGAGGCGATCTGGGAGCCGCCCGCATCGATCTGATACGTACCGGCCTTGACCTCGGCGATGATGTCGTGGAGGGTCTGGATCATCTCGTTGAAGGCTTTGCCGAGCGTGCCGATTTCGTCCTTGGAGTTCGCATCGACGCGGCGGGTCATGTCGTTGGACTCGCGGATCTCGGTGATCCTCGAGACGAATTTCTTGAAGGAGCGGCTGACGTCGAGGCAGATCAGCGTGGCGAGAGCACCCGTGATGAGAACCATCAGGGCCATGGACGCGACGATCATCGTCTTAGCAGAAGATGCGTTCTTCTCGCCACTCACGGTGGATTCGTGTGCGAGTTTGGTGTTGAGTTGTACGAGGTTGTCCAGACCTACCTTGGCCTGCTGGTAGAACGTGCCGACGTTGATGAAACGGTCGAGGGCTGCGGCGTAGGCGGCGGCGACTGCCTCGGGGGGGCGTCCATCGCGAACCGACCGTTCCCAGGCATCTTCCACTTCGATGAACTCACGGACAGCCTGTTCCCACACCTTGAACTTGGGGACGAAGTCCTCCCAGATTGTGGTTTCTTCCGGAATCTGGGGGAGTAAGGCGTACTTCTCCCAGCCGCGCCGAATGTCCTGGAGGTACTGATCACGGAGGGCCTTCTGCGCGGGGCGTGCCGCGGCGGGGAATGCCTCGATCATCATGGCGGCGTTCGAGGCCCTGACGCCGTTGAATGCCTGCTGGATGGTGAACAGGCTTTCGACGCTGGGTTCCCGGACGGCACCGACTTCGTGCAGGTCGCGCGAGACGATGATGAGCCCGCGGAGCGCGACGAAGCCCATGATGCCGCTGAGGAGGATGATGACCGAGAATGACGCGACGAGCTTGGTGGTGATTTTCATGATCGGGCTCCGGTATGGGCGGTCGTGAAACGCACGACGATGATTCGGCTATCCGCACTACGGCGGGCTCGACCGCACGGTCGAATCCCACGCGGGAGCGACACGGCGGCGACTGAGCATCGGGCCGCGGCTGCGGGCACTTGTTGTGTGCGGACACCCAAGTTCATGCGGTGAGCGCGGGGCCCCCACGACCGAGCGAGGGTCGGGCACGCAATCACGTCGGGTGTTTCACGCACGGCGTGCGGGTATTCGATGATTTCAGCGGGCGCCCGTGCGGGGGCGTGCGCCCCCCACCATGCTTCAGTGTGCGCTCAGCGACGTGACCCCCGGCATGATCCTCGGATCGACGCTGCTCGATCCGCAGAGGCCGCAGCACGAGTTGCTGCGTCCGGGCGTGGCGCTGGACGCTGGGCTGCTGGCGAGCCTGCGGCAGCGCGGGGTGACGCGGGTGTGGGTGGAGGATGATCTGACGAAGGACCTGGACGCGGCGGTGGCGCCGACGCTGACGGCGTCGCGGATGCAGGTGTACGGGTCGCTGCGGGAGGGGCTTGGGGCGGCGTCGCGCGGGACGATCTCGACGGCGTCGATCCGGGAGTATCGGGCGGCGGTGCTGTCGCTGGTGGTGGAGTCGGTGGCGGCGGCGCCGTACGCGTCGATGACGGACGCGCTGTTCGGCGCGCCGGGGCTGGCGGCGCACGGGACGAACGTGGCGTACCTGTCGCTGCTGTGCGGGCTGCAGATCCAGCGGTACGTGGCGGCGGAGCAATCGCGGCTGCCGCCGAAGGAGGCGCGCGAGGTGTCGGTGCTGGGGATCGCGGGGCTGCTGCACGACATCGGGAAGTGTCGTGGCGTGCCTCGGGTGGCGGGGTTTCACGACATCGACGCGCGGGAGAGCGGGGGCGGGCAGGATCGGCCGGCGGGGTACGCGGAGCACGTGACGCTCGGGCGGATGATGCTGGAGGACAGCCGGGCGCCCGCGCGGGTGGCGTACACGGTGCTGCATCATCACCAGCGGTTCGACGGGACGGGGTGGCCCGTGCCGGCGGCGACGGCGGACCGCGCGCGTCCGCGGTTCGCGGGGCGCGCGATTCATATTTTCGCGCGGATCGTGTCGGCGGCGAACGTGCTGGACGGGCTGCTGCGGGACGCGGCGGGCGGGCAGCGGCCGCCGGTGGCGGCGCTGCACGCGTTCGCGTCGGCGCGGTTCGACGGGTGGTTCGATCCGGTGGTGCGGCGGGCGATGCTGCTGCGGGTCCCGGCGTACGCGATCGGGACGCACGTGACGCTGAGCGACGGGCGTCGGGCGGTGGTGGTCGGGCTGAACGAGGAGGATCCGTGCCGGCCCGTGGTGCGGCTGCATCCGCACGGGGGCGGGGCGGGACGGCGCGAGGCGGGACGGCGCGACGCGGTGGCGGAGGTTGTGGATCTGAGCGATGCGCGAGGTGTGCGGATCACGCACGCGCTGGGGGTGGAGGTGGCGGGGTACGAGTACGAGGCGCCGCCGGTGGCGGCACCGGCGGCGGAGGCGGCGGGGGCGAACGGGGGGGGTGGGGCGGGCGCGGAAGACTCGGCGCCCCGGGACGCCTAGACGACCAGGCCCTGGTCGTAGGCGTATTTCATGAGTTGGGCGCGATCGCGGATGCCGACGGCGTCCATGAGGCGTGAGACGTGGCGTTCGACGGTGCGGATGCTGAGGGACATGGCGGCGGCCATCTGGCGGTTGTCGAGCCCGCGGCCGATGCCGCGGAGGACTTCGACCTCGCGTGGGGTGAGGCGGGCGAGGCAGGTGGCGTTGTCGGCGCGGGTGTCGGGCGTGCGTGCGCCCATGCGGGCCTGGACGGACTTGGAGTAGGCGGTGCTGCCGCGGAGGATCTTCTCGAGCGATTCGAAGATGACGCTGGGGGGGTCGCTCTTGACGAGGTAGCCGGCGGCGCCGTTGTCGAGTGCCAGCTGGATGAAGGAATCGCGGCAGTAGGCGGAGAGGACGACGACCTTGGTGCCCGGGGAGACGGCGTGGACGTCGCGGATGGCGGAGAGGGCGTCGCGGCCTGGCATCTCGATGTCGAGGAGGAGGAGGTCTGGGGTGCGGACGCGGCAGGCGTTGATGGCGGCCTGAGCGTCGCCGACGCTGGCGACGACCTCGTAGCCGCCCAACTCGGTGGCGTAGCGAGTCAGCGCGTCGCGGAGAATCTCGTGGTCGTCGGCGATCGCCAATGTCGCGTTCATGCCGAGCCCTCCTGATCCCCACAGGCGCGCAACTGTACCACGAACACGGAGCCGCGGGGGCGGTTGGGCTCGAACCGGAGCGTTCCGCCCATCTGCTCGACGAGGCGCAAGGCGAGTGCGAGCCCGAGTCCAGATCGGCGGGCGCGTTTCTTGGTCGTGAAATAGGGGTCGAAGACGCGGGCGCGATCGGCCTCGGGAATGCCGGGGCCGGTGTCGCAGACCCGGAGTTCGACGCGTCCGCCGGGCGCGGCGGAGGCTTGAACGGTGACGGCGCCCTTGCTGTCGAGCGCGTCGGCGGCGTTGCCCAGCAAAACCCGCAAGACCTGTTCAAGGGCGAGCGGATCGGCCTGGACTTCTTCGAGGGCGTCGTCGATGCGGACATCGATGGAGACGGCGGCGGAGAGCAGGTCGCGCAGGCGCTGGACGGTCTCGACCAGCCAGGTGCGGAGGTGGAGTCGTGCGGCGGTGCGGGGTGTCGGCTCGGAGAAGACCTCGAGGAGGGAGGCGGAGAGGGACTGGACCTGCTGGATAAGGGCTGCGGCACGGGCGAGGCCCTCGGGATCGGCGCCGAGTTTGTGGATGGCGCCGTTGAGGTACATGGACGCGGCGAGGAGCATGCTGTTGAACTCGTGGGCGATGCCGGCGGTGACGGTGGCGAGGGACTCGCGGCGTTCAGACTCGGCGAGGAGCGACTCCATGCGGACACGGTCGGTGACGTCGTGGACGGTGCCGACGGAGCGGACGGGGGTGCCGTGCTCGTTGTAGTAGGTGATACCGCGTTCGTGGACGTGCTTGATGCGTCCGTCGGGAAAGAGGAGGCGGTGGACGGTGGTGTAGTCGGTGCGATCGCGGACGGAGGCCTTGTAGGCTGTATCGACGAGTTCGCGGTCGTCGGGGTGGACGCGTTGGAGGAAGGCTTCGTAGGTCGGGACGACGCGGGCCCGGTCGATCTCGAAGATGTCGTAGACGGTCTGGGACCAGCGGATGGAGCCGCTCGGGAAGTCGAGTTCCCAACTGCCCATGAGGCCGATGCGTTCGGCTTCGAGGAGGCGGGCCTCGCTCTCGCGGAGTTCCTGCTCAATGCGGATGCGGTCGGTGATATCGCGGGAGACGGCGAGGACGAGGGGGACGCGGGATGGGTCGTGCGGGTCGCGGAGGCCGACGGCGCGTTCTTCCATCCAGCGGCGCGTGCCGCGGAGGGTGACGATCTCAAAGACGCGTTCGATGGGCCCGGCGCCGGCGAGGAGGGAGGCGACACCATCGCGGTAGGGTTCGCGGTAGGCGGGGAGGAGGAGGTCGAGGACGCAGGAGCCGCAGACGGCATCGACGGAGTCGGCCTCGATGAGGGCGAGCCCGGCGCGGTTGATGTCGACGAGGCGGCAGTCGGCGTTGAGGAGTTTGACGCACTCGGGGTCGCAGTCGAAGATGGCGCGGAGGCGCTCCTGGCTCTCCATGAGCGCGTGTTCGAAGCGGACACGGTCGGTGATGTCGTAGTTGGTGCCTCGGATGCGTGCCGGTCGGCCGGCGGCGTCGCGGACGAGGGAGGCGATGCCGTGCATGTGGCGGACGACGGCGTCGGGGCGGATGATGCGGTAGTCGGTCTCGGCGGTGCCGACCTCGAAGAGTTTGGCGTAGACGCGTTCGAAGTGCGTGCGATCGTCGGGGTGGACCATCGCGAGGAAGGCGTCCTGGGTGATGGGGGTTCCCGGGGGCACGCCGTTGAGGTGGTATTGCTCGGGGGACCACCAGACCTTGTTGGTGTGAAGGTCGACCTCCCAGGTGCCGAGCCCGGCGAGGGTGTGTGCTTCGCGGAGGCGCGACTCGCTGAGGGCGAGGGCTTCTTCGGCGCGTTTGCGGTCGGTGACGTCGTGGGCGATGCCGATGTAGCGGGTTTCGCCTCGGACGGGGATGGCGCGGTCCCAGATCCAGCGTTCGGAGCCGTCGGGGCGGAGGATGCGGTACTCGGCTTCGAAGTAGGCGCCCTTGGCGAAGGCGATCTGCGCGGCACGGACGCGTTCGCGGTCGTCGGGGTGGACGGTCTCGAGGAACTGGAGTTCGCCGGTGAGGATGTCCTTGCCAGGGCGTCCCCAGACGCGCTCGTACGAGGGGCTGACGTAGGTGACTCGCATGGATCGCGGGTCGACCATCCAGATGACGGCGTGGAGGGTGTCGGTGATGAGGTTGAAGCGTCGCTCGGTTTCGAGGAGGGAGAGTTGGGTGTGCTTGTGCTCGGTGATGTCGGTGATGACGCCGACCATGCGGAGGGCGCGTCCGGAGGGGTCGCGGGTGACGATCTTGCCGCGGTAGCGGACCCAGAGATACTCGCCCGAGGCGTGTCGGACGCGGAGTTCGCAGTCCTTGAGCGGGGTGAGGCCGGCGAGGTACTCGTCGACGCCGCGGCGGAAGTGGTCGAGGTCGGCGGGGTGGAGGAGGGCTTCGAAGGACTCGGCGCGGGGCAGGACACGTGCGGGATCGAGCCCGAGGAGTTGGCACCAGCGCGGGCTGTAGTGGACGTGGCCGGTGACGAGGTTCCAGTCCCAGACGCCGTCCTGGGTGGCTTCGAGGGCGAAGCGGAGTCGTTCCTCGTTGTCGGCGAGGGCGCGTTCGAGGCTGCGGCGTTCGGTGAGGTCGCGGACGACGGCGCAGTTGTACTCGCGGTCGGCCTCGCGGACGAGGGTGATGGTGACTTCGACGCGGATGATGCGGGCGTCGCGGCGGATGTGCTCGGTCTCGAAGGTGAGCGTGCCGTGGCGGGCGAGATCGTTCCAGTGGCTGGCCCAGGCCACCTGCGGGTAGTTGGGATCGAGGTCCCAGACGTGTCTGCCGACGAGTTCGTCGCGGGCGTAACCGAGCATGCGGCCGGCGGCGTGGTTGACCCACTCGATGCGCCCGGCGGGCGTGATCCAGAAGACGCCGTCGCCGCCGTGGTCCATGGCGAAGCGGGCGAGGCGTGCGGAGAGGCGGAAGCCCTTCTTTCGGGACTCAGCGCGGGCGCGGGCGAGTTCGGCGGCGGTGACCGCGCCGAGGTAGCGTCCCTGGCGGTCGACGACGGCGGCGACTGGGCAGGCGGCCTGCTGCATGGCGCGGTCGGCGTCGTCGAGCAGGGTATCGGCGCGGAGGCGGAGGGCGCCGGCTTCGGCGGCGAGGGCGCCGAGCGTGCGCGTGGGGTTCGGGTTGCCGGCGAGGGACCTGACCTCGACCATGCCGACGAGGGCGCCGCCGTTGCGGTCGACGACGGCGATGTGCGTGGCACGATCGCCGAGGGCGGCGAGGTCGACGGATGAGGTGTCGCACTCCGACCAGACGACCGGGACGCAGCCGCTGAGAGCCTGGACGACGCGGGCCCGGGGCATATCGCGGAGTGTACCAGCCGGGGGCGGGGCGCCTATGCGGCCTGGGCGGCGGTGACGCCCAGGGCGTCGACGCGTCCGGCGACGTTGGAGACGCCTGCTTCGGCGGGGTTCATGACCTTGGTGGTGTCGAGCATGACGACGACCTTGTCCTTGACCTTGCCGATGCCGGTGATGTAGTCCATGGGGATGTCGCACCCGAACTGGGGGGGCGGCTCGATGGCGGACGTTGGGATGTCGAGGACCTCGCGGACGGTGTCGACGACGACGCCCATGAGGCGAGATTCGGATTCGCCCTCGACGGGGACGTCGACGACGATGATGCAGGTCTCTTCGGTGTAGGGGACGGAGGGCATGCCGAAGCGGGTGCGGAGTTCGATGACGGGGATGATCTTCCCGCGGAGGTTGATGACGCCCTTGACGTAGACGGGGGTGCGCGGGAGGGGCGTGATGTCGATGAGCCCGATGATCTCGCGGACGGCGAGGATGTCGAGCCCGTACTCCTCGGCGCCCAGGCCGAAGGAGAGGAGTTTGCGGGCGGGGCCGGTGGCGTCGGCGGCCTTGGACTTGGTGGACTGGGTGATGGTGGTCATGGGAATCCTTCCGGGGTCAGGCCCCGCTGGCGGCCAGTTCGGGCGCGGGTTCGGCGCCGGTGCGCCGAGCACCGCCGCACCCTTCGCGTGCGAGAGAGACGATCTGTCCGACGTCGAGGATGAGGGCGACGCGGCCGTCGCCGAGGATGGCGCCGCCGGAGACGCCACGCAGGTTCTGACCGGTCTGGTTGAGCGTCTTGATGACGACCTGCTGCTGGCCGAGGATCTCGTCGACCATGAGGCAGAATCGGGCGTCGTCGGATTCCATGACGATCAGGAGGGCCTCGGCGATGTCGTCGGCGCCTTCGGCGAGGGCGAGGACGCGGTTGAGCCGGTAGATGGGGAGCATGTCGCCGCGGACGCGGACCATCTCGCCGACGTTGATGGCGGTCTTGAGGTCTTCGGGGCGAGGGCGGAAACTCTGGTTGATGGAGAGCGTGGGGAGGACGTATCGCTGGGCGCCGACGCGGACGATCATGCCGTCGATGATGGCCATGGTGAGCGGGAGGCGCATGAGGAAGGTGGTGCCCTTGCCCGGCTCGGAGCGGATCTCGATCTTGCCGCGGAGGGCCTCGATGTTGCGGCGGACGACGTCCATGCCGACGCCACGCCCGGAGATGTCGGTGACCTGCTCGGCGGTGGAGAAACCGGGGAGGAAGATGAGCCCGTAGACCTCGGCGTCGGACATGGCGGATTCGTCGATGTCGGGCGGGAGGAGCCCCTTGGACTTGGCCTTGGCGAGGAGCTTCTCGCGGCGGAGGCCGCGCCCGTCGTCGGCGATCTCGATGACGATGGACCCGCCGGCGTGGTAGGCGCGGAGGGCGACGCGACCGGTGGGGGATTTTCCGGCGGCGCGGCGTTCGTCGGCGGGCTCGACGCCGTGGTCGCAGGAGTTGCGGATCATGTGAACGAGGGGGTCGGTGATGGCCTCGACGACGTTGCGGTCGAGTTCGACGTCTTCGCCGTCGGTGACGACCTCGATCTGCTTGCCGGCGCGCTGGGAGACGTCGCGGACGAGGCGGGTCATCTTCTGGAAGGTGCTCTTGAGGTTGACCATGCGGAGGGACATGGACACTTCCTGCAGGTCGCGGATCATCTTGCCCATGTGGCTGAGGGTGCGCTGGACGCGCTGGCCCTGTCCGGCGCCGCCGAGGGACTGGACGACGTCCTGCACGACCATCTGCTGGGCGATGACGAGTTCGCCGACCATGGTGACGAGGCTGTCCATGCGGGAGGTGTTGACCTTCACCGTCTGGTCGGCGCGTTTGACCTTGCTGTTGGCACCGTCGCCTTCGGCGGGCGGTGGCGTGGACGCTTCGGGGGTGCGGGCGGCGGGTGTCGCGGCGGGTGTCGCGGCGGGCGAGGCGTCGGCGGTGCTCGGCGCGGACACGGCGGGGGCGGGCGTGGCGGGGGTGGGTCTGGCGACGGGCACGGAGGGCGCGGGCAGGGGCGCGGATGCGGGCGCGGAGGGCGCCGCTTGGGCGGGCGCGGTGTGTTGCGGCGTTGGCGCGGCGCCGGGCTTGGCGGAGGCGTCGAGGAGTCGGACGAGGGTTTCGAAGTCGCCGCGGGTGGGGCCGGTGGAGCCCTCGAGGACGGCGAGGAGGCGCGTCATCATGTCGCAGGAGGCGAGGATGAGGTCGAGTTCGGCGCGGCCGAGGGAGAACGTGCCGCTGCGGGCGCCGTCGAGGAGCTGCTCGGCGGAGTGCGCGAGGGAGACGATGGGGGTGAGGGCCATGAAGCCCGAGACGCCCTTGATGGTGTGGAAGGCGCGGAAGACGGTGTTGATGAGCTCGAGGTTGGCGCGGTCCTGGTCGAGGGCGAGGAGGGCTTCCTCGGAGTTGGCGAGGTGGTCCTTGGCTTCGCAGATGAAGTCGGCGAGGTTTTCCTCGGTGCCCGGCTGGGGGCCGAAGGCGACGGGCGTGGGATCGACGACGACGCCGTCCTGGGGCGCGGGGGGGGGAGGAGGCGTGGCGGCGGGAGGCGTCGTGGCGAGAGGAGGCGTGGCGGCGGCGGTCGGCGCGGCGGGCGCGGATGTCGGTACGGGGGTCGGGGTGGGCGTGTCGCCGGCGTGGGCGTTGGTGATGGCGAGCAGGACGCGGTCGTGCCCATCGGGGGCGGCGTGCGAGTTCGTGGAGAGGCGTGTGACGTAGGAGCGGACCCAATCGAGGAGGGTGAGGAAGGGGTCGATGGGGAGCGGGGTCTTCGCGTCGACGCAGCGGTCGACGAGGGATTCGGCCTCGTGGAAGAGTTTCTGGGCGGTGTGGAGGGAGAGCACGCCGCACTCGCCCTTGAGGGTGTGCATGGTGCGTCGGATGTCGGCGATGACCTCGGCGTCGCCCGGGGTGCGTTCGAGGGCGAGGAGGCGGCCTTCGAGGTCGGAGAGCATGCCCTCGCACCCGCTGACCCAGGCGGCGATGAGGGCGTCGTCGTCGTCCTCGGGCTGGGCGGGCGTGGTGCTGGCGGGCGAGGGGGCGGAGAGGCAGTCCTGGAGGCGGTCGATGCCGGCGCCGATCTCGCGGAAGGCGGCGTCGGCGTCCTCGACTTTCTGGAGGACGATGGATTCGGCGAGGGTGCTGATCTGGCGGGCGAGGGCTTCGATCTCGGCGACGCCGTCTTCGCCGGCTTCGGCGGCGAGGGAGACGGCCTGCTCCTGGAGGGAGACGAGCCCGGGGAGGTCGCCCGCGTCGGAGAGGACGGCGAGTCGGGCGAGTTGATCGATGCGTTCCTGGAGGTTCGCGGGCACGCGTGCGGTCCTTTCTGCGCATCTGATGCGGAGCGCGCCCGGCGGCGCGTCGCCCCTCGGGGGCACCAGTTCATCGGAGGCGGGGGCGTGTCACTGGTTGCGTGTGCGCACGCAAGTTGGGCGTGGGGGTGAGAGGAGGTGTGGAGCGCGCGTGGCGGTAGGCCGACAGAAGCACGCCGAGGTACGGCGATGAGGAGCCCGCGAGCATGGACGTGCGTTACATCAATCCGTTCATCGAGGCTGTGCGCTCGGTGTTCTCGACGATGATCCAGATCGACGTGTCGCTGGGCACGCCGCACGTGTCTGAGACGCTGCCGCGGTACGACATCTCGGGGATCATCGGGATGTCGGGGGACGTGGTGGGGTCGGTGGTGCTGAGTTTTCCGGCGCCGGTGGCGAAGGTGGTGATCGGGAAGTTCGCGGGGTCGGACATGCCGATCACGAGCCCGGACTTCGCGGACGCGCTGGGGGAGATCGTGAACATGATCTCGGGCGCGGCGAAGGCGAAGTTCGTGGATCGGAACGTGAGCATCTCGACGCCGTCGGTCGTCGTGGGGGCGGGGCACACGGTGGCCCGCCCGGCGCGGACGGTGTGCATTTCGCTCCCGTGCAAGGTGTACTGCGGGGAGTTCAGCATCGACATCGCGATCCGCGACCAGGTGGCGGAGGCGAAGGCGGCCTGAGGGCTGCGAACGGAAGGAGCGGACCCGTGCGTGTATTCATCATTGATGATTCGAAGACGATGCGGAACATCCAGAAGTCGACCCTGGCGACGCTGGGGCACACGGAGATCGAGGAGGCCGGGGACGGGCAGGACGCGCTGAGCCGCGTGGACGCCTTCAACCCGGACCTGATCCTGCTGGACTGGAACATGCCGGTGATGGACGGGATCACGTTCGTGCGGCAGTACCGGGCGAAGGGTCGGAAGGTTCCGATCATCATGGTGACGACGGAGGCGGAGAAGACGCGCGTCGTCGAGGCGATCAAGGCGGGCGTGAACAACTACGTGGTGAAGCCGTTCACGCCCGAGGCGCTGAGCCAGAAGATCAGCGAGACGGTGTCGCGCGCCGCGAAGGCCGCGTGAGGCACGAGATGGCGACGCCCCGGGACATCACGGTGCGCGTGCTCGACGGGGATCGTCGGGCGGAGATCACGATTCCCGAGGGGACGGACCCGGCATCGGTGACACCCGCGCTGCTGGCGACGGTGGCGCGCGAGGCGAAGGTGCACCTGACGCCCGAGGTGGCCCGTCGCCTGGCGGAGGCGGCGAACGACTATCGCGCGAACCCGCGGGCGCTGACGGCGGAGATCGCCCGGGCGGTGGAGCCGACGGCGGGATCGGCGGGCGGGTGGACGTGGGAGGCGGCGTTCGATCCGTCGCGTGCCGTCGTCGCGGGCGAGGATCGCGTGACATCGACCGATCATCACGCGTCGCGGATCCGGACGGTGGCGGCGGGCGACGTGGTGGCACGGTTCGCGCCGGCGCTGCCAGGGACGGACGGGTGCGGCGTGACGGGGAAGTCGATCCCCGCGCCGACGCCGCCCGCGCCGGAGTTGCGTCCGGGGAAGGGGCTGCACCTGCGCTCGGACGGTGCGGTGGTGGCGACGGAGAGCGGGGTGCTGCGGATCGACCGCGAGGGCGTGTCGATCCTGGCGCTGCTGGACCTGCCAGGGTGCGTGGACTTTTCGAGCGGGAATGTGGACTTTTCGGGCGAGGTCATCGTGCGCGACTCGATCCGCGACGGGTTCAGCGTGCGCACGGGCGGGAACCTGACGGTGCACGGGACCATCGAGGGCGCGGACGTGCGCGTCGGCGGGTCGCTGGTGTGCCACCGCGGGGCGGCGTCGGCGAAGCGCGGCGAGATCCGCGTGCGGGGCGACCTGACGACGGGGTACCTGCGGAACGTCTCGGCGGAGGTGCTGGGCGTGCTGGCGTGCAAGGGCGAGGTCGAGCACTCCAGCGTGAGCGTGCACGGCGAGTGCCGGTGCGAGTCGGCGCGGGTGATCGGGGGCTCGCTGGCGCTGGCGGCGGGCGCGACGATCGGCACGCTGGGCTCGCCCGACTGGATCCCCACGCTCGTGCGGATCGGGGAGTTGCCGCTGGTGTCGAACGAACTGCGGACGCTGACGGCGGAGCAGGCCAGGGCGCAGCAGGAACTCACGAAGATCGACGAGCACGTGCGGATGCTGGGGGCGCGGGTGTCGGCGCCGTCGGCGCGCGAGCGGCTCACCGAGCTGCAGTTCGAGCGGAGCGAGGTGCAGCGGCGGCTGGGCGAGATCGACGCGCGGCGCGGGGAACTGCAGGAGCTGCTCCGGGGCGCACGGAAGTCGACGCTGGTCGTGACGCGCGAGGTTCACCCGAAGGTGCGCGTGCAGCACGAGGACGCGGCGTTCGAGTTCGACAGGTGCGTGAAGGGCCCGGCGCGGTTCGTGATCGACGAGCACGGGACGATCCTGGTGCAGATCGCGGCGCAGACGCCCCGCCCGATCAGCGACTTCGCGAAGAGCGTGCGCCCGACGGCGGCGGACGACGGCGCGCCGCCCGCGCGGGCCGCGGCGTGAGCGGACGCGGACGAGCCTGACACCGGCGGGATGGACCGGCGAAGCGGTTACTGCGCGGGCTTGGCGGGCGCGGCCTTGATGGCTTCGGCGACGCCCTGGCGGGCGTAGTCGATGGCTTCGCCGAGGATGCGGAGGGACTCGGCGGGGGCGTGGAAGCCCATGGAGTTCTCGGCGTTCATGAAGTCGGCGCGCCACTGGGCCTTGCGGTGCAGCGTGCGGGCGCGGGCGAGTTGGGCGTCGGTGGCGCCGGCGGTGCGGGCGGCCTGGATGGCCTCGATGAGGTCGACGACGGCGATCTCGGCGCGGTCGAGTTGGGCCTTCGTGCGCTGCTGGATCGTGTCAACGCGCGCGAGGAGCTCGCTCTCGGTGTACTGGTGGCAGGTCTGGCACGAGCGGGCGACGTTGGCCAGGGGCGTCTTGATCTGGTGGTCGCTGAACTTCATGGCGCCCTCGCGGGTATAGGGCATGTGGCAGTCGGCGCAACTGACGCCGCTGCGGGCGTGGACGCCCTGGCTCCAGAGTTCGAACTCGGGGTGCTGGGCCTTGATGACCCCGGCTCCGGTGCGGGGGTGGACCCAGTCGCTCCAGCCGACGTCGTCGTAGTAGGTCTCCATCTGCTCGAGCTTGAGCCCGTTGTGCCAGGGGTAGGTGAGTCGCTTGTCCGGGCCTTTGAAGTAGTACTCGACGTGGCATTGGGCGCACGACATCGAGCGCATCTCCTGGCGCGTGGCCTGGGCGTTGGGGTCGTAGGGGGCGGTGCGCGGGCCCTGACGCCACTGCTCGATGCTGGGCAGGTGCGGGACGGGATCGTTGGAGCGGGCGAGGGCGGCGATGCCTTCGAGGAAGGCGGGGCGCGTGATGCGCAGACGCAGGGTGCCGGGGTCGTGGCAGTCGAGGCAGGTGACGGGGTGGGAGACGAGGTTGGTGGCCTCGGCGAATGGGAGGGCGTTGACGTGCTCCCAGCCGGCGTGGAGTTGGCGCAGCCCCGCGTCGGAGAGGAGGGCGTCGTCGAGCGAGCCGGAGGCGCCCTGACGCAGGCCGGCCTCGCGGTAGGCGACGACGGTGCTGGCGTGGCAGTGGAGGCACGCGCCGGGCTGGGGACGCTGCTTCACGCGCTCGGTGTCGCGCTGATCCTGCAGCATGAAGGCGTGCCCGCGGCGTTCGCGGTAGTCGATGGCGAAGGGGTGGCCTTCGAAGATGGTTTTGAGGCGCGGGTCGGCCTCGAGCTTGGAGAGTGCCTTGTCGTCCTCGCCGACGTGGATGGCGTCGCTCCAACTGAAGCGGGCCTTGGGGTTGTCGGCGGTGCGGATGTAGCCGTCGTACTGGCGGGGGAAGTTCTTGCCCCACTCGGCGGGGTCGGTGGTGCGCTCGGTGAGTTCGACGATGCGGAGTACGCGCGAGGCGGCCTCGTGCTTGCGCTGCGCGACGTTGTGGTAGAGCATCATCGCCGCGACGCCGAGCGCGGCGGCCCCGAGGCCGACGGCCCAGAGGAGCATGGCGCCGCGGGCCATGCCGCGGCGGGACGGGGTGCGGGGGGTAGAGGAGTTGGTGGATGACATCGGTGGAACTCTCCGGGATTCAGCGCGAGGGCCCGTGCCCGACGCGGGAATGGCAGTGGAGGCAATCGGCACTCACGAGCCCTTGGCCACGGTCGTACCAACCCGCGTGGGCCCGGGCGTGGGCGTCGGTGTCGCCCGACATGGTGGTGTGGCAGCGGACGCAGTTGTCGACGACGACGGCGCGGCTGCCGGGGGTGATCTGGATCGGCTCGTGGAAGTCGTTGAACGTGAAGCCCTTGCTGTGGCGGTAGCCGTGCTCGGCCTTCACGTAGTACTTGCTGACCAGCGAGTCGTGCGGGACGTGGCAGTCGTTGCAGGTGGCGTTGTTGCCGTGCGAGGCGTGCATCCAGCCGTCGTAGTGCTCCTGCATCACGTGGCAGTTGATGCACGCGTTGGGGTCGTTGGAGAGATAGGAGAGGCCCTCGGCGAAGTTGAAGGTGAAGCCCGCGATGCCGAAGGACGCGCCGGCGACGGCGACCACGACGAGGGCGGTCCAACGCCGGCGCGCCTCGCCTGCTTTCTCCACGCTCGTCGGGACCTCGCTCATTGCACCCCCACACAATCCCGATGCGCACCCCACGCTACCACAGTGGGAGGGGCGTTGTCTACCCCCCGAGCGGGCGTCGGCGCTATGGCCAGAGCATGGCCTGCGACCAGCCCATGGAAGTTCGGAGCCAGCGGACACGGTCGTGCAGGCGGCCTTCGCCGGCGCACCAGAGTTCGACGGCCGACGCGCGCAGGCGGAAGCCCCCCCACCATGACGGACGCCGGACGCCCTCGGAGGAGAGCGACGTGCCCGCGACGGCGAGCGCACGCTCCAGCAGGTCGGCGCGGGAGGGGAGGACCTCGCTCTGGCGGCTGGCGGCGGCGCCGATCCGCGAGAGGAGCGGGCGCGTGGCGAAGTACGCGTCGTTCTCGGCGTCGGTGAGGCGTTCGACGGCGCCCTCGACGCGGGCCTGGCGGCGGGCGTGGGGCCAGTGAAAGACGGCGGCGGCGCGCGGGTTGGCGGCGAGTTCGCGCCCCTTGCGGCTCTCGTAGTTCGTGAAGAAGGTGATGGCGTGGGGCTCGATGTCCTTGCAGAGCACGACGCGGGCGGACGGCACGCCGTCGGGCGTGGCGGTGGCGAGGACCATGGCGTTGGGATCGTCGTAGCGGTTGCTGGCGCGGGCGTCGTCGAGCCAGGCGCGGAGGGTGGGGAAGGGGTCGTCGGGCGGGTGGGACCAGAGGCCGGCGCCGCCGAGCACACCTTGCAACGTGCGGATGACGCCGCTCGCGTCGATCATGGGTTACCTCGTGGCGGGTGGGGTGGAGGCCTTGCCGCGGACGGTGGGCATGGTGAGGGTGCGGCACTGGGTCGAGCCGCGGGTGCTGGTTTCGAGGATCTCGGCGAGCGTGGTCTGGGCGAACTCGCGTTCGATCATGGCGAGGGCGTCGTCGAGGCGCTTGTGGAGGGGGCAGAGTTTGACGTGGGCGGGGTTGCCAAGGGGGCAGCGGGTGATGCGCCGGATGGGATCGACGGCGTTGACGACCGCGAGCATGGTGATGTCGGCGGGGGGGCGGGCGAGGGTGAAGCCGCCCTTGGGACCGCGCTGGGAGTGGACGAGTTCGGCGACGACGAGGTCGCGCATGACCTTGGAGAGATAGCCCTGAGGGACCCTGGTACGTTCGGCGAGGGCCTCGGCGGTGAGGGTGACGCCTGAATCGCGCGCGGCGAGGTGGATCATGGCGCGGAGGGCATACTCGACGGTCTGGGACAGCATGCGGTTTCGCGCTCCTTGCTCGCCGATCTGGCGGGTCCGTCCGGGCGGCGTAGTGTACTTCGGCGGCGGTCAGTCCTCCGGTGAGGCGCCGGCGTCGCGCTGGCGGGCGGTCTCGTGGTTGGCGTGGTCGATCATGGGCAGGTAGTTGACGGGTCGTACGCGGACCATGCGGACGCAGCGCGGGCAGCACAGGCGGACCATCCGGCTGGCGACGACGATGTCGATGACGGGATCGCCCTCGAGAATGTCGCCCTGCACGGGGCACTTGTTCGGCATGCCGTAGGACGGGCGCTGGGCGTCGAGGATCCGTTGGTCGAGGACGCGGAGGTAGCGCGGCGGGTCGGCCTCGATGCGGGCGCGCTCGCGCGCGTCGGCGGCGACGAACATGCGGTTGCCCCAGATGAACTCGACGGCGTCCTCGGCGAGCGGGCGCCCGGTGACCAGGGACGCCCGCGCGGGGTAGTACGGACGCTGGTCGGCGAGCATGGCGGCGTCGAAACGGGCGAGCCCGGCGGCAGGGTTGCTCTCGAAGATGATCTTGCAGGAGTGCGAGCAGACGCGGAGCGGACGGCCCTGGTGGATGATCTCGATGCTCTCGCCGCGGGCGCCCAAGCGCGTGCCGCACATGCCGCAGACGGCGAGGGAGTAGGGCTCGGCGGCGGGATGGATCTGATCGGGCGTGCGATTGGAGGCGGAAGAAGGTCCGGCGCAGGCGGGGAGGAGCGTGCAGGCGAGGGTGAGAATGAGGGCGGTGAATCGTCGGGACGGTGCAAAGGGGATGGGCATGGAACTCGCTCCGATGATGGCTTACTCGGCGGGTTTGCCGAACTGGGCTTCCATGAAGTCGCGTCGGGCGTCGACGAGGGCCTCCCAGTCGAGGAGGCGGGCTTTGGTGGCGTCGCGGATACGTTGGGCGTCGGCGAGGTCGGCGTAGGCGGCGATGCCGGTGCCCATGGGGGTGCGGACGATCTGGGGATCGGCGAGGATGAAGCGGGCGTCCTCGGCGCGGAGCCAGGCGCGCGTGCCGGCGTCGTGCACCCAGCGTTCGAGGACGCGGGCGTCGAGGCGGCTGGTGCGTTCGATGTCGAGCATGCAGCCGATGTCGTCGTAGACGACGTGCTCACGCCGCCCGTGGCGCTCGATGAGGGCGCCGGCGGAGAAGCGATCTTCGCTGACGAGCATGCCGCACTCGGCGCACTCGTCGCGCCCGAGCCGGAGGTTGGGCGGGCCGGTGAGGGGGTCGCGGGCGCACCCGGTGAGGGACAGGGCGAAGGGCGCGGCGAGGCACGCCGCGAGCAGCAGGGAGCGGGTCATAGCGGGGACCTCCTCCAGAGGGCGACCCAGGCGAGCGCGAGAGGCACGAGTACCCACGCGGCCATGCACCCGGCGAAGACCCAGGCGAGCGAGCCGGCGTACTCCTCGGTGGCGTAGAGCCCGGCGGGGCCTAGGACGTCGAGGTTTGCGTCGACGGCGTGGAGCGACCACATCTTGAAGACCTGGAGCGGGTTGAGGAGCGAGAGGGCGAAGAGTTCCTCGATGCGGAGGCGCAGGGCGACGGCCCCGGCCATGAGGGCAAGATCGGTGACGAAGACAAGCGCGAGCCAGACGAAGATCGCGGTGCCGATGGCGACGGACGCCTTGCGGGCGAGCGCGGAGATGAGCAGGCCGACGCTGAGCATCCCGAGTGCGAGCAGGAAGGCGAGGGCGGCGAGCCAGGCGATGCTCGCGGCGCTGGTGGCGGCGCCCTTCCAAGCGAGGATGAGCGCGCAGGCGCCCAGCCCGAGCAGGAGGCTGGCGGCGAGGGCGCCGGCGAGCCCCCAGAACTTGCCCAGGAGCACCTCACCCCTTCCGACGGGCTGGGCGAGGAGGTAGGCGAGGGCGCCGCGTTCGCGGTCGGAGGCGATGGAGCCCGCGCCGGCGGTGAGAGCCATGAGCGGCACGACGAGCAGTACAAGGTTGATGAGCCCGGCGGTGGTGCGACCGAAGCCGGAGAGACCCATCCCGCCGGTGCCCGCGGCGGAGACGAACGACACGGCCAGGCCCAGCACGGCGAAGGCGAGGGTGTAGAGAAGGAACCAGCGGCTCCTGACGGCGTCGCGGAGTTCGCGCCGGCCGATCGTCCAGGCGTTGCGAACGAACGTCGGCGCACGGCGGGACTCCCACAGCGTCGGCGCGAGCGCGGGGGCGTGCGAGGGCGCGTGACTGGCGACGGCGGTCATGAGACACCTCCGGTGTGCGTCGTATTGGCGGCGTTGCGGGAGGCGATCACCTCGAAGTCATCCACGGTGATGCGGGCCTCGGCGAGCACGCGGAACGGGCCGGCCTTGCGGTCGGGCGTCACGCCGACGAGCACGCCGATGCCGTTGAGGCGGGCGGCGAACCCGTGCTCGCGCAGGCGGCGCACGGCCTCGTCGCGCAGGCTCGCGGAGAGCATGAGGTGGAGGACGGAGCCGCCGGCCATGCCGGCGACGAAGGCGGCGCTGTCGGTGATGCCGGCGAGGCGCCCTCGTTCGAGGACGGCGACGCGTCCGGCGAGCGAGCCGACTTCCTCGACGCGGTGCGAGGCGAAGAGCATGGTGCGCCCCTCGCCCCGGAGGTCGGCGAGCATGCGGACGAAGCCCTCGCGCCCGACGGCGTCGAGGCTGGCGGTGACCTCGTCGAGCACGAGGACGGGGGGATCGCCCAGGAGGGCGATGGCAAGGGCGAGGCGCTGCTTCATGCCGCCCGAGAGTTCGCGGACACGGGTGCGGTCCTGCCCGCCGAGCCCGACACGATCGAGGGCGCCGCGGGCGGCGGCGGGGGCAAGGCCCTTGAGGCGGGCGAAGTACGCCAGGGCCTCGGCGGCACGGAGGTCGTCGTAGAGCCCGAGTTCCTGGGGGACGTACCCGATGAGGAGGCGGGCGCGCTTGCCGTCGGCGCGGACGTCGCGGCCACCGACGCGGATGGTTCCCGAGAAGCGCAGGAGTCCCAGGACGCAGCGGATGAGGGTGGTCTTGCCCGCGCCGTTGACGCCCCAGAGGGCGACGCTCTCGCCGGGGGCGATGTGGAGCGAGACGTCGTCGACGGCCCGGAGTCGGCCGAAGCGCTTGGTGACGTGGGTGATGGAGATCACGGGTGGCTCCTTGGGAATCAGGCGGACGCGCGGGCGAGCCCGACCACGAGGGCGCCGGCGAGCGCGAGCGCCCCCCCCACCGCCGCGAGGGGCAGACGGGTGGGGTCGGCGGGGTGCTCGATGCCGGCGTGCGGGATGAGGACGGGACGCATGAGCGGGACTTCGTCGACGAACTTGGGCTCGGGGCGGACGGCGGGGATGGCGCGTCCGACGAACTCGACGGCCTGCTGGGCGGGGCTGAAGAGGAAGAGACGGAGGGAGGGTTCGCGCTCGAGGAGGTTCTCGAAGAGGGTGTGGGACTCGTGGACGAAGTCGCCGACGCCGTCGGCGTTCTGGTCGTAGCCGGTGTAGTCGCTCCAGAAGTTGCCTCGCTCGTCGCGCCAGAAGGCGTTGTGTTCGAGCGAGCCTCGCGCGCCGACGGCGACCTGGTCGATGTTGTCGACGAAGTTATTCTCGAAGATCTCGTTCCCGCGCGAGGACGGGAGGATGGTCATGCCGACGTCGTTGTAGGCGAGGGTGTTGGCGGTGAAGACCCCGTACCCGGCGGCGGTGAAGGGGGACCCGTCGACGTAGACGCCCGCGCGGTTGCCGGCGATGAGGTTGGCCTCGACGGTGAAGCGGTCGGTTTCCTTGAGCCCCAGTCCGTAGCCGCTGGGCCCGCGGTTGCGGACGAGCCGGTTGTTGCGGACCTCGACGCCCCGGCTGTACATGAGGTAGATGCCGACGGAGTTGTGGCGGAACTCGTTGTGCTCGATGCGGACGTCGTCGCAGAACATGAGGTGCAGGCCGTAGCGGCAGTTGCGCCCGAGGTTGTTGCGGACGGTGACGCGGGAGGAGTACCAGAGGATGGCGTCGCGGCCGTCGTGGATCTCGTTGCCCTCGATGGTTGAGCCGTCGGCGCGCCAGAGGCGCAGGCCGTCGCCGCGCCGGGCGATGTGGAGGGCCTTGCCGCCGATGCGGTTGCGGGCGATGAGGCTGTTGGGCGCGTCGCGGAGGTCGATGCCGAAGAGCACGTCCTCGAGGATGTTGTCCTCGATGCGGGCATTGGCGGCAAGGACGCGGATGCCGGTGTTCTCAAGATCGAGGTCGATGCCCGTGTTCCGCACGATGAAGCCGCGGACGGTGACGTCGGGGGCTCGCACCTCGACGATGTCACCCCGCCCGGAGCCGTCGAGCACGACGCGTCCGCGCGCGACAAGCACGAGCGGCCTGTCGATGACGATGCGCTCGTGGTAGACGCCCGCGGGCACCTCGACGACGCTCCCGGGGGCGGCGGCGTCGAGGAGCCGGCCGATGACACCTCGCTCGGGTGTGTCGGCGGACTGCGGGGCCGGGCGACGGGGCTCGGGCACGTCGTGCAGCTGGGCGCGGACCGTCACGCCGGGCGTGAGGAGCCCGAGGATCGCGGCGAGGATGGCGAGCCGCGCGAGTCTCACGAGGCACCTTCCGCGCGCATGCGCAGGTAGAGCGGGCGGTAGGCCCGGCGGTGGAAGAAGAAGCCGGCGATGACGAGCACGGAGCAGCCGACGGCCATCCAGTATCCCCAGCCGAGTTCGGCGTAGGTCTTGAACTGACCGATGCCTCCCTCGCCCAGGACGGTGGGCACGAACGGCTTGACGGAGTTGGAGAGCGGGGCGTCGGGGTCGAGGTTCAGCCCGAAGGTGCGCATCCAGAAGTAGAGGTCGGCGAGGAACCCCGCCGGGAAGAAGATCGCCGGGAGCGCCAGGAGCACGGCCCACCGGCTGTGGACGAACGCGGCGCCCTCGACAAGCAGGAACATCGCGACGATCATCCAGACGGCGTTCGCGCGTTCGAAGGCGGCGGCCTCGCCCAGGGGGCGCATGCCGATGTAGTGGTTCAGCCCGTCGATCTCGCGGACGTCGCCGGCGAGGTTGTTGACGTACGCCGTGAGGAAGAGCCCGTTGGGATACTGGGGCGCGTCGAGTTCCATGTGCCAGTACGGGACGAAGATGGAGGTGAGCAGCAGGATGCGGGCGACGACGAAGAGGACGGTGGGCGCCGCGTAGCGCGCCGGGTGGGCGCGGAGTTCGTCTTCAGGCACGCGGGGGCCGATCAGGGTTCGCAGCAGGCCGCTCATGGCTTCCTCCTCGCGCGGGGTGGGTGCAAGGCCCGGCGGGCGCGGTGGCGCGCGCCGGACGGAGATTGGATTACTCGCCGCCGCCGAGAGAGCGCGGCTTGACGTGGAGGTAGCCCATCATCTCGAGGTGGAGCGCCGAGCAGAACTCGGTGCAGTAGAAGGGGTAGGTGCCGGGGCGGTCGGCGGTGAAGGTGAACTCGACGAACTCGCCGGGCTCGAGGGACAGGTTGATGTTGTACCCGCCGATGCAGAACCCGTGGGTCGCATCCTGGGCGGACTCGATGGCGGTGATGCGCCAGGTGACCACGTCGCCCTCGTTGACCTCGACGTGCTCGGGGAAGAAGTGGCTGCGGACCGCCGTCATCTTGACGAGGACGCGGCTGCCGTCGCGGGTGACGCCCTCATCACCCTTCTTGGGCGCACGCGGGTCGAGGCGCTGCGTGTGCGGGTTCCAGCCGATCTCGGGGTAGACCTTCCAGGACTTGAGTTTGTCGGCCTTGATCATCTGGGCGTAGTGCGGCTCGCCCACGCCCAGCGGCATGTCGTAGATCACCGGCATCGTCGTGCCGCCCTCGGAGATGTCGAGCAACTGGAAGTTCTGCGGGAGCAGCGGGCCCGTCGTGAGGAAGCGATCCACCGCCCACTTCGACATCGAGATCAGGTACTTCCCGTCCGGGGAGACCGTGTCGCCCTCGGCCGCGGCGAGGTGCCCGATGTTGTACTGCACCGGAGTCTTCGTGACGAGTTTCCAGGGCGTCTGCTTGTGCATCGAGGCGTACTCGCCCCCGAGCGTCCAGCGGGCCACCGCGGAGTCGAGGAAGAGCGAGGTGTAGGCGTAGCCCTTGTCGTCGAACTGCGTGTGCAGCGGCCCAAGCCCGAGTTCGACCTGCGCCTCGACCACGGCGTCGAAGTCCAGGACGGGCACGCCGTAGGCGTCCTTGGTGGAGTGCTTCTTGCCGGCGATGGCGGCCTTGATCTTGTCGATGGAGTACACCGTCACGTGCGGGTCGAGTTTCCCGGCGACGATCATGTACTGCCCGTTGGGCGTGACGTCGACGCCGTGCGGGCTCTTGGGCTCGGGCGCGAAGTACATGATGCCGTCGGCGATCAGCGTGTCGAGCATCAGCACCGGGAACCCGTTGATGGCCTTGGCCTTGCCGGCCTTGAAGGCGGCCTCGGCCTTGCGCCAGTCGATGATGTGGAGGTAGTCCATATCGCGCTTGCTGGCGCCGGCCTCGAAGGGCGGGTTGCCACGCTCGACCCCGCCGGCGGCCATCTCGACGTTGAACGAGTTGATGAAGATCCATCCGTCGCTGGGGCCCTTGCCTGCGTCGGCGAGGTCCTGCCAGTAGGGCGGGAGTTCAAGGGCGAAGGAGTTGGCCTCGTCGATGCGTCCGCGCACGCGGTCGAACTTCCACAGGGTGACCATGCCGCGGTAGTGCTTCTGGTACTCCTCGGGCGGGGCGTAGCCGTAGCCCAGGACGGTGGCGTACTGCCCGCCCTCGATGACGTACTCGGTGTTGGGGGTGACGAACGCCGCGCCGTGGTCGCTGACGGTGAGCGGGTTCTTCACGATCTGCTTGGTTTCCCAATCGCGGAGGTCGATGACGGCGACGCGGGCGTTGGCCTTGTCGCCGATGAAGAGCCAGTCACCGTCGTACTCGCCCTTGGTCTCGGACAGCGCCGGGTGGTGCGTGTCGCCCCACGAGACAAGTCGCCCGTTGATCTTGAGGGATTCGAGCACGGGGTCGTTATCGCCCGCGAAGCCGTAGCCCTGCCACGACTCGGGCGTGAACACCGCGATCGACCGGAGCAGGCGCATGCTGGGCACGCCGATGGCGAAGACCTGCCCGCTCTGCCCCCCGGAGGAGAAGAGGACGTACTCGTCGTGGCGTCCGCTGGGCATGAACGTCTTGGCCGCGGCGAGAAGGTCGTCGACGTTCAGCCGTCGGTCGTTGGCGACCTTCGTCAGTTGGGCAACCTGCTCGGGGGTGAGGTCGACGGGGCGGACCTCCTGGCCCGCGCCGCGCCGTCGGCGGGTGTCCTGCCCGAACGCTTCGGGCGCGGCCATGCCCACCACCATCGCCATGCACACCGCCACGCCGATCCCTGTGCTTGCCGTGCGTTTCATGCATCACACTCCCTGTCTGAGCGCCGATCCGCCCGCGCGGGCGTTCCGGCGCGGCCCTTACTTGCCCTGCAGCGTCCGCAGGTACGCGATCACGTCCAGAATCTCGTCCTCGGTCATCGCCGGATTGCCGCCCTTGGGGGGCATCTGGATGCCGGTGGTGTTCTTCGGGTCCGTCGGGGTGCGCCCCCGCGTGATGAACTCGAGCAGCGCGTCGTCATCGAGCGACTTCACGAACGCGTTGTTCACCAGCGGCTTGCCGTTGCCCGCGACGCCAGCCCCGGCGCGCCCGTGGCAGGCGATGCACATCGAATGGAACAGCGCATCGCCGCTGGCGATGTACGCGGCAAGTTCCTCGTCGCCACCCGCGGCGGCGAGGGCCGACACCTGCTGTGCCGCGGTGGCGCCCCGCGGCTCCCACGCGGGCAAGGCGGGCATCCGGCGCGGGTCCTGCAATCCGCGGACGTACGCCACCACGTGGCGCATGTCGTCGGCCGTCAGGTCGTCGCGACCGGCCTTGGGGGGCATGGCGACCGGCCGCGCGTTGGGGCGCCCCTGCTCGATGAAGTGCACCAGGTCGTCGTCGTGCGTGTGCGCGATGAAATCGCTCTCGATCAGCGAGAACCCAAGGCCCACAACGCCGCGCCCCTCAGGCCCGTGGCACGCGGCGCAGGTGGTCATGAAGACCTCTCGTCCGGCCAGCGCGTCGTCCGTCGCGATCATCGGCTGCGCCGCGGCGGCGACGAGTCGCTCGTACGCCTCGACCCGGGCAGCGGCCTCGACCCGGGCGGCCTCGCGCGCCGACGAGACGGCACGGAGTTTCATCACGCCCGGCGCCATCAGCGGGAGCGCGATCGCCACGCCCCACACGATCGCCACGCCCAGCCCACGGAAGCCGTTGCCGATGGCCCGCCCCGCCCCGCCCCGCCCCGATTCGGCCCGCAGCCCGGATTCCATCGCACACCTCCGCACACGCGCCCGATTCTCCACGCCCTGTCCATCGGCGATATCTGGAGTTCTTTGTATTTATATACCGCCTTCGCCGCGTGGTCAATCCGGGCCCGTCGGAATCCCCTACAGTGGCCCCGATCAGGAGACGAACTTCATGCCGACGACGTTTGCCGACCCCCTGGCGTTGCAGCACCGCCTGTTCGCCGAACTCTCGCGGATGTTCGGGGGCGAGGTCCCCCTGTACGACACGTCGCTGCTGGTGAACCACGTGTGCAACCGGGCGGTGTGCGACCTGCTCGCGCGGGTGTTCCCGGGCTTGGCCGTCACCGACGCGCAACTGGACGCGGCGAGCGCGGAGCGGCACGGGGCCATCCGCATCGGGCGTCCGGACGAATACCGCTGGATCGCCCGGTTCTTCGCCTGCTTCGCGATGCACCCGCACAACTTCTTCGACATGACAAGCGTGGGCGCCAAGAGCCAGCCGGTGATCGCGACGGCGTTCCGCTCGATGATGCACCCGGAACACCGGGTGTTCACTTCGCTCCTGTGCACGGACTACTTCGACGCGTCGACGCGCGGGCGCATCGAGTCGCTGCTGGCGACGCGCCAGGTCTTCACCGACCGGGCGAAGGGGCTCGTCGAACGCTGCGAGCGCGAGGGGGGGCTCTCGCCCGACGACGCCGACGCGCTGATCCGCGAGGCGACGACGCGGATCTTTACGTGGACGGGCACCGCACGCGACCACGGGCTCTACACGCACCTGTGCGACGCGGGGTTCAAGATCGCGGCGGACATCGCGTGCTTCGAGGCTCACCACCTGAACCACCTGACGCCCAACACGCTCTGCATGGACCTGTACACGAGCGCGATGAAGCGGTGCATGGGCGAGATGAGCGACGAGCGGTTCCGGGCGCGGGCCGCCGTCGCGCTGCACCGGCTCGAGGAGCGCGTCGACGCCGACTGGCTGCGCCTGCATTTCAAGCACCTCTCGCGCGAGCAGATCGCGGGCTACGCCCGCACGCGCGGTGCCGACGCCATCCCGGGGCTTGTCGACCGGCTCGGCTCGCGTCTGGCGCAGGACGACCTGAACCTCGCACGCCTCAAGCACGCGGGCTTCAAGGACGCGACGGAGGGCCCGTCCGAGGACACGCCCGTGCTGCTGCGCCAGGACGCGTACCGCGCGCTCACCGAGCCCGTGCGATTCCGAAACCCCGACGGCACGGTGCTCGACCGCGCGCACACCGCCCGCTTCGGCGAGATCGAGCAGCGCTTCTACGCCACCACGCCCGCGGGACGGGCGCTCTACGACCGCTGCCTGGCGGAGGCAGCGCGGGGTGTCGATCCGGCGCTCGCGAAGCGCGACCTCGACGCGTACGAGGCGGCGTACGCCTCGCACTTCGCGCCCATCCCCAAGACGCTCGACGCGCTGCTCGCGCATGGGCTGGTCTACGCGTGCTACGAGCCGACCCAGGCGGGACAACACGCCACAGGCTCCATCGGCACGACCGACATCCACGAACTCGTCCGCCTGGGCTACGCCGCTCGCGACGGGCTGCGCTACGAGGACTTCCTGCCCGTGAGCGCCGCCGGCATCTTCGCGTCGAACCTCAACCAGTACGGCACGCAGTCCACGGCGCCCGTCAAGCCCACCTACACCCGCGCGATGCTCGAAGAGATCATGGGATGCCCGATCATCGACTCCGACCGCGTGTATCTCGGCGTGCAGAGCGCGTCGCTCCTGCGCACCTACGCCGACCTGGGCCTGCTCGAGCGGCTCGACGCGACGGCGCGACGGCGCCTGGAGGGCGAGGCGGCGGCCCTGCCGAAGGAAGCGGCGCAGCAGATGGCGCGGGGGTGACGCTCGGCGCCACGACTCGCGGCTGCGCCGCGCATCGTGGGCACACCCAGATCAGCATGTCTTGCACTTGCGGCGTTTCCGCGCCTCATCGCCGCCGAACAGCGACGACAGGTCCAGCAGCACCGCGAAGACCATGAGCGCCCACCACCACCCCTGCACGCCGCCCCCCTCGTTCACGCACGCGGCGTAGGCCAGCGTCGTGTAGGGCATGAAGAGAAAGCCCAGGATCGGCCACAGCACCGTCTCGTACGCGCGGCCCATGTAGTCGCCCGCGATCACCAGGATGATGATCACCAGGCGCGGCAGGAACAACCCGATTCCGGCGAGGAAGCACCCCATGCCCGTTCTTCCCCTTTCCGCACCGCGCGTTTCACGCGCCCAAGGCGAGCCGCGCACACACCTGCACAATGATAAGTGCGTAGACGCCCGCGAACAGATCGTCGAGCAGGATGCCCCACCCGCCCGGCACGCGCTGCAGGGCGTTGGCGGGCCAGGGCTTCACAATGTCGAGCAGGCGGAACGCGATGAACGCGAACCCGAGCGTGAACAGCGTCGTGCCCGTGTCCGCCACCGCCGCCGCCGGCAGGAACAGCAGCGGGATGCACTGCCCGCACGTCTCGTCGGCCACCACGTTCGACGGGTCCTTCCCCCACTTGGCCTCGGCGCGGTCCCCCTGCAGCACGCACGCCATTCCGAAGAAGATCGCCACCGCGAGGAGCACGCTGTTGTAGACCCACGGGCTGCCAACGGCGCCGAATCCCGCCGCTTCGAGCCCGAGTGCAAGCAGGACCGGGGGCAGCGAGCCCCACGTGCCAGACGCGGGGCGCACGAAGCCGAGGCCGAAGGTAGTACTCGCCAGCACACCACGGGTGGACATCGGCGCATGCTAGCCGCCCGCACGGGCCGGACGACGACACGGAGGTGTCGGCGGGCAGGTCCGGTCGGTCAGCGTCCCTGCGTCACGTTGAGTTCAACCGGCGGGCGGAACTCATAGACCGCCGTGTTCCCGCTCGCGACGTAGCGGATACTGCGCCCGAAGGTGACGCGGTAGATCAGCCACAGGCGGGCGCCCTGGCCCGACGCCGGGGGCAGATCGCGGGCGAGTTCAACCGGCTCGCCCGGCTCATAGCGCACGTGCCCCCACGCAGCGTCGAGCGAGGCCCACCCCACGGGCAGGTACCGCTCGCCCTGAGCATCGACGAGCGTCGGGGCCGCGGGCGAGTGCGACACCGCACCGCGGTACCGCGATCCCGGCGAGACGTCGAGGAACAGGATCACGACGTCCGGCGAGACGCGGATGTCCTCGACGCGCCGCACCCGGTCGACGCCGCCGTCGGCAAGGGCCGACGCGGGGACGCGGGCCTCGCCCCGGACGATCCAGGTGCGGGCGTGCTCGATCTCGACGTCGAGGTTCCCCGCGTTGCCGCGCACAAACGCGAAGGGCAGGCGGTTGACGACGTCCACGCCCTCGGGCGCCGGTGACGATCCGCGCCCGCCACCCCCGACGACACGCCGCTCCTCGGCGAAGACCCCACCCCCACCCCCACCACCCCCGCCGCCGCCGGCGGGTGGGCCCTGGTCGCACGCGGCGCAGAGCACGCTCAGCAACGGGACGAGGGCGAGCAGTCGTGGACGCATGGCGAACTCCTGCGGCGTACGCCGCGCGAACCGTCGAGCAGACTCGCCACTCAGACACGTCGATCGAGCAACCGATAGCCCACCGCCTCGGACACGTGGTGTGTGTAGAGCACGGGCGCGCCTTCCAGGTCGGCGATCGTGCGTGCCACGCGCCGGATCTTGTCGTACGCCCGGGCCGAGAGCCCGAGCGAGGTCATCGCCTGGCCCAGCACCTCGCGGGCGCCGGTGTCGAGCGGGGCGAGCGTGTCGAGTTGCGTGCCGCTGAGACGCGAGTTTGGTGTCAGGGCGCCCTGGCGGACGGTCTGGCGTTCGCGGGCGGTTCGCACGGCCTCGCGCATGACGGTGCTGGATGTGCCCCGTCGCTCACCCGCCGAGAGTTCCTTCCACGCCACGGCCGGCGCCTCGACATGAATGTCGATCCGGTCCAGCAGCGGGCCGCTGAGCCGCTCCAGGTACCGCTCCATCGCGCGCTTGCCCACGTCGCCCACGGGCACGTCGCCCTTGGGCGTCGGGTTCATGGCCGCGATGAGCATGAACGACGCGGGAAACCGCACGGCGGAGTGCGCCCGCGCGATCGTCACCACGTGATCCTCAAGCGGCTGGCGCAACGCCTCGAGCACGTCGCGCGGAAACTCGGGGAGTTCGTCGAGGAACAGCACGCCCCGGTGCGCGAGCGAGATCTCGCCCGGGCGCGGGATCATGCCGCCCCCCACCACGCTGGGCGTACTCGCGGTGTGGTGCGGGCTGCGCACAGGGCGCGCGGTGATCAGCCCCACCCCCGCCGGCAGTTGGCCCGCGGCGGAGTAGACCCGCGTGATCTCCACGGCCTCCTCGGGAGTCAGCGGCGGCAGCACCCCTGGCAGCGCCTTGGCCATCATCGTCTTGCCCGAGCCCGGCGGGCCGAGCATCAGCAGGTTGTGCCCGCCCGCCGCGGCGATCGTGATCGCGCGCTTCACGCCCTCCTGCCCGCGCACCTCCGCGAAGTCGATCGCCGCGTGCCCCGTGGCGAGCAGCCCGACGACGTCCGGCGCTGGCGCGGGCGGCACGTCGAGCCGTCCGGTGAGCAGCCCCACCACTTCCGAGAGCGTCCGCACGCCGTAGACGCGGAGCCCCTCCACCACCGCCGCCTCGGGCGCGTTCTCCGCGGGCACGACCACGCCCTCGGCACCGCGCGCCTTCGCCATCGACGCGAGCGCGAGCGCCCCGCGCACCGGGCGGACACGCGCATCGAGCGCCAACTCGCCCGCGAAGACGTAGCGCCGATAGTCCGGCGCGTCGGGCGCATGCGAAGGCGGGGCCCCCGCGTCGCGCCGGGCCACCACGCCCGACGCCGCCAGTAATCCCACGGCGATCGCCAGGTCATACACCGGGCCCTCTTTTCGGACGTCCGCCGGCGCAAGGTTGATCACGCACTTGCCCTCGGGGAACCGAAACCCGCTGTTCGCCAGCGCAGCCCGCACTCGCTCGTGCGATTCACGCACGCCAGCGTCGGGGAGGCCCACAACGACGACCTTCGCCTGGCCATCGGCGAAGGCGTACTCGTCGATATCGATCTCCACCTCGCACGGGAGCGCGTCGATGCCCTGCAAGAGAAATGACTGGACGCGGGCGAGCATGACCGCGCGAGCATATCAGAGACCAAACATCCGCGCGAGCCGCGCCCGACTGACGGCGGCCCCCGATCAATCCTCGCCCGATGCACCCACCGCCGGGCCTTCGCCCCGCGCCGCCGGCGGGGTCGCGAGCACCTTGTCCACGCGCGTTCCGTCCATATCCACCACTTCCAGCGTCCAGCCGTGCCAGTCCACGCGCTCCGACTCGGTGGGGATGTGCCCCAGCAGCGCCACCACCAGCCCGCCGATCGTGCTCACGTCGGGCAGCCCCTCCTCGGCCTCGGGGGGCACGGCGTTGCGCACCACGAACTCGTGAAGCGACAGGCGCCCGTCGACCAGCAGCGAGCCGTCCGCACGACGGACGATCGCCGGCGCCGACGCGTCGCCCGTGCGGCTGATGTCCCCCACGAGCGCCCGCGTCACGTCGTTCAACGTCAGCAGGCCCATCGTCGAGCCGTACTCGTCGACGACAAACGCGATGTGCACGCGGCTTTCCTGGAACTGGTCGAGCATCCGCAGCGCGGGCATCGTCTCGGGGACGAACAGCGGATCGCGCGCCACCGCCGTGATCTTGAACTCGCTGCCCGAAAGCAGCCCGTACGAGATCAGGTCCTTCACGTGCACCACGCCGACGAGGTGGTCGATGTCCCCCTTGCACACGGGGAAGTGCGAGTGCGGGCTTGTGCCCACGAGCACCCGCACCGCCTCCAGCGACTCGGACTCCTCCACCCACGCGATGTCGTTCCGCGAAACCATCAGATCACGCACCGTCAGGTCCGCGACCCGCATCGTCCGCTGGAACAGCGCCAACTCCTGCGGCGTGAAGATCCCCGTGCTCACCGCGCGCGAGATCAACGCCTTCACGTCGTCCTCCGACACGTCGTCGCCCGCCCGCGCCGGCACCCGCAGCAGACGCAGCACACCCTCGGTCGACAGTGTCAGCACCCGCACCGGCACCGCCGCGACCACCGAGAGCGCGTTCAGCGGCCTGGCGATCAGCGAGGCGATCCGCTCCGGATACGCCAGCGCGATCCGCTTGGGCACCAGCTCACCGAACACCAGCGAGCAGTACGTGATGCAGAGCACCACGAACCCCAGCGCGATCACGTCCGAGTACTGGTCGAGGATCGGCACGCCGTCGAGCAGCGTCTCCAACTGCGACGTAAGCCGGCTCCCGCCGAACGCCCCCGCCATGATCCCGATCAGCGTGATCCCAACCTGAACGGTGGAGAGAAACCGCGTCGGCTCCCGCGCGAGCGCCAACGCCGCCGCCGCCGAACGGCTCCCGGACTTCGCCTGACGCTGCAGGCGCGAATGGCGGCTGGTCATCATGGCCAACTCCGCCATCGCGAAGACGCCATTCAAGATGATGAGCACCGCGAGCACCGCGAGGGGGACGAGCATGCACCGCCATTATCGGCCGCAGAGCAACGCACCACACCGCAAAGGTGCAATGGGCCAATCGCTGAGGCTCCATGGAATTCCAGTCCTTACGAATATCGAACAAATGATGTCTTTGGCCAGTCGCCAGGTGTCCTCCCGCGTTTTCGCCCCCGGCGCGGGCGCGGGCCGATGATCGATGGTTATGGGAGATTCCACGCGCAGAGTCCGCGCCTCCGGCGGGCGGTCCATCGCCACCGTGTTCGCGCTCATCCTGATCCTGGGCGCCTGGGCGTTCACCGCGGCCAGCATGATCGGCTTCGACCCGGGGGATCCGCCGGGTCATGTCGTCTGGCCGCCGAACCAGCCGGTGGCGAACTGGTGCGGCCCGTTCGGGGCCACGGTCGCGTACGCGCTCTTCAAACTGCTGGGGCTGGGCGCCTGGGTGCTCGTGCTGCTCCTCGGGCTCGGGCTGATCACCGCGGTCTGCGGGGCGCCGCTCCGCCAAGCCTTCGTCCGGCTCGTCGGGCTGGTCATGCTCGCGGCGTCGGTCGCCGGCATGCAGGGCTTGGCCTTCCCCGAATCGGGCTCCATGCCCGGGCTCGCGGGCGGGCTGGTCGGCTCAGTGGCCGCGGCGGAACTCGCGGTGCGCTTCGGCGGGCTGGGCGCCGGCATCATGCTCCTGATCATGGGGCTGATCGGCGCGGTGGTCGCCATGGATCAGTGGGTGCTGGCGGCGGTCGGATGGTCGTGGGACGTCGCTCGCTCGCGCGGGGTGCCTGCGGCGAAGGTCGTGGGCGTCGCCGCGGGCGGGGCGGCCCTCACCGCGGGTGAGGCCGTCGCCCGCGCCTCGGGCGGAGCCATGTCGCGTCTCTGGGCGCGGATGTTCTCGGGCAAGCGCCGCGTCCGGCGCGACGACATCTCCGACGACCCTCGCCTGCACGGGAAGCGTGCCAAGAACCGCGCCGCGCCACGCGAGGAGGAAACACCCGACGCCGAGATCCTCGGCATCGCCGACCCCGACGCCGAGCACACGGGCGCGCCGGACGAGCCCGAGGCCGAGGTCGAGGCCAAGCCCGACAAGCCCGCGAAGCGCGCCGGGAAGCGTGAGGAGCCGGAGCCCGAGGAGGTCGAGGACGACGCGCCCGGCGCGCCGCAGGTCTACAGCGAGGACGCCCTCCGCGAGAAGATCGCCAAACTCCCCGTCATGTTCGGGCAGAAGGACAAGAACGTCGCAACCGAGGCCGACCTCGCCGGGATGCGGGGCGGCGCAGGCGAGATGGAGGGCGACGCCCCCGCCAGGGAGTACCGCTTCCCCGGGCTCGACCTGCTCGAGAACCCCGAGGAGAACTTCAACGCGAAACTCGAGGAGTACGTCCGCGAGCAGGCGACAGCACTCGAATCGGCCCTCCGCCAGTACCGCATCGACGGCGAGGTCGTCGGCATCGAGTCGGGCCCGGTCATCACGCTCTTCGACGTTCGCCTGGCCCCGGGCACGAAGGTCGCCGCCATCTCCGCGGTGTCGAGCGACATCGCGCGGGCCCTCAAGTCCGTCAACATCCGCATCGTCGCGAACCAGGTGGGCAAGGACACCGTCGGCATCGAGGTGCCCAACACCACGAAGGAGAAGGTCCGCCTCAAGGAACTCATGGGCACCGGCGAGAAGTACGCCAGCATGAAACTCCCGCTCTTCCTGGGCAAGGACGCCAGCGGCGAGGCGCTCATCGAGGACCTCACGAAGATGCCCCACATGCTCATCGCCGGCACCACCGGCAGCGGCAAGAGCGTGTGCATGAACACGATCATCATGGGCTTCCTCTACACGAAGAAGCCCAGCGAACTCAAGATGGTCCTCGTCGACCCCAAGATGGTCGAGATGAGCCAGTTCAAGGACATCCCGCACCTCATGTGCCCCGTCGTGACGGAGATGAGCAAGGCCGCCGCGATCCTCGAATGGGCGTGCGTCAAGATGGACGAACGCTACGAACTGCTCGCCGAGGCCGGCTGCCGCGACATCGCGTCGTACAACGACCTGTCGTGGGACGAACTCAAGGAGCGGATGAACCCCGGCACGCCCGAGGAAGAGTCTCGCATCCCGCGGCGCCTGCCCTACATGGTCTTCATCATCGACGAACTCGCCGACCTGATGATGACCAACAAGGAGGTCGAGGGGCACATCATCCGCATCGCCCAGAAGGCCCGCGCCGTGGGCATCCACCTGATCCTCGCCACCCAGCGCCCGCAGGCGAACGTCGTGACCGGCCTGATCAAGAGCAACATGCCCTGCCGCATCGCCTTCAAGGTCGCCAGCGGGATGGACTCACGCATCGTGCTCGACCAGAAGGGCGGCGAACTCCTCCTCGGGCACGGCGACATGCTCTTCCTCTCCCCCCGCTCCAGCAAACTCAGCCGCGCCCAGGGCACGCTCGTCGACGACCAGGAGATCCGGCGCGTCGTCCGGTTCATGCGCGAGGTCTCGGGCCCCAGTTTCGAACGCTCGCTCCTCCAGATCCGCCCCGGCGGGCAGGGTGATGGCACGGGCCTGGGCAACCTCAGCGACGAGGAACGCCTCCTCCAGAGCAAGAACAACTCCTCGGCCAGCCTCGCCGCGGCCCAGGAAGACCCGCTCTTCCCCCGCGCGGTCGAGATCGTCCTCGAAACCAAGCGCGGGAGCGTCTCGCTGCTCCAGCGCCGCCTCGCGATCGGCTACACCCGGTCCAGCCGCCTCATCGACCTCATGGGCATCGCCGGGATCATCTCCGACCACAAGGGCAGCGTCGCCCGCGACGTCCTCATCACCCTCGAGGACTGGGAACGCATGAAGCAACTCGCCGGCGAAGAGGCCCGGGCCAAGGGGCTCGCCAGTGTCTTCAACGGCGACCCGGTCGACACCGCCCTCTTCCCGTCCGAGGGCGGAGGAGAGGGAGGCTCGCCCGCGATGCCGGCGACCATCTCAACCCAGGACGATCGGTTCGACGACGCCTTCCGCGAGGACGAGGACGACGACTCGCCCGCGCGGATCTGACCGGCAGGGTGCCGCGCCGGTCGGCGCGCTGCGCCGGGCAGTTTTCAGGCTCACGGCCGGCATCGGACGGGCCGGGAAGGGCTGTAACTCCGGGCCGCGGACGCCGTACAACTGGGGCGGGCCGAGGTGGCCCCCATACCCTTCCGCACACCCAGACGTACCCCTGACTCTCCGAGGAAGTACCCCATGCTGAGCCTGATCCGTGCGCCCCGTGGTTCGATCCGAGTTGCCGCCGCGTCGCTGCTGGCCCTCGCGGGCAGCGCCCTGGCCGCGCCCCCCGCCGTACTCGATCGCGTGCCCGCCGACGCGCCGCTGGTGTTCGTCGCGCGCGACCTCAAGGGCGTGACGGGCATGGCCGGTCAGGCCGTCGCGACGGCGCGCCAGGCCGGCGAGGTCCCGGGCATGGACCTCTACCGCTACGTCGAGCGTCTCGCCAAGGCGCCGGGCGTCGACCTGAACGGATCGGTCGCGGTGGTCATGCTCGAAGCGCCGGACGTCAACGACCCCGGGCTCGCGCCCGACACGGTGATGATCGTCCCCGTGACGGACTACGCGGCCCTGGTCGGGCACTTCGGGGGCGACGCCTCCTCGCCGGTCGCCACCATGACCATGTCCCGGCGCGAGATGTTCGCCCGCAAGATCGACGATCGCACGGCCCTGCTGGGCAACACCCGTGAAGCCGTGGAGACGTTCAAGGTGGGCGAAGGCGCCGCCGCCGGGCATCTGGCCCGCATGGGCGCCCAGGGACGCCGCGTCGCCGACACCGCCGACGCGCTGATCGTGTTCGACGCCGCCGCCTTCCGCGAGCAGTTGCAGCAGGCCGGCGCGGGCAGGGGCGGCGGCCCGGGCGGCATCGGCGACACGCTCGCGGGCATCACCGGCGGCATCGGACGCCTCATGGAGGCCATGGCCCGCGACGGTCGCACCGGCGTCTTCGGCCTGTCGAACTCCGACGCCGGCATGGCCGTTGATCTCGTCGCGCAGTTCTCCCCGGGCAGCGACACGGCAAAGACATTCGAGAGCGGCGGGAACGCCTCGGCGCTGCTCACCCGCCTGCCCAACCAGCGCTTCTACGCCGCCATGGCCGCGGACTTCAGGAATCCCGGCATGCGCGCGATTCTCGCGGGCATGGGCGAGGGCGCCGGCACCGGGGGCAGCAGCCCCTTCGACGCGCTCGGGGCCGCCCTCTCCAAGGCCACCGGCATGGCGATGGTCGTCGGCACGAACCCGAACGGCCCGCTCGCGGGCGTGCTGGTGAACACCAGCGCGTTCATCGAGACGCCCGACGGCGCCGGCGCGCTCGGCGCCATACGCACCATGGGCGAGGGCTCGAAGGACCGCACCATCGACAAGGCCACCATCCGCACCGACTACAAGCGCGAGGTCGCCACGATCAACGGCGCGAAGGTCGACTCGTGGTCCACGCAGGTCACCCTCCCGCGCGACGACCCCAACGCCTTCATGGCCGGCATGATGATGCAGACGCTCTTCGGCCAGAGCCGCGGGTTCTCGCAGATGGCCGCGGCGGTCGACACCGGGCTCGTCATGACCATGAGCCAGAACACCCCGCTGGTGACCAGCGCCATCGACGCCGCGACCAAGGGCGGCGGGCTGGGCACGCAGGCACTCTTCGCCGAGATCCGCGAGCACCTGCCCAGCGACCGCGTCTTCGAGGTCTACCTCGGCACCCCCGCCATCCTCGAGTTCGTCCAGCAGACCATCGAGGAAATGCTCGGCGAGCAGGTCGCGATGCCCAAGGACGCGCCGCTGGTGGGCCTGGCGGGCAGCGCGGGCACCGGCGCGATGCACATGCGCCTGTTCATCCCGGCCAAGACCATGGCCGCCGTCAGCGAGGCGATGCGCATGTGGCAGGGCGCCGACGACGACTTCGAGCCGATGGACGCCCCGATGGGCAACTGAACCCCGCAGAACCACGGTTCCCGGACCTTCGGTGATTTCGCCCCGGACCCCCGGTCTGGGGCGAACCCGTGCGCGGGCCGATGACTAGGACCAGTGGCCATCGGGCCGGGGCGCCGTGCTCCGGCGCCGGGGCGCTACGGTGCGATGCCGCGCGGGAAGGCCGCGGGGCGAACGGAAGCCATACGCATGTGCGGGATCGTCGCCTACGTCGGCAGCAAGCCCTGCCAGCCACTGCTCCTCGAAGGGCTCAAGCGCCTGGAGTATCGCGGGTACGACTCGTCGGGCATCGCCACGCTCGACAACGGCAAGATCCGCGTCGTCAAGACCGTCGGACGCGTCGCGAACCTCGAAGCCAAACTCGAGGAAGTCGGCGAGATGCACGGCACCATGGGCATGGCCCACACCCGCTGGGCCACCCACGGCGGCGTCACGAACCCCAACGCCCACCCGCACACCGACGACAAATCCGGCATCTGCCTGATCCACAACGGCATCATCGAGAACTACGCCAGCCTGAAGACGCTGCTCGAGGAGAAGGGGCACCAGTTCGTCAGCCAGACCGACACCGAGGTGCTCGCCATGCTCATCGGCGAGTTGTACGCGCCGCACGAGGGCGTCGACCTCGAGGCCGCCGTGCAGGCCGCCCTCCGCGAGGTCACCGGCGCCTACGGCATCGTGGTCATGTGCGAGCGTGAACCCGGCGTGCTCGTGGCCGCCCGCAAGGGCAGCCCGCTCATGGTCGGCGTGGGCGAGGACGAGCACCTCGTCGCGTCCGACGGGTCGGCCCTCATCTCCCACACCTCCCGCGCGTTCGCGCTCGAGGACTACCAGGTCGTGAAACTCACCGCCAAGGGCTTCCGCACGAGCACGATCCACAACGTGCCCGTCACCCCCAAGGTGCTCCAACTCGAGATCGAACTCGAAGGGATCGAACTCGGCGGCTACTCGCACTTCATGCAGAAGGAGATCTACGAGCAGCCCAAGGCCCTCCGCAACACCTTCCGCGGACGCTTCGACATCGACGAGGGCAAGGTCGTCCTCGGCGGGCTCGCCGACCACGCCCGCGAACTCATCCGCGCCCGGCGCATCGTCCTGCTGGGCCAGGGCACGGCCCTGCACGCCGCCACCATCGGGCGGTACATGCTCGAAGACCTCGCCAAGATCCCCGCGAGCGCCGAGTATTCCAGCGAGTTCCGCTATCGCAGCCCCATCGTCGAGGAGAACACCGTCGCCATCGCCGTCAGCCAGAGCGGCGAGACCGCCGACACGCTCGCCGCCCTGCACGAAGCGCGCGACCGCGGCGCGCTCGCCCTGGGCGTCATCAACGTCGTGGGCAGCACCATCGCCCGCGAGACCGACGCGGGCGTCTACCTCCGCGTGGGGCCGGAGATCGGCGTCGCGAGCACCAAGGCCTTCGTCGGCCAGGTCGCCGTCCTCTCCATGATCGCCCTGTGGATGGGGCGCCGGCGATTCCTGGGCGCGCACGAGACGGCCGGCCTGCTCCGCGAACTGGAGCGCGTGCCCGAACGCATCGAACGCATCCTTGCGCAGGACGAGGCGATCCGCAAGGTCACCGAGAAGTACGTCGACCGCCAGAACTGGCTCTTCCTCGGACGCGGGTACAACTACCCCACCGCCCTCGAGGGAGCGCTCAAACTCAAGGAAATCTCGTACATCCACGCCGAGGGCATGCCCGCGGCCGAGATGAAGCACGGGCCCATCGCGCTCATCAACGAGGGCATGCCCGCGGTCTTCATCGCGAACAAGGGACGCCAGTACGAGAAGGTCATGAGCAACATCCAGGAGGTTCGGGCCCGGGGCGGGCACGTCATCGCCGTCGCGACCGAGGGCGACGAGTCCATCCGCAAGTACGCCGAGGACGTGCTCTACGTCCCCGACATCCCCGAGGCCCTCAGCCCGCTGCTCACGGTGGTGCCGCTCCAGTTGATGGCGTACCACGCCGCGGTCCTGCGCGGGCACGACGTCGACAAGCCACGCAACCTCGCCAAGAGCGTCACCGTGGAATAATCGTCGGGCGTCGACGCGCATGGTCGGGCGCCGGGGGGCGACGCCATGGGCCCGGGGACCGATCCGCCGGAGCGTGAGAAATCAGTGGAGGGCGCCCCCGCGCGCCCGGGCGTGCCGCCGTTCCTCAAGCGACGGATGATCGTCCTCATCGCGTCGTCGGTGGGCGTCGGTCTGCTGGCGCCGGTTGCGTCGCTCTTCCTGAACAACGGCACGGTTCCACGCTGGGCGTTCATCGCCGCCGTCGCCATCCCGGGCGTCGCGAGCGGCCTCATCGGCGCGTGGATCGGGCTCGCGGTGCAGCGCGAGCACACGCGGGCGCGCCTCGCCGACGGGCGCCGGTGCTGGGGGTGCGGGTACGAACTCGCAGGGCTGAGCGACGCGGGCACGTGCCCCGAGTGCGGGCGCGCGTTCACGATCGCCGACCTGCGGGCACGCTGGGGCATGATCCATACCGAGGGCTGAGCCGCCCGGGCGACGTGTCGTCAGCGCGTGGCGATCTCGAACTCGTCGTGCGGGAGCCAGCGCGATCCCACGGGGAGTATCTCGCGCCGTCCGGCGGGCGCCATGCCGCAGGAGAGCGCGACGCGCCGGCTCTCGGCGTTGTCGGGGGAGATCATCGCGCGCACCCGGCGCAGCCCCAGCCCGCGGGGCAGGTCGCGCAGCGCGTGGGCCAGCAGCGCGTGCAGCCCCTCGCCCGCGAAGCCGCGCCCGAGTTGGTCGGCGGCGAGCCACCAACTCGCGTCGGCCTCGAAGCGAAGCCCACGCTCGATCGAATGGAGATTGAAGCAGCCGACGAGTCGGCCGTCGTCGAGGAACGCGGCCCGACGCCACGCGGTCGACCGCCGGTCGCCCTCGTCGGCACGCGCGACCTGCCGCGTGAAGAGCGCCTCGTCGCTCTCGCCAGGCCTGTGCAACGCGGCGAACTGCGCCAGGTGTTCGCGGCTCTCGCGGATCACGCGCAGAAACTCGGCACGATCGCCCTCACGCAGCGGCCTCAGCAGCAGACGCTCGGTACGCTCGTGCCCCCGGGCGTGCACCTCGACCGGCCCCCGCAGCGCGATCGGCGTCGCCGGTCCGGGCTGGTGGGGCTGCGCACCCTGAGCCGTAACTGCGTCCTGCGCGCGATGGTCTGTCTGTGTGGGCACGGGCGACCTCCCGACTCGGCCTGCGACAGGCCGCCGGGTGTTCTATCGGACGCTTTCCACGTCCGCTTCAGGGGCCCTGAGCCGGGGGGCCGAGGCCGACGGCGCCAAGCCCGGCGGGGGCTGCAAGAGTCCGTCCCGGGTTACACGCAGTTGGTCGGTCTCCAGCAGGTAGTTGAGCACCGCGATGCGCAGGTTCGTGCGGGCGCGGTCCCGCTGGTTCTCCGCGGCGAGCAGCGCGTTCTCCGCGTCGACCACGCGCTGCGCGTCGACCAGGTCGGCCCGGAGTTCGAGCCCGCGCCGGCGCTTGCGGTTGATCTCGATCTGCTGATCGGCGAGCGTGAGTTGGAAGCGTGCCAGGTCGACCCGGCGCAGCGCCGATCGCACGCTGACGACGACGTCGTCGCGGGCGCGGTCGTAGTCCCGGGCCGCCCGCTCCAGGTCGATGATCGCCGCGCGGAGCCGCAGACGCTCCTGCTCGCGGTCGAGCGGGAGCCCGAGCGTCGCGGAGAGTTCGTAGCGGGCGTCGTCGGACGAGAAATCCACCCCGCCCACGCGGTCGTCGTCGTCCGTCGGCAGCGTGACCGACCCGCCCAGTCGCAGGTCGGGCAGGAGCGCGTTGCGCGCGTTGGCCACGGACCGACGACGATCGTCGAGCCGGTCGCGCGTGTTCTGCAGGTCCAGCCGGTACTCCAGGGCGAGGTGCGCAGCCTCGTCCAGGTCGATCTCGGGCTCGGGCAGTTCCAGCGTGTCGGCGGCGAGGGCGATCCGCCGATCGGTCGAGAACCCCAGGCGGATCTTGAACCGCTCCAGCCCCAGCACGTACGACTCGCGCAGCGACGCCAGCGACGCCTCCGCGGAGAGCACCTCGTTGTCCGCGATGCCCTTCTCGAAGGCCTCGACGCGTCCCGCCCCGACACGGGCCGCCACGCGCCGGGCGTTGAGGCGCAGACTCTCCAGTTGACGCTCCTGGTTGGCGATCGCCGCCCGCGTGTTCTGCAGTTCGAAGTAGTCCGTCGCGATGTCGAGCAGGTACGCGCGCCGGAATCGCTCGAACTCGCGGGCGGCATACACCAGGTCGCGCTCACGCTGGATCAGTTCCTCCCGCGCCACCTCGCCCGCCCCGCGCAGCAGCGGCACGTCCCCCCGCAGCACGAGCGCCGACGACTGGCGGTACCGCCCCCCCGCCGTCTCGCGGAGTTGTTCGGTCGCGTCCCAGAGCCACGCCGCCTCGACCGAGCCGCCCGAGGGCAGACGCTGCGTCGCGCGGAGCGTGTTGATGACCGAGAGCGCATGGTCGAAGCGCCCGTCGTCGCCCCCGCCGGCCAGCCGCACCGACGTGTCGTTGAAAAGACGCGGCCCCCACAGATGACGCTCGATGAGCAGGGAGATCGCCGCGAGGATGTACCGCTCCTGGGCGCTCAGAAACTCGCGCCCCGTCTGCTGCGACGCGCGCAAGGCGTCGGCCAGCGACACCAGTTCCGCGCCCTGGTCCTCGCGGGCGGCGTACGCCCGCAGGCGCTGCCCCACGTCGCGGGACTCATCCGCCGCCACGAACGTCAGTTCGTCCGACTCGGGATTGGTCGTCGGGGGCGACTTCGGGTTCGCCTGGCGCAATCCGTCGAGCCGTTGCGAGATCGGGCGGGGCGCCTCGGGGAGCGTCCGCACGCTGTCGGACGTCCGCCGGGTCAGGCGCGAGATCTGGTCGTCGACCGACATCGGACCGCGGGCGCACCCCGTGAGGATGAGAGCGCCCGCCAACGCCGTGGCGGCGGCTGTTCGCAGAACGGACGAGATTTGGGGGGAATCCGGATGGGTCATGCAGAGTGGCCGAGCAAATTCCGGGGGTTGATGACAGCAGTTCTACCGAACATTCTATGAACTCTTGTTGCAGAAACGTCTGAGCCTACCTATTGTTGCCCCCTTCACGGATGGAGGTACGAGAGCGCTGGTCGGGCGCACATATTCGGAATCCGTTCGGGAGTACCGGGCCGCATGCCTTCCATCACCCATGACGGGCGGAGTTTTCTGATCGAGGGACGCCGCGTGTGGCTGGTCTCGGGGCGGGTGGCGTACGCCCGTCACGCGCGCGAGACCTGGGCGGAGCGTATCCAGGCCGCGAAGGCGATGGGGTTCAACACGATCGAGACGCCGGTGGTGTGGAGCCGGCACGAGCCGCGTCCCGGGAAGTTCTCGTTCACGGGTGATGCGGACCTGCGTCATTTCGTGGACCTCGCGGGCAAGGCGGGGATGTACTGCATCCTCGGGATGGGCCCGTACATCGGCGGCGGGTGGGATTTCGGCGGGCTGCCGGCGTGGATGCGGGGCGCCGCGGGACTGCGGACGAACCAGGCCGCGTTTCTCGAAGCCTGCTCGCGGTACATCACGGCGGTGGCCGAGCAGGTGAAGGGCTGGCAGGTGACGGCCCCCGGCGGCGGCGGGCCGATCGTGCTCGTGCAGTGCGAGAACGAGTGGACGTGCGGGCACGACCAGGCCGGGGCGGCGTACCTGGGCGAACTGACGCGGTACATCCGCGAGGCCGGGCTCAGCGTCCCGATCATCAACGCGAACAACCTGTGGGTGAGCGTCGAGGGCCAGGTCGACGGCTGGGCGTCGGAGGGCCCGATGCTGGGGACGATGCGCCAGTTGGCGTCGGTGCGTCCCGGCCAGCCCCGGGTGGTGATCGATTTCGCGACCGGACGCCCGTCGTGCTGGGGTCGCCCCGGCGTCCGCGAGCCGTCGTCGAGCGTGCTGCGTCGCCTGGCGGAGATCTGCGTCGGCGGCGGGCAGTTCAACGTGACCACGCTCTGCGCAGGGACGAACTTCGGGTTCGGGGGCGGTCGCCTTGGCGACGCGCCCGACGCCTACGCGGCGGCGAGCGCCGACGCGGGGTCGCTCATCGACGAGGCCGGACGCCCCGCGGGCGCGTACCCCGCGGTGCGGCGCATCGCGCACTTCGCATCGCGGTTCGGGCGGGTGCTGTCGAACCTGGACCCGTCATACCTGCCCGTGACGGGCGAGCCGGGCGGGGGCACGTGCGCGGTCGTGCACGCGACGGGGACGCAGGGCGGGGTGGCGTTCGTGTTCGGCGATGAGCCCGGCGTGTCCAAGCCGCGCCTGCGCGAGGTCACGCTCCTGCTGCCCGACGGAACGACGCTCCCCGTGCCGGTGATGTCCGACTCGGTGGCCTGGTGCCTGTTCGGGGTGAACATCAGCCCGCGGGCGCGCCTTGATTCGACCAGCCTGAGCGCGCTGGGGAGCGTCGGGCAGGTGCTGGTGCTCTTCGGCCCGGCGGGGGCGCGCGGGGCGGCGACCATCAACGGCTCGCCCCTCGACGTGCCCGTGCCCGGCGAGGACGATCCGCCCACGATCGTCGAGCACGACGGGCTCACCCTCGTGGTGGTAAACGAGGCGCAGGCCGACGCGACGGAACTGCGCGACGACGGCGTGCTGCTCCCGCGCAGCGCGACGCGCCCCGCGCCCAAGACCAAGGGCGGCAAGCGACGCCCGGGGCACGAGGACGGACGCGAGTTCATCGGCGCCGACGGCGTGCGCCGCACGCTCTCGGAACCCGGCGTCAAGGGACCGACGCGCGCCGGTCGCATCACGCTCTCGCCCTGGGGCGAGGCGCGGATCTCCGACTACGTCGACGGCACGAGCGCGCGGTACGCGTCGATCCCCGCGCTGGGAGACCTCGGAACCCTCGGCTGCCCGAGCGGGTACGGGTGGTACCGCATCACCTGGAGCGAGGCGCGGGCCCGCCGGGCCACGGCCGCCTTCCCGCACGCGGGCGACCGCCTGCACGTCTTTGCCGACGGCAAGCCCGTGGGTCTGGTCGGCCAGGGCCCTGGCGCGGACGCGCGTCTCACGCTGGGGCTGCGCCGCGGGGCGCAGACGCTCGTCGTGCTCGCCGACAACCTCGGGCGATTCTCCGAGGGCATGCAGTTGGGCGAGGGCAAGGGGCTCATCGGCCCGGTGTACGAGGTCGCGCCCCTGCGCGTGGGCGCGCCGAGCGTGGAGCCCGGGGTGCCGATGGAGGTTCTGCGGTTCCGCTCGCCCGCGTGGGAGGTCAGCGAAGGCGACGTGACGAGCCCGGACCGCATCACCTGGCGCCTCGCGCACCGGCGGAAGACCGACGTGCTCATGACCATCGCCCACCCGCAGCAGAGCGCCCTGCTGCTCCTCAACAACGTGGGCATCGCGTTCCTCGACGCCTCGGGCCCGACGCAGGTGGTCATCCCCGCGGACAAACTCGCCAAGGGCACCGCCCTGGTGCAGATCGCGCCCGTCGCGCACGGCATGAGCGACGCCGAGCGGCGCGTGCTGACGGGCGGGGTCAGGTTCGAGGAGTGCGTGGGCACGCTCTTCGACGACGCCGAGGTCGCCTTCGCGAAGTGGGAGCCGGCCGAGTCGGTGGCCTTCGGCGCCGGCAAGGGCGGCGGGCGCGGGGCGCCCTGCTGGTGGCGGTCGACGTTCCGTGCGTCGCCCGCGGACGGGCCGGTCGTGCTCGAGCCGGCGGGGATGACCAAGGGGCAGGTGTACGTGAACGGGCGGCACCTCTGCCGGTACTTCGTGGGCGTGCCCGGGGGCGGGCGCGTCGCGGGGCAGGAGTCGTACGTGATCCCCGCGTCGTGGCTGGCGTCGGGAGACACGCCCAACGAACTGCTGCTGTTCGACGAGCACGGCGCCTCGCCCTCGAAGGTGCACGTGGGCCGATAGGAAGTTCACGGAGGGCGCATGGCACGGGCGAAGCCGGCGGAGAAGCGTGCGGCGGGCGGGCACCTGTGGCAGGAAGCCTCGCACGTCGCGCAGCGCGCTCACCGTTTCCAGGTCCGCAAGGACGGACGCACGCCCTACGCGTCGCACGTCGCGCGCGTCGCGCTCACCCTCGCCGCGGTCTTCGAGTGCACCGACGAGGTCGTGCTCGCGGCGGCGCTCCTGCACGACACCATCGAGGACACAACCACGGACTACGAGGACATCGCCGACCGCTTCGGCGCCGACGTCGCGCAGATCGTGGCGAACCTCACGCACAACGCCGCCCTGCCCGAGGACGAACGCGACGCGGAGTACGACGCGCGCCTGCGGGCCTCGTGCTGGCGCACGAAACTGGTGAAACTCGCCGACGCCTACGACAACACCTCGGACATCGAGACCTACCCCCACGCCGACCGCGACCGCCAGCTGGCGCGGATGCGGGCCAAGGCCCTGCGGGCGCTGGCCATCGCCGAGCCCGAGGCGACGTCGCACCCGGTGGTGGCGCGGGGCGCGGCCCTTCTGCGGTCGAAACTGGGATTGCAGGCCAAGACGGGATTGCGGGCGAATCCCGCCCCGCGATCACGCGGCGGGCGGTGAGGGTATCGCCGGCTACGGGGTGCGAAGGCGTGCGCGGACGAGGTCCTGCAGGCGCTGCACGAGCGAATCTCGCGTGCGACGCTCGGCGGCCAACTGCCCTTCCAACTGACGACGCCGGTTCGGGTCGTTCTGCGCTCGCAGCGCCTGCTCGCCCCGGCGGATGCGCAGCGTGAACTCCTCGATCTGGCGACGCAGCCCCACGATGTGCGGGTCGTCGTCGCCCGCGCCGACGAGGAGAAACCGCGGATCGGGCTCGAACGCACGCCGACCGGACCCGCCGGGCACGATCGGGCGCTCGGGGAGTTCCTTCTCATCGAGCGACCGACGCTCGGTGCGACGGGCCATGAGGGCGAAGCGTTCGGGCGAGAGCCCGGTGGCCAGTTCGGTCGGCGCGGGCTCGCCCCGGGCGCGACGCTGCCCCCGGACCTCCCACGCGGCGCCCAGGATCCAGTCGTCCGGGTCGGCGGCGTTGCGCAGTTCGGCGAAGTGCCCCAGACGCAGCGTCACCACGCGGACCTCGCCCTGACGCAGCACCTCGACGGTCACTTCGTCGCCGGGGTCGTGCGAGAGGATGACGGCCCGCGCGTCGTTGTTCACGCGCACGGGAATCGAATCCATCGCGCGGATGACGTCCCCCGCGCGAAGTTGGCGGGCGGCGTCGAACCCTCCGACGGTCCCCGAGAGTTCCACCCCGTCGGGCCCGGCCAGCCCGGAGAACGAGACGCCCATCGCCCCCCGGGGCTCGGCCCGGAAGCGGGCGAAGGCCAGCGCGTCAAGACGCGACCGCTGCTCGGGCGAGAGCGACGCGGACTGCAGGGCCGTTTCGAGCACGCTGAGCGTGGCGGCCGGGTCGCCGGCGAGGGTGTTCGCCGCGGCGTCGCGCGTAGGCAGGTCGTCGGAATCGAGATCGGCGACGAGGGCCGCGATGCGGTCGGCGGTGCGGGCGGAGGCCTCGAACGGGTTGACCGCCGGGCGCGGGAGCATCGGGGGCGGGATCGCCCCGGCGTGGGCGATGCCCCACGCGACGAGTGCGAGCAAGGCGGCAAGGCGGCTCGGCACGACGGACCCTCCCGGTGCGGGAAGCGTAGCCCTATTCCAGGTTCTGCGCCTGCTCCTTGATCCGGTCGATCGCGCCCTTGATCTCCACCGTCGCCCGCGAGATGGCGGCGTCGGGGCTCTTGCTCGCGATGGTGTTCGCCTCGCGGAGCATCTCCTGGGCCAGGAAGTCCAGCGTGCGCCCGATCGGACGGGCGTCGCCGGCACGCAGCAGCTCGCGGAACTGGTCGAGGTGGGCGGAGAGACGTTTGATCTCCTCGGCGATGTCCGTGCGCTCCGCGTAGACGGCGATCTCGCGGATCAGGTCCGCCGGCTGGAGCGCCACGCCCGCGTCCTTCACGAGCGTGTCGATCCGCTGGCGCAGACGCGTCTCGTAGTCGGCAATCACGCCCGGCGCCCGGGCCCCGACGATCCCCAGGCGGTCGGCGATCAGGTCCAGGTGCGACCCGATGTCCGCCGCGAGCACCTGCCCCTCGCGGGCACGCATCTCGAGCAGGCGCTCGCACGCGCGGTCGAGCAGCGGGAGGAACGCCGCCCGCGCCCGGGCGAGCAGGGTTTCCTCGCCCGCGGGGGGCTGCAGGACTCCCGGGAGCGTGAGGAGCGCGCCCAGATCGGGCGACGCCCCGACGGGCATGATCGCGCGGACCTGCTCGACGTAGCGGGCGAGCGCGCGCGTGTTGATCTCGTACGCGGCCTGCTCGGACGCGTCGGTGCACCGGGCGTTCAGCGTCACCGTGCCACGGGCGATGCGCTCGCGCAGACGCGACTCGAACTCGGCCTCGAGCCCCTGGAGGGCGTCGGGCAGGCGGATCGTGGCCTTGAAGTACTTGTTGTTGAGGGAGCGGACTTCGAGGAAGTAGTGGACGCCGTCGATGGACGAGGAGGCGTCGCCGTACCCGGTCATGCTGCGGACCACGCGGACCTCCGGTTGGTGAGGGCTTGGGGACTCAGGGGGTGGGCGTGTCGCCCCCGCCGGTCGCAGGGGCCGCGGGCGTAGCGGGCGTGGCGGGCACGGGCGTGGCGGGCGCGGTGCCCGGCGGTGCCGCGGGGAACGCCTGCTGCGTGGTGTCGGTCGGGCGCTGGGCCTTGATGAGCCCCTTGGCGGCGTAGTTCAGCGTGATCGCAAGCCCCAGGTACGAGATGAACATGATCATCGTGAAGACGGTGAGGGCGTCACCGGTCTTGGCACCGAAGGCCGTCTGCCCGGAGCCAGCCCCCGCCCCGCCGAACGCGCCGGCCAGCCCGCCGCCCTGGGGCTTCTGGATCAGGATCGTCAGGACCAGCATCACGGAGATGATGAGGAACACCACCGCGAGTACGGCGAAGACCCACCATGACCAGCCAAGCGTGAGAATCGGGGACATGCAGAGCCCTTGCGAGGAGAGGAATCGGGAAGATTGGCCCGGGAACTCGGACCCGGGGCAGGGGTGAAGGGTAGGTCGGTGAACGGGCGGGGTCGAAGACCCAGCCCGCGCAGTCAGCACGAACGGCGCAGCCACTCAATCCGCGGTGGGCCACAGCCGGAATGCCTTGTCTGAAATGGCTTTGCGGGTACCATTCGTACGGAGACGTTCCCACAGGAGACGAGAGATGCGATCCATGCTGTGTGCGGCCGGGGTGCTGTGCGTCGGGGCGACGATCGCGCAGGCCGATGTGGTGTATTCGGACGGTACCTTTACCCCCTCAACGTGGGGGTTCGAGACGGTGATCGTCGGCTCGGGCAGTTCGGCGGCGTCCCAGTCGAACACGGGAAATCCAGGGTTTGCCCGGAGGCTCGACAACTCGGTGGGAGGGTTCTCGACGGTCTGGGGCCTGAGCCGCTTCGGGACGAACCAGGCCACTCGATACGAGCCCGTGAACCAGGGGGCGATCCTGTCGGTGGACTTTGCGATCGACCATCGGTTTGTCTCGGGCACGGCCGAGGATGGGCAGATCATCCGGCTGGGGGCGAAGCAGGGATCGTTTGTGTACGCCGCCGGGTTCGCGTTGACGGGAACCTCGGACGCCTGGGGCTCGACGTCGTTCCTCGGGATGACCGCGGCGGACTTCGTGGCCCTGAACGGCGGCGGCTCGATCAACTTCTCCGCCACTGCCGAACCCATCCGGTTCGGGTTCGTCGTGGGGAACACGGCGTCGGGTGCGAACGGCACGACGGCGATCGTGGACTACGACAACTTCCTGGTGCGGGTCGTCCCCGTGCCCGCCCCGGGGGCGGCGGGTTGCCTGCTGGGCGGGCTGGGGATGATGGGGGTGCTGGCCCGGCGTCGCCGGTAAGGCGTCACGCGGCCTGACCTTGGCGCATCCGAGAGTTCGTGCGATGACCCGCACCGGAGGTTCCGACGCGGGCATCCGTTGCTCGGGCGGTGGCGAACCCCTGTCGGCGAGATCGATACCCTTGGAGCGCCCGGACGAATCGGGCATGGAGGCGGCGGCATGAAACCCGGCCTGCTGGCGGCGTTGTTCGTGGTGTCCGCGGTCGCGACGGCGCTGCTGGTCTGGGCGGGCGTGCAGCCCGGGAAGGCACCCATGAAGACGGCGGACGTGGTCGAGGTGGGGAAGGTGCGCTATTCCAAGTCCGGGTACGACATCACCCGGCTCGACGCCGCGGCGATCGAACGGCTGGCGGCCGGGCTCACCGACGAGGAACGCACGATCCTGCTGCGCAAGGGCACCGAGCCGGCGTTCTGCGGGAATCTGCTCGACAACAAGAAGGACGGGGTGTACTGCTGCCGCCTGTGCGGGCTGCCCCTGTTCAGTTCCGAGGCCAAGTTCAACAGCGGCACCGGCTGGCCCAGTTTCTTCACGAGCGTTGACCCCGCGCACGTGGGCAAGGTCGAGGACCGCTCGTACGGCATGGTGCGGACTGAGATCGTGTGCACGCGCTGCAACGGGCACCTGGGGCACGTGTTCGACGACGGCCCCCGCCCCACGGGGCGGCGGTACTGCCTCAACAGCGCCTCGCTCACGTTTTATGAGAAGGGCGCGGAGCGTCCCGCGGCGTCGATGCCCGTAAAGACGGCGACGGCGTACTTCGCGGGCGGGTGCTTCTGGGGCGTCGAGGACCGCTTCCAGCAGATCCCCGGCGTGCTCGACGCCGTGAGCGGGTACATGGGCGGGACGGTGACGAACCCGACGTACAGGCAGGTGTGCACGGGTGAGACGGGGCACGCCGAGACGGTGAAAGTTGTCTTTGATCCCGCGCGGGTCTCGTACGGGCAGTTGCTGGAGTTCTTCTTCCGCGTGCACGACCCCTCGCAGGTGAACCGCCAGGGCCCGGACGTGGGCACGCAGTACCGCTCGGCGATCTTCACCACCGACGCGGCCCAGTCGGACGAGGCGCGCGCGTTCATCGAGGCCCAGCGGAAGACGACGCGGTTCGTGCTGCGGGGGATCGCGACGCAGGTGGTGCCGGCGGCCGAGGCGGGGGCCTTCTACGAGGCCGAGGAATATCACCAGGACTACCACCGCAAGCACGGCGGGTCGTGCGCGATGCCCGAACTGCCCTGACGGGTGGCCCCGACGGGTGACGCAACCTTGAGGGCGGGCGGCTGGTAGAGTCGTGCCCGGGAGGTGCGCGATGGTGCGGAACAGAGTGTGGCTGGCGTGGTTCGTGGCGGCGGTGGCGCTGGCGCTCGGGGGTGTGGCGCGCGGGCAGTTGACGCAGCACGCCGGGCCGATGGGGCAGATCGTCCCGGCCCGGAGCGTGCCGGAGTACGCCACGCTGCTGGGGCTGAGCGACGCCCAGCGCGACACGCTGCGGGCGCTGCACGAGGCGTACCGCCTTGAGTACCAGCGGGCGAAACGCGACGGGGAAAAGGCCTATCAGAGCGCCTGGAACGAGATGATGGAGGGAGACGCCACCGAAGCGGACGCCAATCGCGCCGTGCTGGATTTCACGCGCCGGGTGGAGCGTGCCGAGCGGGCGTTCTTCGACGACCTGCGGGCGATCCTGACGCCCGAGCAGGGCACGCGGTTCCCGAAGGTGGAGCGTGCGCGCCGGCGGGACCTGGGGCTCCGGTTCGCCTTCGCGTCGGGGGCGAATGTCGATCTGCTCGCGCTGTGCAAGGATCGTTCGGTGGCGCGCGAGGGCGCCGTGGGCGAGGTGCTGGACCGGTGGGAAGAGGACCTCGACCGGGCGCTGCAGGCACGCGAAGCAACCCTGAAGCGGGTCTTCGAACGGGCGATGCAGACGCCCGACATCGATGAGAACCCGGCGCTGATGCAGGAACTCGTCGGCGACCTGTTCCGCGACGGCTTCCGCGTGCGCGACGTCAACCGGCGGCACGTCCGCGAGATCGCCGGGCTGCTCCCCGAGGACGCAGGGCGGGCGCTGGAGCGCGAGTTCCGCACACGGAGTTTCCCGACCATCTACAAGGACCCGGGAATCGCCCGGCGGGCCAAGGCGGCGAAGGAGTCCGGCACCCTGACGCCCGAGACGGTCGAGGCGATCGACCGCCTGGCGGCGGCGTACGCGCGGGACGTGGTGCCGCTGAACGATCGCCTGTCGGCGCTCATGGAGGAGCGCGAGGAAGAGTCGACGCGCCGGTTCATGGAAATCATGGAGGAGTCGTGGAACCCGCCCCAGAAGGGGGCGTTCGTGGAGGCGTGGCGAGCCCGCCACGACCTCGACGAGCGGACGTTCAAGCGCCTGGCGGAACTCACGGGGGAGACGGTCCGGCAGAACGACGAGAATCAGGAAGGCCCTCTGGCGTGGCACCAGGTCGCGTCGCTGATGGAAGGGATGGACAACGACCGCCTCGAAGAGGACGAGGAGCCCGGCGAGGGCAACGAGGGCACGCCCCGCTGAGCCCGGGCGGTATGCTTGAGCGACGGGCACGAACGTCGTGGGGGCACGGCGCGGGGGCGCATGGAACAGAGCGACGGGAACATCGGGGGTGCGCTGGCCGGGGAGTTGCTGCGTGCGGCGGCGGGGGATATCGCCCTCGACGCGGTGCGTGAGATGTTGGCGTCATGCCCGGATGTGGTGTCCCGGGGCGGGGCGCAGGCCACCGAGCGTTGGCGCGAGGCGTTGGGCGCCCGCGTCACGGACCTTGCCGACGCGCTGAGCGCCGGTCGCCCGGCGATGTTCACCGGGCAGGTCGCGTGGGCGCGGGCGGCGTACACCGCGCGGGGCGTCGCGCCCGACGACCTGGCCCGATCGCTGGACGCCCTGGCGCGGGTGATCCCCCGTCACGTGCCCGAGGAGGATCGCGAACTCGTGCTCGGGTACCTGCGACGGGCCCGGGGCGAGGCGGCGGACGCGAACGGGCCGCCCCCCGTGCTGCGCGCGGCGGCGGGGCTCGAGCGCGTGGCGGGCGAGTACCTGCTCGCCCTGCTGGAGGGAGACCGGGCGCGGGCGTGGGGGATCATCGAGGCGGCGACGGCGCGGGGCGTCGGGCTCGCGTCGCTCTACACGGGCGTGCTGACCCCGGCGCTCCAGGAGGTCGGGCGGATGTGGCAACTGGGCGAGGTGAACGTCGCCGAGGAGCACTTCGCCACGGCGACCACGCTGATCGTGATGTCGCGGGCGGCCGCCGTCTCGCCGCGGGCGCCGTCGAACGGCCTCACGGTCGCGTGCGCGTGCGTCGCGGGGAACTACCACGAGGTGGGCCCGCGGATGGTGAGCGACCTGCTCGAAGTCGACGGCTGGCGGGTGATCTACCTCGGGGCGAACATCCCCGCGGACGACTTCTCGCTCGCGTGCGAGGACTTCCGCGCGGACGTGGCCGTGCTTTCGGCGGCCATCCCCGCGCACGTGCGCGCGGTGCGTGAGGGGATCGCGGTGTTGCGCGGGCGGCCCGCGACCAAGGGCGTGCGCGTGCTCGTCGGAGGCAGGCCCTTCGACGAGCACCCGGACCTGTGGCGCGAGGTGGGCGCGGACGGGCACGCCGGCGACCCCGAGGCAGGGGTGCGCGAGGCGCGACGTCTGGCGGGCTGAGGGCGTACCGAGCGCGGCCAGCGGGAGATCAGTGGGCCTGTTCAGCCGCTCGTCACGGGATTTTTTGCCCGCACGTGCCGCAGAACTTGGCGGTGGGCCCGGCCTCGGTGCCGCAGTTGGTGCAGCAGCGCTTCGCGCCCGGCGCTGGCGTGCCGCACTGCCCGCAGAACTTGCCGGAGATCTCGGCCCCGCAGTTGGAGCAGGAGACGCCCAGGGCCTTCTTGCCCCCGCCGTCCTGCGTGATGTCCATGTCGGAGATCATGTCGGTGGTGAAGGCCTTGCGCTGCATCCAGTGGGTGCGGGCCTGGTTCTGGGCGGCGGCAAGTTCGTGGTCCAGGTTCGGGGCGCAGCGCTGGCAGAGGTTGCGGCTGTCGTTCCAGCAGGCGGCCTCGCAGACCCAGTGCCCGCAGCGCTTGCAGAGTTTGAACTGCTGCTTGGCCTGCTCGACGGAGTCGCGGAGGGCTTCGTCGCGTTCCTTGCCGCGCATGAGGTTCTTGCCCTGGTCGGCGGCGCTGCTGGCGCTGGAGGCGGAGGAGAAGAAACTGCTGGCGGCGCGGAGCATGGAGCCGGCGACGCCGAACTTGCTGGGCTTGAACTGGGACATGCACCCGCCGCCGCACATGTCGCAGTAGAACTCGAACTGGTAGCCGGCGTCGGTAGAGCAGTCGCGGTAGTTGTTCGTGAACTGGATCAGGCTGGCCATGGCGGGCTCCTTCGGGCTGGCAGAAGCATACCCGGATCGGGCGGAAGTACCAAGGGCCTTTGCCCGGGGCGGTTACGGGCTCGGGGCTCGTCCGAGTACGCGCAGGATGCGGGGGACGGCGTCCTTCAGGAGCGTGTTCATGGCGCGTTCGTAGGCATCGCGACAGTTGATGAGCGGGCCTTGGGACGAGCGGGCCGCCCCTTCGCCGCTCGCGGTGATGCGCTCCTCGACCCCCGGGGCGAGCACGGTGAACTCGATCGTCAGGTTGGCGATGACCTCGCCGACGGCCCGACGGAGGTGGGTGGAAGAGTCCATCCGGGTGATGGCCGCCCGGACGGCCCGGGAGCCCTCGGGGGCGGTGTCCGCCTCGCGCGTGTTCACCCCGGCGGACCGGAGTTCGGCCCCCAGAGCGTCGCGGGTCCACTCGTCCACGGGGAACGCGGCGAAGATGTCCGCCTGCTTCACGCCCGAGCGGTGGACGATCTCGCCGATCACACGCTTGCGACCGGCCTTCCGCGCCGGGGCGCCGGCTTCGATGGTCGGGAGGACGATCACCGGCTCCGAGCGCGGGTCGTGCATGGCCTTGGGCGGGATGTACCGAAGTCCGACGGACTTGTCCTGCCCCTTGCAGCCGGGTATCAGCAGGGCGAACGGGAGTACGACGAGGATCGCGAGGGCGATGGTCGCGTGGCGCATGGGGCGGACTCCGTGGAATAAGTGTACGACGGCACGGCACTGGCGCGGGATACGCTGGGGGCGGTGATCGTGCTGCTCAATGACGAGTTGGTGGACGTGGAGGCGGCGCGCATCAGCCCGCTCGACCGCGGGTTCCTCTTCGGGGACGGCGTCTACGAAGGCCTGCGCGCGTTCGACGGGCACATCGTCGCCCTCGGGCTCCACGAGGCTCGCCTGCGCGCCGGGCTCGCCGAGACGCGCATCCCCTGGGACGCACGCCTGCTGGGCGAAGTCTGCACGCGCGTGCTGGCGGCCAACGCCCTGCGCGATGCGTTCATCTACGTGCAGATCACCCGGGGCGTCCCCCTGCCCGGGCACCCGGTGCGGACACGCGTGCCCGCAGGGGTGCTGCGCCCCACGGTGTTCGTGTACGCCGTGCCCACCCCGGGGCTGGGGGCGTACGCCCAGGTGCCGACGAAATCGTGCGCCACAACGCGCGACACGCGCTGGCTGCGCGGACGGGTGAAGTCGATCTCGCTCATCGGCAGCGTGCTCGCGGGGTACGAGGCCCAGGAGGCGGGCGCCGAGGACGCGATCCTGGTGCGGGAGATGCCCGGCGGAAGGCACGCCGCGGCGGAATCGACGTCGGCGAACCTCATCGTGGTGGTGCCGCGGGACGGACGCGACATGGCGCTGACGCCGCCCCTGGACGACGCGCCGATCTTGGCGGGCGTGACGCGGGACGTGCTGCTGGCGCGGGGGAAGGCGAGCGGGGTCGAGGTGCGCGAGGGGCTGGTCTCGCGCGAGGACCTGCGCGGGGCGCGCGAGGTGATGCTCTGCGGCACGCTCACGATGGTGACGGCGGTGACGCGCCTGGACGGCGCGCCCGTGGGCGATGGGCACGCAGGGCCCGTGGCGCGGGCGCTGCTGCGGACCCTGTGCGACGCGATCCGGGAGGGTGTGTGATGGCGCGAGGGCCAGGGAGCCGGGGGCGGGCGATCTGCGCGACATGCGTGCTGGGCGTGGCCTTCGCGATGCCGACGGTGCCGCTGCCCGGGTGCGGCGCGGCGCCGCCGATCGCCGAGCCCTTCGCGCGCGATCGCACCGGGGCGACGGGTCGGGCCCTGCAGAACGCGCTGGCGTCGCAGGAATCGGCGGGGCTGGGCCTGCTCGACGCGCTGGATCGCCTGCGGGCCGAGGAGATCGCCACCCTCACGCCGAACGCGGCGTACGACCGGGCGCGGCGCTCGCTGCTGCGCGCCGACTCGCGGATCGCGAGCGCGTCGACGACGATGGGGCTGGCGGATGCCCGCGTCGCGGACCTGCTGGAGCAGTGGCGGGCCGAGCGCCGGTTGTACAGGGATCGCGCGCTCCGCGAGGACGCGGACGCGCGTCTCGCGACGACGCGACAGGCCATCGACGACGCGCAGCGGGCGCTGCGTCGCTCGCTCGAGACGCTCGCCCCCGTGCGGGCGGAACTCGCCGACGCCACGCTCTACCTGAAGCACGCACGCGACGGCGGGGAGGTCCGGCCCGCGCCGGTCTCTGCCGAAGGGGCGGCCCGTCACGAGGCGGCCCGGGCGGCCCTCCGCGAGGCGCTCGCGGCAAGCCGCGGCGCCGTCGAGCATGTGCAGGTCACGCTGGGGCGAGCGCCCACGCGCCGAACCGGCGGCTGAGCACCCGGCTTCGATACGCGAAGATGCGCTCGACCTCGGGGCGGACGAAGAAGCGCTCGACGAGAGGGCCCCCGTGGTGCGCGTAGCGCACGCGGTCGGTGCAGCGCGTGCCCGCGGGCGTGCGCTCGAAGGTGTGCTCGTGCACCCACAGGGCGTAGGGCCCCTTGAGTTGCTCATCGACGAACCGGTAGGGCGGCTCCCAGGCACTGATCCGCGTCCGCCAGCGCACGGGCACGCCCCGCAGGCGGATGCTGTAGTCGATGAGCGCGCCCACACGCATCTCGATCGGCAGCGGGGTCAGGATGCGGAACCGCAGCGAGGGGGGCGTGATGGCGTCGAGGTTCGCCGCGTCGGCGAAGAACGGGAAGATCTCCTCGGGCGCGTAGGGCAGGTCGAGGGTCGTGACCAGCAGGTGCTCGCGGGGCATGCCGCTGGGTTCGTCCGAGCGACGAGGGTGGATGCGGGTCGGGGCTCCGCGCCCGGCGATCACGTCCGGTATCATGGCACGCGGGAGGTGCCGGATGCGAAGCGTGGCGTGCCTGATCGCGGGGGTGCTGGCGGCGGGTGGGGTGGGGGGCGTGGGGGGCGTGGGGGCGATGTCCGGGTGCTCGGGCACGCGGATCGCGCTCAAGGAGAAGATGGGCTACGCGAAGCGCGAGCAACTGGTCGACGCGGTGCAGGACGCCCGCGACGCCCAGGAGGGCGCCAAGACGCAGTTCGCCAGCGCGCTCGACGAGTTCCTGGCGATCACGCGCGTGCCCGCGGGCGAGTGGGAGACGCAGTACCGGGCCATGAGCCGCCAGAACGAGCGGGCCCGCGCGCAGGCGGACACGGTGCGCTCGGAGATCCGCGACGTGGACCGCGTGGCGACGGCGCTCTTCCGCGAGTGGGAGTCGGAACTGAAGCAGTACAGCAGCGAGTCGCTGCGGCGCGAGTCGGAGCGCGACCTCGCCAACACCCGGCGCCAGTACGACCGTCTCTACGGCGCGATGAAGGCGGCCGAGGCCAAGATGGACCCGGTGCTGGCGGCCCTGAACGACCAGGTCCTGTTCCTGAAGCACAAACTGAACGCGGCGGCGATCGCCGGCCTGCAGGGGAACGCCGCCCGGATCGAGGCGGACGTGTCCAGTCTGCTCCGCGAGATGGAGGCGGCCATCGCGGAGAGCAACCGCTTCATCGAGCAGATGCGCAGCGGGACGTCGTGAGGCTCAGCGCCAGTTCGAGGTGTTGAGTTCGCCGCCGAAGTCCGAGCCTTGCAGCCCGCCTCGCGTCCAGCGGTAATAGCCCTGAACGTACACCTGCGCGGGCGCGTACCCACGCCCCGGGATCGGCTCTTCCCAGAGCCCGGGGATGTACGCCATCTGAATAGGAAAGACGTTCATGGGCGTGGCGGGGTTGAAGCCGCGCCCGGCGTCGGCGGTGCGCTTCACGCGGACGGACCCGTCGAAGAAGGCCAGGGGCGCGCGGGCCTCGGGGAAGGCGTAGAAGAGGTTGTAGCGTCCGGTGTGACGGGCGAAGGTCTCGTAGAGGTGGACCTTGTTCGAGGGGAAGTTGACCTCGGTGAGTCGGCGGCGTCCGAACATGCCGTTGATGCGCGCGGGGTTGGTGAACTGGTAGTAGCGGTGCGAGCCGGCCTGGGTCACGCTGCTGTAGCCGGGGGCATCGCCCCGGTCGGGCGTGAAGGCCGCGGGGATGCACTCGTAACTGCTGCTGTAGGGCCAGCGCTTCCCGCGGTCGGTGCCCTGCTCGGGCGCAAGCGGGGCGATCTCGCCCCGGTCGAAGGCGGCGGGGTCGGCCTGCCACGCGCGACGGAGCCTGTCCTCGGGGCAGGAGACCATCGGCTCGGGCAGACGCTGGGCGAGGTAGTCCTGGAGCACGATGTGGTTGTAGAGGATCTGCGGGATCCAGTTCTCGATGAAGGTCATGTCCTCGCGCCCCGCGCGCCGCCGGAGGATGTCAATGGCCTGGGCCGAGGCGCCTTCGAGGTCGTTGCCCCACGGGCCCCGCAGGTCGGCGTACTCGGTGGGCAGGGTCACCCCGCCCCGCCACGAGAAGGTCCAGAGGCGGTCCTGGAAGTTGGCCGCGTAGGTGCCGGTGGCGACGGCGAACTGCTGGAGGTTCGCGGTGCACACCGTGAGCCGCCCGGCCTTTCGCGCCTCGCGGAGCGCGGGGAGCAGCATCGCGACGAGCAGCGCGACGATGGCGATGACCACCAGCAGTTCGATGAGCGTGAAGGCACGCGGGCGAGGGGACGGCATGGGGCAACCCCCGATTCTGCCCGCGCGAGCGGCGGGCCAGATGCCAGCCTACCACGGGGGGCGGCACAAGGCCAGCGGAAATGAACAGCCCCCGGGCGCGAGGCCCGAGGGCTGGGATGGGGGGACCCAAAACCCGAGTGCGATCAGCGCCGACGACGGGACACGAGCAGCCCGCCCACGCCCAGGAGCGCGATCGCGCCCGGCGCCGGGGTGATGGACTTGTCCTTGCTGATGAGGAACGACTGGCCCGGCAGCAGCGTGAAGTCCCACTGGAAGGCCCAGGTGTAGTCGCGCCGGCCCAGGAGCGGGCCGACCGAGCCGTCGAGGTTGTCGACGCTGTTGTTGTCGAGTTTGTTCAGCGTCGACGCGAAGATCCCGACCTCGGAGAAGGTGGGCGAGGGCGTGATGATCGTCTCGGTGGCGATGATGCCCGAGAGGAAGTCGTGCTGGATGACGGCGTTGGGGTTGATCACCTGGACGATGTCGTCGTCGATGTCGCCGTTGAGGTCGAAGTCGCAGTACTGGAAGAACGAGAACGTGCGGGTCTGCCCGCTGAAGTTCGTGATGCGGATCTGCTCGGCGATGTCCGAGCGGAGGTCGCCCGGGAGCGAGCCCTGCAGCGAGAACCGGGTCTCGATCACGAAGTTGTTCGTCGAGCCAAAGAGCGCGGTGAAGGTGTCGTCGCGCGGGTCGAGGATCGACGTGTTCGACGTGGCCGCGGCGATGAGCGGGAGGTCGTTGATGCGCTCCTCGCGCTGCATGCCGTCGACGCGGAACCAGAACCACTGCGAGTACATGTGGTTCGTGCCGTTGATGAACCAGCGGTCCATGCCCGGACGAGCGCTCCCGGGCGTGATGTTGAACTGCGCGGACGAGTTCAGATCATCGATGGTGAACACCTGCGCCTGCGCCGCGCCGGCGCCGATGACCAATGCCGCTATCGCGAAATGAATACGCACGACCATCTCCTCCCGAGGGCTGTCGCCCTCTCTCTCTTTGCCGGCGCTCCCACGCCAGCGTCTTGTCTCTGCCGGGATACTCGCGCGCGGCCGCTCACCTGTCAATACGTGCGGCGCGAAGAACGGGACAACTTGGCGCCGAACGTCGCAAGTGGGCAAGAATGCGGACTTTACAAACCTGCGGCCGACGCGGGGTCCATTCGAACACCGCGGCGCCGATCCGCCTACCGCTCCGCCGGCTTCAGGAGGCGTTCGAGGTAGTGGATGTCCACCCCGCCACGCCGGAAGTCGGTGTTCTCGATGAGCCGCTGGTGCAGCGGGATCACGGTCTTGATCGGCCCGACGGTGAACTCGCGGAGCGCGCGGGCGGCCCGGTCCAGAGCCTCCTGGCGCGTGTCGGCGTGCACGATGAGTTTCGCGATCATCGAGTCGTAGTTCGGCGGGACGACGTACCCCGGCACGACGTGAGAATCCAGCCGCACGCCAGGCCCGCCCGGGGGCTGCCATGTGTCGATGCGTCCGGCGCTGGGGCGGAAGTTCTTGTCGGGGTCCTCGGCGTTGATGCGGCACTCGATCGCGTGCCCGCGGATCTGGACCTGGTCCTGCGTGAAGGGGATCTTCTCGCCCGCGGCGATGCGGATCGACATCTTCACGATGTCGACCCCGGTGATCATCTCCGTCACCGGGTGCTCGACCTGCACTCGCGTGTTGACCTCCAGCATGTAGAAGTCGCCCTTGCCGTCGAGCAGGAACTCGCACGTGGCGGCGCCGGCGTACTTCGCGTTGCGGATCATCGTGGCGGCGGCCTCGCACACCTTGCGGAGGCGCTCGCGGTCCACGCCCGGCGCGGGCGCTTCCTCGATGATCTTCTGATGGCGACGCTGGAGCGAGCAGTCCCGCTCCCACAGGTACACGGCGTTGCCGTGCTTGTCGCCCAGCATCTGGATCTCGACGTGCCGGGCGTGCTCCAGGTACTTCTCGATGAACACGGCCCCGTTGCCGAAGGCGGCCTGAGCCTCCTGGCTCGCGACGCGGAGCATCGAGCGCAAGGTCGCCTCGTTGTGGCAGACCTTCATGCCCCGTCCGCCGCCGCCGGCCGAGGCCTTGATGATCACCGGGTAACCGATCGTCGAGGCGATCTTGACGGCCTCTTCCTCGTCCTCGATGGCGTCCTCGGACCCGGGGAAGACGGGCACGCCCGCGGCCTTGGCGGTCTTCTTGCAGTCGACCTTGTCGCCCAGCATCTGCATGGACTCGGGGGAGGGCCCGATGAACTCGATCTTGCAGTCGCGACAGGCGGCGGAGAAGTCCGGACGCTCGGAGAGGAACCCGTAGCCGGGGTGGATGGCGTCGACGTCGGCGATCTCGGCGGCGGCGATGAGCCGGGCGATGTTGAGGTACGACTCGCGCGCCGGCCCGGGGCCGATGCAGATGGCGCGATCGGCGAGTTTCAGATACGCGGCGTCCTTGTCGGCGGTGCTGTAGACGCACACGGTCTCGACGCCGAGTTCCTGGCAGGCCCGCATGATGCGGAGGGCGATCTCGCCGCGGTTCGCGATGAGGACACGTTTGAACATGAATAGTCCTGAAGTGACGGAGTTCCGAAGTTCCTACGCCGGGCGGATGGCAAAGATCCGCTGCCCGAACTCCACGGCCTGGCCGTTCTTCACCAGGACCTGCTCGATGACGCCGGCCTTCTCGGCCTTGATCTCGTTGAAGACCTTCATGGCCTCGATGAGGCAGACGACGGTGTCGGCGCTGACCTGCTGCCCGACCTTCACGAACGGGGCCGCGTCCGGGTTCGGCGCGAGGTAGCACGTCCCGACCATCGGGCTCTCAATCGCCGGGAGGGCGGCGGCCGGCGCGGCCGGAGCCGCGGCAGCGGGGGCGGCGGCCACCGGGGCGGCGTGCGCGGCGGGCGCGGGGGCGTAGTGCACCACCGGCGCACCGGCGGGCCCGCCCCGCTTGATGCTCACCCCCTGCTTCTCGTCCTTCAGTTCGACCTCCGTCAGGTCGTTGGCGGTCATCAGGGCGACGAGTTCCTTGAGTTTCGCGATGTCGATCATGGGTGTGTTCCGGGTGTGAACGTCAGAGTGTGGACCAGTCCTGGTCGAGCGGGAGGGTGCAGAGGTTCTCGGCGCCGCGGGGCGTGATGAGGTAGTCGTCTTCCAGGCGCACGCCCCCGACGCCGGGAAGATAGATGCCCGGCTCGATGGTGACGACCATGCCGGGCTGGAGGGGCGTGTCGCCCGCCATGTGGGAGAGGCGCGGGTTTTCGTGCCCGTCGAGCCCGATGCCGTGCCCCAGCCCATGCCCGAACTGAGGCCCGTAGCCGTGCCGCGTGATGTAGCCCCGCGCGATGGCGTCGATCTCGCGGGTAGACCGTCCCGGGGCGAGGGCGGCGGCCGCGGCCCGGTGCGCGTCGAGCACGATCTGGTAGATCTCGCGGATCGTCGGGTGCCAGCGGGCCAGCGCGAACGTCCGCGTCATGTCGCTGTGATACCCCTCGACCACCGCGCCCCAGTCGATCAGCAGCGCCTTGCCAGCGACCAGACGCACCGGCCCGGGGCGATAGTGCGGGAGGGACGAGTTCGCCCGGGCCGCCACGATGCTCTGGAACCCCGGCTCGCGCGAGCCCCGGGTTTTCATCTCGGCTTCGAGGCGGGCGGCGACCTCCAGTTCCGTCTGGCCCGGCTTGATCGTCGGCAGCACCGCCAGCAGGGCCTGCTCCTGCACGCGCACCGCCGCGCGGATCAGGCGGACTTCGTGCTCGTCCTTCACCGCGCGCAGCGCCGACACCAGCCCCGCGACGTGGACCAGGCGCACCTCACGCCCGGCGGCCTTGGCGAGGGCGTCGCGCTCGGCGAGGGTCATCACGTCGCCCTGCACGGCGCACCGGCGCACGCCGTGGGCGCGGAGCAGGTCGGCGACCGCGCGGGTCATCGGGCCCTGGCGGATGTGGATCGAAGCCAGCGGGCGGACGGGGGCGAGTTCTTCCTCGTACCGGAAGTCGGAGATGACGACACGCTCGCGCGGGCCGACCAGCAGGTAGGAATCCCCCCCCAGGAAGCCGGTGCAGTAGGCGACGTCTTTGGGGTTCGTCAGGAGCGCCCAGTCGCAGTCGTGGGGGCTCAGGGCCTTCATCAGCCGGCGCAGACGCTCGGCGTGCGGGCCCGGCTCGCCCGAGGGCGCAGGGCCGGCGCGACGGACACGGGTGGTCGCGGCGCGTCCGGCGGGACGACGCGGGGATGGACGGGATGCGGCGCGGGCCGGCATGAGGGCACGATGATACCGTGGCCGGGGCTCGGAAGGCCGCGCCACGCCCGACGAACCGGACAGAGACCGAACGCATGGGGAACCCCCTGACGCAGGACGCACCCGCCCCGGGCACGCACGTGCCGCCCCCCCACCACCCGGACGCCGGTACACCGGGCATGGGCGGACGCGTGGCCGGGTGGTGCGTGCTGGCGGCGGCGGTCGCGTGCATAGGCGTGCCGGGCTACGGCGTCGCGCGGTCGGTGGCGGGCGGGCTGGCCGACGGTCGGGTGGGGTGGTCGCATGTGGCGCCTTCATGGGGGCTGCTCGCGAGCACGCTGGGCTGGAGCGTGGGGATAGGGGTGCTCAGCGCGCTGCTCGCGCTCCCGGCGGGGTGGTGGCTGGGCCGACGCCGGGGTTCGGAGAGTGTTTGGGCTGGGTTGCTGCTGCTGTTCCCGTCGTACCTGACGTACGCCGCGTTCAACACGGGGCGTGCGCCGGGAACCTGGACCGGCGACGCGATCGCGCGCTTGTCGGAGCGGGGCATGGCGGACCTGCCGGTGCTGGCGGGTCGGGTGATCGCGGCGAGCGGGCTGGCGGTCTGGGCGTGGGCGATCCCGGCGTTCATCATCGCGTGGGGCGTTCGCGCCCTGCCGGGCGATGCGCTCGACGCGCTGCGCCTGGACCTGGCGAGCCCGGTGTCCCGCGCCTGGCACGCGGCCCGAATGGTCTGGCGCCACGCGGCGGGTGGGGCGGGCGTCGTGGCGCTCGTGATGGCCGGGTCGGCCGTCCCTCTGCACCTGGCCAACGCCCCGACGTACAGCGTCCGCGTGTGGCTGGAACTCACGCTCTCGCCCGGGAGCCCCGGCGCGTGGGTCTCGGCGTGGCCCCTGCTGCTGATGGCGTGCGTCGGTGCATGGTGGCTGGGCGGGCGCGTGGGACGAGTGCGGCCCGGGGTCGACGAGGCTGGCGGCGGATCAGCGCCCTCGCGTTGGGCGGGGGCGTGGTTCTGGTGGATGGTCGTGCTGGGCGGAGTCGTGCCGGTGGGGATGCTCGCGAAGAGCCTGACCGGCACGCAGCCGCTCGCGGAGTTCTGGGCGCTCTCGGGGGCGTCGCTGGGCATGAGCGCGCTCAGTGCGACGGGCTCGGGTGTCGTCGGCGGATGGCTGTGCGCGATGACGTGGCTCGCCCTCAGCGCGGGAGGCTCGCGGCACGTCGTGCGCTGGGCGAGCGTGCTGTGGCTCGTCGGGGCGCTCACGCCGGGGGTGCTCGTCGGGCAGGCGCTGGCGACCGCGTGGAGCGGGTGGGACGCGTGGCTGGATTCTCCCTTCGCCGCCGCGGCGGCGTGTGTCGTCCGCTACGGCGCGGTCGGCGTCGTCGCGGGGATCGTCCTGGCGGGGTTGGAAGGACGGCACGAACGCGACCAACGCCGGCTCGACGGCCTGACGGGCACGATCGGGTTTCTGCGCGTCACGCTCGTCTGGCGCGGCGCGGGGATCGTCGGCGCGGGGATCGCCGTCGCGTGCCTCAGCCTGCACGAGGTCGAATCGAGCGTGCTGCTCCACCCGCCCGGACGCCCGAGTTTCGCGCAGACCCTGCTCGGGTACCTCCACTTCTGGCGGATGGACGACCTGGCGGCGGCGGTTCTGTGGGTGCTGTTGCCCGCGGGCGTGCTGGGCGGGCTGGCGGCCTGGCTGCTCGGACGGGCCGGGACGCATCCCGGGCGACGCGGGGGCTGTACCATCGCCCCGGAGGCCCAGTCCTGATGCGCGTGCGTGAGGCAACCCGTCGGAGACCAGTGCGGGTGGCCCACGCGGCGTGGCTGCTCGCGGGGTGCCTGGCGGTGGGCGGGTGCGGGGGCGGCGGGAGCCCGGGCGAGGTGCTGCGCGTCGACGGGGTCTTCGGCGAGCCGGGCATCGGCCCAGGGCAGTACTCCTACCCCCGCTGCATCGACGCCGACGGACGCACCGCGTGGATCATCGACAAGTTGGCGCGCGTCCAGAAGATCGACGCACGCACCGGCGAGTGCCTGGGCGGGTGGCGGATGCCGGATTGGCAGAACGGGAAGCCCACGGGCATCACGGTGTGGACGCCCCCCGCGGGCGGCCCAACTCGGATCATCATCCCCGACACCCACTACCACCGCGTGCTCATCTACGACCCCGAGGGGCTCGCCCCGCCCGATCAGATGCACGAGGCCCACGGGCTGCCCGTTGCGCGGTTCGGGTCGTTCGGCGAGGGCGACGGGCAGTTCATCTACCCCACCGACGTCTGCGTGCTCCCGACCCAGGACGGACGCGGGATCGCCCGCCTCTACGTCACCGAGTACGGCGGGAACGACCGCATCAGCGTCTACGAGCCCGCGATCGGCGAGACGCCCGGACAGGAGTCGCGGTTCGTCTTCCGCTTCGCGTTCGGATCGCCCGGACGCGGAGACGGACGGCTGAACAGGCCCCAGTCCATCGTGCTGCGCGCCGAGCAGGGCGAACTGCTGGTAATGGACTCGTGCAACCACCGGCTGGTGCGGTTCGGGCTCGACGGGACCTACCTCGGCGAGATCGGCGCCGGGATCGGGCGTGAGCCGGGGCAGATGAAGTACCCGTACGGCGCGGCGCTGCTGCCCGACGGCACGGTGCTGGTCAGCGAGTTCGGCGGGAACCGGCTGCAGCGCTTCGACCTCGCGAGCGGACGCAGCCTGGGAATCTACGGACGGGGCGGGCGTTCGCGCGGTGAGTTGGCGTCCCCGTGGGGCATCGCGGTGTCGGGCGGGCACGTGCTGGTGCTGGATTCCGGGAACAACCGGGTGCAGCGGTTCGCGGCGCCGGGGCGGTCGCTGTGGTCGGCGGGGGGCGCGTGGTGATGCTTACGGCGCTCGCGTCCATGGTCGTGGGTCCGATGCAGTTCGACACGCCGTGGTTCCTCGCGCTGGCGCCCGTGCTGTGGCTGCTGGTCTACCTGATGGCGCGTCGCAGTCTGGCGGGGCTGGGCCCGGTCACGCGCTGGGTGGCGCTGGGCACTCGCCTGCTCGTGGTCGCGCTGGTGGCGGCGGCGCTGGCCGAACCCCAGTGGCGGCGGGAGACCAAGGACGTCGCGACGATCGTCGTGCTCGACACGAGCGAGAGCGTGCCGACGAGCACGCAGCAGGAAGTCGAGCAGTTCATCCGCGAGGCGTTGGATCGGCAGAACCGCCGGGACGACCGGATGGGTGTGGTGACGACGGCCAAGAGCGCGTTCGTGCAGGCGCTCCCGAGCCGCCTGACCCGCGCGATCGAACGCCAGCACCTGGGCCCGCTCGACGGGACGGACCTCGCCGCCGGCATCCGGCTGGCGCTGGCCATCAAGCCCACGGACGCGGCGACGCGGATCGTGCTGGCGTCGGACGGGAACCAGACGGCGGGGAGCGTGCTCCAGGCCGCGGAGACGGCGAAGGCCCTGGGCGTGCCGATCGACGTCATCCCCTTGCGGTACCGCTACGACAGCGAGGTGATCCTCGACCGGCTGGTGGCGCCGGCGAGCGCGCGCGAGGGCGAGACGCTGAACCTGCGGGTGGTGCTGCAGGCCGTCACGCCCGCGCGGGGGCGCCTCACCATCCTCATGAACGGCGAGCCGGTGGACCTGGACCCCGACAGCGACGCGCTGGGCGCGCGGGTCGAACTGCGCGCGGGCGCGAACGTGCTCTCGGTGCCCGTGCGGGCCCTCTCGACGGGCCCGCAGCGGTTCGAAGCGGTCTTCGAGCCCGAGATGCAGGGCGGGCGGGCCGCGGCCGACACGATCCTCGAGAACAACCGCGGGCAGGCGGTGACGTTCGTCGCGGGCGAGGGGCGCGTGCTCGTGCTCGCGGAGCGCCCGGAAGAGGCCCGCCACCTGCTCGACGCGCTCGCCGCGGCGAAGATCAACGCCGAGGTGCGCACCGCCGAGCAGGCGCCCGCGTCGCTGACCGACCTCAACGCGTTCGACGCGGTGGTGCTCTTCAACCAGGCGGCGTACGGGTTCACGCAGAAGTTTCAGGAGGACCTGCGCCAGTACGTGCACGACACGGGGGGCGGGCTGCTGATGGTGGGCGGGCCCGACTCGTTCGGCGCGGGCGGGTGGATCGGCTCGCCGCTCGAAGACGCGCTGCCGATCCGCCTGGACCCGCCGCAGAAACGCCAGATGCCCCGGGGCGCGCTGGCGCTGGTCATCCACTCGGTGGAAGCGCCCGAGGGGACGTTCCTGGGGAAGAAGGTGAGCGAAGCGGCGGTGAACTCGCTGTCGCGCCTGGACCTGGTGGGGATCATCGAGTACGGGTGGGGCGGGGGGACGGACTGGGTGCTGCCGCTGGCGCCGCGGGGCGACGGCACGCGGGCCCGCCGGGCGATCAACAACCTGATGTTCGGCGACATGCCGGACTTCACGCCGAGCATCGAGCTGGCGCTGGAGGGTCTGAGCAAGGCCGACGCCGGGCAGCGCCACGTGATCATCATCAGCGACGGGGACCCGTCGATCCCGAGCATGACGCTGCTCGACAAGTACGTCGAGAGGAAGATCACGATCAGCACGGTGGGCGTCTTCCCGCACAGCGGCGCCGACACGAGCCGGATGCAGCAGATGAGCCGCTACACCGGCGGGCGGCACTACCACATCAACACGCAGCGCCAACTGGCGACGGTGCCCGAAATCTTCGTGAAAGAGGCGCAAACGGTGCGTCGCAGCCTGATCTGGGAGGGCACGCCCTTCACGCCGCAGATCGTGGCGATGGGCGAGGCGATGCGCGGGCTCACGCAGGTGCCGCCGATCAGCGGGTACGTGGTGGCGGCGGAGCGCGAGGGGCTGGCGCTGGTCTCGCTCAAGGGGAAAGAGGGCGATCCGATCCTGGCGCAGTGGCAGCACGGGCTGGGAAAGGTCGTGACGTACACGAGCGACGCCGCCAGCCGCTGGAACGCCGCGTGGATCCCATGGGCCAACTACCGCCAGTTCTGGGAGCAGCACCTGCGCTGGGCGATGCGTCCGGGCGGGTCGGCGAACGTGCGCGTCATTACCGAGAACCGGGGCGACCAGACGGTCATCATCGTCGAGGCGCTCGACACCGCCGGCGAACGCCTGAACTTCGCGACCTTCCGCGGACGCCTGGCGCTCCCCGACGGGCGCGGGCTCGACGTGGACCTCAAGCAGGTGGGCCCCGGGCGCTACCAGGGCGTGGTCGAGACCGATCGCCCGGGGTCGTACGTCGTGAGCCTGCGCTACGCGGCGCCCGACCCGCTGCAGCAGAGCGGCGTGCTGGAGGGAAGCGTCCAGGCCGCGGTGACCAGGCCCTACGCCGATGAGTACCGCACGCTCGAAGATAACGCGGCGCTGCTGCTGCAGGTGGCGGACCTCACGGGCGGACGCGTGCTCTCGGGCGACGCGCGCGTCGAGGACCTGTGGCTGCGCGAGGGGCTGAAGATGCCCGTGGCGCTCCGGGCGGTGTGGCTGTGGGCGGCGGTGGCGGCGATCACGCTCTTCCTGCTCGACGTGGGCGTGCGGCGCGTGCGGATCGACCTCGTCGCGATGTGGGGCGCAATCATGCGCGGCGCCTCGAAGGCACGCTCGAAGGACGTGGCGCACGTCGGCGGGCTGCGGGCCGCCCGCGACCAGGCACGGGCGCAGATGGAGGCGCGGGGCAGCGGGCTCAAGCCCCCCGAGGCCGCGGCGGAGGCGATGCGCTCCGTGCGCAAGGCCGAGCGCCTGAGCGGGGTGAAGTTCGAGGCGTCGCCCCAGGACGCGGCGAAGGGCGCCGGGCCCGTCGTGCTCGGCGGGGCCGAGGCGAAGGTGACGCCCATCGCCCCCAAGCCCCCGCCCAAGGACGCCGGCGCGCCGGCGGGCGAAGGGCTCGGACGGCTCATGAAGGCGAAGCAGAAGGCACGCGAAGAGATGGACGAGGACCAGAAGGGGACGTAGGACATCGGTGCGAGGGAGAGAGTGCGCCGCGGGGCGCGACGGACGCGGCGGGTTGCCGAAGGAGTGCATCATGGCAGTGGTCGACCAGAGCATCACGATGGAGACGCCGGCGGAGGTCAGGGCGCAGTGCGAGAAGTTCCGCGCGACCTTCCAGACGCTCAAGGGCGAGGTGGGCAAGGTCGTCGTGGGGCACGGCGAGGTCGTCGAGGGCGTGCTCATCGCGCTCTTCGCGGGTGGCAACGTGCTGCTCGAGGGCGTGCCCGGGCTAGGCAAGACGCTGCTCGTGCGGACGCTGGCCCAGGCCCTCAGCCTGCCTTTCAGCCGCATCCAGTTCACGCCCGACCTCATGCCCGCCGACGTGATCGGCACGAACATCGTGACGGAAGACCCCGCGAGCGGGCGGCGCCGGTTCGAGTTCCAGCGCGGGCCGATCTTCGCGCAGTTGGTGCTCGCCGACGAGATCAACCGCGCGACGCCCAAGACGCAGTCGGCCCTGCTGGAGGCGATGCAGGAGCGGAGCGTGACGGCCGCAGGCACGACGTACAAGCTCGACCAGCCGTTCATCGTGCTCGCGACGCAGAACCCCATCGAGCAGGAGGGCACCTACCCGCTGCCCGAGGCCCAGTTGGACCGGTTCATCTTCAAGATCGTCGTAGGCTACAGCGGGCTGAACGACCTCATGACGATCCTCGACCGCACGACGGGGCAGGCGACGCCCGACGCGACGAAGGTGCTCGACGGGCCGGCGATCCTGGAGATGCAGCAACTCGTGCGCGGGGCGGTGGTGGCGCCGCACGTGAAGGAGTACGCCGCCAGGCTCGTGCTCGCGACGCACCCCGGTGGCGACATGGCGGCGGGGGGCAAGGACGGGCCGACGAACAAGTACGTCCGCTGCGGCGCCAGCCCCCGCGCGGCCCAGGCGCTCATGCTGGGCGGCAAGGTGAAGGCGCTGATCGAGGGTCGCTACCACGTGGGGTTCAAGGACATCCAGACGATCGCGCCGATGGCGCTGCGCCACCGCCTGCTGCTGAACTTCGAGGCCGAGGCGGACCGCGTGGACCCCGACGTGCTCGTGAAGCAGATCATGGAACTGACGCCGACCGAGCCGCTGCGCGTGTAAGGAGCCGGGCACACCGAGATGCTGCGCACCGCGAACCCAACCCGCCCGTCGTCGATCGAGGACCTGCTCACGCCGGACCTCATCGCGAAACTCGACCCGCTCGATCTCTCGAGCCGGAAGGTGTTCTTCGGCAAACTCAAGGGCGAGCGCCGGAGCAAGAAGCGCGGGCAGAGCGTCGAGTTCGCGGACCACCGCCCGTACGCCACGGGCGACGACATCCGCCACATCGACTGGAACATCTACGCCCGGCTCGACCAGATCTTCATGAAACTCTTCCTCGAAGAGGAAGACCTCTCGCTGCACCTCGTGCTCGACTGCTCGTCGAGCGCGGACTGCGGCGAGCCGGGCAAGTTCCTCTTCATGCAGAAGGCCGTCATGGCCCTGGGGTACGTCGGGCTCGTGAACCTCAACCGCGTGACGGCGACGGCGATGGGCGAAGCGCCCGGGGGCGTGCTGACCACCATCCGCGACCTGCGCGGACGCCGGCGCGTGCACGAACTGGCCCAGTGGGTGTGCGGCCTGCGCCCGGAGGGCAACTTCTCGTTCCGCGAAGCCGCCGAGCGCATCGCGCTGACGCGCCGCGGCAAGGGGCTGATGCTCGTCTTCTCCGACTACTTCTTCAAGGAGGGGTACGAGGAGGGACTGCGCCGGCTCGTGGGGCACGGGTACGACGTGTTTGTGATCCAGGTGCTCAGCCCGCAGGAGATCGACCCGCCGCTCGTCGGCGATCTGCGCCTGAAGGACGTCGAGGACCTGGACACCGCCGAGGTCACCATCTCCGCGCCGCTCCTGAAGCGGTACAAGGCGAACCTGGCGGCGTACTGCGCGCAACTCGCCTCGTTCTGCGCCCGGCGTGAACTCACGCACATGACCGTGCGGAGCGACACGCCCGTGGACGTGCTCGTGCTGGACTACCTCCGGCGCAAGGGGGTGGTCAAGTGACCTGGCTCACCCCCATGTACGGCGTCATCGCCGCGTCCATCGCGGTGCCCACGCTGCTCATTCTCTACTTCCTGAAGTTGCGCCGGCGCGACGTCGAGATCTCGACCACCCTCCTCTGGAAGAAGGCGATCCAGGACCTCCAGGCGAACGCGCCCTTCCAGCGTCTCCGCCGGAACATCCTGCTGCTGCTCCAACTGCTCATCCTCGCCGCCATGCTCGTGGCCCTGGCCCAGCCGCAGGTCACCAGCCTGACCATGACCGGGCGGCGCCACGTGATCCTTATCGATCGCTCGGCGTCGATGAACGCGACCGACGAGGAACTGCCCGGCGGGCGCAAGGGCTCGCGCCTCGACGCGGCGAAGGTGCGGGCGCTCGCGCTCGTCGATTCGCTCCGCGAGGCGGGGCTCATGGCCAAGGACAGCGCGGACCAGGCCATGGTCATCGCCTTCGATTCGCAGGCCGAGATCCGCCAGCAACTCACCGGCGACAAGGCCGCCCTGCGCCGGGCCATCGAGGGCATCACGCCCACCGAGGCCCCCACCGCCATCGAAGAGGCCATCCGCCTCGCGAAGGCGCAGCAGCGCTCGCGGATCGTCGAGAACGTCGGGCTCGTCAGCGACGAGCCGTTCACAATCCACGTCTTCTCCGACGGGCGCATCCCCGACGCGTCGCGCACGGCCCCGGGCCCGGAAGACCACGTCGAGTTCCACCGCGTCGGCACGCCCGACGCGCCGAACCTCGCCATCGTCGGCATGCGGGCCGAGCGGTCGTTCGACAACCCGAACCGCCTGAGCGTGTACGTGTCGCTCCAGAACAACCAGCCCCTGCAGCGGACGATCGACGTCGAGATGCTCGTCGACGATGTGGGCGCGGGGATCAAGACCACGACGATCGCGCCCGCGAGCGACGAGGGAACGCTGCTCTCGACCCGCGAGACGCTCCGGGCCGAGGCCGAAGAGCGGGCCGCGCGCGGCGCGACAGGCACGCCAACCCCCGACGAGCCCCGTCAGCGAAGCCGCCCGACGCCCGGCGTGGGGGGCGTGGTGTTCAGCGTGGACCGGGCCGCGGGCGCGGTGGTGCAGGTGCGCCTGCGCGACCCGGCGTCCGGGCTCGCGTTGGAGAACGACGCGCTGGCGCTCGACGACCGCGCCTGGCTGGTCGTTCCGCCCGCGCGGCGCCTCAGCGTCGCGGTGGTCTCGGCGCGGGGCAACCTGTTCCTGAGTTCCGCGCTCCAGGGCCTGCCCCTGTCGCGCCTGGTGGACCTGACGCCCGTGCAGTTCGAGCAGCGCAGCGCCGACGGCCAACTCGGCGAGTTCGACGTCGTCGTGCTCGACGGCTATCTGCCCGCGGGCGCACTCACCCCCGCCCCGCCGCTGACGCCCGACGGCGCCTCCCCGCCCGGCGCGGGCGCCCCCGCCGACAGCCCAGCCGGCGCCGCGGCCGGAAGCGTCGCGCCCAAGAACACGCTTCCACCCGGACGTTACCTGATCCTCGGGAGCGTGCCGGCGCGGATCGGCAGTTTCGCCTCGGGCATCAAGGACCTGGGCGCGGGCGGCTCGGGTTCGATCGTCGACTGGCGCCGCGACCATCCGCTCCTGCGGAGCGTCGGGCTCGACGGGCTCGCCATCGCGCGCACGCGCCGGGTCGAACTCGAATCCGGGAGCCCGGCGGTGGGCCTGGCCTTCTCCGAGTCCGGCCCGATCATCCTCGACGCGTCGACGGGCGACGTGCGCGCGGTGGTCGTGCCCTTCGACATCGCCGAGAGCAACTGGCCCTTCAACGTGAGTTTCGTGGTCTTCATGGCGTCGGCGGTGAACTTCCTCGCCGACGACACCGGGGCCGGCGCCAGCGGGCGCACCGTCCAGCCCGGCACGGTCTACGCCGACCGCCTCCCGCCCGGCTCGACGAACGTCACGGTGAAACCGCCGGACACGGATGCCCAAAGTGTTCAGGCGACGCCCGATGGTCGGATCGTCTTCGGGCCGATCGCGCGGACCGGCGTGTACGACCTGTCGTGGGCGGGGCAATCGGGGCCGACGGACATGCCCGGCGCGGGCGGGCGCCCCACGCGCCTGTTCGCCGCGAACCTGTTCGACCCGTGGGAGTCCGACGTCGGCTCGACGGAGGTGCTGGAACTGGCGAGCGCCGTGGTCGAGGCTCGCGACGGCGGCACGGCGAACACGACCCGACGCCTCTGGCCCTGGCTCCTGCTCGCCGCCCTGCTCGTCATGCTGCTGGAGTGGTTCGTCTACAACCGGAAGGTGCACGTGTGAGAGGCCGGCGGACGCGAGCGTGGGCGAGTGCGATCGGAGTGTTGTGGGCGGTCATGGCGCCCTCCCCGGCGCTCGCGCAGGACCGCGCGCCCCCCGCCGAGATCACGCAGGTCCGCTTCGGCTGGGACGACACACTCCCCGGCGAACGCTGGGCGCCCGTGTGGGTCGATATCCGCTCGGGCCCCTCGGCGTTCGAGGGCGTCCTGACCCTCGAATACACCCAGGACGGCACGCAACGCACGCAGGTCATCCTCCCCGTCGCGACGACCCCCGGCGCGACCGTGCCCTACGAACTCGCGGCGTGCGTCCCACAGTGGACGCAGCAGATCGTCGTGCGGCTTGAGGGCCGCCGCTACCGCCAGGAACTGCGCTACTCGCGCACGCCGTCCTCCGACACGCTGCTCCTCCCGTCGATCGACGTCAACGAACGGCGCATCCTGGTCGTCGGCGAGGGGCTGAGCGCGACCGCGATGACGCCGCGGGATCGGACCGTCCGCCCACAGCCCGACCCCGCGGTGCCGATCTACCAGCCGCCGACCATACCGGCGGACGCGTGGACGAACACCGCGGTGATCCCCGTCGCGCCGACCGATCTCCCGCTGGGGTGGATGCTGTACGAGGGCGTCACGCTCGTGGTCGCACGCGAGCGGGCGCTCCAGACCGCGGACCCGCGGGCGTTCAACGCGCTGATGACCTGGGTCGAGGCCGGCGGACGCCTGATCGTGCAACTGGAGCCCGCGGGCGACGCCTGGGGCGCGTACGTCGGGCGCGGGCACGTCGACGTGGCCCCCGCGCGACCGATCACGCCCCGCATCGGGGCCGCGTGGGGCGGGCGCATACCCGGCGCAGCGCCGCAGCCCGCCACGGAGCCCGAACCCCAGGGCATCGTGACGGGGCGCCCGATCCGCGTGACGCCGGACGGCCTCCGCGAGGGCTGGAAACCGATCTGGCCGTTCGAGGGCGCCGCGGGCACCGAAGGACTCGGGGCCGTCGGCCCGGTCGGCATGGGGCTCGTCGCGCTGCTGGGCATCGACCCCGCACGCCTTCCCGAACGCCTCGACGCGCAGCGCACCGGCGCGATCTGGCGAATCCTCGCCGTCGATCTCGCGCCGGGCTACCTCGCGAGCGTCCAGCAGGAGACCTCGTGGGGCTGGTACGGCATGTCGCGCTCCGGTTCCGATTCCATGGCGCAGCAGTCGATCGCCGCGTCGCTCGACCGCATCGCCATCGCACCCGCCGTGGGCGACGGCTCGTTCATCGCCATCGCCGTCGCCGTCTTCGGGCTCGGAGCGCTCCTGGGCCCGATCGATTTTCTCGTGCTCCGGCGCGGGCGGCGCGCCCGCTGGCACTGGCTCACCGCGACCACCTGGATCGCCCTCGCCTCCGCCGGCGCGTACCTCGCGCCGATCCTCATGCGCAGCGGCGAGAGCATCGCCGGTCGATACCGCGTGCTCGACGTCCTCCAAGCCGACGATGCCCGCACCGCGTTTGCATGGGAAACCGCGGTTGTCGGGACCTTCGCGGGCAAGCCCCTGGCGGCCCGCGCCCCCGATCGCGACGGCTCGTGGTGGCGGGGTGTCTCGCCGCTGTTCTCCGGCGCGAGCGGACAGTCCAACGCCTACCCGCCCCTCGACCTCGTGCTCCGCACCGGCTCGACCCGCGGCACCTCGCCCGGGCCCATCGCCCAGGGCCAGTGGACCTACCGCACGCTGTTGGAACAGTCCCCCGGGCGCGAGGCCTCGCTGCCCATCGACGTGCGACTCTCGCGCCGCGGCGCGGGGTGCAGCGTCACCGTCGGCCCCATGCCCGACGGCACGAGCGTGCGCCTCGCCGGGCTGATGCTCGCCGACGGCTGGCGCGGGATCGACCTGCGCCCGGGCGAGGACGCCAGCGGGCGGCGCGTGCTGACCGCGGACCTCCGCCTGAGCACGCCAACGACGCCCAGCACACGCACGACGGACCAGGACCCCGAGTCGGCGGGCGTCAACGAACTCGAGTGGGGGCTCGGGCCGCAGGGCTCGCTGGAATCCCAGAACCTCCCGCTCGTGCGCGATCGGTTCGACGCGATCCGCCGGCGGCTCGCCGCGGGGTGGGCCTGCGTCGTGCTCGAAGTCCAGGGGCTCGACGATCCGGGCATCCTCGATGTACCCGGCGCGATGCCGATCTCGGTGACGGTGCTGCGGGTGCTCGTGCCGCCCGCACACGAGGGGAAGGACGAGGGGGAGGAACCATGATCGAGGCACGCGGGCTCACCAAGCGGTTCGGGTCGCTCACGGCCCTGCACGACCTCACGCTCGACATCGGCGCGGGCGAGGTCTTCGGATTCATCGGGCCCAACGGCGCCGGCAAGTCCACCACCATGAAGATCCTCTCGTGCCTCCTCCGCCCGGACGCAGGGTCGGCGAAGGTCTGCGGGCTCGACATCGCCACCCGGGGCGACGACATCCGCGCGTGCATCGGCTACATGCCCGATTTCCTGGGCGTCTACGACGACCTCACCGTCGATGAGTACCTCCAGTTCTTCGCCGCGGCGTTCCGCGTCCCCCGTTCGCGACGCAAGGTGATCGTCGGCCAGGTGCTCGAACTCACCGACCTCACGGAAAAGCGCGACGCGCTCGTCGACAGCCTCTCGCGCGGCATGCAGCAGCGCCTGGGCGTTGCACGCGTCCTCATCCACGACCCCAAGGTGCTCCTGCTCGACGAGCCCGCCAGCGGGCTCGACCCCCGCGCCCGCATCGAGATGCGCTCCCTCCTCGTCGAACTCGGCCGCATGGGCAAGACGCTCATGGTCTCCTCGCACATCCTCTCCGAACTCGCCGAGATGTGCACCAGCATCGGCATCGTCGAGCGCGGTCGCCTGCTCTTCGCCGGGTCGATCCAGGAGGCCTACGAACGCACGCGCACCGCCCAGGGGCACGGCGAGCGCATCATCGTCCGCCTCGACCCCGGGGGCGCCGACGTGCACCGGGCCAAGGCCGCCCTCGAGGGCGACGCCCGCGTCGCGCGCGTTCTGGTCGACGATCTCCAGCGCACCCTCGCGGTGGAACTGACGCCCGGAACGCACGGGCACCACTTCCTGATCGAGGCGCTCGTCGCCTGCGGGGCACGGATCGGCGCCTTCCAGCCCGAGGACGTGAAACTCGAGGACGCGTTCCTGAAACTCACGACCGGGGCGCTCCAGTGACCCACGCCGCCGACGCGACCATGCTCCCCGATCCCCCGCCCGAGCCCGCGCGCCCGCCCGGGCGCCTGGCGCGGGCGCTCGCGCGCCTGCACCCGGCGTACCTGGCGTGGGCCATCCCCGGGCCGATCTTCCACAAGGAGATGTGGATGGTCGGCCGGCGCTCGGGCACCTATACCATCCGCGGGCTCTACACCCTCGCCCTGCTCGGGCTCGTGAGCATGGTCTACGTCGGCATGCGCCTGGAGGGCGGCGGGGGCTCCACCGAGAGCCTTCAGCGCTACCAGACCATCGCCCCCACCATCGCGTACTCCGCCGCGTGGTTCCAGTTCTTCGCGCTCTCCGTCGCCGCCATCATCTTCGCCGCCCCCGCCATCTGCGACGAGAAGCGCTCGGGCACGCTCGGCACGCTCCTCACCACGCCCCTCACGTCGTGGCAGATCCTTCTGGGCAAACTCCTCGCCACGAGCACGCAACTCATCGTCCTCGCGCTCATCTCGGCCCCGATCCTCCTGGCCCTGCGCCTCTTCGGCGGGGTCACCGCCGAGTTCGTCCTGGGCAGCCAGTGCCTCACCATCTCCGCCGGCCTGCTCGCGGCGAGCCTGGCGCTCTTCGCGTCGATCGGCGCGCAGCGTTCCGCCACCGCCGCGGGCTTCGCGCTGGTCATGTTCCTCGCGCTGCTCGGGCTGGGCCCGCTGCTGCTGTGGGGCGTGCAATCCACGGGACGCCCCGTCCCGCCCGAGTACTACATCATCTCCAGCCCGATCGCGGGCATGGCCATGCTCTACCAGGAGCTCCGCCCGGGCACGATGCCCGCGGGCGTCGCGCGCGTCGGCTGGGTCGGGGGCACCCTCTTCTCCCTCGCGCTCGCCGTGCTCCTCTTCGGCGCCTCGACCTTCCGCCTGCGCCGCGTGATGCGCCGCGAGGGCGACGGAGGGGCGACGATCCCCGCGCCGGCCGCCGCCCCCGCCGCAACTCCGCGGACATCCGCCTCGACGCCGCCCACGACGACCGAACAGCACGCCGCCTCGCCCGCCGCCCCCCCCGTCGAACCGATCGCCAGCGTCGTCCCAGATCACGCCGCCACGCTCCGCACCCGTGCCGCCAGCCGCGAGGTCAGCGACCGTCCGATCTTCTGGCGCGAGTTCCGCCAGCCCTTCTTCCGCGCACCCTGGCAGGCGTGGGCGGCGTCGATCGTCTCCGGCGTTCTGCTGCTCTTCATCTACGGGCGCGTCGGTTTCGACGACCTCGGCGACGAAATCCTCCAATACCCCCTCGCCGTCATCGGCACGCTCCTGCTCATGCTCCTGGCCATCTTCATGTCCACCTCGCTCGTCTCGGGCGAGCGCGAGAGCCGAACCTGGGACGCCCTGCTCGCCTCGCCCCTCAGCGCCTGGGAGATCGTGTCGCAGAAGTTCGCCGGCTCGCTCCGCAAACTCGGGTTCGTCCTGGGCGTGATCGCCGCCCACTTCCTGCTCATGTCCCTCCTGCTCCGCATCCACCCGCTCACGCTGGTGCTCCTGCCGCTCGCGCTCATCCCGCCCATGCTCGCCGTCAGCGCCACCGGCGTCATGTTCTCCACGCTCCTCACCAAGAGCGTGCGGGCCGCCGCCGCCAACTTCGCCCTCTGGGTCGGCGTCTGGGGCGGGCTCCCCATGCTCGCCGCCATCTCCACCCTCGGCCTGCGCAACGGCGAGGACGAGATCATCAGCGTCGCCATGTTCCCCAACCCCATGGGCATGGCCGTCGTCACCCTCACCGGGCTCGTCGAGATGTCCTCGAACCTGGGGTCCTCCCGCATGCTCCGGTTCGACTACTACGGCCTGGGCCGGATGCACCTCATCGGGTTCTCCCTCCTGCTCATCCTCTACGCGGGCCTCTACCTGTTCGTCACCTGGCTGGCCCTCTATCTCGGGGCGCTCCGCATCGCCAGCCAGACCGGCCGCGCCCGCTGAGCCCGCCGCGCACACCCACCCCGGCTCCCGCCACTCACCCCCCGCGCCAATCACGTTCCCCCCCGCGCCAATCACGTTCCCCCCCGCGCCAATCACGTTCCCCCCCGCTCCAGGCCGATATTCGGGGCATGGTCGCGGACCGGTCACGATGGTGGTGCGCGCTCGCCGCGGGCATCCTGGCGCCGTGCGGGCACGCCCGCGCCCAGGACGTCGCCCGCCCCGAGGCCTCCGGACGCGTCGTCCGCGTCTTCGACTTCGAGGAGCGCGACACCAACCCCGGCGAGGTCCCCGAGTTGTGGTACCGCGCTCAGGACGAGCCCGAGGGGGCGCGTCGCCCGGGGTTCCCGCCCTGGAACCGCGCCCGCATCCGCTACACCTCCGACGGCGCGATCGCCGCGTCCGGCATCGGCGCGGTCGAACTCCCCACCCGGGGCGGGTCCACCTCGCTCATGCTCGCGCCGGGCGCGATCCCCGTCTTCGCCAACGCCGACTATCGCGTAGCCGCCCGCGTCCGCACCGTCGGGCTCACGCACGCCCGGGCCCTCGTCGAGGCCCGCTTCCTCGACGCCCAACGCCGCCCCATCCCGGGTGAAACCTACCGCTCGGGCCCGCTCCTCGCCGAGCACGGATGGCTCAGCGTCGAGTTCGAGGCCATCGGTCGCGCCCCCGAGGCCGCGTGGCTTCAACTCGAACTCCTCCTCCTCCAGCCCGAGCACCTCGACCCGGCCCGCCCCACGGGCGAGCACCACGTCCGCGCACAGGACTTCGAGGGCAGCGCCTGGTTCGACGACGTCCGCATCATCCAACTCCCGCGCGTCGAGATCACCACGCAGGCGCCGGGCAACCTCTTCACCTTCCCCGAGCGACCGCGCCTCGACCTGCTCGTCCGCGACCTCACCGGCGAGTCGCTCACCATCGTCGGCGAGGTGCTCGACGCCGACGGGCGCGTCGTCGCGACGACAACCCACGAATCGCGCGCGGGGCTCTTCCGCGCCCCCTGGTCGCCCGACCTGCCGGGCATGGGCTGGTACCGCGCGCGCTCGCGCGTGCGCTCCGGCGGACGCGAGGTCGACGGCGCCTCCGCCGACTTCGCCTGGGTGCCCGGCTCGCCGACGAGCACCGGAATCCCCGAGGACCTCGGGCGCTTCTCGCTCGATCTGCGCGCGCTCCCCCAGAGCGAGTTCGGGCGGGCGCACGATCTCGTCCGCCGCGCGGGCGTCGGGCACGCCACCCTCGAAGTCTGGACCGACGACCTCGCCCCCGCCAGGGCCGGTGAACGCGCCAAGGCCCTGCTCGACGGCGTCTCGGGCCTGCTCATGCAGGGGCGGGGCGTCTCCATGAGCGTCGCCGTCGTCCCGCGCACGCTCGCCGAAGAACTCCGCGTCGGGCGAACCGAATCACTCGCGGCGTTCGCCGGCGCCCGCGCCGCGTGGGAGCCCTTCGCCACGGACATCCTCGAGACCATCGGCCCGCGCGTGGCGCACTGGCGCCTGGGCTCGCCCGCGCAGGACACGTCCTTCTGGAACCCCGCGCTGGAGCGCGACCTCGAACGGGCCCGCGCCTCGCTCGCCTCATTCGTACCCTCCGTGCGCCTGGAACTCACCGGCAGCATCGAGCGCGCCTGGCCCGGGCGCGCCGGCGCCGACGCCTTCGTCCTCGGCGTGCCGCACGACCTGCCGGCCGAGGGGGTCCGCCTCGCCGTCGATGACTGGACGCGGCGTGCCGACGCCGCCGACCTCACCCTCTGGTTCGACCCGCCCGAGTTCGCCGGACGCGACGGCGTCGCCGTGCTCGCGCGCCAGGTGATCGAGGGCTGGCTGGGCGCGGGCGACCGCACCCCGCCGTCGTTCGCGCTCAGCGCCGGCTTCGAGTGGGTGGGCGAGCGCCGCCCATCGCTGGAGCCCGGGCGCTACCTCCCCGCGTGGCGCACGCTCGCCGACCAGTTGCACGGGCGGCGCGACGCGGGCGAGTTCCTCGCCGGCCCCGGCGTGCGCTGCGCCATGCTCGCGCCCGCGCCGGGCTCGGGCCGCACGGGCGCGCTCGTCGCCTGGAGCGAGAGCGACGCGGGGGCCGACCTCGAAGCCTACCTCGGCCCGGGCACCATCCGCGTCACCGACCTCGACGGCAACACCGTCGACGCCGAGCAACTGCCCCAGACCTCCGACCGCCGCCCCCCGGGCGTGCGCATCCGCCTGACACCCTCGCCCGTGTTCATCGAGGGCGTCGACATGGGCTGGTGCCGCTTCCTCTCCTCCATCCGCCTCGACCCGGCCACGCTCGACAGTTCCGGACGCGATCAGGACCTCGCCTTCGAAGTCCGCGGCACGTGGCGCGCGGGCGCCGCCGGCTCCATCACCATCCTCGAACCGGGCGGGCTCGAACGAGGTGAACGCTCCCGCCTCTGGCGCATCGCCCCGCGCCACCTCCCCTTCCGCGTCGGCCCCGGCGAAACCACACGCATCCCCTTCAGCGTCGGCTTCAGCCCCGTCGAAGAATCCGGCGCCCGCGAGATGGTCCTCGAGGTCGAAGTGCAGGGCGAACGCGCCTACGGCCCGGTCGAAGTCCGACGCACCTTCGAGATCGGCTCGCGGGGCCTGCGCCTCGAACTCGCCACCTCCGTCCAAGGTCAGGACGTCATCGTCGACGCCATCGTCTCCAACGCCGGCAGCGAACCGTCCTCCCTCCGGCTCACCGCCTTCGCCCCCGGACAGCCCCGCGCCAAGGCCGTCATCCCCGACCTGCCCACCGGCAACCAGGCCACGCGCCGCTTCCGCTTCGAGGGCGCCGCCCGCGCACTCCGGGGCGAGCGCCTCATGGTCGTGATCGAGGACCCCGAGTCCGGCGCACGCCTGGTCCGCTCCGCGATTGTCCCGTAACGTCGCCCGCCCGGCGCAGCACGAACAGGTAGTACCCCGGCTCGCGCGCCCGCTGCGCCACGCCCGCGCCGTCCGTCACCGCCGCGATCTCCAGCCCCGCCCGCGCCACAACCTCCCGCCACTGCGCGAGGTTGTACCCGCGCAGGACATACGTCGAATCAATGTGCGTCTCGCGCGCGGTCGCGCCGCGCCCGCTCCGCACCGTCAGGTGGCTGATCACGCGCTCGGCCCGGGCCGCCTCGCCCCGCGACCCCGCCGGCGGGAGGTACTGCACCACCTGTGACACGCGCGTGCCCTCGCGCGAACCCTTCCACACGTCCTCGGTGATGCTCTCCAGCCCGTACGCGCACAGGCTCAGCCCCACGACGTACACGCCCCCGGGACGCAGCACGCCCGCGACGCTCCGCAGGTGCCGGTCCATCGCGCGATCGTCCGCAAGGTGACGGATCGTGTTGATGAGGTTGAACGCAAGCGTAACCGCCGGGATCCGCCGCCCCTGGGCGAAGTCCTCCATCCGCGCCACGAACAGCCGCGCCCGCGCGGCCTGCGCGCGCTGCGCCCGCTTCGCGTACGCGATCATCCGGGGCTCGATGTCGAACCCGACGCACCGCACGCCCAGGCGGGCCGCGTGGCGCAGGTAGCGGGCCGTCCCGCACGCGGGCTCCAGCCACACGTCCGCCCCCTCGTGCGCCGGCGCATAGAGCCGGCGCAGGCGCCGGAGCAGCCGCACGTCCCCCGCCGTCCCGGGCGCGTGCAGGATGTCGTACAGTCGGGGGAGGGAGTAGAAGTCCGCGTGGGTCGTCATGGGGAGGCACAGCGTATGAACGGATCCGCACCACCGAGCCGGGCCGAGGAACTCGCCCGGGGCGTCGAGATGTCCCGCGAACTGCTCGTGCGCTTCCTGCCGGGCTTCACCGACGCCAACCACACCCGCCAGGCCCCGCACCTGCCCAACCACCTCGCCTGGAACCTCGGGCACCTCGCGCACACCTGCAACCGCTGCGCCGCCATGCTCGACGGGAGGCTCGACTTCCCCGACGCCGACTTCCGCCCCGGGCCCGCCGGCGACGTCGAACGCTTCGGGATCGAGTCCATCGCCTTCGGCTCCGCGCCCGTGGACGATCCCACGCGCTACCCACGGCTCGACCGCTGCGCCGCGATCTTCGACCGCGCAATCGCCCGCTACGCCGCCGCCCTCCGCGCCGCGGGCGACGCCGGCATCGACCGCGAGGTCGCCTGGGGAGGCTACCCCATCACCGCCGCGCGTCTCGCCATCCGCATGATCTTCCACAACGGCACGCACACCGGGGAGATCCTCGACCTCCGGCGGGCGCTGGGACTGCCCCGCATTCTCGGGTAGCCGCCCCGGCCCTACGCGCCGGGCAGATGCTTGTCGATCCAGTCGTCCTGGCGCAGCACCGACGCCCGGTTCCGCCGGTCGCGCGCCTCACCCCGGCGCTGCGCCAAGCGGAACACCGCGAGGGCCGCGCGCGTGTCGCGCAGTTCGTCCTCGCGGGCGCGGGCCCGCAGCACGCGGGCCGCCAGCGGCGCGTTCTTCGTGAGCAGTTCGTCCTCGAGCGACACGAAGATCTGCGCCGAGCCCGGGTCACCCTGGCGCCCCGTCCGCCCGATGAACTGCCGATCGATCCGCTTCGCCCCGTGCATCTCCGTCAAGATCACGTGCAGCCCGCCCGCGGCCCGGGCGGCGGCGTCGGGCTTGATGTCCGTCCCGCGACCCGCCATGTTCGTCGCGACCGTGATCGCCGCGTCCGCCCCGCCCATGCCCGCCCGGCTGATGAAATCCGCCTCTTCCTTGTCGAAGTTCGCGTTCAGCACCTGGTGGGGCAGCCCGCGCGCCGTGAGCAGACGCGCCAGCAGTTCCGACGCCGCGATCGACCGCGTGCCCACCAGCACCGGGCGCCCGGCCCGGTGCATCGCCTCGATCGACGCGGGAATCGCCGCCCACTTGTCGCGCACCGTGCGGAACACGCGCGTGGGCATCTGCTCGCGGGCCACCGGGCGATTCGTCGGGATCACCGTCACCGGGCGGGCGTACACCGACTCGATCTCCCCCGTCGCGTCCGCGGCCGTGCCCGTCATCCCGCACAGGAACGGGTACGTCCGGAAGAACCGCTGGAACGACAGGCGCGCCAGCGTCTCGCGGTCCGCCGTCACGTCCAGCCCTTCCTTGGCCTCCACCGCCTGGTGCAGGCCGTGCTCCCACTGGCGATCCGGCAGAAACCGCCCGGTGTACTCGTCGACGATGAGCACCTTCCCGTCGACGACCTGGTACTGCTGCCCGTGCAGATAGCACCGGCGCGCGACCAGCGCCTGACGCACGAGTTCCTCGCCGCGCCGCGTGGCCCGCCAGATCGGCTCGCCCCCGGTCGCCAGCAGGTCGTCAAAGAGCACGCGCAGCCGGTCGCGCCCGCGCCGTGTCAGCGTCGCCTTCCGCCGGACGTGGTCGATCTCGTAGTCCGCCCCGTCGTCGAGTTTCCCCGCCAGGCGCGCCGCCTCGCGGTAGACCTTCGCCATCTCGTCCTCGCGGCGCGAGCGCGCGATGATCAGCGGCACCACGCCCTCGTCGATCAGCACCGCGTCGGCCTCGTCCACCAGCGCCGCCCGCAGCCCGGGCACCAGCGGCGTCAGCCCCTCGCCGCCCGAGCCCACCAGCGACGTGAGCCGGCGCGCCGCCCACGCCGTGCCCGCCGGGCCCAGTTTGATCTGGTCGCGCAGCCAGTCGGCGACGATCTGCTTGGGCGTGCCGTACACGATCCCGCGCGAATACACCAGCGCCCGCTCCGGGGGCGACATGTCCTGCGTGATCGCCCCGACGTCGAGCAGGCACCGGCGGTACGTCAGCCGGCGCGACTCGGCGTCGCGCGACGCGAGATAGTCGTTCACCGTGAACACGTGCAGGCGCTTGCGCTGCCACGCGATGAGCACCGCGGCCAGCGAGCCCGTGAGCGTCTTGCCCTCGCCCGTCAGCATCTCGATCACGCGCCCGTGATAGAGCCCCAGCGCCCCCATGAGCTGCACGACGTACGCCTCTTCCCCGGTGATGCGCCGCGCGACCTCGCGCACGCAGGCCAGCGCCCGGCGCACGCACGCGGTGTCGTGGCGCCCGCGGACGAACCGCTCGCGGACCTCGGCGATCGCCGCGTCGAGCGCGCCCTCGGACATCCCCCGCATCTCCGGGGCGAGCAGGTCGGTCGCGTGCGCCTCGCGCAGCAGGCACGACGCCCGCGCCTTCACGTGCGTCAGCACCGTCCCCACGCGCGACGCGACCACGTCCAGCCCCTTGTGCACCGGCGGGCGCACGCGACGGCTGCGGTACGAGTCGAACAGCACGCTGTAGCGCGTCAGCACCTGCGACAACTCACGTCCTCCGCCCTACACCTTCGCACGCCCCTGCAGCGCCTGGCGCAGACGCAGCCACCACTGCGACGCCAGCGGACGGTCCTCCAGCGTGAACCGCAGCACCACGCGCTCGCCCGGCACGCCCACCGGGCTCGCCAGGTCCGCGCCGTCCTCGCCCACCGCGTGGAAGTACCCCGTGAAGATCGGCGCCGTCGTCAGGCGCCCGCTCCGATCCTCGGGCGCGTTCGCGAGCGTGCCGCCGCCCCGCGCCGAGAGCGCCTCGTGCGGCAGTTCGCGCGAGCCCGCGTCCACGATCCGCTCGGTCCGCGCGGGCACGACGTGGTGCACACGCGACACGCTCCGCATCTCCACGCGCGTCGGACCCTCGCGCAGCCACGACGCCTCGGTCTGCGTCAGCACCGCCGCCACCCGGACACGCGATTCGTCGACCACCTCGCAGAGCGGGTGCCCCTCGCGCACGTACGACCCCAGCAGCAGGCGCGGATCATCGCCGACCACCACCCCCGCCACGGGCGACCGCACCACGAGTTCCGCCAGGCGCTCCTCGATCCACGATAGTTGCGCGCGGATCGCGCGGGCGTACTCCTCCGCCGCCTGCGCCGCCGCCGGGTTCACCGCCACCGCCGCCCGCGCCCGCCCCTCGATCTCCGCCAGCTGCGCCTTCGACAGGCGGTAGTGCGCCTCGAGCGCCGCGTTCTCGAGCGTCACGAGCGGGTCGCCCTTGGCCACGCGCTGCCCGGGCGCCACGTGCGCCTCGCGCACGAACCCGTCGACGCCGAAGAACACCCCCGCCGATTCCACGCTCTCGACCACGCCCGACGCCCGGCGCCGGTCCGGCGCGGGGATGACGCCGATCGCGAGCACGCCCAGCCCGATCATCGCCAGCGAGAGCGCGATCGCCCGGGGACGTTTGTCGGCCAGCGCGGGGTTGGTCGCGAGCCAGTGCACGAACGAGCCGACGGGCAGCACGAACCACATCGCCGCCGTCCAGATCGCCAGGAACACCCCGATCGCGAACATCTTCGTCATGACGTACAGCGAGATCGAGATGAACAGGAAGACGCGGTAGGCCATGGCGGCCAGCCCGTAGAACGTCAGGATCGCCGCCTCCGACAGGCTGCCCGTCGGGGGCTGGGGGTTCTCCACGCGGTAGACGTGACGCTGGAAGTAGAACTTCAGCATCTGGTTCGAGCGCTGCATGAGGTTGGGCACCTCGATGAGGTCGCTCAGGATGTAGTACCCGTCGAACTTCATCAGCGGGTTCGCGTTGAACAGCAGCGTGCTGACGCTCGCGGTGAAGAGCGCGTTGTACGCGAGTTGGTGGAGCAGCGTCTCGTCGGGCGTGCGCAGCCACACGAACGCCGCGACCGCCGCGACGGACAACTCGAAGAGCATGCCCCCCGCGCCGACGGCGATCCGGCGCCACTTGCTCTGGAAGCCCCACGCCGCCGACGCGTCCACGTACGGCGCGGGCAGCAGCACCAGCAGCATGACGCCGAACTCGGGCACCTGCCCGCCGAACCGCTTGCAGATGACCCCGTGCCCCAGTTCGTGGATCGCCTTGAGCACCACGAACACGAGCGCCATCCACCCCCAGTTCGCCGGGGCGATGGCCCCGTCGATCCCGCTCGCCAGCCGCTCCCAGTGCGGGAGCAGCGACACCAGCGCCGCCCCCACCAGCACCAGCCACAGCACGAACCCCGCCGGGCCGATCAGCGGGCGGAGGATCGGCTCCACCCAGCTCACGATCCGGTCCGGGTTGAAGAGCGGCACGCGGAAGTACATCAGGCCGATCGCCTGCTGACGCGCCTTCTTCGCCGTCCGGTCGCGCCCGCGCCGCAGCAACTGCTCGGTCTCTGGCGAGATGTCACCCGCGAGCAGGTTGCTCCCGTACAACTGCGACAGCAGTTGGATGACCTCGTTCTGCGTCATCGCCTCGTCGGCGTGCTTCGTGAGCGACGCCTGCCACACGTCCTCGACGGACCGCGTGCCGTCGAGCAGCCCGACGAACTCGTGCGCCACCCCGCTTAGGCGGTAGAACGAGTTGGACGACGGATCGTGCACGACGTGCCAGCGGCGGCCACGATAGTGCTGACGCGTCACCTGCACGTGCGGACGCAGGCGGGGCTTCATCGCCCGCACCCGATGCCAGAACGGCGAGAATGTCGATCGTTCGCCCATGTCGTCCCGCCTCACCCCCGCCGCCGGCGCCCGCCACACTCACCCCGCCCACGTTCCCGACCCACGCTTCCCGGCCCGCTCGCTCTACCACCACAGCCAGACACGCAGCGTGTCCACCACGCGCCGCGACGCGATCCACGCCAGCGAGCGGCGTTCCGTGTCGAACCGCGCCTGCCCCTCCATGCCCGCCAGCGCCCACGCCGGCAGCGATCCCGGCGCCACGCGCCCGCGCACCTCGAACACGTTCTCGCCCTCGCGCGCCCGCGCCAGCGGCACGATCGATTCCACCTCGAAGTCCAGGCGCAGCGACGGGGCCGACTTCGGGCTCACCTGCCCCGTGCCCCCCACGTGGATCATCGCGATGTCCCGGTCGTCCACCTGCGCCACCACCACCATGTCGCCCGTGTCCGCCAGTTCCAGAAGCGTGTCGCCCACCTTCGCCGTCGCGCCGACCTTCCGACGCAGGTCCCCCACGATGATCGTCCCGTCGATCGGCGCGATCACGCGACTCTTCTCGATGTGGTGCGCCATCAGGTCGCGCCGCGCCCGGGCCTGCTCGCCCTTCGCCCGCGCCTGCGCCGCCTCCGCCAGTTCGCCCCGCTTCAGCGACTCGGCCTCCTGCTTCTCGTGCTGGAGCACCTGCGCCTCGGCCTCGATCCGCGACAGGATCAGCTCGCGCGTGCCCAACTCCACCAGCACCTCGCCCGCGCGGACCGCACGCCCGGGCTCCACGCCCTCGCCCACCCGCGCGATCGTCCCCTCGAACGGCATCGACAGCGTCCGACGCTCCCGCGGCACGAGTTCCATCGGCGCGCCCACCCGGTACGTCGTCTTCCCGAACGCCATCACCAGCACCACCGCCAGCGCCGCCAGCCCCGCGACCTTCCACACCGTGTGCGTCGGGCCCACGGCCCACGCCGCCGTCTTCTTCGACCACGCCCACGCCCGCGTCGCCACCCACCGGTCGTCGCTCCGACGCACCGACAGCACCGGCGCCACCAGGTCCAGCGCTGATTGCAGCAGTTCCACCGTCGCCGGGTCGATCGTCCCCTGCCCGGCGCTCTCCACCAGCAGCACACCCATCACCCGCTCGCCCCGCGCGTCCACCACCCGCAGCGGCATGCTCGCCACCTTCAGGCGCGCGTCGCCCGAGCCCAGTTCGCGGTGCGCGTGCGTGACGGCCTGCGACAGCACCGCGTCGCCCGTCGCGTCGGGCGGGGGGAACAGCACCGGCTGCTCCTGGTCGAGGCACTCGTCCATCGCCGCCTCGATCTTCCGCACCATCGCCATCCGCCGGTCCAGATTCTCCGTGTCCGACAGCGCCACGCAGCGCGTCTCGCGCCGGGGCGACGCGCCCTCGCGCGCCGAGCCCGACTCGTGCACCCAGCCCAGCGCCACGCGGTCGAGGCTCAACTGGCGGCACAGGTCGTTCACCAGTTGCAGGCAGCACCCCTTGAAGTCGCCCGTCGTGTTGATCGACGCGATGAGCCGCGCCGCCAGGTCCAGCGACGCCCCCGACCCCCGCGCCCGGCGCAGCGCCTGCGTCGCCGCGTGCAGGAACGAGTAGCCCGTCAGCACCTCGACCATCGCCAGCGTCGTCTGCAGCGCCTGACGCGAGCGCGCCTCGATCAGCAGCGTCACCACGCCCAGCAGGGGCAGGTTGGGCGCCTCCGCCGGCAGCCCCGCCGACACGGGGATCGCGATCACCGATCCCCGGGGCCCCCCCGCGTCGTACATCAGACTCTCGTTCTCGAGCGCGAACACCGCCGGCGCCCGCGACGTGCCCGCGGCCCGGGCCGCCGCCTTCACCTCCGCCGCCGATTCGATCGTCCGCTCGTCCAGCCCCGCGGGGTCGAAGAGCGACTCGAGCGTCCGCGTCATCCGCCCCTGCGCGTCCACCGCGTCGGCCCCCAGCGGCCAGACCAGCGTGGCGCGCGGCTCAAACTCCGGCGAGTTCTCCCGCTGCCCGCCCACGGTGAACAGCACCGCCTGGCGCGCCCCGGACACCTGCCCCAGCACGCCCACCAGGCGCAGCAGGAATACCCGGTCATCGCCGGCCGGCGACGACAACTCCGACACCACCCGCTGCCAGCCGGGCGCCTTGATGTTCGACAGGTCCGTCAGTGCCATCCCGTGCCCTCACCATCGCGCCCGCGTTCCGGACGCGCCCACCCATCCGCCCATGCTCGCCCGGCGTCAGCGCACCGCCGTCGTCGTCACCCGCAGCGATTCCAGCAGCGCCGCGTCCGGCTCGACAAAGCGCACCCACGCCGCCCCCCCCGACAACAGCCGGTCCGGGCCCTTGGGGTTCGCCAGTTCCACCCGCACGCGCCGCGAGCGACTGCCCAGGTCCGCCGTCGGCGCCACCTCGGTCACCGTCCCGCGCCGCACCTGCGCCGTGCCCGCCACGTCCACCAGCACCCACGCCGGATCGCCCGGGTTCAGCCGCCACGTCCGCGGGTCGCCCATGTCGGCCCCCACGTCCATCAGCAGCGTGTCGACGTTCACCAAGCGGATCAACTGGTCCGTCTCGCGTACGCTCTGCCCGGGGTCCACCGACACCCGGTCCACCACGCCGTCGAACGGCGCCGTGATCCGGAAGCGGTCCACCCGTGCCTGGAACCGGTCCACCTGCAGCACTTCCTGGGTCTGCTGCAACTCCGCGTTCAGGTAGTCCAGGCGGGCCGTCTCGAACGTCAGGCGCGCCCGCTCGACCTCCTGCGGCCCGGACCCGCCCCTGGCCCGGATCTCCAGCAGGTGCTTGTACTCGACCTCGGCCAACTCCATCGCCGCCCTCGCCCGCTGCACGGGCAGGTCCTTCTCCGCACGCACCTTCTGCAGGTTCAGGACCGCCACTTCCTCGGCGTCGTCTCCCCGCAGAAGCACCTGTCCCGAACGGACTTCCTCGCCGCCCTTGACCAGAACCTCGGTGACGGTCGTGGGCAGTTGCAGGCCCATGGTCACGTCCAGCCGGGGGCGGACGTGGCAGAGCACCCCGAACCGCTCGGCCAGTTCGCTGCTCAGACGGGGCGGGGGCGCAGCACCAGGGGTACCCCCCGCGGGAATCGCGGAAGTCTGGGCCGTGCAGATGGATGCGCTCAGGGTCAGGAGCGCGGGCGCAAGCAGCGCCCGAACGCTCTTTGCGGTCGTGGCCATGGGGCAATTATACGTCGCCCGGAGCACCATCAGTTGCGGCGGTTCAAGATCGTCCCGGGCGGGCCTATTCTTCCCGGTTCGCCCCCTCTGGAGCCCTCGCCTTGGCAACCGCCGCCGCCGCCCGTTCGCTTTCCGACGCCGCGAAGTCCCTGGCCGTGAACGGCGGCACGCCCGTAAGCCCGAAACCCGTCCCGTTCATGTCGACCGCGCTGACGCAGGCCGACATCGACGCGTGCACGGCGGTGCTCAAGACCGGCATGCTCCGGGCCGCCGGGCGCTGCGCGGAACTCGAAGAACGCTGGGCGGCCATCACCGAGGCGAAGTTCGCGATGACCTGCGCCAACGGCACGTGCGCCCTGCAACTGGCCTACGAGCCGCTCGTCCGCCCGGGCGACGAGGTTCTCGTTCCCGCGTGGTCGTACATCGCGACGGTGTCGATGGTCGTCGCCCGCGGGGCCATCCCCGTGTTCGTCGACGCCGACCCCGACACCTTCCAGATCGACGTCAAGGACGCCGCGTCCAAGGTCACCAAGCGCACCACCGCCATCGCCGCCACGCACCTCTACGGGTGCCCGGTCGACATCGACGGCGTGCAGGCCCTCGCCGAGAAGCACAACCTGATGGTCGTCTACGACGCGGCCCAGGCGCACCTCGCGACCTACAAGGGGCGCGGGCTGGGCGCCTTCGGCGACGTGGTGACGTACTCCCTCTACGCCACGAAGAACCTCGCCACCGGCGAGGGCGGGATCGTCACCTGCAACGACGAGGGGCTGGCCCGCGAGATCCGCCTGCTCCGCTCGCACGGCGAGACCGACAAGTACCTCCACGAGTCCGTCGGGTACAACTACCGCATGAACGACATGGCCGGGGCGATCGGGTGCTCGCGCCTCGACCGCCTGCCCGACCAGACGGCCCAGCGCCGGCGCAACGCCGCCCGCTACGACGCCATCCTCGCGGAGATCGACGGGTTGCTGGCCCCGAAGACCACGCCCGGCGCTGTTCCCGCGTATCACCTGTACACGGTGAAGATGGACCTGGCGAAGTTCGCGTGCACGCGCGACGACTTCTGCAAGGCCCTGGCCGCCGAGGGCGTGCCCACCGCGATGCACTACCCCCGCAGCCTGCCCGAGCAGCCGGCGCTCGCGGAGTTCGACCGGGGCGACACGCCCGAGGCCGTCTCGCTCGCGACGCGGGTCTTCTCGCTGCCGATGCACCACGACCTCAGCGACGAGCACTTCCGCATCGTCGAGGCCGCTCTGCGCAAGGTCGCCGACGCCCTGCGGGCCTGAACGCTACTTCGCTGTCAGCGTGGCGCGTCCCTCGCCGATCGTCTTGATGCCGTCGCCGGTCAGGTACGCCCGCCCCGCGCCGACGCCCCGCACGTGCCCGTCGAGGAACGCGAGCACAGCGCTGTGCACGCAGTCCTGGATGACGGGGATCGGGGTCGTCGGCTTCTCGCGGAGCAGCCCGGCCGTCTCCTTGCCCGCGTACGACGAGTGCGTCGCGCCCTCGATCCACAGCAGGTAGACCGGCGGCCCGCCCGCGCCCGTGCCCCGGCTCTTCTCGAACGGGTGCCGGCGCGTCGCGGGCGTCTCGCTCGTGATGGTCGATGTATCGAGCGAGCCGGTGATCACCAGCATCGGGATTTCCACCGCCTGCCAGGCGTCCTCGCGGATGCCCACGCGGTTCACGCCCTGCCCGCTGATCACCACGCTCGCCCGGACGCGCTTCTCGGGGCGGGGTTCGCCCGCCGGGTTCGCGCGGTCGCGCGAGCGCATGCCCGACGCGAGCATCGTCGTGTGCGCCCCCGCCGAGTGACCCAGCAGCGCCACGCGCGACCGATCGACCCGCGCCCGCTCGCCCAGCCCCGCGGCGTCGCGCTCGATCGCGTCGAGCCCGTCCAGGATGCTCGTGACGTCCGCGACGCGCTCCCAGCGTGCCTCGGGAGTCATCTGGCGCAGGTCGAACGCGTTCTCGCGCGTCACGCGCTCGCCCTCGCGCCGGCGCTCCTGCACCGAATCCGCGTGGCTCGGGCTCACCACCACCCACCCGTGGCTCGCGAGGTGGTCGCACAACTCGGGGAACACGTCCTTCGAGCCCCCGAGCCCGTGCGAGAAGATCGCGAGCGGGTAGCGGGGCCTGCTCGCCTCGTCGCCCGCGTCTTCCGCCATCGCACCCATGGCGCCCCGCACTTCGGGCACGCGCACCTTGAGACGCAGGTCCTTCCCGCGCCCCTCGTCAGCCAGCACCAGATTGTCCGTCACGCGCACCGCGAAGGGCCCGCGCGCGAGTTTGTACCCCTCCGGGGGCTCCACGCGCGGCCCGGCCAGCGGGTGCGCCTGGGCGAACGTGTGCGAAGCGCTCGCCACAATCGCGAGCATGGCGCCCGCGATGCCGGCCCGCCACGCCGCGCCTCGTTCGTACGTTCCGGGCATCGACCGCTCCCGCCCGCGCCTAGCGCATGGCCTTGCTCACGACCTTCCCGTTGTCGAACGTCACGGAGATGTCGATATTGCGGTCGCGCCAGGTCCACGTCACCTGACTGCTCGGGCCCGAGCGGCTCGCCACCCCGCCCCCCGAGATGCTCATCCCGCTCACGTTCTGCACCTCGCCCTTGCCCAGAATCCCCTGCACCTGGCCCATCGTCATCCCGGTCTCGATCTTCTCGTAGTTCTCGGCCGTCACCTTGCTGTCGCAGGCGACGACACACGCGAGCAGGACGGCGGCAAACAGCATGGCGATCGGGCGCATGGTCGGGTCTCCGTGGGTTCCCCACAGCCTACCGCGCCGGGGGCGACTGCACACCCCCCTCGCCGGGATCGGTCTGCGCCCGCACCAGTTCCGCGTACCGCCCGCCCCGGGCCATCAGGTCGTCGTGCGGGCCGACCTCGGTGATCGCGCCCTTCTCGATCACCACGATCCGCGACGCGTGGCGGATCGTGCTCAGCCGGTGCGCGATGACAAAGCACGTCCGCCCGCGCATCAGCGTCGCCAGCGAGCGACGGATCAGCACCTCGCTCTCGGTGTCCAGGTTGCTCGTCGCCTCGTCCAGGATCAGGATCAGCGGGTCGGCCAGGAGCGCCCGCGCGATCGCCAGTCGCTGCTTCTGCCCGCCCGAGAGGCGCACGCCTCGCTCCCCCACCACCGTCTCGTAGCCGCGTTCCAGGTCGGCGATGAACGCGTGGGCGTTGGCGGCCTTGGCCGCCTCGACGATCGCGTCGTGCGAGGCGTCGCGCCGCCCGTACGCGATGTTCTCCGCGACCGTCCCGTCGAACAGGAGCACGTCCTGCTCGACGATGCCCAGCAGCGACCGGTACGACGCGACCTCGATCCGGCGCAGGTCCACCCCGTCGAACACGACCTCGCCCGCCGTGGGGTCGTAGAACCGCGCGATCAGGTTGCACAGCGTCGTCTTGCCCGAGCCCGATGGACCGACGAACGCGATCACCTCGCCCGGCGCCACGTCGAGCGAGACGCCCCGGAGCACCGGCTCGGGGGGCGTGGGCGTGGCGTCGGCAGGATCGCCCTGCGCCGCGCGCTTCGCCGATGCCGCCCGCGGGTACGTGAACCACACGTTGCGCAACTCCACGTGCCCGGCGGCGGCGGAGCGCGTCACCACCACGTCGCCCGGCATGTCCTCGAACTCGCGCTCCTCGCCCAGCAGGTCGAGCACGCGATCCAACGCCGCCAGGTTGCTCTGGATGCTCGCGGCGGTCGACGTCAGCGTCTCGAGCGGGCCCAGGAGCATGAGCAGGTACGTCGAGAACATCATGACGTCGCCGATGGTCAGGTTGCCCCGGACCACCTGCGACCCGCCGTAGATGAGGACAAACGCCGACGCGAGCGGGATCAGGACGGCCCAGATCATCTCGAGGATCCGCGACCACCACCACGCGAGCACTTCGATCCGCGTCATGGTGTGCTGCGCACCGGTGAAGCGCGACGCCTCGCCCCGCTCGCGCCCGAACCCCCGCACCACCCGGATGCCCCCGAATACCTCCGTCGTCGTCGCGTCCACGCCCTGGCGCACCTGCTTCGCGTCGCGGTGCAGCGGCCTGATCCGCGCGATCCACGTCCGGTGCGTCGCCCACACCGCGGGGATCAGCAGCAGCCCGCCCGCCAGCATCCGCCAGTCCACCCACGCCAGGATCACCAGCGTGCCCGCCAGTTGCACCACCGCCCGCCAGGGGTTGTAGATCATCGAGAACAGCAGGTCGCCCGCCAGCCCCGCGTCCTCGCGCAGCAAACTCGCCAGCCCGCCGCTCTTGTGGTGGTGCAGGCGGTGCAGGGGCAGGCGCACCGCGTGCTCGAACGCGCGCCGGCGCAGGTCGGCCTGCACACGCTTGGTCACGCGCGTCATCTGCCAGCGCCCGACCGTCCCGATCGACACGCCCAACAGCGCGATCAGCACCAGCGCCCCGCCCAGGCGCCACAGCAGCCCCTCGCGGCTCTCCGGGAGCGCCAACGCCTCGCGCACGCCCGGCGGGATGCCCGTCGGCCCGGGCGAATCCGTCAGGATGTAGTCGATCGCGACCTTCGTCGACGCCGGCGCCACCAGCCCCAGCGCCGTCACGACCGACAGCGTGCACAACGCCAGCGCGACGTACCGCCGATGCCCGCGCACCAGCCCCCAGAACCGCGCGAACAACTCGAAGAAAGAGTGCGACCGGCGCGCCCTGGGCGGCCGGTTCCCCTCGCGCCCGGGCGGCGTCGGACGCGTCGCCCAGTGCGCGTCGGCCTTCCGCGCCCGCTGATACTCATCAAATCGACGGCGGCTCGACGCCCCGCGGAACTCCATGCGCCACTGTACGCGGGGTCGATCTCACCCCCCGCCAGCGATCCCGACCCCGCGATCAGCCGCCCCCGACCGCGATCATGAGCGCGATGATGTCGTCCTGGTCCACGTTCCCGTCGCCGTTGAAGTCCGGGTCGAGCACGGCGCACGCCCCGTCGCCCGCGACGGCCTGCGCCAGGCACTCCACGTCGTCCTGGTCGACGTTCCCGTCGCCGTTGTAGTCCAGGTCGGGCGGGCACATCAGCACCTCGACGAAGAAATCGTCGAGCCCCGCCTCCACGATCGAGCCCGCGCCCAGGTCGCGCGCGACATACCGGAACCGCATCGTGCTCGTGGGCTGCACGAAGTCCTCGACGCGCCAGGTCTTCCGCACCCACGCCCCGGCGTTCTCCGTCACGTCCTCGATCATCACCCAGGTCTGCCCGTTGTCGTTCGAGATCTCCACCGGCGCCGAGTCCGCGTTCGGGCTCGCGCCCATGTTGTTCGAGTACCAGCGGGCGTAGCCCAGGCGCGTCTCGCGCACGCGGCGCACGCCGTCGGGTACGGCGCTGAACATCGGGCTCAGCAGCGTGGTGATCCCGTTGTCCACGTCGAACGCGCCCACGCCCGACCCCGCGCGGCAGTCGGTGATCCACGCGAGCACGCCCGGGTCGGGCGTCGCGTCGTCCTCGGGCTGGGCCGCCGTGCCCTCGGGGTCGCAGCGCGACCAGATGCCCAGCGTCGCCGTGTCGCCCGGCAGGCCGCCCGTCCACCCGCGGTCCGACTCCATGTCGTCGAAGAACAGCGTCTGCACGTCGACGCCCGACGCCCGCAGCGGGTCGGACGCGCCGCCCGCCGGGTACGTCACAAGGGTGCCCGCGGTCGTGCGCGCCTCGAAGTAGTACTCGATCTCCGTCCCGCACCCGACGGCCGGGAGCATCGCCCCGTAGGTGCTCCCCTGCTGGAACGTCATGGGCACGTTCGTCCATTCACCGTCGTTCACGCGCAGGCGCATCGTCGGAGGCGGCGCCAGGGATTCACGCGCGCTCCGCGCCGCGAACGCCACGGGCGCACCCGCCGACGCCGTCACCGCCGTCGGGTACTGCCCAACGCCCGCCACCAGCAGCGGGAGCACCGCCTGCTCGGCCAGGCGGATGGCGCCCTCGAAGTTCTCCTCGGCGTTGGGGATGATCTCGGCCACGGGCATGACGAACCCGTACGTGCCCCGGTCGCGCACCTCGTACGTGAACGACGGGATGCCCCGGTCGCCGTACACCCAGTCGGGCGCGACGCCCGACGCCGGGTAGATCGTCGTGTACGACGGGCCCGCGACGTACACCTGCCCGTGCACGCTCGCGATCCCCGCCTGCATGTCCTCTTCGAGCATGAGCAGGATCGGTCGCTCCGCGGGCAGGTCGCGCGTGTACCCCCAGGGCGAGAGGATCAACTGCGAGTAACTGTGGAAGTCGATGTGCGCCCCGATCCGCGGGTTGGCCGTGATGAAGTCGCGCATCACCTGCGTCTCGGGCTCCGAGAAGGGCCCGGCGCCGCGGAACGTGTCGTTGTTCTGGTTCGTGCTCGCGCCCTCGCCGCCCCACTGATACCCCCAGTTGCGGTTGGTGTCGACGCCGAACGATCCGTTCGGGTTCGGGCGCCGGTTCTTCCGCCACAGGCGGTTGCCCTGCCCCCACGAGAACTCGTACCCGTCGCAGTTCACCACGGGGATGATGATGATCTCGCAGCGGTCCAGCAGGTTCGTGAGGCGCGAGTTCGTCCCGTACTCCTCCAGCACGCGGTCGCCGATCCACATCACCGTCATCGGCGTGGCCCACTCGCGCGCGTGCTGGCACGCGTTGAAGAGCACCTGGGGGCGTTCCGACCGCGGGTTGCCCGGCTGGTCGGGCGCGGTGATCCGGATGCCCTTGATGTCACGCCCTTGCAGCGTCTGGCCCGCGACGAACGTCTCCGTGAACGCCGGGTACGTCGTCGCCCAGTGGTCCAGGCGCGCGTGCAGTTCAGCCGTCGTCCGGAACGTGCTGAACCACGACGCGTCGCGCTGCATCCGCGCCTCGGCCATCTCACGCTGCTCGTTCTCCAGCAGCGCCTGCACGTCGGGGATCAGCACCACGGGCTCGAGCCCCAGCGCCCGCAGGGCGGCTTCCTGCTCGGGAGTCACCTGCAGGTCCAGCGGACCCACGCCCACGCGACAGTTCCACGCCGTCGTCGACGCGTCGAGCGCCGCCTCCAACTGCTCGGGCGTCTGCACCACCACGCGCACGACCTGGTGCCCGTGGTAGGGGCCGGGCGGGGGCGTGTGCTGGGCCATCGCCGGCACGCCCGCCATCACGCCGATCGCCACCAACGCCGCCCGGAGGAATCCGCTCGCCCGCATGCGTCACCCCTGTTCGTGCCCGTCCGCCATGGCCGTTCATCGTGCCGAAGCAGTGCGGGCTGTCCTTGCATCCGCCCCCGCGCGCCCCCCGGTTGCTCCCGCGCGGGGACCAATCGCTATTCTGGCATGAAATGCCGAACTTGACCAGCCGTTTGTGGCGCGGATTATCGGCTGCGGCGTTCACGGGGGTGCTCGCGCTCGCCCCCCACGTCGCCCTTGGCCAGCAGCGGGTCCTCGGACCGGGAGCCGGTGTGTACGACAAAGCCTGCGTCGCCGCGGACCACGCCCTCGCCAGCCGCGCCGGCGCCGACATCCTCCGCCAGGGGGGCAACGCCGTCGACGCCGCCGTCGCCGCCTCGTTCGCCCTCTCCGTCGTCCGCCCCTACTCCTGCGGCATCGGCGGCGGGGGCTTCATGGTCATCCACCTGAAATCCCACCCGCGCGTCGGACCCGTCACCGTCGCCCTCGACTACCGCGAGCGCGGGCCCGGCGCCGTCCGCGCCGACTCCTTCGAGCACGACCCCGACCCCTTCGCCAGCACGCACGGCGGGAAGGCCGTCTGCGTCCCCGGCACCGTCGCGGGGCTCCTGCACGCGCTGGAGCGCTACGGCACGATGTCGCGCGACGCCGTGCTCGCCCCGGCCATCCGCCTCGCCGAGGAAGGCTTCGCCGCCGACGCGCACTACGTCGAGAACGCGCACGAGGACACGCTCGTCATCCCCTGGTTCCGCGCCGACGAAGCCCGCCAGCGCCGCTTCGCGTTCGTCTGGGAGCGCTACCTCCTCCGCGGCGCGGTAAAGGTCGGCGACCGCATCCACGTCCCCGAACAGGCCGAGGCCCTGCGCCGCATCGCCCGCGACGGGCGCGACGGCTTCTACGCCGGGCCCGTCGCCGACGCGATGGTCAAGGCCGTGCAGAACGACGGCGGGTTCCTCACGCTCGACGACCTGCGCGACTACACCGTCCGCGAGTTCGAGCCCCTGCGCACCACCTTCCGCGGGCTCGAGATCCTCGGCATGCCCCCGCCCAGCAGCGGCGGGATCGTCCTCGCGCAGGTCCTGGGCATGCTCGAACACCGGCGCGCCGACCTCGACGCCCTCGTCGCGGCCCGGGCCCACAACAGCCCCGCGTACATCCACTTCCTGGCCGAAACCTCCAAACACGCCTTCGCCGACCGCGCCCGCTGGGTCGCCGACCCGGACTTCGCCGACGTGCCCCTGCGCACCCTGCTCGACCCCGCCGCCCTCCGCGAGCGCGCCGCCTCCATCGACCCCGAGCGCACCCGCCCGCACGACGCCTACGGCTCGCCACCCCCACCACCCCCGCCCCCCGACGACGCCGGCACCAGCCACCTGTGTGTCGTCGACGAGTTCGGCAACGCGGTGGCCTGCACCGAAACGGTCAACCTCATCTTCGGCTCGATGCTCGTCGCCGAGCCCTTCGGCGTCCTACTGAACTGCGAGATGGACGACTTCCAGACGCGCACCGGCGCGCTCAACGCCTTCCAACTCGCCCACGCCGAGCGCAACCGCCCCGCACCGGGCAAGCGCCCGCTCTCCAGCATGACGCCCACGCTCGCCTTCGACCGCGCGCCCGACGGCTCACTGGGCACGCTCCGCTTCGCCGGGGGCGGCGCAGGCGGGCCCCGCATCATCTCCGGCACGCTCCAGGCCGCCCTCAACGCCCTCGTCTGGGACATGGACGCCCACGCCGCCCTCGCGGCCCCGCGCGTCCATCACCAGTGGACCCCCGACCGGCTCGACCTCGAAGCCGCGCTCAATATCGACGCGCTCCGCGCGGCCCTCACCCAACGCGGGCACGCCCTCGGCACACGCAAGGCCATCGGCAACGTGCAGATCATCCGGCGCGGGTCCACCGGCTGGGAAGCCGCCAGCGACCCGCGCAAGGGCGGCGTGCCCGACGGGTATTGACCCGCGCCCGCCGTCACGCTCAGATCAGCGGCACCGGCCGATGGCCGTTGACGGCTCCAACGAGGACGCTGTATGGCACCCATGCCTTGGCGTTCGGGTCGAAGTAGAACGTGAGTCGGATCGAGGACCGGTAGCCGCTATCGAACTCGGCGTCGAACTGAACCCACGCCTGGTGCGTGCCAAGACTTGGTTTCCCGTACGCGCTGGGGATCGGCATCGCCGCGTCGCGGTAGTTGAGTAATGAAGTTTGACCGATCACGGCGTGATAGTTCCACGTCGGCCCAGGGCTGGCAGTCACGCCGGCTCCCGCCATCGCCGAGTTGTCCAAAGCACGAGCGATACGCATGTCTCGGGCGTCGCGAGCCTGCCACAACGCTCGATACGTTGACGTGGGCGAAACTGCGTCGGCGAGCACTTCGCGAAGCAGATCCTCGCTATGCAGGCGTTGCAGGAGAAAAGTGACCCGATCACTGACCACAAAGCCCCGGCGATCCATGAGTTCCAAGTACTCGTCGGGCGTGCCGGACATGATGGACCGCGTCAGTGAACCGACCACCAGCAAGAGGTCGTCCAGGTGATCCTGCTCGATCGGCGCGAGTCGCAGGGCCGCTTCGAGTTGTCTGTTCAGCGTGGCGGCGTCCTTGCCGCCTGCCGCCGACTCCACGGGCACACTCGCTGCGGGCGAACTGCGTGGATCACCGGCCCCGCCGGCACACGACCAGCACGCGACGATGGCCACGAGCGACCCCGCGGCGAGAAGCAACGCGGCAAAGCGAGCGAGTGACATGCGGAGGTCCTCCAAGCGCCGCGTCGCGCTGTGGCACGCCGCGGCATAGTCAGCCGCACCCACCGGTGTAGCCTGTATGCAACGCGACAAAGAGCACAGAAGTGAACAACGCGAGCAGCGCGGCCGTGCAGACAAGAGTCCCCTGCACGCGATACCCGCACAGCAACGCCGACCCAAGCGACCACTCGACAAGAGTTACTGCCTTGATAAGCCATGCCGCGTCACACCACGAGCATACCCATCGCGCCAGTGCGACCGCGTCAACGGGAACGGACGCTTTGTGGACTGCCGACCAGAGCAGCAATAAGACCCTCTAACAGAATGGCACGCCCTTTGCGGCGAGTCCTGTCGTGCAAGGAGGCACGACATGGCCAAGCCGCTGCTGGAC